>Ga0180220_1000080_pt1 | contig 184051 bp, 160 predicted proteins | sample eDN5th37CBELigBY_FD_151335 | JGI IMG/M metagenome (GOLD analysis project Ga0180220, IMG submission 151335) | Enriched backyard soil microbial communities from Emeryville, California, USA - eDNA 5th pass 37_C BE-Lig BY (version 2) (version 2) | ecosystem: Environmental > Terrestrial > Soil >... | reverse complement strand
TCATGCAACGGGCGAAGCTTCATGGGTGTCTCCGTAAAGTATTGATGTTGAAGGACCAACGATGAACTGTTAGCACTTGATGGTGCTGAGTGCCAAGTTTAGCGGCGAGCCCGGCCCCAGGGAAGGGCCCGGTGCTGGCCGTCCAGATGGCGGTCGCATCCGGCGATTCAAGCGTGCACGCGACAACGGGCGCGCGTCGCGCCTATAGTCCGCGGCTCGCAGGCCCGCGCGCGGTGCGCCGGCCTACAGGGGATCCTCCATGCATCACGCCAAGGGCGCCGCCGGCGCCGCACTCCTGCTGTACCTCGCATCGGCCACGCCGGCGCATGCCCAGTTCGTGTCGCTGTCGTCGACGGCGCTCGAGACCTTCGACTCGCTCGCAGCGAGCGGCACCGGCTCGAGCCTGCCGACCGGCTGGCAGTTCAGCGAAGCCGGCACGAACGCGAACGGCACCTACGCCGCGGACAACGGCGACACCGCGGCCGGCAACACCTACAGCTACGGCGCCGGTGGCAGCGGCGAGCGCGCCCTCGGCAGCCTGCGCTCGGGTTCGCTGCAGCCGCTGTTCGGCGCGCGCCTCGGCAACGACACCGGCCTCGTCATCGACCACATCGACGTCCGCTACACCGGCGAGCAGTGGCGCCTCGGCGCGGCCGGGCGTGCCGACCGCCTCGACTTCCAGTACAGCCTCGACGCGACCGCCCTGAACGACGTCGCCGCGACCTGGATCGACGTCGACGCGCTCGATTTCGCCTCGCCGACGACCGGCGGCGGCGTCGGGGCGCTCGACGGCAACCTCGCGGCGAACCGCAGCGCCGTATCCGGCACGATCGGCGGGCTGTCGCTCGCACCCGGCGCGACGCTGTGGGTGCGCTGGACCGATGCCGACATCCCCGGCGCCGAGGACGGGCTCGCGATCGACGACGTCCGTTTCGACGTCGATGGCGTGCCGCCGGTCGACAACCCGCCGACGGTCGCATCGACGACGCCGGCGCCGAACGCAACCGGCGTGGCCCCGTCCGCCACGCTCAGCGTGACCTTCAGCGAAGCGGTCGCGGCGACGCAGCCGTGGTACTCGATCAGCTGCGCCAGCTCCGGCACGCACACCGCGGTCGTCTCCGGTGGCCCGGTGACCTGGACCCTGACGCCGTCGCCGGCGTTCACGCCGAACGAAGACTGCACCTGGACGATCCTCGCCAGCGCCATCACCGACCTCGACGGCACGCCGGACCCGCTCGCGGCCGATCACGTGGTCGCCTTCACGATCCTCGACCCCGCGACCACGCCGCCCGCCGTGCTGTCGACGCAGCCGGCCGACGGCGCGACCCATGTCGCGCTCGCGAGCGACGTGCGCGTGACCTTCAGCGAACCCGTCACGACCGCGCCGGGCGCGTTCGCCCTCGCCTGCGACGCGACGCCGATCGCGCTCGAGGAGAGCGGCAGCGGCAGCCAGCGCACGCTGACGCCGGCGACCGTGCTGCCGGCCGGTGCGAGCTGCGCCTTCAGCATCGACGCCGACGGCGTGCACGACCTCGACGGGATCGCGCTGCCGGCCGACGTGACGGTCACGTTCCAGGTCGCGACCGGCCTGCTCGAGGGCTACTACTCGCAGGTCAACACGAGCAGCCCGGAACAGCTGCGCTGCTCGCTGCACGACACGATCAAGGGCCACACCATCTACCCGTACAGCGGCTCGGGCACCAGCAGCTGGACCATCCTCGAGATCGCGCAGCAGGATCCGAACGACGAGGACCGCATCATCGACGTCTACCGCAACCGCTCGTACCGCGCCATCAGCGACCGCGCCGGCACCGGCGGCGGCATCACCTACAACCGCGAGCACACCTGGCCGAACTCCCTCGGCTTCGCCAACAGCTCGCTCGCCGCGTACACCGACACGCACATGCTGTGGCTGTCGGACACGGCGCAGAACTCGAGCCGCGGCAACAAGCCGTTCGCGAACTGCCCGAGCGGCTGCACCGAGCTGCCGACCGAGAGCAACGGCGGCGTCGGCGGCGGCAGCGGCAGCTATCCGGGTAACTCGAACTGGGTGCGCACGCCGGACGGCAACGCCGGCTCGTTCGAGGTGTGGAACCACCGCAAGGGCGAAATGGCGCGCGCGATGTTCTACATGGCGATCCGCTACGAAGGCATCGCGGCCGAGGACGCGCACGACGGCAACATTCCCGACCTCGAGCTGACCGACGACCGCAGCAAGATCGTGATCACGTCGAACACCGCGGCGAAGGCCTACATGGGCCTGCTCTCGACCCTGCTCGACTGGCACCTGCAGGACCCGCCGGACGCCGAGGAAGTCGCGCGCAACGACGTGATCCAGAGCTTCCAGGGCAACCGCAACCCGTTCGTCGACCATCCGGAGTGGGCGACGCTCGCCCTGTTCGAGTCGAGCCAGCCGGCCGTGTGCGAACCGCCGGTCGCGCCGGACGACACGATCTTCGCGAACGGCTTCGACGCCGGCGCAACCCTGCACTGATGCTTCCGGCGGCACGCGTGCGCGTGCCGCTTCTCGCGGCATCCGGGTGGCCCGCGGCCACCGCTGCACCGCGCCGCGGCGGCGAGCGGAACGTCGGCCGCGGCGTCCTGTGCGATCATCGGCGGCCCGCCGTCCGCCGTCCGTCCCCATGCCTGCCGTCGTCGTCCATTGCAGCTGTCCCGATGCGGGCGTCGCCGCGCGCATCGCGCGCGTGCTGGTCGAGGAACGGCTCGCCGCCTGCGTGCAGGCGATTCCCGCGATCGGCTCGACCTACCGCTGGCAGGGCGAGGTGCAGGTCGACACCGAGGCGCTGCTGCTCGCCAAGACCACGCGCGCACGCCTCGACGCGCTGAAGGCGCGCATCACCGAGCTGCATCCGTACGAAGTGCCCGAGCTGCTCGCGCTCGACGTCGTCGACGGCTCGCCGGCCTACCTCGCCTGGCTCGAAGAGGCGACCGCGGACGCCGCGCGATGAACGTCCTGCAAGCTGCGCGGTCCAACCGCGGTCCCCTGCCCCAGACCATCCGGAGTGCCCTGCCGATGCGCAGCCTGTTCGCCGCTTTCGCCGTCGTCGCCCTGCTCGCCTGCGCCGCATCCGCGCGCGCGCAGACCGAGGACGGCCTGTTGCCGGTGGAGCAGGCCTTCCGCCTCGACGCGAAGCCGGCCGGCCCAGGCCGCCTCGCGCTGCATTGGGAGATCGCGCCGGACTACTACCTGTACCGGTCGCGCATCCAGGCGAAGACGAGCCAGCCCGGCCTCACGCTCGGCACGCTGGAACTGCCGGCGGGACTGAAGAAGCAGGACGAGTTCTTCGGCGAGGTCGAGATCTACCACGGCACGGTCGATGCGACGCTGCCGTACACGCTCGCCGATGCGGGCGCGACGTCGGTGTCGGTCACGCTGACCGTGCAGGGCTGCCACGAGGTCGATCCGAAGATCTGCTATCCGCCGCATCCGACCACGGTCGAGGTCGAGCTCGACGACGCGGCGTCGACCGCCGACGGGGCCGTCCCCGAAGGCGTCGCGCCGCTGGCGCTGCAGCTCGGCACCGGCGCCGCGGGCGGCCTGCCCGGCACCGATGCGTCGCCGCTTCCGCCGGAACAGGCGTTCGTGTTCGAGGCGATCGCGCAGAGCGCGACGACGATCCTCGCGCGCTGGACGATGCCGAAGGACTACTACCTCTATCGCGACAAGAGCACGGTGACGCTCGCCGACGGCAGCGGCGTGACCCTCGGCGCACCGCGCTGGCCGGAGGGCGTGGACCATGCGGACGAGCATTTCGGCCTGGTCAAGGTCTACTTCGACCAGGTCGAGCTGCCGATCCCGCTGCGGCGAGAATCCGGCGCGCCACAGGTCGTGAAGCTGCACGCCGAGTACCAGGGCTGCCTGGAGAACGGCATCTGCTATCCGGTCATGCAGAAGGACGTCGCGGTCGAGCTGCCGGCGGCGAGCCTGGACGAACTCGCCACCGCGAACGCGTCGTTCGTGCCCGCCACGCCGGCCGCCGGCGACGACGCGACGGGCGCGACGCAGGCCGGCGCCGCGGCCGCGAGCGAGGCACCACCGTCGCTCCTCGGCATCCTCGGCGCGCTGCTCGGCGCACTGCTCGGCGGCCTCGTGCTGAACCTGATGCCGTGCGTGCTGCCGGTGCTGTCGCTGAAGGTGCTCGGCCTCGCGCAGAGCGGCGAGAGTGCCGCCAAGGCGCGCCGGCACGCGCTGGTCTACACCGCGGGCGTGCTGGTCGCGTTCGCCGCGATCGGCCTCACCGCGATCGGCCTGCGCAGCGCCGGCCTCGCGCTCGGCTGGGGTTTCCAGCTGCAGCAACCGGCGTTCGTCGCCGTGCTCGTGTACGTGCTGTTCGCCATCGGCCTGTCGCTGTCGGGCGTGTTCGCGATCGGCGCCGGCCTCGCCGGCGTCGGCAGCGGCCTCGCCAGCCGCAGCGGCGCCAGCGGCGACTTCTTCACCGGCGTGCTCGCGGTCGTCGTCGCGAGCCCGTGCACGGCGCCGTTCATGGGCGCGGCGCTCGGCTACGCGTTCTCCGCCTCGTCGTTCGTCGCCCTGCTCGTGTTCCTCGCGCTCGGCCTCGGCCTCGCGCTGCCGTTCCTGCTGGTCGGCTTCGTGCCCGCGCTCGCGCGGCGCCTGCCCCGGCCGGGCGCGTGGATGGAGACGCTGAAGCAGTTCCTCGCGTTCCCGATGTACCTGACCGCGGCCTGGCTGGTGTGGGTGCTGGGCAACCAGCGCGGCGTCGATGCGGTCGGCTGGATCCTCGGCGGTGCGACCGTGCTCGCGCTCGGCCTGTGGTGGTGGGAACGCCACCGCTATGCCGGCAAGCCGGCATGGCGCCTGCTCGGCATCGCGATCGCGCTGCTCGCGCTGCTGCCGCTGGTGCAGGTCGCGCGCCTGCCGATACCGGCGGCGAACGCCGCGACGACCGGCGTGGAGGGCGCCGTGACGTACTCGGCCGAGCGGCTCGCGAGCCTGCGCGCCGAAGGCCGCGGCGTGTTCGTCGATGTCGGCGCGGACTGGTGCGTGACCTGCAAGGTCAACGAGAAGGCGGTGCTCCACACCGACCGCTTCCGCGACCTGCTCGCGCGCCGCAACGCGGTGCTGATGACGGCCGACTGGACCAACGTCGATCCCGCGATCACCGCGTTCCTGCAGCAGTACAAGGCGGTCGGCGTGCCGCTGTACGTGGTGTTTCGCGCCGGTGAGAGCGGCCCCGGCGAAGCGTTGCCGACCGTGCTGACACACGCGATCGTCGAGGACGCGCTCGCGCCGAGGGCGCGCTGATGGCGCTCGAGCGCAGCCACCTGCTGGTCGTGGCGCTCGCCGTCGGCGGCGCGCTGGCGGGTTTCGGCCTCAGTGTCCGGCTGCATCCGGCGCGCATGCCGCAGTCGACCGCCCTGGTCGGCAGCCCCCGTCCGGCGCTGGAGCTGCCGGACGCGGCCGGCACGCCGACGGCGATCTCGCGCTGGGACGGCCGCCTCGTGCTGCTGAACTTCTGGGCCAGCTGGTGCGGGCCCTGCATCGAGGAAATGCCGGTGCTCGACCGCGCCCAGCAGCGGCATGCCGCGGCCGGGCTGCAGGTCGTCGGCATCGCGAGCGACGCGGCGGCAGCGACGCGCGCGTTCCTCGCCGAACACCCGGTCGCGTACCCGATCCTCGTCGACGACCCCGACGCGGCGACGAACGGCCGCGATTCCGCCGCGATCTACGGCAACGAGCGCAACGTGCTGCCGTACTCGGTGCTGATCGGCCGTGACGGCCGCATCCTCGCCCAGCATTACGGCAACTTCAGCGAAGCCTCGCTGGAAGCCTGGTTGCAGCCGCATCTCTGACGAACGACGGCGAATTTCCGCCGAACGTCGCCGAACTGGACAGGCGCGCGCGACTCCGCCAGACTAGCCGCCCTTTTCGACCGGTGCCGGCCGTGGCCCGCATCCTCGTCCTGCACGGACCCAACCTCAACCTGCTCGGCGCGCGCGAGCCGGCGCTGTACGGGCGCGCGACTCTGGCCGAGATCGACGCCGAACTGGCGCGCATCGCGCAGGCATCCGGGCACGAACTGCTCGCGTTCCAGTCCAACGCGGAGCATGCGCTGATCGACCGCGTCCACGCTGCGCACGGCGACGGCACGGCCTTCATCCTGATCAATCCCGGCGCGTTCACGCATACCAGCATCGCGCTGCGCGACGCGCTCGCCGCGGTCGCGCTGCCGTTCGTCGAGGTGCACCTGTCGAACGTACACGCGCGCGAGCCGTTCCGGCGCCATTCGTACTTCTCCGACCTCGCCGTCGGCGTGGTCGCCGGCTTCGGCGCGCAGAGCTATTCGCTCGCGCTCGAGGCGGCGCTGCGCCGGCTCGCGGCCTGACCCCTTTCCACCTACCGACGCCCAGGAGTCCCGATGGACCTGCGCAAGATCAAGAAGCTGATCGACCTGCTCGAGGAATCCAACCTCGCCGAACTCGAGATCAAGGAAGGCGAGGAGATCGTCCGCCTGTCGCGCCTGCCCAGGGGCATGGTCGGCACGCCGGTCGTGGCGCCGGCGCCGCTGGCCGCGCCCGCGCGCGTCGAGGTCGCCGCGGCGACCCCGGCCGCGGCGGCCGAAGCGCCCGTCGCGTCCGGCAAGTCGCTGCCCGACGGCCACGTCGTCAAGGCGCCGATGGTCGGCACCTTCTACGCGTCCGCGAACCCGGATTCGCCGCCGTTCGTGAAGATCGGCCAGCAGGTCAAGGCGGGCGAAACGCTCGGCATCATCGAAGCGATGAAGATGTTCAACCAGATCGAAGCCGACGTCGCCGGCACCGTGCTGGCGATCCTGGTGCAGAACGGCCAACCGGTGGAATTCGACGAGCCGATGTTCGTCATTGGATGAAATACAAGGGCCGAGGGCTGAGGGCTGGTTCGCCTCATCCCGCCCTTCGGCCCCCAGCCCCAAGGCCCTCAGCCCCATGCTCGATAAAGTCGTCATCGCCAACCGCGGCGAAATCGCCCTGCGCGTCCTGCGCGCATGCCACACGCTCGGCATCAAGACCGTCGCCGTGCACTCGACCGCCGACCGCAACCTCAAGCACGTCGGCATGGCCGACGAATCGATCTGCATCGGTCCGCCCGCGGCGGCCGAGAGCTACCTCAACATCCCGCGCATCATCGCCGCGGCCGAGGTGACCGACGCGCAGGCGATCCACCCCGGCTACGGCTTCCTGTCGGAGAACGCCGACTTCGCCGAACGGGTGGAGAAGTCCGGCTTCATCTTCATCGGGCCGACCGCCGACGTGATCCGCCTGATGGGCGACAAGGTCGAGGCGATCCGCGCCATGAAGGCCGCCGGCGTGCCGTGCGTGCCGGGCTCGGGCGGGCCGCTCGGCGACGACATCGCGACGAACACGAAGATCGCGCGCGAGATCGGCTACCCGGTCATCATCAAGGCCGCCGGCGGCGGTGGTGGCCGCGGCATGCGCGTCGTGCACACGGAGGCGCACCTCGCCAACGCGATCCAGATGACCAAGTCGGAGGCCAAGGCCGCGTTCGGCAACGGCGAGGTCTACATGGAGAAGTTCCTCGAGAACCCGCGCCATGTCGAGATCCAGGTGCTCGCCGACGGCCAGGGCAACGCGATCCACCTCGGCGAGCGCGACTGCTCGATGCAGCGCCGCCACCAGAAGGTCGTCGAGGAGGCGCCCGCGCCGGGCATCACGGCCGAGCAGCGCGCCGAGATCGGCCGCGTCTGCGTCGAGGCGTGCAAGCGCATCGGCTATCGCGGCGCCGGCACGTTCGAGTTCCTGTACGAGAACGGCCGCTTCTACTTCATCGAGATGAACACGCGCATCCAGGTCGAGCACCCGGTGACCGAGCTGATCACCGGCATCGACCTCGTGCGCGAGCAGTTGCTGATCGCGGCCGGCGAGAAGCTCTCGATCCGCCAGGAGGACATCGTCCTCGACGGCCACGCGATCGAGTGCCGCATCAACGCCGAGGACCCGGACACGTTCATGCCGAGCCCGGGCCTGGTCAAGCGCTTCGAGTGCCCGGGCGGCCCGGGCGTGCGCGTCGACACCCACGTCTACGACGGCTACCGCATCCCGCCGAACTACGACTCGATGATCGGCAAGCTGATCGTGCACGGGCGCGACCGCGCCACTGCGATCGCGCGCATGCGCATCGCCTTGTCGGAGCTGGTGCTCGAGGGCATCAAGACCAATGTTCCGCTGCAGCAGCGCATCATGGCCGACGGCGGCTTCCAGGGCGGCGGCCAGAACATCCACTACCTCGAGAAGCGCATGGCCGAGGCGAAGGAAAAGGCGATCGGAATCGGCGGATGAAGCGAGGGCTCGGGGCGGGGCTGGAGCTGGCTCGCCTCGTCCCGGCTCTTCGGCCCCCCGCTCCGGAACCCCTGCCCTGAACCCATGCCCTTCCTCGAACTCTCCCTCACGATCCGCCAGTCCGAGCAGGAACGCGTCGAGCTCGCGCTGGAGGAAGCCGGCGCGCTCGCGGTGACGCTGCTCGACGCCGACGCCGACACGCCGAACGAGCGCGCGATCCTCGAGCCGGGGGTCGGCGAGACGCCGCTGTGGGGCGAGATCTCGCTGCAGGCGCTGTTCGACGCCGACACCGATCGGGCGGGGCTGCTGCACGTGCTGGCCGAGCTGCTGCCGGAAATCGAGCCGTCGCAGGTGCGCTTCCGCGAGATCGCCGACCAGGACTGGACGCGCGCGTGGATGGACCAGTTCAAGCCGATGCGCTTCGGCCGCCGCCTGTGGATCTACCCGTGGAACATCGATCCACCGGATGACGACGCCGCAGCCGTCGTCGTGCGCCTCGACCCCGGCCTCGCCTTCGGCACCGGCACGCACCCGACGACGGCGCTCTGCCTCGAGTGGCTCGACGGCCTCGACCTCGCCGGTCGGCACGTGGTCGACTACGGCTGCGGCTCCGGCGTGCTCGCGATCGCCGCGCTCAAGCTCGGCGCCGCGCGCGTCGACGGCATCGACAATGACCCGCAGGCGATCATCGCCAGCCGCGACAATGCCGAACGCAACGGCGTCGCCGACCGGCTCGCGCTGCACCTGCCCGAGGCGTTCGTCGTGTCGCCGTCCGGCGGCGACGGCAGCGGCCACGGCGCCCCGGCCGACGTCTTCGTCGCCAACATCCTGGCCGGGCCACTGGCCGAACTCGCGCCGCGCTTCGCCGCCTGCGTCAGGCCGGGCGCGCCGTTCGCCCTCTCCGGCATCCTCGTCGGCCAGGCCGATGAACTCCTGCGCCGCTACGCCGAGTGGTTCGAGGACCTGGCCGTCGCGACGCGCGAGGACTGGGTCCGCATCGAGGGTCGCAGGAAGGCCTGAGGGTCGGCGCTTGCTCGCCACCCGCCGAGGTGGGCCGAGGCGGGAGCCTTGGCACGGAGCACACGGAGCGCGCGGAGAAGGTGCGCGCTGTCGGACTCCGGCATCCCGGCGCTTCGTCGCCCGCCGCACCGGTGCGGGAGACACGAGCCTTTCGACACGGACCACGCGGAGCCTCCGCTTCGGCGTTCGGATCGCCCGCTCCCCTGCGTCGTGCTCCGTGTTTCCATCTTCCTGGACGCGTTGCGCGGTTCCTGCGTGTCCTTGGTGTCCTTCGTGTCTCAGGCTGCAGCCCTGCGTCCGCGCGGCGCCGGCATCCCGGCTTTTCGTCGGCCGGGGCCGGCGCGCTAGACTGGAGCGATCGCCATCGGCCGCGGAGGGCGCGTGGGACTGCTGCAATCGCTCGGCCGGCGCCTCGCGCGCCATCTCGCGCAGCCGCGGCCGACCGCGCACGTCGCGACCAGCCGCCCGGGCCTGCTCGCGGCGACGCTGCGCAAGGGCGACGTGCTGCTGGTCGAGGGCAACAGCCGGTTCTCGGCCGCGATCCGCACCATCACGCAGTCGACCTGGTCGCACGCGGCGCTCTACATCGGCGACGCGCTCGCGGCCAGCCGCGGCGACGACACGCCGCTGCTGATCGAGGCGGACGTCGCCGAGGGCGTGCGCACGGTGCCGGTGTCGCGCTACGCGCCGATGCACACGCGCATCTGCCGGCCGGTCGGGCTGCGCCCGGACGAAGTCGACGCGCTGCTGTCGTACGCGATCGGCCGGCTCGGCCAGCAGTACGACCTGCGCAACATCATCGACCTCGCGCGCTACCTCCTGCGCCCGCCGCCGGTGCCCGAACGCTACCGCCGCCGCCTGCTCGCGTTCGGCGGCGGCGAACCGACCAGCGCGATCTGCTCGTCGCTGATCGCGGCGGCGTTCGAATCGATCCGCTACCCGGTGCTGCCCGACATCGAGGTCGCGCGCGGCGAGGGCGAGGCGGGGCGCGAGCAGGTGCGCGAGATCCTCCACATCCGCGACTCGACCCTGTACGTGCCGCGCGACTTCGACGTCTCGCCGTACTTCGAGATCGTCAAGCCGACCCTGCACCATGATTTCGACCCGCACCTGCTGACCTGGGCGCCGCTCGCGGTCGAACAGGCCGGGGGCTGAGCGCGGGCGCGCGGGTGCGCCGCGCGGGTACGCGTTCTAGAATCGCCGCGCGACCCGACCGGACGACCGCCCGCGATGTACACGCAGTGCCCCGAATGCCTGACGATCTACAAGGTCGAGGGCGGCGACCTCGCCGCCGCGCACGGCAGCGTGCGCTGCGCGCATTGCGCGGCGGTGTTCGACGCACTGCGCTCGCTGGCGATGCAGTTGCCGCCCGAGCCGATCGAACGGCTCGAAGTGCATCCGCTGCAGGCGACGCCACCGCAGCTCGACCTGCCCGTGTTCCGCCCCGCGCCGGCACAGGTGTCGCTGTTCGCCGAGGCGGCCGACCGCGCCCGCGCGGGCGAACGGGCATCGCTGCCGCGCTTCGCGCGCAAGCGCGGGCGCGCGCGCCAGCGCCGCGATGCGCCCTGGCTCGCCGGCTGCGCCGTGCTGCTGCTGACGCTGGCCGTGCAGATTGCCTGGGCCGAACAGGCACACTGGATCGACGACGCGCGCGCGCGTGCCTGGCTCGATCCGCTCTGCGAGCAGCTCGGTTGCACGCTCCCGCTGCGGCGCGATCCGTCGACGCTGCAGCTGCTGTCGCGCGACATCCGCCCGCATCCGTCGGTACCGGGCGCGCTGATCGTCTCGGCTACGCTGCGCAACGACGCCGCGTTCGCGCAGGCGTTCCCGATGCTCGAGATCAGCCTGTCCGACCTCGACGAGAAGCGCATCGCGATGCGTCGCTTCCAGCCGCGCGAGTACCTCGGCGACCCGCGCGCGCTCGCGGGCGGTCTCGCGCCCGGCGCGAGCACCTCGCTCGTGTTCGAGATCGCCGACCCGGGCCGCAACGCGGTCGCGTTCGAATTCAAGTTCGAATGACGCGGCGCGGCGACGCGCACGGCAGGATATCGCAGCTTTCTAAGCGCGCGCGGAGATAGGTCGCGCAAGTGCCGATGCGCCAAGGCATCGGCGCCGCGCGCGACACACGGCGCCCGCGATCGTGCACGAGGGTCTCGTCAACGTGCGATCACGGCGCTAAGATTCCCCCCCGACGTGCGTCATCCGCCGTCGGCCCGTGCAAGGAAGACCGCTCGCCGAGAAGGGCCCGAATCGTCGTGAATGCCGCAATCCCCCTGCGCATGGACAGTGCGCACGAAGCCGCGTTGCAACCCGCCTTGCGCGAATGCGTCGTGCGCGCGGTTCGCCGCTATCTCGCCGACGTCGAATCGGAGCCCGGCGAGGGCCTGCATGCGCTGGTGATGCGCGAAGTCGAGTCGCCGCTGCTGCGCGAAGTCATGGCCTGGTACGGCGGCAACCAGAGTCGCGCCGCGCAGGCGCTCGGCATCAACCGCGCGACCCTGCGCAAGAAGCTGCAGCAGTACGGCCTGGCCGACTGAGCCGGCGGCGCGCGCGTGGCGCGGCCGCTATAATCGGGCGCTTTCCCCGGGATCGCCCTCCATGTTCGACGCCACCCTGGTACCGGCCCGTCGCGCACTGCTCAGCGTGTCGGACAAGACCGGCCTGATCGACCTCGCCCGCGGCCTCGACTCCCTCGGCATCGCGCTGGTGTCGACCGGCGGCACGGCCAAGGCACTGCGCGAAGCCGGCCTGCCGGTCACCGACGTCTCCACCCTGACCGGCTTCCCCGAGATCATGGACGGCCGCGTGAAGACGCTGCACCCGGCGGTGCACGGCGGCCTGCTCGGCCGGCGCGGCATCGACGACGCGGTCATGGCGCGGCACGGCATCGCGCCGATCGACCTGCTGGTCGTGAACCTGTACCCGTTCGAGCGCGTCACCGCGTCGCCCGACTGCAGCATGGCCGAGGCGATCGAGAACATCGACATCGGCGGACCGGCGATGCTGCGCGCCGCGGCCAAGAACCACGAGCACGTCGCGGTCGTGGTCGACCCGGCCGACTACGCCGAAGTGCTCGAGGCGCTCGCCCACGGCGGCACCGGCCTCACCCTGCGGCGGCGCCTGGCCGCGGCCGCGTACGCGCACACCTCGCGCTACGACGGCCTGATCGCCAACTGGCTGGGCATGCGCACCGACGTCGAGAAGCCCGATCCATTCCCGCCCGGCCTGCGCCTCGCGTTCGAGCGCAGGCAGGTACTGCGCTACGGCGAAAACCCGCACCAGGGCGCCGCGCTGTACGTCGAGCGCGAGCTGCCGCGCGGCACCGTCGCCGGCGCGCGCGTCCTCGCCGGGAAGGAACTGTCCTACAACAACATCGCCGACGCCGATGCCGCGCTCGAGTGCGTGAAGGCGTTCCAGAAGACGCCCGCGTGCGTGATCGTCAAGCACGCGAACCCGTGCGGCGTCGCGCTCGGCGCGAACCTCGCCGAAGCCTACGACCGCGCCTATGCCTGCGACCCGGTCTCCGCGTTCGGCGGCATCATCGCGTTCAACCACCGGCTCGACGCCGCCACCGCTCGGCAGATCATCGAGCGCCAGTTCGTCGAGGTCGTGGTCGCGCCGGAGTTCGAGCCCGACGCGATCGCGGCGATCGCGGCCAAGCCGAACGTGCGCGTGCTCGCGGTCGGAGAATGGGCCGACTTGCCGCCGCACGCGTACGACTACAAGCGCATCGCCGGCGGCCTGCTCGTGCAGGACGCCGACCGCGACACGCTGCTGCTGACCGACCTCAAGGTCGTGTCGCGGCGCAAGCCCGACGCCGCCGAACTGCACGACCTGCTGTTCGCCTGGCACGTGGCGATGTTCGTGAAGTCCAACGCGATCGTGTATGCGCGCGACGGCCGCACCGTCGGCATCGGCGCGGGCCAGATGAGTCGCGTCGTCAGCGCGAAGATCGCGGCGATGAAGGCGGCCGAGGCCAAGCTCGAAGTTGGCGGCAGCGTGATGGCGTCGGATGCGTTCTTCCCGTTCCGCGACGGCATCGACGCCGCGGCCGAAGTCGGCATCCGCGCTGTGATCCAGCCCGGTGGCTCGATGCGCGACCCGGAGGTCATCGCCGCCGCCGACGAGCACGGCATGGCGATGGTGTTCACGGGCGTACGACATTTCCGGCATTGATGCCGCCGCGGCATCGCTGCCGACGCGCCACTGCTCGGACGCCGGCAGCGGCCTTGCACATCCACACACCCGCTTCGCGCCGTCGGCGCGAAGCGCCTCCCCCTGACACCGGGGGCTTCCGAGGAGAACCGGCGCATGGATGCGCGCGAGTACACGCCTGAGGCACCAGCATGAAGATTCTCGTCATCGGGTCCGGTGGTCGCGAGCACGCGATCGCGTGGAAGCTCAAGCAGTCGCGGCGCGTGACCGAGGTCGTGGTCGCGCCCGGCAACGCCGGTACCGCACGCGAGCCGGGCATGCGCAATGCCGATGTCGGCGTGACCGACGTCGACGGGCTGCTCGCGCTGGCGCAGAAGGAGCGCTTCGACCTCGCCGTGGTCGGGCCCGAGGCGGCGCTCGCCGCGGGCGTGTCGGACCGCTTCCACGCCGCCGGCCTGCGCTGCTTCGGCGCCAGCCGCATCGCCGCGCAGCTGGAAAGCTCGAAGGCGTTCGCGAAGGACTTCCTCGCGCGCCACAACATCCCGACCGCGCGCTACGCCGTCTTCACCGAGGTGGCTCCGGCGATCGACTACGTGCGGCGGCACGGCGCGCCGATCGTGATCAAGGCCGACGGCCTCGCCGCGGGCAAGGGCGTGGTCGTCGCGCTGACCCTCGCCGACGCCGAGCAGGCCCTGCACGACATGCTCGGCGCGCGTTCGTTCGGCGCGGCTTCGGCGCGCGTCGTGATCGAGGAGTTCCTCGACGGCGAGGAGGCGAGCTACATCGTCATGAGCGACGGCCGCAACGTGTTGCCGTTCGCGACCAGCCAGGACCACAAGCGCCGCGACGAGGGCGACCTCGGCCCGAACACCGGCGGCATGGGTGCCTACTCGCCCGCGCCGGTGGTCACGCCGGAGGTGGAGCGGCGCATCCTCGACGAGATCGTGCGGCCGACGATCGCCGGCATGGCGGCGGAAGGCGCGCCGTTCATCGGCTTCCTCTACGCCGGGCTGATGATCGGCCGCGACGGCGCGCCGAAGGTGATCGAGTTCAACGCACGGCTCGGCGATCCCGAAACGCAGCCGATCCTGCTGCGCCTGAAGTCCGACCTCGTCGACCTGGTCGAGGACGCGCTCGACGGCCGCCTCGATCGCGCGCGCGCGAACTGGGACGCGCGCCCGGCGCTCGGCGTCGTGCTCGCCGCCGCCGGCTATCCGGCCAAGGTGCGCACGGGCGACCGCATCGACGGCCTGCAGGAACCCGACGGCGACGACACCAAGGTCTTCCACGCCGGCACCGCGCTCGATCGCGGCGGCGCGGTCGTCAGCGCCGGCGGCCGCGTGCTGACCGTCTGCGCGCTCGGCAGCGACCTCGCGGCCGCGCGCGAGCGCGCCTACGCGCGCGTGCGCACGCTGCGATTCGACGGCGCGTTCTGCCGCCGCGACATCGGCCATCGCGCGCTGCGCCCGCGCTGAGCCGCGGGCGCTCCGCGAAGGTCGCCCATCATCGGCGCGTCGGCGCCGGCGCGGCCGCGGGCTTGGGATCGGGCGCTGCGCGTTCCGGGCGGAACAGCGAGTGGCTCGCCGGCCACGGCCGGTCCGGCAGCTTGTGCTGCTGGAACAGCGTCATGAACTCGCGGTAGCCGGCGACCTCGTCCGCCTTGCGGTTGCGCAGCAGCACGAACATCGCCGCCTGCTGGGTCTGGACCGCATCGTCCCAGCGGCCGTTCGCGGCGAGCGCGAGCGCATAGGCTTCACCGACCGACGCGGCCTCCGCCTGCGCGTACATCGCGCCGGCGTAGTCGAGCGCCATCTTGCGCTCGGCTGCGCTGGTACCCGGGCAGGTGCTCGCGAGGCGCACGAACAGCTGCAGCAGCGGGCCATTCTTCGAATCCCTGGCGAGGCCCGCGTTGACCGCCTCGAGGGCGTCGGCGCAGCGGCCGGCGGCGACTTCCGCGGCGACGAAGTGGATCCAGCCGGCGGTGTCGGTCGGGTCGGCGTCGATCAATGCGCGGTACTGCTTCGCCGCGTCGTCGTAGCGACCCGAGCGCATCAGCCAGTTGCCGCGCCGCAGGCGTGGCTCGGACAGCGCCGGGTTCGCCGCGATCGCCTTCTCGTACGCGCGCTGCGCGCTGGCGTCGTCGTTCATCATCTCCAGCACGATGCCCTGGTTCGACAGTGCGAGCGCGTCGTTCGGGCCGGCGGCGACCGCCGCCTGCGCGCGTTCGCGCGCCGCGGTCAGGTTGCCGGCCGCGGCTTCGACCCGCGCGTACAGGCCGAGCAGCGAGGGATCGTTCGGGTGCGCGGCGAGCGCGCGATCGAGATGGCTGCGCGCCTTGGCGTAGTCGCGCGAGAGCAGCGCGATGCCGGCGTCGTTCACGCTCTTCGCGACCGCGCTCGCCGGATCGTCCGGCGCCGGTGCCTGAGCCGGCGGGCCGGCGAAGCGCAGGCCGATCGGGTCGGACAGCGTCGGCACGCCGTCGCCCGCCTTCGCGCGCGCGTCCGCCGCGGCCCTCGCATCGCCGGCGCCCTCGTAGGCGGTCGCGAGCGAGGTGTACAGGCGCGTCGCCTTCGGGTCCGCCGCGAGCGCGAGCTTGTACTGGTCGATCGCCGCCGCGAAGCGGCGCTCGCGCAGCGCGATGTCGCCGAGCAGCGCGAACGGTACCGGCTGGGTCGCGTCGCGCGCGGTGTACTCCTCCAGCAGGCCGCGCGCGCCGGCGAGGTCGCCCTGCTCGATGCGCGCATTGGCGAGCGCGACGCGGATCGCGAGCGTGCCGGGGCTCATCGCGAACGCCTTGGTGAAGAACGCACGCGCCTCGTCCTCGCGCTTCTGCGCATGCGCGACGACACCCTGCGCGTAGACCCAGCCACCGTTGCGCGGCGCGAGCCGGACCGCGTTCTCGAGCGCCGCTGCGGCGGGGGCGTAGACCCCGGCGCGCGCGTACTTCGACGCCATCACCACGTAGGTCTCGATCAGCGGGTCGCCGCTGAGCTCGGCCACCGCGCGATCGAAGCTCGTGCGCTCCTTGCGCAGCTGCTCGGCGGTCTGCGGCGGCAGGCGCGACAGGTCGGGCACGGGGATCGGCTGCAGCGCGGGGGCATCGGCCGCGATCGCGGCCTGGGCCGCGAGGAAGAAGCCGGTCGCGAGCGCGAGCGCCGCGGAACGCTGGAATTTCATCGGCATGTCCGTTGAAGCCTCGGGGGACCGCGCAGTTTAGCGGCTCGCGGGCTGCCGCGCTCCGACCCGCCGGGCCCGCACAAGTTCCCGCCACCCCGCCCTGCCCGGGCCTTCCTTCCCCGCCCTGCCGGCAGTGCAGGGCATGGGCCACGGTCGCTCGAGGGGCGCCGCCTGCCCCGGGGCGCGCCGGTGACGGCCGATGCGGCTCACCGGTCGCCCGATCGTTCGCGCGCGAACCGCCGCGCTGCCGGCGCCGCGCGGCTTCCTGCTAGATTCGGCCGGACCGCACGCGAGCCTCCCATGTCCGGACAGAACCAGTTCGCCCTGCTGCGCAGCCGCCGCTTCGCGCCGTTCTTCGCCACCCAGGCGCTCGGCGCCTTCAACGACAACGCTTTCCGCAACGCCCTCGTCGTGCTGGTCGGCTACCACATGGGGCTGGACGACGACGCGGTCGGCTTCTACTCCAGCATCGCCCCGGCACTGTTCATCCTGCCGTTCTTCCTGTTCTCGGCCAGCGCGGGCCAGTTCGCCGAGAAGCACGAGAAGGCGCGCATCATTCGTTGGGTCAAGCGGTTCGAGGTCGCGGCGATGGTGCTCGCGGCGGTCGGCTTCTGGTTCAAGAGCGTGCCGCTGCTGCTGTCGGTGCTGTTCCTGATGGGGCTGCACTCGACCGTGTTCGGGCCGATCAAGTACGCGATCCTGCCGCAGGCGCTCGAGCCGGAGGAGCTCGTCGGCGGCAACGGCCTGGTCGAGATGGGCACCTCGCTGGCCGTGCTGGTCGGCATGATCGCCGGCGGCGTCGCGATGGCGAGCGGTCCGCTGCCGGCTTCGCTGCTCGTCATCGGCACCGCACTCGCGGGTTGGTTCGCGAGCCGCGCGATCCCGCCCGCGCCGGCGACGGCGCCCGGCCTCGCCTTCAACTGGAATCCGTTCACCGAGACCTGGCAGGTGCTGCGCTTCGTCGCGAAGAACCGCACCGTGTTCCATTCCGTGCTCGGCATCTCCTGGTTCTGGTTCTTCGGCGGCGTGTTCACGATGCAGCTGCCGAACTACACGCGGCACTTCCTCGGCGGTACCGAGTCGGTGCAGATCTTCGTGCTCGCGCTGTTCTCGGTCGGCACCGGGGTCGGCTCGCTGCTGTGCGAGCGCCTGTCCGGGCGCAAGGTCGAGATCGGCCTGGTGCCATTCGGCTCGATCGGCCTGACCCTGTTCGGCCTCGACCTCTACTTCGCGCGCCCGGGGCCGAGCGCCCTGCACGAGCTCGGCGTCGCCGGCTTCCTCGCCGCGCCGGGCGGCTGGCACATCGCGATCGACTTCGTGCTGATCGGCCTGTTCGCCGGCTTCTACATCGTGCCGCTGTTCGCGCTGGTGCAGAGCCGCACCGAGCGCAGCGAGCTGTCGCGCGTGATCGCCGGCAACAACATCGTCAACGCACTGTTCATCGTCGCGGCCGCCGCGTTCGGGCTCGGGTTGTCCGCGCTCGGGCTGACGATCCCGCAGATCCTGCTCGCCACCGCGGTGCTGAACGCGCTGGTGGCGATCTACATCTACACGCTCGTGCCCGAGTTCCTGATGCGGTTCCTGTCCTGGATCCTCGTCAACACGCTCTACCGCATCGAGGTCGACGGCATCGAGCGCGTGCCGGACGAGGGACCGGCGCTGCTGGTGTGCAACCACGTCAGTTACATGGACGCGCTGATCATCGGCGGTTGCGTGCGCCGGCCGGTGCGGTTCGTCATGTACTACCGGATCTTCGACATCCCGCTGCTGCGCTTCATCTTCCGCACCGCGAAGGCGATCCCGATCGCCGGCCGCAAGGAGGATCCCGCGCTGCTCGAGCGCGCCTTCGAGCAGGTCGACCGCGCGCTCGCGGACGGCGAGATCGTCTGCATCTTCCCGGAAGGCGGCCTGACCCGGGACGGTTCGATCGACGCGTTCCGTCCCGGCGTGGAACGGATCCTCGCGCGGCGGCCGGTGCCGGTCGTGCCGCTCGCGCTGCGTGGCCTGTGGGGATCGGTATTCAGCCGGCGCGACAGCGCGCTCGGCCGCTCGCGGCTGCCGCGGCGCTTCCGCGCGCGCATCGGACTCGCCGTGGGTGAACCGGTGGCAGCGGCGGACGCGACCGCCGCCGTGCTCGAGGCGCGCGTGCGCGCGTTGCGCGGCGATCGCGCATGAGCGCGCCACGCCGACGGCTGCTGCCCAGCGCCTCGGCGAGCGCGGACCACGTGCTCGGCTGGGCCCGGGCAGCGGACCGCCGTGCCGACCGGCGCGTCCCGGCGGCCGCGACCGTGCCGAAGAGGCGCCGCGTCAACGCGTGACGAGGATGATCGCCGCCAGCGCGACCAGCGCGAGCCAGCCGACGAGGATGCGGCGCAACACCTTGTGCGCGTCGGCGAGCTCGACCAGGGGATTGCTGACGTCGTGCGCGTAACCGTCGCCGGCTTCGACGTCGGCGTCGACGCCGGCCTTGGCGAGCGCGCCGAGGAAGCCGAGGTCGAGCGTGAAGTAACCCTTGCCCTGGGCCGCGTGGTAGCCGCGCCAAGTCTCGACCACGGCATCGAAGTCGGACACCAGTGCGAGCGTCAGCGCCACCAGGTGCGCCGGCGCCCAGTCGAGCAGGCGCGCAGTGCGTTCGAGCAGTTCGCGCTGGCCATCGTCGATGCGGGCAGTGAACGCCGGGTGGCGCGCGAGCAGGTGCACCACGCGGTAGCCCAACGCACCGGCCGGGCCGAGCAGCACGAACCAGAACAACACGCCGAACCAGCGCGACAGCGCCGCGGTGAACACGCCTTCGACGAGCGCGGTGGACTCGAACGGCAGCGGCGATGGATCGTCGTCGCGACGCAGCGCCTGCGCCGCGGCATGGCGACGCTCGCTGTCGGGCGCCTTCAGCACCGCCTCGACGTCGGCGTCGAGGTCGCGCGGTCCCCAGCTGTAGAACAGCACGACCACGGCGAACGCGAACGCGGGCAGGCCGAACAGCACCTGGCCGAGCAGCCACTGCACCGCTTCCAACGCGAGGACCAGGGCCAGCGGCAGCAGCACCGCGGGCAGGCGCGGCTTCGCGGTGTCGCCACTCGCGCGCGTCCACTGCGACAGTGCCGCCTGCAGCCACGAGAAGTCGCGCCAGCGCGCGAGGTCCGGCACGGCGTAGCCGACGAGGATGACGAGCAGGATCGCGAGCAGGGTCGTGGCCATGGAATCCGTGCGGCGAACGCGGGGCGATGCGCCGCATTCTAGCGGACGGCGCGCGCACGCGCCGCGCCGGATCGCGACCGTCGCCTGGATCGCGGGTGGCGAGCGCGCCTTCGCTGCCGTCGCGGCGCGGTCGATCGCGCGATCGCGCAGGCGCGCGGTGGCGCTAGCCGCGCGCCGCCCAGGCGTCGCCGGCGACGAGCTCGCCGAGCTCGAGCCCGGCGTGCTCGCGCAGCCAGTGCGCGAGCAGTTCGTGCGAAACCGACAGCTTCGGCGGAAGCGCGAGCGCGCCCGTGGCGAGGCCGTCGACGATCTCGCCGGCCGAGAACCAGCGCGCCTCGGCCAGTTCGCTGCCGACCTGGATCGACGGATCGATCGCTTCGGCGACGAAGCCGAGCATCAGCGAGGACGGGAACGGCCACGGTTGCGAGGAATGGTATTCGCAGGCACCGACGCGCACGCCGGCCTCCTCGAACACTTCGCGTCGCACCGCGTCCTCGAGCGATTCGCCCGGCTCGATGAAACCGGCGAGGGTCGACCAGCGATTCGCGCCCCAGCTCGGCTGGCGCCCGAGCAGGCAGCGATCCTTCCAGCCGACGATGACGATCATCGCCGGATCGACGCGCGGGAAGTGATCGATGCCGCACGCGGGGCAGTGCGCGCGATGGCCGCCCGCCAGCACCTGCAGCGGCGAGGCGCACGCGCTGCAGTAGCGCGTGCGGCCTTGCCAGTGCGCGATCGCCAGCGCGTAGGCGAACAGCCCGCTCTGGAACGCCGGCAGGCGCAGCCCGGCGCTGCGCAGGTCGAGGTAGTCGGCACCGAGCTCGCCGGCGATGCGCGCATCGTCGCCGGGCGCGGCGAGCAGCAGGAACAGCGGACCCGAGGCATCGTCGCCGAGGTAGGTCCATGGCGCGTCGATGCCGAGCAGCGCCGCGGCCTCGCCCGCGTCGAGCAGGCGCAACGCATTCGCGGCCGGCGCGAACAGCGCGCGGCGTGCCTTCTCGCCGCCGGCATCGAGGACGAGGAAGCGCGCACCGGCGTCGGCGTGGCGCGCGACGAGCCAGGCGACGTCGTCGCGGCGCTCCGCGTTGCGGTCGAGGTCGAGGCCGGCGAAGACGTTGACGCGGGGTGGTGCGATGGCCATGCGGCGATGGTAGCAGCGCCGTCGCGGCGTTCCGTGGCGCAGACCGGTGCGTGGCGCTCGTAAACGAGCCGCGCGACGGGCGCGGCGCGGGGGTTTCGATCAGACCGTGAACGACGAACCACAACCGCAGGTCGTCTTCGCGTTCGGATTGCGGATCACGAACTGCGCGCCGGTCAGCGACTCGGAGTAGTCGATCTCCGCGCCGGCGAGGTACTGCAGGCTGAGCGGGTCGACGAGCAGGGTCACGCCGTCGCGATCGACCGCGAGGTCGTCCTCGGCGCGCGCCTCGTCGAAGGTGAAGCCGTACTGGAAGCCGGAACAGCCGCCGCCGCTGATGTAGACGCGCAACTTGAGTTCCGGGTTGCCTTCCTCGGCGATCAGCTCGCGCACCTTGCCGGCGGCCGCCTCGGTGAACACGAGTGGCGCGGAGTCGGCGTCGAGGTAGGTCGGGGTATCCGCTTCGTTCATGGCGTGCGCACGGTCAGTCGAGCTGGATATCGGTGCGCGAGGCGACGAAATCAAGCATGCGCGGGTTCGATGTCGGCGTCGTCGTCCAGTCCCGCCGCCGTGGCCGGCGAAGGCAGCTGGCGCTGCGCCTCGGCCGCAAAGACCATCTTGCCGTTGACCTGCGCGCCGGCCGCCATTTCCAGCACCTTGTAGTGCACGTTGCCGGTGATGCGCGCTTCGCCGGCGAGTTCGAGGCGCTCGGCGGCGTGGATGTCGCCGGTGACGCTGCCGTTGACGACCGCGTTCGACACGCGGACCTCGCCGATCACGCGCCCGTGCTCGCTGAGCGTCAGCACCGCGTCGCTGCCCTCGGCGGTGATCGAACCCTCGATCGTGCCGTCCAGGTGCAGGCCGCCGGTGAAGTGCACGTCGCCGCGGATCGTCGTGCCGGCCGCGATCAGGGTGTTGATCGCCGCGACCGGGCGGTCCTTGCGCTTGTCGTTACGGAACATCGTCGCTCTCCTCTCCCTTGAGGGCGTCCTGCCAGCGGAACTCCTGTTCGGCGCGCGCGCCGTCCCCTTCGGCGCGCACGATCACCCGGTTCGGCGTGAAGCCGGCGGGGAGCATGATGGTACCGCCGACCTGCTGGAAATACTTGAAGCCGTAGTCGATTCCGGGACCCTGCTGGCCCTGGGCCAGCGCCGGCCAGTCGAGCGTCTGCAGCTTGCCGTCGCTGACGCCCTCGATCGACAGGCTGAGGCGACCCTTGACTTCGTCGCCACGCTTGAAGTTCTGGGTCAGCGTGGCGGTGAAGTTCCACGCCTGCGAATCGCGCACCGGCGTCAGCCGCAGCGCATGCACCGCGAGGCCTTCGCGCTTGCCGCCGCCGACGAGCCTGCCGTAGAACGCGAGATCCGCGCGCAAGCCGTCGATTTCCTCCTCGCGGTCGCGCAAGGTGCGCTGCAGCTCGCCGAGCGCCCCCTTCGCCACCTGTTCGGAGCGCGCCAGCATCGCGACGCGGTTCTTCAGCTCGCCGACTTCCTTCGTCGCGGCCTCGAGTTCGGCGACACGCTCGGCCGACGGTGTGCGCGACACCAGCGCCGCGACCAGCGCGGCGACGATCAGCAGCGAACCGAGCCAGACCGCGCCGACGAGCAGGCGCACGTTGCGCTGGTGCGCCGGGTCGAGCGGTCGGATGACGAGATGGGGCAGCGGGGACATCGGGCACCGCGCGGACGCGAGCTGCAGGCTTATAGTCGCGTATCGCGACAGGGTCAAGGACGCAGCTTCGCCGCACGCAGGCATAATCGGCGTTTTGGGAGCACGCGCACATGCTCTGGCTCAAGGCCTTCCACATCGTGTTCGTCGTCACCTGGTTCGCGGGCCTGTTCTACCTGCCGCGCCTGTTCGTCTACCACGCAGAGGCGAGCGAGCCCGCCGTGCGCGAGCGGCTGAAGGTGATGGAGCGGCGCCTGCTCGGCATCACGCACATCGGTGGCGCGCTCGCGCTGCTGTTCGGCGGCCTGACGCTCGGCGCCTTCGCCGGCGGCAACGCCGCCTACCTGCACCAGGGCTGGCTGCTCGCCAAGCTCGCGCTCGTCGCGGCGCTGGTCGGCTACCACGTCGCCGTCGCGCGCATGGTCGGCGTGTTCGCACGGGACGCGAACCGGCGCTCGAGCCGCTGGCTGCGCGTGTTCAACGAAGTGCCCGCGCTGCTGCTCGTCGCAATCGTCGTGCTGGTGGTCGTCAAGCCGTTCTGAATCGCCGCTGGTATAGTCGCGCCGCTCGGAGGAGACGTGATGAAGGGCGAACCGGCTCCTGCCCAATCCTCGCTGCGCCAGCTCTGGGCGGCGCAGCTGCCGCAGCGTCTCGAGCGCCTGCGGCGGCGCGGCGCGGCACTCGCGCGCGCATGGGACGTCAACGTGCTGCGACTCGTCGGCGACGAAGCGCGTCGGCTCGCGCATGCCTGCGAATCGCTCGACGACACCGCGCTCGCCGCGCAGCTCGGTACGCTCGCGACGGCCTGCCATGCCCTGCTCGACCCGCCACGGCCACCGGATCGCGCCAGCCTCGCGCAGGTCACCGCATTGATCGGCAGGCTCCCGGCGCCGGCCAGCGGCGGCGAAGGCGTCGACGTGCACGTGCCCGGCGCCGAACGCGAACTCGGGTTCCCCTTGCTGGTCGCGCCACCGCCGGGCCACGCGGCGCGCCTGCGCGCGATGCTCGGCCGCGATGCGAGCGCGACGCCGGCCGCACCGGCCACGGCCGCGGTGCCGTCCGGCACGGCGCCGGCCGCGCCGACGCCCGCCGCCGCGGCCGCGGTGCGCGCGTTCACCGAGCGCGGCGCGACCGCGACCTCGCGCGAGCAGTTGTTGCGCCTGTTGTCGGAATGGCTCGCGACCGACGACGGGCCGATCCGCAACGGTGGCCTGCTGCTGCTGGTCCCGGACGGCAGCACCCCGCAGGTCGCGGCGAACGCGGCCGCGCGCGCAGCCGAGCAGTTGCGCGGCCTGGCCGCGCAGGCCGAGCCCGGCGAGCACGTCGCGGCCGACGGCGGCGGCCGCTTCCTCGTGCTCGACCGCGAGCTCGACCCGGATGCGCTCGCGCGCAATGCCGATGCGCTGCGCGAGCGCGCGATCCGGATCGGCCTCGGTTCGTTCGACATCGGCGCCTGCCCCGCGCGCGGCGCGCGCACCGCGATCGCGATGGTCGACGCGGCGCGCCGCGTCGTACACGCGGCGCAGGCGCAGCGACGACGCGGCACGTTCGTGGTCGGGGACATCGACGCCGTCGCCGACGATGCGCTCACTGGCCTGGTCCGCGACGCGCTCGCGGGAACGGGGTTCGAAGTGCTGTACCAGCCGATCGTCGCGGTGCGCGGCGAGCACGTCGAGCGCTTCCAGGCGCTGCTGCGCCTGCGCGATCCGGCGGGCCACCTGCATCCCGCAGCGGAGGTCGTGCCGGCCGCCGAAGCCGCCGGCCTGATCGGCGCGATCGACCGCTGGATGATCGAGCACTGCATCGCGCGCATCGCCGCGCGCGGCAAGGCCCCGCCGTGCCTGTTCGTGAGCCAGTCGCTGGCCAGCCTGCGCGACCCGCTGGCACCGGCGCGGCTGGCCGAGGCACTCGGGCGTCGCGCGCCCGGTGCCGGCATGCTCGTGGTCGAGCTGCGCGCGAACGACGCGATCGAGGCCCCGGCGGAGGTGCAACGCTATGCGGACGCGCTACGACCGCTCGGCATCCAGCTGTCGCTGTCCGGGTTCGATGCGTCGATCGCCGAGGTGCACCCGCTGCCGGCGCTCGTGTTCGACTACGTCAAGGTCGTGCCGCTGGACGCGGACGCGACGCCAGCGATGCGCGACGCGTTCGCCGCGATGATCGAGGGGCTGCACGAACGCGGCGTGCGCGTGATCGCGCCGCGCATCGAGGACGCGCGCAGCGCGGCGATGCTCGCGATGAGCGGCGTCGACCTGATCCAGGGCAACCTGGTGCAGGAAGCCGACAGCGACCTCGCGTTCGACCTCAGCCACCACGTGCTGTAGCCGCACGGCGTCGCCGCGGCGGCGTTCAGCCGCCGATCTTGGTCTGCAGGTACGCGTTCTCGCCGAGCCTGGCGATCAGGCCGAGCTGGGTCTCGAGCCAGTCGATGTGCTCTTCCTCGGATTCGAGGATGTCCTCGAACAGCTCGCGGCTGACGTAGTCGCCGGCCTCCTCGGCATCGGCGATCGCGGCCTTGAGGTCCGGCACCGCGGCCAGCTCCAGCTGCAGGTCGCAGGCGATGGCTTCCTTCGGCGACTCGCCGATCAGCAGCTTGCCGAGCGCCTGCAGGTTGGGCAGCCCTTCGAGGAACAGGATGCGCTCGATCAGCCGGTCGGCGTGCTTCATCTCGTCGATCGATTCCTTGTACTCGTGCTCGGCCAGTTCCTTGTAGCCCCAGTTGCGGTACATGCGCGCATGCAGGAAATACTGGTTGATCGCCGTCAGCTCGTTGAACAGCGCCTTGTTGAGGTGCGCGATGATCTTGGGGTTGCCCTTCATCGTTGGATCTCCATGCGGCGACGTCCGGCCGCCGGCGGCCAGCGCCGACTATAGCCGTGCGCGCAGGGGCACGACGAAACGAAAATCGCACGCATTAAGGAACGCGGCGGAAGGACGCCGGAAGCAGGAAGGAGGCGGTTCGCGCGGCGGTCAGGCCGCGCGCGCGAACAGCGGCAGGTCGAGCGCACGCCCGTGCTGCGCGCGCGCCTCGTCGAAGATCGCGCGGGCGAGGTCTTCGCAGTTGCCGCAGCAGTCGGAGCAGCCGGTGCTGCCGCGCACGTCGGCAAACGACTCGGCGCTGGCCGCGGCTTCGCGGATGGCACGGTCGGTGACGGCGTTGCAGATGCAGACGTACATACGGGGGCCTCGTGATCCGGCCCCGTCATTCCAATCTAAATGAGAATGATTGTCAACCAGCCCTGGTTCAGGGGCTGGCGGCGAGCTCGGCGGTCCAGCGCTGCTGGCGCAGGGTCACCGAGCAGCTGCCCTCGGCGAGGCCGACCAGGTGGCGCAGGGCCTGTTCGTAGACACGGCGCTTGAACGTGACCACGTGCGCGGCCGGGTACCAGAAGTCGACCCAGCGCCAGAGGTCGAACTCGGGCTTCTCGTTGGCGTCGAGGCGCACCGCGGATTCCTCCCCGACCAGGCGCAGCAGGAACCACACCTGCTTCTGGCCGATGCAGACCGGGTGCGAATGCCGGCGCACGAGCCGCGGCGGCAGGCGGTAGCGGAGCCAGCCCGGAGTCGAGCCGAGCACCTCGACGTGGTGCGGCAGCAGGCCGGTTTCCTCCTCGAGCTCGCGGTACATCGCCTCGAGCGGCGTTTCGTCGCTGCGCATGCCGCCCTGCGGGAACTGCCAGCCATCGCGGCCGATGCGCCGCGCCCAGAACACGTGCCCGTGATCGTTCAGGAGGATGATGCCGACATTCGGTCGGTAGCCATCGGGGTCGATCATGGATGATGGCCAATCAAGTACATGCGCCCGATTCTTCCACACGCCTTGCACGTGCGGCAAGGCGATCCATGCCCTGTGGCGCTTGACAGCGCGGTCCCACGCACTAGAATCGCTCGCCCTTCCGCGAGCGCGTTCGCGCCGCACCGATGGCTATGTAGCTCAGCCGGTTAGAGCACAGCACTCATAATGCTGGGGTCGGTGGTTCGAGTCCACCCATAGCCACCATTCCGTCGTCGCCGCCCCGCCCGCGCGTGGCACGGCCATCGCGATGCGATCCGCGCCGCCTACGAGCGCGTGCCGAAGTAGCGGTCGCCAGCGTCGCCGAGGCCGGGCACGATGTACCCCTTGCCGTCGAGGCCCTGGTCGATCGCAGCCGTGAAGACCGGCACGTCCGGGTGCCTCGCGGCGAGGTTCGCGAGCCCTTCCGGACAGCTGACGAGGCAGGCGAAACGCAGCGAGCGTGGGCCGGCCGCCTTGACCCGGTCGAGCGCGGCGACGGCCGAGTTGCCGGTCGCGAGCATCGGGTCGACGACGACGACGTCGCGCGCGGCGAGGTCGCGCGGCATGCGGAAGTAGTACTCGACCGGATGCAGCGTCTGTTCGTCGCGGTAGAGGCCGATGTGGCCGACGCGCGCGCCGGGCACGACCTCGAGCATGCCGTCGAGCAGGCCGATGCCGGCGCGCAGCACCGCGACCAGCGCGACCTTCTTGCCGTCGATCGCGTGCCCGGTCGCCGGACCGACCGGTGTTTCGATCGCGACCTCGTGCAGCGGCAGGTCGCGCATGACCTCGTACGCCATCAGCGCGGCGAGTTCGCCGAGCAGGCGGCGGAACTCGATCGTGCTGGTCTGCTTCTTCCGCAGCAGCGTCAGCTTGTGCTGCACGAGCGGATGCCCGATCACCTGCACGTTCGCCGTCATGCGCCTTCGCCTCCCCGTTCGCGCCACGATAGCGCGTCGACGCGCGCGCGTCGCCCCTCGCCGCGTGGCGGCGGGCGCGGCCCGGCGCGGGCCCCCTGCTAGAATGCGCGACCCCCTCCGGAGAAGGCCGCACTGCGGCCCGCGGCACGCATGGACAACAGTTTCGAACCCGGCCGGATCGAGGCCAAGTGGTACGCGATGTGGGAGCAGGAAGGCCTGTTCGCGCCGCGCGGCGACGGCCAACCGTACTGCATCCAGCTGCCGCCGCCGAACGTGACCGGCACCCTGCACATGGGCCACGCGTTCCAGCAGACGATCATGGACGCGCTGGTGCGCTACCACCGCATGCGCGGCTTCCGCACGCTGTGGCAGGGCGGCACCGACCACGCCGGCATCGCCACGCAGAAGATCGTCGAGAACCAGCTCGCGGCGGAGGGCCTGACGCGCCACGACCTCGGCCGCGCGAAGTTCCTCGAGCGCGTGTGGGCATGGAAGGAACAGTCCGGTTCGACCATCACCAACCAGATGCGCCGGCTCGGCGCGTCGGTGGACTGGTCGCGCGAGCGCTTCACGATGGACGAAGGCCTGTCCGCCGCGGTGCGCCGCGTGTTCGTGCAGTGGTACCGCGACGGCCTGCTCTACCGCGGCCGGCGGCTCGTCAACTGGGATCCGGTGCTGATGACCGCGGTGTCCGACCTCGAGGTCAACAACGAGGAGAAGGACGGCTCGCTGTGGTCGATCCGTTATCCCGCGAGCGACGGCGGCGAAGGCCTCGTCGTCGCGACCACGCGCCCGGAGACCATGCTCGGCGACGTCGCGGTCGCGGTGCACCCCGAGGACGAGCGCTACCGGGCGCTGGTCGGCAAGACCCTGCGCCTGCCACTGACAGGGCGCGAGATCCCGGTCATCGCCGACGAATACGTCGAACGCGAGTTCGGCACCGGTTGCGTGAAGATCACGCCGGCGCACGACTTCAACGACTGGCAGGTCGGCGTGCGCCACGGCCTCGCGCCGATCACGATCCTGACCCTCGACGCCAGGGTCAATGGGAACGCGCCGGAGAAGTACCGCGGCCTCGACCGCTTCGCGGCGCGCAAGGCGGTGCTGGCCGACCTCGAAGCCGCCGGGCTGCTGGTCGAGACGAAGAAGCACAAGCTGCAGGTGCCGGTGAGCCAGCGCTCCGACGCGGTCATCGAGCCGATGCTGACCGACCAGTGGTTCCTCGACCTGACCCGCGACGTGCAGCCGGATGGCCGCCCGGGCGGGCGCAAGGCGATCATCGAGCCGGCGCTCGCCGCGGTGCGCGACGGCGCGATCCGTTTCGTGCCCGACAACTGGACCACGACCTACAACCAGTGGCTCGAGAACATCCAGGACTGGTGCGTCAGCCGCCAGCTCTGGTGGGGTCACCGCATCCCGGCGTGGTACGACGAGGCCGGCAACATCTTCGTCGGCGAGGACGAGGCCGACGCGCTCGCGCATGCCGCAGTCGCGCCGGTCGGCACGCTGCGCCGCGACGAAGACGTGCTCGACACCTGGTTCTCGTCCGCCCTGTGGCCGTTCTCGACCCTCGGCTGGCCCGGCGAGACGCCGGAACGCGCCGCCGAGTGGGAGCAGTTCCAGGCGTTCCTGCCCGGCGACGTGCTCGTCACCGGCTTCGACATCATCTTCTTCTGGGTCGCCCGCATGATCATGGCGACGCAGTACTTCACCGGCCGGGTGCCGTTCCGCGAGGTCTACATCAACGCCATCGTACGCGACGCCGAAGGCCAGAAGATGTCGAAGTCGAAGGGCAACACGATCGACCCGCTCGACCTCATCGACGGCATCGACCTCGAGTCCCTGGTGAAGAAGTCGACCGCGTCGCTGCTGATCCCGCAGGTGCGCGAGAAGGTCGAGAAGCGCATCCGCAAGGAATATCCGCAGGGCATCGCCGCGGTCGGCGCCGACGCGCTGCGCTTCACCTTCGCCGCGCTGGCCAGCTACGGTCGCACGATCAACTTCGACCTCAAGCGCGCCGACGGCTACCGCAACTTCTGCAACAAGCTGTGGAACGCGACGCGCTTCGTGCTGATGAACGCGGCCGGCGGCGACCAACCGGCGGCGGCCACGCCGACGCCGGCGACCGAAGCGGAGCGCTGGATCCTCACCCGCCTGCGCGCGACGCTGGCCGAGGTCGAGGCGCACTTCGGCACCTACCGCTTCGACCTGCTCGCGCAGGCGCTGTACGAATTCGTCTGGAACGACTACTGCGACTGGTTCCTCGAGCTCGCCAAGCCGGCGCTGAACGGCGATGACGAGGCGGCCGCGGCGTCGACGCGCCGCACGCTGCTGGTGGTACTCGACGCCGTGCTGCGCGCATTGCATCCGATCATGCCGTTCATCACGGAAGAGCTGTTCCACGAGGTCGCGCCCGCGCTCGCCGCCGCCGGCGTGCCGGCAGCGACCGGCGCGTGCGCCAGCATCTCGACGCGGCCGTATCCGCGCGCGGACGACCATGCCGCCGACGACGCCGCGACGGCCGAGATCGAATGGCTCAAGGCCGTGCTCACCCAGGTGCGCCGCATCCGCAGCGAGATGAACATCGCGCCACGCAAGGAGATCCCGCTGCTCTACACCGGCGGCAGTGCCGCCGACCGCGCGCGCACGACCAAGTTCGGCGCGCAGATCGGCTTCCTCGCGCGCGCCGAATCGCAGCGCTGGCTCGCGGCGGGTGAAACCGAGCCTGCCGCCGCGGCGGCGATCGTCGGCGAGATGAAGCTGCTGATCCCGCTCGCGGGGCTGATCGACCTCGGCGCCGAACGCGCGCGCCTCGAGAAGGAAATCGCGCGCCTCGACGGCGAGGTCGCGAAGTCGGACGCGAAGCTCGCCAACTTCGGCGAGAAGACGCCGGCGACCGTGGTCGAGCAGGAAAAGCAGCGCCTCGCCGACTTCCGTTCGACGGTCGCGGCATTGCGCGCACAGCTCGCGCGCCTGCAGGGCTGAGGGGCATGCGTCGCGCCGCGGGGCGCGACGCGCGCGGGCGTCATTCCTGCGGCAGCAGCTCGATCGCCATCACGAGCGCGTCCTCGCGCCCCTTCCTCGCCGGGTAGTAGTTCGGCCGCCGGCCGAACTCGTTGAACCCCATCGATTCGTACAGCGCGATCGCGCGCGGGTTCGACGGCCGCACCTCGAGGTAGACGCGCTCGACGCGGTGCCAGCGCGCGATGTCGAGCAGGCGGCGCACGATGCGGCGACCGTAGCCGCGCCCGTGCAGGGCCGGCTGCACGCAGACGTTCAGCACGTGCGCCTCGCCGGCGGCGGCGGACAGCACGCCGTAACCGACGATCGCGGCCTCGTCGACCAGCACCACGCACTCGTAACCGGCGCGCAGGCAGTCGGCGAAGATGCCGCGGCTCCACGGGAATTCGTACGCGAGCGCCTCGAGCCCGGCGACTTCGTCGAGGTCGCCCGGCTGCATGCGGCGGAACTCGGGTTGTGGCTGCCTCAGGTTCGCGACCACGTCTTCGAGCGGCGGGGAGCCGGCCGGTCCCGGTTCAGGGCGGGACGCGACGCCATCTTGCCACGATCGCGGCGCGCCGGCTCCGCACTCGGCGGCCGGTGCGTGCCGCCCGTCGGCCCGCAGCGCGCCGGTGTTCAGCCGCGGGCGCCGGCGCGCAGGCCACGCGCCACGCGCTTCAGTTCGCTCCAGAGCGCGCGCTTCGCGCCGGCGTCGCGCGCGAGTTCGGTCGCCTCGCGGGTCACGACCCAGCCGATCTCGCGCTGTCGCTGCGCGCTCAGCACGCGCCCCGCCGCGCGCGCGGACGCCTCGCCGAACGCGACCAGCGCCTGCGCCGAGGACAGGCCGGCCTCGTCGGCGGCGTCCACGCGCCGGCTCGCGACGCGCAGGCCGGCGAGCGCACGCTCGACCGCGGCGACCAGCAGCGCGGCGCGGCCGTCGGCCGGCCCGGCGACCAGTGCCACGCCGCCCTGCGCCGCGTCCGCCGCCGCGACCGGCGGCGAGGCGGCCTCGTCGCGCGCGGACCCGGCAACGACGGCCAGCGCGGCGCGACGCGGCCGGTAGACGTCGATGCCGATCTCGGCCAACCGTCGCAGGCGCGCCTCATTCATGCCGCGCGGCCCCCGCCTTCGCGACGTCCGCGCGGAACGTCGCGAACACCTCGTCCAGCGCCGCGCCGTAGGCGTCCATCGTCGCCGCGAGGGTCGCGCCGCCGGTCGCGCGCTCGGCGCGGTAGTAGTCGTCGACGAGCGGCGCGCCGTCCGGCGCGTCCGCGCGCAGTTTCAGCCCGACCACCGCATGCCAGCCACCGCCGACCGGCACGCGGTCGAAGCGCAGGATCATGCCGCGCACGCGGATCGCCGGATGGCTTGCCGGCAGCTCGTCGGTGACCCGGGCCGCGACGCGCCACTCGCGCAGCTCGGCGATCAGGCGCCGCTGCAGGAGGCGCGTCGGCGAATCGGTCCAGAGCTGGTAGTGGTACTGCCGCAATTGCTGGCCCTCGGCGTCGAGCGCGTAGACCAGCGCCTGGTCCGCGTAGAGGCCGTCGGCGCCGAATGCCTGCACCACCACGGGCTGGTCGAACAGCGGCATCGCCAGCGGCTCGACCGTCGGCGGTCGCGGCAGGCGGAAATAGGTGAAGTCGGGCACCTTCGGCGCGCTGCAGCCGAGCAGCGCGAGGAGCGGCGCGAGCAGCAGGACGCGGCGGTTCACTGCGGCTCCTCCGGCAGGTGGTCGGCCTTCGGCGCCAGGATCAGGCGGTTCGGATGCATGCGGATCTCGCGGCTGAACTCGTCGAGGTTGCGGCTCGAGGATTCGAGGTGGTGGGTGATGACGTCCATCCGGCTCGACAGCGCCTCCAGGACGCTCGAGAGGTCGGCGATCGAGCGGCGCAGGTCGGGCCGATTCTCCTTCGCGATCGCGGCGAGCTCGCCGAGCGCCTGGTCCAGCGTGGCGCGCGTGTTGCGCAACTCGGTCGCGAGGTTGCGCGCCTCGCCGAGGATCGCGCCGACGGCGGCGCGGTTTTGCGGCCGCAGCAGGTCGTTGACCGCATCGGCGGCGTGGTTGCTGCGTTCGAGCAGCGCGCGAGTCTGCTCGAGGATCGCCGGCGTGGTGCGGTCGATCACGCCGGTGATCGAGTCGACGCGCTGCGACAGGGTGTGGATCAACGGCGAGATCTGCGTGCGCGTGAGCTCGCTGATCTGCCCCGCCAGTTCGTTCACCGCGACGAAGATGTCCGCGCCTTCCTCGCCGCGCAGCTCGCCGCCGGGTGCGAGCTTCTCGTGGCTGGAGCCCTCGCGGATGCCGATCGAGACGTCGGCGAGCAGGCCGCTCGACTGCAGGCGGGCGGGGCTGTCGACCGGGATCGGCCAGTCGCGGCGCAGGGCGAGCTCGACCCGGTAGCGCGTGCCCGCGTCGCTGCGCTCGGGCGTGATCGCGCCGACCTGGCCGATGCGGTAGCCCTCGTAGAAGACCGGCGCGCCGTAGCGCAGGCCGGTCACGTTGCGGTAGCGCACGACGTACTCGGTGCTGGCGACGCCGCGTCCCGTGATCAGCGCGAGCCCGACCAGCAGCAGGGCGGCCGCGATCGCGACGACGAGGCCGGCGAGCGTGTAGTTGACGGTGTCGCGCTTCATCGATGGCGCCCTGTCCTGCCCGGCGGCGAAGAGGATGGGAACGGTCCCGGCGATGCCGCGCGTCCGCGGCCGCCCCCACGGGTCCGGAATCGCTCCATTCTAAGCCTCCTCCTCGGTCAGGCGCCGGAGATACGCGTCGGCATCGACCTGCACCTCGCGCGGGCGGCGGTTCAGCAGGTCCTGGATGCGCTCGTTGTCGCTCGCGCGCACCGCCGCGACCGGACCGGTCATGAGGATGTTGCCCTGGTCGAGCACGGTGATCGTGTCGGCGATCTTGAACGCGCTCTCGAGTTCGTGGGTGACGACCACGATGGTCATGCGCAGCGCGTCGCGCAGGCGCAGGATCAGCTCGTCGAGCTCGGCCGACACGACCGGGTCGAGGCCCGCCGAGGGTTCGTCGAAGAACAGCAGGCGCGGGTCCATCACGATGGCCCGGGCGAGGGCGGCGCGCTTGACCATGCCGCCGGAAAGCTGGCTCGGCATCAGGTCCTGGAAGCCGCCGAGGTTGACCACCTCGAGCTTCAGGCGGCTCATGATGCGGATCGTCGACTCGTCCAGGCGCGTGTGCTCGCGCAGCGGCAGCGCGACGTTCTCGCCGACGGTCAGCGAGGTCAGCAGCGCACCGCCCTGGAAGGACACGCCGATGCGCTTGCGTACCTCGAGCAGCTCGCGGTCGCTGGCGTTGCGCAGGTCCACGCCGAACAGCCGCACGCTGCCCGAGACCGGCCGCTGCAGCCCCAGCAGGTGGCGCAGCAGGGTGCTCTTGCCCGAGCCCGAGCCGCCCATGATCACGCGGATCTCACCCGGGTTGACCGCGAAATCGATCCCGTGCAGCACGCGCCGGCGGCCGTACCATGCCTCGAGCTGCTCGACTTCGATCAGTGGCCGTGGGGCGCTGGCCGGAGGCTCGGGGCCGAGGGCCGAGGGCTGCACGTCCGCTCCCGTCTGGTGACTGCGGTTGTTCATGAAATCGCCCGAATGCCCATCGCAGCGCCACCCGGCCCTCGCCTCACCGGTTGAGGAAGAACGAAAACACCATGTCGACGACGATGATCCAGCAGATCGACAGCACGACCGCGCGCGTCGTCGCGCGGCCGACGCCTTCGGCACCGCCGCTGACCGAGAAGCCGGTGCTGACGCCGATCAGGGTGATCAGCACGGCGAACACGACGCTCTTCGCCAGTCCCTGCCAGACGTCGCCGGTCGACAGCAGCGACATCGTCTGCAGCAGGTACGCGCTCGGGGTCACGTTCAGCGCCGGCGCGCTGTACAGCGCCGCGCCGAGGATCGCGACCGTGTTCGCGAAGATCGTCAGCGCGGGCAGCATCACCACCATCGCGACCAGCGCCGGCGCGACGAGGTAGCGCACCGGCTCGATGCCGATCACCGCCAGGGCGTCGACCTCCTGCGACACCGACATCGAACCGATGCGCGCGGCGAGCGCGGAGCCGGAGCGACCGGCGACGAGGATCGCGGTGATCAGCGCACCGAACTCGCGCGTGACCGACTTGGCGACCGCCACCACGACCTGCGACTGCGCGCCGAATTCCGACAGCGAGGCGATGAACTGGATGCCGAGCATGAGTCCGACGGTGAAGCCGAGCAGGGCGACGATCGGCAACGCATTGGCGCCGATCTCGCGCATCTGCCGCACGACCGCGGCGAGCCGCACCGGCTGGCCGACGCGCCGGCCGGCGACGAGGTAGTAGAGCGACTCCAGCAGCAGCATCGCCGCGTAGCCGACGCCGGCGAACGCACCGAGCGTGGCGCGGCCGAGGCCGGCGAGCGGGCGCTGCAGTGCATTCATGCCGGTTCGAGCAGCGCCTGCGCGTCGGGGACGAGGGTGAACACGCGGTCGAGCCGCGCGAGCTCCAGCACCGCGCGCACCGCGTCGCTCGCCGCGACGAGCGCGAAGCGCTGGCCGCTGCGGCGCGCCTGCTGCAGGCCCTCGACCAGCGCGGCGATGCCCGACGAATCGATGTAGCCGACCGCGGACAGGTCGACGCCGACCGGCGTACCGAGCGAGAGCGCGTCGAGCACCGCGCGCCGCACGTCCTGCGACCAGGACAGGTCGACTTCGCCGCCGAGACGCACGACGGCGTAGCCGTCCGCGCGCTCCAGCGCGACCTCGTTCGGATGTCCGCTCATGTCCCCTCCCCTTCCTCGTCGCCGATGCCTTCGATCCGCTTCTGCATCACCAGCCGGTTGCCGCGCCGGCCGGGCAGCGGATCCACCTGCCAGTGGTCCATGACCTCGTCGATCAGGGCGAGGCCGAGGCCGCCGCAGCGCGACTCGCCGAGCGGCTGCGGCCGCAGCCGCTCGCGCTCGACGCACGGCGCGCTGTCACTCATCTCGAAGCGGACGACGTTGCCCGAGCGCACCACGCGCAGCGCGATGTCGCCGGCGCAGCCCTGCGCGGCGTAGGCATGGCGCACCACGTTGGCGGCCGCCTCGTCGACCGCGAGCACGAGCCGGTCGCGCAGGCGCGGTTCGGCGCCGATGCCGTCGAGCGCGGCACGCACGCGCGCGCGCAGCTCGCGCAGGGTTTCCGGGCGCGCCGGCATGCGGCAGTCGAGCAGCACGTCGGCGTCCTCGGTGCGCGGCGCCTCGACCAGCAGCAGGGTCGTGTCGTCGACCAGGTGCAGGCGCTTGAGTTCGGCCAGCAGCGCGCGCAGGCGCGTCTCCAGCGTTTCGCCGGCATGGCGCGCGATCAGCTCGCGCACGCCGGCGTTGCCGATCGGGCGGCCATCGGCGTCGCGCACGTCGGTCGCGCCATCCGAGAATGCGTACAGCGTGCCGCCTTCGAGCCGCAGCGCGTGCTGGCCGTACGCCATGCCGGGCAGGATGCCGAGTGGCGGGCCGCCGGAGGCGAACTCCTCGAACGCGCCGCCACGCGCGACCACGACGGGCGGGAAGCCGGCGCCGGCGAAGCGGACCTCGGTGGCGAGACGGTCGCAGTAGCCGACCAGGGCGCAGACGAAGCGGCCGTCCTGGGTCGTCTCGCACAGCTCGTCGTTCGCACGGGCGAGCCACGCCGCGGGTTCGAGGCCGTCCTTGCCGGCCCAGCGCAGCAGGCTCGCCGCGCGCACCATCAGGAACGCGGCGTCGAGGCCCTTGCCCGACACGTCGCCGACGACGAAGCCGATGCGCCCGTCGGCGAGTTCGAAATAGTCGTAGAAGTCGCCCGAGATCTCGTGCGCCGGGCGGTTCACGCCGACGATCGGGAACGGCTCGCGCCGGCGCCGCGGCAGCAGCGATTTCTGCAGGCGACGCGCCAGTTCGAATTCGCGCTTGAGGCGCTGCTGCTCGAGCAGCGTCTCGCTCATGCGCGCGTTGTTGATCGCGAGCGCGGCCGGCGCGGCGACGAGTTCGAGCAGTTTCGCGTCGGCCTCGGCGAACGGCCGGCCGTCGCGCCGGTTGACGATCTCGAGCACGCCGATCGGGCCCGCCGCGGTGCGCAGCGGCGCGCAGACGATGCTGCGGGTGACGAAGCCGCTGGCGTCGTCGGCGGCGCGCCACACGCGCGCGTCGGCGGCGGCGTCCGGCACCAGCTGGGTCGCGTTCTCGGCCGCCGCCGCGCCGACGATGCCCTGGCCGAGCGCGAGGCGCACGCCGCTGATGTCGACCGGGCCGACGCAGACGCGGCAGTCGAGCACCAGCGTGCGCGGGTCGAGCAGGAACAGCGAGGCCGCCTCCACGCGCATGAAGTCGGCGACGCGGGTGACCGTTTCGGCCAGCGTCTGGCCGAGGTCGAGCGAGACCGCCAGCGCCTGCGACAGCTCGGCGAGGAACTCGAGCGTGTCGGCGTCGCGCTGCTGCGCCGCGGGTGCGGGCGCCAGGCCCGGCGTCGCGGCACCGCGGGCGCGCAGCGCCTTCACCCCTCGCCCTTGCCCGTGCCGCGCGAGGCGCGTTCGCTGCGCTTGCGGCGCAGGCCCCAGAGGGTCATGACTGGCCCCGACAGCACGTACAGGACCGCGATGCCGAGCAGGACGCGCGGCGTGTCGACCGCCAGCGCGACGAGGATCAGCATCGCCGCCGGGATCCAGATGAACGGCACGCGGTCCGACTTCGGCCAGGCCTTGAAGCTGAAGTAGCGCACGCGGCTGACCATCAGCAGGCCGGCACTGATCGCGACCACCGGTGTCACGAAATCCATGTCGCTCGCGGCGAAGCCGAGCCCGCCGGATTCGACCGCCCAGACGAAGGCCATGCACAGGCCCGCCGCCGCCGGGCTGGCGAGGCCCTGGAAATAGCGCTTGTCGGCCACCCCGACCTGGGTATTGAAGCGCGCCAGGCGCAACGCCGCGCAGGCCGCGTAGATGAATGCCGCGGCCCAGCCGAGCTTGCCCCAGCCCGAGCCGTACGCCTTCAGTGCAGACAGGGACCAGGTGTAGAGCACCAGCGAAGGCGCGAGGCCGAAACTGACGAGGTCGGACAGGGAGTCGTACTGGACCCCGAAATCGCTCTGCGTGCCGGTCAGGCGCGCGACGCGGCCGTCGAGGCCATCGAGGATCGCGGCGACGAACACCGCGACCGCGGCATCCGCGTAGCGGCCCCCGATCGAGGCCACGATCGCGTAGTAGCCGGCGAACATCGCGCCGGTCGTGAACAGGTTCGGCAGCAGGTAGATCCCGCGCGGCGGCTTGCGCACGCCGTTCTGAGGGGCTTCCATGGTCGATCCCGTGGCAAGGCTGTCGGTAGGGCGGCGAGTGTACCGTGATCCGCATTTCCGGGCCCTGCGGCTTGTTTCGCGGCGGAAGTGGTGCTATCCAGTCGCTCGCAGTGCTGCCCCTGGCACTCGTCCGACACAAGGTTTTCGCCATGAAGCGCTATTGGATCGTGCTCGTCCTGCTGGCATCCGCGCTGCCCGTCGCGGCCGGCGAGATGTATTCGTGGACCGATGCCAATGGCGTCAAGCATTTCTCCGACTCGCCGCCGCCGGCCTCGGTCAAGGCGCAGAAGCTGCGCGTGAAGGGTGGCGTCACGACCAACGAGCCGGTCGACGAGGCGGCCAAGGCCGAGGCGGAGAAGAACAGCGGCCCGGCGCTCGCCGCCGCCGCGGGCTTCTCGCCGGAAGACATCAAGCGCAACTGCGAGGTCGCGCGCAAGAACCTCGGCGTCGCCGAACGCGAGCCGGTGCCGCAGGACGAAAGCGGCCAGCCCGACCTCGACGCGGCGAAGGCGCGCCAGGCGCGGATCGACAAGGCGCAGCAGCAGATCAAGCTGTTCTGCAACGCCTGAAAACCGCCCTCGCCGCCGCGCAGGTCGCGGCGGAAGGGCGCGCCGGCGCCCCGCTCGCGCCGCCGCTGCTAGAATCTCGGGTTCCGCCACCGCTCCGGAACCCCATGCGCCTGTCCCGCTTCCACCTCGCGACCGTCAAGGAAGTGCCCGCCGACGCGGAGATCGCCAGCCACCGGCTGATGCTGCGAACCGGCATGATCCGCAAGCTCGCGGCAGGCATCTACACCTGGTCTCCATTGGGCCTGCGCGTGCTGTCGAAGGTCGAGAACGTCGTGCGCGAGGAGATGGACCGCGCCGGCGCGCTCGAACTGCTGATGCCGTCGGTGCAGCCGAAGGAGCTGTGGGAAGAGACCGGACGCTGGGAGAAGTTCGGCGGCCAGCTGCTGAAGATCCGCGACCGCAAGGACGCCTGGTACTGCTACGGCCCGACCCACGAGGAAGTCATCACCGACTACGCGCGCAACGAGCTGCGCAGCTACAAGCAGCTGCCGGTGAACTTCTACCAGATCCAGACCAAGTTCCGCGACGAGATCCGGCCGCGCTTCGGCGTCATGCGCGCGCGCGAGTTCCTGATGAAGGACGCGTATTCGTTCCACCTGACGGCCGAGTGCCTGGCGAACGAATACCGCAACATGTACGACACCTACGGGCGCATCTTCACGCGCCTGGGCCTGCGCTTCCGCGCCGTGCAGGCCGACACCGGCGCGATCGGCGGCAATGCGAGCCACGAATTCCAGGTGCTCGCCGACTCCGGCGAGGACGCGATCGCGTTCTCGACCGGGTCGGACTACGCCGCCAACATCGAGATGGCCGAGGCCGTCGCGCCGGCCACGCCGCGCGCGGCGCCGGCGGCCGCGCTCGAGCGCGTCGCGACGCCGACGCAGAAGACCATCGACGAGGTCAGCGCCGCGCTCGGCGTGTCGCCGGCGCAGTGCGTGAAGACGATCCTCGTGCGCGGCAGCGATGGCTTGGTCGCGCTGTGCGTGCGCGGCGACCACGAGGTCAACGAGGTCAAGGCGGCCAAGCTCGCCGAGTTGCCGGGTGAGTCGCTGCTCGCCGACGAGGCGGAGATCGTGCGCGCGACCGGCACGCGCCCCGGTTTCATCGGCCCGGTCGGCCTGCCCGATTCGATCCCGGTCATCGTCGACCGCAGCGCGGCGGCGCTCGCCGATTTCGTCTGCGGCGGCAACCAGGACGGCAGCCACTACACCGGCGCGAACTGGGAGCGCGACGCGCGCTGCACCCGCATCGCCGACATCCGCAAGGTCGTCGAGGGCGATCCCTCGCCCGACGGCAAGGGCGTGCTGAAGATCGCGCGCGGCATCGAGGTCGGCCACGTGTTCCAGCTCGGCGACAAGTACGCGCAGGCCCTCGGCGCGACCGTGCTCGACGACGCCGGCAAGGCGCAGGTGATGCAGATGGGCTGCTACGGCATCGGCGTCAGCCGCATCGTCGCCGCGGCGATCGAGCAGAACCACGACGACGCCGGCATCGTCTGGCCCGAGCCGATGGCACCGTGGCGCGTCGCGATCTGCCCGATCGGCGGCGCGCAGAACGCGCAGGTGCGCGAGGAAGCCGAGAAGCTGTACGCCGAGTTCGGCGCGCGCGGCATCGAGGCGGTGCTGGACGACCGCGGCCTGCGCCCGGGCCCGATGTTCGCCGACATCGAGCTGATCGGCATCCCGCACCGCGTCGTCGTCAGCGAGCGCGGGCTCGCCGCCGGGACGTTCGAATACCGCCGCCGCAGCGAAAGCGAGAACCGCGCGGTCTCCCGCGACGAACTGTTCGAACTGTTGGACTGACCGGCAGGACGCCAAACCTCCGCCGGACTGGTCCGCCGGCGAAACCCGACGAGAGCATGAAATGGCGATCAACCTGAAATCGATGAACCAGACGCAGCTGGCCGACCTGATCAAGCGCGCGCAGGCACGCCAGCGCGCGCTCGCGAAGGAGAAGGCCGCGAAACTGCGCGCGAAGATCGGTGCGCTGGTGAAGGCCGAGGGCCTGCGCCTCGACGACCTGTTCGGCGGCCGGTCCGCGACGGCGACGAGGAAGGCGGCGAAGAAGGCGACGAAGTCGCCCGGCAAGCCGCGCGCGAAGGTGAAGCCGAAGTACCGCAATCCGGCCACGGGCGAGACCTGGGCCGGCCGTGGCAAGCGCCCGCGCTGGTTCGCCGAGGCGCTCGCCGCGGGCAAGAAGGAAAAGGATTTCCTGATCCGCTGACGCGGCCCGGCCGCCGCGCCCGCGATGCGGCGCGCGGCGCGAGGCGCGCCGCCGCGCGACGTCGCCGCCGCGACCTGCACCGCATCGCTCCGCCTGCGCGCGCCGTCTCGCGCCGCACGCGCCCCCATTCCATGCCGCGCGTCACGCGGCGAAGCGCCCGAGGTTCCTCGATCCGGCCGCTTGCTGGATAATCCTGCGGACCGTGGCGGGGCACGCACCGCCGCGCGCGTGCCGCCGGCACGCGTGGAAGACCCAGCCGAAAGCAGGAACGCATGGCCTTGAATCCGCTGCCCCCCGTCGACAGGCCGGTCTGGGAACCGGGTGCCGAGCGCGTCGAGCGCGCGAACATCAGCCGCTTCATGCGCTTCGTGCGCGAGAGCACGGGCAACGAGGACATCCGTCGCTACGCGCCGCTGTACGACTTCTCGGTGCGCAACCCGGAACGGTTCTGGTCGCTGCTGTGGGAATTCTGCGGCGTGCGCGCGCACGGCGAGCACGAGCCGGTGCTGGTCGACCGCGACCGCATGCCGGGCGCGCGCTGGTTCCCGAACGTCACGCTCAACTTCGCACAGAACCTGCTGCGCCATCGCGATGACCGCGCCGCGATCGTGTTCCGCAACGAATGGGGCCACCGGCGCGAATACAGCTATGCGGAGCTGCACGCCGAGGTCGGGCGCCTCGCGCACGCGCTGAAGCAGGCCGGCGTCGGCGTCGGCGACCGCGTCGCCGGCTTCCTGCCCAACATCCCCGAGACCGTCATCGCGATGCTCGCGGCGACGTCGATCGGCGCGACGTGGTCGTCGTGCTCGCCCGACTTCGGCATCCGCGGCGTGGTCGACCGCTTCGGCCAGATCGCGCCCAAGGTGCTGTTCACCGCCGACCAGTACGGCTACGGCGGCAAGCGCTTCGACTGCCTGGAGAAGATCCGCGGCGTGCTCGACGAACTGCCGGGCATCGAGCACCTGGTCGTGATCCCGTACGGCAGCGATGCGCCGGTGCTCGACGGCCTGCGCAACGCGGTCACCTGGCCGGCATTCGCCGGCGCCGGCGAGCACGCGCCCGAGTTCGAGGCGCTGCCGTTCGACCACCCACTGTACGTGATGTACTCGTCGGGCACGACCGGCGTGCCGAAGTGCATCGTCCACGGCGCCGGCGGAACACTGCTGCAGCACCTGAAGGAACTCGTGCTGCACACCGACCTCAAGCGCGAGGACCGCATCTTCTACTACACCACCTGCGGCTGGATGATGTGGAACTGGCTGGTGTCCAGCCTCGCCGTCGGCGCGACGATCGTCCTGTACGACGGCTCGCCGTTCCATCCGGACGGCAACGTGCTGTGGGACCTGGCCGACGAGGTCGGCATCAGCGTGTTCGGCACCAGCGCGAAGTGGCTCAGCGCGATCGAGAAGGCCGGCGTCCGGCCGCGCGAGACGCACAAGCTGCTGCAGCTGAAGACGATCCTCTCGACCGGCTCGCCGCTGGCGCCGGAGAGCTACGACTACGTCTATCGCGACGTCAAGGAACGCGTGCTGCTGGCCTCGATCTCGGGCGGCACCGACATCATCTCGTGCTTCGCGCTCGGCTGCCCGGTGCTGCCGGTCTATCGCGGCGAACTGCAGTGCCGCGGGCTCGGCATGAAGGTCGAGATCCTCGACGACGACGGCAAGCCGGTGCGCAACCAGAAGGGCGAGCTCGCCTGCACCGCGCCGTTCCCGTCGATGCCGGTGTTCTTCTGGAACGACCCCGACGGCGAGAAGTACCGCAACGCGTACTTCGCGCGCGTGCCCAACACCTGGTGCCACGGCGACCATGCGTTGTTGACCGAGCACGACGGCATCGTCATCTACGGGCGCTCGGACGCGACCCTCAACCCGGGCGGCGTGCGCATCGGCACGGCCGAGATCTACCGCCAGGTCGAACAGGTGCCCGAGGTGCTCGAATCGGTCGCGGTCGGCCAGCAATGGGGCGACGACGAGCGCGTGATCCTGTTCGTGCGCCTGCGCGACGGCATCGTCCTCGACGACGACCTGCGCGCGCGCATCGCGCGGCAGATCCGCGCCAACACGACGCCGCGCCACGTGCCGGCGAAGATCCTCCAGGTCGCCGACATCCCGCGCACGATCTCGGGCAAGATCACCGAGATCGCGGTGCGCGACACGATCCACGGCCGCGCAGTGAAGAACACCGACGCGCTCGCGAACCCGCAGGCGCTGGATTGCTTCCGCGGCCTCGCGGACCTCGACGCGCCATGAATCCGGCATCCGACGCGCCTACACCATCGCTGGCGCGCGCGCGGCCGGGGGTGACGATCCTCATACCGGTGATGGACGAGGAGGCGACCATCACCGCGCTGGTCGAGGCGATCCTCGAAGTCGACCGCGGCCAGGACCAGTTCCACCTGCTCGCGGTGCATTTCGTCGACGACGGCAGCCGCGACGGCACCTGGGCGCAGATCCGGCAGGCGGGCCGGCTGGACCCACGCGTGCGCGGCACGCGGCTGCGCCGCAACTTCGGCAAGGCGACCGCGCTGCAGGTCGGCGTCGAGGAAGCGGAAGGCGACATCGTCGTGACGATGGACGGCGACCTGCAGGACGACCCGCGCGAACTGCCGCGCTTCGTCGCGGCGATCATGGCCGGCGACGACGTCGTTTCCGGATGGAAGCGCAGGCGCCACGACCCGCCGGGCAAGACGCTGCCTTCGAAGGTGTTCAACGCGATCACCTCGCGCGTGTCGGGCATCCGGCTGCACGACTTCAACTGCGGCTTCAAGGCGTACCGCCGCGAGGTGTTCCGCACCGTGCGGCTCTACGGCGAGCTGCACCGGTTCGTGCCGGTGCTCGCGCACGCGTACGGCTACCGCATCGGCGAGATCGAGGTCGAGCACCATCCGCGCCGCTTCGGGCATTCGAAGTACGGCGCGCGTCGTTTCCTGCGCGGCCTGCTCGATCTCTTCACCGTGATGACGGTGACCCGCTACGCGCGCAAGCCGGGCCACCTGTTCGGCGCCGGCGGGCTGCTCCTCGGCGGCATCGGCGCCATCGTGCTGGCCTGGCTGAGCATCCTCTGGCTGCAGGGCCATCGCATCGGCGATCGGCCGCTGCTCCTGCTCGGCGCCCTGCTCGTCGTCGTCGGCGTGCAGATGCTGATGTTCGGCCTCCTGGCCGAACTCATGATCAGCCGCGACGACGGTGCGGCGTCCGCGGCGGTCGTGAGCGAGCGCACGAACCCGCCGGCCGAGCCGGTCCGCAGCGACGGCGGCCGCTAGGCCGTGGACGCGCGGTCGTACCAGCAGTACCTGGACGAGGCGGACGACTGGCTCAAGCGCGGGCGGGCACGCCTGCTCGGCCTGCTGGTCGAACGGCACGCCCGCCGGGGCGAGGAGCTGGAACTGCTCGAAGTCGGTGCCGGGGCAGGGCAGAACCTGCCGACGCTGGCGCGCTTCGGCAAGGTCGACGCGATCGAGGTCCATCCACTCGGCCGCGAGGCGATCGCCGCGCGCGGCATCGCGCGCAGTGTCTTCACCGAAGGCGTGCCGTTCGAGCTCGACCGCCAGTACGACGTCATCTGCGCGCTCGACGTGATCGAACACCTGCCCGACGACCGCGCCGCGCTGGACTGGATGGCGGCTCGCCTGCGACCGTCGGGCGTGCTCGTGCTGACCGTTCCGGCCTATGCGTGGCTTTTCAGCGAGCATGACCGCATCCTCGGCCATTTCCGCCGCTACACGCGCGGCCAGCTCGTCGCCGCGCTGCCCCGCAGCGTCGATCTCCTCGCCGCGGCCTACTTCGGGCATTTCATCTTCCCGCCCGCGGTCGCCGCGCGCGCCGCCTGGGCGCTGGGTCGCCGCCTGCGCGGCGGACCGACGTCGAAGCAGGGATCGCCGAAAGGAGGGCTCGCGGCGCGCGTCCTCGGTGGCGCGCTCGATGCGGAGCTCGCACTGGTCCGCAGGGGCTATCGACCGCCGTTCGGCTTGTCCGTGTTCGCCGTCGCGAGGCGCGCGGAATGAAGGCGTTCGCGAAGGCATCGCCGGGCTGGGTGGCGGCGATCGCCGTGGTGGCGATCACCACGCTGCTGCTCGTGTTCGCGCTGAAGCTGCCGACGTCGCGCCTCGACGTTCCGTACACCTTCCACGGCGACGCGGTCGAAAAGCTGGCGCAGGTCGATACCGTCGCCGAGACCGGCTGGCTCTTCCACAACCCGCGCCTCGGTTACCCGTTCGGCTACGACCGCCTCGACTTTCCGCGCTTCGACAGCCTGAACCACGCGGTCATGGGTCCGGTCGCGGCGCTGACGGGCGAACCGGGCCTGGCGATGAACCTCTACTTCCTCGCCAGCTTCTACCTGATCGCGCTGAGCGCGCTGCTGGTGTTCCGGCGACTCCGCCTGTCCACCGGCGTCGCGGTCGTCTGCGCGCTGGCCTATGCCTTCCTCCCCTATCACGTCCTGCGCGGCGTTTCGCATCTCACCAATGGCGCCTATTTCCTCGTGCCGCCGGCGATCCTCGCGGCGACGTGGGTGGCGCAGGGGCGGCTCGATGCCGGGACGCCGGGTGTGCGCGGACGCTGGTGGATCGCGGCCGCGACCGCCGTCCTGCTGCCGCTGCAGATGCCGTACAACGGCGTGTTCTTCTCGTTCCTGTGCGCGATCGCGGGCATGCTCGCATTCGCGCGATCGCCGCGCCTGCGCGCGGCCGCGCCCGCTGCCGTGCTCGTTGCCGCCACGGCGCTCGCCTTCGTCGTCGAACAGACGCCCTCGCTCGCCCACAGGGCTGGCGAAGGCGCGAACCCGAGCGTGGCTGCGCGTGGCGCGGGCGAAGCCGAACTTCTGTCGTTGCGCCTCAACCAGGTGCTGTTGCCGACCAGCCACCACCGCATCGGCGCACTCGCCGAGGCGAAGCGTGGCTTCGACCAGGCCATGGGCCTGCCGCGGGCGGAGTTCCGCGACCAGTACGTCGGCCTGCTCGGCGCGCTCGGGTTCTGTGCGTTGCTGTGGGCGATCGCGCAGATGTTCGCGGCGAGGCCTGCCGCGTCGCCGCTCGAGCACCACGTGCGCACGGCGGCGCTGTTCGCGCTCGGCATCCTGCTGCTGGCGATGTCGGGCGGAGTCTTCACGCTGCTCGCGTACTGGCTCACTTCCAAGATCCGCGCGACCAACCGCATCCTTCCGTTCCTCGCATTCCTGTGCCTGCTCGGCGGCGGCTGGCTGCTGCAAGGCCTGCTCGCGAAGATCCGCCCGTTCGCGGCGCGCAGCGCGGTGCTGATGCTCGTTGCCGCGCTCGTGCTGTTCGACCTGACGGCGCCGGCGCGGCTCGGCGACCGCCAGGCACTGGTATCCAGCTACGACGCGGCGCGCGCGTACTTCGAAACGGTCGAGGACCGCCTCGGCGCGGGTGCGGCCGTGTTCCAGTTGCCGGCGGTCTGGTATCCGGAGCACCCGCCCGTCAACGGGCGCATCGACTACGAGGATTTCAAGCCGTACCTGTTCACGAAGACGCTGCGTTTCTCGTACGGCTCGTCGCACGGCCGCCAGGGCTACGCGTGGGCGAGCACGGTCGCGGAACTGCCAGCGGCCGACATCGTGCGACGCGCACACGCGATCGGGTTCGATGCCATCCTCGTCGACAGCGCCGCGTACGAGCCGCAGCGCCTGGCGAGCCTGGTCGACGGACTCGCCCGCGCCCTGCCGACCGAACCGATCGACAGTGCGGACGCGCGCTGGCGCCTGTTCCCGCTGCGCGGATGCTGCGGCCCGGTCGACGCGGCCTCGATCCGCACGACGATCGAATCGGCCAGGGACTACACGCCCGATGGAACACCCCTGCGGTTCGCCGCCGGCGGTACCGGCGGCTTCCACCGCGCCGGCGGCTGGGGCAGGCCCGAAGCCGACGGCCTCTGGTCCACCGGCGCCTGGTCGGTGCTGCGCATGCGATTGCGCGGGCACGACCGCGCGCAGCCGCTGGTGCTGGACATGGACGCCTCCGTCCTGCTCGGGCCGCGCGTGCCTGCGAGACGCCTCACGGTGGAGGCGAACGGGCGCCGCATCGGCGACGTCGGCTTCGCCCTCGGGACGCCGGCGCCGGTGCTGCGCTTCGTCGTGCCCCCGCTCGCCGTCGGTGCCGACGACATGCTCACGCTGCGGTTTCGCGTCACGCCGGCGACGTCGCCGCTCGCCGCCGGCGTGAACGAGGACGGACGCATGCTCGGCGTCCAGCTCCGCACGCTCTCGCTGCGGCCGGACGCAACGCACTAGCGCCGATCGACACTCCATGCGCGAAGGACCCGACACGCTCGCGACGGTGCGCGGCCTCCTCAAGGCGATCGGTGCCGCGCTCGCGTGCGCGGCGGTGGCCTGGATCGCCTGGCGATTCTGGCAGGGCGGCGCACTGTCGCTGCTCGGCCGGGTCCCGGTGTCACCCTGGCTGCTCGGCTTCGCGCTCGTGGCCGCCGCAGGCGCCTACGCGGTCGCGTTCGGTTCGCTCGCGTTCGCGTGGTGGCGACTCCTCTCCGGCCTCGCGCCGCAGGCGCCGCCGCGCGCGCCGACGATGACGGCGTGGGCGGTGACGCAGTACGGTCGCTACCTGCCCGGCAACGTCGCGCACTATGCCCTGCGCCACGCATGGAGCCGTCGCCACGCGACCGCGCACGGCGCGCTCGCCCTCGCCGCGGCCGGCGAAGCCGGCCTGCTGCTGGTGGCGGCGCTCCTCGTCGCGCTGGTCGCCGCGCCGGCTGGCTGGCGGATCGGCGGCTGGGACGGCCGCTGGATCGCGGCGGCGGCGGTCGGGTTGCTCGCTGCGGCGTGGCTGGCATGGAACGTCGTCCGCAGGCGTGGTGGCATCGGCGGCTGGGTGCCGCCGCGACTCGCCCCCGCGATGCTCGGGACGGTCTTCGCGTGCTACCTCGCATTCTTCATCGTCACGGGCGCGATCGTGTACGCGATCGGCCGGCTCATCGGCGCGCAGGTCGACGCGTCGATCGCGCTCGCAGCGGGTGCGGCGAGCTGGGCCGCGGGCTTCGCCGTGATCGGCGCCCCCGGTGGCCTCGGCGTGCGTGAAGCCACCTTCGTCGCCCTGACGGGGCAGGTGCTGGGCGAACAGCACGCGCTGCTCCTGATCGCGCTGTACCGCATCGTGACGTTCTTCGGCGACACGCTGCTGTTCGGCGCCGGCCTGCTGGCGCTGCGCCGCGCGCGCAAGCGGAGTCCGGCGGCGACCTAGCCGCACCACGTCGCCGCCATCCCGCCGTCGCCGTCCGTCGAGCGCGGACGTCGATCGTCAGCCGTCGAAGCCGTTGCGGAAGATGCGATCGCCCGTGTACACGCCCGTGTTGCGCGCGTCGTGGCGGAATTCGGGCCACGGCATGCTGCTCGCGCTCGCCACGCTGTCGGCGAACTTCCACGCGTAGAGAGCGCCGATGCCGTTGGACGACGCACTGGCCGCCACCAGCACGATCTTGCCGTCGCCGAAGAGGTCGGTCGCCGTAGGCGTCGAGAAGAACGCGTACTGGCCCATCATCTGGTAGGTCGCGGGATTCGAACTCGAGCAGACGTCCGGCGCGACGCGCGAGATCTGGTTTCCGTCGCGGTCCCATACCTGCAGGTAATTCGCCGAAGGCTCGATGATTTCGAGCGCACCGTCGCCGTCGAGGTCGACGACGATGGGCGAGGCGTGCGAATCGAGCCAGTTGTTGTTCGTCGCGCAGCTTGCCGCGGTGACCGACAAGCGCGGCCAACCGGGATACGCGCTCCCGTTGCTGCGGATCACGTGCACGTAGCCGTCCTGGTCGGTGCCGGTGGTCTTGATCAGGTTCGCGGTGATCGTTTCGAGCTTGCCGTCGCCGTCGAGGTCGGCCAGTGCCGGCGAGATCGTCCGCGCCGACTGGTTCGGCACCGGATACGGCCAGCCGGGCAGGGTCGAACCGTTCGCGTTCCATCCGTAGACGAAGGTCGACACGGGGTGGGCGACACCGTCCGGAGCGCATCCCGGCATGTCCCAGCAGCGGCCGAAGCCCGTCACGATGGACATGCTGCCCGTCCCGGTGATGTCCCCGATCGCGGGTGACGAATAGACGACGTCGTCCAGCTTGATCGGGAAACCTGGCAGTTCACCGATGCCATTGCCCCTGAACGCGCGGACCTGGCCGCCGACCTGGCGGCCGTTGGGAAGCGTGCCCTGCCCGCTGTCCTGGCCGATGACGACGTCGATCTGGCCGTCGCGGTCGAGGTCGTACAACGCCGGGGACGACCACACGGAATCGATGACGTCCTCGGCGGCACCCTTGCTCCACCACAGGGAACAGTCGGCGCGCAGCGCACGGATCCTGTGGTCCCAGCCTCCGAAGACGATCTGCATCTCGTTCGGCCGCGACGCGTCCAGGCGGCCGAGGGCGGGCGAGCTGTAGATGCCGTTGGGAATCGTCGGCAGGTGCACGTCGAGGTCGGTGAACGAGCACTGGATGGAGCCGTCCCGGCGCAGCACGTGGACGCCGCCGCCCGGAAGGTGCAGGTCCGTCGCGCCGACGACGATCTCGAGGTGGCCATCGCCGTCGATGTCGCCGATGGCCGGCTTGCCGGCGATCTCGAAGGCGCCGGTCTTCCTCGCCCACAGGAAGGTCCCGTCGCCATGGTAGGCGACGACGTAGCCCGTGCTCGTGCCGACCACGATGTCCTTGACATTGTCGGCGACCAGCCCGAGCCGCGCGACCGCGGGGCTGGCCAGCTTGACGAAGCCGATGTCCGACGGGATGCCGGGGCCGGAAAACTCGATCGGGTAGGGTGCCATGCATGGCGGGTTGCTGTTCGGCATGCACGGTATCGACGCGCCGAACGCCGTCCCCGTCACGGAGCCGAGCAACGCGGCAACGATCCTGCGTCTCGTGTCCATCAGCGCCCTCCTCGATCTTCATCGCCGACGCCCGGCGACGCCCTGCCGTTCGTGCCGGGCGCGCGATGCCGGATCAGCCAGCGCGTGTTTCGCAATGGAGATCCAAATGGCACGTGCCGTCGGTGCCGGCACGCTCGTTGGCACCCCGCCACCGGTCCATCACTTCCGCGACGCCCGAACAGCGATGGCGTGTCCCGTCGAACTCGATGGTCTCGATCCAGGGGGCGAATTCGAACAGGCCCTGGACGTAGCTCTCCGGGTCGACGCGGGAATGGTTGCGGATCGCGACCGGGTTGAACTCGGTGAAGATCGCCGGCCGATGGCGTTCGACCAGCCTGGCGATGCTGGGCCACGCCATGGGCTCGTGGCCCTCGATGTCGATCTTGACGACGTCGAGCCGGTCGAGGTGTCCCAGCAGCACATCCAGCGGATGGCACGGCACGAAGGCATCCGCCATCGCCGCGGCGACATGCACGTCGACGATGCCATTGGAGGAGTTCGCATTCCGCAGCATGGGCACGATCCCGCTCGACGACGACGCCGCGATCGGCAACACCCGGACGTTGTCGAAGCCATTGTGCCAGACGCCCGCGCACAGCGACTGGACGTTGTGCGCGATCGGCTCGATCGCGTACACGGCGCCCGACGGCCCGACCTTGCGCGCCGCCGAGAGCGTGAACGTGCCGATATTGGCCCCGACGTCGAGCACGACGCCGCCGACCGGTACCCTGTGCACGAATGCCGGCAGCACGTGGGGCTCGTATTCACCGCTCGCGCGCACCGGGTCGCCGATCAGGGAATCCCCGCGCCACGGGAACAGGCGCAATCCGTCGAACGCGACCTCGACCAGTGCCGGCTCGGCCTGGTGTCTCGTCTTGTACTCCTCCGAGGCCTGGATCATCGCGGCCAGGTCCGGCGCGGATACGCGCTGTTCCGACAGCAGCCGGTTGAAGGTCGCCAGCCCCGATTCGTCCGGCTCGCGCCCCAGCAGCAAGCGGTACGCGTGGCGGATGTCGGCTTCGGTCGCTCTCTCGGGTCCGGACATCGGCGTCACGCCAGCGCCGCGGCGAGCTCCGCCTGCAGGTCGCCGACGTCCTCGACGCCGACGGACAGGCGGATCAGTCCGTCGCTGATGCCGAGCCGCTTGCGGTTCGCCGGCGGGATCGATGCATGCGTCATGATGGCCGGATGCTCGATCAGGCTCTCGACGCCGCCGAGCGACTCGGCCAGCGCGAACAGTTCGCAGCGCTCGAGCACCTTGCGCGCCTTGCGCAGGCCGCCCTCGACCTCGACCGAGACGATGCCGCCGAAGCCGTCCATCTGCTTCTTCGCGAGCGCGTGCTGCGGGTGCGATTTCAGGCCCGGATAGATCACGCGCTCGACGGCCGGGTGCTTCTCGAGCCACCTGGCGAGCGCGAGCGCGCCTTCGCAGTGCGCGCGCATGCGCAGGTGCAGGGTCTTCAGCCCGCGCATTGCGAGGAACGCGTCGAACGGTCCGGCGACCGAGCCGACGGAGTTGTGCAGGAACGCCATCTGCTCGGCGAGGTGCGCGCTGCCGCCCACCACCGCGACGCCGCCGACGATGTCGGAATGACCGTTGAGGTACTTCGTGGCCGAATGCACGACGATGTCGGCACCGTGTTCGATCGGTCGCTGCAGCATCGGCGAGCAGAACGTGTTGTCGACGACGAAGATCAGCCCGTGCTTGCGCGCGAAGGCGCCGACCCGGCCCAGGTCGACCAGCTTGAGCATCGGGTTGGTCGGCGTCTCCGCCCAGATCATGCGCGTGTTCGGCTTCAGCGCCGCCTTCAGCGCCGCGGCATCGTTGAGGTCGATGAAGGTGAAATCCAGCCCGGCGCTGCGCCGGCGCACGCGCTCGAACAGGCGGTAGCTGCCGCCGTAGAGGTCGTCCATCGCGATCACGTGGCTGCCCGAGTCGAGCAGCTCGAGCACCGTGCCGGCCGCCGCCAGGCCCGATGCGAACGCGTATCCCTGCCGGCCGCCCTCGAGGTCGGCGACGCAGCGCTCGTACGCCATGCGCGTCGGGTTCTGGGTGCGCGAGTACTCGTAGCCCTGGTGCACGCCGGGGCTCTTCTGCACGTAGGTCGAGGTCGCGTAGATCGGCGTCATGATCGCGCCGGTCGAAGGATCGGGCGACTGGCCGGCGTGGATCGCGCGGGTGGCGAGGGCGTGCTGGGAGGCCGGACGGGCCATGGTCTTCTTCATGATCGGAGTCCACCGGGAGCGTGTTTCGTGGCAGGGAATGTGCTCGACGATCGGCCAGGAGCAGGTGGTCGACCCGGATCGGCGCTCGTCAGCACGCCGCATGGCTCGCGGAACGCGGCGGATTCGATGAGGGTACCCGGCGATGACGCCGGGCGCGGGTCGGTCCCGCGCGACGATCGCGCAAGAGTGCCCAACCCCTCCGGATCCGGTTCGCGCCCGGGCAGCAGGCGATCGGCGTGGCGCACGTCTCCTGGGGTCGCCTGGAGCGCGCTCATGGGCGTTCCCGGAGGTGCATGCGATGCGCGCACATCGTGGGCGCGCTCAGCCCGCGCGCCGGCGCAGGTAGTTGAGCAGGTCGATGCGCGTGATCAGGCCGACGAACTTCGGTCCGTCGACGACGATCGCGACGTGCCCAACCTCGAACACCGGCATCAGCGCCTCGATCGGCGATTTCACGTCGAGCACCTGCAGCTTGGTCGCCATCGCGGTCGAGACCGGATCGCGGAACTTCGCCTCGTCGCCATACACGTGCAGCAGCAGGTCGGACTCGTCGAGGATGCCGACGATGCGGTCGCCGTCCATGACCGGCAGTTGCGAGACGTCGTACAGCTTCATGCGGTTGTACGCGGTCACCAGCAATTCGGCCGGGCCGACCACCACGGTGTCGCGCTGCGCGTACGGGCGCAGGATGAGGTCGCGCAGGTCACCGCTGGGCTGGCGCTCGAGGAAGCCGTTGTCGAGCATCCAGTAGTCGTTGTACATCTTCGACAGGTACTTGTTGCCCGTGTCGCAGACCAGGGTCACGACGCGCTTCGGCGCGGACTGCTCGCGGCAATAGCGCAGCGCGGCGGCGAGCAGGGTGCCGGTCGACGATCCACCGAACACGCCCTCCTTCGCGAGCAGCTCGCGCGCGGCGAGGAAGCTCTCCTTGTCGCTGATCGCGTACGCCTTCTTCACGCGCGAAAAGTCGCTGATCGACGGCAGGAAGTCCTCGCCGATGCCTTCCACCATCCAGCTGGAGGACTTGGTCGAGAGCGTGCCTTCGTTGATGTACTGGGCGAGGATCGAGCCGACCGGGTCGGCGAGGATGAACTCGGTCTGCGGAGAGACCCGCGCGAAGTAGCGCGACAGGCCCGTCATCGTGCCGGACGAGCCGCAGCCGAACACGATCGCATCGACCTTGCCGTCCAGCTGCTCGAAGATCTCCGGCCCCGTGGTCTGTTCGTGCGCGAGTGGGTTGTCCGGGTTGCCGAACTGGTTGATGAAGTACGCGCCCGGCGTCTCGCGCGCGATCCGCTCGGCGAGGTCCTGGTAGTACTCGGGATGGCCCTTGGCGACGTCGGAGCGCGTCAGCACGACCTCGGCGCCCATCGCCTTGAGGTTGAAGATCTTCTCGCGGCTCATCTTGTCCGGCACGACGAGCACGAGCCGGTAGCCCTTCGCCTGCGCGACGAGGGCGAGTCCGAGCCCGGTGTTGCCGGCCGTGCCCTCGACCAGGGTCGCGCCTGGCACGAGCTTGCCGGCGCGCTCGGCGCCTTCGATCATCGACAGGCCGATGCGGTCCTTGATCGAACCGCCAGGGTTGGCGCTCTCGAGTTTCAGGAAGAGTTCGCAGGCCCCGGTGTCGAGGCGCTGCGCCTTGACCATCGGCGTGCGGCCGATCAGCTCGAGTACGCTCTGGTGGATCGTCATGCGGGCTCCGCGTCGATGCACGCGGCGGCCCGCGGCCGCTTCGCGTCGGCGCTTCCGGCGGAAGCGATCGCGGAATGATACCCGAGGCAGGGCCGCCGACGGCGCCGCGCTCGCGCGGCCGCGTCGGCGACGGAGGATCCGGTCAGTGGGCGGCGGCCCACATCGACGTCAGGCGGTCTTTCGTGTGCAGCTTTTCCTTCTTCATGTTGTGCAGCGTCACGTCGTCGAGCGGCAGCACGCCCAGCTCCGCGTCGCGCACCTTGCTGTCGAGCTCCTTGTGGCGCTGGTACAGGCTACGGAACTCGGCGTTGCTCTGCATCAGCGCTTCGACTTCTTTCTGGTTCTGCTCGAACATCAGCCAGCCTCCTCATGGTGCAGGAACCGCGAGCGCCCCGGCGCGGCTGGAGGGCCACGTCGGGGCGCTGCGGGGACGAGTTACAACGGAGTTGCGAGATGGCTCGGGAAGAGCCGCCTTGAGCTTGGATGCGGCGAGCGCGAGGGGACGATCGACGGGCCTGCGTGCGGACGCCACTGCCAGGAAACGTCCGTAAGCACGACCCGCGCCCCGGAGGTCCGAGGGAGGTATGTCCTCTGTCGCGGTCGCTGCAGTCATGGGCCAGGCTTTGCCCAAGTGGGGTGGAAACGCGGGCCACTTGGGAGTTAGACGCTACTCCTCCGGGACCGCCTTGGCAACCGCTCGCGCGTTCAATTTTCGTTCTTGGTTGTTGCGGCGGCCGAGCCAAAAAGTAGTTTCCGATCAACCACATGGCACCAGAATGCGACGCCACCTTGGCGACCGGCGGCACGCGCCGGGCGGCGATGGTCCTGCGCGCGGCGACAGGTCCGGGGCGTGGTCCGGCGGGCGGCCCCGCCGCCGGCGCCGCGGGTCGGTCGCGCGCGAACGGTGCGTGCTCAGCGCGGCTTCTTCTTCGTCGCCGGCTTGGCCTTGGCCGGCTTCGTCGCCGACGACTTGCCACTCAGCGCGGCTTCCAGTTCCGCTTCCTTCTTCGCCAGCGCGGCCGCCCTCGCCTGCGCCGCGGCCATCTTCTTCGCCTGCTCCGCTTCCGCGCGCGCCGCCTCGATCGCCTGCGCGCCTTCGTTGCGCGCGGCCTCGGCTTCGCGACGCGCGTTCTCCGCCTCCTCGGCGCGGATCTGCGCCTGCAGGCGCTGCCGCTCGAGCTCGGCGCGTGCGAGCTCGGCATCGCGCCGCGCGATCGCGAGTTGCAGGCGATCGTTGTCGCGCTGCAGCCCGCGCAGCCTTCCTTCCAGGAGTTCCGCCTCGGCGAACGCGCGTGCCGCGTCGATGCGGCGCCCGGTCACGTAGACCCAGTGCTCGCGATCGCCGCGCCTGGCTTCCTTCAGGCTGGCCAGCGCCATCCGCGCGCGGTCCATCGCCGCCGGCGCATGCGGGCCGAGCTCGGGATCGGTCGCGAGCTCGTTGAAGCGGTCCAGCAGGCGCCTGTAGTCGTCGTCCTTCGCGATCGCCGGCACCGCGGCCAGCGCCGCGACGAGGATGAGGAGGATGCGCAATCGACGCGTCATGGCTGCTGCTCCGGCGATGCTTCGCGGCCCAGATCCTGCTCGAGCGCCGCGTTCTCGGACGTGATGCGGTCGACCTCGGCGCGTGCCTTCGCGGCCCGGGCGCGGGCGAGCGCGAGTTCGCTGTCGGCCTGCGACTCGGCCGCGAGCCGGGCCGCGGCGTCGTAGTCCTGCTCGCGGTCGGCCAGGCGGGCCTGGTCGAGGTTCGTGCGCGCCGCGCGGAACTCGGCCGGCGCCAGCTCGGGCGCGCCGGCCTGGGTGGCCGCGGCCAGCGACCGCTGTGCCGCGTCGAGCTGCTCCACCGGCGGCCGGGTCGGCGCGCACGCGGCGAGCGCGATCAGCGGAATCACGATCGCTGCATGGATTTTTTTTCGTGCTGGTGTCATAACTTCCCTGCTCGCCTGCGGGATGGACCCCGTATTCTGTGAAGGTAGCACCCGGTTTGGCAACGAACGCCGCCGGCCCGTCGTCCGACCCCTGCATGGACGGCGCAATCGACTCGAGGGGGTGAAGCGTCATGGATATCGGCTATTTCCTGAAACTGATGACCGAGAAGGGTGCGTCGGACATGTTCCTGACCACCGGCGCTCCGGTGAACATCAAGGTCGAAGGCAAGCTCTATCCCCTCGGCAATACCGGCCTGCCGAACGGCATGGTCAAGAAGATCGCGTATTCGCTGATGGACGAAGGCCAGGTGCCGCAGTTCGAGAAGGCGCTCGAGCTGAACATGGCGATCGCGGTCAAGGACGCCGGCCGCTTCCGCGTCAACGTGTTCAAGCAGCGCGGCGAAGTCGGCATGGTGATCCGCGCGATCAAGAGCGAGATCCCGTCGATCGAGCAGCTGCGCCTGCCGCAGCTGTTCAAGCAGATCATCATGGAGCCGCGCGGCCTGATCCTGCTCGTCGGTGCGACCGGCTCGGGCAAGTCGACCACGCTGGCGTCGATGATCGACTACCGCAATGCGAACAGCTCCGGCCACATCCTCACCATCGAGGACCCGATCGAGTACCTGTACCGGCACAAGAAGTCGGTCGTGAACCAGCGCGAGGTCGGCCTCGACACGCACAGCTTCCACGAGGCGCTGAAGAATGCGATGCGCGAGGCGCCGGACGTGATCCTGATCGGCGAGATCCGCGACGCGACCACGATGGAGGCGGCGATCACGTTCTCCGAGACCGGACACCTCTGCCTCGCGACGCTGCACTCGAACAACGCCGACCAGACGATCGAGCGCATCCTGAACTTCTTCCCGGAGTCTGCGCACAAGAACATCCTGATGAACGTCGCGCTGAACCTGCGCGCGGTGATCAGCCAGCGACTCGTGATGGGCAAGGACGGCCACCGCCTGCCCGCCGTCGAGGTGCTGCTCAATACGCCGCACATCCGCGACCTGCTGCGGCGCGGCCAGGTGCACGAGGTCAAGGAGGCGATGGACCGCAGCCTGCAGGAGGGCATGCAGACCTTCGACCAGTCGCTCTACACGCTGTACAAGGAAGGCAAGATCGAGCTCGAGGAGGCACTCAACCACGCCGACTCGCGCGACGGCCTCGCGCTGAAGGTGCGCCTCGCCGAGGGCGGCGACACGCCGATGGCCGAAGGCTTCGACATGACGAGCTACTGAGGGGGCCGCCGCGTCGGCGCACGCCCGCGTTGTAGACTCCGCGTTCGCGCCGCGACGCTGCGGCCACGACGGAGTTGCCCGTGACGACTGCTGCATCCACATCGCGCCTGGCCGGACTGGACCAGGCCGCGGCGCAACGCGCCGCCTTCGCCGCGCAGGCGATCGAGGCCGGACGCGCGGCCGAGGCGGCTGCCGCGTTGATGCCGGTGGTCGAACGCTATCCCGAGCACCCCGAGGTCCTGCGCCTGCACGCCGGCGTCGCGAACCTGTACGGCGACCACGAGGAAGCGCTCGCGGCGATGCGCATCGCACTGCGCGCACGCCCCGGCGACCCGCTCTACCACAACACCTCGGGCTCGCTGCTCGCGGCAGCCGGTCGATACGACGAGGCGGCGGCGGCATTCGGCGAGGCGACGCGCCTGCAGCCCGGCCTCGCCGCGGCCTGGTACAACCTCGGCGTGCTGATGGTCCGCTGCATGCGCAACGACGAGGCGGTCGCGCCGCTGCAGCGCGCGCTGGAGCTCGATCCGTCCAACCTCGATGCCCGCAACCAGCTCGCGGACCTGCTGCGCGCCGAAGGTCGCGCCGAGGACGCCGAGGCCGCCTACCGCGCGATCCTCGCGCAGCGCCCCGCGACCGGCATGGCGTGGTGGGGCCTCGCCGACCTCAAGACCGGCCGACTCGGCGCGGACGACGCTGCCCGGATGCAGGCGCTGCTCGCCGATCCGGCGCTGCCGCCGCGCGACGCCGTGCCCATGGGCTTCGCGCTCGCGCGCGCACTCGACGAGCAGGGGCGCTATGCCGACGCGCTCGCCGCGATCGAACGCGCGAACGCGATCGCGCGCCGGCGCGCGAACTGGGACAGCACCGCGTTCGCGGGCGGCGTGGAAGCGATCGAGCGCGCGTTCTCCGGCACGACGAGCACGTCCGACGACACCGAAGCCGGTCGCGGCATCGTGTTCGTGGTCAGCCTGCCGCGCTCGGGTTCCACCCTGATCGAACAGATCCTCGCGTCCCACCCGCAGGTGGAAGGCGCCGGCGAACTGCCCGACTTGCCGCTCGTGATCAGCGCGGAGACGCGCCGCCGCGGCGTGCCCCTGCACCAATGGGCGACGGCCGCGTCGCCGGCCGACTGGCGCCGCCTCGGCGCGAAGTACGTGGAACGCACGCGACGCTGGATCAAGGAGCGTCCCGTGTTCGTCGACAAGCTGCCGAGCAACTGGTACTACATCGGGCCGATCCGCGCCATGCTGCCCGCGGCGCGCATCGTCGTCGCACGCCGCGATCCGCTCGAAACCTGCCTGTCGTGCTACCGGCAGTATCTCGAGAACAACGAGTACACGCGCACGTTCGCCGACCTCGCAGCGTACTGGCGCGCGTTCGACCGTCATGTCGCATGGGCGCGTGGCGCGCATGGCGCCCACGTGTCCGAATGCGTGCACGAGCGCCTGCTCGCCGAGCCCGAGCAGGGCATCCGCGAGCTGCTCGACGCCTGTGGACTGCCGTTCGACGCCGCCTGCCTCGACTTCCACCAGACCCGGCGCGAGGTGCGTTCGCCGAGCGCGATGCAGGTGCGAGAGCCGATCCGGCGCGACACCACGCACGCATGGCGTTATGGCGCGCTGCTCGATCCGCTCCGGCGCGAACTCGGCCTGCCCGGCTTCACCGGCTAGCCACCGGATCGCGGCGTGACGCCGCGCCGGTTCGCGCGACCCGCTGTCGCCGGCGGTGTCGCACGTCGAGCAGCGGCGCCGCTGGCGCGGACGCGGCCCGTCACGGCTGCTCGCCATCCGCTGTCGGCCTCTCGCGCGAAGCGGCGCGCGCGGCGCGGCGGCCGTACCGGAAGGAATGCGCACGAAGCCCCCTCGCCGGTGCAAGCGGCCCACGTGGCGCTGCTTTTGCCGGATAATGGCCGGTCCAAGTACCGCCTCGAGTCGATCGGATGACTGCTTCCATGCCCCGCGAACCCGTGCGACCCGGGTCTCCAGCCGGGCCTTCGCTCGACGGTCTCTCGCAGAGCGCGCGCAACCTGCTCGCCCAGCTCGATCGCGCGCTCGCGGCGATGGACTTCGCGCAGGCCGAGCGGCTGCTGGCCGGCCTCGAGGCGCTCGCGCCGACCCACGGTGAAGTGCAGCGTCGTCGCCTGAACCTGCTGAACCGCAGCGGCCGGCACGCGGAGGCGCTCGACCTCGTCGAGCGCCTGCTTGCGCACGCGCCGACGGACGCGGGCCTGCTGACCGAGCGCGCGGAGGCACTGTTCACGGCGGGCGAGAACGATGCCGCGCTGGCGACGCTACGCACGTTGTGCGAGCACCACCGCGACGACGCGCGCGCCTGGCTGGTCCTCGGGCGCAACCTCAAGGACCAGGCCTGGATCGAGGAATCGCTGCCCGCGCTCGAGCGCGCGGTCACGCTCGCACCGGCCAACGGCTATGCGCGGACGCTGTACGCGGACGTGCTCGTGCTGCTCGGGCATCTCGCCCAGGCCCGCGAGGAATACCTCACGGTGCTGCGCGACGCACCGTACACCGGTCCGGCGTGGTGGGGCCTCGCGAACATCAAGACCGTGCGCCTGACCGACGAGGAGACGCGCCGCCTCGAAGGGCTGTTGCACCAGCCCGGCGGGCAGGAGAGCGACCGCCTCGCGATGGGCTGCGTGCTGGCCAAGGCCTACGAGGACCAGAAGCGCTTCTCCGAGGCGTTCGCGACGCTGAGCGCGGCGAACGCGCGCATCAGCCAGCGCAAGCCGTGGGATCCCGACAAGTTCAGCCACATCGTCGACCTCACGATGGAGGCATTCCGGAAGCCGCATGCACGCGCGGCGACGCCGACGCTCGGCGAAGAGGTCATCTTCATCGTCAGCCTGCCACGCTCCGGCTCGACCCTGACCGAGCAGATCCTCGCCGCGCATCCGCTGGTGGAAGGCGCGAGCGAGCTCGGCGAGGTCAGCCATGTGCTGCAGGCGGAGTCGGAGCGCCGTCGCGTCGACTTCCCGTACTGGGTGGCGGACGCGAGCGCAGAGGACTGGGAGCGCCTCGGGCGCGACTACCTGCGCCGCACCGCGCGCTGGCGCACGAAGCGCCCGCGTTCGACCGACAAGATGCCGAACAACTGGTATTTCATCGGCGCGATCGCGGCGATGCTACCGGGAGCGCGCATCGTCAACTGCCGGCGCGACCCGGTCGAGACGTGCTGGTCATGCTTCAAGCAGATGTTCTCGATCGGCAACGAGTTCAGTTACGACCTCGGCTACCTCGCCCGCATGTGGCGCGACTACGACCGCCTCGTGCGCTACTGGCAGGCGCGCCTGCCCGGTCGCGTGCGCGACCAGGTCTACGAACGCCTGCTGGAGGATCCCGAGGGCGAGGTGCGCGACCTGCTCGCGTTCTGCGGCCTCGACTACGACGAGGCCTGCCTGCGCTTCCATGAAGTCGAGCGCAGCGTGCGCACGGCGAGCGCGGCGCAGGTGCGCGAGCCGCTGCGGCGGAACACGGCCCGCACGGCCGGCTACGGCGCCCTGCTCGATCCCCTGCGCCAGGCGCTCGCGGCTGCGAAAGGCTGACCCGGTGCGATAGCACCCTCACCTCCCGGCATCACTCCGCGGATCCGCCCGACGCGCCGCGCAAGCGGCTTCCACTGGCGTTCCCGTTCGACATCGCGCCCGCGCCACGCCACGGCGGTCGCGCACCTGGCGCGCCCGCCCGTGCCCCACGGCAGTCGCGCCGCCGGCCGCCGGCGGCAGTGATCCGCCGCTCCGCGGCCACGTCGACGCATCGATTCCCCGCACAAAAAAAAACCGCGCGGCTTGCGCCGCGCGGTTCGAAGTCACGCAATGAAGTTCGGTGATCAGAACTTCACGGTCACGCGGCCCCAGTAGTAGCGGCCGATCGGATCGTAGGTGTTGATGTCGATGTTCGCGTTGGTGACCGACTGGTACATCAGCGGCGGCTGCTTGTCGCCGACGTTGTCGATACCCACGTCGATGCGCGTGTTGATCGGCTCGATGTTGTAGCCGAACGACACGTTGTGGTACGTGACCGCACCGATCGGCAGGAAGCCGCCCGGCAGGCCTGCGAACGTGCCGGCCGTGTTCTTCAGGTGGCCGATGTAGCGCGCCTGCCAGTTCGCCGAGAAGTCACCCATCTGCCACGACAGGCTGCCGAGGGCGCGCCAGCGCGGGAAGTTGCCGAACTGGTTGTCGTACGTGCCCGCGACGTAGGACGTCGGGTTCGCCGGAACCGAGTTGTTGTACTTCGACAGGTAGGTCGCGTTCAGGCCGACCGAGAAGTTGCCGAACGCCGTCTCAGGCAGCTTGTAGACCGCCGCGAAGTCGACACCGGACACGTCCAGGCGACCCAGGTTGAGGATCGACAGGCCCGAGATGCTCTGGATCGCACCAGCCGAGTTGAAGTTGATGTAGCTGCACCAGATGTTGCCCGGATCGAAGCCACCCGTCGGCGAGTAGCACAGGTCGACCACGGTCTGGCCGGTCGGACGCTGGATGTTGTCGAGCAGGTAGATGCGCCACAGGTCGGCGCTGACCGACAGGCCCGGCAGCCACTGCGGATCGTAGACGATACCGAAGTCGAACGACTTGCCGTTCTCCGGCTTGATCGGGAAGCCCGCGATCGCGGCACCGGCGAAGATCGTCTGCACCTGCGAGTTGCTGGTCGAACGCGGACCGTTGTACGCGCTGTTCGGCGTGTACGGATCGTACGAGCTGGCCGTGCTGGTGTAGAGCTCACCCGTGTTCGGCGCGCGGAACACCTTGCTGACCGTGCCGCGCAGCAGCAGGTCTTCGATCGGGCGGTATTCCACCGCGATCTTCCAGTTGTTGGTGCTGCCGAACGTGCTGTACTTCGACCAGCGGTCGCCCAGCGTCACGTTGAGGCTGTGGATGAACGGCAGATCCTTGAGGATCGGCACGAACAGCTCGACGTAGGCTTCCTTCACGTTGTACGAGCCGGTGTACGGCGCGTTGCACAGCGACGGCGAACCGGCCGGGCAGGTCTGCGTGACCGGATCGGTCAGGGTGACCGTGTCGGTGTACTGGCGCGTGTAGAACTTGCGGTAGTTCGCGCCGGCCGCCATCGCGACCGAGCCCGCCGGCAGGTCGAACAGCGTGCCGTTGACGTCGATGCCGCCCTGGCGTTCCGTCGCGAGGCCGCCGTTGTCGACGTTCAGCGAGTAGAACTGCGACAGCAGGCTGCCCGTGATCGGGTTGTCCTGGTGGAAGATGTCCAGGCAGGTGATGGTCGTCAGCGGCTGGCCGGCGACCGGCATCACGCAGTCACCACTCAACGCGTTCTGCGCGCCAGCGGCGGAGAAGTAGTTGATGTTGTGGAAGACGTAGTTGTTGTGGCCGTAGTTGCCCCAGATGTCGTACTGCCAGCTGGTGTCGAAGATGTTGCCACGGATGCCGATGCGGGCCTGGTCGGCGGTCGTGTTGAAGTTCACGATACGCGGACCGAGGCCGGTCAGGCGCACGCCGAAGTCGGCGTCCGCGCCGTAGCCGATGTCGACGCCGAACGGGTTGTACGGGTTGTCCGCCGACACGGTGATGCCGGCCGAGGCCAGGCTGATCGGCAGCGCGGCGAGCTGGGCCGCCGAACGCGTCGTGTTGTGGAAGATCTGGAAGTAGGCTTCGGTCGAATCCGTGATCTTGTAGTTGCCGTTCAGGAAGAAGTTGGCGCGTTCCTGCGGCGTCGTGATCAGGTTGACCGGCGCGAAGTTGTAGTTGTCGTTCTGCTGCTGGTTCTGGTCGGAACCGACGTAGCAGCGGAAGCCCGGGGGAATGCCGTCGCCGCCCGGAGCGGCCGAATCGGCCACGCCGTAACCGTAGTACGAGCAGTTCGCGAACGCCGGCACGCCGACGAAGTAGCCGCCCGGACCCGTGAACGAACCACCACGCGTGATGACCCGCTGGCCACCGACGGTACGGAAGTTCAGCGCGTAGGTCGAGAAGTCACGATGGCCGGCCAGGATCTTGTCGGTCTTGTTGTAGTCGATGCCACCGATCAGGCTGCCCTTGTCGGACGTCTGGCCGAACGTGACCGAGAAGCCCTTGCGGGCGCCGTCGTCATGGTCGGAGATGCCGTAGTTCAGCTGCAGTTCGGCGCCCTGGTAGTCCTTGCGCGTGATGAAGTTCACGACGCCCGCGATCGCGTCCGAACCGTACACGGCGGAGGCGCCGTCGGTCAGGACTTCGATGCGCTCGATCGCCGCCGCCGGAATGGCGTTGACGTCGGTGTTGAGCAGGCGCTTGCCGTCCAGCAGGACCAGCGAGCGGTTGGAGCCGAGGCCGCGCAGCGAGATGAACGAACCACCCGTACCACCGCCGTTGTTGACGTTCGGGTTGTTCGCCGCACCGGCGATCGTCGGCAGCTGCTGCAGCAGGTCACCGACCGTCAGCTTGCCCGACTTCTGGATCTCGGCGCGGTCGACCGTGATGACCGGGTTCGAGGTTTCGATATCGACGCGACGGATGTTCGAACCCGTCACCGTGATGGTGTCCAGCCTCTGGCTGGTGTCGTCCTGCGCAAGCACAGGTGCGGCCGACAATCCGACCACAGCCGTGGTGCCCGCGTACAACGCGTAGCGCACGGCTTTGAAAAGCTCGTTGCTCGTATGATTCATTACACTCTCCAACGTCAGAGTTGTGTCACAGCTCGGGACATGTGCTCTCCCATTCCCTGGGAACGACCAAAACGGTCCACCAAAACCCTCGGCAGTGGGCGATACTAACAACATTCTTACGTCATGGGAATCCCTGAGCAGCGCCTTAACAATTGCTAATTTTCATTCCAATTCAAATACTTGGAATGATGCTCGACGGCGGCGACAGCGCCGCGTAGGCACTTGCGCAGGACGGCTGATCGTGCATCGGACGCGCAGGATCGGCATATCGGACACGCCCGCCATGCGACTCGAAAGGGAGTCGATGGGCACATTCGCGGCGGACCGGCCCCGCGACGGCGGGCCAGCGAAAGGGTACGCGAGGGGGACCGCTCAGAGATCCTGGCGGTACTGGATGTACGGCGTGCGCGCCTGGTTGTCGTTGTCGCGGTTCGGCGCGCTCTGGGTCGACCAGACGTTCTGAGCGCCGATGCTGAGTTCGCCGCTCCACGGCGTGCGCCACGACACGCCGAGGTCGAGCGTGGTCCAGCGCCGACCGGCCAGCAGCGGATCGTCGCTGCTCAGCACGTGCCCGACGATCGCGCCGCGCAGCGAGCCGCTGTCGATGCCGAGACTGAGCGACAACTTGTCGAGATCGACCATCGAAGCCAGCGCACCGGCGGCCGCGTAGTGCCCGCGACCATAGCTCGCCGACAGGTCGAGCCCGCCGCCCTGCTCGAAGCGCCAGCGGCCGCGCGCGAACAGCTCGGCTTCCGGACCGGCGGCATGCAGGGCCATGTCCGGCAGCACCAGCGTCGGCAGGGTCGAGACCGCCGCAAGCGGCGTCACGCGCTCGCCCGGCTGCAGCCACGACAGGCCGTAGCCAAGGTCGAATCGCCCGTCGCCAGGCGAGAAACCCAGGCCGAGAGAACCGGCGAGGGCGCCGTTCCATTGCGGAAGTTCGTTGCCGCAGGCGATTCCCGTGCAGCGTGGCGCGGCCGAATAGTGCTGCAGCAATGCGTCGATATGCAGGCCGTTGTCGAAGCCGAACAGCACGCCGCTGCCACCGGCGAACTGGTCCGCCAGCCCCCACGTCGTCGGCCCGGCCAGGAGCGGGGCGCCCGCGCTGGGCGGCAGCTCGACCAGCGCCAGCAGCCGGCCGTTCGAGCCGGACCAGATCGGCACGACCGAGCCCGCCGCGGCCTCCAGCGGCGCGGCGGCGGGCGGCAGCATCAGCAGCTGCTCGACCAGCGGTGTGGTCGCCGTCGCGGGGGGCACCAGCGACGGCAGCGACTGCGCCGAACCCGCGAGCGGGAACAGCGACAGCATCAGCGTGGCCAGGAGCGGTTTCATCAGCAGGAACGGCGCGGTGGTTTCGACCCGTCTGGGAACGTTTTCCGCGGCCGGAGTTCCGGCCTCGGTTTGGGCCCGATGATAGCGCGTTTCACGAAAACCTAACAGGGGCGGACCGATACGGTGCGAACGTGCGTTCACGATGGCGCCTGGCCGGCGGCACGGGTGAGGCGGCTGCCGAATACGCCTGCGAACGTCGTCGTAGTCGCGCGCGAAGCCATGCGTAAAGGCAGTTGTCGGGTCGCGCGACTGGCGGCATAGTCGCCGGGTTGCATGACCCGCCCGTCCTTTCCTTGGGGAACCCGACGATGATGAAGCTGCCTGCCCGCACCGCGCTTGCCGCGGCCCTCACGCTCGCCCTCGGCGCCAACGCCGCCCACGCGATCACCACGGTTCCGGCCGCCGCGCCGTCGCTCGATGCGCTCGACGCCGCGCGCGCGAACCCCTACCAGATCATCCTGCGCGCGGGCGTGTTCGACCCGGTGCGCGAGACGCTCGACCTGCGCCCGATCGGCGCCGCCGCCGCGACGAGCTCGAACTACGCGATCGTCCAGTTCACGCCGGCGCAGATCAAGGCGGGGCGCCAGGCGCTGCGCGCGCGCGGCATCGAGATCCTCGGCTACGTGCCGAACAACGCCTACTACGTGCGCCTCAACGGCGCGCGCGTCGACGACCTCGGCGTGCCCGGCGTGCGCTGGGCCGGTACGCTGCAGCCGGCGATGAAGCTCGATCCGGCACTGTGGTCGGCGCACCGCGGCAACTCGCCGGCGCTGCAGGACGACGGCCGTTACGAAGTCATCATCCAGGCGTTCGACGGCGTGTCCTCGACCGCGATCGCGAACGACCTGACCAGGCGCGTCCCCGGCGTCGAGATCACGATGCGCAGCGAGCGCGCCGACCAGGCGCCGTACGTGCGCGCGAAGGTCGACGGCAGCGCCTTCGACGCGCTGCTCGAGCGCGCGACCGCGTTCGACGGCGTCGCCTTCGTTTCGCCGTGGCTGCCGGAGCACGTCATGAACGCGGGCGGCATCGGCGCGATCCAGGGCAACCTCACCGGCACCTGCGCCGGCAGCGGCCCGGTCTGCGGCGCGACGCCGCTGTTCGACCAGGGCATCACCGGCAGCGGCCAGATCGCCGCCGTCGCCGACTCGGGCACCTCGCCGAACGCGGCCTGGTTCACCACGATCGACAAGGGTGAAGGCGCGCACACCGAGATCACGTTCGCGCAGAACCCGCCTCCGGTGCCGCCCGCCGTCGGCGACCTGTTCCCGGACAACAAGATCATCGCCTACTGGACCCAGCCGGGCGGCCCGACCGACTACGATTTCGTCTCCGGCCACGGCACGCACACGACCGGCACCGTGCTCGGCGACGCGGCCGGCACGTTCGGCGCGAACACCTACATGCCGTCGACGCCGTACCTGCCGAACCACGACCTCGCCGACGGCATGGCGCCGAACGCGCAGCTGCTGTTCCAGGACATCGGCCCGAACAACCCGACCTCGGTCATCGCCCAGGACCTCGAAGGCACGCTGCTGCAGGCCTACGCCGGTGGCGCGCGCGTCCACAGCGACAGCTGGGGCTCGGGCACGTCGGGCCAGTACACCGCGCAGGATGCCAACACCGACCGCGCGACGCGCAAGGCCGAGGACCTGCTGGTCGTGATCTCGGCCGGCAACGACCAGCCCGGCGCGATGGCGACCGGTTCACCCGGCAACGCGAAGAACGCAGTCACCGTCGCGGCGCTCGGCCACGCCGGCAGCCTGACCAAGGCCAGTTACTCGAATGCGGGTCCGGCGGCCGACGGTCGCCAGAAGCCCGACGTCGCCGCGCCGGGTTCGTCGGTCGTCTCGGCGCGCAACAACACCAGCATGTCGTCGACGATCACCGCGCCGACCACGCAGTCGATGTCGGGCACCTCGATGGCCGCGCCGACGATCGCCGGCAACTCGCTGCTGCTGCGCCAGTACTTCACCGACGGCTTCTATCCGCGCGGCGAACGCCACCAGGGCGTGTCGGGCGACGTCATCTTCGCTGACGGTTTCGACGGCGTGACGCCGCCGCTGCCGGGCGACGGCGTCCTCGTCGACGCGCTGTACCCGACCGGTGCCGTGCTGAAGGCCGCGCTGCTCAACAGCACGGTGCCGACCACCAGCCCGTCCGGCTTCCCGAACACCGGCACCGGCTGGGGCCGCCCGTGGCTCGACAGCAACCTGTGGTTCAAGGAGACGCAGCCGAACGGCGACGACAGCCGCCGCCTGCGCGTGTTCGAACGCACCAATGCGTCCGGCCTCGAGACCGGCGACGTCAACGAATACACGATCGCCAACGTCGAGGGCGGCGCCGAGCTGCGCGTGACGCTCGCGTGGTATGACCCGGAGGCCGCACCCGGCGCCGCGTCGACGCTGGTCAACAACCTCGACCTCGAAGTCGTCGGCCCGGGTGGCACCTACCTCGGCAACGTGTTCGCGAGCAACGTGTCGACCACCGGCGGCACGGCGGACACGAAGAACACGGTCGAACAGGTCCGCCTGACCGCGCCGGCCGCGGGTTCGTACACGTTCCGCGTCAAGGGAACGTCCGTGCCGGGCAACGGCAGCAACGGCAGCGACCGCCAGGGCTACGGCCTGGTCGTCTCCGGACGCTTCGCGCTGCCCGATCCGACGCCGTTCCCGGCGCCGACCGACGTCAGCGTGACGTCCAACGGCACCAGCGGCATCACCGTCGACGCGACCGCCGCGGGCGGCGCGCAGAGCTTCCAGCTCTATCGCGCCGACGGCACCTGCGCGACGGCGGCGCCGGGCGACTTCCACCTGGTCGCGAACGGCCCGTCGCTGCCGCTGACCGACGACACCTCGCAGGGCGGCTACAGCTACGCCTACAAGCTGCGCGGCGTGCAGGGCGACATCGAAGGCGAGGCCTCGGGCTGCGTCGACGTCGTCTCGGCCGACGACTGCACCCTGCTGCCGGACTTCGACATCGCCTCGCTGTCGACCGACGCGTCGAACGCGAGCTGCAGCGTCAACCTGTCGTGGGCGGCGGCGACGTCGAACTGCCCGGCGAGCCCGGCGGTGACCTACGTGGTCGAGCGCGACGGCACGCCGTACTTCACCGCGCCGACGACGGTCGGTGCCGGCGTATCGGCGACGACGTTCTCCGACATCAACGTGGGCAACGGCACACCGTACTTCTACCGCGTGCGCGCGGTCGACGACGTCGGCAACGCCTCGCCGTACTCGTACGTCGCGAACGCGACGCCGAGCGGCGTCGACGGCCCGGATCCGGGCAGCTTCCTCGACGACCTCGACACCCACACCTACCTGTCGTACGAGTCGCCGTGGCGCCCGACCAACGTGACCGCATCGAACGGCACGCTGAGCTACCACAATGGCCCGGACACGGGTCCGTATCCGGACAACACCTGCGCCAGCATCACGACGCCGCCACTGACGCTGACGGCCGGCGCGACGCTGAACTTCATGGCGAAGTACGACATCGAGTTCGAGTGGGACGGCGTGGTCATGGAGATCTCGACCGACGGCGGCAACACCTGGAACGACCTGCCGCCGACCGGTGGCTACCCGAGCTCGTTCGCGCAGACGCTGAATCCGCCGGTCAACACCTGTGCCTATCCGGCCAGCCACGGCGCGTTCAACGGCGTGACCACGGCGGGGTCGAATGCGAACCCGAACAACGGCGGCGTCACGGCCGTGTTCAAGCCGTTCGCGGCGGACCTCGCTGCCTACGTCGGCCAGACCGTGCAGATCCGCTGGCGCTTCTCGTCCGACCCGGCCGCGGGCTTCGACGGCTTCTACCTCGACCAGGTGCAGGTGACGGGCGCGGCCGGCCCCGGCGACTACATGTGCACGCCGTGATGCACTGACCGCGCAGGCGGTACGCTGTAGCAAGGACACCGGCGCGGACCTCCGCGCCGGTGTCGTTTCGGGAGCCGCAAACCGTGCCCAGGCGCCGCCGTCCCCTCGCCCGCTTCGCCCGCTGGCTCGCGTTCGCCGTCGGCGCCGGGCTCGCAGGTTCGGTGCTGCTCGTGCTCGTGTTCCGCGTCGTCGACCCGCCGTTGTCCGCAGTCATGGCCGGCGACTGGCTCGACGCGAAGCTTTCCGGTGATCACGGCTTCGTGCTGCGCCATCGCTGGACCGGCTGGGACCAGGTGTCGCCGGCGGTGCCGATCGCGCTGGTCGCGGCCGAAGACCAGCGCTTCCCGCTCCACCACGGCTTCGACTTCGACGCGATCCAGCGCGCGCTCGAGGCGGCCGGCGACGGCGAACGCCTGCGCGGCGCGAGCACGATCAGCCAGCAGGTCGCGAAGAACCTGTTCCTCTGGAACGGCCGCAGCTACGTGCGCAAGGGACTGGAAGCCTGGTTCACCGTGCTGCTCGAGGCGATGTGGCCGAAGCAGCGCATCCTCGAGGTGTACCTCAACGTCGCCGAGTTCGGCCGCGGCATCTACGGCGTCGGCGCGGCGAGCGAGGCGTTCTTCCACACGCGGCCCGACCGGCTCGACGCGCGCCAGGCCGCCCTGCTCGCGGCGGTGCTGCCGAACCCGGAACGCTTCCACGCCGACCGGCCGTCGCCGTACGTGCTGCGGCGAGTCGCCTGGATCCAGCGCCAGGTCGCCCAGCTCGGCGGCCCGGCCTGGCTGTCGTCGCGCTGAGCGCGCGATCGATCTCGGTTAGCATCGGCGGACCGATCCGGACCGCGCCGATGCCGAAGCTGACCGTCGTCGTACCTGCCTACAACGAAAGCGAGGGGCTGCGCGATTTCCATGCGCGCCTCGCCGCCGTCCTCGACGGAATGGAGCTCGAGAGCGAGGTGCTGTACGTCGACGACGGCAGCCGCGACGACACCTATGCCGTGATGTGCGCGCTGCGCGAAGCCGACCCGCGCGTCTCCACGCTACGGCTCGCGCGCAACTTCGGCAAGGAGCTCGCGCTGACCGCCGGGCTCGACCACGTCGACGCGGACGCGGCGGTCGTCATCGACGCGGACCTGCAGGATCCGCCCGAGCTGATCCCGACCTTCGTGCGGCACTGGCGCGAGGGCTACGACGTCGTCTACGGCACGCGTGCCTCGCGCGCCGGCGAAACGGGGCTGAAGAAGCTGACCGCGTCGGCCTTCTATCGCGTCATGGAGCGCCTGTCCTCGACGCCGATCCCGCGCGACACCGGTGACTTCCGCCTGATCTCGCGCCGCGCGCTCGACGCGCTCGGCCAGGTGCGCGAGCGGCAGCGCTTCATGAAGGGCCTCTTCACCTGGGTCGGCTTCCGCCAGCTGCCGGTGCTCTACCACCGCGATCCGCGCCACGCCGGCCAGACGAAGTGGAACTACTGGAAGCTGTGGAACTTCGCGATCGACGGCATCACCTCGTTCTCGGGCGCGCCACTCAAGCTTGCGACCTACGTCGGCCTCGCGACCGCCGCCCTCGCCTTCATCGGCGCGCTGTGGGTGTTCGGCAAGGCGCTGCTGCTCGGAGACCCGGTGCGCGGCTATCCCTCGCTGATGGTCGTGGTGCTGTTCCTCGGCGGCATGCAGCTGATGGCGCTCGGCGTCATCGGCGAGTACCTCGGCCGCCTCTATGTCGAGGCCAAGCAGCGGCCGTTGTACCTCGTCGAGGAGTACCACGCAGCCAAACCGGACTCGCGCTGAACGCCGACGCGGCGCAGCGAGCGCGCCGGCGGCGCCGGCGCTAGACTGGGGCGGCACGATTGCGGGAGGCCGGCATGCTCCAGGTCAAGCATCTGCTCGAGAACAAGGGCGGCGACGTCTACTCGATCGGGCCGGACGAGCCCGTGCTCGCCGCGGTGCGCGCGATGGCCGAGCGCCACGTCGGCGCGCTCGTCGTGCTGCGCGACGACGAACTGGTCGGCATCGTTTCCGAGCGCGACTACGCGCGCAAGGTGGTGCTGAAGGAACGCTCGTCGCACGACACGCCGGTCGCCGACATCATGTCCGCGCCGGTCATCACGGTCGCGCCCGGCGACAGCATCGAAACCTGCATGCGCGTGTGTACCGAGAGCCGCGTGCGCCACCTGCCGGTGGTCGACGGCGGGCGTGTCGTCGGCGTGCTGTCCATCGGCGATCTCGTCAAGGCGGTCATCAGCGACCAGGGCGCGCAGATCGAGCAGCTGCAGCGCTACATCGCCGGCTGACTCAGGCCGGCGGCGGCGCGTCCGGCTGGCGTTCGGGGCGCGCCGCGTCGAACGCCGGCAGCGCGAGGCAGCGCTCGGTGATCGCGCGGATGGTCGGGTACGGCGCGAGATCGACGCCGAACCGGTTCGCGTTGTAGACCTGCGGCACCAGGCAGGCGTCGGCGAGGCCCGGCGTGTCGCCGTGGCAGAACTCGCCGGTCGCGGCGTCAGCGGCGAGGATCGCCTCGAACGCCTCGAAGCCGCGCGCGATCCAGTGCCGCGCCCAGCGCTCGCGCGCGCCCGCGTCGGCGCCGAGCTCGCGCTCGAGGTACTGCAGCACGCGCAGGTTGTTCAGCGGGTGCACGTCGCACGCGACCAGCAGCGCGAGCCCGCGCACGTGCGCGCGGTCGCGCGGCAGTGGCGGCAGCAGCGGCTCGCCGTCATGCGCATCCTCGAGGTATTCGATGATCGCGAGCGACTGGCGGATCACGCGCTGGCCGTCGACCAGCGTCGGGATGACCTCCTGCGGATTGAGCTCGCGGTACGGCGTGGCGTGCTGTTCGCCGCCGTCGCGCAACAGGTGCACCGGCTTCGCCGTGTACGGCAGGCCCTTCAGGTTCAGCGCGATGCGCACGCGGTAGCACGCGCTCGAACGCCAGTAGTCGTACAACGTCAGCGCACCGCCCGACATGCCGCCCCCTGCCTCAGCCGCGTGGTGGCTGGTGCACGATCGCCTGTTCGATCGCGCCGAAGATCGACCGCCCCGCGGCATCGGTGATCTCGATGCGTACCGTATCACCGAACTTGAGGAACGGCGTCACCGGCTGGCCGCCCTGCAGCGTCTCGACCGTGCGCTGCTCGGCCAGGCAGGACGCGCCCTTGCTGGTGTCCTCGTTCGCGATCGTGCCCGAGCCGACGATCGTTCCGGCGGTCAGCGGCCGCGTCCTGGCCGCGTGGGCGACCAGCTCGGCGAAGCTGAATTGCATGTCGACGCCGGCCTCGGCCTCGCCGAACCAGGCGCCGTTGATCCACGTGCGCATCGGCAGGTGCAGCTTCTCGCCCCGCCAGGCGTCGCCGAGCTCGTCCGGCGTCACCAACACCGGCGACAGCGTCGAGCGCGGCTTGGACTGCAGGAAGCCGAAGCCCTTGGCCAGCTCGGCCGGGATGAGGCCGCGCAGCGACACGTCGTTGACGAGGCCGACCAGCTGGATGTGCGACGCCGCCGTCGCCGGCGACACGCCCATCGGCACGTCGTCGGTGACGACCACCACCTCGGCCTCGAGGTCGATGCCGTAGTCCTCGCTCGCGACCGGCACCGGGTCGCGCGGGCCGTGGAAGCCGGCGCTGGTCGCCTGGTACATGAGGGGATCGACGTAGAAGCTGGCCGGCACCTCGGCGCCACGCGCGCGGCGCACGCGCTCGACGTGCGGGAGGTAGGCCGAACCGTCGACGAACTCGTACGCACGCGGCAGCGGCGCGGCGAGCGCGGCCATGTCGAGCGCGAAGGCACCGTCGGCCTTTCCGGCCTCGAGTTCCGCCGCGAGCGCGTTCAGGCGCGGCGCCGCGCTGGCCCAGTCGTCGAGCGCCGCCTGCAGCGTCGGCGCGACCGCCGTGGCGCGCACCGCGCGCGCGAGGTCGCGGCTGACCACGATCAGCGTGCCGTCGCGGCCGCCTTCCTTGAGGGATCCGAGTTTCATCGTACTGTCCGTTCCGGTTGGGCTGGGAGGTCGCGACCGTGCGCATCGCCGGCGCACGCAGCCGCATGAGTATTCCACGCCCGGGCGACCCGCCGCGCGCGTGCGTACGCGGCGAGCGGCCCCGAGGCCCTGGGCTCCGGGGAGCGCAGCGACGGCGCGCGCGCCTGAGCCGCGCTCATCGCGCGGCGAAGTGCTTCTGCAGGCCGTTCCAGCACGCCTGGTAGTCGCGCTGGCGGTGCGCGGCGGCGAGCGCCTGCGCGGCAGGCCGGATCACCGCGCGCGTCTCGAACATGAAGGCCATCGTGTCGGTGATGTAGTCCGGCCGCGAGGTGTCCGCGGCGCTCGCCTTCTCGAACGTCGCCGCGTCCGGCCCGTGGCCGGTGAAGCTGTTGTGCAGCGAGCAGCCGCCGGGGACGAAGCCGTCGGCCTTGGCGTCGTAGGCGCCGTGGATCAGGCCCATGAACTCGCTGGCGACGTTCCGGTGGAACCACGGCGGACGGAACGTGTCCTGCATCGCGAGGATGCGTGGCGGGAAGATCACGAAATCCATGTTGCTGACACCGTCGTGCTCGCCCGGCGAATGCAGCACGAGGAAGATCGACGGGTCGGGGTGGTCGTAGCTGATCGAGCCGATCGTGTTGTGCCGGCGCAGGTCGTACTTGTACGGCACGTAATTGCCGTGCCAGCCGACCACGTCGCACGGCGAATGGCCGATCGGCGCGTGCCAGAGGTGGCCCTGGAACTTGGCGACCAGTTCGAAGTCGCCCTCGACGTCCTCGTACGCGGCCTGCGGCGCGAGGAAGTCGCGCGGATTGGCGAGGCCGTTGCTGCCGATCGGGCCGAGGTCCGGCAGCTTCAGCAGCGCGCCGAAGTTCTCGCACACGTAACCGCGCGCGGCGCCGTCCGGCAGCGCGACGCGGAAGCGGATCCCGCGCGGCACCACGGCGATCTCCTGCGGCGCCACCTCGAGCACGCCGAACTCGGTCTCGAGGTGCAGCCGTCCCTGCTGCGGCACGAGCAGCAGTTCGCCGTCGGCGTCGTAGAACCAGCGTCCCTGCATGTCGCGGTTGGCCGCGTACAGGTGGATGCCGACGCCGGCCTGCGCCGCCGGCGAGCCGTTGCCGGCCATCGTGTACAGGCCTTCGAGGAAATCCGCCGGTGCGGACGGCATCGGCAGCGGGTTCCAGCGCAGCTGGTCCGGCGTGACCGCCCCGGCGCCGAAGTCGTTGTGGAAGGTCGGCTGCGCGAACGGCTCGAAGCGGCCGTGCATCGCCGCGGGGCGGATGCGGTACAGCCAGCTGCGGCGGTTCTGGTGGCGCGGCGCCGTGAACGCGGTGCCCGAGAGCTGCTCCGCGTACAGGCCGTGTGCGACGCGCTGCGGCGAATTGCGCCCGACCGGCAGCGTGCCGGCCAATGCCTCGGTCGCGAACTCGTTGCCGAACCCCGACTGGTACCCGTTGCCTGCGATCGCCATCAGCCTCTCCGCCGTCCCCTCGAAGGTCGTCCGCTTAGAGCACGCCGCGCTTGATCTGGTCGCGCTCGATCGACTCGAACAGGGCCTGGAAGTTGCCTTCGCCGAAGCCTTCGTTGCCCTTGCGCTGGATGATCTCGAAGAAGATCGGACCGATGCAGTTCTGGGTGAAGATCTGCAGCAGCTTGCGCTGCTTGGTCTCCGGGTCGGCGTCGATCAGGATCTTGTTGCGCGCCAGGCGCGGTACGTCCTCGCCGTGGTTCGGGATGCGCACGTCGACGACCTCGAAGTACGTGTCCGGCGTGTCGAGGAATTCGACGCCGGCCGCGCGCATCTTCTCGACCGTCTCGTAGATGTCGTCGGTGAAGCACGCGATGTGCTGGATGCCCTCGCCGTGGTAGGCGTCGAGGTATTCGTTGATCTGCGACTTCGGGTCGCTCGACTCGTTGAGCGGGATGCGCACGATGCCGTCCGGCGCGGTCATCGCCTTCGAGACGAGGCCGGTCTTCACGCCCTTGATGTCGAAGTAGCGGATCTCGCGGAAGTTGAACAGGCGCTCGTAGTAGTCCGACCACTTCTGCATGTTGCCGAAGTAGAGGTTGTGCGTGAGGTGGTCGATGAAGGTGAGGCCGAAGCCGGTCGGGTTCTGCTGCGCGCCTTCGATCGCGACGTAGTCGTTCGCGTAGGCATCGCCATCGCGCGGCACGAGGTAGAGCATGCAGTCGCCGATGCCCTTGACCACCGGCACGTCGAGCGCGCGCGTGCCGGCCTTGTGGGTCACGCGTTCGCCGCCGTTGGCGACGACGGCCTGTTCGACGTCCGCGACCGGCCGCGTGAAGCGGATCGCGAAGCCGCAGGCGCACGGGCCATGCTGGGCGGCGAAGTCGGCCGCGAACGAGTCCGGCTCCTCGTTGACGAGGAAATTCACGCCGTTCTGCCGGTAGACCGTGATCGCGCGCGTGCGGTGCTTCAGCACCGCGGTGAAGCCCATGCGCCGGAACAGCGCATGCAGCTCCGCGCCGCCGCCTGCGGGCGCGGCGAATTCGACGAATTCGAAGCCGTCGATCCCCATCGGGTTGTCGAAGGTGGTGACCTGCATGCCGAGGTTGGGCTGGGCGTTCATGGCGTGGGCTCCGGGCGATCCAAGCATGCTAAGATAGTTTCAACTGAAACTTGATTCAAGCTGCGCCGCCGCATGGCCGACCATCTCCCGCTGGAACTCGAGCGCTTCCTCCCGTACCGGCTGTCGATCCTGTCCAACCGGGTCAGCCAGCAGATCGCGCGCGAGTACCAGGACCGCTTCGACCTCTCGATGACCGAATGGCGCGTGATGGCCGTGCTCGCGCGCTACGACGCCGACGGGCTGTCGGCGCGCGAGGTGGCGGAGCGCACCGAGATGGACAAGGTCGCGGTCAGCCGCGCGCTGACGCACCTGGTCGCGGCCAGGCGCGTCTCGCGACGCACCCACGACGGCGACAAGCGGCGCTCGGTGCTGCGCCTGACGGCAGCCGGGTGGAAGGTCCACGACACGGTCGCGCCGCTCGCGCGCGCGCACGAGCGCGCGCTGGTCGCGCAGCTCAGTGCCGAGGAACGCGCCCTGCTCGAGCGCATCCTCGACAAGCTCGCGCCGGTGTGAGGGGCGGGATCGGCGATTCGCGGCTGGTGATGGGTGATCCGGGATCGGTGACCCGCGAGAGCCGGGCCACCGTGATCCCGAATTCCGAATCCCGGCCTTACTTCACGCCGTGCATGAGGCGCTGGATCAGCGGCGCGATCAGGAACAACAGCGCGCCGGGGATGACCAGCGCCCAGAAGCCGAACGTGTAGCCGGACAGCGCGGACGCGACGCTCATGCCGCTTTCGCCGCTGACGTGGCTGGCGAAGATGCCCGACAGGTTGTTGCCGATGCCGGTCGAGAGGAACCAGCCACCCATCGCGAAACCGACCAGTCGCGTCGGCGCGAGCTTGGTCGTCATCGACAGGCCGATCGGCGACAGGCACAGCTCGCCGACCGACTGGATCACGTAGACCATGAACAGGGTCCAGAACGGGATCTTGCCGGCGCCGTCGACGAGGCTCGACAGCGCGAACATCAGCAGCAGGAATGCGAAGCCGTTGAACACCAGGCCGAGGCCGAACTTGCGCGGGATCGACGGGTTGTTGCGGCCCATCATCACCCACAGCCAGGCCAGCAGCGGCGCGAGCGTGATGATCGCGATCGAGTTGACCGACTGGAACCAGGCGACCGGGAAGGTCCAGTCGCCGAACTGGCGGTCGACGATCTTCTCGGCGAGGAAGTTGAACGAGCTGCCGGCCTGTTCGAAGAACATCCAGAACAGCACGTTGAACGCGAAGATGATCAGCATCGCGATCGTCTTGTCGCGCGACACCGCGCCCTCGCGCACGCCCTCGACGAGCAGCATCACGGCGAGGCCGACGAACATCACGCTGAGGATCCACTGCAGCGAACTCGCGCCCATCGACAGCAGGAAGTAGATCAGCGGGATCGCGACCAGCGCACCGACGACCGTCATCGCGACGCGTGCGAGGCCCTCGGCGCCCGCGGGCGGGCGACCGATGCCGTCGAGCTGCCTGCGCCCGAACCAGAACCAGACGAGGCTGAGCAGCATGCCGAAGCCGGACGCGATGAAGACGACCTTGTAGGCCGGCATGCCCGGGCTTCCGCCGAGCATGTGCTCGGCCAGCCAGCCGGTCAGCAGCGGCGCGAGCATCGCGCCGAGGTTGATGCCCATGTAGAACAGCGTGAAGCCCGAGTCGCGCCGCTCGTCGGTCGGCAGGTAGAGCTTGCCGACCATGGCCGAGATGTTCGGCTTGAACAGGCCGTTTCCGGCGATGATCGTCGCCAGGCCGAGCCGGAACACGTCCTCGTCCGGCATCGAGATCATGAACAGGCCGGCGGCCATGATCGTCGCGCCGACGAGGATCGAGCGCTGGTAGCCGATGACGCGGTCGGCGACGTAGCCGCCGAAGATCGCGGCCGCGTAGACCAGCGCGAGATAGGCGCCGTAGGTCTGGTTGGCCGGCGCCTCGCCGGCGCCGCTGCCGCCGTGGAACTGCGCGACGATGTAGAGGACCAGCGCCCAGCGGATGCCGTAGAACGCGAAGCGTTCCCAGAACTCGGTCATGAACAGCATCCACAGCGGCGCCGGGTGGCCGAGGCGCTGCGGGAAGGCGGGAGGCGCGGGCGGCGCGCCGGCGGCGTTGGCGGACATGGATTCCCCTTCGGTTTCGCGGACAGGCACGTGTAACCGCTGCGGCGCCCTGCGTCAAACCGCAACGCAGCGCGGCGCGCCCGGGCGACGCACCTACGCGGCCGGGGCGCCGATCTCGGTGCGGACCTCGAACAGCTCGGGGAAGAAGCTGAGGTCGAGCGCCTTCTTCAGGAACGCGACGCCGGACGAACCGCCGGTGCCGCGGCGGAAGCCGATGACGCGCTCGACCGTCTTCATGTGGCGGAAGCGCCACAGCTGGAACGCCTCCTCGATGTCGACCAGCTGCTCGCACAGGTGGTACTCGGGCCAGTACTCGCGCGAATGCTCGTAGATGCGCTGGAACACCGGCAGCAGCGCTGGCGTGCGTTCGTGCGGCTGGCTGAAGTCGCGCTCGAGGCTCGCTGCGGGGATCGCATGGCCGCGGCGCGCGAAATAGCGCAGCACCTCGTCGTAGAGGCTCGGCGACTCCAGCGCCGCGCGCAGTTCGGCCTGCGCGGCCGGGTCGTGGCCGAACACGTCGAGCATGCGCGCGTTCTTGTTGCCGAGCATGAACTCGATCATGCGGTACTGCTGCGACTGGAAGCCCGACGCCGGCCCGAGCACGTGGCGGAACTCCAGGTACTCGGCCGGCGTGAGCGTTTCCAGCACGCCCCACTGGGCGAACAGCTGCTGCTGCACCTGCTTGACGCGCGCGAGCACCTTCAGCGTGGTGTCGACGTCGTCCTCGCGCAGGCGCGCGATCGCGGCGCGCAGTTCGTGGATCGTCAGCTTCATCCACAGCTCGGCGACCTGGTGCTGCACGATGAACATCATCTCGTCGTGGTGCGGCGGGTCGCTGAGCGGCTTCTGCGCCGACAGCAGCACCGGCAGCTGCAAGTAGCCGCCGTAGGTCGTGCGGTCGCGCAGGTCCAGTTCGATGCCCTGCTCCAGCGGCCGCAGGTTGTGCGGTTCGTTCATCGCGAGGTCACGCTCTTGGGGAGCGTTCCAGTTTAGCGTGCGCGAAGATGCTGCGCCGGGCCTTGCGATCGCCGGGCCGTCTTGCTTACTGTTCCGCTCCCGCTGCCGCGGCCGCACCGGCCCATCCGGCACCGAACCCCGAGCGCCCGTGCGCCGTGCGAATCGCAACGGAGGCTGTCTTGCCCATCGCCGCCACCTTCGAGATCGAATTCCTGCAATACCTCGACGCCGACGGCAAGCTCGTCCGCGACGACCTGCCCGCGATCGCGCGCGACATCCGCCAGCTGGTGGAGCTGTACAAGCAGATGAGCTTCGTGCGCGTGTTCGACGCCAAGGCGGTCGCGCTGCAGCGCACCGGCAAGCTCGGCACCTACGCCTCGTGCCTCGGCCACGAGGCCGCGCACGTCGCCATCGGCAGCGCGATGCAGGAAGACGACGTGTTCGCGCCGATGTACCGCGAGTACGGCGCGCAGTTCATGCGCGGCGTGAAGCCGCGCGAGGTGCTGCTGTACTGGGGCGGCGACGAGCGTGGCAGCGACTTCTCCGGCCCGGCGCACGACTTCGCCTGGTGCGTGCCGATCGCGACGCAGTGCCTGCATGCGGCCGGCGCCGCGCTCGCGTTCAAGGTGCGCAAGGAACCGCGCGTCGCGGTCACCGTGGTCGGCGACGGCGGCTCGTCCAAGGGGGATTTCCACGGCGCGATCAACGTCGCGGGCGCGATGCAGCTGCCGCTGGTCGCGGTCATCGTGAACAACCAGTGGGCGATCTCGGTGCCGCGCCGGATGCAGACCGGCGCGAAGACTCTGGCCCAGAAGGGCATCGCGGCCGGGCTCGAATGCCTGCAGGTCGACGGCAACGACCTGATCGCGATGCGCGCGGCGATGGACCATGCGGTCAAGCGCGCGCGGCACGGCCACGGCGGCATGGTCATCGAGGCGGTCACCTACCGCCTGTCCGACCACACCACGGCCGACGACGCGCGCCGCTACCGCCCCGACGACGAGGTGAAGGCCGCCTGGGCGCGCGAACCGCTCAAGCGCATGAAGGCGTACCTGATGGCGCTGAATGCGTGGACCGAGGCCGAGGACGAGGAGTGGAAGGCGGACTGCGCGACGCGCGTGGACGCCGAGGTCAACGCCTACCTCGAGACGAAGTCGCAGCCGACCGCAGCGATGTTCGACTACACCTGGGCGGAACTCCCGGCCGACCTCGCGGCGCAGCGCGCCGAGGCGCTCGCCGCGGACCGGCCCGCACACTGACGGCGACGCGGGCGGCGCCGCCGCTCGCGCAGCCAACGACGCTCAAGACACGGATTCCGCGGCATGGCACAGATCACCCTCATCGAAGCGGTCACCCAGGCGCTCGCGCACGAGATGAAGAACGACCCGGGCGTGGTCGTGCTCGGCGAGGACGTCGGCGTCAACGGCGGCGTGTTCCGCGCGACGGTCGGCCTGCAGGAGAAGTTCGGCGCCGAACGCGTGATCGATACGCCGCTCGACGAGCTGACCATCGCCGGCCTCGCCGTCGGCCTCGCCGCGCAGGGCATGAAGCCGGTCGCCGAGGCGCAGTTCGAAGGCTTCATCTACCCGATGATGGAGCACATCGCCTGCCACGCGGCGCGCCTGCGTACGCGCACGCGCGGGCGCATGACCTGCCCCGCCGTGTTCCGTGCGCCGTGGGGCGGCGGCATCCGCGCGCCGGAGCACCATTCGGAGGCGAACGAACACCTGTTCACGAACATCCCCGGCATCCGCGTCGTGCTGCCGTCCTCGCCCGGGCGCGCCTACGGCCTGCTGCTGGCGGCGATCCGCGACCCGGACCCGGTCGTGTTCTTCGAACCCAAGCGCATCTATCGCCAGTACAAGGAAGAGGTGCCCGACGACGGCGAGGCACTGCCGCTCGACGTCTGCTTCGTGTTGCGCGACGGCAGCGACGTGACCCTCGTGACCTGGGGCGCACAGGTCAAGGAAACGCTCGAAGCCGCCGACGCGCTCGCGGCCGAGGGCATCAGCGCGGAGGTCATCGACGTCGCGACGCTGAAGCCGCTCGACTTCGACACGATCCACGAATCGGTGCGCAAGACCGGCCGCTGCGTGATCGTGCACGAAGCGCCACGCACCGCCGGCTTCGGCGCCGAGATCGCCGCCCGCCTCGCCGAGCATGCCATCTACGACCTGCTCGCGCCGGTCGAGCGCGTGACCGGCTACGACACGCACATCCCGCTCTACCGGCTCGAGATGAAGTACCTGCCGGGCGTGGAGCGCATCGTCGCCGCGGCCAGGCGCACGCTCGCCGCGAGCTGAGCCGGGACGCGCGCGCAATGACCACGATCGCCAACGTCCTGGTCGGCCTGGTCGCGCTGCTGCACGCGTATTTCCTGGTGCTGGAGATGTTCCTCTGGACCACGCCCACCGGCCGCCGGGTGTTCCGCACCACGCCGGAGTTCGCCCACGCATCGAAGGCGCTCGCGGCGAACCAGGGGCTGTACAACGGCTTCCTCGCCGCCGGCCTCGCCTGGGGCCTGGCCGAGGGCGCGGCCGGGTTCCCCATCAAACTCTTCTTCCTCACCTGCGTGGCCATCGCCGGCGTCTACGGCGCGTGGACGGTCCACCGCAGGATCCTCTACGTGCAGGCGCTGCCGGCGATCGCCGCGCTCGTCCTGCTGCATGTCCCTTGAGCGCGCGGCACGCGCCGCAACGACGAGTCTCCCACCATGGCCGACATCAAGACGTTCTACCTGCCCGACCTCGGCGAGGGCCTGCCCGACGCGACCATCGTCGAATGGCTGGTCAAGGTCGGTGGCACCGTCCGCCTCGACGAACCGATGGTTTCGATGGAAACCGCGAAGGCGGTGGTCGAGGTGCCGTCGCCGTTCTCCGGAAAGCTGGTGAAGGTGCACGGCGACAGCGGCGACGTCATCGCGACCGGCGCCGCACTCGCCGAGTTCGAGCTCGACCCGAACCTGCCGCAGCGCGCCGAGGCGGAATCGACGGGACACCACCATGCGCCGCCACCGAAGCCGGCTGCAGCGCCCGGCAAGGGCGTCGGCACCGAGGCGCCCGACCACGAGGGCGTCGTCGCATCCGACGAAGGTGGCGAGATCGCCAGCGGCGGCAAGGCGCCGCGCACGGACGAGGGGACCGTCGTCGGCGCGATGCAGAGCAGCGACCGCGTGCACGCGGAACCGGCGACCCGCATCGGCGGCGTCAAGGCCGTGCCGGCCGTGCGCGCGCTGGCGAAGAAGCTCGGAGTCGACCTCACGCGCGTGGCGCCGAGCGGCGCCGGCGGTGTCGTCACGCTGCAGGACGTGAAGTCCGCGGCCGCCGCGGGCACCGCGAAGCTCGGCGCCGCGGCGGCGACGGCCGCCGCGCCGCGTGCCGCCACCGCCGCGCTGGCCGTCGCCGCGCCGCCCGCGGCGCAGCGCACGACGCTCTCGGCCGCCGGCAAGCCGATGCGCACGACGCCACCGACGGTCGCCGCGACCGGACAACCCGAACAGCTCAAGGGCGTACGCCGCAACATGGCGCGCGTGATGGCGGCCGCGCACGCCGCGGTGGTGCCGACCACGCTCGTCGACGACGCCGACATCGACGCCTGGCTGCCGGGCAACGACATCACCGTGCGCCTCGTGCGCGCGATCGTGCGCGCGTCCAAGGCCGTGCCCGCCCTCAACGCATGGTTCGACGGCGACAACCTCACGCGCACGCTGCACCCGCATGTCGACATCGGCATCGCCGTCGATACCGAGGATGGCCTGTTCGTGCCGGCGTTGCGCAATGCCGACATGCTCGACGCCGCCGGCGTGCGCGCGGCGGTCAACCGCCTGCGCGCGCAGGTCGAGGACCGCTCGATCCCGCCGTCGGAGCTGTCCGGTTACACGATCTCGCTGTCGAACTTCGGCGTGTTCGCCGGCCGCTACGCGACCCCGGTGGTCGTGCCCCCGTGCGTCGCGATCATCGCCGCCGGCAAGGGCCGCCACCAGATGACGCCGGTCATGGGCGGCTTCGAGTCGCACCGTGTGATTCCCTTGTCGCTGACCTTCGACCATCGCGCCGCGACCGGCGGCGAGGCCGCGCGCTTCCTCAAGGCGATGCTCGACGACCTCGCGCTCGCGCAGTGACGGCATGGCCGCGGAAACCACGCGCGCTGCCGTCGAACGGGAGTTTCCCGGCCTGATCGAGGCCGCCGAAGCCGCGCGCCGGCGCGCGTGGGCACCGCATTCGCGCTTCCGCGTCGGCGCCGCGCTGCTGTTCGAAGACGGGCGCGGCGAGCGCTTCGTCGGCGGCTGCAACGTCGAATCCGACGTCTACGGCCTCACCCTCTGCGCCGAACGCAACGCGCTGTTCGCCGCGATCGCGCTCGGCCGCGGCGAGCCGCTCGCGCTCGCCGTCGTCGCCGATACCGACGAGCCGGTCGCCCCGTGCGGCGCATGCCGCCAGGTGCTGCACGAGTGCGATCCGCACCGGCAGCTGCGCGTGTTCCTGGTCGCCGGCAGCGGCGATGCCGTACGCGAGACCAGCGCGAGCGAACTGCTGCCGCGCGCCTTCGCGCTCGACGCCGGCGGCGCGCCGCGCAGTCCGTGGCGCTGACCCCGAGGAGAAGCCCATGCATCACAGCCGCCTGTGTTCGCTCGTGATCGATTGTCCCGTGGACGACCTTGCGCCCGCGGCGGAGTTCTGGAGCCGCGCGCTCGGCAAGCCGATCGCGAGCGTCGACCAGGACGGCGACGGGCGCTACGCGGAGCTGGAAACCGCCGACGACGAGCCGATCATCCTGCTGCAGCGCGTCGACCACGCCGCGCGCGTGCACCTGGACATCGAGAGCGACGACGTCGACGCCGAAGTCGCGCGGCTCGAGGCGCTCGGGGCAACGCGCGTCGCCCACTGCCACGGTCGCTGGTGGGTCATGCAGGCGCCGACGGGCCACCGCTTCTGCGTCGTGCGCCGCCAGCGCGCGCGGATGGGCCCGCACGCCAACGCGTGGAACCCCTGACGCGCGGCGCGCGATCGAAACTCCTCTTCGCATTCGCGCCTGCGGCGCGCGGCGACGAAGCTCCTTTGCGCAAGGCGATGCGACGCCCTCGGCGGCGCCAGCGCGAGGCCCCTGCGCCGAGGTCGCGTCATCGCGACCCGACTCTTGCGTCACGATGCGCCGCCACGCATTCGCGCCCGCGGCGCGCCTGCCACGGCGGGAAGCGCCTTGGGCGATCGAAGGCGCCCCGGGTGGAGAAGGACATGCGCAGACCCCCCGGGGGGACTGCGCGGATGCTCCGGAAAAGGAAAAGCCTCCCGAAGGAGGCTTTTCCGGTGCTGCGGTCGAACGGTGCTCAGCGCGTACGGCGCTGGTCACCACGACGCGCGGCGCCCTGGGGGGCGGGGCGCGTCGGCTGCGCGGAGCAGTCGAGGGTCATGTCGTCGATGATCGCGCCGCCGATCTCGCCGTTGTTCGAATCGGCGGACCAGTCGAAGCGGACCGTGTGCGAACCACCGTCGAGGAACTGCGTCGGGATCTCGACCGTGCGCGGCTCGTAGATCGAACCGTTGCCGCCGCTCGGGATCGTCTGCACCGGGGTGCCGTCGATCGAGAGCACCAGCGAGGCGGTCGGATCACCGTCGATCTGGTCCATCAGGTAGTAGTTCAGCCAACGCGCCTGGCCGTTCGGGAACGTGACCGTCTGGCTCAGCCAGGACGTGTTCGGCATGTCCCAGCCACCGAACCACACGAACCAGTCGCCCGTGAGCGCCTCCACCGTGCCGCCGTCATCGCAGGTCACGTCGCACATCGAGCTGCCCGCGATGCTGTCGTCGCTGTTCCAGAACGGATTGGTCCAGCTGCCCGGGTCCGTGGCCTCGAAGCTCGGATCCTGGAACAGCTGTACCGGATCGCAGCTCGCGCCCGCCGACTCGAAGCCGTCGACGAAGATGATGTCGTCGCCGTCGGGTTCGACGGTGAACGTGACCGGACGCGCGACGACCGGAGTGGCACTGTCGTTGCTGTGCACGCAGGCGAAGGTCGAGTACGTGCCCGGCGTGAGGCTGGCTGCATCGAACGTCACCGTGACGCTGGTTGAGGCCAGCGTGGCGACCGAGCCGCTGTTCGGCGCGAATCCGAGCCAGGCGACCGACGAGGGCGTCGTGCACGCGCTCGTGTCCGACGTATCGATGTTCCAGGTCAGCGCCGCGGAGCCGGTGTTGGCGACCGTCAGCGTCGCCGTCGTCGACGTGCCCGCCTCGGCCGTCGCGGCAAGCGACGCCTCCGGCACGCTGACGACCGGGCCGGCGGTCGCCGTCGGCACGGTGACGCCGTAGGTGCAGCCCGTGTTGCCGCCGCCGGTACCCGAGTTGTACGCGACGCCGATCGCGTCGATCTGCGCCTGCGAGTAGCCGAGCGACGCGGCCGCGTTGATGATCGCCTGCGCGCCGGCCTGCTGGTTGGTCGAGCCGCCGGTCGACGACATGCCCTGGAAGTAGGCCTTGTCGAAGATCCTGCCGCCGTTGACCGGATCGAGCGCCTGCACGTTCTTGCGCGCCTCGAGGTTGCACGAGGACCAGTACTGGCCCGGCGTGTGCGGCGCGGGCGTACCGAGGTTGCCCGGGTAGCTGTGGTTCAGCTGCCAGTTCAGCACGCGACCGTTCCAGAACGGGTTGTGGCCGTCCCAGTTGAAGACCCAGTTGTAGGCCGTGTCGGCGGGCGTCCACTGGTCCGGATAGTCGCGGCTGTAGGCACCGGCGGTGTAGTCGCCGAAGCCTTCCGACAGGCCCTGCACCTGCGACAGGTGGCCACCGGTGATCCAGTCGTGGATGCCGTGGCCGAGCTCGTGGATGATCACGTCGGCATCCTGCGCGTCGTCGACGCCGCCCTGGCCGAACGAGAGGTCCTCGCCGGCGCCCGAGTAGCGCGAGTTGTCGTCGCCGTTGAAGCCGTGCGGATCGACGCGCACGCCGCCCGCGTGGTTGCGCGGCATCGCCGTGACGCCGAGCGTCTCGTTGACGTACTTGAGGTAGGCGTTGATGTGGTAGTACACCATCGTCGCGTCGAAGGTCATCGCGCTGCGCGTGACCGAGAAGTCGGTGCCCGGCTGCGACGGGCACGCGGCGTCGTTCGGCGGCTCGATGTTCGCGCAGACGACGTACGGGCCGGACAGCTCGTAGTTGGAGCCGTTCTGCGTGATGTTCTCGAGGGTGACCGGCACCAGCGCATCGGTCAGCTGCTGCGTGTCGGCGTTGCCGCCGTCGACGTAACCGCCGCCGTAGGCGGAGCGCGTGAAGGAGAGCGGATCCGGCGTCCACACCGTCGCGGTGCCGGTGGCGTACGCGGCCTTGTCCTCGGCGCGCAGGACGTCGCCCGAACGCGCGTCGACGAGGATCTCCCAGTCGCCCGGCAGGCCACCCTTGGCGACGGCCATCACGCGCCAGACGAGGTGCGTGCCGCCGTCGGCGACGTAGACCATGCGGCGCGTCTGCGCGATGCGCAGTTCGTCGACCCCGAGGTACTGCTTGGCGGTGGCGAGCGCGGCCGCGCTGTCGATGCCGCCGCTGGTGTCGATCGGTTCGAGGCCGGTCACCGACGCGTTGGCGACGTAGGTGATCTTGCCGTCCGGCTGCACGCTGACGGCGATGTCGCTGCCGTAGACCGGCAGACCGTTGAACCGCTGCTCGAAGCGCACGACCGAGAACGCGCCGTTGTCGCGCAGGTGGCTGCGCGTGAGGGTGTTCACTTCGGCCGCGGACAGGCCGAGCTGGGCATGGCGGGCGGCGACGAACTCGCGCGCCATCGCCTCGGGCGTGGCGCGCGCGGCGACGTAGCCGGGCGTCGCGAGCGTGTCGACCACACCGTCGGGCCGGTACAGGCCGTCGGCACGCTGGACCAGCTCGAGCGGCGGGTTGACGCCACGCTCGAACGCGGCCTTGGACAAGGGCGTTACGCCCATGGCGAGCGCCTGCGTGGCATGCAGCGCCACGCAGAGGCTGGCGGCCAACAGGCCGCGGCTCAACTTCTTGTTCATGCAAACCCCATTGAAGAGACAGTCGTTGCGTACCGCGGCCGGCAGCGCTGCGCCGGGCCCGAGGGACCCCCGATCCTAACCCCAAAAGGCGCCGTGTGGGCGTCCGGATTGGAGTGATAATGGAATGCGGCGGCAACCCCGCGCGCCCGATCGTGTATGATGCGCGCCCCCGGTGGCATCCATTCATCCGTATAGAAGGATATTCGCTGCGATGAGCAACTACCTGTTCACCTCGGAATCGGTCTCCGAAGGCCATCCGGACAAGGTCGCCGACCAGATTTCCGATGCGGTCCTCGACGCGATCCTCGCGCAGGACAAGCGTGCGCGCGTCGCCTGCGAAACGATGGTGAAGACCGGCGTGGCGATCGTCGCGGGCGAGATCACGACCAGCGCCTGGATCGACCTCGAGGCGCTCACGCGCAAGGTCATCCTCGACATCGGCTACGACTCCAGCGAGGTCGGCTTCGACGGCGCGACCTGCGGCGTGCTGAACCTGATCGGCAAGCAGTCGCCCGACATCAACCAGGGCGTCGACCGCAAGAAGCCCGAAGAACAGGGTGCCGGCGACCAGGGCCTGATGTTCGGCTACGCGACCAACGAGACCGACAGCTACATGCCGGCGGCGATCCACCTGTCGCATCGGCTGGTCGAGCAGCAGGCGAAGGTGCGCAAGAAGAAGAACTCGCCGCTGCCGTGGCTGCGCCCGGACGCGAAGAGCCAGGTCACGCTGCGCTACGAGAACGGCAAGGCGGTGGCCATCGATGCCGTGGTGCTGTCGACCCAGCATGATCCGTCGATCCGGCAGAAGGACCTGATCGAGGCCGTGCGCGCGCACATCATCGACCCGGTGCTGCCGAAGAAGTGGCTGCACAAGGGCACCAAGTACCACATCAATCCGACCGGCAAGTTCGTCATCGGCGGCCCGGTCGGTGACTGCGGCCTGACCGGCCGCAAGATCATCGTCGACACCTACGGCGGCTGGGCGCGCCACGGTGGCGGCGCGTTCTCGGGCAAGGACCCGTCCAAGGTCGACCGCTCGGCCGCGTACGCGGCGCGCTACGTCGCCAAGAACGTGGTCGCGGCGGGCATCGCCGACCGTTGCGAGGTGCAGGTGTCGTACGCGATCGGCGTGGCGCATCCGACCTCGATCTCGGTGACCACCTTCGGCACCGGCAGGATCAGCGACGAGAAGATCGAGAAGCTGATCCGCTCGCACTTCGACCTGCGCCCGTACGGCATCATCAAGATGCTCGACCTGGTGCACCCGATGTACCAGGCGACGGCGAGCTACGGCCACTTCGGTCGCAACCCGGAGGAGCGCAAGCTGCCGGGTGGCGAGACCTTCACCGCGTTCTCGTGGGAGAAGACCGACAAGGCCGCCGAGCTGCGCAAGGCCGCCGGCATCCGCTAACCCGCGTCCCGGCGCCGGCCGGGATCGCCACGGCGTCGGCCGCGCACTGCGGCCGCACGCCCCGCGGCAGCCGCCGCCCCGCCCATCGAAGCGGACGCCGCCGCGGCGGCGCCGCCCCCGCGCTGTTCCGAGCCCCTCTGCGATGACCACGCCGCCCTGGCGTGATCCCTGCGCGGGTCATCCTGCGTACGTGAGGCTGACCCCCAACGTGGAGCGATTCCGATGCGCAGCCTCGTCTTCCTGCTGGCGACCCTGCTCGCCACCCTCGTGGCACCGCGCGCCGGTGCCACCGACGGCGACATCCTGCCCGGCTTCGGCACCGACGCCGAGTTCCCCGGCTTCGGCTTCTACCTCAACCCGAACGGCGCGCCGAACTTCAGCCTCGACATCGCGCGCGCCCTGCTGCCGCGCCCGGACGGCAAGCTCTGGCTGGTCGGCCGCATGCGCGGTCCGAACTCGGTCTACCGCATCAGCCTGTACCGGCTCGGTGCGAACGGCTACCCGGACACCGACTTCGGCGACCTCGGCCTGCGTACCATCGTCGGACCCTGCCCGGGCTTCTATGTGGGCGACGCGGCGCTCGACCGCCACGGCCGCATCCTCGTCGCGACGCAGGACTGCGACGACTTCCACGTCTACCGCTTCCTCGACAACGGCGACCTCGACGCCAGCTTCGGCGCCGGCGGCGGCGTGACCATCGCGTTCGACCTCGGCAACGGCAACAAGGACCACGCGCAGTACATCATCGCGATGCCGGACGACGGCTTCGTCGTCGCCGGCGTCGCTGCGGCCGCGGGCGGCAACCACCTCGCGCTCGCGCGCCATGATGCCGACGGCGTGCCGGTCGGGAGCTTCGGCATCGGCGGCAGGCTCGACATCGGCTTCGAGTGGCGCGTCAGCCAGGTCCGCGGCGTCAACGGCCTGCACCTCACGCGCGACGGGCGCATCGTCGTCGCCGGCCAGATCAGCGAGACCGACCAGGCCGCCTCGGACAACAAGCAGTACGTCGTGCGCCTGCTCGGCAACGGTGCCTACGATCCGTCGTTCGGCAGTGTCTCGCCCGGCGTGTCGAAGGTGAACCTGAAGTCGCCGCTCGGCGTGCCCGAGTCGCCGCACACGTCCGCTTCGATGCTGGAGCCGGACGGGTCGCTGGTGCAGGTCGGTTACGTCGTCTCGCCGAACCCGGACTCGAGCCTCGACATGTTCCTGCTGCGCTGGCGACCCGACGGCCAGCTCGACACCAGCATCGGCGCGCATGGCTCGCGCATCTACGCGCTCGACTTCGCCGGGCCGAACCCGCCGCCCGGCACGTCGAACTCCGATTCGGCACGCGCGATCCTGCGCCAGGGCAACGGCAGGTACATCGTGCTCGGAAGTGGCCAGCTGGGACCGTCTTTCGCGACGACGGTGATGCGGCTGCGCCCGGACTTCAGCCTCGATCCGACCTTCGGCAACGGCGGAACCGTGCAGCACCTGGTCCAGGTCGCGACCAATGGCGACCACGGCCTCAGCACCTCCTTCGGCCTGGTCCAGCCCGGCCGCATCCTTGCCGGCGGCGTCGCCTTCACCGGCGTCAACGGTCGCGTGCAGACCGTGTTCCAGATGGAAAACGACCTGCTGTTCGCAGACGGGCTCGACTGAAGGTCGCGGCCGGGTCGGATCGGGACCCGGCCGCCTCGCCCGGTGCGGATCAGCTGTCGAAGCCGTCCGCGAAGATGAGTTCCGAAATGACCGACTCCTCGACCAGCACGAAGATGTCGGAGGCGCCGTTGCCGTCGTCGGGATCGACGTTGGTCGCCGACGACTCCCACGCCATCGAGAGGCCCGACGCGTTCACCGCCGACGTATAGCCGGCCGGGCCGTCACCCGGCTGGCCGGGGACCGGACCGCTGATCATGTCCGGCGCGCCCGCGCCGGGTACGAACAGGTGCACCTGCGCGTACGCCGACGACCCGATCCAGTTGTAGTTGCACGAGAACACGACGGAGGCGATGTCCGAGACTGCCGGCGTGGAGCAGCCGTCGTACGCGCTCGCCGGCATCGTCGACGGGCGCGGAATCGCGATCGTCAGGTCCTGCTGTCGATCGCGCAGGTAGAGGCCACTGTTGCCTTCGCTGGAGGACCCGTCGGCATAGCCGAGGCCGCCGTAACCGCGGCTCTGGAACGCGACGAAGCGGCCGCTCGGCGAGATCGCCGGCCGGTAGACGAACGCGTTCGAACCGTTCGGCGCCGACGTGCTGCGGCTGACGAGTTCGGTCGTGTTCGCCTGCAGGTCGCGCAGGTAGGCCTGGCCGCTGCTCGCGCCCGGCACCATCGCCTGGCTGCACACCATCAGGATGTAGCGGCCGTTCGCCGACAGCGCGTGGCGCTCGAGCGAGCAGCCGCCGCCGGATGCGGCGCCGGCAGACGTCGCCGAGGCGAGCTTCACCTGCCCGCTGACCATGTCCTTGACGTAGATCTCGCCGGAGCTGCCGGCGGGCGCGGCACCGCCGCCAGGGCGCTCGGCGTCCCCGGTCATGCTCGACGTGGTCTGGAACGCGACGTAGCGGCCGTCGGCGGAGATCGACACGGTGTTGTCGTTGGTCCCGTTGGCGGGCGCCTGGCCGCCGGCGGACGCGCTCGCGAGTTCGACCTGGCCGGTCTCGCGATCCTTGCGCAGCACCTGCCAGTTCGGCCCGTAGGCCGGGTTGATGGTCAGGAACGCGACATGGCGGCCGTCGCCGGAGACGACCGGCGTCTCGCCACGGAAGATGCCATTGCCGTCGGCCGACACCGCCTCGACCACCCCGGTGTCGAGATCGATGGCGATCGCGCGGCGGCCGTTGTAGGTGTCGCCGACGACCCAGTTCTGCGCGGTGCTGGCGAATACCACGGTGCGACCGTCATGGGATACGTCGACGTCGGTCGATGCGCCCTCCGCCTCCATGCCCGCGCCGGGCACGAGGCGCGCGTAGATGAAGTCGGCCTGGGCCGGCACGGATGCACCGGCGACGCCGGCAAGGACGATCAGGCGGACTAGGGAACGGACAGCGGGGTCGGACGGCATGGCGAGCTCCTTGGTGGGGACAGTCGCTTTCCCATTACGCGGAAGGCGGGCCGATCCCCGAAGGCTCCTCGGGCGGGACCAGCGCATTGCCATCCGCCGCCGGGGGCGATACCGTCCTCGCGCTGCCCGCGCGTGGCGCGGCGGCACCATTGGCCGCCCGGGGGAACACCCAGATGTCGGACCCAGCCAAACCCGCGCCGCCCCCTGCCTGGGCCGTGAGCGGCGTACAGACCGGACCTTCCGCCGACGGCCGTTCGCGCGTCGAGGTGCTCGTGCGCGGCCGCGTCACCGGCGCCGTCGATCGCAGTGGCGGCGGCGCCGACCAGCTGCGCGTCGCGGTCTGGGACGACGGCCAGGAAAAGGATTTCAAGATCGTCGAGATCCCGCTCGGCCAGACCCTCGTGGTCGACGTGCGGCTCGGTTTCGACGGCCGCTTCGAGACCGTCGCGGACGGCATCGGCATCGTCGTCACCGAAGGCACGGATCCGGGCGGCGCGCACGTGTTCCACCTCGACCCGTACGTGCCGACCCAGCGCTGAGGCCTCGGGTCGATCCGGCCGTCGCCGCCGGCCCCGCCGGCGGCGCGGTATAATCGGCCGTTCTGCCGAGGGGCGCTGCATGTCGTCCGCTTCCGCGTTGACGAACCCAGGCTCGGCAGAACCATCCTATCCAACGGCGCCCGGACCCCGATCGCAGCGGCACGGCCACAGGCCGGCGCCCGATCCCGTACCCGGAGCAAAGCATGAACGCACAGCTGAAGACCTTTTCGACCGAGGGCGACTACAAGGTCGCCGACATCACGCTGGCCGATTGGGGCCGCAAGGAAATCGAGATCGCCGAGCACGAGATGCCCGGCCTGATGTCGATCCGCAAGAAGTACGCACCGCAGAAGCCGCTCGCCGGCGTGCGCGTGACCGGCTCGCTGCACATGACGATCCAGACCGCGGTGCTGATCGAGACGCTGAAGGACCTCGGCGCCGACGTGCGCTGGGCCTCGTGCAACATCTTCTCGACCCAGGACCACGCCGCCGCCGCGATCGCGAAGTCCGGCACGCCGGTGTTCGCGTGGAAGGGCGAGACGCTGGAGGAATACTGGGACTGCACGCTCGCCGCGCTCAGCTTCCCCGGCAGCCGGGGCCCGCAGCTCGTCGTCGACGACGGCGGTGACGTCACCCTGCTGATCCACAAGGGCTACGAGCTCGAGAACGGCTCTGGCTGGGTCGACACGCCCTCGTCGAACCACGAGGAGCAGGTCATCAAGAACCTGCTCAAGCGCGTCGCCAGGGAGCGCCCCGGCTTCTGGGCCGGCGTGGTCCAGGAGTGGAAGGGCGTCTCCGAGGAGACCACCACCGGCGTGCACCGCCTCTACCAGCTCGCCGAAGCCGGCCAGCTGCTGGTGCCGGCGATCAACGTCAACGACTCGGTCACCAAGTCGAAGTTCGACAACCTCTACGGCTGCCGTGAGTCGCTCGCCGATGGCCTCAAGCGCGCGATGGACGTGATGCTCGCCGGCAAGGTCGCGGTCGTCTGCGGCTACGGCGACGTCGGCAAGGGCTCGGCACACAGCCTGCGCGCGTACGGCGCGCGCGTGGTCGTCACCGAGATCGACCCGATCAACGCGCTGCAGGCCGCGATGGAGGGCTTCGAGGTCAACACGGTCGAGTCCACCCTCGGCCGCGGCGACATCTACGTCACCACCACCGGCAACAAGGACGTGCTCACGCTCGAGCACATGCAGGCGATGAAGGACCAGGCCATCGTCTGCAACATCGGCCACTTCGACAACGAGATCCAGGTCGACCGCCTCAACGCGTCCGGCGCGGTGCGCACGAACATCAAGCCGCAGGTCGACAAGTACACGTTCCCGAACGGCAACAGCATCTTCCTGCTCGCCGAAGGCCGCCTCGTCAACCTCGGCTGCGCCACCGGCCACCCGAGCTTCGTGATGTCCAACAGCTTCTCGAACCAGACGCTCGCGCAGATCGACCTGTGGGCGAACCGGGACCGCTACGAGCCGAAGGTCTACATCCTGCCGAAGAAGCTCGACGAGGAAGTCGCGCGCCTGCACCTCGAGAAGATCGGCGTGAAGCTCACCACGCTGACCGCCGAACAGGCCGCCTACCTCGGCGTGCCGGTCGAGGGCCCGTACAAGCCGGACCACTACCGCTACTGAGCGGGTCGGCGGGTCGACGACACCGGAAGGAAGAACGGGCGCCGCGAGGCGCCCGTTTTCTTCGTGGTGCGTCGTTCGGCACGCCGCGTGCGCGATGGCGCACGCGTCGGGTGGGACGCAGTGTCGAAAGCGAGTCCTGCCTTGCGCTGAAATGACCCGTGAATCCCTGCCCAGGTGTCGCCCCAACTCCGACCGTTCTACTTCCTCGGAAGTCGGTCATCGTCATCCGCCTTCTCGCGGCTACCTTTCCCCTGGCTGATCTGGCATCCGCCGCCGGCGGCCGGCCGAACATGCGGCCGTACTCCCGCGTGAACTGCGGGACGCTTTCGTAACCGACGGCATGGGCGGCGCGACTCGCGCTCGCGCCCTGCGACTGCATCAGGCGGCGTGCTTCGATCAGGCGCAGCTGCTTCTGGAACTGCAGTGGCGACAGCGTGGTGACGCGGCGGAAGTGGTGGTGGAACGACGACGGGCTCATGCCGGCTTCGGTCGCGAGGCGTTCGACCGCGATCGGCCTGGCGTAGTCGCGGCGCAGCACGCGGACCGCGCGCGCGACACGCTGCACGTGGCCGTCGGGCCAGCCGAGCTTGCGGATCGCGTCGCCGTGGCGGCCGGCAAGCAGCCACCAGTGCATCTCGCGCACGAGTTGCGCCTGCAGCACCGGCAGCGAATCCGGGCGGCCGAGCAGCTTCATCAGGCGCAGCGCGGCGTCCGCAGTCTCGACCTCGGTCGGGTCGACACGCAGCGGCGCGTGGTCGGCGTCGCCGGCCGCCGGCATCTGCGCGACGAGGTCGGCGATGACCCCGGGGTCGAGTTCCAGCACCAGCGAGTAGTACGGTGCGGCGGCGCTCGCACGCGTGATCTGGCTGACGGTCGGCACGTCCGCGGTCACCAGCAGCGAGGCGCCGGCGGCGAACTCGAACACGCGCGTGCCGCTGCTCACGCGCTTGGCGCCCTGCAGGACGAGGCAGGCGAGCGGCCGCTGCACGTCGTGGATGAGGTCGCTCGGCGCGAGCGCGCGCACCGCCATCAGTCCCGGGATCGGCGTGGGTGCCAGGCCGTCTTCGCCCGCATGGGCATCGGCGTGGCGGCGGACTGCATCGAGCAAGGTCGTCATGCGCCCAGCCTACTCCTTCGCCGGCGTCGGGCGACCCGGGCTGGAGAATCAGGCAAGCCTTGGCGAGCTTCCGGCAACCTGCGGCGGGGGCCCGGGCGGATGCTGTGCACCGTCATCCACCCACCCGAAGGAGCCTGCCATGTCCACCTCCGCGCGCATCACCCTCGTCACCGGCGGCAGCCGCGGCCTCGGCCGCAACACCGCGCTGGCCATCGCCCGCAACGGCGGCGACGTGGTCATCACCTGGCACTCGAATGCGGTCGAGGCCGATGCCGTCGTCGCCGAGATCCAGGCGCTCGGGCGCATCGCGGTCGCGCTGCAGCTCGACACCGGCGAGGTTGCCGCGTTCCCCGGTTTCGTCGAACGCCTGCGCACGGCGTTGCGCCAGACCTGGCAGAGCGACCGCTTCGACCATCTCGTCGCCAACGCCGGCCACGGCGATGTCGCGCCGATCGCCACAACCAGCGAGGCACAGTTCGACCGCCTCGTCGACGTGCACTTCAAGGGCGTGTTCTTCCTGACCCAGGCGCTGCTGCCCCTGCTCGCCGACGGCGGACGCATCGTGAACCTCTCGACCGGCCTCACGCGCTTCGCCCATCCCGGCTATGCCGCGTACGCGGCGGCCAAGGCCGCAGTCGAAATGCTGACGGTCTACATGGCGAAGGAGTTCGGCGCGCGCGGCATCGCGGTCAACACCGTCGCGCCGGGCGCGATCGAAACCGACTTCGGCGGCGGCGCGGTGCGCGACAACCCCGAGCTCCAGCGCAGCCTCGCCGGCATCACCGCGCTCGGGCGCGTCGGCGTGCCGGACGACATCGGCCCGATGATCGCGAGCCTGCTCGGCGACGCCAATCGCTGGGTCAGCGCGCAGCGGATCGAGGTGTCGGGCGGCCAGGCGATCTGAGTCGCGCCCCAGCCGATGCCGCGAGCGACGGTGCTATCGTTCGCGCATGGACGCACGCAGAGCGCCAATCCGGTTCCAGGCCACCCTGCTGCGACCCGCGACGCCCGCCGGTGCCGCGTGGTCGTTCCTGCGCGTGCCGAGGGCCGCGAGCGCGAAGCTGCCGACGCGCAGCATGATCAGCATCGACGGCACGCTGGAGGGCGTCGCGTTCACGGCGACGCTCGAGCCCGACGGCGAAGGCAGCCACTGGTTGAAGGTCGAGAAGGCACTGCGCACGGCGGCCGGCATCGATGTCGGCGACACGGTCACGCTGGAGATCGCGCCGGCGGCGGTCGAACCGGAACCGAAGGTGCCCGCGGACCTGCGCGCGGCGCTGGCCGCGAATCCGGCGGCGCTCGCGACCTGGAAGGACATCACCGCGGTCGCGCGGCGCGACTGGATCCACTGGATCACGTCGGGCAAGCAGGCCCAGACGCGCGTGAAGCGCATCGGCGTCGCCTGCGACAAGCTCGCCAATGGCCAGCGACGCGCCTGCTGCTTCGATCGCTCGGGCATGTACAGTCGCGGCGGCATGGGCGCGCCGAAGGCGGCCGATTGACCGTGCGCGTCGGGGGCGGGCGCCGGGCGCGACTCGCCCCGCGGCGGCGTCCCACTGCGCATCGCGCGGCGATGGACGAGCGGCGCGTCCACCACCGGGATGGCGCGTCGTCACTCCGCGCCGTCGCTGCCGTCGACGTCGAAGCCCGTGCGCAGCAGCACCAGGATGTCGCTGTCGGTCGCGCTCGCCGCACCCGCGCCGCTCGCGTTCACGGTGTAGTCGAGGATCGGGCCGGGCGCGTCGGGAGGCAGCGGCGCCGAGACCAGCCAGGTCAGGCTGCGCCCGACCGGCAGGACGATGCCGTCGTCGGCGAGGCGGCCACTGCCCTGCTCGGTGCAGGTCGCGCCGCCGCCGGCACCGACGCAGGCCCACTCCGTCTGCGCATCGTCGAGCTGTGAGGACGGAACCGCCGCGAGATCGACGCCCACGGCATCGGCGTCGCCGTCGTTGGTCAGCGTGACGACGTAGTCCACGACCGAGCCGTAGCGCGCATGATCGCGACCGTCGGAAACGGCCAGGCTGAGGTGCGGCTGCAAGGTGGAACAGGCGAGTTCGAGCTCGATGTCCGCGTCGGGTACGGTGCCGCTCGGCGGTGTCGCGGGCGAGAACGCACACGATTCCTTGGGCGACGCCGGCTGCGTCGCCACGATCACCGCGTAGGGATCGGCGAAGCGGACCTGCGTCGTGAACTCGTGCGCGCCGTTGCCGGGAACCGCGAGATCCTCGCTGCCATCGAGGCGCAGGACGAGGCCACTGCCGGCGAGACCGCTCACGTTCACGCGCACCGCGTGCGGCGCGCCGATGAAGCTCGCGCCGCAACTCCTCGATCCCTCCATCACGAGCGTGGCCGTCGGAGACGCGCCGTCCGCCGCACAGTCACCCGTCCACGCATCGAGCACGTAACCGGGGTCGGCATGCGCCTCGAGGCTGACGAGCGTACCCGTCACGACGGCCTGGCTGCAGGTGTCCGCCGCACAGGCGAAACCGATGTCGCTGCCGATCGCGCCGTGCACCGGTGCGGCAGGCAGGTGCACGCTGAGGCAATCGACGTCGACGGACACCTGCGTCGGCTGCTGTCCCGGCGTGGCGGCGTCGCCGTCCGTCGCCATCTCGACCGTGGCGCCGCCGAGCTGGCCGACCGCGCGAAGCGTCGCCTCGGTGGCGACCGAAGCGTGCCAGGTGCATGCGTTGGCGTTGCCGACGACGGCGCGGAAGCGGAACGTCGTTTCCGAATTCACCGCGAGCATTCCGCCCTGCGATGCGTCCGCGCCGACGCCGAGGCGCGCGACGATCTTGTGGCCGGCGGCGACGTACTCGGCCTGGTCGTCGCCGGCGGCGTCGGTCTTCGCGCCGGCGCCGGGGCCGTCCGTCACCTGCAGAGAACCGGGCACGTAGCTGAGCTCGGCCGGCAGCACGTGTTCGAGCCAGGTACCGGTGGCGGCATCGTTGCCGTCGTTGACGACGCGGATCGTGTACTGGAGCGTGTCGCCGGGCATCAGCGCGCCGCCGTCGAGGTCGGTCACGCTCATCGTGCTCGCGCCGAACTGCGGCAGGAACGTGTCGATGGCGACGATCATGTTGGCGAGGTGATACGCATCGCCCGAGCTCGACGCGTGCACCGTCGCCGCGGTCTGGCCCGGGCCGACCTGGGCGGTGACGTCGACCACGTCCATGTCGATGCCGGACATGCTCTGGGGCCCGCCGGTGAGCTGCGGCAGGTCGCCGATGGTGGAGACTGCCGCACCCAGATGGCTGCGTGTGCCATTGAAGAAGTTGTTGGCCGGATTCTGCGCGTTGGCGAGGACCACGCCGTTGAAGGCCAGCTGGTCGCCGGTGATCGTGTTGTCGCCTTCGAGCGCGACCACGCCGAGGCGGGCCGTGTACCCGGATTGCGGCACGAGGAACCCTGCCAGCGTGATGTCGGCGGGCGCGCCATTGGCCACGGCATCGAGGCCGTCGTAGACGGCGAGGCTGCGCAGTGGATCGCTCGCGCGCTCGTACAGGACCACCATCCACCAGGCGGCGAAGACGTTGTCATTGGCAAGGTTGGACAGTGCCGCGGCATCGACACCGGACACGCGGTACGCACCGCTGCCGTTGGCCGATACCAGCGCCGTGACGTCCGCCATGCTGGCGTAGGCATTGTTGTTGCCCGTCCAGGACTGCTGCGCCGTGACCGGCGCGCTGAACCCGCCCGCGCCCGGTCGCTCCACCGTGACGAAGGTATCGATGTTGCCAGCGGCACTGGTCGCCGCCGCCCAGTAGAGCCAGGCATGGGTGACCTGTGCGCCCGGCGGCAGCACCAGGATCGCGGTCGAGCGCGCCTGCGCCACCGTGAACATGCCGTTGGCCTGGGCCTGGCCGGACGCGGGCGCATCGGAGCGCCAGAACACGTCCGGCGCGGAATCCTCCAGGTTCGAGCCGCAGTTCATGACCGATCCCGTGACCGGTGCCGGCGTGCCCGCGGCGCAGTCGTGTCCCAGCGTGTTGCCGACGAGGACGAAATCCCCGTGCTGGATGACCTGCATGCGCAGCGTCGGCGCGGCCCCGGCGGCGAAAGGCAGCGACGCCAGGAGCAAGGCCAGAACGTGGACGAACCAACCCCGCCGGCGGCGCGGATTCCTGTACGGCATGGCGTTTTCCCCTGTTCGAAAGACCTGCGGCGGGGTCGTACACCCCTGCGTGTCGACCCGCCGCCATCATAGCGCGCGCCCTCGCGCCGGATGTCGGCCCGCGGTGAGGGGCCGAGGCAGGGGATGCCGGGCGAGGCGGCGACCGCTCCCGGGCCGGGCGGGAGGCGACGCCAGCGGTCAGGGCCGCCAGTTCGCGTGGCGCTCCCAGAAGTCGACGCTGCGCCGGTAGGCATCGCGATCGAGCGCCACGCCGGAGCCGCCTTCCTCGATGCCGAGCGCGTTGCGCATCATCGTGATCGGCGCCATCGGGATTTCCTCCGGTTCCATCGTGTAGAGGCAGCCGACGATCCCCCATTCGGCCTCGATCGGCGTGCCCTCCCGCGCGAGCTGTTCGCGGCTGTAGAGGATCGGCAGGAGGTAGCGCGCGACCGGCGGTTCGATGCCCTCGAACCAGCGCACCAGCACCGGCAGCTCGGCATCCGAGCGTGCCTCGTACGCGGAGCGCAGGCGATGCCGGTTGTCGTCCGTGATCGCGACGACCGAACAGCGCGTCGTGGTCCAGTTGGGATGCACGTGCAGCCTGCAGAATGGCGCGTAGCCGTCGACCACGCGCAGCGGGGCCTCGTCGTTGAGGCGCTGCACGAAGGCCTCGGCCGTGCAGTCCTGGATCGCCGTGATGCGGCGGTCGCGCGGGAACAGGCGGCGGCGGGCGAAGTCGGTGATGACGATGGACATGCTTCTGGGCTGTGGGCTGTGGGCTGGCGGGCCGTGCGCGGTCAGATCGGTGCGCCGGGTGGAATCGGAGGCAGCGGGCGCAGTTTCACCGATGTGGGATCGGCCAGGTATCTGCGGATCGTTTCGGCGGCGAGTGCGCGGCTTGCGCCCGCCGTGTCGTCGCCGGCCTGCCGGCGAAGCCAGTCCTGCCACTGCAGCATCGAGCTGCGCACCTCGGCCTCGACCTGCGCGTGCAGGCCGCCGTCGTCGAGCACGTGCAGCAGCGCATCGAGCACGACCCAGTTCGCCGCGTCCTGCACCGCCGACGCGGCCGGCGCGTCCGAACCGCGGGCGTCCTGCTGCCAGGTGCCGCGAAACACGGCGGCCAGCACCTCGGTGACGCCGGGCTGCTGCGCGTCGCGGGCGTGCTGCCACGCGAGGCGGTTGAGACGCTCGGGCGCGAACAGGAACGAGGTCGTCAGCGCGGTCGCGGCCCCGACCGCGGCGAGCGGATCGAACACCGGGCCGGCGCGCGTCGCGAAGTACTCGCGGTTGCGCGCGTACTCGGCCGCGGGCGGCGCGACGAGGTCGAGCACGTTCGCGGGCAGGGCGAGTTCCTCCGCGCGCAGGGTCGCGAGCAGGCGCGCCAGCGCCTCGCGCTGCACATCGGCCGGCACCGGCTTCGCGCCGGCCGGTCGATCCGCGGCGACGCCGTAATCGTAGTGCACGCCACCGAGCAGGCGCGCGACCGCTTCGGCCTGGTAGCGGTGCAGCAGGTACACCGGCACCAGGCGCGCCTCGAGTTCACCGGCCTGTCGGTCCGGCGGCAGCACGCCGATCGAGAACGCGGCGAGCGCGCGCCGCCGCGCGGCCAGCAGCGCATCGAACGTCGCGAGCGAATCGGACCCCGAATCCCACAGCAGCCCGTCGGGTTCGGCGTCGCCGCGCCCGCGCGCATCCTGGTCGGCGACGTAGCGGAAGCCGGCGCGCGTGATCGCCTCGCGCAGCGCCGCGAGGGAGGCCTGCTCGGTGCCCGGTGCGAACTCGCGATACGCGTGCGCGACGAGGAAGTCGTCCCATGGCCCGAGCCCGACGCCGTACGCGCGAGCGAGCGACAGCCTGCCGTCCGCGCCGGCTTCGAGCAGCGGGTGCGGATAGTCCATGACCGAGCCGTTGCCGTGCCGGCTCGCGGCGAAGTTGTGCGCGAAGCCGAGTGCATGGCCGACCTCGTGCGCGGCGAGCTGGCGCAGGCGTGCCAGCGCCATGCGTTCGGCCTCGCCCGCGAGCTCGGCGACGTTCGCCTTGTCGTACGGCGCGAGCAGGCTTTCGGCGATCAGGATGTCCTGGCGAACGCGCTGCGAACCGAGCGTGACGTTGCCGCGGATGATCTCGCCCGTGCGCGGATCGACGATCGGATGCCCGTACGACCAGCCCCGCGTGTAGCGGTGCGCCCAGGTGATCAGGTTGTAGCGCACGTCCATCGGGTCGGCGCCCTCGGGCAGCAGTTCGACGCGGTACGCATCCTTGAAACCGGCCTTCTCGAACGCGTCGCGCCACCAGCTCGCACCTTCGAGCAGGGCCGAGCGCACCGGCTCCGGCGTGCCCCGATCGAGATGGAACACGATCGGCTTCTTCACGTGCCCCGCCGCGTCGCCGCGTTCGAGGCGGAAGCGCGGTTGCACGCGACGGTCGATCGACGCCGACAGCGGCTGCGCGAAGTCGTACCAGGCGACGCTGAGCGCGCCCGAACCCGGGTGGTAGGCACGTGGCGCGTAGCCCGGCGGCGGCAGGCGCACGAAGCTGAGGTGCTGGCGCAGCGTGAGGCTGTGCGGGTCCATCGCGACGTCCCTGACGAATGCGCCCTCGCCCTGGCCGCGGAAGGTCAGCATCGCCTCGAGCTCGGTGTTGTCCGGGAACGTCTTCGCTTCCGCGAGCAGCACCGCGCTGCGCCGCTCGTCGATCTCGTAGCGCCCCTGCCGGGTCTCCTCGAGCCGCGCGGCGATGCCATGTCGATCCGACACCAGCAAGGTGCCGGCGTCGACGATCACGAGCGGGTCGGCCCCCTGGCGCTCGGCAAGGATGTCGCCGGCCCACAGCACCGATTCGGCGAATGCCTCGCGCGCGGCCGATGCCTCGTCGGCATTGTCCGAGACGGCGCGGAAGCGCGAGTTGTCCTCGACCAGCAGCACGCGCGGGCCGGCTCGGCGGAACTCGACCAGGTGCGAGTCGCTGCTCTGGCCGCGATCGAGCCCGACGTCGTTGGAGCCGAGCGCCCACGGCAGGGAACTCACCAGCAGGAACGGCTGCCCGAACGAGCGCACGCCGAGCAGCAGGCGCCCCCTGGCCGGATCGCGCCAGAGGTCGAAGAAGCCGGGGGCGTGCGCGAGGCCGCGCGTCGCGACGGCCGCGTCGGCGATCGCGGGCGTGGATTCCTTCGCACCCGCCGTGAACGCGACGATCCCTCCGAACACGACCGCCGCGATCCGGGCACCGAGCAGCTTCATCACCGACCTCCTGCGTGCGAAACCGCCATTGTGCATGCCGGCATCGCCGGCCGTGCAAGTGGCGTTCGTGCAACGGGTCGAACACCGGATCGCCGCGCGTGTGTGCCGGTACGGCTCCGTGCGGCGCCGATCTCTATCTCTTGATCCGGACAAAGAGATATAGTGGCGTATCCCGCAGCCGGCGTCGCCCGATGGCCTCCATCCCGATTTCGTTCGAGTTCTTTCCGCCGAAGACCGACGACCAGCGCGCCACGCTGGAGGCCGCGCTGCCCAAGCTCAAGGTGCTGACCCCCGAGTACGTCAGTTGCACCTTCGGCGCCGGCGGCTCGACCCTCAGTTACACGCCGGAGACGATCCGCCACCTGCGCGACCGCCACGGCCTCGATGCCGCGCCGCACCTGTCGTGCATGGGTGGAACGCGCGCCGAGATCGCATCGCTGCTCGAACACTACAAGGCGATGGGCTGCCGTCGCATCGTCGCCCTGCGCGGCGACCTGCCCTCGGGCATGGCGAGCTACGGCGACTTCCGTTACGCGAGCGAGCTGGTCGAGTTCATCCGCCGCGAGCACGACGGCTTCTTCCACATCGAGGTCGCCTGCTATCCCGAGGTGCACCCGCAGGCCGACGACGCGCTGGCCGACCTCGCGCATTTCCGCGCCAAGGTGGAAGCTGGCGCCGACGGCGCGATCACGCAGTACTTCTACAATGCCGACGCGTACTTCCGCTTCGTCGAGGCCGCGCGCCGCGCCGGCATCGGCGTGCCGATCGTGCCCGGCATCATGCCGATCGCGAACTTCACCCAGCTGCGCCGCTTCTCCGAACTCTGCGGCGCCGAGATCCCGCGCTGGCTCGCCAAGCGCCTGCACGCGCTCGGCGACGACGTCGAATCGATCCGCGAATTCACCGCCGACGTCGTCGCGGCGCTCTGCGACCGCCTCGTCGAAGGCGGCGCCCCGGCCCTGCACTTCTATACCCTCAATCGCGCGCGCGCGACCCTCGCGGTGATCCAGCGCATGCGGTGACCGTCGTCGCCCGATGAAGGAACCGCGCATGGACGAAGCGCCGCTGGGAAACGGCGCCGCGCGCCTGCGTGCCCCTGCGCTCCGCACCTGCGTCCGGGCGGCGCGGTCCCGCGTTCGCGGCCTTCGGACTCCGGTGCTCCCCCCCGACGGTCCTCCGTGTGCTCCATGTACCCGGGCTTCGAACGTTCGGCTTGTCCTTCGTGTCCTTCGTGTTCCAGGCACGGACGCGGCGCCGCGTCCGTCGCGGTCCAGGCTCTGCCTGCCGTCGCATCGGTCATCACGCCACAGCCGCGGCCGCGACGTGCACGCCGGCGACGGCGCGGCCCGACGGGTCGGCCGCGTGCTCGAACGCGGGGTCCCAGGCCAGCGCGGCAGGGGACGAGCATGCGATCGACTTGCCGCCGGGAACGGTCGCCGCGCAGGCGTCGCCCGGGAAGTGGCGTTCGAACAGGCGGCGATACAGGTACGCTTCCTTGGTCGCCGGCGTGTTCGTCGGGAAGCGCGACGCAGCGGCGGCGAACTCGCGATCGCCGACCGCCTGTACCGCGTGCGCCTTGAGGCCGTCGATCCAGCCATAACCGACACCGTCGCTGAACTGCTCCTTCTGTCGCCACAGGATCGCGTCCGGCAGCACGCCGGCGAACGCCTCGCGCAGCAGCGCCTTCTCGATCCGGTGCGTGCCGTCGGGGCGGTGGCCGGCCATCTTGTGCGTCGCGTCGATCGACATCGCGACGTCCACGAAGTCGAGGTCGAGGAACGGCACGCGCGCCTCGATGCCCCAGGCCATCATCGCCTTGTTCGCGCGCAGGCAGTCGTAGGCGTGCAGCGCCTCGAGCTTGCGCACGGTCTCGTCGTGGAACGCCTCGGCCGAGGGTGCCCTGTGGAAGTAGAGGTAGCCACCGAACAGTTCGTCCGAACCCTCGCCGCTCAGCACCATCTTGACGCCCATCGCCTTGATGCGCCGCGCGAGCAGGAACATCGGGGTCGACGCGCGAACCGTGGTGACGTCGTAGCTCTCGATGTGGCGGATGACTTCCGGGAGCGCGTCGAGGCCCTCGCGCACGCTGTAGACGAAGCCGTGGTGCACGGTGCCGAGCGCGGCGGCCGCGAGTTCCGCTGCGGCGAGGTCGGGCGATCCCTCGAGGCCGATCGCGAACGAATGCAGGCGCGGCCACCACGCCTCGCTGCGATCGCCGTCCTCGACGCGCTGGCGCGCGAAGCGCGCGGCGCACGCGGCGACGAGCGAGAAATCGAGGCCGCCGGAGAGCAGCACGCCGTACGGCACGTCGCCCATCAGCTGGCGGTGCACCGCCTGCTCCAGCGCCTCGCGCAATGCAGCCGGCTCGATGCCGCGGCCGGCCGTGGCCGCGTGGCGGCGCCACGGCGTGTCGTACCAGCGCACGAGGCGACCGTCGGCACTGTCGTAGACGTGGCCCGGCGGGAATGCCGCGATGTCCGCGCACAGGCCGACCAGCGCCTTCATCTCCGAGGCGACGCACAGGCGGCCGGCGACGTCGTGGCCCCAGTACAGCGGGCAGACGCCGAGCGGGTCGCGCGCGACGACGTAGCGCTGCGCAGCGCCGTCCCAGAGGGCGAACGCGAAGATGCCATTGAGCCGCGGCAGCCACGTCGCCGGAGCCCCGCCACCGGCGTGCAGCGCATTGATGACCTCGCAGTCGGAACCGCCGGTGTAGTCGTAGCCCGTCGCCGCGCGCAGCGCGGCATGGTTGTAGATCTCGCCGTTCACCGCGAGCGCGAGGTGGCCATCACGCGAGCGCAGCGGTTGCGCACCGCTGGCCGGATCGACGATCGCGAGCCGCTCGTGCACGAGGATCGCGCCGGCGTCGACGTGCACGCCGCTCCAGTCCGGGCCGCGGTGGCGCTGCCGCTGCGAATGTTCGAGCGCGGTCGCGCGCAGGGCGGCGTAGTCGTCGCCGGGTTGCAGGTCGAAGATCGCGAAGATCGAGCACATGGGTCGGGTTTCCTCGTGGTTTTCCGGGGCCTGAAACGCCGAAGGCCCGCACGGGGCGGGCCTTCGGATCGTGTTCGGTCGTCGTACGCACCTACACGCCGGCCCCCGGATTCGAGCGGGCGTTATTGTCGCCGTCCACGCGCGCGCTGCCGTTCGCCGCGGGGCGGCGGATCGACGGGCCATGGAAGGACGAGGTGCTCACGCGCCGACTACAGCACGTCCGCGCGAACGCCGCAAGCAGCGCCTGCGCGGAAGCGGGCGCGCAGGTGCGCGCCGCGTGCGGGGTGCTAGTCTGGCGCGGTGCGAGCCGCCGCCCGCCATGCCTTCGCCGTCCTGCTCGTCGCGTTCGCGGCGCGCGCCGAGTCCCCGCGCGTGCATCGCTGCGTCGGCGTGCACGGCGAGGTCGTCTTCACCCACCTGCCCTGCGGCTCGCACGAGCTCGCCGGCATCTCGGCCGGCACGCAGGCCGGTGCCGCGGCGGGCGCGCCCCCGCCCGCCGAGTCCTGCCCCGCGACCGAAACCGAGCTGCGCGAGCGCGTCGCCGCGGCGGTCGCGCGACGCGACGCCAACGCGATCGCGGGCCTGATGCACTGGGGCGGCGTCGGCGGCCGCACCGCCGCCGGACGACTGCGCGAACTGCGCGAACTCGTGCGCCGGCCGCTGCTCGACCTCGACGGCGCCGACGGCCTGCGCGTGCGCACCGGCAGCAACACCGACGGTGGCGTGCGCGAGCACGCCTTCGGCACCGCGTTCGAGGGCGGCTGCTGGTGGCTGACCTGGTGAATCGGGCCGCGCGCAGGCGGCTGGTATGATCGGGATTTTCAGCGGAAGCGACGCCATGGCGCAGACCTACCCCGAACACATCTGGCACAACGGCCGCATCAAGCCGTGGGCGGAAGCGACCGTGCACGTGATGGCGCACGCACTACACTACGGCTCGTCGGTCTTCGAGGGCGTGCGCAGCTACGAAGTGACGAGCGGTGGCACGCCGAAGGGCGCGGCGATCTTCCGCCTCTCCGACCACACGCGGCGACTGTTCCAATCGGCGAAGATCCACGACATCGAGATCCCGTACACGGCCGAAGAGATCAACCTGGCCTGCCGTGAGGTCCTCCGCGCCAACGGCCTGTCGAAGGCCTACCTGCGGCCGGTCGCGTTCCGCGGCCTCGGCGGCTTCGGCCTGTCGGCGGACACGCCGACCGACGTCGCCGTCGCCGCCTGGCAGATGGGTGCCTACCTCGGCGCGGGCGTGCTCGAGCAGGGCATCGACGCCTGCGTGTCGAGCTGGCAGCGCTTCGCGCCGAACACGATTCCGGCCGGCGCGAAGGCGGGCGGCAACTACCTGTCCGGCCAGCTCGTCGCGCGCGAGGCGCGCCGCCTCGGCTTCGGCGAAGGCATCGCGCTGGCCTCGACGGGCCTGCTCAGCGAAGGCGCCGGCGAGAACCTGTTCCTCGTCTTCGACGGCGCGCTGCACACGACGCCGGTCAGCGCCGCGCTGCTCAACGGCATCACGCGCAACACGCTGATCACGCTCGCGCGCGCGGATGGCATCGAGGTCGTCGAGCGTGACCTGCCACGCGAATACCTCTACCTCTGCGACGAGCTCTTCATGTGCGGCACCGCCGCCGAGATCACGCCGATCCGTTCCGTCGACGGCAAGCCGGTCGGCAAGGGCCAGCCCGGCCCCGTGACGCGGCGCCTGCAGGAACTCTTCTTCGGCCTGTTCGACGGCCGCACCGAGGACCGCTGGGGCTGGCTCGAACCGGTCTGAGCCGGCGCACGCGTCGCGCGTCAGCGCGGCGCGCTGAAGTCGAGCGTCGCGGTCGCGCCACCCTGCGGCCGCGGCGCCAGCGAAACGCGCCAGCCGTAGAGTTCGCACAGGCGCCGCACGATCGCGAGGCCGAGTCCGCCGCCCTTGCCGACGTTGGTGCCGCGCACGCCGCGCTCGAACAGCTTGTCGGCGTCTTCCGGGTTGATGCCGGGGCCGGTGTCCTCGACCGTGACGCGTCCATGGCCGACGGTCACGATGACTTCGCCCGCCTGCGTGTACTTGAACGCGTTGCCGATCAGGTTGCTCAGCGCGACCGCGACCACCGAGGACGGCGCGGCGGCCTCCAGCGGCTGCTCCACCTCGACCCGCACCTCGACCGGCTTGTTCGCCACGTGCGGGCGCTGTGCGTCGACGACCTGCTCGACCACGCGCGCGACGTCGGTCGTTTCGCCGTCCGTCGGCGCCTGGCGTTCGCGCCGCGACAGCAGCAGCAGCGCATCGATGAGTTCGCTCGACTGGCGCACCGCGCGCTCGATCCGGCGCAGGCGCTCGCGCGGCTTGTCGCCGAGGTCGGGCGAAGCCTGCAACAGCTCGGTCGTGCTCGCGATGACCGCGAGCGGCGTGCGCAGCTCGTGGCTGACGTCGGCATTGAACTCGCGGTCGCGCTCGACCATTTCGGTCAGGCGCGTGGAATAGTCGTCGAGCGCGGCGGCGAGCTGGCCGACTTCGTCGTCGGCGAAGTGCCCTTTCAGCAACTCCGGGCGGCCGCTGCGGCTCATCGCGCGCACGCGCTGGGCGAGCTCGATGACCGGGCTCATCACGCGCGCCGAGAGCCAGAAGCCGATCACCAGCGACAGGATCGCGAACGCGAGCACCGAGGCGGCGAGGATGATCAGCAGCTGGCGCTCGCCGAGCTTCTGCGTGCTGACGTCGAAGCGCAGGTAGGCCCAGAACTCGTCGTCCTTGTACACCGCGAGCTTGTACGGGCGCGTGCGCCCCTCGCGGCCGACGTCGGCGATGTCGTAGACGCCGGCGTCGAACTTCTGCCATGCCAGCGGCACCGTCGCGGTGCGGCCCGAGCGCACGATCTGCAGCTGGATCAGCGACATCGGGAACTGCGCGTCGGGCGACAGGTTCTCGCGCTTGAAGTCGACGAAGTGGCGCAGCTCGCGTTCGAGTGTCGAATTGACCAGCTGGTCCTCGAGCCGCGTGCGCATGTATACCGTGGCGACGGCGAACAGCGCCGTCAGGCCGAGCCCGAACAGCGTGAAGGAGATGATGATGCGGGAGCGGAGCCTACGCCGGTAGCGCATCCGGATCGACCATGCGGTAGCCGATGCCGTGGCGGGTCTGGATCAGCGGCTTGTCGAACGGCTTGTCGATCTGCGCGCGCAGGCCGTGGATGTGCACGCGCAGGCTGTCGCTGTCGGGCAGCTCCTCGCCCCATACGCGCGTCTCCAGCTCCTGCCGCGTGACCACCGATGGTGCCGCTTCCATCAGCGACTGCAAAAGCTTGAGGCCGATCGGGTTCAGGGTGATCTGCTTGCCGGCGCGGCTGATCGTCAGCGTGTCCAGGTTGTAGGTGAGGTCGGCGAGCTGCAGCACGCGGCTCTTGCCGCCCTTGCCGCGCCGGCCGAGCACTTCGAGGCGCGCGGCCAGCTCCTGCAACGCGAACGGCTTGACCATGTAATCGTCGGCGCCCGAATCGAAGCCGGTCAGCTTGGCGTCGAGCGTGTCGCGCGCGGTGAGCATCAGCACCGGCGTCTGGCGCTTGGCTTCCTGGCGCAGCTTGCGGCAGACCTCGAGGCCGTCCATGCCGGGCAGGCCGAGGTCCAGCACGATGACGTCGAAGTCGTTGACGACCGCGAGGTGCAGGCCGGTGACGCCGTCGCCGGCGAAATCGACGACGTGGCCCTTGTCGGCGAGGAAATCGCCGATGTTCGCCGCGATGTCGCTGTTGTCTTCGATGACCAGGATGCGCATGGTGTCTACTCTAACGCGGGAGCCGCCGATGGTGAGCGCGGCGACGCACCGGAAGTTCCCAGCAGGTGGGGTTGCGGCCGCAGGCTTGCAACCGTCGTACGGGGCTGGGCTGCGGGTGCCGGCCATGGCGCTCGACCGCGCCGCTGCACGGTCGCGACAAAGAAAAAGCCCAGGGAAGCGCCATTGGGGGAACGCGCTTCGCCTGGGCTAAAAAGCTACTGCCCCGATTACCGTACTCTGCCAGTCACGAAGCTTAGGAGTGTCGAGCAGAACTACAGTGGGATCGACTATAGGCAGCGGTTGATTAAAGCCTCGTTAAGCCGCGCTGAGCGTGCTGTTAACCGTTCAGGATCCGCCGCCGTAGACCTTGGCCATCGCGCCGTCGTCGATGTCGCGACAGATGCGCGAGCCGGTCGAGACGACGCAGCCGTGCTCGCCGGTGTTGCGCGCCGGCGGCGCGAACACGAACGCCTGCCGGAAGCGCGCCGTCGCCGAGTCGGGCGGCAGGCTCTGGGGGTCGAAGCGCCACTGGCGCAGCGCGCGCTCGGCCTCGCGCCGGAACGCGTCGTCGCCGCTGACGATGCGGATGTCGCGCACGGTGCCGTCGCTCGCGATCGAGAACGAGGCCTCGACGCGACCACTCTGGCGGCGCGCGAAGGTCGGGAACGCCGGCGCCACCGTATGCACGGCGACCGGCTTGCGCGTGTCCGCGGCCGGTGCGGGCGTCGACGCGGTGCGGGCGACCGGCGCCGTCGTGACCGGCAACGGATCGGCCGGCGCCGCTGCCGCGGCGGGTGGGCTCGCCACCGGCATGGCCACAGCCGGCGCGGGCGTCGCGGGCAGCGGCTGGTCGGACTTCGCCGGCGCCACGACCGGCGCCGGCGTGCGCGCGGCGACGGTCTCCGCCGCGGCGTCGACGGCCTTCGCGACCGGCGCGGCCGGCAGCGAGAGTGCCGGCAGGCGCAGCTGCGGCAGTTCGATCCGGTCGAGCACCGCCGGCGAGGCGGGCAGCAGGTGGCTGCGGTACTCGCCGAGCCAGGCTGCGGCGAGGCGCGGCGGCACGAAGGCCGGGCCGTTCGCGCGCTCGATCCGCTGCGCGACGAGCAGCGCGGCGCCGAGGCCGAACGCGACCAGCATCCAGCGGCCCGCCGGACGCCGCTCGCTGGCCAGGCGCGGCGCCGGCATGCCGATGATGCGGCGCACGCGTTCGAGCAGTTCGCCGCCATTGGCGGCCAGCGCGAGCGAGCCGGCTGCGTGGCGCAGCTCCTCCAGCGACGCGAGCGTGCGCGCGTACTCGCGCGGCTCGCGGTCGGTCAGCCGCAGCACGAGTTCGTCGCAGCAGAGCTCGCGCTCGTTGCGCACTTCGTTGGAGATCCAGTGCACGACCGGGTGGTAGAAGAGCAGCGTCTCCAGCACCGTCTGGGCGAGGTTGACGAGGTGGTCGTAGCGGCGCAGGTGGCCGAGTTCGTGGGCGAGGATCAGCTCGATCTGGTGGCGCGGGAAGCCGAGCGCGACCGCGGTCGGCAACAACACGACCGGCTTGATCCAGCCGAACAGCATCGGCGTGTCGACGTGCCCGGACACGAGCACGCGCACGCGGCGCACGAAGCCGAAGCGCGCGATCAGCGCCGTCGCCAGCGCGTCGAGGTCGGCATGCTCCTTCGCGAAGCGCCGCGCGATGCGGCTCAGGATGCGCCACTCGTTCAACGCGCGCGCGGCCATCGCGAGCACGCCGGCGAGCCAGATCGCGACCAGCCACGGCACCGCGCGGTCGAGCACGCCCCACGGGTCGGCGGCAGCGGCCGCCGCCGGCGTGGCGACGGCGACGTCGAGCAGCGGTTCGCCACTGCCGGCCTGCGGCCACAGCGAGACCAGGGTCAGTACCGGCCAGACGGCGAGCAGGGCGAGCGCGCCGAGGCCGGCCGCGTAGCGCGCACGGCAATGCGTCTTCGGCAGCAGCGCGCGCACCGCGGCGAACGCCGCGCCCACCACCAGTCCCTGCCAGAGGAAGTGCACCAGCGTCCAGCCGAGTGCATGCACCCACGGCGAGAGCGCGTTCATGTCTGCGACCCGTCGAGCTTGTCGAGCAGCGCGCGGATCTCGTCGAGCTCCTCGCGCGTTGCCCGGGGACGGCCGCCGAGCGCCTGCAGCACGAGCTGCGACGGCGAGCCGCCGAAGACGCGCTGCACCATGTCGACGACGAAGCGCTTCTGCGTCCGCTCCTTGCTGACCGCGGCGCGGTATACGTGTGCGCGCTCGGAGTCGTCGCGCAGCACGAGGCCCTTGCCGTGCATGATCTGCAGCAGCTTGAGGGCGGTGGTGTAACCCGCCCCCTCGTCGCGGTACAGCGCCTCGTGGACGTCGCGGACCGTGCACGGTCCGCGTTCCCACAACACGTTGAGGATGCCGAGTTCAGCCTCGGTGGGCTTGGGTACGCTGTCGGCCTTGCTCATGGAACGCTCCTGGCTGGGGCGCGTGGATCAACCCTGTCTTTGCTGCTTGCCGATCTGCTGGCGATCCAGTTCCTTGCGGTCCAGGCGTCGCCGCTCGTCGCGCTCGCGCGCAGTCTGGCACGACTTGACCGGCAGGTTCGAGCCGATCGGGCGCTCGTAGGTGCAGATCAGGCGGTCGCCGTCGCGCTTGCCGAGGATCGAGTTGATCTCCTCCTGGTCGACCAGCAGGGCCTTCTTCTCGTCCAGGGTCATCTGGTCGACCGCCCCGCGGCTCTCGAACAGCTTGCCCATCTCGTCGAGGCGCTCGTGGATGGTCCGGCGCTCGCTGCCGTTGACCTCGGCGTAGCGGCCGCCCGGCTCCATCTGCTTGCGGACCCATTCGGCCACGGTCTGGAAGGAATCCTTGTCGCTCGCGTTGACCGCGGGCGCCGGGGCGTCTTTCGCCATCGCATGGCCTGCGAAGAGGAGTCCGAGGGCGATCGTCACTATCGATTTCATGGCTGGCTCACTGTAGGGACCGGGCTGCCGCGCGCCGTATGGCGCTGGCGGCCCGGTCGATCCTAGGAGATGCCCCCGGCCCTGTCAACGACCGTCTTCGTACACGGACATTCGTGGATGGCGCGCCGCGGCGGCGCCGGCGCCACGGCCCCGGCGGCCCTTCGGGCGCGCGCCGCGCGCAGCCTCGAGTCCCTCGATGATCGCGCCGGCGACGTCGACGCCGCTGGCTCCCTCGATGCCTTCGAGGCCGGGCGAGGCGTTGACCTCCAGCACCAGCGGCCCGCGCGCCGAACGCAGCAGATCGACGCCGGCGACGCCGAGGCCCATGACCGCGGCGGCGCGCACGGCAGTGTCGGCCTCCTGGTCCGTCAGCACGACGGCGCTGGCGCGCCCGCCGCGATGGATGTTGGCGCGGAAGTCGCCTTCCGGCGCCTGCCGCCGCATCGCGGCGACGACGCGGCCGCCGACGACGAAGCAGCGCAGGTCCGCGCCCTCGGCCTCGCGGATGAACTCCTGCACGAGGAAGTTCGCGTACAGGCTGCGGAACGCTTCGATCATGCCGAGCGCGGCAGCGCGCTTCTCGGCCAGCATCACGCCCTGCCCCTGCGCCCCCTCGTTGAGCTTGATCACGTGCGGCGCCTCGCCGAGCATGGTCAGCAGGTCGCGCGTGTCGTCCGGGTTGTCGCCGAACACCGTCACCGGCAGGTCGATGCCTTCGCGCGCGAGCATCTGCAGCGCACGCAGCTTGTCGCGCGCGCGCAGGATCGCGTCGGACGAGTTCGGCGTGTAGACGCCCATCATCTCGAACTGGCGCACGACCGCGGTGCCGTAGAACGTGATCGAGGAACCGATGCGCGGGATCACGGCGTCGAAGCCGCGCAGCACGCGACCCTTGTAGTGCATCTCGAACGCGCCGGCGGCGATGCGCATGTAGCAGCGCAGCGGGTCGAGCACGCGCGCGCTGTGGCCGCGCTCGCGCGCCGCCTCGACCAGGCGCTGGGTGGAGTAGAGGCGCGCGTTGCGCGACAGGATCGCGATCTTCATCGGGGCCGTGGCATCCGTTGCGGGCGTGGGCAGGTGTAGGACAGGGCCGGGTCGATGCGGAACCGCCCGGCGACCGCGGAGCGCCCGAGCAGCAGCGGGAACCGCATCGTGCCGCGCTCGCTCAGGTTCATTTCCATCTCGAAGCGCTCGCCCGCCAGGGCCGCCTCGACCAGCACGAACCAGCGCTGTTCGCGGTGGCCGCCCGAATCGGTGACGCGGCGGCGATCGACGACCGGCGCGCTGCAGGCGACCGTGCGGGCGGCATTGCGCCGCGGGCGCACGTGGAAGCGCACGCACGTCGCGCCGGCGTCGAGGTAGGCTTCGATCGATTCGACGCGCAGCGACGAGGTGCGCGCACCGCTGTCGAGCTTGGTGCGGATCGCGCCGAGGCCGATGCCAGGCAAGGCGACCCATTCGCGCCAGCCGACGACGGGCGTCTCGGTCGCGATCCGGGGCGGATGCAGCGGGAACGGTTCGCTGGACACGGGGCGCCTGCAACGCGGGACGGGTCGCCGGATCGGGCGGCGGGTACCGGCGGAAGTTGGAGCGGGTGAAGGGAATCGAACCCTCGTCAGTAGCTTGGGAAGCTACAGCTCTACCATTGAGCTACACCCGCATTCGCCGGTCGGTGACGGCGGCGACGTGGCCCGGTTCGGGACGGCGTCGCAGCGGTGCGGAAGCGTAGCCCGGGCGCCGACGGCTCGGCAAGCGTGACGCGCCGCACGCACGACCCGCGAAACGCTTCGCAAGGAAATGCAAGGGGCCTCCGGTGGAAAGTCGGCATTCAGCCTTCCTCCGTCGATACTGTACCCAGCCTGTCGGAGCCGGCGGCTGGGGCCCGGGGATGGCGCCCCCGCCGCGACCGGAATCGGCGTAGGCGCTCGGAGATCACCGATGTATACGAAGCGTTTCTTTTCCCCTGCGTGGTGCGCCGCCGCGCTGGCAACCGTGCTCGGCGCGATTGCAGGCCCGGCGTTCGCGGACCCGCCGGAACGGGTGGCCCGGATCGGGTTCCTGCGTGGCGAAGTCAGCTTCCAGCCCGCCGGCGACGATCGCTGGGTCGAGGCGTCCCTGAACCGCCCGCTGGTGACCGGTGACAGGGTCTACACCGATCGCGATTCGCGTGCCGAGTTCGAGATCGGCGCGGCGGTGGTGCGCGTCGACGAACGCACGTCGTTCGACCTGCTCAACCTCGACGACCGCATCGCCCAGTTCGAACTGACCGAAGGCGTGATGAACCTGCGCGTGCGCCGCCTCGACGCCGGCGAAAGCTACGAGGTCGACACGCCGACGCTCGCATTCGTCGTGAACCAGCCCGGCTCCTACCGCATCGACATCGCCCCGCAGGGCGACTCCACCATGGTCACGGTGTTCGAGGGCGGCGGCGACGTCTACGGCGAGAACAACGCCAGCTACAGCGTGCGCGCGGGTACCTCGTACCGCTTCAACGACTCGGCGCTGCGCGACTACGAGCAGATGGACCTGCCGCGCGCCGACGAGTTCGACAACTGGGTCGCCTCGCGCGAATCGCGCTACACGCGCTCGGTCTCGCGCCGCTACGTCGCCGACGACATGATCGGCTACGCCGACCTCGACGACGCCGGCTCGTGGTACGACGACCGCGACTACGGCAGCATCTGGTACCCGACCTCGGTCGCGGTCGGCTGGGCGCCGTACCGCCACGGCCACTGGTCGTGGATCGACCCGTGGGGCTGGACCTGGATCGACAACGCCGCGTGGGGCTTCGCGCCGTTCCATTACGGCCGCTGGGTCTACGTGCGCGACCGCTGGGGCTGGTGTCCGGGCCCGCGCCACGTGCGCGCCGTCTACGCGCCGGCACTGGTCGGTTTCGTCGGCGGCAGCGGCTGGAGCGTGTCGGTCAGCGCCGGCGGCCCGGTCGGCTGGTTCCCGCTCGGCCCGCGCGATGTCTACGTGCCGTGGTACCGCGCCTCGCGCGGCTACTTCGACACCATCAACGTGCGCAACACGACGGTGATCAACCACATCCACATCACCAACGTCTACAACGACTATTCCGCGGGACGGCCGATCCGCAACGTCGACTACGCCTACCGCGGCAACGTCAACGCGATCACGGCGGTCTCGCGCGAGACCTTCGTCAACGCGCGCAACGTCGGCGAGGGCCGCGTGCAGGTGAACGCGTCGCAGCTGCGCAACGCCGCGGTCGCGAGCCGCCTCGCGATCCCGCCGACGCAGGCGAGCTTCGTCGCCGGCAACGCGCGCACGCGCGCCGTGCCGCGCGAGGCGGCGCTCGACCGCCGCGTGATCGCGCGCACCGCGCCGCCGGCGGCACCGGTCGCGATTTCCGCCCGCGTGCAGGCGATCCAGCGCAACGACGGCCAGCCGCTCGCGCGCAACCAGCTGCACGAGATGCCGGCGTCGACGCGCGTCGGCGCCGCCCAGCGCCGCGTACAGGTGGTCGGTTCGCCGTCGGTGCAGCCGCAGCCGCAGCCGGCGCGCGCCGGCGCGGCCGCACGCACGCCGGCGGCGGGGGACGCGCGCGTGCCGGCCGGCAACGCACGCACCACGCCGACCGCTTCGCCGCGTGGCGATACGCGCGCCCCGGCCGCTCCGCGCACGGATGCACGCGGCCAGCCGTCGAACGCGGGTTCGCTGCCGTCGTCGCGCTTCGCCCCACGCGGCGACCGCGCGCCGGCCGCACAGCGCGCCGAGCCGGCCGCACAGCCGACCCGGCAGGCCACGCCACGCGAGTCGGCGCGCCCGGCGGTGCAGCCGCGCGAGAGCGTACGCACGGCGCCGCAGCCGGAAACGCGCGCGGCGCCCCAGGTGCGCCCGGCACCGCAGCGCGAGGTGCGTGAAGCGCCGCAGGTGCGCCCGGCGCCGCAGGTGCGCCAGGCGCCGCAGCGCGAAGCGCCACAGGTGCGCCAGGCGCCGCAGGCGCGCGAGCCCGCCAAGCGCGAGTCGGCGCCCGAACGTGGCAACGACCGGGGCGGCCGCAGCGAACGCGGCGGCCGCAACGACCGCCACTGAGCGGTCACGCAGGGGGCGCCACGCGAACCGTGGCGTCCCTTTTTCGTGCGCGCACAGGCATTCCGGGCACCGCGCGATCCCGGCAGGCTAGAATCGGCGGATGAACCTCTTCCTCAATGGCGACCCGCGCGAGGTCGAATCGGGCCTTTCCCTCGAGCAGCTGCTCGAACAGGCCGGCTACGCGCAGCGGCGCATCGCGGTGGAAGTGAACCGCGAGATCGTGCCGCGCAGCCGCTATGCCGCTTGCGTGCTCGGCGACGGCGACCGGGTCGAGATCGTGCAGGCGATCGGCGGCGGCTGAGCGCGGCGCGCGCTCCACAGGCGGCGCCGAATGCGCGAAAATGCGCGTTCCTTCCCGCGCCCGACGCCATGACCCGTCTTCCCCCGTCCCCGCCCGAGGCCGCCGGCGACCCGCTCGTCATCGCCGGCCGCACCTATCGCTCCCGCCTGCTGACCGGCACCGGCAAGTTCCGCGACCTCGACGAGACGCGGCGCGCCACCGATGCCGCCGGCGCCGAGATCGTCACGGTCGCGATCCGCCGCACCAACATCGGCCAGCACGCCGGCGAGCCGAACCTGCTCGACGTGCTGCCGCCGGACCGCTACACGATCCTGCCGAACACGGCCGGCTGCTACACCGCCGACGACGCCGTGCGCACCTGCCGCCTCGCGCGCGAGCTGCTCGATGGCCATGCCCTGGTCAAGCTCGAGGTGCTCGGCGACCAGAAGACGCTCTATCCCGACGTCGTGCAGACGCTGGCCGCCGCGGAGGCGCTGGTCGCCGACGGCTTCCAGGTCATGGTCTACACCAGCGATGACCCGATCCTCGCGCGGCGCCTGGAGGAGATCGGCTGCGTCGCGGTGATGCCGCTGGCGGCACCGATCGGCTCCGGCCTCGGCATCCAGAATCGCTGGAACCTGCTCGAGATCGTCGAGAACGCGAAGGTGCCGGTCATCGTCGATGCCGGCGTCGGCACCGCGTCCGACGCGTCGATCGCGATGGAACTCGGCTGCGACGGCGTGCTGATGAACACCGCGATCGCCGGCGCGCGCGAACCGGTGCTGATGGCACACGCGATGAAGCTCGCGGTCGAGGCCGGGCGCGCCGCATTCCGCGCCGGGCGCATCCCGCGCAAGCGCTTCGCCTCCGCCTCGAGCCCGGTCGAAGGCCTCATCTGATGCCCGCGCCGGCCCACCCGTGGCGCGACGTGGTGGCGGCGCGCGTCCAGCGCCCGCGCGGCCGCGCCCATGGATGAGTCCACCGCCCACGAGCGACGCATCCGCAGCTTCGTGCTGCGGCAGGGCCGTTTCACGCCGGCGCAGCAGCGCGCCTTCGACGCGCACTGGACCCGCTACGGCCTCGACTACGTGGGCACGACGCGCGACTTCGGCGCGAGCTTCGGCCGCGACGCGCCGCGCGTGCTCGAGATCGGTTTCGGCAACGGCGAGCAGCTGCTGCACTCGGCCCAGGCCGAACCCGGGAGTGATTTCATCGGGGTCGAGGTGCACAAGCCCGGCGTCGGCCGGCTGATGAACGCGCTCGCCGGCGCCGGCGTCGACAACGTGCGCCTCTACAACCACGACGCGGTCGAGGTGCTCGGGCACGAGATCGGCCCCGGCGCGCTCGCCGAGGTGCGGATCTACTTCCCGGACCCATGGCACAAGAAGCGCCACAACAAGCGCCGCCTGGTGCAACCCGCGTTCCTCGAGCTGCTCGCGACGCGCGTCGCGCCGGGCGGCCGCTTGCATTTGGCGACCGACTGGCACGACTATGCCGACCATATGCGCGACGTGCTCGCGTCCTCGCCGCAATGGCGGCCGGACCCGCGCCACGCCGACCCGGCAGAACGCCCGCCCTGGCGCATCGAGACCCATTTCGAACGCCGCGGCCTGCGACTCGGCCACCGCGTGTGGGACTTCGTCCATGAACGAACCTGAGCGTGTCTGACCCGGCAGCGACGACGATGGCTCGCGACGCGCGGCCATGCCGCGACCGGCCGATCGTCGGCCGCCGCCGAGGGTCCCTGACCGCGGGTCCCGACTGACCCACCGCCACGTATGGACGCCGGCCTCACCCTCACCACCAACATGACGCTCGTGTTCGCGCTGCTCGCGTTCACGGTCGCGATGCTCGTGCTCGAATGGATTCGTGCCGACGTCGTCGCGCTGCTGGTCATCGTGGTCATCGGCCTGACCCGCCTGCTGCCGGTCGAGCAGCTGTTCGACGGCTTCGCCGGCAACGCGGTGATCTCGCTGATCGCGGTCATGATCATGGGCGCGGGGCTCGACCGCACCGGCGTGCTGAACAAGGCGGCTTCGTTCATCCTGCGCCTCGCCGGCGGCGTCGAGTCGCGCGTGTCGCTGCTGATCAATGCGATGGTCGGCTCGATGTCGTCGGTGATCCAGAGCCAGGCGCTGTCGGCGCTGTTCCTGCCCGTGGTCAGCCGCATCAGCGCGCGCACCGGCCTGCCGCTGCGGCGCCTGCTGCTGCCGATGGCGTGCATGATCCTGTGCGGCACGAACACGACGATGATCTCGAATTCGCCGCTGATCCTGCTCAACGACCTGATCGCGAGCGCGAACCGCAACCTGCCGCCCGGCGCGCAGACGATCCAGACCTTCTCGCTGTTCGCGGTCAGCCCGATCGGCATCCCGCTGCTGCTCGCCGGCCTCGCCTACTTCGCGCTGTTCACGCGTCGCCTGCTGCCGGGCGAGGAGGAGCGGCAGAAGGTGACGCCGGGCCGCACCGAAACCTACTTCGCCGAAACCTACGGCATCGACGGCGAAGTGTTCGAACTCGCGGTGACGACCGATAGCCCGCTGGTCGGCATGAGCGTGGCGGAAGTCGAGCAACTGCGCGGCGCGCCGCTGATCCTCGCCCTCAAGACCGGCGGCGAGGCGCGCCTGGCACCGCCGGGCGACCAGATGATCTGGGTCGGCAGCGTGCTCGGCGTGCTCGGCAAGCGCGAGGCCGTGGCCGAGTTCGCCAACACGCAGCTGTGCCAGATGCAGGCGCGCCTGCGCAACTTCGCCGACCTGTTCAACCCGGCGCGCGCGGGCATCTCGGAAGTGGTGATCCCGCCGAACTCGACGTGGATCAAGAAGAGCGTCGGCGAACTGCGCCTGCGCAAGACCTTCGCGATCTCCGTGCTCGCGGTCAACCGCGGCGACCAGGTGTTCCGCGAGGACGTGCGCCAGACCGTGCTGCGCGCCGGCGACACGCTCGTGCTGCACAGCTTCTGGCGCGACCTCGCGCAGACCGCGGAGTCGCGCGACTTCGTCGTCGTCACCGACTACCCGAAGGAGGAACACCGGCCGAGCAAGATCTGGCACGCGGCGGCGTTCTTCGCGCTCGCGATGGGCCTGGGCCTGTTCACCGACCTGCGCCTGTCGATCGCGATGCTGGTCGGCGCGATCGGCATGCTGCTGACCGGCGTCCTCAACATGGACGAGGCCTACGGTGCGATCAACTGGAAGACGATCTTCACGCTCGCGTGCCTGATCCCCCTCGGCTGGGCGATGGATTCGACCGGCGCCGCGGCATGGATCGCGCAGGAAGTGCTGAAGTACCTCGGCGGCTGGCCGCAATGGGGACTGCAGGCGGTCATCGCGGTGCTCGCGCTCGCGTTCGCGCAGGTGGTGTCGAACGTCGGCGCGACCGTGATGATGGTGCCGATGGCGATCAACGTCGCGCTCGCTTCCGGCGGCAACCCGGCCGTCTACGCGCTGGTCGTCGCGGTGTCGACCTCGAACGTGTTCCTGATCCCGAGCGCCAACCCGGTCATCACGATCGTCTCCGGCCCGGGTGGCTACCGCATGCGTGACTTCCTGCGCGTCGGCGCGCCGCTGACCGTGCTGATGCTGGTCGTGATGCTGCTCAGCGTGAACTTCGTGTTCGGCCGCGGCTGAGCCTCAGCGCACGCGCACCTCGCCGTCGACGAGCGCGACCGGCATCGGCACGAGGCCGTTGCTGCAGGGTCCGCCGAGGCAGGCGCCGCTCTCGACGCGAAAGGTCGCGCCGTGCGCGGCGCAGACGATGCGGCCGGCGTCGACGATGAACCGCCCCGGCGCGTAGTCGAGCCGCCGGCCGGCGTGCGGGCACTCGTTGTGGTACGCGAACACGCGCTCGCCCACGCGCAGCACGATCAGCTCGAAGCCGCCGCTCGCGCTGTCGACGTGGACGGCGATCGCGCCGCCGTCCGGGATGTCCTCGAGCCGGCACAGCGGCGCGTCCTCGTTCATGCGACTTCCAGCACTTGCCGCCGGCCGGCGCCGCCCCTATCGTGGGGATTCGCGTCGCCGCGTGCGGGGGCGCATTCTGGCATACGGAGGCACCCCATGTTCCACGCGTCCCGGCACTGGCTGAAGTCGCGCCATCCGCTCGCGCGCGTGGCCGCCGCGGCGATCGCGGTGGTGGTGGTCGCCGTATTGCTCGTCCTCGGCCTCGCCGTGTTCGCGCTGCTCGTCGTCGGCGGCGCGGCATTCATGGCCGTGCGCGCGTTGCGCCGTGCCCACGGCGGCGCAGCGGCCGCGCCGGCGCCGGCCGCGCCGGCGGAAGCCACCGGCACGATCGAGGGCGAATTCGTCGTCGTGCGCGAGGCGGGCCCGCGCGACGGAACGCCGCGCCCGGTCTGACGTCCACGCCCTCCCGGGTGGCCCCATCGCTGCGCAGCCGGGCAGCCCTGCCGCTGCGTCGCTGACGCGGGCACACTCTTCCATTTTCCGGATTCCACCCGCGCCATGAACGACGCCACCCGCGGCACCGCGACCGAGCCCGGCCAACCGGGCGCCCTGCTCGGCCCGCGCGTGCTGGTGCCGCTGGCACTGGTGGCGCTGTACTTCGTCTGGGGCTCGACCTACCTCGCGATCCGCGTCGCGGTCGCGACCTGGCCGCCGTTCCTGATGGCCGCCGTGCGCTTCCTCTGCGCCGGCGCCGCGCTCTACGCATTCCTGCGCTGGCGCGGCGTACCCGCGCCGACGCGGCGTCAGTGGGCCAACTGCACCGCGACCGGCGTCATGCTGCTCGGCTTCGGCAACGGCCTCGTCTGTTTCGCCGAACAGAGCGTCGCCTCCGGCCTCGCCGCAGTCGCGGTCGCGAGCATGCCGCTGTTCGCGGCGGTGTTCGGCGGCCTGTACGGCCAGTGGCCGCGGCGGATGGAGTGGCTCGGCCTCGGCGTCGGCTTCGCCGGGGTCGTCCTGCTCAACCTGGGCGGCAGCATGGCCGGCTCGCCGATCGGCGCGATCGCGCTGGTCGTCGCCGCCGCCTCGTGGGCCTTCGGTTCTGCCTGGAGCAAGCGCCGCGACATGCCGCCGGCGGCGATGAACACGGCCGCGCAGATGCTGACCGCCGGCGTCGTGCTGTTCGCGTTCGCCATGCTGATCGGCGAACGCTTTCCCGTCTCGCCACCGCTGTCGGCGACGCTCGCCGTCGCCTACCTCGCCGTCGCCGGTTCGCTGGTCGGCTTCAGCGCCTACCTCTACCTGCTGCACACGGTGCGCCCGGCACTCGCCACGAGCTACGCCTACGTCAATCCGCCGGTCGCGGTGCTGTTCGGCGCGCTGCTCGCCGGCGAAGCCGTGCATGCGCTCGACGTCGTGGCGATGGTGGTCATCCTCGCCGGCGTCGGCCTGATTGCGATGGCGCGCGAGCGCGCGAAGTAGCAGGCGGGACCGCAGCCATTCCGCCGGGAGCGCCCTCAGCGCCGAATGCCTGGAACACGAAGCGCGCCACTTCGACGTCACGCGGAAGGTGCCGGGCGATCACGCCGCGCGATCCGGGCCGATCGCGCGGCGTCCCGCATTCGCGCTGCGGCGCTGCTGCAACGCAGGCGCCGCAGCGTGTGCTCAGAGTTCGCGCAACGCCGTCGTCACCGGCAGGCGCGCGGCACGCAGCGCGGGGAAGAGGCCGCCGAGGAAGCCGATCGCGAGCGCCCACTTGAGCCCGCTCCAGACCAGTTGTGGCGACACCTTGAAGTCGAACACGACCTGGCTGAAGTTGCTGCCGAGCGTCGACACCGTGTAGTTGTTGAACACGAGCCAGGCGACCGCGGCGCCGAGCAGGCCGCCGAGCAACGCGAGCAGCATCGTCTCGAGCATCACCGACACCACGACGGGCAGGCCGCGGAAGCCGATCGCGCGCATCGTGGCGATCTCGCGTGCACGCGTCGCGACCGCGGCGTACATCGTGTTGAGCGCGCCGAACATCGCGCCGATGCCCATGATCACGGCGATCGTCGTGCCGAGGATGCGGATCAGCTTGACCAGCTGTTCGGACTGCTCGCTGTAGTACGCACGCGTGGTCTTCGTCTCGACCTTCAGCCGCGGGTCGGCCGCGAGCGCGGCCTTGTAGGCATCGAACGCGTCGGCCCCGGTGAGGCGCACGGTGACCGAGGTGCGGCTGCTGCCGCGCCGGTAGGTCGAGGCCACCACGTCGGCATCGGCCCATACTTCGGAATTGTGCGCGTCGCCTGAGTCGAACGCGCCGACCACGGTCCACTGCTGGTTGTTGAGCACGAGGGTGGAGCCGATGTCGAGGCCGATGAACTGCTCCCGCGCACCCTTGCCGACGATCAGCTCGCGCATGCCCGGCTTGAACGCACGCCCTTCGACGACGCGCGTCGCCGGGCGCACGGCCCACACGCCCGGGCCGACACCGCGCACCTCGACGTTGGCGTCGAGGTGGTTGCTGCGCTTGGGCAGCGACGCGACGACGACGAGCTCCGGCGACGCGACCGGCTGGCCGTCCTCGCCCGCGAGCACGCCCGGCGCCTGCGCGATCAGCGAGATGTCGTCGCGCATCAGCACCGAGTTGAGTTCGGCCATCGAGCCGGAACGCATGATGATCGCGGTCTCGTCGTCGCCGGTCTGCTTCATCGTCGCCTGGAAGCCTTCGCCCATCGCGAGCAGCGCGACCAGCACGCCGACCACGCCGGCGATGCCGACCACGACCACCGACGACGAACCGAGGCGTTGCGGCAGGGTCGAGACGCCGACCCAGGTCACCGACGCGGCCTGGCGGCCGCTGCGGGTCAGCGCCATCCAGGCGGCGAGCACGAGCATGATCGCGAGCAGCAGCCACCACGGCAGCAGCATCAGCACGATCGTGCCACCGATCGCGAGCACCGCGGTACCGAGCGCCGAGGCGATTCTCTTCAGCATGCGCATGTGTGTCCTCCTCAACGACCGGCGAGCGCGTCGACGATGCGCAGGCGCATGCCGCGCAACGCGGGCAGCGCGCCGACCACCAGCCCGATGCCGACCATCAGCGCGACGCCGCGCAGCCAGATGCCGCCGCCCACGGGGCTCATCGGCATCTGCGCGCCCATCGACGCCTGCAGCGCGCCGACCACGAGCGCGGCGAGCGCGAGGCCGATCACTCCGCCGAGCACGATCAGCAGCACGGCTTCGGCCAGCACCAGCGCGAGCACGCCCCTGTTGGTGAAGCCGAGCGTCTTGAGGATGGCGAGCTCCGGGATGCGCTCGCGCACCGCCTGCGCCATCGTGTTGCCGGTGAGCAGCACGAGGGTGAAGAACACCGCGGCCATGATCGCGCCGACGATCAGGCCGATGTCGGCGAACTGGCCGACGAAGGCGGCGTTGAAGGCCTGCTCGGTCTGCGTCTTGGTCTCGTGGTCGGAATTCGCCGACAGCGCGTCGACCGCGCGCGCGACCTGGTCGGCCTGGTTGCGGTCGGTGACGCGCAGGATGTACCAGCCGATGTTGCCGTTGCCGAACTGGCGTGCCTCGTCGAAGTAGTCCCAGCGGAAGAACAGCTGCTGCTCCTGGCCGCGCTGCTTCGGGTCGCTGACGTTGAAGATGCCGACGAGGTCGACCGTCCAGGTGTTGTTGCCGTCCTTCTGCGGGAAGATCGTCGCCTCGAGCGGGATCTTGTCGCCGACCTTCCAGCCGAAGCGCTCCGCGAGCTGAGCGCCGACCACGGCGCCGGTGCGCGTGGCGGCGAACGCCTGCGCCTGGTCGGGCGGCAGCACGAACTCGTCGTAGACGCTGAAGAAGTTCGGGCTGACCGCCATGTTCGGGAAGAAGTTCTTGCGGTCCTGGTAGACGCCGCCGAACCAGTTCGCGTACGCGACCTCCTTCACGCCAGACGTCGCCTGGATGCGCGGCAGCAGGCTCTGCGGCAGCGCGACGGTGAAGCTGACCTTGGAGATCGTGACCATGCGGTCGACGCCGGTCACGCTGTTGCCGGCGTCGGCGAACGCGCTGCGCACGGAGTCGAGCAGGCCGAACAGCAGGAATGCCGCGAGTACCGACAGCAGGGTGAAGATCGTGCGCGTCTTGCGGCGGAACAGCGCCGCCCAGACGAGATGGAGGTATTTCATGTCGCCTCCGGTGGCTTGGTGCGGGAACGGGGTGGTTGGGTCGAAGGTCGGCTGCGCGGCCGTCAGCCCGCCGCCGCACCCGCGTGTTCCACCAGCGTGCCCTTGTCCAGGTGCAGCGTATGGCTCGCGTACTCGGCCGCCTTCGGATCGTGCGTGACCATGATGATGGTCTTGCCGTGGTCGCGGTTGAGCGTCTGCAGCAGGCCGAGGACGTCCTCGGCCGACTGGCGGTCGAGGTCGCCGGTCGGCTCGTCGCAGACCAGCAGTTCCGGATCGGACACGATCGCGCGCGCGATCGCGACTCGCTGCTGCTGGCCGCCGGACAGCTCGCTCGGCTTGTGCCCGGCGCGCTCGGCGAGGCCGACCAGCTGCAGTGCGATCGACGCGTTGCGCTTGCGCTGCGCCGCCGACAGGCGCGTCAGCAGCAGCGGCAGCTCCACGTTGCGCTGCGCCGACAGCATCGGCAGCAGGTTGTAGAACTGGAAGATGAAGCCGACGTGCTCGGAACGCCACTTCGCCAGCGCGCCCTCGCCGAGCCGGTCGATGCGCTCGCCGCCGACCGCGATGCTGCCCGCGCTCGGCGTGTCGAGCCCGCCGATCAGGTTGAGCAGCGTCGTCTTGCCGGAGCCGGACGGCCCCATCAGCGCGAGGAAGTCGCCCTTCGTGATGTCGAGGTCGACGCCGTGCAGCACCTCGACCTTCTGCCGGCCACGCTCGTAGACCTTGCTGACGTTGCGGATCTCGACCAGTGTGCTCATCGATCGCCTCGAGTGTCGTGCGCCGGTACGGGCGCGATGGAGGAAAGGTGTCGCATCATCGCGCGCGCGGCTGCACGCGCGCGCCATCGGCGAATTCGGCCGCCGGCGCGACGACGACGCGCGCGCCGGGCGTGAGTCCCTCGACCAGGCGCAGGTCGCCGTAGGCCTGGCCGGTCGTGACCGGCTGCATGCGCGCGCGCTCGCCATCGAGCGCGAACACGACGCTGCGGCCGTCGCGCTGCACGACGCTCGTGGCCGGCACCAGCACGCCCTTCGGCGGCTCGGCCGGCGCGGCGTCGGCCGCGCGCGCCGCTTCGAGGAACGAGACGCGCACGCCCATGTCCGGCACGATGCGCTGGTCCTTCTGGTCCAGCCCGACGCGCACCTTGACCGTCGCCTTGCCGCGATCGGCGGCCGGGATGATCGCGATGACGCGGCCCGGGATCTTCCAGTCCTGGTAGGCGTCGAGCACCGCCTCGGTCGGCTGGCCCGCGCGCACGCGGTGGATGTAGGACTCGTTGACGTCGACCTCGACCTCGAGCGAACCCATGTCGACGATCGTGCCGACGCCGGTACGCGTGAAGCCACCGCCGGCGGACAGCGGCGAAACGATTTCACCCGGCTGCGCCGCCTTCGCGATGACGACGCCGGCGAACGGCGCGGTCACGGTGCAGTACCCGAGCTGCACGCGCGCGGCAGCGACCGAGGCGGCGGCGACGTCGACCTGGCGGCGCTGCGATTCGACCAGCGCCGACTGCGTCTCGACGCGGGTGCGCGCGAGTTCGACCGCCTGGCGCGACACCAGCTGGCGCCCGAGCAGTTCCTCCGCGCGGGCGACGTCACGGCGGTCCTGCGCGAGCTGCGCCGACGCCTGCGCGAGCTGCGCCTGCGCGGCGCGGTGCGCGGCCTCGGCCTGCGCCAGCGCCGCGCGCTGCGCGGTGTCCTCGAGCCGTGCCAGCACCTGGCCCTGCTCGACGTGCTCGCCTTCCTCGATCAGCACTTCGGTCAGCGTGCCGGTGATCTGCGCCGACACCGTCGCCTGGCGCCGCGCGGTCACGTAGCCGGTCGCCTGCAGCACCGACTGCGGGCCCGTGCTGCCGGCCGCCGGCGCGACCGCCGTCGCGGTATCGACCTCGATCGCCCTGCCGCCGCGCAGGAACCACCAGATGCCGCCGGCGAGCGCGAGCAGCACGATCGCCGCGACGATGCCCCCGACGGTGCGGGCGGCGCCGCCGCGCGGTTCCGGTTCGCGGCGGTCGATGCGCAATTGCTGCAACATGTCCGACTTTTCCACTCGTCCGGTCCTTCGATGCGGGCACGATCTTCAAGTCTGCCATAGACTCGCGTCACCGCGAGGGCGTCGCAAGGCGCCCGCATCATGCCGAGGACCTGACAGATGTCAGCCACGCGAGCGCCCGCCACCGCGGGCTACTCCGGCAAGGCCGCGTGGCAGAAGCTCGGCCTCGCGCCGGGTCTGCGCATCCTCGTGCGGCACGCGCCGGGCGACTACGCGACGCTGGTCGGTGTGCCACCCGGCGTGCTGCACGAGGTCGGACCGCGTTCGGCGTTCGACCTGGTGCACGTGTTCGCCGACCGGCGCGCGACGCTGGCAAGCGAACTCGGGGCGCTCGCGCCACGGCTGCCGGCCGATGGCACGCTGTGGATCTCGTGGCCGAAGAAGGCGTCCGGGATCGTGACCGACGTGGTCGAGGACACCGTGCGCGAGCTCGCGCTGCCGCTCGGCCTGGTCGACGTGAAGGTCTGCGCGGTCGACGCGACCTGGTCCGGCCTGAAGCTGGTCTGGCGGCGCGAGCATCGCGCCGGCAAGCCGACCCGCGCCTGACGCGGCTATCCTTGGCGGCCACCCCGGAGCCGCTGCCTGCCATGGACTACGTCATCGCGCCGCCGTCGCCGCCGAGCCTGCCCGTCGCCGGGCGTAGCGGGCGCTTCCCGCTGCGCCGCATCTTCTGCATCGGGCGCAACTACGCCGAGCATGCGAAGGAGATGGGCGCGAGCGTCGAGCGCGCCCAGCCGATGTTCTTCCTGAAGCCGGCCGATGCGGTCGTCGCCGACGGCGCCGACGTGCCGTATCCACCGGCGACGCAGGACCTGCACCACGAAGTCGAGATGGTGGTCGCGCTGGCGCGCGGCGGCGCCGGCATCCCGCGCGAATACGCGCTCGACTGCGTGTTCGGCTACGGCGTCGGCCTCGACCTCACGCGGCGCGACCTGCAGGCGGCGGCGAAGGCGAAGGGGCACCCGTGGGACGCGGCGAAGGGCTTCGACGCCTCCGCGCCGGTCTCCGCCCTCGTGCCGGTCGGCGCGGGCGGCCACCCGCGCGACGCCGTGCTGGCGCTCGACGTCAACGGCGAGCGCCGCCAGCAGGCGTCGGTCGCGGAGATGATCTTCGACGTCGCGGCGATCATCCACGAGCTGTCGAAGCTGTGGACGCTCGCACCGGGAGACCTCGTCTTCACCGGCACCCCGGCCGGCGTCGCCGCGCTGCAGCGCGGCGACCGCGTCGAGGCGCGCCTCGGCGACCTCGCCACCCTCGCCTGCCGCATCCGCTGAACAGCGCCGGCGCGTGTGGAACGCGCCGCGAACGCGCTACAGTTCCGGCGCGGCCGCATCGGCGCGAAACGGAGGACACCGGCATGGGCATGATTTCGGAATTCAAGGCGTTCGTGATGCGTGGCAACGTGCTCGACCTCGCCGTCGGCGTGGTCATCGGCGCCGCGTTCGGCAAGATCGTCACCTCGCTGGTCGACCAGATCATCATGCCGCCGATCGGCCTCCTGATCGGTGGCGTCGACTTCTCCGCCTACAAGTGGGTGCTGCAGGCCGCGGGGCCGGACGGCAACGGCGAAGTCGCGATCCAGTTCGGCGCGTTCCTCAACACGGTCATCCAGTTCGCGATCATCGCCTTCGCGATCTTCATCGTGATCAAGGTCGTCAATCGCGTGATCCGCAAGCAGGAGGCCGCACCGGCGGCGCCGAGCGACGAGGTCGTGCTGCTGACCGAGATCCGCGACCTGCTGAAGAAGGCCGGCTGAACCACGCCGCAGCGGCGGGTCGCGACGCGGCCTGCCGCTTTGCTGCACCGGAGGCGTACCGCCGGTACAACCCGGCGGTCCTGTGCGCGACATGACGATTGGCCCGATGCAGCACGCCGCGCACGCGGCATACTCGCGCCTTTCCCGGATTGGAGCCTGCCGATGTCACGCCTGCATCTGCTCACCTGCGCGCTCGCGCTCGCCGTCGCCGCGCCTGCGTTCGCCGCGGGCCGGCCGACGACGCTGTCCGCCGCCGACCTCGAGACCGCGGCGCGCCTGCGCGACGCAGCCCTGCGCGACGACACGGCCTACGCGTTCACCGAGGGGCTTACGACCGAGATCGGCCCGCGCCTCGCCGGCAGCGAGAACGACCGGAAGGCGCGCGACTGGGTCGTCGCGAAGTTCAAGGCGCTCGGTTTCGACCGCGTCTGGACCGAGCCGGTCACGTACCCGAAGTGGGTCCGGCGCAGCGAGCACGGCGCGGTCATCGCGCCGTACCCGCAGCCGCTGGTGCTCACCGCGCTCGGCAACTCTGCCGCCACGCCGGCCGGTGGACTCGAAGCCGAGGTCGTCGCCTTCGACACGATCGATGCGCTGAAGGCGGCCGACCCGGCCAGCGTGCGCGGCAGGATCGTCTACATCGGCGCGCGGATGCAGGCCTACCGCGACGGCCGCGACTACGGCATCGGCGCGACGGTGCGCACGCGCGGCCCCGCGCTCGCTTCGCAGAAGGGCGCGGCCGCGTTCCTGCTGCGCTCGGCCGGCACCGGCAACCACCGCACCGCGCACACCGGCGTCACCAGCTTCGCCGACGCGACGCCGATCCCGGCCGCGGCGCTGTCGGCGCCCGACGCCGACCAGATCGAGCGCCTGCTGCGCACCGGCAAGCCGGTCAGCGTGCGCCTCGCGCTCGACTGCGGCATCGAGGGCGAATACACGGGCGCGAACGTGATCGCCGAACTGCGTGGCGCGAAGAAGCCCGACGAGTACTTCATCATGGGCGGCCACCTCGACTCGTGGGACGCCGGCACCGGCGCGATCGACGACGCCTCCGGCATCGGCATCGCGGTCGGCGCCGCGCACGCGATCGCCGCCCTGCCCGAGCGCCCGGCGCGCAGCATCCGCGTGGTCGCCTTCGCGAACGAGGAGTCGGGCCTGTTCGGGGGCAAGGCGTACGCGGACGCGCATGCGAAGGAGATCCGCAAGGCCGTGCTCGGCAGCGAATCGGACTTCGGCGCCGACCGCATCTGGAAGATCACCGCGACCGTGAAGCCGGAAGCGCGCGACGCGATCGCGCGGATCGCCGAGGTGCTCGCGCCGCTCGGCGTCGAGTACGACGCGAACGAGCCCGGCAACGGTGGCTCGGACCTGTCGGCCGTGCACGCGGTCGGCATGGCCGCGCTCTCGCTGCACCAGGACGGCACGCGCTACTTCGACTGGCACCACACTGCCGACGACACGCTCGACAAGATCGACCCCGAGCAGCTGCGCCAGAACGTCGCCGTCTACGCCGTCAGCGCCTACCTCGCCGCGCAGGCGAACGGCGACTTCGGCTCCGCCCCCGGCGCGTTCGCGGACGACCAGGGCGCTCACTGAGACCGGCCCGCGGTGCCGCCCCCACGCGGCACCGCCCTTCCCTCGCGGGTTCGGCGGCACGCGAGCGGCCTCACGCACACGGAGTTGCTTCCGCGTGCTCCGTGTTTCAGTCTCCTGGTCCGGAGCCGGCGCTCGCGCCGCCGGCATCCACGCCCGCACGAACGCAGCGCCAGTACTCGCCGAGCACGACCGCGACGCTCGCGGCGACGTTGAGGCTTTCGATCGCGCCGCTGCCTGGAATGGTCAGGCGCAGGTCGGCCTGTTCGATCATCGCGTCGCTCATGCCCGCGCCCTCGGCGCCGAACACCAGCACGAGCCGCGCCGGCAGCGCGGCCGAGTACAGCGGCACGCCCGCGCGCGGAACCGTCGCCGCGAGGGCGTAGCCGTGCGCGCGCACGGCCGCGAGCGCATCCGCGGCCGAAGGCGCCTGCACCAGTGGCACGACCTCGGCCGCGCCTTCGGCGACGCGCGCGGCCGCGCCCGATACGTCGAGGCCGGCGGCGGCCGGCACGACCACGCCGGCCGCGCCGAAGTGCGCCGCGCTGCGCAGCAGTGCGCCGAGGTTGTGCGGGTTGCCGACGCCGTCGAGCCACAGCAGCAGCGACGCGGCCGGCGCGGGCGGCTGCGCCGCGAGCAACTCGGCCAGGGTCGGCGGTTCCGGCCGCAACAGGTCGAAGCAGGCGCCTTCGTGGTGGCGCGACCCGGCGAGCCGGTCGAGGTCCTCGCTGCCGACCACGCGATAGCCGATGCGCCGCTGCACGCACCAGGCGAGCACGGCCTTCAGCGCCGGTATGCGCGCCTCGGCGAGATAGACCTTGCGCAGCGCCTGCGGGCGATGCGCGAACGCGGCGAGGCAGGCATTGAGGCCATGGATGCGCTGCTCGCGCGACGCCGCCGCGTCGTCGCGCGCCGTCGCCGGCGGGCGTACGCGCCGATCGCGCGCCGTGGCCGCGGTCGGTGCCGGCGCGCCCGGTGCCTTGCGTGCGTCGCGCACCGGCGCGCCGGATCGCGGCACGCGCGCGCGCGCCCAGGGTGATTTCGGGGTTTCGTCGTCACGCATCGGAACACGCAGCCTCGGCGCCGCGGACGCGGCAGGCCGGATTGTGGCGGAAATCGCCGCTGGCCGGCGGCACGCGTGCGCTCAGTCGTCGAGCGTGGCGCGCACCCGCGCGTAGACGATGAGGTCGAGCAGTTCGCCGCGCTTCACCACCGCGGACTTCTGCACGCCTTCGCGCGTGAAGCCGGCCTTCTCCAGCACGCGCATCGACGCCGGGTTGTTCGCGTACACCGCCGCGTACAGGCGGTGCAGGCGGAACGCGCGCATCGCCTCGGGCGCGAAGCAGGCGACGATCGTGCTCATCCGGCCGCGCCCCCACCAGCGCCGGCCGAGCCAGTAGCCGAGCTCGGCCGAATGCCGGTGCACGTCGGTGCCGGGATGCAGGCCGAGGCCGCCGACCGCGGCGCCGTCGATCTCGATCGCCCAGGCGCGATCGGCTTCGTCGACCGCACGCGCGAGCCAGGCGCGGCCATCGTCGCCGGTATAGGGATACGGAAAGTGGTCGCGAAGCCCGCGCGAGACGTCCGCATGGCTCGCGTTCGCGACGAGGCTGTCGAGGTCGTCGAGCCGCCACGGGCGAAGCAGCGCGACGCCGCAGTCGAGGCGGGGCAGCGGAAGCGGGGCGGGCGAGGGAGACATGGCGCGGCGACAGGGCTGAGGGCGGAGGACCGAGGGCTCCAGCATGGCATCGCGTCGCGCCGGCGCCCAGACCCTGTACGCTCCATGCCTGGCCGCGCGACCACCGCGCGCTTCAGTGATCCGCCACCGCCGCGGGCGCCGTACCGCCCCGCACTGGCTTGAGCAACAGCAGCAGCGGAAGCGACGCCACCGCCATGACCATCATCAGCCAGAAGTCGTCGAGGAACGCGATGCCGCTCGCCTGGCGCGTGACTTCCGCGTTGAGCGCGGCGAGGCTGCCGGCCGAACCAAGCTGCGCGGCGAGATCCGGCGCGTTCGCGGCGAACGGCGTCAGGCGCGCGGCGAGCTCGGCGTGGTTCACTTGCGTGTTGCGGGCGAGCAGGGTCATCACGATCGAGATGCCGACGCTCGAGCCGATGTTGCGCACGAGGCTGAAGATGCCGGCAGCCTCGGTGCGCGCGTGCACCGGCAGGGTCGAATACGCGACGGTGGAGATCGGCACGAACACGAGGCCGAGGCCGAAGCCCTGGATCACGCCGGTCGAGACGATCATCGACTCCGGCACGTCGAGGCTGAAGCGCGTCATCGCCAGCAGCGAGTACGCGGTCAGCAGCATGCCGATGCCGGCGAGCAGGCGCGCGTCGGTGCCGCGCGCGAGCAGGCGCCCGACCAGCATCATCGCGATCAGCGTGCCGATGCCACGCGGCGCGAGCAGCAGGCCGGTGGTGACGACCGGATAGCCCATCAGGTTCTGCAGGAACGGCGGCAGCAGCGCCATCGTCGCGAACAGCACGACGCCGAGCACGAAGATGAACAGGTTGCTGGCGAGGAAGTTGCGGTCGGCGAACAGGCGCAGGTCGAGGAATGGCCGTTCGCTGAACTTCCAGTGCACGGCGTAGAGATAGAAGCCGAGGAACGCGAGCGCGGCCTCGACCTGGATCTCGACCGAGCCGAACCAGTCCTGCTGTTCGCCGCGGTCGAGGAACAGTTGCAGCGCACCGATGCCGAGCGCGAGGAAGGCGAAGCCGCGCCAGTCGAAGCGGGTGGAGCGGATCTCGTCCGTCGGCAGGCTCGCGGCGACGCCGAGCAGGGCGGCGATGCCGATGGGCACGTTGATCAGGAACACCCAGTGCCAGCTCCAGGTGTCGGTCAGCCAGCCGCCGAGCGGCGGGCCGAGGATCGGCCCGACCATCACGCCCATGCCCCACAGCGCCATCGCCGCGCCGTGCTTCTCGCGCGGGTAGACGTCGAGCAGGGTCGATTGCGACAGCGGCACCAGCGCGGCGCCGAACAGTCCCTGCAGCAGGCGGAAGCCGACCATCGCGCCGATGCTGGTGGCGAGCCCGCACAGCACGGAGGCGATCGTGAAGCCGGTGATCGCGAGCAGCAGGAGGCGGCGGCGTCCCATGACCGAGGCGAGCCAGCCGGTCGCCGGCGTCGCGATCGCGGCCGCGACGATGTAGGAGGTCAGCACCCACGAGATCTGGTCCTGCGTCGCCGACAGCGTGCCCTGCATGTTCGGCAGCGCGACGTTGGCGATCGTCGTGTCGAGCGCCTGCATCAGGGTCGCGAGCATCACCGACACGACCAGCAGGCCGCGGTTGGCGACTTCGCGATGGGTGGCGACGGCGGCGTTCATGGGCTGTCCGGCGCGCGCGCGCCGGCGACGCCGCGCACGCGCGATGCGACGGGCTCAGGCGGCGCCGAGGCCGAGCGTGCTCACGTGGGTCGTGAACGCGTTGCGGGCGATGCGGCGCGCGATCTCGCGGTACACCGGCGACAGTTCGCCGGTCGGATCGACGAACGCCGTCGCGGGGTCCAGCGTGCGTGACGGTGCGGCGGTGGTCCACTGCCAGGAGAAGTCGCCCGACGGGTCCTGCGTATGTTCTCTGAACATGGTCTTGTCCACGGTGGTGGTTTCGCGGGGATGCGTCCGGAACGGCCCCTCCGTTCCCGAACGCACCCGGTGGGTTGCCTGTGTCGCCCGCGTGCCTCAGTGCGCGTTGGCGACGCGCGCGGCCGGCTCGGCAACGCCGCGCCAGCGGCCGAGTACCGAGTTCTCGCGGCCGGTGTCGATCTCGACCACGGCGCTCATGCCCGCGCGCAGGATCGCGTCGTCGGCGCCGGCGTCCTCGAACACGAGGCGGACCGGGATGCGCTGCACGATCTTGACCCAGTTGCCGGTCGCGTTCTGCGCCGGCAGCACCGAGAACTCGGCGCCGGACGCCGGGCTGATCGAGGCGACGCGCGCGTGCCAGGTGCGGCCCGGGTAGGTGTCGACTTCGACCGTCGCCGGCTGGCCGACCACGACATGGGTCAGGTCGGTCTCCTTGAAGTTCGCATCGATCCAGAGGTTGTCGGCGACGAGCGGCATCGCGGCCTGGCCGACGGCGAGGAAGTCGCCCGGCTGCAGCGTGGTCTTGCCGACCGTACCGTCCATCGGCGCACGCACGGTCGCGTGCTCGAGGTCGAGTTTCGCCTGCGCGAGCTGGGCCAGCGCGAGCTTGTAGCCGGCGAGCTGCTCGTCCGGCGTGCTCGGCAGGCCGCCGAGCATGTTCTGCGCGCGCGCCAGCTCCGCGTTGTTGGAATCCTGCTTCGCCCGCGCCGCGGCCAGGTTGTTGGCGGCGTCGTCGAGGGCGGCCTGCGCGACCAGCCCGCGTTCGCGCAGTTCCTTCATGCGCGCGTACTGCTGCTGCTTGTAGGCGAGGTCGGCCGCTGCGGAGCGCACTTCCGCCTGCGCCGCGGTGTAGCCGCTGCGCGCGGCGTCGAGCAGGCTGCGCACCGATTCGACCTGGGCCTCCATGCGCGCGACGGCGATCTCGAGCGGCTCGGGGTCGATGCGGAACAGCACCTCGCCCTTCTTCACGGCCTGGTTCTCGCGCACGGCGACGTCGACCACGCGACCGGCGACCTGCGGCGCGATCGTGACGCGGTCGGCCTGCACGTAGGCGTTGTCGGTCGAGGCGTAGCGGCCCGAACCGAGGTAGAGCACGGCGCCGGTGCAGAGCACGAGCGCGGGGCCGGCGATCCACAGCAGGGTGCGCAGCCGGTTGCGCCGGCGTGGCGCGGGAACGGCGGCCTCGGAAGGCGCCGGTACAGTCTGCTCGGTCATGGGCTCACCCGTGGTTCGTGTCCGGCGCCCTCGTGGTCGAGGGCGGCCAGGTTGTCCTTGAGCCGCGCGAGCACGCGCAGCATCGCTTCGAAGTCGGCGGCATCGACGCCGCGCAAGGCCTCGTCGCGCAGGTCCGAACCGATCACTTCCATCTCGTCGATCACGGCATCCGCCCTGGTGGTCAGGTGCAGGCACCAGCGGCGGCGGTCGGCCGGGTCGGCGCGCCGCTCGACGTAGCCGGTCTTCTGCAACCGGTCGATCACGCGCCCGACCGCGATCGGTTCCATGTCGAGGTGCTCGGCGAGTTCCGCCTGGCTGAGACCCTCGTGGCGACGGATCAGCTTCAACGCGCGCCACTGCGCACGCGTCAGCTGCAGGCGCGTCGCACGGCGGTCGAAATGCTTGCGCATCAGCCGGGTGACGTCGTGCAGCAGGTAGGCGAAGGTGTTGTCTTTCGTGCGGATCATGATGGCCGCGAATATTATGTACTAGGCAGTATATTTTCAATACCCGCGCGTTCAATTTCTTGGACGTTGGGCCAGGCCGCTGATCCAAAAGGCGATTCCGGGCGTCGCGCGGACCGGTCCGACGATCCAGTACGGGCGACGGCAGGATTTCCGATCACCCGACATGGCCTCACGGGCCGCCGACGGCGCGGCAGTTGCCGGCGGGCGCGAACCGGAACAAAGTAGGCCGGCCGGCCCCTTGCTGCACTGCACAGGCATGCGGCGAACCGCCCTCACCCAGACGAGGACACGACACGATGATCCACGACTCCATCCTCGACACGATCGGCCGCACGCCGGTCGTCCAGCTGCACCGGATCGCGCCGGCACACGTCGACCTGTACGTGAAGGTCGAGGCGTTCAACCCGGGCGGATCGGTCAAGGACCGCCTCGCGCTCGCGATCGTGCTCGACGCCGAGGCGAAGGGCCTGCTCAAGCCCGGTGACACGATCGTCGAGGCGACGTCCGGCAACACCGGTGTCGCGCTCGCGATGGTCGCCGCCGCGCGCGGCTACCGCTTCGTCGCGATCATGACCGAGACGTTCTCGATCGAGCGGCGCAAGCTGATGCGCGCGTACGGCGCCAAGGTCATCCTCTCGCCCGCGGCCGAACGCGGCAGCGGCATGGTGCGCAAGGCGGAAGAACTGGCGAAGAAGCACGGCTGGTTCCTCGCCCGCCAGTTCCAGAACCCGGCCAACCCGGCCTGGCACCGGCAGACCACCGCGGCCGAGATCCTGCAGGATTTCGCCGGACGGCGACTCGACTATTTCGTTACCGGCTGGGGCACGGGCGGCACCCTCACCGGCGTCGGCGAGGTGCTGCGCGCGGCGCGACCCGAGGTGAAGGTCGTCGCCAGCGAGCCGGCCGGCGCGGCGCTGCTGTCCGGCAACGAATGGAAGCCGCACAAGATCCAGGGCTGGACGCCGGACTTCGTGCCCGACGTGCTGGACCGCAAGGTCGCGCATGCGATCGAACCGGTCGACGAAGTCGTCGCGCGCGATACCGCGCGTCGCCTCGCGGCCGAGGAAGGCATCTTCGTCGGCATCTCGTCCGGCGCCACGCTGGCCGCCGCGCTCAAGGTCGCCGACGGCGCACCGAAGGGCTCGGTCCTGCTCGCGATGCTGCCGGACACGGGCGAACGCTACCTCTCGACGTTCCTGTTCGAGGGCGTCAATGAAGGGTCGGACGAGGAGTGGTTGGCGTCGCTCGGGTGATCGTCCGGGGCGCGGTGATCGGGATGTGACGCGTCGTCGTGGCCATGCCGCCGCGACGCGTCGTCGCGCCTTCGCCGTCGGCGCTCCGGCGAAAGGAAACCGCGACGCGCCGGCCGATCCCGCGCACGAATCCGATCCCTGGCTTTTCCTTCGTGCCCTCCGTGCCCTTCGCGTTTCCATCCTCTCCGAGCGCGGGCGAAGACACGAACGGGCGCCGAAGCGCCCGTTCCTGCATCACCGTGGCCGGCGCGGGGCCGGGGCATGGGTCAGGAGGCCTTCTTCCACTGGCCGAGCGCGGCGAGGCCGTTCTGCTTCGCGCGCAGCACGACCATGTCCTGGGCCGCGTTGAAGTTCGCCTGCATGTCCTTCGCCCACAGCTGCAGCGCGGCGCTCTGCATCGCGCGGCCGTAGGAGAACGACAGCGGCCACGGGTGCGGGCCCATCTGGTTCATCGCATTGAGGTGCGCGGTCGCCTGCTCGTCGCTCTGGCCACCGGACAGGAACACGATGCCCGGCAGCGTCGCCGGCACCGCGGACTTCAGGCAGCGCACGGTCGCCTCGGCGACTTCGTCGACGTCGGCCTGCTCCGGGCAATCCTTGCCGGACACGACCATGCTCGCCTTCAGGATCGTGCCCTCGAGCAGCACGTTCTGCTCGTACAGCGCGCCGAACAGCGAACGCAGCGTCGCTTCGGTGACCTCGTAGCAGACGTCGAGGTCATGGTGGCCGTCCATCAGCACTTCCGGCTCGACCATCGGCACGATGCCCGCTTCCTGGCACAGCGCGGCGTAGCGCGCGAGCGCGTGCGAGTTCGCTTCGATGCAGGTGCCGCTCGGCGTGTCCTCGCCGATCGTGATGACCGCGCGCCACTTGGCGAACTTCGCGCCGAGGCGGGCGTACTCGGCGAGGCGCTCGCGCAGGCCGTCGAGGCCCTCGGTGACGAGTTCGCCCGGGAAGCCGGCCAGCGGCTTGGCGCCGATGTCGACCTTGATGCCGGGCAGGATGCCCGCGTCCATCATGATCTTGGTGAACGGCACGCCGGCCTTGGTCGACTGGCGGATCGTCTCGTCGTACAGGATCGCGCCGGAGATGTGCTCGCCGAGCTTCGGCGCGGTCAGCAGCATCTCGCGGTAGGCGCGACGGTTTTCCTCGGTGTTCGGCACGTTGACCGAATCGAAGCGCTTCTTGATCGTGGCGGTCGACTCGTCGATCGCGATGATCCCCTTGCCCGGTGCGACCATCGCCTGGGCGACGCTTTCAAGCTCTTCGATGCTCATCCAAGGACTCCGTGAACGAAAGGACGCCGCGGCCGCGGTGGGACATCGGCCGGAGCGGGGAATTTCAGGGGCCGGGATTATAGGCCAGTTCCGCCGCCGCGGGCGTTCAGCCGGACGGGACGGGCAGCAGCGCGTCCTCGTGCAGGGGCCGCGGCAGGGTCGCGGTGTCGACCGCATAGAGTCCGCCGACGTTGTTGCCCATCCAGAGCAGGCCGGTCGACGGGTCGAGGTCGATCGCGCTGAGGTCGCCCAGTTCGCTGCGCCGCGCCGCCGCGACCCGCACGCGCAGGCCGTCTCCGGCACGCTCGAACACGGCGTGCAGCACCACGCCGCGACCTGCGGCGTAGACGCCCTGCCCCTCGCGGTCGGCGACCAGGCCGTACAGCGCATCGCCGAGTTCGGGCACGCGCCACAGGCGCCGGCGCTCGGGCTCCCACGCGTACACGCGCGTCGGCTGCGTGCCGAGCACGGCGACCACGCCGGAGGCCGGTACTTCGACGACGTGGTAGCCGCCATGGCTGTCGATCGGCATCGAGTGCGCGCGCCAGTGACCATCGACGCGATCGAGCGCGACCAGGCGGTCGTTCCAGGTGCCGACCAGGCCGCGCCCGGCGGCCGCGTCGATCCAGAACGCGTGCAGGCTGGTGTCCGCGGCGCCGGTCAGCGCGCGCAGGTCGATCGTTTCCTCTTCTTCCAGCGTCGGCCAGCGCCAGCGCTTGAGCGTGCCGTCCGACGAACTCGACCACAGCGCGCCACCGGCGAGCTGGAGCTGGTTGACCAGGTAGTCGTGGCCACGCGAGCGCCATTGCAGGTCCATCGCGGGCAGGTTCCAGATCGCCAGCGTGCGGTCGTCGGACGCGCTCGCGAGGTGTGCGGTGTCGCCGGCCAGCGCGGTGACGCCGTCCGTGTGCACGGCGTGGTGGCGCACGCCGCCGCCGGACAGCTCGTGCACGATGCCGTCGCGCGAGCCGGCGAAGATCGCGGCCGGTTCGCGGCTCACGTGCACGGCCCAGGTTTCCTGGTTGCCGAGCACGTGCTGGCCGGCGAGCGCGAGCGCGCCGTAGTCGTAGTGGACGAGGCGGTGCGCGCCCGCGTCGAGAGCGAGGATGCCGTTGCCGTCGACGCGCAGGCCGGCCGGCGTGTCGACGCTCGCGTCGCCGCGCTCGGCGAGTACCGCGCCGTCGCGCACCAGCGCGATGCCGCGGTCACCCGCGGCGACCAGGGTCGGCGCGTCGGCGACCCAGGCGAGCGCCTGCGCGCCCTGCGGCAGGGACAGGGCCCGCGGCGGCGACCGGCCTTCGAGGTCGAACACGAGCAGGTCCGGGCCTTGCGCGGCGAGGGCGAGCCGCGGCGGCGCATCGAGCAGGGCGACCGCACGCACCCGGCCGAGGTCGAGCGGCCGGTCGAGCAGGGGCGCGCCGTCGCGGCGGAACACGCGCACGCGGCACGCGTCGACGGCGACGAGCGCGACGAACTCGCGCGACAGCGCGACCGCCTGCGCCGATGCGAGCTCCGGCCAGGCGGCGACCTCCCTCAGCTGCCCGCCGTCGCGCCGCCACAGCGTGGCCGCGTGCGCGTCGACGCTCACCACGGCGCGGCCGTCAGCGGCGACCGACAGCTCGGCGCCAGCGGCGTCGAACCCGGACGGAAAGCGCGCCAGCGCGCGCATCTCGCCGCTGAGCGGATCGACCGCACGCAACCCGGTCGCGTCGAGCACCGCGAGCGTGCCGTCCTCGAACGCGCCGAGCAGGCGTTGCCCCGGCGACAGGGTGACGCGGCTCGCCTCCGCCTCGCCGTCGAGCGGTCGCAGGTACCAGCCGTCCGCCGACGCGAGCACGGCGACGTCGAGGCTGCGCGTGAGCAGGCTGCGCGCGTCGACCGGTACCTTCGACTCGGTCCTTCGTCGCAGGAGGCCCTGCGGCTGCGCCTCGATCGCGGTCGCGCCGGCGTCGACGGCGCCGCCCGGTGCCGCGTTCTCGCGGCGCGCCAGCCACGCCGCCGCGGCGAGCGCGACGAGCATGGCGCACGCGAACCGGATCGCGACGCCGCGCGGCACGCGGCGCCGCGCCACGCCCGCGCGCGTCGGCGCCGACGCGGCGGCGATGTGCGGCGCGACCCGCGTCGCCGGCGCGACCGACGGTTCGCGCGCCGGCGTGAGTCCGAGCGCCCCCGCGAACCCCTCGACCGAGGCGTGGCGCGCGTCGGGGTCGAACGCGAGCGCTCGCCCGATCGCCTGCACCACGTGCGCCGGCGTGTCCGGCGGCAGTTCGGCGGCCAGCGCGGCCGGCGCGCGCGCGAGCCCTTCGAGGCTGATCTCGCTGAAGCGGTTGCCACTGCGCAGCGGTCGCCCGCGCAGCAGCTCGGCGGCGATCAGCGCCAGTCCGTACTGGTCCGTCGCGAGCGTGACCGGGTAGCCGTAGAACTGTTCCGGCGCGAAGTATTGCGGCGTGCCGATCACGAGGCCGGTGCGCGTCAGGCGTGCCGCCGCGTCGGCGCCGTCGTCGACGACGCGCGCAATGCCGAAATCGAGCAGCTTGGCGCACTCGTCGCCGCCGTGGTGCACGACGAACACGTTGTCGGGCTTGAGGTCGCGATGCACGATGCCGCGGGCGTGCGCATGCGCGAGCGCGGCGGCGATGCCGCGCAACAGCGGCACGCAGCGCGCCCACGGCAGGCCCTGCGGCGCTGCCGCGAGGCGGCGCGCGAGGCTCTCGCCCTCGAGGAACTCCATCACGTAGTACGGCACGTCGCCGGGCGAGACGTCGAAGTCGTGCACCTGGACGATGTTCGGGTGGTGCAAGCCGGCGAGCAGCTTCGCCTCGCGCAGGAAGCGCTCGCGGAACGTCGCGTCGCCGAGGCCCGGTTGCAGCAGCTTGACCGCGACGGCGCGCCCGAGCGTCGCGTGGCGGCCGCGCAGCACCACGCCCATGCCGCCGCTGCCGATGATGTCGACGAGTTCGTACTTGCCGAAGGCCTGGCCGACGAACACGCGCGCATCGGCGCCGACGGTCGGGCCGCCGCAGCGCGGGCAACGCTCGATGCCTGCAGCCGTCGCGAGGCCGCAGGCACTGCAGACCCTGAAGTCCATCCGGACCGCCCCTGGGCGACGGCGCCATGGTGTCGGCGCGTCGCGCGGGCGTCAACGTGCGCCGGCGCGGCGGGCCGGCGGTGCGTGCCTCAGCGGTCCTTCCAGGCCAGCCTGTCGATCTGGCACTGCTGCAGGATGGCGCTGCGCGCGGCGGGGTCCTGCGGCAGGTTGAACGGGAAGATCAGCCAGCTGAACACGCGATCCCTGCCCGCGTTGGAAACGGTCGGCTCGAAGCGCAGGTTCTTCGCCATGCTGTGGGCGATCCTGGCGAGGTCGCCCTCCGGCACCACGCGTTGCACCTTGATCGTGCTGGTGCTGCCGTCCTTCTCGACCACGAACGAGACCGCGGCGCAGCCGGGCGCGCTGATGTTGCGCGCGATGTTCGGCACGTCGGCCTCGACCGACGAATGGATCAGCACCCACGAGCCGGCGAGCTTGTCCGGCACGACCACGCGCGGCGGCGCATCCGACTGCGCAAGGGCGGCGCCGCTGGCGACGAGTGCGGCGAGTAGCAGTGCGCGCGACATGGCGATCTCCTGGTATCCGGGTCCGTGGCGACGAGTGTACGCCGTCGGCGCGGTGGCGCGAGACCCGCTCAGGGATCGTCGGCGGCGACGGCGTGGGCGTCGCCGTGGCGATGGCGCCGCAGCCGTGTCGACGAGTAGCGGGTTCGCCCGCCGTCGACGAAGCCGACCACGCCGGGCACTGCGCAGGCGCGCGAGGGGCCCGGATGCCTACAGGTCGCCGAGCCCCTCGGCGAGGCCGTCCGTGCCGACCTGCAGCAGCTTCAGCGTGTTGGTGCCGCCACCCTGGCCGGTGTGGTCGCCGGTCGTGACGAGCACGCGGTCGCCGACCGCGAGGTGGCCGAGGCGGAACAGGTGGCGCACGGCGTCGCGCGTCGCCTGGGTCGGGCCGACGCCGTGCGCGTCGAACTCGACCGGGTTCACGTCGCGGTAGAGCAGCATGCGCCGGCGCGCGGCGGCGTTGCGCGACAGCGCGTAGATCGGCACGGTCGATCGGTAGCGCGACAGCCATTGCGCGGTCGCGCCGCTCTCGGTCAGCGCGATGATCGCGCGCACGCCGACCTGGCCGGCGAGGAACATCGCGCCGAGCGCGATCGCCTGGTCGGTGCGGTCGAGCCGGTGCATCCCGGGGCTCATGTCCTCGGTCGGCTCGAACTGGCGCTCGGCGCCGAGGCAGACACGCCGCATCGCCGCGACCGCCTTGTCCGGGTGGCGGCCGGCGGCGGTTTCCTGCGACAGCATGACCGCGTCCGTGCCGTCGATGACCGCGTTGGCGACATCGAGCACTTCCGCGCGCGTCGGGATCGGAGACTCGACCATCGACTGCATCATCTGCGTCGCGGTGATGACGACGCGGCTCTGTACCAGCGCTTCGCGAATGATCTTCTTCTGCAGGCCCGGCAGCTCGGCGTCGCCGATCTCCACGCCGAGGTCGCCGCGCGCGACCATCACCGCGTCCGCCGCGTCGACGATCTCGGCGAGGTTCTCGATCGCCTCGGCGCGTTCGATCTTCGCGACCAGTGCCGCATTGCCGCCGGCCTCCTGCAGCAGGCGACGCGCCTGCACGATGTCGTCGGCGGTCTTCACGAACGAGACGGCGAGGAAGTCCGCGCCGAGTTCGGCACTGAGGCGGATGTCGTTGCGGTCCTTGTCCGACAGCGCGGCGACGGTGAGGCCGCCGCCGAGGCGGTTGATGCCCTTGCGGTCGGACAGGCGCCCGCCGATGACGACCTGGCAGCGCACGTCCGTGCCGGCGACCTCGATCACTTCGAGCGCGACCAGGCCGTCGTCGAGCAGCAGCACGTCGGCCGGCTTCACGTCGCGCCAGAGGTCGAGGTAGCTGACGCCGACGCGCGTCGCGTCGCCCGGCGGGGCGTCCGCGCGGCAATCGAGCGTGAACGGCTGGCCTGCCTGCAGCTCGACCGGCCCGGACGCGAAGCGCTCGATGCGGATCTTCGGACCCTGCAGGTCGGCGAGGATGCCGACCTCGACGCCGAGCTCCGCCGCGGCCTCGCGCACGGCCTGCGCGCGGCGGCGATGGTCATCGCCGCTGCCGTGCGACAGGTTCAGTCGCACGACGTTGACGCCTTCGGCGATGAGCCGCTTCAGCGCGCCGGGGGTATCGGTCGCGGGCCCGAGGGTCGCGATGATCTTGGTGCGGCGGATCTGCTCGTGCATCGTGCGCTTCCCGGCCCGTCCAGCGCATTACGCTAGCACAGCCGCCACGTGCAGCCATCGCGCGCCGCGCCGTCACACCCGGTTCGCGCGCAGGCGCGAAGCGCACCGTCGGTGTCGCGATCGAAGCGCCGATGGAACTCGCGGCAACCGCGCTCACCTGCGCGAGCGCCGCGGGCGAGAATGCGAGGCGTCGCATCATCGCCTCGATGGCAGCTCGGATGTCGGCGTGGCCTCCGACACGACGATCGAAGCGCGCGACGGACTCGCCGCTGCGCGGCGGCGACCCACCACCCTGCGGATGCGCGCTGCATGTCCACTGGCGGCAGCGTCGACGCTCGTGCGCATTCGCGCCTGCGGCGCGCCTACGGGCAGAGCAGCGCCTGCAAAGCCGCCGGGCTCGCGGCGATCGCGTCCGCGCCGGCGTCGCGCAGCTCCTCCAGGCTGCCGAAACCCCAGCCGACGCCGATCGCGCGCACCGCGTTCGCACGCGCGCCCTCGATGTCGAAATGCCGGTCGCCGATCATCGCCGCATGCTGCGGCTCGACGCCGAAATCGGCGAGCGCGCGGCCGATCATCGCGGCCTTCTCGCTGTCGCGGCTGCCGGCGCTGGCGGCGTAGACCTGGGTGAAGCGCGCGCCGAACGGCAGGCTGCGGACGATCCGCCCGGCGTACAGGTCGACCTTGGTCGTGACCACCGCGAGCGCGGTGCCGCGCTCGGCGAGCGCCTCCACCAGGCCGCCGACGCCGTCGTAGACGCGGTGCTCGCGCCAGCCGAGGTCGCCGTAGCGCTCGCGGTAGTGGCCGACCGCCTGCTCGACACGCCGCTCGTCCTCGCCGAGCACGAGCGGGAACGTCGCGCGCAGCGGCGGGCCGATCCATGCGCGCAGCGCGGCGCGCGGCGGACTGCTGGCACCGACGCGCGCGAGTGCGTACTCGATCGAGGCGAGGATGCCCTCCTCGGAATCGATCAGCGTGCCGTCGAGGTCGAACAGCGCGAGCTTCAATCGAAGCCGTCGGCGAAGATCAGGTCCAGGTCCGGACCGCGACGCAGGTCGAGCACGAAGCCTTCGTCGGTCTCGGCGACGACGTCGACGGTGAACGCGTCGCCCGGCGCGGTCCAGCTCTCGCCGACCTTGAACATCGAGCCTTCGTTGTTCGAGCGGTCGGCCGGCGGCACCTGCGCGTCGACGCTCCAGGCCGGCTCGTCGCGGTTCTCGTCGACCTCGTGGATGATGACCGCGGTGCCCGCGAGCGATGCGTCGTAGCCGGGCACGCGCTTGCGCGCCTCGATCACGTAGTAATGGCCCGCCGGCTCCGGTGCGGGCAGGGTCACGACGATCATCTGCACGTTGGCCGATTCCGCGAGGCTGGCGCGGTCGAGCACGATGCCCGCGGTCATGCCGTCGGTCGCGATCGTCAGCTTGCGCGGCGCGTCGATCCAGCCGAGGTGGTCGCGCGACCAGATGCTGATGTGCTTGGGCTGGGTGCCGTAGGTCCCGTCGGTGTTCGCGTTGCTCCACGCATCGCTCATGACGTCCCACGGGTTGTCGTAGGGATCGCCGTCCTGGTCGGAGTTGTTCGCGTGCGGCAGGCCGAAGCCGTGTCCCATCTCGTGCGCGAGCGGCGCCTCGTTGGCGAAGCCCCACGGTGGCTCCCAGGTCGAGTACCAGAGCTTGGTCACGCCGTCGAGCGTGCCGAAGTAGCCGCCGCCCCAGGCGCAGCCGTCGAGGTCGCCGTTGTACATCGTGTTGATGCCCTCGAACGGCGCGAAATCGACCGACGGGTCGGCGGCGGCCGTGCAGTCGCGCCACAGCGCGCCGAGGTCCGCCTGGCCGGACGGGACGAAGCAATTCGGCGAATCGGGCACGTAGTGCGAGCGCGGGAACGGCAGCGTGAACCAGCCGGCGACGTCGCTGCCGACGAGGTCGACCTTGTCGTAGGACACTTCGCGCCAGTAGTGGTCGAGCCGTCCCGGCGTGTTCGAAAGCATTTCGGTGAAGTACGCGGGCGGCTCGGGATCGGCGCCACCGATGTCCGGGAAGCGGCACAGCAGGGTGATCCACGGCTGCGAACCGCTGACGCGCGGGCGTGACGGCGACGACCAGGCCGCCGTGGTGTCGACGATCGACCGTGGTACCAGCCCGTCCGGCCACGGTCCCGGCGCGAGCGTCATCTCGACCTCGCGCCCGTACAGCGCGTAGACGTTGCCGACCGCGGCGCGCGCGGCATCGAGATCGACGCGTTCGCGACTGCCGTCTTCGTAGGCAAGCCACAGTTGCGGCGCGCGCGGCCCGGGCTCGCCCGGCGCGGCATCGCCCCAGCGCATCTCCAGATGGCCGCGGCGCACCGATTGCGCGTGCGCCGTGCCGGCGGCAGCCCACAGTGCGAGCGCGAGCGCGCTCCAGTGCCTCGTCTTCATCATCCCTCCCCCGGTTGCGAGCGAAGGCCGAGTATCGCGCGCGGCGCCGCCGCCGTCAGCTCCGGCAGTCTCCGCCGCGCGCCTCCAGCGCCGCGACCGCCGGCAGCTCCTTGCCCTCGAGGAATTCGAGGAACGCGCCGCCGCCGGTCGAGATGTAGGAGACGTCGCCCTGGACGCCGTACTTCTCGATCGCCGCGAGCGTGTCGCCGCCGCCGGCGATCGAGAACGCGCGCGACGCCGCGACCGCGCGCGCCAGCGTCTGCGTGCCCTTGCCGAACGCGTCGAACTCGAACACGCCGACCGGCCCGTTCCAGACCACGGTGCCGGCCTGCGCGATCAGGGCTGCGTAGCGCCGCGCGGTATCGGGGCCGATGTCGAGGATCATGTCGCCGGCGGCGACGTCGGCGACCGGCTTCACCGTCGCCGGCGCGTCGGCCTTGAACTCGGGTGCGACGACGACGTCGGTCGGCACCGGCACGTCCGCGCCCCGCGCCTTCGCCGCGGCGATGATGCGTCGCGCGGTATCGACCAGGTCCAGTTCGACCAGCGACTTGCCGACCGGATGCCCGGCCGCGGCGATGAAGGTGTTCGCGATGCCGCCGCCGACGATGAGCTGGTCGACCTTGGCGACCAGCGTTTCCAGCAGCGCGAGCTTGGTCGACACCTTCGACCCGGCGACGATCGCGAGCAGCGGTCGCGCCGGGTGTTCCAGCGCCTTCGCCAGCGCATCGAGTTCGGCCATCAGCAGCGGGCCGCCGGCGGCGACCCTGGCGTGGCGGATCGCGCCGTGCGTCGACGCCTGCGCGCGGTGCGCGGTACCGAACGCATCCATCACGTAGACGTCGCAGAGCGCCGCGTAGCGCTTCGACAGCGCCTCGTCGTCCTTCGCCTCGCCGATGTTCATGCGGCAGTTCTCGAGCAGGACGAGTTCGCCCGGCTTCACCTCGACGCCGTCGAGCCAGTCGCGCACGAGCGGCACCTCGCGGCCGAGCAGTTCGCCGAGGCGGCGCGCGACCGGCGCGAGCGAATCCTCCTCGCTCCACTGCCCTTCCTTCGGGCGCCCGAGGTGCGACATGACCATCACCGCGGCGCCCTTGTCGAGCGCGAGCTTCAGTGTCGGCAACGCGGCGAGGATGCGCGTCTCGGAGGTGATGCGGCCGTCCTCGATCGGCACGTTGAGGTCCTCGCGGATCAGCACGCGCTGGCCGGCAAGATCGAGATCGCTCATGCGCACGACGGACATCGGGGCTTCCTGACGCTGGAAAGGGGGCGCGCATTATCCCCGATCGCCGCCAGCGGGTTAAGGAACCTCGATCACCACGCGCCCGCGAATCGACTTCGACGATGCGCCACGGCAGCGACAGCGCTGCGAGCGCAACGAGCACCCACGGTCACGAAACGCACTGCTACCATTCCGATCGCGCCGGCGCGCGGCGAAGGTCCGCGGCACGCGCGGCCCGGCGTTCCACCCCACCGCCGGCTCGGCACCATGCACGAAGCCGAACGAGAACCGCCATGAGCACGCACACCGCAACGATCGCCTGGCAACGCGGCGACGAACCGTTCGCCGGCGGGCGCTATTCGCGCCGCCACGAGTGGCGCTTCGACGGTGGCGCGGTGGTCGCCGCATCGCCGTCGCCGCATGTCGTGCCCGCGCCGTGGTCGGATGCGGCAGGGGTCGATCCCGAGGAAGCGCTCGTCGCCGCCATCGCGAGCTGCCACATGCTCTGGTTCCTGTCGATCGCCGCGGACCGTGGCCTGGTCGTCGAACGCTACGAGGACGAGGCGATCGGCACGATGGCGCGCATCGCGCCGGGCCGGCAGGCGATCACCGAGGTCGTGCTGCGCCCGCTGATCGTGATCGCCGGCGACGCGGTCGACGCGGCAACGATCGCTTCGCTGCACGAGGCCGCGCACGAACGCTGTTTCATCGCCAATTCCGTCCGGACCGCGATCCGCGTCGAGGCGCGCGCCTAGCACGGCGACGATTCGCCCCGGCCGCGCGCTCCGCGCGGAACGTGACGGGGTTCCGAAAATGCCATGGATTGACACCCCGCGCTCCGGCGACGGCCGCGGTGCGAATTCGTGACGCGCTGCGCAGGCGAAATTGAGACACAGCGCACATTTTCTCCCCCCTGGCGGACGGGGTGAGGGCCATCACCCGCCATGGCATGCAATTTGCTGCATCACAGCGATCGAAAAGACACGGAAGACGACAGAGCGATGCTGGCGACAGTCGACCCCTTCGAGCCGCTCGGCGGCGAGCACGGCCCCGCGCCCTCCGCCCCGGTGGGCAACCAGCGCTCGCTGCAGTGGCAGAGCCGCTACGACGGCCTCGTCGCGATCGCGACCATCGATGGCAAGGCCGTGGCCGGCATTTCCGGCCCGTGGTCGGGCAAGTACGCGCTGACCTGGTGGGAGCGCCCGATGCCCGCGCGCGAACTGGAACTGCACGACACGCTCGGCTCGGCGCAGCGCGAAGTCGAGGAATGGGCGCTGCGCATGCACATGGATGGCTACGTGCTGCCGCTGCCGGTCGCGCCGGCGCGAACCGCGGCGCGCACGCGCAAGCGGGGCCTGTTCGACCGCCTGTTCGCGCGCCTGGCGTCGCAGTCGGCGAGCGAGAAGATCGAGCGCCTGCGCAGCGCGCGCCTCGGCAACGAGCCCGAGCTCGGCGACCTGCACTTCGCCGCGAACGAATAGCGGCGCGCGGCGCGATCCCGCCGCCACCGCGCGCGAACCGCATCAGCCGCGCCGCCGCCCCGGCGTGCGTCGTCGCACGTGGATCGACGTCGCCGAACCGTCGCCGCTCCGGCGCTTCTCGATCTCGAACAGCCCACTCGCGGCGACCAGTTCGCTGAGCTTCTGGTAGCCGTAGTTGCGCGCATCGAACTCGGGCGCCTGCTTCGCGATCACGTTGCCGATCGCGCCGAGGAAGGCCCAGCCCGAATCGTCCGAGGCCGCGTCGACGGCGTTGCGCAGCAGGTTCACGAGCCGCGCGTCCTGCTTCAGCTGCGCCGTGCTGCGCGGTTGCGCCGCCTCCTCGCCGTCCTCCTTGGCGACGAGGATCTCGGTGTAGATGAACTTGTCGCAGGCCGACACGAACGGCGCCGGCGTCTTCCGCTCGCCGAAGCCGTACACGACCAGGCCGGCCTCGCGCACGCGCGCGGCCAGGCGCGTGAAATCGCTGTCGCTGGAAACGATGCAGAACCCCTCGAGGCGACCGGAATAGAGCAGGTCCATCGCGTCGATGATCAGCGCGGAATCGGTCGCGTTCTTGCCGGTGGTGTAGCGGAACTGCTGGATCGGCTGGATCGCGTGCGTCAGCAGCTGTTCCTTCCAGCCTTTCAGCTGCGGTCCGGTCCAGTCGCCGTAGATGCGCTTGACCGTCGCCGTACCGTACTTGGCGATCTCGGCGAGCAGGCCCTCGATCACCGCCGGTTGCGCGTTGTCCGCGTCGATGAGCACCGCAAGTTTGGTCGACTGCGTCGCCGCCATGCCCCTTCCTCCATGCCGCGTGCGGCCAGCGTACTCCGCGTGGGTTTGCCGCGCACGTCGGCTGCGCGGCAGGGCCCGGCAGGGGGCAAGACCGGGAAGAGAACGACCCGAGCGCGAACGAGCGAAGGCCCCCTGCGTGGAAGAACGAAAGGGCAAAGCCTGAAACCCGAAGGGCACGAAGGAAAAGCCAAGGCGTAGGAAGACGGGAACACGCCACGGGAGGGAGCACACGGAGGAGCTCCCGAAGGCCTGGGGTGCGTGGATGCGCAGGGTGGCGCGCGCAGCCTCGGGTGGGACGCAGCGCGTGCGTGGTTCCTCCAGCGAGCGGCGAGCGCACGCCGCCGAAGGCATTCGACGCCTGGCGCGGCGATCCCGTGACGGCGCCCGGACGCGCCTGCCGCCTCAGCGCAGGTGCGCGAACAGCAGTGCGATGTAGGCGCCGATGACGACGAGCCCGGTCGCCGCGATGATCTCGTGGAAGCGCGGGCGGCGCACCAGCGCGCCGGCGACGCCGGTCGCGGCGAAGACGAGGTGGAATGCGAGGTCCAGCGGCGGCGGCCACTCGCCGTAGATGACGCGGCTCTTGGCGATGCTCGCGGCGATCAGGGCGACGAACAACGCGAAGAACCAGCGTTGGTGGTCGTAGTAGTGCGCGCGCAGGTCGAAGCCGGCGTCGCCGAAGAAATCCGGCAGCACGAGCGCCGCGAGCAGGTAGACGACGATCGTCTGCGCCAGCACGACCGAAAACGCGAAGAAGGTCCAGTCCTCGAGGTGGCGCAGGTCGAACATCGCCCACCACGACTGCACCGCGATGACCAGCACGAGCACGGACCAGACGACCGCCGGCCAGTACATGCGCAGCCGCGCGCGCGACTGCATGAGGCCGCGGAAACCCTTGAGCACCTGCGTGATCGCCAGGCCGAGGATGATCGACAGCAGTACCGAGAGGTAGCTGAATGCGTCCATCGTCAACCTGCGTGCCGGTCGCCGGCGCCGGCGAGGGCGCGCGTGGGCGTGGTGTTCGCGGCCATGGCCTTCCCCCGTGGCGGGGCGCTCGCGCGCCCACGGATCGCGTTCCGCGATGGAACGCCGGGAGGATAGCAAACGCGCCGACCCCCGACGCGCAGCGGTGATGCAACGCGAAGCCCGGCATGCGGAGGCCGGGCTTCGCGCAGGGCCGTACTCAGTCGTCGTCGCGCGGCACGTCGACCTTGCCGCGCACGCCGCGGTGGCGCACCTCGCCCGAGCCCTTGCTGCGCACGGTGAAGTCGCCGCCGACGTCGGACACGGTGACGTCGCCGGAGCCGAGCGAGCCGACGCCGACGCCGCGATCGACGTGCGAGATGCGCACGTCACCGGAACCGACACGGCCGACGGTCACGCTTCCGCCGACATTGTCCAGGCTGACGTCGCCGGACCCGACGCGGTCGATCGTCACGTCGCCGCGGATGTCGCGCAGCGACAGGTCGCCCGACGAAACCGAGCGCACCGCGAGGCTGCCGATGTCGCCGCCGTCGACGTCGCCCGAGCTCAGCGACAGCGTGACCGGGCCGGCGACCTTGTCGACGCGCAGGTCGCCGGAGCTGCCGTCGTAGTCGAGCGAGGCGACGTTGCGGATCCTGGCGTCGCCCGAGCCGGAACGCAGCTCCACCGCGAGTGCCGCCGGCACGCGCAGTTCGAGGTCGACGAACGCGTAGCTCGATTCGAACCAGCTCCAGCGCTGGTCCTGGTTCTGGTGCGGCGCGATCTCGAGGCGGTCGCCGCTGCGCTTCTGGTCGACGCGCAGGCCTTCGAGCCATTCGGCGTTCGAGGCGCAGGCGCGGCCGCGCACCTCGACCTTGGCCAGGCCGGGCACGCCCTCGACGACGAGGTCGCTCGAACCGATGCGCAGCGCGAGCGTCTTCAGCCCGGCGGCATCGACGTCGAAGTCGCGGCGCGCCTCGTAGCGGCAGTCGCTGGCGGCGGCGAAGGCGGGGAACAGGGCGAACAGGATCAGGGCGTGGCGCATGGCGGTCTCCGGGTCGGTGTGCCCATGGGATGCGACGGGGTGCGCAAAGGTTTAGACGCCGGCCAGGCCGTGTCGCGGACAGCCGATCCGCGCCGGGACATCGCCGCCGTCACGCCGGATTGGTAGAGTCGCCCATTGCCTGCGTGCCGGCCGGCGCGCGCCCGACCGGAACACCGCCATGCGCCACGCCGCCCTGCCTGCCCTGCTCGCCATCGCGACGGCCCTGCCCGCGGTCGCCTCCGACGACGTCTACGTGGTGGCCGGGCGCCACACCCTCGACGCCGCGTTCGCGCGGCTCGACGACGCCACGCCGTGGGCCGACAGCCTCGGCACTCCGCTCGCCGTCGCGCGCCTCGATGCCGAGGGCGTCGCCACCCTCGTCCGCCACGTGCACGAGGTCGAGCGACGCTGCGGCGGCTTCTTCGCGTTCGCGTCACGGCCCGAGGCGGAAGCGTTCCTCGCCGGCGAGCGCGCGCGCGACGCGGTCGACGCGCCGCACGGCTTCACCTACACGATCGACAACGCGGCGACGGTCGAGGCGTGGCTGCCGCAGGTCGACGCCGGCCACATCCGCGACACCATCGCGACCCTGTCGGCCTGGCGCAACCGCTGGTACCTGTCGAGCTACGGCGCCGCCGCGGCGAGCTGGATCCGCGACGACTGGCTCGCGCGCGCCGGCGATCGCGACGACGTCGAAGCGGAGCTGTTCAACGACTGCGACGACTGCGGCGTGCAGCCGTCGGTGATCCTGACCGTGCGCGGCGCCGAGCTGCCGGACGAGATCATCGTGGTCGGCGGCCACCTCGACTCGATCAACGGCCTGCAGTCGAACAACCCCGAGCAGGTCGCGCCGGGTGCCGACGACGACGCCTCCGGCATCGCGACGATCGGCGAGATCATTCGCGTGGCGCTCGCCGATGGCTGGCGCCCGCGGCGCACGGTCAAGTTCATGGGCTACGCGGCCGAGGAAGTCGGCCTGCGCGGATCACGTGCGATCGCCAGCCGCTTCGCCGCCGACGGCGCGAACGTGGTCGGCGTGCTGCAGCTCGACATGACCAACTACAAGGCCGGCACTGCCTACGACATGCAGCTGATCTCCGACCGTTCGAGCTCGGCGCTGAACACGTTCCTCGGCGAGCTGTTCGACACCTACCTCGCGCCGGGCGGGCTCACCCGCACCTCGGTTGCCTGCAACTACGGCTGTTCCGACCACGCCTCGTGGACCGCGGCCGGCTTCCCCGCGGCGATGATGTTCGAGGCCGGCGAGCCGCGCGAGTTCCCCGGGGACCTCGGCGCGTTTCCGTACATCCACTCGACCCAGGACACGCTCGCGAACATGGGCGACTCGGCCGGGAACAGCGTCAAGTTCGCGCGCCTCGGCCTCGCCTTCATCGGTGAGCTGGCCAAGACCGCGCAAGCCGCGCCGGGCGACATCCTGTTCGTCGACGGCTTCGAGGGCGGCTGAGCGCGCTCACGGCGGCGGCAGCGTCGCCGCCACGCGGCGCACGAGGTCGGCGTGGAACGGGTTGCAGGTCAGCCGCTGCAGCTGTTCGGCGCCGACCTGCAGCGCACCGCGCTCGCCGCGCAGCGACAGCGTGCCGAGGTGGACGCCGTAGTCCTCGTCGGCGCGCGGTGCGAGCCCGTACAACGGGTCGTCGCACGGGAACGGCAGCGCCACGTGCGTCAGTGAATACACCTCGGCCGGGAACGCGAGCCCGAGCGGGCGCTCGCGCGCCTCGGCCGCCGCCGGTTCGAACACGCGCTCGCCGACCTCGGGCGTGTCCGGCGCGAGGTTCGCGATCACGACCAGGCGATATGCATGCGGCTCGCCGCGGCGCAGCGCGTCGAGCTGGCCGGCCGCGGCGGGCCGGATGATCGGCGCGAGCAGGTTGGCGCGGTTGATGTCGTACAGCACGAGTTCGCTGCCGTTGGCGGGCAGGCGGTCGAACAGCGCGTGGACGACGGCGGCGCTGCTGACCGTCGCGTCGAGCACCGACTGGAAGGCGAGGATCGGCGGCATCCGCGCGATGCGCCCGCGGGCCGCGGCCGCCGCGATGCGCGCCTGCACGCGCGCGGTCAGGAGATGGGACTGCAGCGCGCCGTTGGCCGGGAACGAGTTGTACTTGAACGGGTTGAACTCGGGCAGGATGTCGATCCAGCGCGACTTCTCGAAATACGCGATCGCACCGAACAGCGGCAGCCACCGCGACAGCGACGCGAACGGGCGCAGGCCGATCATCGGCGACACCAGCACGAGGTGGTCCGGCAGCGGCAGGCCGGCGTCGCCGTCGAGTGCGTCCAGCGAGTAGTCGAGCGCGAGCGCGGCGCCGGTCGAGTAGCCGAGCACGTGGATCGGCCGTCCCGCGCCGACGCGCTGGCGCAGTTCGCGCATCGCGATGCGCGCGACCGCGCGCCAGTCCTGCCAGCGCACCTCGAGCAGGCTGCCGGGCACGGTGCCGTGGCCGGGAAGGCGCGGCGCGATCACCGCGAAACCCGCGCGCTCGTACGTCGCCGCGAGCGCGCGCACGCTGTACGGCGAGTCGGTCAGGCCGTGCAGCAGCAGCACGCCGCCGCGCGGCACGGCCGGCGTCGATTCGAACGAACGGTTCCAGTCGTGCGGCCACGGCCTGCGCGCGACGTCGTAGCGCAGCGCGCCGGCGACCGGCGCCGCGGCGAGCCGATCGCGCACCTCGTCGAACACGCGCTGCTCCGCCGCGAGGCAGTCCGCCCACGACGCCGTGGCCGGCAGCGTGTCCGCGCGCAATTCGGTCGCGGGCACGATGCGGTGCCAGGGCATGAGGTCCGGCATGCCGCGCGCGTCGAATGCGCGCACGAGCAGCGCGACGAGCACGCCGGCGACGGCGAGCACGCACGTCCAGGCGGCGTAGCGCAGCACGCGCCGTGCGAAGGAGCGGACCATGGCGCCATCGTAGCTCGATCGCGGCGCGTCGCGGCCGGCACGCCGGCCGGCGCTGCGCTATCGTCTCCGAACCCGGGTCGAACGCCTGCACGCATGTCCCTGGACACGACCGCGATCAACCGCGCCCGCCATCGTTTCGACGGCGCTGACGAAGCCTGGCTGTTCGGCTACGGCTCGCTGATCTGGAAGGTGGATTTCCCGTACCGCGAACGCCGCGTCGCGCGCCTCGACGGCTGGGCGAGGCGCTTCTGGCAGGGTTCGCACGACCATCGCGGCACGCCCGAGGCGCCCGGGCGCGTGCTGACCCTCGTGCGCGATCCCGGTGCGACCTGCACCGGGATCGCGTACCGCATCGCGGCCGACGTGTTCGAGGCGCTCGACCATCGCGAGAAGAACGGCTACCTGCGCCATGTCGTCCCGCTGCAGCTGGACCACGGCGGGGTCGTCGAAGGGCTCGTCTACATCGCGGACGAGCACAACGCGGCCTACCTCGGCCCGGCCAGCGACGCGGCGATCGCCGTGCAGGTGGCCGGGGCGCGCGGACCGAGCGGCGCGAACCACGAATACGTGCTCGAGCTCGCCGCCGCGCTGCGTGCCCTCCGCGCAGACGACCCGCACGTGTTCGCGATCGAGCGCGCGCTCGCGTCGCTGTAGGAGACGCGTGCGCACGCGCCACGCGACGGGTCAGGCGCGCATCCGTTCCCGACGCTGCTTGAAGCGATCGAGCGCCTCGCGCAGGTGCACCGAGCGGTCGCGCAGCCGCTTGAGCTTGTCGCGCGTCTGGATCACCTTCTCGACCAGCACCGCGCGCTGGCGCAGTTCGTGATCGTCCATCTCCATCGCGAGCGGCTTCAGGTCCAGCGAGGCGTCGTGGCTGCGACGCAGGGAATCGATCGCGAGCAGGGCATTGCGCAGGTTGGTGTTGACACTCATGCGGCTTCCATCGGTGTGCCGCGGGCGATCGCGGCGATGTCGCACCTTGGCGCGACCGGCCTGAACCCCGCGCGACCCGATGCGCCGCGTTCAGGCTACGGGGATAGGGCTGCCGGATCGGGATCGGGCGCGGCCGGGGATGGGGGTCCATGGAACGCGGCGCGCCAGCGGCTGCTTGTCGGAGGGACGGCAACCGTGGATGCGGCAGGAGGAAGCGGCGGGTCGGAGGTCCGGTGGGCTCGCCGCTGCGCGGCTGTGTCCGGCCACGGTCCGGCGCACGCGGCCCTGCCCGCTCGCGGCGGTCGTCGCACCGGGTCGACCTGATCGCTGGCGCTGCCGTCTTGCGCTTGGATCCGGCAACGGCTGCAATCGGAGACGCCATGCGAACCTTCGCCGCATTCGTCCTGCTCCTGCTCTGCGTCGCGGCGCCGCTGCGCGCGGAGACGCGCGTGCGCATCGTCGAAACCTGGCCCGCCGGCGAGGATGTCGTGCTCGGCCGCCAGCAGAGCTTCCATCTGCGCATCGCGTATTCGACCGATGCGCCGACGCACGTCTGGGCGCGGCCCTACCTGCGCGGCGAACCGGCGCGGGCGGGCTCGAACCCTTCACTGCTGCTCGAGGGCGAGGGCGAAACGATCGGCTGGTTCTTCCTGATGACGCCGGAGGACGAAGTCGACGAGGTGCGCATCGAGACCGGCGACGGTCGCCCCGGCTCGACCGCGGTCGGCGCGACCTGGCGCGGCCGCGTGCGCGGCAGCCAGGTGGCCGCGACCGGCGACGCTCCTGCCTGGGTCGCGCGCCTGAAGGACGACATGGAGACGCGGGCGCGCGCCGCGCGCGAAGCCGCTCACGCGAGCGAGGACCTGCGCGGTGTCGGCGTGGCGATGGCGGGCTTCCTGCTCGCCGTGCTCGCGGTCGGACTCGGCGGGTTCGTCGCGAGCGGCTGGGCGCTCGCGCGCTGGCGCGGTGGCTGGCGCATCGCGGCGGCGCTGCCCGCCGCATGGCTCGCGTTCGTCGTGCTGCGCTTCGTCGTCGACGTCGCGCGCGATCCGACGTCGCACAACCTGTGGCCCTTCGAGCTGGTCGTCCACGGCGGTCTCGTGCTCGGCGCAATCGGGCTGCTCGCGCTCGTCCGCGCCATCGCGCGCCGCCGCGTGGCATAGGGGCGCCGCCGCACGCACACGACCACGCACCCCGGTGCGGCCGCGTGCAGGCGCGCATGCGAGACGCGGCGCCGTTCGCATCGCTCTAAGCAAGCGTTCCGACGACCGACGGCCCGCCGAGTCGGTGCTCCAGGATGCGTCGATCGCCGCGCCACGGGATGAAGCACGCAGGCGCCGGCGTGCAGGATGATCCCCTGCGGCAGCACGCTGCGCGTATACTCGGCCACGCAATCGCATCCACAGGGGGATCGATGGAAACGTCCACTTCGCGCAGGCGCGTGCGCCTGCGCACGCCTGCGTTCGTCCTGCTCGCATCGGCCATCGCACTGATCGCGTCGCCGGATTCCGACAGCCTTGCCGGCACGCCGTCCGGATACCGCATCGACGTGCACCGCATCAGCGCAGGCGGCGGTCCGCTGCGCAATGGCTGCTACCGCTTGAACGGCAGCGTCGGCCAGCCGGCGCCGGGCTATTCGAGCGGACCCACGTACACGGTGCACGCCGGCTTCTGGCCCGCGGTCGCCACCGATCGTCCCGACCAGTTGTTCTTCAGCAGTTTCGAGGGGTGCTGAGCATGAAGAAGCGTCATCTGTCCACGCTGCTCGCCGCAGCGCTCGCGTGCTGTGCGCCGTGCGGCGTGATCGCGGCGCCGCTCGCGCCGCAATCGTCCGCGTTCACCTACCAGGGCCGGCTCGACACCAGCAGTGGCCTCGCCAACGGCGACTACGTCTTCACGTTCACGCTCTATGACGCCGAAAGCGGCGGCGCGCCGGTCATCGGCAGCACGCCGGTCACGCAGACGATCACGGTCGTCGACGGCCTGTTCACGACCGACCTCGACTTCGGCGCGGTGTTCAATGGCACGCAGTACTGGCTCGAGATCCGGGTCGGCACGACGCCCGGCAACCAGGAGACGCTCGACGGTCGCCAGCCGATCGCGGCGACGCCCGTCGCGCAGTATTCGCTGAACCCGGGACCGGCGGGACCGCAGGGACCGGCCGGTCCGCAAGGCCCGCAGGGCGAGGCCGGGCCTGCCGGTCCGCAAGGCCCGCAGGGTGAGGCCGGGCCTGCCGGTCCGCAGGGACCGCAAGGTGAGACCGGCGCCGTCGGCCCGGCCGGTCCGGCCGGCGCGACGGGTCCGGCGGGCCCTGCCGGTCCTGCTGGTCCGCAAGGCGAGACGGGAGCGACCGGACCCCAGGGTCCCGCCGGCCCGCAGGGTCCGCAGGGCGAAACCGGTCCGCAGGGTCCGGTGGGGGCCGTCGGCGCGCAGGGGCCGATCGGACCGGCCGGCCCGCAAGGCCCGCAGGGCGAGGCCGGCCCGCAGGGACCCGCCGGCCCACAGGGCGAAACCGGCCCGCAGGGTCCGGCCGGCCCGCAGGGACCGCAGGGCGTGCCGGGGCCGGCCGGCGCCGTGGGTGCGACGGGCGCCACCGGCGCGCAGGGTCCGCAAGGCCCGGCCGGCATCGCCAACGTCTACGGCGACGGCTCCGACGGTATCGTCACCCTCGGCACGGTCGACTGGACCACGTCGCCGCCGGCGAGCACGCTGCAGTACCAGAACCTCGCCATCAACGGCACGCTGACCGTGCCGAGCGGCCTCGTGATCCGCGCGACCGGCACGATCACGATCGGCGGCCAGCTCAAGGTCGTGACGAATGCGACCGCGGGCGCCGGCATCGGCAGTTCGGAAGCGCAGCTCGGCAACGACAGCATCGGTACCGGGGGTGCCGCGGCCAGTCCGTTGTTCGCACGACTCGCGGTGAGTCCGGGTCCGATCGGCGGCGGCGCCGCGCCGTACAAGGTGTCGAGCGTGTCGACGCCGGCCGGTGGTGGCGGAACCGTCGTGCTGATCGCCGGCGGCGCGATCACGATCGCGGCCGGTGGTTCGATCCACGCCGACGGCGCAGACGGTCCCGCGGCCGTGCCCTCGACCAGCAACGGCGGTGGCGGCGGTGGCGGCGGCATCATCATCCTCGCGTCGAAGACGTCGATCGCCAACAGTGGGACGATCAGCGCGGTCGGCGGCAAGGGCGCCGACGCACTCACCGGCGCGACCGGCAGCGCGGCCTCCGGTGGCGGTGGCGGCGGCGTGGTCAACCTGATCGCGCCATCGATCACGGCCGGCACGGTGACCGTCGCCGGCGGCGCCGCGGGTAGCGGCGTCAACGCCTCGGCCAACACGGGCTGGGGCGGTGGCGGCGGTGGTTCCGGCGGCGCCGGCGGCCGCAGCGGCCTCAGCACGCTCGGCGCGACCGCCGGTGCCAACGGCCAGGTGTTCCAGAAGGTCACGACCGATCCGTCGACGCTGTTCGTCTCGCCGGTCCATCGCTGAGATCGCGCGTCGCGCGGGGCGCCACGCCCCCGCGCGACGCGCGCACCGCATCGCCACCCCCGGCGATGCGCGCTCGCGCCGCTTGCGCCCCGCGCGGACGCGATGTCGGTGGCGGCCTTGAAAACGGCGTTTCCCGGTGCATCGCCACCGCGCCGAGGCCGCCATGTCCCGCCTCCGTCCGGCACCCAGGCGCCATGGCGGCGCGTGTTCACGTCGTACGCGTTCCATCCGGTGTCCAGCACGCTCGCCGACAAGCGCGCGACCGGCCCCGGTTACGGCGGACTCGCGAGCCTCGTTCCGACTGGCGATCGCCTGTTCGCGAGCGGTTTCGAGGAACCGAGCGGCGGCTGCTACCCGACCTGAGGCGGCGCGCACCCGCGGCACGGCGAGGCGCGGCTAGGGGATGGAGCACGCTCCTGCGTATAGGATGGGACTGCCCGAGGGAGTCCCGCCATGCGCCGTGCCCTGCCCTGCCTGCTGCTGGCCTGCACCGCGACCGTCCGCGCCGACTGGCTGCCGCACTGGCTCGAGCCGTGGCAGCACCCCGAGCCGATGCGCGGAGCCACGCCGGTTGCCATCGAGCGCACGCCCGACGGCGGCGCGTTCGCGCTGGTCGCGACCTCGCACCACGGCGCGAACCACGCGACGCTGGTGCGCTTCGATGCGAACGGCGGGTTCGCCTGGCTGCGCGAACACGAGGCGACGTCGCACGTCGCGATGGTGCTGTTCGACGGCCGCGCGCGTGCCGCGATCGTCGACGGCGCGGCGATCCGCACCTACGACGTCGACGACGGCACGCCAGGCTGGTCGGACGCACTCGGCGGCGCCTCGGTCGAGGCGGGCACGCGGCGCCTGGCCGTCTCGGTCGACGGCGACCTGTTCCTGCGCGCGAACGCGGATGGCGACGTGATCGTCGCGCGCTGGGCGCCCGACGGCACGCGGCGCATGGACTGGCGCTGGACCTCCGACGTGGCGGAGATGCGCGCGGTCGACATCGCGGCGATGCCGGACGGCGGCGCGGTCGTCGCCGCCACGGGCGCCGCGATCGGCGGCGGCGTGCACGTGGTGCGTTTCGGCGCGGACGGCGAGGTGCTCTGGCACGACCGCGAGGACGGCGACCTCGGCAATCCGCTCGGCGCGACGCACGTCGTCGCGGCCGGCGACGGCAGCGTGATCGCGGCGGCCTCGCCCGAATCCAGCCACGGCGCCCCCGAGGCGGTCGTCTGGAAGGTGCATGCCGACGGCACGCGTGCATGGACGACCGTGCTGCCCCAGGAACACCCGTTCGTCTCGCTCGAGGTCGCCGGCCTCGTGCTCCGCGACGGCGATGTATTCGCGGCGCCGCAATCGCCGATCGGCGAACGCCTGCGCCTGCTGCGCCTCGATGTCGCGAGCGGCGAGGTCGACGGCGATGCCCACGCCGGGATCAGTGGCTACCCTTCTTCGCTCGCCGTGGCGCCGAACGGCCGCCTGCTGGTCGCCGGCTTCCACTTCGTCGACAGTTCGGGCCACACCGACGCGCGCATCGCGGAATTCGATCCCGCCGGCTCGCCGTGCCGCGCGACGATCCTCGCTGGCAGCGGCGGCGCGCCGACCGTCGCCGGGGACGACGACGGCTGGCTCGTGCTGGTCGCGAGTTCGTGGCGACCCGGCGAGGGCAACGACGCACTGCTCGCGCGCTACGACGCCGACGGCGACTGCGACCGCCCCGACGCGCTCTTCGCAGACGGTTTCGACGCCTGAGCGACGCTGCCTACCGGCCCGCGTCGGGGCGACGACGCTAAGCGCCGGCCGCGGGATGCGGCATTCATGCATCGATGATGTCGCGCGCATGACAGCGGGCAGCGGATCGGCTATCACGAAGCCTTCGCCTTGCCGGAGTCGCTGATGAACCTGCTGTATCGCCTGGGCTTCCTTGCCGGCCTCGCCGCGGCCATGCCTGCCGCGGCCGACGACTGCGAGGACACCTCCGCCTACGCGCCGGCGCGCGCGATCATCGAGGAGCTCGACCGCATCGTCGCGCCGCAGGGCGTGCAGGAGAGCTTCACGCTGCGCGCCGGAGGCGTCGACCACCGCGTCCACGCGCGCGGCCAGGACCGCGCGAACCCGGTCCTCCTGTTCCTGCACGGCGGCCCGGCCTCGCCGGTCGTGCCGACACTGTGGCAGTTCGAGCGCCCGATCGAGGAGTACTTCACCGTCGTCCACTACGACCAGCGCGGCGCGGGCGCGACCTACGTCGCCGACCACGGCGAAGCGGTCGCCGGCAGCCTGCGCATCGCGCGCTACGTCGACGACGCGATCGAGATCGCCGAGGCGCTCCGCACCCGCTACGGCAAGCGCAAGCTCGTGCTGGTCGGGCACAGCTGGGGCACGGTCGTCGGCATGCAGGCGGCGCTGAAGCGACCGGACCTGTTCCACGCCTACGTCGGCATCGGCCAGGTCATCTCGACGCGCGAGAACGAGCGCCTGAGCTTCGCCTACGGCCTCGAGCAGGCGAGGAAGCACGGCAACGCGGCCGCGGTGCGCGAGATGGAGTCGATCGCGCCGTACCCGGGGGACCAGCCGATCACGCGCGAGCGCATCATCATCGCGCGCAAGTGGGCGCAGTACTACGGCGGCCTCAGCGCGTTCCGCAGCGACTCCGGTTACTTCTTCAAGGGCCCGCTGCTGTCTCCGGACTATGACGACGCCGCGCGCTGCGCGATCGACGAAGGCAACGTGTTCACGCTCGGGCGCGTGCTGCCGGAGTTCCTCGCGGTGGACCGCCGTGACGTGCGCCGCTTCCCGATCCCGGTCGTGATGTTCATGGGGCGGCACGACTACACCACGCCGTCGGCACCGACCGACGAGTGGCTGCGCAAGGTCGAGGCGCCGTACAAGCAGGGCGTCTGGTTCGAGCATTCGGCGCACATGATCCCCTGGGAAGAGCCGGGCAAGACGGTGGTCAGCCTCGTGCGCTACGTGCTGCCGCTGGTGAAGGAGTAGTCGATGGGTTGAAACATCGGGTTCCGACGCCGGCACGGCCGGGAGCCGGCGCCGCGCGTTCGCGCCCTTGGCGACTCCCACGCGTGGAGCGGCCCGGCCCACGCGGCGCGGCGCGTGGCCCGCTCCGCACCGGGTCTCCGCGTTGTTGATGGCGACCGGTCGGCAGCCTGCCGACCGGGTACGCGCAACAGCCACGGAGAAACCGATGAATCTTCGCAACCTGACGTTCGCCCTCGCGCTTTCCGTCGTCGCGGGCACCGCTTCGGCACAGGACTTCACGTTCGATCCCGATCGCCTCTACGGCGTCGAAGGCACGCTGAGCGAGGTCAGCGACGGTCTTTACGCCCGCGTCGGCGCCGACGGCGAAGCCTACGTCGCCGTCTCGCCGGCTGGCCATCGCGCGTTGCTGCAGAAGCTGCTGGACCTGCGTGCCAACGTGGTCGCGAAGTCAGGCGGCGCGGCCCGGGCTTTCGCTTTCGACAGCCTCATCGAGACGCTGAGCGCGCCCGAACCGAAGAACCAGGACGTCGGCGGCGACTGCAACGGCCCCATCAGCGGCGCCATGGGACCGTTGCGAGCCCAGGCGCTCGCCGGTGGCTTTCCGGGCAACGACTATGGCGCGAGCAGCAAGGCATCGAACGCGACGAACCCGATCGTGGCTACCACCAACAAGGCGACTGCGGACGTGCAGGACCGCAACGGCATGACGGTCGCATCCCAGGTGGACACGAAGACCGGAGCCACTCCGGCGCTGGCGACGGCGTATCACGCCCAGCGGGGTTGCACGGCCCAATCCACCGCCTCGGTGACCTGCCCGGGGCGCAGCAAGCCCTCGGTGAGCGCGCTGGCACTGAACCACAGGCCGAATTTCGTCAATCCGATTGGCCAAGTGGTCTCTTGCATACCGAACTGAGCCAAGGAGACCAGCGCGTGCGCGACGAGGACGGCGTTCGCCGTCCTCGTCGTCCGCGACCCGGCGCTCCGCCACGATTCGTGCGCAGCCAGGCATCGTGCACGAGCCGAACCAGGGCGGCCGCGACGCGCTGTTGGTCGACCCCGCGCACCCGACCCCGCCTGCTGCCCGGGGCAGTCGCGGTCATCGACGCCGGCGTTGCGCCGGGCTTGCGCCCATCCCGCGGCCACCTCACCACGCCCGCTCGGCGCCGCGATCGACATCGGCGCGTACGAGTACATCGGCGAGGCGATCTCCGCCGACCGCTTCGGGTGACCACGGCGCGCTTCCGTCGAAGCCATCGTCGAAGATGAAGCCGGGATCGAGGTCGAGCAGCAGGTCGAGGTTGGTGACCGCGTTCGGGTAGCCGGACGAGATGTGCAGGGTGCCGAAGCGCACCACGTTGTCGCCGTCGACGAGCTCGGACAGCGGCACGTCGATCGCGTGGTTGTAGCCGCCGGTCTGGCCCGGCTCGTCGAGCATCGCGACCTCGCCCGGCGTGAACGCGCGTTCGTGCGGCGGGTGGCCGTTCAGCGCATAGCGCAGGCGTCCCGTGCCGAGGCGGATGCCGTCGATGTCGTAGCCCTGGTAGTAACCGTTGAAGACGAGCCGCGCGCGCGTCGCGTGCCGCAGCGAGACCGCGCGGAACACCAGCGGCTCGCCGAGCGCGCCGACGCCGTCGGGGATGACGTAGCCGAGGCTGAGGCCGGGGTGTTCGATCACCTGGATCGTGCCGGGCGGGAACTCGTCGGTGGTCGTGAAGGTGTGCGGCACTTCCGCGCCGGGCACCTCGTACTCGCGCGTGCCGGCGAGCACCGGGCCGTCGAAGCCGATGTCGTCCCAGTACGTGTTCCACGAGCGCAGCGGCCGCGGCAGGCCGCCGAAGGTGATGCCGTACTTCCAGGTCGCGTGGTTGTGCGCGAGCAGCGAGACGTATCCACGCGTGAACGGCAGCGGCGGATCGAAGGCGACCACGCGGCGACTCACCAGTGGCCCGAAGGTGACGCCGTCCGGCGACGGCTCGGAGGTCAGCACCTCGAGCTGCTGTTGCGACAGGCGCAGCTCCACCCTGCACAGGTGGCCACGCGCGCGCGGAATCCCGTCGGACTCGCCCGGTAGCGTCGACAGCGCATGGTCGCGCACGACATGCACCTCCAGCGGTGCGCCGAGGAACACGGCGATGACGCCGTTGCGCGGGTTCGGGCCGCGGCCGTTGACGTCCCACGCCGGTGCCGCCGCGGGATCGTCGCTGACGACGATGCTGGTGTAGCCGAGCAGGAAGTTCGAGGCGAGGTCGGCCTTGAATGCGATCGTGCCGGTGCGCCCCGCGAAGTCGAACGGCTGGCGGATGCGGTAGGCATTGCTGCCGTAGTTCTGCGAGCCGACCGCGGTCATCAGGTAGTGGCTCGCGATCGGCGGCGATGGATCGCAGACCAGCGTGTCGCGCGTTGCCGGCAGGAAACCGGTCACGTCCGGCCGGCACGGCGGCGGTTCTTCCGGAATCAGGCCGAACTCGCCTTCCCAGACCCAGAACGTGACGCCGTCGCCGGTCGACAGCGACGGCGCATAACGCGTCGAGCTGAAGCGCGTGCGGCTGAGCTCGTTGCCGCGGCCGCGGTCCCACGGCGGCGCAGGGCCCTGCTCGAAGGTTTCGCAGAAGGCCGCCTGCGCCAGTCCGCAGCCGGGAGCGGCGCCCGCCGGTGCCGCGGACGCGAGCGCGAGCAGCGCGAGCGCGACGCGCAACACGCCCGTCGCCAGGGCGTGGCGCACGCGGGTGGGTACCGGCCGATCGTGGCGATGCATGGACCCGTCCCGTGCCGCCCGCAACGCGCCGATTGTCGACATGCGCGCCGGCCCGTTTCATCGACCGCATCGCAATTCCGGCGCGCTCGCCGGCGGTGCGACCGCGCGCGGTGTGGGTGGCGACTCAGGCCGGGGCCGCCCTGCGCCGCCGCGGCGCGCCGCCCGGGGCCGCGCGCTGGCGCGCGGTGCCGCGTGCCTGGGTCGCCCGCAGCCGATCGGCGAACGGCAGCGCGCGGCAGGCATCATCAATGCGCGCGAGCGCCTCGAGCAGGCCGGGGGCGGCTTCGTCGATCAGTTGCTGCGAGGCCGCTTCCATCGCAACCAGCGCACTCCGCAGTCGCGCGACCTCTTGCTTGCCCCTGGTGGTCAGCGCGACCACGGTACGACGGCCGTCCTTCGCGTCGGCGCGCGAGCGCGTGAGCCCGGTCGCCTCGAGTTGGCGGATCCAGCTGATCACGAGCGGATGCGACTGCCGCAACAGCGTGGCGATCGCGGTCACGCCGAGCGGGCCGTGCTCGTCCAGCGCGAGCAGGGTCGAAGCCGTGCGCGGCGGCGCATCGACACCCGCCTCCGGGTACCACTCGCTCGCGCCACGCACGAGTTCGTCCGACACGCGCCTGAGCAGGTGCGCGAGGAAGGCCGGCCCCTTGCCGCGGATGAAATCGTCCATTCTTGCGGCCCTCCCGCCGGCCGGGGTTGACTGCGTAGCTATTTACGTAAAGTATTACCGATATCGCGCGATGCGCGCCAGCGCCGGGAGCAGCCCATGGACATCCAGTCGCCGAAGCTCGCGGCGGCGCGGGTCGGCGTCGCGCTCGTCGTGCTGCTCGCGGGCGCGGGCCAGCGCTCGTTCGCGGCCGAGCCGGCGCGTGGCACCGATCGCGCCGACTGCCATGTCGGGCTCTACGCCCTGCGCGGCGGCGGCGACGTCGATATCGGCGCGGCCGGCGACGGGCAACTGCGCTGGCGGCGCAAGGACGGCACCAGCGGCCTGCTGACCGCCGCGGCCAACGGTCGCTGGACCAGCACGCTCGGCTGGACCGGACGACCCGACGGCACCCACGTGCGCTTCGGCCGGTGCGGCGCCGGACGCATCGAGTTCGACGGCACGCCCGGCTCGAGGGTCGAGTTCGACGTCACGGAAACGGTGTTCGAGGGCGCCGGCGTGCGCCTGGCAGGCCGGCTGGTGATGCCGAAGGGAAGCGGCCGCGTGCCGATCGTCGTGCTCGTGCACGGATCGGAGCATTCGTCGGCGCGCGACGCGTATTCGCTGCAGCGGCAGCTGCCCAGCGAGGGCATCGGCGTGTTCGTCTACGACAAGCGCGGCACCGGCGCCTCCGGCGGCGTGTATTCGCAGGCCTACCTCATGCTCGCCGACGACGCGATCGCCGCCATGCGCGAAGCGCGGCGACTGGCTGGCGACCGCGGTGGCAGGATCGGCTACCAGGCAGGCAGCCAGGGCGGCTGGGTGGCGCCGCTCGCGGCGCGGATCGAGCCGGTGGATTTCGTCATCGTCGGCTTCGGCCTCGCGGTGTCGCCGATCGAGGAGGACCGCGAGGCGATCGCGCTCGACATGGCGCGCAACGGGTACGGCGCCGACGTGGTGGCGAAGGCGATGGAGGTCGCGGACGCGACGGCGGCGATCCTCCGCAGCGGCTTCCGTGACGGCTACGACCGCCTGGCGGCGGTGCGCGCGCGCCATGCCGGCGAGCCCTGGTTCGGCAAGGTGCGCGGCAACTTCAGCTTCTTCCTGCTCCAATCGCCGCCAGCGACCGTGCGCGAGCAGGGACCGGTGCTGCTGGCCGGGGTACCCGCCGACCATGATCCGATGCCGGTGCTGCGCAACCTCGACACGCCGCAGTTGTGGATCCTCGGCGAGGACGACACCGAAGCCCCCAGCGCGGAAACCGCGCGGCGCCTGCGCGCGCTGATCGCCCTCGGTCGGCCGATCACCCTCGCGCTGTTCCCGCACGCCGACCACGGCATCTACGAGTACGAGACCGGCACCGATGGAACGCGCATGTCGACGCGCAACCCGGAGGGCTATTTCGCGATGATGCGCGACTTCATCCGCGACGGACGCCTCCGCGGCCACGCGGTGTTCGGAGGCGCGACGATCACGCGACCGTCGCGGCACGCGCGCTAGTCCCCGGCACGCGAAGCGGCGACCGGCTACCGGGCGCGCATCGTCGCCGACGCGCCGGCCGACCGCGTCCCGCAACGCCCCGGCGCGCGCGCGCGTCGTTTCGTCGAAGCGATCGACATCGGCGCGCGCCGCGTCTGCACCATCCGGCGGCACGCGACGCCGGCACTCCGGCGGCGACGTCACGATCCGCAGGGGACCGCATGGGCATCACGACACGACTGGGCGCCGTCGCGACGGCGCTGCTGGCCATCGCCGCGACCGCGCTCGCGGCCGACAACGACCTCGTCCACCGCGACGGCTTCGACGCCATCGGGATCCGGCCATCGAACCGCGGCGAAGCCGCACGCTTCCTGACCCAGGCCACGTTCGGTCCGACCGACGCGACGATCGACGCGCTCGCCGCGAGCGACTACCGCAGCTGGCTCGACGCGCAGATGGCACTGCCGCCGACGACCGTGCTGCCGTACATGCGCGCGGCGGAGCAGGTCGCCGATCCGCTCGCGCATCTTCCGTTCCACCGCTTCACGCAGGCGTGGTTCGTCAACGCGGCGACCGCGCCGGACCAGTTGCGCCAGCGTGTCGCGTTCGCGCTCAGTGAAATCTTCGTCGCCTCCGAGCGCGGCAACGCGCTCGGCGACGACGGCCTCGCGCTCGGCGCCTACTACGACATCCTGCTGCGCGGCGCGTTCGGCAGCTACCGCCGCCTGCTCGAGGACGTGACGCTCGCGCCGGCGATGGGCCGCTACCTCAGCATGTACCGCAACCGCAAGCCGGACGCGGCCGACAACATCCAGTCCGACGAGAATTACGCGCGCGAGGTGATGCAGCTGTTCTCGATCGGGCTGGTGCGCCTCAACGCCGACGGCACGCCCCTGCTCGTCGACGGCCAGACGCTGCCGACCTACGACGGCGGCATCGTGCGCGCGCTCGCACGCGTGTTCACCGGCTGGGCCTGCCATTGCGCGGCGGGCCAGGACTGCGCGACCGATCCGTTCGTGGTCGAGCCCTACACCTGCAGCACCGAGCAGCCGATGGTGCCGCACGAGGCGTACCACGACCGCGACGAGAAGCGCCTGTTCGACGGCATCGTGCTGCCCGCCGGGCGCGACGCACGCACCGACCTCTCCGCCGCGCTCGACGCGCTGGCCGCACACCCGAACGTCGGCCCGTTCATCGGTCGCCAGCTGATCCAGCGTCTCGTGACGAGCAATCCCTCGCCGGACTACGTGGCGCGCGTTGCCGCGGTGTTCGCCGACAACGGGGCCGGCGAGCGCGGCGACCTCGGCGCGGTCGTGCGCGCGATCCTGCTCGATCCGGAGGCGCGCGGCGGCCACCACCGCCGGCCGGAGACGTTCGGCAAGGTGCGCGAGCCGCTGTTGCGCCTGACCGCGCTGTGGCGCGCGTTCGAGGCGACCTGGCAGAGCGACGTGCTGTTCCCGGACGACCGCGACATCCACCTCACCCACGCCCAGTCGCCGCTGGCGTCGCCGTCCGTGTTCAACTTCTTCTCGCCGCGCCACTCGCCAGCGGGTGCGCTCGCCGCCGCCGGCCTCGTCGCTCCCGAGATGCAGGTGATCTCGGCGAACTTCGCGATCCACCTCGCCAACGACGTCGACGGCCGCGTGTTCTACGGCCATGCCGGCGGCGAGATGGAGGAACTCGACCCGGGCTGGCGCGCGCTGCACTTCGAACGCTGGCGCACGCTGGTCGCGACGCAGGGCGTCGGCGCGCTCGTCGCGCGGCTGGATGCACTGCTGCTCGGCGGCGGCATGTCGCCTGCGCTGCGCAGCCTCGTCGCCGCACGCGTCGCCGCGATCCCGGCCGCCGACACGCTCGCGCGCGTGCAGAACGCGGTCTACCTGATCACGACCTCGCCCGAGTACGCCACGCAGCGCTGAAGGAAACCGCCATGAGCCACGAATCCCGCGACGCCCGCCGCCGCTTCCTCTGCCGCAGCCTCGCCGTGCTCGGCGCCGGCTACGGCTTCTTCGGCGCGCCGCAGAGCCTGTCCCTGCTCAACCGCGCCTGGGCTGCCGCCGGCCACCGTGGCGACGACTACAAGGCGCTGGTCTGCGTGTTCCTGCTCGGCGGCAACGACGGTCACAACCTCGTCGTGCCGCGCGGCAGCGAGTACGCGCTGTACGCGCAGCGGCGGCGCGGGCTGACCTTGCCGCAGGCGTCGCTGCTGCCACTCGCGCCGCAGGACTGGTCCGGCTATCCGGTCGGCCTGCACCCGGCGATGCCGGAGATGGCGCACCTGTTCTCGCAGGGCCGTCTCGCGCTGCTCGGCAGCGTCGGCGCGCTGCTGCAACCGGTCACGCGCGAGGGACACCAGCAGGGCAGCGTGCCGCTGCCGCCGCAACTGTTCTCGCACAACGACCAGCAGGACTTCTGGCAGCGGCTCGAGGTGCGCGCCGCGTCCGACCCGACGCCGGCGACGGGCTGGGGCGGGCGCCTCGCCGAACTCGTGCACGCGGACTACAACCCGGGCTCGACGCTGTCGATGAACCTGTCGGTCGCCGGCACCAATGCGTTCCAGACCGGTCTCGCGTTGCAGTCGATCGGCGTCGACACCGGCGAGATCCGCGCGATCCGCAGCCGCGATCCCGCCGCGGGCGAGGCGTTCCAGGCGTTCCTCGCCACGCCACAGCGGAACCGCCTCGCCGATGAGTTTCGCCGCACCACGCGCCAGGCAATCGAGGACTACGCGACGCTCGCCGACGCGCTCGCCGGCATCCCGCCGCTCGCGACCGCGTTCCCGCCGCCGCCGGCGGTCGGCGCGCCGGCGGCCGACCGCTTCGCGTTCGCGCTCGGCAGCCAGCTGCGTCGCGCCGCCGAGCTCATCGCCGCGCGTGGAACGCTGCGCCAAAGGCGCCAGGTCTTCTTCTGCTCGCTCGGCGGCTTCGACACCCACGATGCACAGATGGCCGACCAGCCGCAGCTGCTCGCAGGCGTCTCGCGCGCGCTCGCCGCGTTCGACGCCGCGACGCGCGAGCTCGGCCTCGACGACGCCGTGACGACGTTCGTCACGAGCGAGTTCGGGCGCTCGCTGACCAGCAACGGCGACGGCTCCGACCACAGCTGGGGCAACCACCTGTTCGTGCTCGGCGGCGCCGTGCGCGGCGGGCGCATCTACGGCGCGTTGCCCGACCTCGCCGCCGGCAGCGACGACTTCACCTGGGACGGCCACCTGATCCCGCGCATCGCGGTCGACCAGTACGGCGCGACCCTCGCGCGCTGGTTCGGCGTCGACGACGACGCCGCGCTCGATGCGGTGTTCCCGAACCTCGCCGCGTTCGCCGATCGCGACCTCGGCTTCATGCAGGCGTAGCGCGTCGACGTCGCCGCTGCTGCGCCGGGCGCCCGGCGCGTTACTGGCGCAGCTTGTAGCCGGTGCGGAAGATCCACCAGACGGTGGCGAGGCAGGCGGCGAGGAAACCGAGGATCGCCAGCGCGCTGATGCGGACATCGACGTCGGCGAGGCCGTAGAAGCTCCAGCGGAAGCCGCTGACGAGGTAGACGACCGGGTTGAACAGGGTCAGCTCGCGCCACGGCGAAGGCAGCATGTCGATCGAATAGAACGCGCCGCCGAGGAAGGTCAGCGGCGTCACGATCATCAGCGGGATCACCTGCAGCTTCTGGAAGTCGTCGGCCCACAGTCCGATGATGAAGCCGAACAGGCTGAACGTGACCGCGGTCAGCACGAGGAAGGCGAGCATCCAGAACGGATGCGCGACCTCGTACGGCACGAAGAAGCGCGCGGTGACGAGGATCAGCACGCCGAGCACCAGCGACTTGGTCGCGGCCGCGCCGACGTAGCCGAGCACCGCCTCGACGTAGGACACGGGCGCCGACAGCAGCTCGTAGATCGTGCCCGACCATTTCGGCAGGTAGATGCCGAACGATGCATTCGAGATGCTCTCGTTGAGCAGCGAGAGCATGATCAGGCCGGGAATGATGAAGGCTCCGTAGGACACGCCGCCGATGTCGCCCATGCGCGAACCGATCGCGGTGCCGAAGACGATGAAATAGAGCGAGGTCGACAGCACCGGCGAGGCGATCGACTGGGTCAGGGTGCGGAACGTGCGCGCCATTTCGAAGCGGTAGATCGCGCGGACGGCATGCAGGTTCATGCGGACTCCCCGTTGCGGCGGCCGTGCACGAGGCCGACGAAGATTTCCTCGAGCGAACTCTCGCTCGAGTGCAGGTCGCGGAAATCGATGCCCTCGTCGGCGAGGCGCCGCAGCAGCGCGGCGATGCCGGTCTCCTCGGTCTGGCTGTCGAAGGTGTAGACCAGCGCGTGGCCGTCCTGGGCGAGCTCGAGCGGCAGGTCGGCCAGGCTCGCCGGCAGGCCCGGCAGCGGCTCACGCAGGGTCAGCGCCAGCTGCTTGCGCCCGAGCTTGCGCATCAGCGCGGCCTTGTCCTCGACCACGACGAGGCGGCCCTTGTCGATGACGCCGATGCGATCGGCCATCTCCTCGGCTTCCTCGATGTAGTGCGTGGTCAGGATGATCGTCGCGCCGTCGTCGCGCAGGCGCCGCACCATGCGCCACATGTCGTGGCGCAATTCGACGTCGACGCCGGCAGTCGGCTCGTCGAGGAACAGGACCGACGGTTCGTGCGACAGCGCCTTGGCGATGAGCACGCGGCGCTTCATTCCGCCGGAGAGGGTCATGATCTTCGCGTCGCGCTTGTCCCACAGCGAGAGTTCACGCAGCACCTTCTCGAGGTGCGCCGGATCGGGTGGCCGGCCGAACAGGCCGCGGCTGAAGCGCAGCGTGGCGAGCACCGTTTCGAAGGCGTCGGTCGACAGTTCCTGTGGCACCAGCCCGATCAGCGAGCGCGCGGCGCGGTAGTCGCGCACGATGTCGTGGCCGTCGACCGTGACCGTACCGCTGGTGGCGCGCACGATGCCGCAGATGATGCTGATCAGGGTCGTCTTGCCGGCGCCGTTCGGCCCGAGCAGGGCGAGGATCTCGCCACGGCGCACGTCGAGGTCGATGTCGCGCAGCGCGCAATGGCCGGAGGCGTAGGTCTTGCCGAGTTGGCGCACCGCGATGATCGGATCCATGCGTCGAGCCGTGCCGGAGTGGAGTCGGCCATCCTAGCCGAGCCCGGGCGCGATCGGGTGCGCGCTCGCCTGCCCTCGTGCGGTGGCGCGCCGGGCGGGGCGGCCGGCACACGCGTCGTCGCGGGCGCGTCACAAAACGACAGGAACGCCGCAGCGTGGAACAGGAATGACACGGCGGCGAATCGCCGTCCGGGCACGAAGCGTGTGCGCAACGACCGGACGCGACGCGCAGGGGCGGCGCGTCCGGTCGCATGCCGGTGCGCGGGCGTGACGCGGGTGCGTCGGTCCGCATGCACGCGCGCCTCGCCCGACCGGGAACCACCGCTCGTGGTCGCGTGCCACCTGCGATGGCATTTTTCTTGCTGGCAAGTTTCCCGCGCGCGGTGCGACAACGCGTCCGTTCGAAGAACGCGTCGGCCGCGCACGCTGTAGACGCATCATCCATCAACCAGGGGGAATCATGTCCGTCCGCAACACGCTGCGTACCGCACTCGTCGCCACCGCGTTCGCGCTGCCGGCCACGCAGGCCGTCGCCGAGCAATGGCACTTCAAGGTCACCAACGCGACCGAGTCGCGCATCGTCAAGCTGCAGGTCTCCGAGGACAAGAAGTCCTGGGGCGATTTCGACATCGGCAGGGGCATCGCGCCGGGCAAGATCGTGACCCTGGTGTGGGATCCGAGCACCGACGACGAGGCCTGCGAGCAGTGGATCCGCGCGAAGTTCAGTGACGGCAGCAGCAGCCCGGCGAGCAAGCAGGATTTCTGCACCGACCTCGACACGCCGATCGAGTTCTCGGAGGAGTGACGCGGGCGCGGTGCACCACGCCTGCGCACGACGCAGGGTGGGTACCGGCGCGCAAGACAGGTGGGACCGCCGCGAAGCGGCGGCTCCACCGATCGTCCATCCTGGATCCCGGGCGCGACGGGTTCCCGGCCGCCACGACCTACGCGAACACTGCGTCACCGGGACACGCGCCCTCCGGCGCCGACTCCGGGCCTGCGGGTCCGGCATGCGCGGGGTTCGTGCAAGCCGCGCATGCGCGCGCGGCAATCAGCGCGCGAGCAGCTCGCGCTTGCGTTCCGCCATCTGTTCGCCGAGCGCGACCAGGGTCGCCTTGTCCATCAGTTTCTTCGCGCGCGGGAACATCTCCTTCTCTTCCTCGTCGGCGTGATGCTCGACGAGTTCCTTCAGCACCTTGGCGCGCCCGCTGAACTTGTCGCTGCCCGGATCCGTGCCGATCAGGTCCGGCAGCACGAGGTCGCCCGCGGCGTGGTGTTCCTCGAGGGCCTCGAAGTACATCTTGTCGTCGTCGGACTTCTCGCCGGCTTCCTTGAACGCGGGGTAGAAGATCTCTTCCTCGATCGTCGTGTGCGCCTTCAGGTTGACGTCGATCTTCGCGAGCAGGGTCTGGCGCTTCTTGACCGCGCGCGTGGTCGTCTCCTCGAGCGCGGCAAGCAGGGTGCGCATTTCCTCGTGGTCGTTCTTGAGCAGGGTGATGGCGTCCATCGTCGGTCGTCCTCGTCGGCGGGTTGCGGGAAGTCGCGCCACCCTGACAGGCGCGTCCCGCGCGCTCCCTGAACGCCCCTCCCGCGCGCTCAGCCGACGGTCATCTTGGGGACGCCGGCGGCTCGCTCCGCGATGATCCCCGCCGGCGCGTTCCTGCGCGATGATGCAGCGGCGGCGAAGGCCTGCGGGGGTCGAGGCCGGCCGAGATGATCCGGGGGAACCTGCCATGCATCGTTTCGAACGAATCCTGGCGCTGCCGGCGCTCGCGCTGGCGCTGGCCTGTAGCGGCGCCGAAGCCGCACCGACGCTCACGCGCGCCGATGTCGAGCGCGCGATCACGCAGTTCAAGCCGGTCATCGCGCGCGCGATGGAGGACTCGGGCCTGCCCGGCCTCGCGGTCGGCGTCGTGTTCGAGGACGAGGTCGTCTGGATCGGCACCTATGGCGTGCGCGAGGTCGGCAAGCCGGCGCCGATCGACGCCGACACCCTGTTCCAGCTCGCCTCGATCTCCAAGCCGGTCGGATCGACCCTGATCGCGCGCCTCGTCGGCGAAGGCCACCTGCGCTGGGACGACCCGATCGTGCAGTACATGCCGTCGTTCCGGCTCGCCGACGACTGGGTGTCGCAGCACGTCACGATCGCCGACATGTACTCGCACCGCAGCGGCCTGCCCGACCACGCGGCCGAGGACCTCGAGGAATTCGGCTACACCCAGGCCGAGATCGTCGGTCGCCTGCATCTCGAACCGCTGGCGCCGTTCCGCGCCAGCTTCGCCTACACCAACTACGGCCTCACCGCCGCGGCCGAAGCCGCCGTCCGCACGATCGGCATGAGCTGGGAGGACGCCTCGCGCGAACTGCTCTACCTGCCGGCCGGGATGACCTCGACGACCTCGCGCTTCGACGAATACATGGCCTCGCCGCGGCGTGCGATACCGCACGTGCGGCATCGCGACGGGCGCTGGTCGGCCGACTTCCAGCAGAAGCCCGACCAGGCCTCGCCGGCGGCCGGCGTCGCCTCGACCGTGCGCGACATGACGCGCTGGCTGCGCCTGCAGCTCAACGGCGGCGTCCTCGATGGCGAGCGCATCGTCGACGAGGCGGCCCTGAGCGCGACCCACACGCCGCATGCGCTGCTCGGCCCGCTGCAGGCCTATGCGGCACGCCCGTCGCACTACGGACTCGGCTGGTTCGTCTACACGGACGAGTACGGTCAGATGCGCTGGGTCCACGCCGGCTCGTTCGCGCTCGGCGCCGCGACCAATGCCGGTCTGATCCCGGCGCAGCAACTGGGCATCGTCGTGCTGACCAACGGCTTTCCGCTCGGCATCCCGGAGGCGCTGACCGATTCGTTCTTCGACCTCGCGATGAGCGGACGCGAGAGCCGCGACTGGTACGCCTACTACAAGGCGAACTTCGAGGCGGTGCTCTATCCCCAGGTGCAGGTCGACTACACGCGACCGCCGGCCGACGCGACGCCGCCGCGCAGTCTCGAAAGCTACCTCGGCACCTACCGCAACGAGTTCTACGGCGAGCTCGAGGTCGTGCTCGAGGGCGGCCGCCTCGTCATGCGCGTCGGCCCGTGGCGCCGGCCGTTCCCGCTCGGCCACTGGTCCGGCAACACGTTCTGGTACATGCCGCCCGGCGAGTTCGGCGTGGCGCCCTCACCGGCGACGTTCTCCTTCCACGGCAGCGAGGTGCGCCTGACCTGGGGCCGCCGGGGCGACGACGGCTCCTTCGAGGACGACCCGCACGGCCCGTTCGTGCGCACCGTCCCCTGCGGCACGGCGCTTCGCCCCGACTGCGACCCGGGCCTCGCGAACTGAAGGCGTTCGCACGGGCCGCCTGAGCCCGTGCACGAGAGGCACGCGCGTCGAAGCCTGAAACACGAAGGACGAGCGTCCAGGTCCGAAACAGGGAGCATACGGAGCGAAACGGCGGAAGCGCGTGCAGGAACTGGATGGACCGCGCCGCCACGCCATCGCGACCCCCGATCCGATCCCGCCCCCGTGTTTCGCCTTGACCGATTTGTGCCAATGACACAGATCCGCCGCGGCGGAGGTTTGACTGGGCGGCGGAATTGTCGGAATTTCGGGGTTTGCCCGCTGCCTGCGCGCCGCCGCATCGGCGTGCGGTCGAACCTGCAAACACGCGGAGGTTCCATGCGTCCTGCCCTGCTCGCACCCGGCGTACTCGCCGCCGCCCTCGCCGCTTCCCTCGCGGCCCACGCCGACGTCGTCGGTACCTCGATCGGCACCGACCTCATGGTCGACGCCGGTTACGGCACTTCCGGCGGCTACACCGTCATCAACTACAACGACGCCGACGGCACCTGGGACGAAGCCGTGCGCCTGCTCGACGGCGGCGACGGCACGGTCTGGGTGGTCGGCTTCCACCGCCTGGACGCGACCGGCGACCGCGTCGCGATCGCGCGCCTGGACGCGAACGGCGTGCCCGATCCCACCTATGGCGCCGGCGGCTCGCTGCTCGCCGACACCGGCGTGGGGCAGGTGCGCGATGCGGTGCTCGCGGGCGACCGCTTCTACATCGCCGGCCTGCACTACCTCGACGAGCCCGGCCTCGGCGTCGCCGCGATCGCGTGCGTGATGCTCGACGGCTCGCCGTGCGAAGGCTTCGGCGATGGCGGCACGCGCGAGCTGCCGCTGAACGAGCCCGGCTTCAACAGCGAAGCCATCGGCGTGCTGCCGCGCGACGGTGCGTTGTACGTCGTCGGCAACACCGATCCCGGCGGCAAGTTCGGCCACTCCGGCGCGATCGTCGTCGCCAAGATCGACGCCGCGACCGGCGACTCCGACGCCTCGTTCGGCGATGGCAGCGGCCACCTGCCGGGTTCGCGCCTGTACGACCCCGAGCTCGTCGAGGGCAGTTTCGACACCGCCTACGCCGCGGCGTTCGCGGCCGACGGCCGCCTGCTCGTCGGCGGCGGCGCACCAGCACCGGGCGGCATGCGCGGCTTCATCCTCGCGCTCGACGCCGCGAGCGGCGCGCCGGACGCGTCGTTCGGCGAGGGCGGCTACGCGTGGTACTCGATGAGCAAGGGCACGCACTACGACGATCTCTCGATCCAGGCGATCCGCGTGCTCGACGGCGGCCGCATCGTCGCGGCCGGCAACGCCAACCACGACGACGAGTTCTTCAACATGACGACCGGCATCCTGCTGGTCGGCCTCGAGCCGGACGGCTCGCCGACCACGGGCTTCGGCGTCGACGGCATGATCCACCACGACCTCGGCATCAACACGACCGTGACCGACCTCGCCGTGCGCCCGAACGGCGACCTCGTCGTGTCGACGCCGTCGAACGGCATCGCGCCCGACCCCTACAACAGCGACACGCTGCACTCCATCCTGCAGTTCGACGCCGCCGGCAACGGCCCGACGGCGACCGTGTCGATGGTCTACCCGTCGGCGCTCTCGCCGCAGGGCTGGCCGGTGTCCCTGCTCGTCGACTCCGCCGATCGCGTCCTCGTCGGCGGCTTCCGCATGTGGGACTTCGTGTTCCCGATCCCCGACTCCGACCACGTCGTGACGCGCCTGGTGCGCGACCGCATCCTCGTCGACGGTTTCGACGGTTGAGCCACCGCTCGACGGCGCGCCGGGTGGCCGTCAGGTTTCGCGCGCGGCCGCATCGCGCGCGCCGTCGAAGCGTGCCGCGAGCGCCTGCCGCTCGTCGGCGTCGAGGGCGGCGAGCGCCGCGGCGATGCGCGCGAGGCGTTCCTCGCGCGATTCGGCGGCCGTGTCGGCCGGCCGCAGGAACCAGGCCGCGACGAAACCGGTGTAGATGCCGGCGAGGCCGACGCCGGCGACCATCAGGCCGGCCGCGAGGATGCGGCCCTCGGTCGTGACCGGGTAGTGGTCGCCGTAGCCGACCGTCGTGATCGTCGCCATCGTCCACCAGAGCGCGTCCTCGGCGGTGCGGATGTTGCCTTGCGGCACGTCCTCGAACTGCAGGATGCCGATGCTCGCGAGCACGATCAGCAGCACGCCCATCAGCACCGCGGCGAGCATCGCGCTGTTCGCGCGGCGTTCGAGGATGTAGGCGCCGATCACGCGCGCGGAACGGATCGCACGCAATACGCGCAGGACGCGGATCACGCGCACCATGCGGCCCATGCGCAGGTAGTCGACCGACGGGATGCACGACAGCAGGTCGAGCCAACCCCAGCGCAGGAAGTAGCGCCAGCGGTTGTCGGCGTTGCGCAGGGTCACGAGGAAGTCGGCGAAGAACGCGATGCAGAGCCCGAAGTCGGCGTAGTCGAGCAGCTGCCGCGTCTGCGCGTCGAGCGGCAGCAGCACGCTCGCCGCGAGCATCAGCAGCGCGAACACGCTGAGCGCCAGCACGAACAGCAGGTACGGCGCGTTCCTGCTCGTCACCTCGTCCACGGGCGGCGTCCCCTCCGATGCGATCCGCGCATGGAACCCGCCGCGGCGGGGGGCCGTCAATAGCGCGACGGCGCTTCGCTCCGCGTTCCCCTCACCCTGCCCGCTCCCGCAGGCGGGAGCGGGGAAAGACATTCCGCGAGCGAGGGCGTGGAACACGCGCCTCCAGCGCAACCCGCGCGCCGCGAGCGAGAGAGGCAAGCAACGCGTTGCCGCGCGGGGAGGAATTTCGCGCAGGCGCCGCGTCACCGCCCCTTCGAGCACTCCTTCGCGAGGCGCTCGCCGCGTTCGGGATACATCCTGCCGATGCCCTCGAGCCATGCGCTCCATGCGCTGCGTGCCGCTGCTGCGTCGACGCGTGCGGCGGGGCCGGCGTCCGGTGCGTTCGGGTCGTGCTTGATGCCGGTGTAGAGGAAGCCCTTGTAGCGCACGTTCCGTGCCGCGGCCGCGGCGTGCAGGCTCGTGATGTTCTTCCAGCCGTCGTCGACGAGCACGACGTGCGTGTACTTGCGCTCGATGCCGAGCTTGCGCAGCAGCGCGAACAGCGCTTCGCCCTTGTCGGCGCCCTGGGTCATGTAGATGCCGTCGATGTAGGTCATCGGCACGCCGTCGGGCGAGCGCACGAATACGTTCGGCTTCATCGTCAGCTGGCGGATCGCCGGGAAGCCGTTGGCGCGCAGCTCGCGCTCGGTGCCGCCGCGATAGGCAGGGCTGCGCGAGGTCAGCAGGATCCTGTCGGTCCGAATGTCACGGACGCGCTGGGCCGCGTCCGGCTCGGTCGGCACCTGCACGTCGGCCTCGTAGTTCAGAGCGAGGAAGTCGTACAGGCAGGGCTTGGGCAGCTTGTCCGGATCGTCGTCGCCGAGCGCGGCCTGCCAGTTGTACCAGGCGTCGCTGCCGAAGAAACGGCGCGTGCCGTCCCTGCCGTTCGCGTGGGGCGCTCCGAGCAGGGTGTCGTCGATGTCGAACACCACGAGCGTGGTCGCCACCGGCAGCGTATCCACGAACGCGACCACGTCGGCGAGTCGCGGCGTGGCCACGACGTCGAGCGCTTGCGGCGTCCACGCCTCGCGCCTCGCGGGCTCGGCGACGCGCGGCGCCTCGAGCGGACGCGTCGGCACGACCTGGCACGCAGCCAGCGCCAACGTCGCGAACAGCACCCAGGCATGACGATGCATGGCGATTCCTCCCCTTCCCTCGGACACAGCGCGCATTCTGGCACGCGTGCCGCCACGGCGCGCCCGCTGCGGCGGCGCGCGCCGGTGGCGAGCCGCGGCACCCGGCGGCGTTGCCCAGGTGACGACGGACCGGGCATGCGCTCGTGACGGCCGGCCGCGCAGCGTCGCCCTCCCGCGCGGCAGCCCGCCGTCGACGCGGCGTCGATCCGCTGCCGTTCCCGCGCGACCCCTGCAGCGACAGGCCGGGTTCGTGGGCGCCGGGTTCGGCCGCGCCGCGTTCGTGCGCGTCCGCGCCGATCGTTGCACGCCCGCGTCGCAGCAACCGGCGACCGCGTGGTCAGTGGCGTGCCGCCGCCGTCGCGTCAGGTCCGGCCACGGCGCGGTCGACGCGTGCGGCGAGCCACGGCGGCAAGGTCCGGTCTGCACGCAGCGCCGCGATGGCCGCCTCGGCCTCGGCCGACGCGGCGCCGCGGCAACGCGCGTCCAGCCACCACCACGCGAGCCACCAGTCGCGCTCGGCCGGCTGCGGCCGCGACGGCGGTGCCGCCGACGGCAGGCGGCAGTCGCCGGTGTCCGCGGCGAGCAGGGCGCGGGTGATGCACAGGTGACGCGTGAACGGGGTACGCGACTCGAGCTGTTCGCAGGTCGGCGGCTCGTAGCGCGCGAGCAGGTCCGCGGCCGCGGGGTCGCCGCGCTCGAACAGCATGACCCCGAGCACGCCCGCGACCCAGTCGGTGCGCGGCTGCTGCCCGGCCGGCAGTGCCTCGTGCATCGCCCATGCGGCGCGTGCCGACTGCAGCGCCGCATCGCGTTCGCCGGCTTCGTCGCGCGCGACCGCGAGCTGGCCGAGCATGTTCACGCGCTGCGAGTGCGGAGCACGGCCGAGCACCTGCTCGCTCAGCGGCAGCACGCGCTCGTACTCGCGCGCGGACGCGGCCGGCCCCTTCCACGCGCGCAGCAGGGACGCGCGATTCGCCATCGTCTGCAGGGTCTGCGGATGCAGCGCGCCGTAGACCGCCTGGCTGCGCTCGACCGCGCGCTGCATCGTCGGCTCGGCCTCGTCGTAGCGCCCGAGGCGGTGCAGCATCAGCGCGAGGTCGTTGAGGATCACGGCCATCTTCGGATGCGCCGGCGCGATGCGCTGCTGCGCCGCTTCCGCCTCGCGCAGGAGGGCGAGCGCTTCGCGCGTATGGCCCTGGTGGTGCAGGCTGGTCGCGAGCGCGCACAGGGCATCGGGATGGATCGGCGCATCGCCCATGCCGGCCTCGTGGATGCGTCGCAGCGCGGCGCGCGCGACGGGCTCGGCGTCCGCGCTGCGGTCGAGCTCCACCAGCATCTCCGCCGTGCGCACCCGCAGGTGGATCCGCTCCGCCCGCGTCGGCGCGAGGCCGGCAGCGTCCGCGGCCGCGTCCGCCTCGCGCAGCCGGCGCAGCGCCTCGGCCGGGTCGCCGCGCTCGAACGCGAGCATGCCGCGATCGCCGATCGCGACCGCCCACTTCGCGTCGGGCACGCCATTGCGCGCGAACGCGGCGAGCGCATCGTCGAGCGAGGCCTCGGCGTCGTCGAGCAGGCCGCGCTCGAGCTGCACGCGACCGATCGTGCCGAGCATCTCGCCGAGCAGCAGCGGACGCGCGCCGAACTCGCGGCGCACGCGCGTCGCGCCATTGCTGAGCAGCAGCGACGCGGGTGGATCCGTTCCGTGCGCGAGATCGGGGTTGGCCGCCGCGAACAGGTCGAGCACGAAGTCCTTGATCGCGGTCGCCTGCGCGGCCTGCACGCGCGCCTGGTGCGCCTGCCACGACGTACCGGCGACGCCGGCCGCGACCGCGAGTGCGAGGGCGATGCTCGCGGCGACACCGAGGCGGTGGCGCGCGACGAACTTGCGCGCGCGGCAGAGGCGACCGGGCGCCGTCGCCAGCACCGGCCGACCGGCGACCCAGCGTCGCAGGTCGGCGATCAGTTCGTCGACGGTGCCGTAGCGCTGCGCGGGATCCGCGGCGAGCGCCTTCAGCAGCACGCGGTCGAGGTCGTCACGCAGGGCGCGCCGGTGCCGCGCGCCCGCGACGGCGTCGCCGGCGGCGACGCGCGAGGGCACGGTGATGTCGGGCGCGCCCGCCGCGGCGCGCGGCGGGCGCCCGGTCAGCAGGCGGTACAGCAGCGCGCCGAGGCCATGGATGTCGGTCGCGGTGGTCGGCGAGTCGGCGGTGAACTGCTCGGGCGCGGCGTATTGCGGCGTCAGCGCGCGCCACTGCGAGCGCGTCGCCGCGTCGGCTTCGCTGGCGAGGCGCGCGATGCCGAAATCCAGCAGGCGCGCCTGGCCGTGCGCATCGACGAGCACGTTCGAAGGCTTCAGGTCGCGGTGGATGACGAGGTTGCGGTGCGCGGCCGCGACCGCCGCCGCGACCTGCAGGAACAGCGCCACCACCTGGCGCGTGTCGAGCGCGTGCCGGTCGCACCACGTGTCGATGTGCTCGCCTTCGACCAGCGGCATCGTGAACCACGGCGTGCCGTCCTCGGCGATGCCGGCGTCGAGCAGGCCGACGATGTGCGGATGGGCGAGCCGCGCGAGGATGTCGGTCTCGCGGCGGAACCGCTCGGCGCCGTCGCGGCCGAGGCTCGCGACCGTCAGCAGCTTGAGCGCGGCGGTCTGCTCGGCGGCGCCGTCGACGCGGCGCGCGCGGTAGATGACCGCCATGCCGCCGCGGGCGAGTTCGCGGTCGATCTCCCACACGCCGAAGCGGCGGCCGTGCATGGCCGCACCGGCGGCGTCCACGTTCGCCGGCGGCCACCACTGCGCGAGCGCGCCGGCGTCCGCGTCGAGCCAGGCGTGCGCGCGGCCGGCGCGGTCGAGCAGGCGCTGCAGGCGCTCGCGCACGGCATCGGGGATCGAGAGCGTGGCCAGCCGCGCAGCGCGCCCGTCGCCATCGAGGTCCATCAGTTCGGCGAACAGGCGGTCCGCTTCCCGCCACGCGCTGCGGTCCGCCGCGTCCATGGCTCAGGGCAACTGCGCCAGCAGCAACGCACGCGCGCGCTGCCAATCGCGGTTGATGCTGCGCAGCGAGCGCCCGCTCGTCCGGGCAAGCTGTTCCAGCGTCAGGCCGGCGAACACACGCATCTCGATCAGCTCGCGCGCGCCCGGGTCGATCGCGTCGACGCGGTCGAGCGCGGCATCGATGTCGAGCAGTTCCGGTTCGTCCGCGGCGATGCCCTCGGCGTGCGTGAGCGGCTCCGCCGCGCGACCGTCGCCGCGCTTCCACGCGCCGCGGGCGCGCGCGCGATCGACGAGGATCTGGCGCATCGCACGCGCCGCGCAGGCGAAGAAGTGGTGGCGGTCGACGAGGTCGAGGCCGCTCGCGTCGACCAGCTTGAGATAGGCCTCGTGCACCAGTGCGGTCGCGCTCAGCGTGTTCTCACCGGCCTGCGCCGACAGGCGCGCGGCAGCGAGCGAGCGCAGGGTCGCGTAGACGCGCGCGAACACCGCGTCGAGCGAGCTGCCGTCGCCCGACTGGGCGGCACGCAGCAGTTCGGTGATGTCGCCCATCCGATCGCCCCGATGCGGCCGGCCAGGCCGACATCGTAGCGGATCGCCCCGGTCGGCTCGCGCCGGCGCGCGCGCGGGCGCCTCGCGCGCGCGGGCCGGGTACGCCGTCCGGGCCGTGCCATCGAGCGCGCGCATCACTGCATGTAGCGGTGGCCGAAGCCATCGGCGAACAGGATGTCGCGGTTCTCGACCGCGCCGAGGTCGTTGTAGCCCCAGACCTCGTCCACGCCGCCGGCATCGTAGCCGGGCGCCTGCAGGTAGGCGTCGATGCCGGCCGTCACGTCGGCGTTGTCGCAGGCGTCGATGGCCGGGGAGAACGCATGCGGCGTGAAGTCGGCGGCGAGTCGCGGGTCGATCACGGTCGCGCCGGGTGCGGCCTGGTGCGTGATGAGGCACGCGTTGTTGTCCATCGTCGCGCCCGACGTCGGCGTCCACACCTCGCTGCCCGGCGACCACATGATGCTGCCCTGGTTGCGCAGCAGTCCGCCGTTCATGAACACCAGCGTGCCGACGTCGTTCGGCAGCACGGTGTTGTAGACGAAACGCAGGTAGATGCCCGGCGCATTCGCGAGCATCGTGGTGGTGCCGGCGGCGCTGGCCGCGTTGTCGAGGAAGATGCAGCGCTCGAACATGAGTTCGCTGCTGCCGAACGCCATCGCGACGGCGACCTGCCCGTTGTCGTCGCGGTTCTGCTCGAACAGCGTGCGCGCGAAGCGGAAGATGCCGCGCTGCGCGCCGGCGTCGTTGCCGATGTAGCCGGCGCCGGCACCCGGCGTGCCGGGCGTCGTGCTGTTGTAGGCGATGTTGTAGAGCACCGCCGAGCAGGCGCTGTAGCGCGGCCCGAACGGGCAGCGCTGGCCGGTACTGTCGAAGTTCCAGTCGACCGCGTTCCACGAGTAGAACGCGCCGCCCCTGCCCTTGGCGTGGTTGAACTGCGTGATCGTGTTGCGCATCACGACGAACGTGAACGGGTCGGCCGCGCCGTCGCCGCCGTCGACGTAGATCGCGCCGCCGTAGTTGGCCGTGTTGGTGGACAGGTTGGTCGTGAAGCGGCTGACGGCGGGCGCGGCGAGCGTGATGTTGCCCTGCTGGCTGTAGATCGCGCCGCCGAAACCCTCGCCGGTCGAGAAGGTCGCGCGGCCGGCGGTGTTGTGGGCCAGCACGACCGGCGGCAGCAGGTAGCCGCTGAGGATCGGCGGCGTCGCGATCAGGGTCGTCCTCGGCGTGTTCAGGGCGACGCCGCCGCCGGCGCGACGCGCGCGGTTGCCGTCGATGCGGCCATGGACCAGGCGGATCTCGGCGTTGTCGAGCGCGAACACGCCGCCGCCGTTGCCGAGGCCGCCGAGGCCGGCGGCTTCGTTGGTCGAGATCGTCGCGCCACCGTCGAGCACCAGCCTGGCGATGCGCGTGCTGGTGCCGAACAGGCTGACCCCACCGCCGTTGCCGGCAAGGTTGCCGTCGACGATCGTGCCCGCGCCGAGCACGAGCGTGGCGTTCTGCAGCACGAGCGCGCCGCCACCGCCGAGCAGGTCGGTCGTGCTGACGCTGCCGCCGGTCAGGGTGACGTTACGCAGCTCGAGGCGACGCGGCGTATCGCTGGGATTGTCGAGGCGCAGCACGCGCCCCGGGTTGATCTGGCGGATCACCATGCGCGCGTCGACGGTCGGCGCGTCGGCCGTGCAGCTCGCATAGCCGCCCTCGATCGTGATGTCGGCGGCCGGCTCGTCGAGCGAGAGGCCGCCGGTCATCAGCTCGCCGGTGCGCAGCTTGATGAGGTGCGGGCCGGACGCATTCGCGGCAGCCGCGGCGAGCGCGTCGGCGAGGCTCACGTGCGTGCAGCCGACTGGCCCGACCGAGTACGTCGCGGCGCGGGGCGCCGTGCAGGCGAGCAGCAGGAACAGCGGGACAGCGAGGCGAAGCGGGTTCATGACGATCTCCAGGGGACGACGGAACGCGTCTCCCGGGCTCATTCGCAGTCGCGCGCGAAACCGTGCCACGACCCGGCCGAAGTGCGCCGCGCGATGGAACTTTGCGCGTGGGCCGCGCTCCATACCCTCGCACCGCGTCGCCGCGTCGCGGGCGTCCCACCACCCAAGGAGCCCATCATGCATCCAGTGCGATCGCACGCCCTCGCGGCGGCGGCGTTGGCGTCGGCTTGTGTCTGGACCATGTCCCCGGCCGCTGCGGTCGAACCGGGCGCCTTCGTCACGGCCGGCGTCGCCCACGCGCGAAACGACGTCGGCCTGTTCCAGGCCGACACGACGACATGGCGCGTCGGCGCCGGCTACCGCTGGGCGATCACGCCGACGATCGCCGTCGGCTTCGAGGTCGGCTACGCCGATCTCGGCACGGTCCTGCAGTACTTCGGCACCTTCGCCACGCCGACCGGTCCGTCGCTGATCCCGATCCGGTTCGGTGCGAAGGGACCCACCATCGGCATCGACGCGCGATTCGACCTCGCGCCGGCGTGGTACGTCGGTGCGCGTGTCGGCGCCCAGCGCGCGAACTATTCGCTACGGCCGAGGCCGTTCATGATGCCGGCCGCCGACGAGACCGGCTGGTACGCGGGCGCGCGCATCGGCCACGACATCGGCCCCGCGTGGAGCCTCGCCCTGGCCTACGACCGGGTCCACGTCGGTTTCGGCGCTGGCGACATCGACTCCGACCAGTGGGGCGTGCAGGCCGAGTACCGCTTCTGAACGAGCCGTACCCGCCAGCGGCATCGCGAGGCGAACGCCGAGCGATGCGTCCCACGTCGGCACCCGCGGCGCTCCGCACTACATGCGCGACGTACGCGCGACGTCCTCGGACGCACGCGACGTGCGCCGGCGCACGTGCAGCCGCACACAGCCGCGACCGGCATCCCGCTCCCGCCAGCGCTTCCCCTCTCCCGCTTGCGGGAGAGCGCAGGGTGCGGGGAACGCGCCCCGCATCCGCACCCGTGGCGCTCCTGGACCAAATGCGCGACACCTGCGAGGGGCGCGGCATGCTTACGCGCACTCGAAGCGTGCCGAGTGACATGGGAGCCCACAGTGCGGCGTCGATGACCTTGGTGAGCTGCGACTTCGAGACGAGCCCCACCTGCGTCGCCTGCCGGTGCCGTTCTTGAACAGCAGCATCGCCGGCGCCGAGCGCACGCCGCAGGCGAGCGCGGTCTTCGGGTTGTGGTGTCGATCTCGAACTTGGCGATCTTCATGCGACCGCCGCACTCATTCGCGAGCTAGGCGAGCGTCGCCGCGAGCGCCTTGCAAGGCCGCACCATTCGCCTCAGAAGTCGACGAGCACGGGTGTCGGCGACTGCAGGACGTCGGTGGCGAAGTGGTGTCGGTGGTGGTGAAGACGTGTTCTGCGCTCATCTAAGACGTCTCCGAAAGAAATGAACCTGAGCGCAATTTCGATTGGACCAGTTAATTTGAACTGTGTAACTGCTCCCTGACGTATCGTAGCGGCAGAGGCCGCGAGGAGCAGAGATGGCAGACAAGGTGGACGAGAGGGCGCTCGAGGCGCTGCTGTCCGGATGCAAGACACCTCAGGACGTGGCGACGCTGTACACGCAGATGCTTCAGCGGGTGATTGATCGCGGCCTGAGCGCGGAGCTGGACG
>Ga0180220_1000077_pt1 | contig 194332 bp, 175 predicted proteins | sample eDN5th37CBELigBY_FD_151335 | JGI IMG/M metagenome (GOLD analysis project Ga0180220, IMG submission 151335) | Enriched backyard soil microbial communities from Emeryville, California, USA - eDNA 5th pass 37_C BE-Lig BY (version 2) (version 2) | ecosystem: Environmental > Terrestrial > Soil >... | reverse complement strand
ATCACGCCTTAGGTCGACAGCCATCCGGATCGCGCGCTCACGCAGCTCGTCCGGGTACTTCCTCGGTGCAGCCATGACTCTCATCCTTCCGTGGAATGAGAGCCTCCATCAGACCCGGGGCGCAACATGTAGCGTCTTGTAGTAAAGCGACGCAATACCGCTCACAAAGCGACCCTCGCCCGCAGGAAACGAAAGAGGTCGGTCAGCCGTCGTACGCAGCCCGCAGTGGTCCCAGGTCGAGCTTGGACTGGGTCATCATCACGTCGACGACGCGCTGCACCTTGGCCTGGTCGGAGTCCTGGAGCATGTCGAGGAACTCGACGGGGACCACCTGCCAGGAGAGCCCGAACCGGTCCTTGAGCCACCCGCACTGCGACTCCTCGCCGCCGTCGGTGAGCGCGGCCCAGTACTCGTCGACCTCCTCCTGCGACTCGCACTCGATGACGAAGGACACGGCCTCGGTGAAGGAGAACTGCGGCCCGCCGTTGATGCCGACGAAGCGCTGACCGGCGAGCGTGAACTCCGCGGACAGGACCGACCCGTCGGGCTGGCGGAGCACGTCGCCGGTCTTCGCGTCGGGGAACACGCTCGAGTAGAAGGCGATCGCCTCCTCGAGGTCGTCGTCGAACCACAGGCTGGGCACGATCGCGCGCATCGTCGTCTCCGTCCGTCGCAGGTGTCGCGGGAGGCCGGTCGGCCTCCCCTTCCCTCCGACCGCGCTGACCCCGTGAACTCATCGCCCGCGCACGCCGGCCCGGCCGGCCGCGGCGGACGGCGGACGTGCGAGCGCTACGCGGACGCCTTCTTGCGCGTGCTCTTGCTGGTGGTCGACGACGACTTCGACGCCGACTTCGAGCGGCTGCTCTTCGACGCCGACTCGCCCTTGTCGGACGTCGCGCTCTTCGAGCGCGACCCGGACGAGCCCTTGCCCGACGACGAGGACGCCGTGCGCCCGGAGCCGCTCTTCGCCGTCGAACCGCCCGAGGACTTCGACCCACCGGACGACCTCGACCCACCGGACGACCTCGACCCACCGGACGACCTCGACCCGCCCGAGCGCGCGCTCTTGGAGGACTCGACGGACTTGCGCAGCGCCTCCATGAGGTCGATGACCTCGGCGCCCTCGCCCTCCTCGGGCTGCTCGCCGAACGTCTCGGCGGTGTCGAGCGCGTCGCCCTGCTCGAGCTTGGCGTCGATGAGCTTGCGCAGCTGGACCTGGTAGTCGTCCTCGTACTCGTCGGGCGTGAAGTCCGCCTCGAAGCTCGTCACGAGCTGCGCCGACATGGCGAGCTCCTTGTCCGTGACCTTCGCCTCCTCGTCGAGCGACGGGAACGCGGCCTCGCGCACCTCGTCGGCCCACAGCAGCGTCTGGAGCACGAGCACGTCGTCGCGCACGCGCAGCGCGGCGAGCCGGGTCCGCTGCCGCAGCGCGAACTTCACGATCGCGGTGCGGTCGGTCTCCTCGAGCGTGCGCCGCATGAGCACGTACGCCTTGTTCGACGTCGAGTCCGGCTCCAGGTAGTAGCTGCGGTCGAGCAGGAGCGGGTCGATCTGCTCGCTCGGCACGAACTCGACGACCTCGATCTCGCGGCTGCGCTCGGCCGGCAGCGCGGCGAAGTCCTCGCTCGTGAGCACCACGGTGCGCTCGCCGTCGTCATAGGCCTTGTCGATGTGCTCGTACGGCACGACCTCGCCGTCGATCTCGCACACGCGCCGGTAGCGGATGCGGCCGCCGTCCTTGTCGTGCACCTGGTGCAGCAGCACGTCGTGGTCCTCCGTCGCGGAGTACACCTTGACGGGCACGTTGACGAGGCCGAACGTGATGGCGCCCTTCCAGATGGCCCTCATCCGTCCATGGTGGCGTCCCGTGCGCCGACCCGCGAGCGGATACCGGTCACGGGCCGAGCCCGCCCCGCCCGCGTGTGGGTGGCGCGCGCGAGGATGGGGGGTGTGGCGGGGACGAGGTTCGAGTTCGAGGCGGAGCTGTGGCGGTGGGAGGCGCGCACCGACAGCTGGGTGTTCGCCGCGCTGCCCGAGGACGTGAGCGACGAGATCGCCGACCTCCCGATCCCGACCGCCGGCTTCGGCTCGGTCAAGGTCGAGGTGACGCTCGGCGCGCAACGCTGGTCCACGTCCGTCTTCCCCGACGCGCAGCGCAAGACGTTCGTCGTACCGATCAAGGCCGCCGTGCGGCGCGCCGAGGGCGTCGACGTGGGCGACCGCGTGCGGATCGGCGTCGAGACGCTCGTCTGAGCGGGTCCCGACGGCGGCCCGCCCCGGCCCGGCAGGCTCGCGTCAGCCGTCGTGCCGGCGTTCGTGGAACGCCTCGTCGGCGACCTGCGCCGTGCGCATGAACGTCGCGATCATCTCGCGCGGCGTCGTCAGCTCGTCCGTGTTCTCGACCGGCTCGGGCACGCCCTCGAGGCCGCGCACCTCGTCGTGGATGCGCTCCATCGTCGTGTCGAGGGTCGCGGCGACGTCGGCCGCGAGCTTGAGGGCGTCGGTGAGGTGCTGCGGCACCTCCCGCTGGTACTTGTAGTAGATCTTGTGCTCGAGGCTCGCCCAGAAGTCCATGGCGATCGTACGGAGCTGGATCTCGACGACGACGTCCTCGACGCGGTCCGAGAGGAACACCGGCACCTGGACGATGAGGTGCAGGCTCTTGTACCCGTTGCTCTTCGGGTGGGCGATGTAGTCCCGCTCCTCCAGCACCGTGAGGTCGCGCTGCCCCACGAGCAGGTCCCGCACGCGGTAGATGTCGGAGACGAACGAGCACGTCACGCGCACGCCCGCGACGTCGAACATGTTCTCCCGCACGCCCTCGGGCGTGAGCGGGATCCCCTTGCGCCGCGCCTTCGCGACGATCGAGTCGAGCGACTTCAGGCGCGAGCCCAGGTGCTCGATGGGGTTGTCGTCGTGGACGTGGCGGAACTCGTCGCGCAGGACGGTGATCTTCGTCATCACCTCGTCGATGCCGAACTTGTAGCACATCATCAGGCGCCGGAACTCGCGCACGCGCGGACCGAGCTCCGCGGGCAGCGGCACGTCGTCGGTCGTCAGGTGCGTCACGGTGGTCCTCTCGGTTCTGGTCGTCCCGGCGGCCGGGACGGGGTCGCTCCCTCCAGTGTCCACGGCCGGGGACGCCCGGAAGTTCCCGGGCGCCGGGGACGACGCCGACGCGCGGCGCCGCCGGGCCCGCGCCACGATGGGCGCATGGCCCCCTCCTCCAGCCGCGGCGAGACGGTGAGCGTCGGCGGTCACCGGCTGCGGCTGACGAACCTCGACAAGGTCCTCTACCCCGTGACGGGGACCACGAAGGCCGACGTCCTGGCCTACCTCGCGGCCGTCGCCGACGTCATGCTGCCCCACTGCGCGAACCGGCCCGCGACGCGCAAGCGCTGGCCCGACGGCGTCGACGGTCAGGTGTTCTTCCAGAAGAACGCCGGGCAGGGCGTGCCGTCCTGGGTCCGCACGCGCCGCATCCAGCACAAGAGCAGCGCGAACGACTACGTGCTCGTCAACGACCTCGCGACCCTCACGTGGCTCGGCCAGACGGCGTCGCTCGAGCTGCACGTGCCGCAGTGGCAGTTCGGGCGCACCGGCGCGCACCTGAACCCGGACCGGCTCGTGCTCGACCTCGACCCCGGCCCGGGGGCCGGGCTGCCCGAGTGCGCGGAGGTCGCGCGGCTCGCGCGCCGCATCCTCCAGGGCATGGGGCTGGAGCCGCTGCCCGTGACGAGCGGGTCCAAGGGCATCCACCTGTACGCCGCCCTGGACGGCAAGCAGGACGCGGCGGCCGTCTCCGCCGTCGCGCACGAGCTCGCGCGCTACCTGGAGTCCGAGCACCCCGACCTCGTCGTGAGCGACATGAAGAAGTCGCTGCGCGGCGGCAAGGTGCTCGTGGACTGGAGCCAGAACAACGGCAACAAGACGACGATCGCGCCCTACTCGCTGCGCGGGCGCGAGCACCCGACCGTCGCGGCGCCCCGCACGTGGGACGAGCTCGACGACCCGGACCTGCGCCACCTCGACGCGGACGAGGTCGTCGAGCGCGTCCGCACGATCGGGGATCCGCTCGCCGCGCTCACCCTCGGCCACCTGTCCGCCCTGGAGCCCACGCCCGAGCGCATGGCGACGTTCGAGCGCAAGGGCGCCGCGGCGTCGGGCGACGACGACCCCGGGGCGGGCGACGACGAGCGGCCCGACCGCCTGCACCGGTACCGCTCCATGCGCGACGCGCAGCGCACGCCCGAGCCCGTGCCGGACGAGGCCCCGCCCCCGAGCGAGGGAAACAGCTTCGTCATCCAGGAGCACCACGCCCGGCGCCTGCACTGGGACTTCCGCCTGGAGCACGACGGCGTCCTCGTGAGCTGGGCGCTCCCGCGCGGCGAGCCGACCGACCCGAAGAAGAACCACCTCGCCGTCCAGACGGAGGACCACCCGCTCGCGTACGGGTCGTTCGAGGGCACGATCCCGAAGGGCGAGTACGGCGCCGGCGAGGTCACCATCTGGGACGCGGGCACGTACGAGCTCGAGAAGTGGCGCGACGGCGAGGAGGTCATCGTCACGCTCCACGGCGAGCAGCACGGCACGCGCCGCCTCGCGCTCATCCACACGGGCGGCCGCGACGGCCGCGACGAGGACAACTGGCTCATCCACCTCATGGCGCCGCGTGGTGAGCCCAAGAAGGCGGGTGGGGCGAGCACCCCACTCGCCACCCGACCCGACCACGAGCAGCGCACGGAGCGCGACGGCGCCTCGGAGCCGCGGCCGGCTCGGACGGACTGGCGACCGATGCTCGCGTCGCCCGCGTCGGCGGGCGACCTGCACGACGGCGACGCGTGGGCGTTCGAGATGAAGTGGGACGGGTTCCGCGCGCTCGCGCACGTGTCGCAGGGGCAGGTGCGGCTCGTGAGCCGGTCGGGCAAGGACATGACGGTGACGTACCCGGAGCTGCAGGCGCTCGCCGAGCAGGTGCCCGCCGAGGCGCTGCCGGTCGTGCTCGACGGCGAGATCGTGGCGCTCGACGCACGAGGGCGCCCGAGCTTCCGCCGCCTGCAGCAGCGCGCGAACATCGCCAAGCCCGGCGACGTCGCCGCCGCGCGCCGGCGCGTCACGGTGGACCTCATGGTGTTCGACGTGCTGGAGACGGCGGGGCGCTCGCTCGCGAGGCGGGCGTACGACGAGCGCCGCGAGATCCTCGAGGACGTGCTCTCGGGAGCGCGTGCTCCCGTGCACGTGCCGCCCGCGTTCGACGGCGACCTCGACGCGGCGATGGAGACGTCGAGGCGGCTCGGGCTCGAGGGCGTGGTGGCGAAGCGGCGCGACGGCACGTACTCGTCCGGGCGCCGGTCGTCGTCGTGGCTCAAGCTCAAGCACGCGCAGTCGCAGGAGGTCGTGGTCGTGGGGTGGCGCCCGGGCCACGGGGACCGGACGCACCTCGTGGGGTCGCTGCTGCTCGCGGTGCCCGACGACGGTCGGCTCGTGTACGTGGGGCGTGTCGGGTCGGGCTTCACGGACGCCGAGCGGCGCGACCTCGTCACCGAGCTCGGCCGGATCGAGCGCACGACGGCCCCGGCGACGGGCGTCCCGCGCGAGGACGCGCGCGACGCACGCTGGGTGTCGCCGCGGCGCGTGGCGGAGGTCGTCTACGCGGAGTGGACCGGGCCCGGCGAGGGCGAGGGCGACGACATCCCGTTCGGCAAGCTGCGGCACCCGGTGTGGAAGGGGTGGCGCCGCGACAAGTCGCCGGACGACGTCGTGCTCGAGGCACCGGCGTCGTCCTGACGCGCCGCCGGGGCGACCGTGTGCCCCGGGCGATGAGTTGCGGCGGTCGTGCTCGTCTACCCCGACGACACCACGCACCGGGCACGCGCCCACGACGCCGGAGGACCTCGCATGAGCACCCAGATCTTCGTCAACCTGCCCGTCAAGGACCTCGACGCCTCCAAGGCGTTCTACACGGCGCTCGGGTTCACGGTGAACGAGCAGTTCACCGACGAGAACGCGTCGTCGATCGTCATCAGCGACACGATCTACGTCATGCTCCTCACCGAGGGGTTCGCGAAGCAGTTCACCACCAAGGCGATCGCGGACGCGACCACGACGACGGAGGTCGTCAACGCGCTGAGCGTCGACAGCCGCGCGGAGGTCGACCGCCTCGCCGACGCGGCGTTCGCGGCGGGCGCGAGCCCCGTGAAGGAGCCGCAGGAGGAGGGCGGGTTCATGTACTCGCGCAGCTTCGCCGACCTCGACGGCCACCAGTGGGAGGTCCTGCACATGGACCCGAGCGCGTTCGAGGGCTGACCACGCCGGGAATCCGCGGGGCGGCCGCGGGGTTGGCGCCGGTATGCGAGCCATCACGTACTCCCGCTACGGCGGACCCGAGGTCCTCGAGACGACCGACCTGCCCACGCCGAAGGTCGGGCCCGACGCCGTGCTCGTGCGCGTGCGCGCCGCGAGCGTCAACCCGGTGGACTGGAAGGTCCGCGAGGGTTACCTCGACCAGATCATGGACGTGGCCTTCCCCGTCGTCCCCGGCTGGGACGTCGCGGGCGTCGTCGAGCGCGTGGGCCTGGACACCCCCGAGCTCCAGGTGGGCGACGAGGTGTACGGGTACGTGCGCAAGGACGTCGTCGGCGGAGAGGTGTCGGGCGGGACGTTCGCGGAGCTCGTCGCGGCGCCCGTCCGCACGCTCGCGCGCAAGCCCGCTGCCTGGTCGTTCGAGGAGGCGGCCGCCGTGCCGCTCGCGGGCCTCACGGCGTACCAGACGATCCGGCGCGCGGGTGTCGCCCCGGGGCAGACGGTCCTCGTGCACGCCGCGGCCGGCGGCGTCGGGTCGTTCGCCGTCCAGATCGCGAAGGCGCTCGGCGCGCGCGTGATCGGCACGGCGTCCGAGCGCAACCACGACTTCCTTCGCTCGCTCGGCGCCGAGCCGGTGACCTACGGCGACGGGCTCGCGGACCGGGTCCGGGCGCTCGCACCGGAGGGCGTCGACGTCGTCCTCGACTACGTGGGCGGCGACGCGCTCGACTCGGTGCCCCAGGTGCTGCGCGACGGCGGCACGGTCGCCTCGATCACGGACGCCCGTGCGCGCGACGAGCTCGGCGGGCACTACGTGTGGGTGCGCCCCGACGCGGACGACCTCGCGGAGCTCGCGCGCCTCGGCGACGAGGGCCTGCTGCGTCCGGAGGTCGCGAAGGTGTTCGACCTCGCCGACGCCGCCGACGCGCACCGCGCGAGCCAGACCGGCCACGTCCGCGGCAAGGTCGTCGTCCGCGTCTGACCCCGCGCCGGTCAGGCGTCCGGCAGCTCGCGCAGCGGGGACGTGAGGTCGCCGCCCGCGTCGCCCGTGTTCACGGTCCCGCGCCGCTCGACGAGCACGGCGGACGTCTCCACGGCGGCGCGCGGGCGGTGCTCGACGCCGCGCGGGACCACGACGAGGTCGTGCGGGCCGAGCACGACGGACCGCTCGGCGCCGTCCTCGCGCAGGTCGATCGTCAGCTCGCCCGCGAGCACGAGGAACAGCTCGTCCGTGTCCGGGTGCGTGTGCCAGACGAACTCCCCGAGCACCTTGACCACCTTGACGTCCTCGTCGTTGAGGCTCGCCACGCGGTGCGGCTGCCAGTGCCCGTCGAAGGCGTCGAGGGCGGTGAGGAGGTTGCGCACGTCGCTCATGCGCCCACCCTGCCACGGCGGGCGCGCCCGTGAGCCCGCCCCCGCGCCCGACCTCCTGGCTCGATCCTCCTGGCTCGATCGCGGCGCCGGGCGGTGCGACGCTGGGGCCATGACGAGCACCGGTGCCGCACGCCCGGGGGCCGCGTTCGGCCCCGACGTCTACGCCGCGCGCCGCGAGCGCGCCGCCGCGCACGCGCGCGCGGCCGGGCTCGCGGGCCTGCTCGTCTCCCCCGGCCCCGACCTCGCGTACTTCACCGGGTACGCGCCGCCGGAGACGGAGCGGCTCACGCTGCTCGCGATCCCGGCAGACGGTCCCGGGCCGACCGTCGTCGTCCCGCTGCTCGAGCGCGGGGACCTCGCCGCCGCGCCGGGAGCCGACGGCCTCGACGTCGTGACGTGGCGCGACGGCGACGACGAGCACGACGCCGCGGCGCGCCTCCTGCGCGCGGACGGGTCGTACGCCGTCTCCGACGCGACGTGGGCCCTGCACGTGCTCGGCCTGCAGCGCGCCCTCCCCGGCGCGCGGTTCACCGCGTTCACCGACGCCGTCCCGACGCTCCGGGCCGTCAAGGACGCCCAGGAGGTCGAGCGCCTCGCGGCAGCGGGGGCCGCGGCCGACGCGGCGTTCGCCGACGTCCTCGGCGTCGCGTTCGCGGGCCGGCGCGAGCGGGACGTCGCGGCCGACCTCGACCGGTTCCTGCGCGCGCACGGGCACGAGCAGGTCGACTTCACGCTCGTGTGCTCCGGCCCGAACGGCGCCGACCCGCACCACGAAGCGGGAGATCGCGTGATCGAGCCCGGCGACCTCGTGGTGCTCGACTTCGGCGGGCTGCGGGACGGGTACGGGTCGGACACCACGCGCACCGTGCTCGTCGCGGGCGGCGCGGACGACGCCCGCGCGGCGCAGCAGCGCGAGGTCCACGACGTCGTGCGCCGCGCGCAGCAGGCCGGGGTCGACGCCGTGCGCCCCGGTGCGACGTGCCAGGACGTCGACCGGGCCGCGCGCGCCGTGATCGTCGAGGCCGGGTACGGCGAGCACTTCGTGCACCGCACCGGGCACGGGATCGGGACCACGACCCACGAGCCGCCGTACATGGTCGAGGGCGAGGACCGCCCGATCGAGCCCGGCATGTGCTTCTCCGTCGAGCCGGGCGTCTACCTCCCCGGCCGCTTCGGCGTGCGGATCGAGGACATCGTCGTCGCGTTCCCGCCCGACGCGCCCGACGGCGCGCGCCGCCTCAACACCTCGACGCGCGACCTCCTGACGGTCCGGTAGAACGACGGGTCAGGAGCCCTCGGCCCGGGTGGCGCGCACGTGCTCGTTGCGGATGCCGACCCAGCTCAGCACGCCGCCGAGCACGAGGAGCGCGGCCGTGACGACGAGCGAGCGGTGGAAGCCGTCGAGGTCGAGCACGCCGCCGACGATCACCCCGGCGAACGCGATGACCACGAGCCCCGCGACGCGCGACACGGCGTTGTTCACCGCGGAGCCGATGCCGGCGTCGGCCGCGGGGATCGAGCCGAGGATCGCCGACGTCAGCGGCGCGACCGTCATGGCGAGGCCGACGCCGAACAGGACGAGGCCGGGCAGCACCTGGGTGACGTAGACGGCATCGTCGGTGGTCGTGAGGAGGAGCAGGTACCCCGCGCCGCCGACGATCGGCCCGAGCGTCATGAACAGCCGCGGACCGTACCGGCCCGCGAGCGCCCCGAACCGGGTCGAGAGCGCGAGCAGCACGAGCGTCACGGGGAGCTGGGCGAGCCCGGCGGCCGTCGCGCTGTACCCGCCGACCTGCTGGAGGAACAGCGTGACGACGAACCCGCCGAAGTACAGGGCCCCGTAGATCGCGGCGGTGGCGAGGTTGCCCCACGCGAAGTTGCGCACGCGGAACAGGCGCGGCGGGAGCATCGGGTCGGGCGCGCGCCGCTCCCACGCGACGAACGCGACGAGGCACACCGCGCCGACGGCGAACGGCCCCCACACGAGGGGGTTCGCCCAGCCGAAGCGGCCCTGCTCGATGAGCGCGAACACCGTCCCGGCGAGCCCGACGGCGGCGAGCGTCGCACCGACGACGTCGATCCGGCGTCGGCCGCCCGGGGTCTGCGCGGCGCCCGGCTCCTCCGCGGCGGAGCGCGGGACACCGCGCAGGAGCCACAGCGTGACCGCGACGGGGAGCACGTTGATCCAGAAGACCCAGCGCCACGAGATCGCGTCGATGAGGATCCCGCCCAGCAGCGGCCCGACGATCGACGCGGTGCTGGTCCACGCGGTCCAGGAGCCGATGGCCCGGGACTGCCGCTCGCCGTCGAACGTGGAGATGATCATGGCGAGCGAGCTGGGCACGAGGAGCGCGCCCGCGACGCCCTGCAGCCCGCGCGCGACGACGAGGAACAGCCCGTCGGGCGCGAGGGCGCACGCGACCGACGTGAGGGCGAACCCGACGAGGCCGATCGCCATGACGCGGCGCCGGCCGTGGACGTCGGACAGCGACCCCGCGAGGAGGATGAGCGCGCCGAGCGTGATCATGTACGCGTCGACGACCCACTGCTGGAGCGCGAGGCCGGTGACCGCGCCCGTGGTCAGCTCGTCGGAGATCGCGGGCAGCGCGACGTTGACCACCGAGCCGTCCAGGAACGACACGAACGACGCGAGGACCGCGACCACCAGCACCCGCTGCTGCACCGTCACCGACCCACCGTACGACTGGATCCTCATGGCGTACCGACCGGGCACCGGGCGGCGACGTGACGGGTGCGCCGCGACGACGCCCCTCGACACCATACCTAGAGGTAGGTATGGTGCTCGCATGACCACGACCGACACCCGTGCGCGCCTCGTCGCCGCCGCGCAGGAGCTCTTCTGGGCGCAGGGCGTCGGCGCCACGAGCCCCCGCCAGGTGCTCGCGGCGAGCGGCGTGGGACAGGGCAGCCTCTACCACCACTTCCCCACCAAGCACGACCTCGCGGCCGCCGCCGTGCACGCCACGACGACGGCCGGGCTCGACGCGGCGCGCCGCGACCTCGACGCCGACGGGACGGCCGTCGAGCGGCTCGTGCGCTACCTCGAGCGGCCGCGGCCCGCGCTCGCGGGGTGCCGGGTGGGCCGCCTCGTGAGCGACCAGGCCGTGATGGACGACGCCACCCTCGCAGCGGAGGTCCGCGACTACTTCCGCGGGCTCGTCGACCTCGCCGCCGCCGTCCTCGTCGAGGACGGGCTTGCCGCCGACGCCGCGCGCGACCGGGCGCACGCCGCCGTCGCGATCGTGCAGGGCGGGTACGTCCTCGCACGCGCCCTCGACGACCCGGACGCGATGGCCGCAGCGGCCCGCGGGTTCGTCGCGCTGCTCGCGCCGGGCCCCACGGCTCCCGGCCCCACGGCTCCCGACCCCGACGCGACCGCCCCGGAGGACTCGTGACCGCCACCCCCGACCACCCGGCCCCCGACCGCCCCACGCTGCGCGAGCGCCTGCGCGCGCTCCCCGTGCTCGGCGACGACCTGCCCGGCCTCGACGTCGACGCCGCGCCCGGAGAGCCGAGCGCGCTCTTCCTCGACTGGCTCGGGCACGCGATCGACGCGGGCCTGCCCGCGCCGCACGCCGCGACGCTGTCGACCGCCGACGCGAGCGGCCGGGTCGACGCCCGGACGCTCCTGCTCAAGGACGTCGACGGCGACGGCTGGGTGTTCGCGACGCGCGCGGACTCGCCCAAGGGCGTGGCGCTCGCGCAGAACCCGAACGCGGCGCTGACGTTCTTCTGGCGCGAGCACGGCCGGCAGGTGCGAGTGCGCGGTCCCGTCGTCCCGCTCGGTCCCGAGACGTCCGCGGACGACTTCCTCGCACGCTCCGAGGCGAGCCGGGCCACCGCGCTCGCCGGCCCGCAGAGCGCCCCGCTCGCGTCACTCGACGCGTACCGGGAGGCGTGGGACGCGGCGCTCGGGCGCGTCCGGGCCGACCCGGGCCTCGTCCTCGACGCGTGGTCGGCCTACGCGCTCGAGCCGACGACCGTCGAGTTCTGGGCGTCCACCGGCGCCGGCCAGACCCGCCTGCGCTACACCGCCGCGCCCGACCCTGCCCCGACCGGATGGACCAAGGAGCTCCTGTGGCCGTGACCGACACCCTCCCGCTCGCCGTGCCCGACGTCGAGGAGGTCCGCCGCGACGCGCGGGCCGCGCTCGACGCCGTGACCGCCGCGGCACGGCGTCTCGACGACCCGACCGCGCCCGGCGGCCTCGCGGGGCCGTCGGCCCTGCCGGGCTGGTCGCGCAGCCACGTGCTCGCGCACGTCACCGCGATCGGCGAGGCGATGGCGCGGCAGGCGGAGGTCGCCGCCCGCGGCGGGCTCGCCGAGGTGTACGACGGCGGCGCCGCGGGCCGCGAGGCCGGGATCCAGGCGGGCGCGCGGCGCTCGGTCGCAGAGCACGTCGCCGCCCTCGAGGCGCTCGCCGGACGGCTCGACGCGGCGTGGCCCGCTGCGGGCTCGCCGGACTGGGCGGCGCGCGTGACCTACCGCGACGGGACGGTCGTCGACGCGCTGGTCGCCTGGTGGCGCGAGGTGCGCGTCCACGCGGTCGACCTCGACGCCGGGATCGGGCTCGCGTCGTGGACCCCGGCGCTCGGGCACCACCTGCTCGACTTCCTCGGCGTCCGGCTCGCGGACGACGTCACGGTCGAGCTCGCCGGGGAGCCGGACCGGCTCGTCGTGGGCCCGGGCGGGCTCCGCCGGCCGGACGCGCCCGGGGTGGTCGTCGTGCGCGGGGCGCTCGTCGACGTCGCCGCGTGGCTCGCGGGCCGCTCCCCCGGCACGGACCCCGTCGCGCTGCGCGCGGGCGAGCCGGTCGCGCTGCCCCCGATCGGCCCGTGGCCGTCGCCGTACTCCCGGCCCGCGGCCGACGCGCGAGCCTGATCCGGGCGACCGGCGCCCAGGCCGCGACGTCCGTCCTGCGCCTCTCGGGACGTTCGTCCCGCGGAAGTGTGACCCACGCCCGTGACGCACCGCACAGTTAGTGCACTCTTTCACAAGCGTAGAATCGAGGGGTGTCGAGTCGAGCGAGCAACCCCGCAAGCAGCGCAGACCAGATCGACGTGGCCCTCATCGGCGGTGGCATCATGAGCGCCACCCTGGGGGCACTCCTCAAGGTCCTGGAGCCCACCTGGACGGTGCGCATCTACGAGCGCCTGGGCGCCGTGGCGCAGGAGTCGTCGAACCCGTGGAACAACGCCGGGACGGGTCATGCCGCCCTGTGCGAGCTGAACTACACGCCCGAGAAGGCGGACGGCTCGATCGACATCACCAAGGCGGTGAAGATCAACGAGCAGTTCGAGGTCTCGCGCGAGTTCTGGCACCACCTGCTCACGACGGGCGCCCTCCCGCAGCCCGCGAGCTTCATCTCCCGCACGCCGCACATGACGTTCGTGCGCGGCGCGGCGAACGTGGACTACCTGCGCCGCCGCTACGAGACCCTGCGCCAGCACCCGCTGTTCAGCGAGCTCGAGTTCACCGACGACCCGGCGGTCATCGCCGAGTGGGCGCCGCTGCTCGTCGAGGAGCGCGAGGGCGACGAGCCGGTCGCCGCGACGCGTGCGACGAGCGGCACGGACGTCGACTTCGGCGCCCTCACGCAGCAGCTCGTCGACTACCTCGTCGCCCAGGGCACGCAGCTCTACCTGGAGCACGAGGTCAAGAACCTCAGGAAGACGAAGGACGGCCGCTGGCGCCTGACGGTCAAGGACCGCTCGTGGAACGCCCCGAAGCGCCGCTCGACCGTCGAGGCCCGCTTCGTGTTCGTCGGCGCGGGCGGCGGCGCCCTGCCGCTGCTCCAGGCCGCGGGCATCCCCGAGGCGAAGGGCTACGGCGGGTTCCCCATCAGCGGCGAGTTCCTGCGCACCGACAACCCCGAGCTCGTCGCGCAGCACCAGGCGAAGGTCTACGGCAAGGCCGACGTCGGCTCCCCGCCCATGTCCGTGCCGCACCTGGACACGCGCGTCGTCGACGGCAAGACGTACCTCATGTTCGGCCCGTACGCCGGGTTCAGCCCCAAGTACCTCAAGAAGGGCAAGTACCTCGGGCTGTTCACGTCGCTGCGCCTGCACAACCTCGGCTCGATGGTCGGCGCCGGCCTGAAGAACCTCGACCTCACCCAGTACCTCGTGGGCCAGCTCCTGGCGAGCCCGGAGACCAAGTTCACGGCGCTCCAGGGCTTCATGCCGGCGGCGCACCCCAAGGACTGGGAGACCATCACCGCGGGCCAGCGCGTCCAGGTGATCAAGAAGGACAAGGACGGCAAGGGCGTCCTCGAGTTCGGCACCGAGGTCATCGCCGCGAGCGACGGGTCGATCGCCGGTCTCCTCGGCGCCTCGCCGGGCGCCTCGACCGCGGTCCCCGCGATGATCGACGTCCTGGAGCGCTGCTTCCCCGCCCGCTTCACCAAGTGGCGCCCCGAGCTCGCGACGATGATCCCGAGCCTCGGCCAGGCGCCGTGGGAGGCCGAGGAGCTCGAGGGCCTCGACCAGCTCACGGGCGGCGCGGACGTCGACGCGGTCGGCTCGCGCGCCTGACCCGCACGGACACCCGTCGACGACGGCCCGGACCTCCCCGAGGTCCGGGCCGTCGTCGCGTCCGGCGGATCGCGTCCCGCGGTCGTCAGCTCGTCGTCCCCGCCCGACGGGTCGCGACGGGTGTCGCCGCCGCGCGGGGCGTCGCGTGCGACCGCGGTACCGGGAGCCGGCCCCGGACGCCGTCGCGCACGGCCAGGTTCGGGACGACCCGGTGCAGCACGAGCTCGGCCGCGACCTCGTGCGGGTCGGCCGGGACGGGCTCCGGTCGGCCGCCGGCCGCGCGCAGGTCCGCGTCCAGTCGTTGCGCGTCGCGGTCCCACGCGGCGCCGTGCACGGACCCGCCGCGCGCCCGGTCCCACGCGTCGGCGCCGGGCCACGCGCCGTCGGACCCCGCCGGGAACCACGGCCGCGTCGGGTCGTCGCGGCGGACCGCGAGCGCCGCGGCCGTCGAGCCGACGACGAGAAGAAGCACCACCACACCCCAGAGCATGTCCATGCCTCCACCCTCGTCGCGGGCTCCCCGCGCGACGAGTGGCAGGACTGACACCTCTCGACAAGATCCCGCCACGGGCGTACGGTGCCCGCATGGTCCGCTCCGTCGCCGCCGTCGTCACCGACGGCCTGGCCCCGTTCGAGTTCGGCGTCGTGTGCGAGGTGTTCGGCCTCGACCGCAGCGAGGACGGCGTCCCGAGGTTCGACTTCCGCGTGTGCGGGCCGGTCGCCGGGCAGCCGGTGCGCACGTCGGTCGGCGCCCGCGTGGTCCCGGACCACGGGCTCGACGCGACGGACGACGTCGACCTCGTCGTCGTCCCCGCGATCCGCATCGGCTCGGCGTACCCGCCCGAGGTGCTCGACGCGGTGCGGCGCGCGGCCGCGCGCGGTGCGCTCCTGCTCAGCGTGTGCTCGGGCGTGTTCCTCCTCGCGGCGGCGGGCGTCGTCGAGGGGCGCCGCGTCACGACCCACTGGATGCACGCCGACCAGCTCCGGCGCCAGTACCCGAGCCTCGACATCGACCCCGACGTGCTCTTCGTCGACGACGGCAACCTCATCACGAGCGCGGGGACCGCGGCGGGCATCGACGCGTGCCTCCACCTCGTGCGGCGCGAGCTGGGCGCGAAGGTCGCGAACACGATCGCGCGGCGCATGGTCGTGCCGCCGCAGCGCGACGGCGGCCAGCGCCAGTTCATCCAGCGCCCCGTGCCGGAGTGCGAGGAGGACTCGTTCGCCGAGCTGCTCGAGTGGATGACGGAGCACCTCGACGAGCCGCTCACCGTGCGTGATCTCGCGCGCCGGGCCCACACCTCGGAGCGCACGCTCGCGCGCTCGTTCGTGGCCCAGACGGGCACGACGCCGCTCGCGTGGCTCACGTCGCAGCGCGTGGCCCAGGCCCAGTCGCTGCTGGAGGAGACGGCGCTCGACCTGGAGGAGGTCGCACGCCGGTCCGGCTTCGGCTCCGCCGCGCTCCTGCGGCACCACTTCCGCCGGGCGGTCGGCATCACCCCGACGGAGTACCGCCAGACGTTCCGCTTCGCCGCGTGAGCGCGCGTCTCGGGCGCCGCCCGGGCGCGGCGTCTGCGCGAGGTCTTCACGTCGTCGGCTCGCGGCGCAACCTACGGTCCCGTAGGGTGGGGTGATCTGCACCACCGAGCGTCTGCTCATCTCCGCGGCTGGGAAGCCGACACCAACCCCCTGCGAGGATGTTCATGACCTCTGCCGCCGTACGCCCGGGATTCCGGGCCACCCGCCCCCGTACCGACGACCCGGGCGCCGTCACGAGCACCTACAGCGCACTGTCGCGCACCGTGCGTGACGCCGGGCTGCTCCGCCGCACGCACGGCTACTACTTCTGGATGCTCGGGGCGCTGACGCTCGCGCTCGGGGGTGCCGTCGCGGGCTTCGTCCTCCTCGGGGACTCGTGGTTCCAGCTCCTGGTCGCCGGCGCGCTCGGCCTGATCCTCACGCAGTTCGCGTTCGTCGCGCACGAGGCGTCGCACCGCCAGGTCTTCACGTCCGGCAAGGCCAACGACCGCCTGGGGCGCGTCCTGGCGAACGGCGTCGTGGGCATCAGCCACTCGTGGTGGATGACCAAGCACACGCGCCACCACGCCAACCCGAACCGCATCGGCAAGGACCCGGACATCGCGCCGGACACGGTCGTGTTCCTCAGCGAGGACGCCGCGGCGGCGAAGGGCCTGCAGGCTCTCATCAACCGGTACCAGGGATGGCTGTTCTTCCCGCTCCTCACGCTCGAGGGCCTCAACCTGCACGTCACGGCCTTCCGGTCGCTGCTGACCGGCGGGCGCGCCCGCGGCGACGTCCGGATGCGCGTCGGGGAGCTCGTGACGATCACCCTCCGCCTCTCGCTCTACGCGGCCGCGGTCTTCTGGGTCCTCCCCCTCGGCATGGCGTTCGCGTTCCTCGGTGTGCAGCTCGCGGTGTTCGGCGTGTACATGGGTGCGTCGTTCGCGCCCAACCACAAGGGCATGGCGATCATCCCCGAGAACAGCAAGATCGACTTCCTGTCCAAGCAGGTGCTCACCTCGCGCAACATCCGCGGCGGCTGGTGGATGAACATCCTCATGGGCGGCCTCAACTTCCAGATCGAGCACCACCTCTTCCCGAGCATGCCGCGACCGCACCTCGCCCGGGCGCGCGAGATCGTGCGCGAGCACTGCGCGAACCTCGGCCTGCCCTACACGGAGACCTCGCTCGTGCAGTCCTACGGCATCGTCGTGCGGTACCTCAACCGCGTCGGGCTCTCGGCGCGCGACCCGTTCGACTGCCCGATGTTCAAGCAGCTGCGCGGCGTCTGACCGTTCTCGAGGCGACGCACCTGGCCCGGGCAGGGACGCCCGGCGCCGGCCGCCTCACGCGGTCGCCGCGCGGCCGTGCCGCCAGTAGCCGACGAAGTCGACGTTCGCCTTCGGCACGCCCCGGTCGCCGACCAGGTGCCGGCGCACGCCGGTCGCGAGCGACGACTCCCCCACCGCGTACGCGTAGACCGGCCCCGACGGCAGGTCCGCCGACCGCACGGTCTCGAGCGCGAGCCGCCCGGGCACGCGCCCGTGCGGGTCGCCCGACGCGCGGGCCGCGTCGCGCGGGACCCAGCGCAGCTCGACCCCGGCGGGGACGCGGAAGTCCTGGGCGTCCGCGGCCTCGGGGATCTCGACGACGGCGAGGCCGCGCGCGTCGTCGGGCAGGGACTCGCAGATGCCCGCGACCGCGGGCAGGCCGGTCTCGTCGGCGACGACGAGCGTCCAGTCGTGCTCGACGCGCGGGTGGTAGCCCACGCCCTGGTCGAGCAGACCGACGCGGTCCCCCGACCGCGCCGAGAGCGCGAACCTCGTCGCGGGTCCCTCGTCGCCGTGGACGACGAAGTCGACGTCGAGCTCGCGCAGGTCGGGCCGCGTCGCCCGCACCGTGTAGCTGCGCACCCAGGGCCGGCGCGCCTTGGGCGTCGCGAGGTACTGCACGTACCACATGCCCGACGAGCGCGTCGGCAGGCGCAGCGCGTCCTGGTCGTCGCGCGCGAGGAACAGCCGGAACCACTGGTCGTAGCCCATCGGCGTGAAGAGGTCCATGCCCTCGCCGCCCAGGGTCACGCGGACCACGTTCGGGCTGACCCTCGTGCTCCCGACCACGCCCAGCGTGAGGACGTGCGCGTCGGCGGGCTTGACCATCGTGTAGGCGGACACCCTGCTCCTCGGCATGCGGCCCGGCGGACGGGCGGACGGCGGACCGCGGACGCGGACTCCCGCAAAGGTTAGCCTCACCTCAGCGTGCCGTCGATGTGCGGGATCCCACACCTCGGAGGGCCGAGCACCGGACCGGCGCCGCACCGGCGACCTGTCATGCTCGTCGCGTGGAGCTCCCCGTCGTCTGGTCCCTCGTCCTCCTCGTCACCGCCGCGTGGAACCTGCTCGTCTGGCCGCGCTTCCTCCAGCGCGTCGCCCGGGACCCGCGGGCGCGCGACGCCGACGGCCGCGCGACCCGGTTCCTCACCGTCCACGTCGTGCTCGTCGTCGTCTCGCTCGCGCTGGCCGCCGCCGTGGGGGTGCTGGGCGTCCTCACGCTCGTCTGAGCCCCGCGAGCCGCTCGGGGTTGCGGAACAGCAGGACCCGGGCGACGCGCTCGCCGTCGTACTCGACGCACGCCGCCATGACCGCCGCGCCGTCGAGCGTCCAGACCCCGCCCAGCGCACCGTTGACGAACGCGGGCTCGAACGTCATCGCCGTCGTCTCGGGCTTCGCCGCGAGGCCGACGAGCATGCGCGCCACCTTGTCCGCACCCTCGACGGGCCGCAGCGCCGCGCGCGCCTTGCCCCCGCCGTCGCTCACGACGACGACGTCCGGCGCGAGGGACGCCACGAGCGCCTGCGTGTCGCCCGTGGCGCACGCGACCATGAACCGCTCGACGGCGGCACGCTGCGCGTCGTCGGGGGCGGTGAACCGCGGGCGCCGCGCCCGCACGTGCTCGCGCGCGCGGTGCGCGGTCTGCCGCACGGCGGCGGCCGACCTGTCGAGCACCGCGGCGATCTCCTCGTACGGGAGGTCGAACACCTCGCGCAGCACGAACACGGCGCGCTCCAGCGGGCTGAGCGTCTCCAGGACGACGAGCAGCGCCATCGACACGTCCTCCGCGCGCTCGACCTGGAGCGCGGCGTCCGGCGTCGTGAGGAGAGGGTCCGGGAGCCACGAGCCCACGTACGTCTCGCGGCGGGACCGCAGCGCGCGCAGCCGGTCGAGCGCGAGGCGGGTCGTCACGCGGACGAGGTAGGCGCGCGGGTCGAGGACGTCGTCGCGCGCGGCGGCGGACCAGCGCAGCCACGCCTCCTGCACGACGTCCTCCGCGTCCGCCGCGGAGCCCGTCATCTCGTACGCGACCGTGAAGAGCAGGCGGCGATGGGCGGCGAAGGCCCCGAGGTGCGTCTCGACGTCGTCCGTCACCCGGCCAGCCTGCCAGCCGTCGCCGCGACGCGCAGGCCGCCCGCGGGCGGGACCGCGCACCGGTCGCTGAAGCCCTGGCTCGACAGCCCCAGGGCGGCGTTGACCCGGCTGCGCAGGTTCTCGAGCGCGACGAGCGCGGTGAGCTCGACGAACGCGGCCTCGCCCAGGTCGTCGAGCAGGGACGCCGCGAGCTCGTCGGTCACGGCCGGCGGCGTCGCCGTCGCCGCCTCCGCGAACCCCAGCACGCGCCGCTCGACCGGCGTGTACGCGTCGCTGTCGCGCCACGCCGGGACGTCATGGAGCTTGCGGGGGTCGACGTCGCCGTGCTCCGACTCCCAGTAGCCGAAGTCCACGCACCACGTGCAGCCGATCTGCACCGCCGAGGCCATGACGGCGAGCGCCGAGAGGGTCGGGTCGAGGCGGCGCCAGCGTGCGGCCCCCGCCTCGAGCGCGCAGTAGGTCGTCGCGACCCGCGCGTTGTGCCCGACGGCGGCGAGCGGCTCGAGCACGGCACCGTACCGGCGCCGGGACAGGGCGGCGAGCACCCGGTTGAGCAGGGTCCGGGGCGGGTCGAGGGCGATGCGGGCCATGACGGTCTCCTTCCGTGGACCGGCGCGGCGCGCCGGTCGGCGACTGGTCGACCATCCAGACGCACAGGGATCGCGCCGCGTGACATACGCCGGCGTGGCCTGCGTCACGGGCGGTGGGGCCGCTTCTCGTTGCCCCGGCGGTAGTTCCCCGTCGCACGCGCGAGCAGGAGCTGGACCTCGTGCTCGTCGCCACGCCCCTCCGCCGCGGCCAGGGCCGCCGCGAGCCGGGCGGCCACCGTCCCGGCCACCGTGACGACCACGCGCCCCCCGCGCGCCACGCGGACCCGGCCGTCCTTGGTCACGTGGTGGTCGAAGAGGTCGGGGACGGCATCTGCGGGCTCCATCCCGCCACGGTAGGCCGCGCCGCGCGGCGCGGGCCCGGCCTTTCCCGTGCCCCGCCGCGCAGCAGCGACCTCAACGGCCGCTCGCGCCGGACGCGCTCACCGCGACGGCGGCGCTCGCGGCAGCGACCGCCGCCGCCGTGCGGGTGACGGCGGACGCGACCGCCTCGGAGCCCCAGTGGCCGCGCTCGATCTCCTGGGCACGGGTCACCGTCACCGAGGTCCACGGCAGCGGCGGCCGCAGCGACGGGAGCGCGCCGCTCGCCGAGAGCAGGCCGATGACGGCCGCCGTCCGCGGGTCCGGCTCCTGCCCGTGCTCGAGGACGGCGCGGATCCGCGCCCGCAGCCCCGCCTCGTGCTCCTCGTCCGCGGCGGGCCAGCGCGTGCTGCGGAAGATGCCGAGCACCTTCCGGTCCTCGCGCCGGACCAGTCCGCGCGCGGCGAGCCGGTCGATCACCACGGTCCCGAGGTCGGCGCCGATCGCCACGAGCAGAGGCTGCACGCGCTGGGTCCTCGCGGCGATCGTGTCGTACGCCGACTGCAGGAGCGGGTCGGGCAAGGGGCCCTCGCCGTCGGGGAAGACGCGCGGCCCGTTGAGGATCCCCGACTCGTCGACCCGGATCCGTCCGCGCAGCGCGAGCTCGGTGAGCACGGCGCCGCCGAGCGTGTAGTACAGGGTGCCCGCGGCCTGGACGGAGGCGCCGTCGTCGTCCAGGAGGAGCAGCATCAGGTCGTCGACGATCAGCAGGTCGGAGCGGGTCGCGCCGGCGCGCGCCCCGCCCGGAGCGCCGCCGGGTCGGGTGACGGCGCCCGGGCCGGTGGTGGGGGTGCGGTCGTTCATGGTCGGTCCTCCAGGAGGCTCGTCGCGGTCCTCGCGCGCGTCTCGTCGGCGCGGAGCGGGTGTGCGGGCGCACGATCGGGTCGTGCGCCCGCGGGTGTCATCGGCGGGGCTCCCAGCGGAACATCTTCGCCGCGATCGTGATGGCGACGACGACCCAGGCGGCCGTCGGGACGAGGAGCAGGAGCGCGTCGCCGAGGGCGAGGCCCCCGTTCCACGCCCCCACCATGAGCTCGGTCGCCGCGCCTCCGGGCATGATGCGCTTGAGCTCGGCGAGGTCCTGCGTGCCGGTGATCCCGACCCAGCTCGCGACGGCGATCGTGCCGAGGCTCAGAGGGAGCGTCGTGACCTGCGCGTGCTCGGGCGAGGTGGTCACCCCGGCCGTGCCGATCCCGAGCGCGAGCATCATCGCGAACGTCGCGACGGCCGCGACGACGAAGAGCAGGACGTCCGCGGGCGTCCCCCCGACGACGGCGAACGTCGTGACGATGACCGCGACCTGGACGAGGGCGATCACGGTGACCGGGAGCACGAGACCGGTGAGGATCGCGGCGTCACCGGCGGCGGTCGAGCGCAGCCGTTTGAGGAACAGGCTCTGACGCCGGCCGGCCAGGGTCGTCACCGTCGTCACGTAGAGGCTGAACGCGGCGATGGTGAACACGAGCACCGCGGCGACGTACCCGAGGCTGCCGATCCCGGCGAACACGTCTCGGAAGCCGATGAAGAACGCGCTCGCGGCGAGCGGCATGAGGAGGCTGGTGATCAGGACCGCGCGGTCGCGCAGCACCTGGACGAGCTCGCTTTTCGCGATGGGGAGCATGAGGTCTTCCTTGTCTGGTCGGCGGGTCAGGCGGGGTGGGTGGCGGTCGGTCGCGGTCATCGGGGCGCGGGGACCGCGGGGTCGGTGCCGACGGCGCGGAACACGTCGTCGAGGCGGGTCGGGGCCGCGGACAGGCCGTCGAGCTCGACCTTGCTCGCGGCGGCCCAGTCGAGCAGCTGCTTGAGGTCGCGCTGGAGCTCGAACGTCTCGATCGCCCAGGAACGGTCCTCGAGCGGGACGGCCTGACGCGGGGGCGTCGCGGCGCCGGGCGGGAGCGAGAAGCGGATGGAGGCCGGCAGGGAGCGGGTCAGCTCGGCGACGGTCCCCTCGCGCTGGAGCGTCCCGCCGTGCATGAGACCCACCCGGTCGGCGTGCTGCTGCGCCTCCTCGAGGTAGTGCGTGGTCAGCACGATCGTGGTGCCGTCGGCGCGCAGCTGCTCGACGGTCTCCCACAGGGCGTCCCGGGACCGGATGTCGAGCCCCGTCGTGGGTTCGTCGAGGAACAGGAGCTCGGGCCGGCCGTAGACGGCCGTCGCGAAGTCGAGCCGCCTCTTCTCCCCGCCCGAGAGCTGGGCGACGCGGGTCTCGGCCTTGCGCGTGAGCCCGACGAGGCCCAGGACGCGCTCGGCCGAGTCCTCGCGCCCGGAGAGCCGCCCGATCAGCCGGACGGTCTCGGCGACGGTGAGCTCGGGGGCGAACCCGCTCTCCTGGAGCATCGTGCCGGTGCGCGGGCGCACCGCACGGCGGTCCGTGGGAGCCGCGCCGAGCACGCGGACGGAGCCGGTCGTCGCCGTCCTGTGCCCCTCGACGACCTCGAGGGTCGAGGTCTTGCCGGCACCGTTGGTGCCGAGGAGCGCGTAGAGCTCGCCGCGCTCGACCTGGAAGGACAGGTCCTGCACTGCCTGGAAGGTGCCGTACGTGACGCCGAGCCTGTCGACGTCGATCACTGGGTTGGTAGCCATGGCCCTATATGAGCCCGCACGCCACCCCGTCACCAGTGTCGTCCCGTCAGGCCCGCGTCGTGAGGTCCGCAACCTCCCGGCCATGACGTGGTGTCACTGGCCGGGGCCGCGGTGGCACCCGGATACTGGGAGGAACGCCCCGAGAGAGCGAGCCGCCATGGACGACCACCGCGCTCCCCCGGGACGGGTCGCGCCCGCGACGCCGCGCTCGACGCCGGGCGCGACGCCGCGCGGAGAGTCGCGTCGGGCGCCGGGACGCTTCCGCCGTCTCAACCTCGTCACGCTGTTCCCCCTCCTCGCCGTCGTCGGGGCGCTCCTCGTCGCGCGGCAGGCGCAGACGTGGGTGGACGCGCTCGTCCTGGGGCTGGGGCTCGTCGCGGCCCTGGTCGCCTTCGAGCGCTGGACCGCGGGCGACGTCCTGCGCGTCGCGGTCCCGTGCCTCGTCGTCTCGGCGGCGGTCTGGCCCTACGGTGCCCTCGTGGTCGACGGCGGTGTCCAGGGCGCGTACTACGCGCTCGCGATCGTCTCGTGCCTGGTGATCCCGGAGCTCTCGCGGCACCGGGCCGCCGCCGCGGTCGCGGTCGGCGCGTACGTCGCCGGGGTCGGGACGTGGGGCCTCCTCGCCGACGGTCCTCCGACGACGGGCGGGCTCGTCTCCCAGGTCATCGTCCCGACGGGCGTCACCGTGGTCGTCATCGGCCTGCGGTTCCCCAACAAGGGGTTCTACGACGTCGTGCGCGAGCTCGAGGAGGCCCGCGCGCGCGAGGCGGAGCTCGCCGTCGTCCGCGAGCGCATGCGCTTCGCGAGCGACCTGCACGACATCCAGGGCCACACGCTGCACGTCGTGAAGCTGAAGATCGCCCTCGCGCAGCGTCTGGTCACGCGGGACCCTGCGCGCGCCGAGGCGGAGCTGCGCGAGACGTACGACCTGGTCGGCGAGACGATCGCGCAGGCGCGAGAGCTCGCCTACGGGCGTCGCCGGCTCAACCTCTCGGCCGAGCTCGAGAACGCCCGCAACCTCTTCGAGGCCGCGGGCATCCACGTGCGCGTCGACCGCCCCGCCGATCTGGGCGAGCCGGCCGACGACCTTCTCGGGCAGGTGCTGCGCGAGACGACGACGAACGTCCTGCGCCACTCGCGCGCGACGCTCGTGCACGTCGCGCTGAGCGAGCACGGCATCACCGTGGTCAACGACGGCGTGGCGGGCGACGCCGCGCCGCGGCTGCGCGGGCTGGCCACGCTGGCCCGGCGGGTGGCGGGCGACGGCGGCGTGCTCACGGCCGACGTCGCCGACGGCCGGTTCCGGACGTCGGTCACGCTCCCGGCGGCACGCCGGGGCGCGGGGGCGTCCGACGGCGCGGCGCCCGGTGCGGGGACGTCCGCCGCCCGGGGAGGCGGGTCCGCGTGACGACGATCGTCCTGGCCGACGACGAGGTCCTGCTCCGCAGGGCGCTCGCCTCGCTGCTGCCCCTCGAGGGCGACGTCACGGTGCTCGCGGAGGCCGCGGACGGCGCCGAGGCGGTGCGTGCCACGCTCGCCCACCGGCCCGACGTGCTCGTCGTCGACCTCGAGATGCCCGGCGTCGACGGCCTCGCCGCGGTCGCCGAGATCCGGCGCGTCCTGCCCGAGCAGGTGATCCTCATGCTGACCCGCCACGCCCGGCCCGGCGTCCTGCGCAAGGCCCTGCGGCTGGGCGTGCAGGGGTTCGTGAGCAAGTCCGCCGACCCGACCCACATCGCGGAGGTCGTCGCCGCGCTGCACGAGGGGCGCCGCTGGATCGACCAGGAGGTCTCGGCGGCCGCGATCATCGACGACGTCCCGCTCACCGACCGCGAGCTCGACGTGCTGCGCGTGACCCGTGACGGCTACTCCGTCGCGGAGATCGCCTCGCGCCTGCACCTCGCGCAGGGCACGGTCCGCAACTACCTCTCGAACGCCATGCAGAAGACGCAGACCCGCACCCGGCACGAGGCGGCGCGCTACGCGCGCGAACGGGACTGGATCTAGCGCCGTACCCCGGTGACGGCCGACGGCGGCGTGGCGGCGGACCGGGTGTCCGGCTCGTCGTCGTCGAGGTCGGGCCCGCGGTCGCGCCGCACGAGGTTCGCGAGCGGCGAGTACCGCGGGACCCACCGCGCGAGCGCGGCCGTGGAGCCCGCGCCGAGGGCCGCCGTCGCCCACACGCCCGCCGCGAGCGACCCGATCGCCGCGCCCGCGGCGAGCACGAGCGGGCCGAGGGCGTCGCCGGTGTCCTGGAAGAGCCGCCACACGCTGAGGAACGTCGGGCGCACGGCGGCCGGCGCGACGTCGGCCCCGAGGGTCATGACGATGCCCGAGCCCATGCCGTTGCCCACGCCCAGGAGCGCCGCGACGACCGTCACCGCACCGACGGTGTGGGCGAACGGGAGCAGCGCGAGCCCGCCCGCCATGGTGAGCATCGACGGGACCGCGACCCACAGGCGCCCGAACCGGTCCATGACCTTGCCCGCGGGGTAGAAGAGGAGCATGTCCAGTGCGCCCGAGACGCCGAAGACGAGCGACGTGACCTCGGCGTCCAGGCCGAGGTGCTCGCCCCACAGCGGGATGACGGTCTGCCGCGCCCCGCGCACCGCGGCGACGAGGAGGATCGCGACGCCGAGCGTCGCGAAGAGGCGCCGGTGCTCGCGCGCCACGGCCGCGATGCTCACGCGGGCCGCGCCGGCCCGGCCCGCCCGCTCCCGGGCGGCACCGCCCGGCGCGGGCTCCGGACGCACGACGGCGAGGACCGCCACCGCGGCGAGCGCGGCCCCGGTCCCGAGCCAGAACGCACCCTGCACGTCGCTCGCGGCGATGACCGCGGCCCCGGCGAAGGGGCCGAGGAACAGGCCGATGCGGTGCACGCCCGCGAGCGTCGACAGGACCCGCGCGCGGCGCAGCGGCGGCGTGATCTCCGTGAGGTAGGCCTGGCGTGCGAGGTTGAAGACGGCCGTCGACGCGCCGAGGGCGAGGACGCCCGCGGCGAGGCCGGCCAGCCCGGGCGTGACGGCGATCGTCGTGAACGCGGCGGTCGCGACGCCGCCCGCGAGGAGCATCGCGACGCGGTCGCCGAGCCGCTGGGCGAGCGCGCCCGCGGGCAGGTCGAACAGGATCTTGCCGATCGGGACGAGCGCCGCGACGAGCCCCGCGACGGTGAGGCTCGCGCCGCGGCCGGTCGCGGTGACGGCGACGACGGGGAGCATCGCGCCGACGCCGGTCTCCAGCAGGAGCGTCGGGACGAACGCGCCGAGGACGACGCTGCGCAGGGGGAAGAGCGGGGCGGCGCCGCGACCGGACGCGGTCACCGCACCTCCGCCACGACGTCGGCGGGAGCGGGTGCGGCGTCGGGCAGCACGGTGGGCGCGGCGGCCGCGGGCTCGACGACGGGCGCGGCCGCGGCGTCGGGCCGCGCGACCTCGACCCCCCGGCAGGCGGGCGCGTCGGCGAGGAGCTCGAGGAGCTGGGGCGCCGCCGAGGCGCCGCTGTCCCAGCGGCCCGTCACCACGGAGACGACCCAGCTCGGCGCGCCGCCCTCGGGCAGCGCGAGCGTGACGAGGCGCTCGGCCTGCGGCTTGGCGGCGACGTGCCGGGGAACGAGCGCGATGCCGAGGCCGCGGTCCACGAGCTCGAGGAGCGTGTGCACGTCGTTGACCGAGCAGCGCACGCGGCGGTGGACCCCGTGGGCGGCACACGTCGCGTCGTTCACGGGGCGCGCTCCCCACGACGGGTCGAAGTCGACGAACTCCTGGCCCGACAGGTCGGACCAGTCCACGCGGCCGCGCGCGGCGAGCGGGTGCTCGGGCGCGCACACGAGCACGAGAGGCTCGCTCCCGAGGACGGTCTGCGCGAGCGACCCGAGGTGGTCCGTGGTCGCGACGAACGCGACGTCGAGGTCGCCCTCGCGCACGCGCGCGAGGAGGTCGTGCGAGCCGGCCTGGGCGAACTGGATCTCGACCTGGGGGTAGCGGCGGTGGAAGCGCTCGAGCAGGGCGGTGACGTCGAGGACCCCGAGGCACTGCTCGGACCCGACGCGCAGCGAGCCGGACAGGGCGCGCGTCGCCCGCACGACCGCGTCGCGACCGGCGGCGGCCTGCGCGAGCATGGACCGTGCGTGCGGCAGCAGCGCGAGCCCGGCCTCGGTGGGCTCGACGCGGCGGGTCGTGCGCGTGAACAGGCTCGCGCCGAGCTCCTCCTCCAGGCTCCGGACCGCGGCGGAGAGCCCCGACTGGGACACCCCGACGAGCTGCGCGGCGCGCGTGAACTGGCGCTCGTCCGCGAGGGCGACGAGGTACTCCATCTGGCGCAGATCCATTGATCACTCACTCTTCTACAAATGACAACTGCTAGTCGTTGGACTTCTAGGTTATCGGTTCCTACGCTCGACACGGCCGGCCCGCTCGCGGCCGCCGACGACACCCCCGCCTTTCCCGACCCGTGAGGGAGCACCATGCAGCAGCGCACGCTCGGAACCCGGACGGTCTCCGCGATCGGCCTCGGCGGCATGCCGATGTCCATCGAGGGCCGCCCGGACGAGGCCCGGTCCGTCGCGACGATCCACGCCGCGCTCGACGCGGGCGTCACGCTCGTCGACACGGCCGACGCCTACCACCTGCACGCGCACGAGGTCGGTCACAACGAGGAGCTCATCGCGCGTGCGCTGCGCTCGTACGGCGGCGACACGAGCGACGTCCTCGTCGCCACGAAGGGTGGCCACCTGCGCCCCGGCGACGGGACCTGGACGCAGAACGGCGACCCCGGCTACCTCAAGCAGGCCGCGAAGGAGTCCGCGCGCCGGCTCGGCGTCGACGCGATCGGCCTCTACCAGTTCCACCGCCCCGACCCCGCGGTCCCCTACGCCGACTCGATCGGCGCGCTCGTCGAGCTGCTCGACGAGGGCGTGATCCAGCAGGCCGGCATCTCGAACGCCGACGTCGCGCAGATCGACCTCGCGAACAAGATCCTCGGCGGCCGGCTCGCGTCGGTCCAGAACCAGTTCTCGCCGCGGTTCCGCTCGAGCCAGGGCGAGCTCGAGCACTGCGCGGCCCTCGGCGTCGCGTTCCTGCCGTGGAGCCCGCTCGGCGGGATCGCGAACGCCGCCGAGCTCGGGGCGCGGCACGCCGTCTTCCAGGACGTCGCGGCCGCCCACGGCGTGAGCGTCTACCAGGTGACGCTCGCGTGGGAGCTCGCGCTCGCGCCCGTCGTCGTCCCCATCCCCGGCGCGTCGCGACCCGCGTCGATCCTCGACTCGGTCCGCGCCGCGGACCTCACCCTGACGCCCGAGGAGGTCGCACGGCTCTCCGCCGCGTGACGCCCGCCCTCCGGACCCGCCCCAGCGAAGGAGCTGCACCCATGAAGACCTTCACCCTCCCCGGCACCGACCTCGTCGTCCCGAACGTCGTGCTCGGCCTCATGCGCATCCAGGACAAGACCGACGACGAGGTCCGCACGCTCGTGCGGACCTCGCGCGACGCGGGGATCACGTTCCTCGACCACGCCGACGTCTACGGGTCCGACCTCCACGGCTGCGAGCGCCGCTTCGCCGAGGCGCTCGACCTCTCCCCCGCCGAGCGCGCGGAGTGGGTCATCCAGTCCAAGGCCGGCATCGTGCGCGAGGGTCCGTACTTCGACTTCTCCTCCGAGCACCTCGTCGCGTCCGTCGAGGGGTCGCTCGAGGCCCTGCGCACCGACTACCTCGACATCCTCCTGCTGCACCGCCCGGACGCCCTCGTCGAGCCGGAAGAGGTCGCGCGCGCGTTCTCCGACCTGCACGCCGCGGGCAAGGTGCGCGCGTTCGGGGTGTCCAACCACACGCCGGGGCAGATCGAGCTCCTGCGCCGGTACGTCGACCAGCCGATCGTCGCGAACCAGCTCCAGCTCTCCGTCACGCACGCCCCGCTCGTCGCGCAGGGCGTCGCGGCGAACATGCAGGGTCTCGACCAGTCGGTCAGCCGCGACGGCGGGACGCTCGACTACTGCCGCCTGCACGACATCACGGTCCAGGCGTGGTCGCCGTTCCAGGCCGGGTTCTTCACGGGCGTGTTCCTCGGCTCCGAGAAGTACCCCGAGCTCAACGCCGTGATCGACCGCCTCGCCGCCCGGTACGACGTGCCGCCGATCGCGATCGCGACGGCGTGGATCACGCGCCACCCGGCGCAGATGCAGGTCGTCCTCGGCACGACGAACCCCGAGCGCGTCGCGGGCGCGGCCCTCGGCTCGGACGTGCCGCTCACGCGCGCCGAGTGGTACGAGCTGTTCCGCGCCGCGGGGTACACCGTCCCGTGACGACGGGGCCCGGCCGCCCGTGTCCCAGGTCACGCGCGGGCCGGCCGGGCGGCCCCGCCCGGCGGTCTAGGCTCGTTCCGTGGCAACCTTCTCGGCAGTGACCCGGCAGCACATCCTCCAGGCGATCGCGGACTGGGACGACCGCGGCCGGGACGCGTTCCTCGGGGTCTACGGGTTCGCCCCGAGCCCCGGCACCCCGCTCCTCCACGAGGACCGCGCGTACGACGCCCAGGCGATCCTCGGCGTCGCGCACCGGTACGCGACCGGACGCGTCGCGACCGCCGAGGAGTTCCGCAACAGCCCGGTCAGCGTCGCGGACCTGCTGCGCAAGCGCGGGTTCGACGTCCCGGGCGCCGCGCCCGCAGCGCCCGCTCCCGCGCGTCGCACGGCCGCACGGTCCACCTCGCCCGCGCGGGCACCGCGACGCACGACGACGGCACGAGCCGCCGAGCCCGAGAAGGCCCCGGCCGTGTGCCCGACGTGCTTCACGGTGCTGCCGGCCACGGGCATCTGCGACGACTGCGGCTGACCACCGCCCGCACCGAACGACACGGGGCGCCGTCCTGACCGGACGGCGCCCCGTGTCGTCGTGCTGGCGGGTCCGGGTCAGTTGACCTCGGACGGGTGCGCGCTCACGCGGCCCGAGCCGTCGCCCGGGTCGAGCGCGTCGATCGCCGCGACCTCGTCCGCCGTGAGCTCGAAGCCGAAGACGTCGAAGTTCTCCGCCATGCGCTCCTTGCGCGACGACTTCGGGAAGACGATGAAGCCGCGCTGCAGGTGCCAGCGCAGGACCACCTGGGCGGGGGTCACGCCGTGCGCGGCCGCGGCGTCGGCCACGGGCTGCTTCTCGAAGAGCGGGTACTTGCCCTGGCCGAGCGGGCCCCACGACTCGATCCGCGTGCCGTTCGCCTCGGCCCACGCGAGGACGTCGCGCTGCTGGTACGCCGGGTGCAGCTCGATCTGGTCGACGGCGGGCACGACGCCCGTCGCGGCGACGATCCGGTCGAGGTGCTCGGGCAGGTGGTTCGAGACGCCGATCGAGCGCGCGAGGCCCGCGTCGCGGATCTCGACGAGCTTCTCCCACGCGTTCGTGTACTGGTCCTGCGCGGGGGCGGGCCAGTGCGTGAGGTACAGGTCGACGTGGTCGAGGCGGAGCTTGTCGAGGCTCTCCCGGATCGCGTCGTGCGGCTGCTCGCCGGACTGGCGGTCGTTCCAGAGCTTCGTCGTGACGAACAGCTCGTCGCGCGGGATCCCGCTCTTCGCGATCGCGGCGCCCACGCCCTCCTCGTTGCGGTAGATCGCCGCGGTGTCGATGTGGCGGTAGCCGACCTCGAGGGCCTCGCTCACCGCCTTCTCGGCCTCGTCCGGCGGCACGAGGAAGACGCCGAAGCCGAGCTGAGGGATGGTGTGACCGGAGTTCAGGGTCACGGTCGGAACAGAGGGAACCGTCATACGGACCAGCGTAGGAAGCGCCCGTCCGCCCGTCCAACGACTGCGGGGCATGCGACCCATCGCTCCTGCTCATGAGTCCGCCCGGTGCGCGTCGGTGCCGAACGCGCGGAATGTCCGACTGGACTTCCCAGATCACGGTTTGGTTACACTGGCGCGGTCCTGCCCACGAAGAACCGGAGCGCTCATGTCTCGAGGCCGCCACAGCGCAGCCCCCGCCTCACCCGCGCGCTCCTTCCGGCTCCCGTCCTTGCCCACGATGCCGGTCCGGTCGCTCAAGCTGCCCGCCCTGGCCCTCGTGACCCTGCTCGGCTCCGGCGTCGTCGGCACAGGCCCCCAGGCTGCCGAGGGCAACCCGGACCTCGCGCCGCTCAGCGTCGAGCCGACCGCCGAGCGCACGCAGGCCGCCGTGAGCCGCTCGTCCGAGCGCACGGCACCGCCCCCCACCGTCAAGGAGGCCCCGGTCGTCGAGACGGCGGCGAAGATCGTCGTCGTCCCCGCGGCCGAGGTCGCCCCGCCGCCCGAGCCGGAGCCCGTCGTCACCGGCCAGCTGTGGACCACCGACGCCGTCAACGTGCGGACCGGACCGTCGGCCGACGCCGAGCGCGTCGCGACCGCCGAGTTCGCCCAGGCCGTCGACGTCACCGGCACCACCGAGGGCGACTGGAGCCAGGTCGTCTGGGACGGCTCGGCCGCGTGGATCAAGACGAGCTTCCTGTCGTCCTCCCAGCCCGAGGCGCGCACCGCCACGACCACGACGAGCGCGGGCGGCACGTCCGACGCCGCGTGCTCGGTGAGCAGCGGCATCGAGTCCTCGCTCCAGGCGAACGCACGGGCCGTCTACCGCTCCGTGTGCGCCCACTTCCCGCAGGTGACGTCCTACGGCGGCATCCGCCCGGGCGACAGCGGCGACCACGGCACCGGCCGCGCCCTCGACATCATGATCAGCGGTGACACCGGCTGGCAGATCGCGCGCTACCTCCAGGCCAACGCCGGCGCGCTCGGCATCACGTACCTCATCTACCAGCAGCAGATCTGGATGGCCGGCGACCCCGCGAGCGCGTGGTCCGGCATGGAGGACCGCGGCGGCACGACCGCGAACCACTTCGACCACGTGCACGTCAGCACGTCCTGACCCCCGCCCGAGGGCCCCTCCCCCGCCACCACCCTTGACGGCGCCCGGCGGCGATCGAACCATGGGGCCATGGTGACGACGACCGCGATCGGGTACGAGAGGAACCTGCCCTCCGACGCTGCGGACGCCCTCGTCGTGCGGGAGGTCGAGGTCCCCGCCCTCGGGCCGCACGACCTGCTCGTGGAGGTCGAGGCGGTGTCCGTGAACCCCGTGGACGTGAAGCTGCGCGCCGGCGCGCCGTCCGACGGGTTCCGCGTCCTCGGCTTCGACGCCGCGGGCGTGGTGCGCGACGTCGGGGACGCGGTGACGCTGTTCTCCCCGGGCGACGAGGTGTTCTACGCCGGGAGCGTCGACCGGCCCGGCACGAACCAGCGCCTCCACGTCGTGGACGAGCGCGTCACCGGGCGCAAGCCGGCGACGCTCTCCTTCGCGGACGCCGCGAGCCTGCCCCTGACGGCGATCACCGCGTGGGAGGCCCTGTTCGACCGGCTCGGCCTCACCGACGCCTCGACCGGGACCCTGCTGGTCGTCGGCGCGACCGGCGGTGTCGGGTCGATCATGCTGCAGCTGGCCGAGGCGCTCCTGCCGGGCGTCACGGTCGTCGCGACCGCCTCCGACGACGACCGCGCGGCCTGGGTGCGCGGCCTCGGCGCGGAGCACGTCGTCGACCATCGGGGCGGCCTGGCCGCCCAGGTGCTCGGGATCGCGCCGGACGGCGTGGACTGGGTGTTCACCGCGCACTCGGAGGGACAGGTCGAGACGTACGCGACGATCGTGCGCCCCTTCGGCCACGTCGTCGCGATCGACGACGGACCGCGCGACGTGTTCCCGTTGAAGGACAGGAGCATCGCCTGGCACTGGGAGCTCATGTTCACGCGACCCGTCCAGCGGACCCCCGACATGATCGAGCAGCACCGCCTCCTGGACCGGGTGGCCGACCTCGTCGACGAGGGCCGTGTCCGCGCGACGACGACCAGGACCCTCGCCCCGATCGGTCCCGAGACGCTGCGCGAGGCGCACGCGCTCGTCGAGAACGGGCGCACGACGGGCAAGGTCGTCGTGCACGGCTGGCGGTAGCCGCCTCACCACCGGCCCGCACGGGTCCCCGGCCGACGCCGGGATCGCGGTGATCGCGGTATCGACCGCACACGACGAAGGCCGCCTCCTCGACGAGGAGACGGCCTACGGTCTCGGTGGAGCTGAGGGGACTCGAACCCCTGACCCCCTGCATGCCATGCAGGTGCGCTACCAGCTGCGCCACAGCCCCGTGGATCCGTGAAGATCCAGGTCATGCACTCCTCCGGCCGGTTTCCCGTCCTGCGGAGCGTCGCTAGTCTACGCAGAAACCGGCTCCAGATTCCAATCCGGTCCGGCGTTCCACTCGTCGAGCGGGAACCCGGCCCCGACGTTGTGCGCCACGAGGCGCCACGCGGGCCGTGCGGTGGGTGCGGAACGGTGCAGGTGGGACCAGTGCACGTTGTGCAGCCCGGAGATCCCGCGCCACCCCTCGGCGTCGAGCCCGAGCAGCGCGGTGACGGCGAGCGTGATCGCGGCGCCGTGGGACACGACCACGAGGGTGTCGTCCTGCTCCAGCGACTCGACGTGCTCGGTGACGGCCTCGACGAGCCGCGCCGCGACGTCGGCCTTGCTCTCCGCGCCCGCGCGCGCGGGCTCCTCGCCCCGACGCCACGCGGCGTACTCCTCGGGCCAGCGCTCGGCGATCTCCGGCCCGGTGAGGCCCTCCCACTCCCCGAAGCCGCGCTCGCGCAGCCGGGGGTCGAGCAGGACGTCCGTGCCGATCGCGCCCGCGTACGCGCGCGCGGTGTCCGCGGCGCGCACGAGGTCGGACGCGACGACGCGCGTCGCGCGGTGGGCGCTCGCGAGCGCCTTCGCGCCCTGCTCGGCCTGCCACTGCCCCACCGCGTCGAGCGGGATGTCCACCTGGCCCTGCAGGCGCATCGTGGCGTTGTAGGCCGTGCGGCCGTGGCGCAGGAGGACGAGCGTGCCGGCGCTCACGCCAGGGGCTCCCCCGACAGGCGGATGGCGCCGTCACCCCGGGTCGTGTCGTCCGCGTCGTCGGCGGACCCGTCGCCCCCGCGCGCGTCCTCGGGCAGCGCGACGACCGGGCAGTCCTTCCAGAGGCGCTCGAGCGCGTAGTAGACGCGGTCCTCGGCGTGCTGGACGTGCACGACGACGTCGCCGAAGTCCAGGAGGACCCAGCGGGCCTCCTGCTTGCCCTCGCGGCGGATCGGCTTGGCGCCCGCCTTGAACATCGCCTCCTCGACCGCGTCGACGATCGCCGAGACCTGGCGCTCGCTCGACCCGGACGCGATGAGGAACACGTCCGTGAGGACGAGCTGCTCGCTCACGTCGAGCGCGATGATCTCCTCGGCCTTGCGGTCGGACGCCGCCCGGGCCGCGACGACGGCGAGCTCCACGGCTCGTTCGGTGGCAGTCACGTGTCTCCTTCTGATGGCCGCTCAGCGGCCGGGGTCGGGTGTGGCGTGGTCGTCCCACGTGCCGACGACGCTCGCCGAGGCGCTCGCGTCCTCCGTCGCCAGGCCGGGGTCGTCGCGCGAGACGAGCGTCCAGACGAGCAGGCCGAGGACGAACGCCACGGCGACGAGGATGAGGTAGTGCAGCCACGTGTACGACGGGCCGCGGGGGTCGTCGTCGAGGTCCTCCTCGGGCTCCTCGACCTCCTCGGCGCGCGAGCGGACGCGCGGGAAGAGGTCGTCCGAGGGCGCCGTGGCCGGGGCGGCCTCGCGGACGCCGCCGAACGGCGACGCGGCCTCGCGGCTCGCGCTCGCCGGCTCGGGCGCGGAGCCCGACGTGATCGCGGACCACGGGAGCGCCGCACCCGGGGCCTTGGCAGGGGCCGGGGCGGTCGGGGCGGAGGTCGGCGTGGAGGGGACGCGCTCGGGCGCGGCGGGCGCCCGGGTGGCCCCCCACGGCGACGGGGCGGGCGCCGGGGCGGGGGTCGCCGGGGGCGGGGTGGGCGCCGCGGTCGGCGCGGAGAAGGCGGAGAGCCGCTGCGGCTGGGCGGCGGGGGCGGGCGCGGAGTCGGGCGCACCCACGCGACCGACCGGGACGGACTGGCCGAACCCTCCCACGGGGGTCGCCGGCGCCGGAGGCCGCACCGGCCCGGCCGACCCGGGCACCGCGGGCCGCGGCGGCGCGGCCGGCGGGCGCGAGCTCGTGCGGGTCGGCACGACGGGCGTCGGGGACGGCGGGCGGATCGCGACCCGCTCCGCGGTCTCCTGCACCGGCGTGAGCCGCCCCGTCTCGTCCAGGCCCCGCATGCCGCCCGAGGCGGCCGGGGGTCGCACGACGGACGGCTGCGACGGGTGGTCGGTGGGCCCGGTCGTCTCGCGCAGCGCACGGCGCGACGGTGGCGGGGTCGCCGGGGCGGCGGGCCGCGGTGCGGCAGGCGGCTGCCACCCGCCGGCCGCGGGTGCCGGGGCGGGCGCCGGAGAGCCGGTCTGCGCCGCGCGCTCGGCCGCGGCGGCGGCCTCGCGCTCCCGGATCTCGCGCCGCGTGAGCGGGCGTACGGGCTGCATGTTGCTGCCGTTGTCACTCATCGTGCTGTCCTCGATACAAACCGTGCTTGGCGATGTACTGGACCACGCCGTCCGGAACCAGGTACCACACCGGCTGGCCCGCCTCCGCACGTCGACGGACGTCCGTCGACGAGATGGCGAGGGCCGGGACCTCGAGCGTGGTGACCACGCCCGGCGGCAGACCTTCGACGCTCAGGTGGTGACCCGGGCGGGAGACAGCCACGAAGTGTGCCATCTTCCACAGCTCGTCGGCATCCTTCCAGGTCAGGATCTGCTCGACGGCGTCCGCACCCGTGATGAAGAACAGCTCGGCGTCCGGTCGCGCGGCCCGCAGGTCCCGCAGCGTGTCGACCGTGTACGTCAGGCCGGGCCGGTCCACGTCCACGCGGCTCACCGTGAACCGCGGGTTGGACGCGGTCGCGATGACGGTCATGAGGTACCGGTGCTCGGCCGGGCTGACGGTCTGGTGCTGCTTGAACGACGGCTTCCCGGTCGGCACGAACACGACCTCGTCGAGGTCGAACCGTGCCGCGGCCTCGCTCGCCGCGACGAGGTGGCCGTGGTGGATGGGGTCGAACGTGCCACCCATCACCCCCAGGCGGGGTCGGCGCGGGCTCATCGAGGCGTCATCGGTCGCGGCGCGGGCGTCGTGCGCTGCCGGTCAGTGGCGGGTGCCGACGCTGCGGAACGCGTACGTCACGAGCAGCAGGGCCACGAGCCCGCCGAACCCGATCAGCCCGTACGCGAGCGGCGGGATGGGCAGGTGCGACGCGGCCTCGGCGCCTTCCTCGGCGGCCAGCACGACGGCAGAGATCACGACGTCCTCCTCGAAGGTCGTCCCCGTGACCTGCGGGCGGTGCCGCGGGACCGGGGTGGTGCGGTGGAGCGGTACACCCGCCGGGACCGGCCCGGCGGCGGACCGGACGGGCGCCGGTCGCCGACCAGTCTCTCACGACCGCCCGGCGACCCGGTCCGGCGAGTAGCAGGAACTACCCGGCGAACCGTGCGTCATGGACGAACGTGACCGTCGCCGTGCACGACCCATTTCGTCGTCGTGAGCTCGGCCAGGCCCATGGGGCCGCGCGCGTGCAGTTTCTGCGTCGAGATGCCGATCTCCGCGCCGAGGCCGAACTGGCCGCCGTCGGTGAAGCGCGTGGACGCGTTGACCATGATCGCCGCGGAGTCGAGCTCCGCGACGAAGCGCTCCGACGCGGAGAGGTCGCGCGTGACGATCGCCTCGGTGTGGCCCGACGTCCACGTGCGCACGTGCTCGATCGCGGCGTCGAGGTCGTCGACGACGCGCACCGCGATCTCGGGCGCGAGGTACTCGGTCGCCCAGTCCTCGTCGGTGGCCGGGAGCACGTCCGTGCCCTCGGGCGCGAGCCCGGCGGTGCGGTCGTCACCGTGCACGACGACGCCCGCGTCCGTGAGCGCGGCGAGCGCGGCGGGGAGGAAGTCAGGTGCGGCGTCGGCGTGCACGAGCAGCGTCTCCGCGGCGTTGCACACCCCGACGCGCTGCGTCTTGGCGTTGAGCAGGATCTCGAGCGCCATCGCACGGTCCGCGCTCGCGTCGACGTACACGTGCACGTTGCCCACGCCCGTCTCGATGACGGGGACGGTCGACTCGCGCACGACCGTCCGGATGAGGTCCGCTCCCCCGCGCGGGACGAGCACGTCGACCAGGCCGCGCGCGTGCATGAGCGCGACGGCGCCGGGACGCCCGTACCGGTCGATCGACTGCACGAGGTCGCCGGGCAGGCCCTGCGCCTCGAGCGCGCGGGCGAGCACGCCCACGACGACCTCGTTCGAGCTCGCCGCGGCGGACCCGCCGCGCAGGATGACCGCGTTGCCGCTCTTGAGGGCGAGGCCCGCGGCGTCGACCGTGACGTTGGGCCGCGCCTCGTAGATCATGCCGACGACACCCATCGGCACGCGCAGCTGGCGCAGGCGCAGCCCGTTGGGAAGCGTCGAGCCGCGCACGACCTCGCCCACCGGGTCGGGCAGGCCCGCGAGCGCGCGCAGCGCGTCGGCGATCGCGGCGATGCGGCCGGCGTCGAGCGCGAGCCGGTCGAGCAGGCCCTCGCTCATGCCGTTCGCGCGCTCGCGCTCGAGGTCCACGGCGTTCGCGGCAACGATCTCGTCGGTCGCCGCGACGAGCGCGTCGGCGAGGGCGTGCAGGGCGGCGTCCTTGGTCGCGCGCGTCGCCGTCGCGAGCGCGCGGGACGCGACCTTGGCGCGGCGCGCGACGTCCTCGACGGCCGTCGCGACGCTCGTCGCGTCGTCGGCGGGACCGGTGGTCTCGGGCTGGGCTTCGCCCGCGACGACGGGCGCGTCCTCGGTGGTGGTCATGGTCCGAGCCTACGTCGGACGCCGCGTCACCGGGAGCGTCGTCCGCCCGCCGGTCAGCGGGTGCGCCGACGCACGAGCACGAGGTCGTCGCGGTGCACGACCTCGCGGTCGTAGCCCTCGCCGAGCTCGCGGCGCAGGTCCTTCGTGGACCGGCCCAGGAGTCCCGGGATGTCGCGCGACTCGAACGCCACGAGCCCGCGAGCCACGACGCGGCCGTCGGGCGCGACGAGCTCGACCGGGTCGCCCGCGTCGAAGTCGCCCTCGACGGCGGTGACGCCGGCCGGCAGGAGCGACGCGCGCCCGCCCTGCACGGCCTTCACCGCGCCGTCGTCCAGGACGAGCCGCCCGCGGGTGCGTGCCGCGTGCGCGAGCCAGAGCCGACGGCGCGTGGTGCGCTTCCCGGTCGCGGCGAACCACGTGCCCACGGGCTCGCCCGCGAGCGCCGCCGCGGCGTTCTCCGCCTTGGTGAGCACGACGGGGATGCCGGTGCCCGTCGCGATGGAGACCGACTCGAGCTTGGTGAGCATGCCGCCCGTCCCGACGGCGCTCCCCCGCCCCGTCACCTCGATCCCCGCGATGTCGGCCGCCGAGCGCACCTCGGGGATCCGCCGCGTCCCGGGGCGCGACGGCGGCCCGTCGTACAGGCCGTCGACGTCCGTGAGCAGGACCATCGCGTCGGCGCGCACGAGGTGGGAGACGAGCGCGGCGAGGCGGTCGTTGTCGCCGAAGCGGATCTCGTCGGTCGCGACGGCGTCGTTCTCGTTGACGACCGGCACGACGCCGAGACCCAGGAGGCGCTCCAGGGAGCGCTGGGCGTTGCGGTAGTGGCCGCGGCGGACCGTGTCCTCGGCGGTGAGCAGCACCTGGCCGACCCGCAGGCCGTGGCCCGCGAACGCCTCGGCGTACCGGGCGACGAGCAGGCCCTGGCCCACCGAGGCCGTCGCCTGCGCGGTCGCGAGGTCGCGCGGTCGGTTCGTGAGGCCGAGCGGCCCGATGCCCGCGGCGATCGCGCCGGACGTGACGAGCACGACCTGCCCGCCGTCCGCGCGTCGCGCCGCAAGGACGTCGACGAGCGCCCGCAGGGCCGCGAGGTCGAGGTGGCCGTCGGCGCCGGTGAGCGACGACGAGCCGATCTTCACCACGACGCGGCGGGCGGCGGCGATCTCGGAGCGGGAGGACAGGGCGTTCACGCGTCCCATCATCGCCGCCGGACCCCGACCGGCGCGCAGGATTTCACGGACCAGGACGCCGCGGGTCGCGCCGGGCGCGGTCAGTCGGCGTCCGGGTCCGTCCAGGTGCCCGCCTCGCGCTCGGTCCACAGCTCGCGGCGGGCCTCGGCCTTCGCGTCCATGCGCTCGTGGTGCTCGCGGCGCTTCTCCGACCGCGTGGGGCGCAGGCGCTCGTCGAGGCGGTTGTCGGAGCCGCGCGGCCCGCCGAGCAGCTCGGAGCCCGTCATGAGCGTCGGCTCCCAGTCGAACACGACGGCGTTGACGTCGCTGCCGATCCGGACCTCGTCGCCCGCGACGGCGCCCGCCTCGAAGAGCTTCTCCTCGACGCCCAGGCGCGCGAGGCGGTCGGCGAGGTAGCCGACGGCCTCGTCGTTCGCGAAGTCGGTCTGGCGCACCCAGCGCTCGGGCTTGGCGCCGCGGACCTCGAACCAGTAGTCCGTGGCCCCGCCCTTGCGCGTCACCGTGAAGCCGGCCTCGTCGACGGCGCGCGGGCGCAGCACGACGCGCGTCGGCTCGGGCGCGGGCGCCTCGGCGCGCGCCTTCTCGACGAGCTCGGCGAGCGCGTAGGTGAGGGGGCGCAGCCCCTCGTGGCTCGCGGTCGACACCTCGAACACGCGCAGGCCGCGCGCCTCGAGGTCGGGCTTGACGAGATCGGCGAGCTCGCGCGCCTCGGGCACGTCGATCTTGTTGAGCACGACGAGCCGGGGGCGCTCCGTGAGCGGCACGCGACCGCCCTCGATGTCGAGGTCCTGCGCGTACGCCGCGAGCTCGGCCTCGATGACGTCGAGGTCGCTGATCGGGTCGCGACCCGGCTCGAGGGTCGCGCAGTCGAGGACGTGCACGATCACGGCCGTGCGCTCGATGTGGCGCAGGAACTCCAGGCCGAGGCCCTTGCCCTCGCTCGCGCCCGGGATGAGCCCCGGCACGTCCGCGACGGTGAACCGCGCCGAGCCGGCCTGGACCACGCCGAGGTTCGGCACGAGCGTCGTGAACGGGTAGTCGGCGATCTTGGGCCGCGCGGCCGAGACCGCGGCGACGAGCGAGGACTTGCCCGCGCTCGGGTACCCGACGAGCGCGACGTCCGCGATGGTCTTGAGCTCGAGGACGACGTCGCGCTCCTCGCCGGGCTCGCCGAGCAGCGCGAAGCCGGGCGCCTTGCGTCGGGGCGACGCGAGCGCGGCGTTGCCGAGACCGCCGCGACCGCCCTCGGCGACGACGTACTCCGCCCCCGCGCCGACGAGGTCCGCGAGGACCGTGCCGTCGGGCGTCTTGACGACCGTGCCGTCCGGCACGCGCAGGACGAGGTCCTCGCCGTTCGCGCCGTCGCGGTCGTCGCCCATGCCCTGGGTGCCCGACGTCGCGTGCCGGTGCGGCGAGTGGTGGTACTCGAGCAGCGTCGTCGTCTGCGGGTCGACCACGAGCCGGACCGTGCCGCCGTCACCGCCGTTGCCGCCGTCGGGGCCGGCGAGCGGCTTGAACTTCTCGCGGCGGACCGAGGCGCACCCGTTCCCGCCGTTGCCGCCGGAGACGTGCAGGACGACACGGTCGACGAAGCTGGCCATGGGTGGATCCTCTCAGAGGTGGGTCGTGCGGTGCCGCGGGGCGCGGCGGTCCCGGGCCGGGGCGCGGCCGGGGGGAGATACGGCAGGAGGGGCGCACCGCGTCGGTGCGCCCCTCCTGCTCGAAGACTGCCGGTTGTGGCTCAGGCCTCGACGGTGACGATGTCGACGACCTTGCGGCCACGGCGCGTGCCGAACTGCACCGCGCCGGCGGCGAGGGCGAACAGCGTGTCGTCCTTGCCGCGGCCGACGTTCTCACCGGGGTGGAAGTGCGTGCCGCGCTGGCGGACGATGATCTCGCCCGACTTGACGACCTGCCCGCCGAAGCGCTTCACGCCGAGGCGCTGGGCGTTCGAGTCGCGACCGTTGCGCGAGGAGCTCGCGCCCTTCTTGTGTGCCATGACGAACCTGCTTTCGTGCTGGTTGCTGAGGGAGGGTGCCGGTCGGCGCGGGGCGGCCCGTGGCCGCTACCTCGCGCCGGGCGAGATCACTTGATGCCGGTGACCTTGAGGCGGGTCAGCTGCTGACGGTGACCCTGGCGACGGCGGTAACCGGTCTTGTTCTTGTACCGCAGGATCGTGATCTTCGGACCCTTCTCGTCCCGCACGACCTCGGCGGTGACCTTGACCTTCGCGAGCTTCGCGGCGTCCGTGGTCACCTTCTCCCCGTCCACCAGCAGGAGAGCGGGCAGCTCGACGGAATCACCGACGCCGGCGGACAGCCTGTCCACCACGACGATGTCGCCGACGGAAACCTTCTCCTGACGGCCACCGGCCTTGACGATCGCGTACACCACGTTGCTGCTCATCTCTCCTAGTCTTGGCGTGCTCGTCACGGCGAGTTCGTCTTGGAGACTCCGACCACGCCGCGGCGTGCGAGTGCGAGTCGTCCGTGGGCACACGGGACCGGCGCGCCTGGGCGCGCCGACGTTCAAGACTACGGAAATGCGGCGGGCAGGTCAAACCGCGCGGGCGGTCGCCGCGCGCGGACGTCCCGCACGCGGCGACCGGGACCGTGCGAGCCGCCCGGGCACCGTCCTACTCGAGGACGAACGTGACCTCCAGCACGACCTGCCAGGCCGTGATGCGGCCGTCGGCCACGTCGACCTTCTGCTCCTTGACCCACGCGCCCGAGACGTTGCGCAGCGTGCTCGCCGCGCGCTCGACGCCGATCCGCACCGCGTCCTCGAAGCTCGTGTCCGACCGCGCGCTGATGTGCGTGATCCGTGCCACCGTGCCGCTCATACCGGTCTCCCCCGTCCTGGCGGGCGCTCCGGTGCGCCCGCGCACCCGTCGAGCATCCCGCTGCGGGCCCGCCCTCGCCACCGGGGCGCCGGGCCGGGCGGCGGCCACGAGCGCACGGGTGCGCGTGCGTGCCTACGCTGGCCGGGGAGGTGGTCGCATGGGTCCCGCAGACCCGACCCGCGGCGCCCTGGGCGCGGACGACGCCGTGGCCGCGGCCCTGCGCGCGGTCGACCGGCGCTCGTTCCTCCCGCGCGCGCAGCGCCGCTGGGCGGGACAGGACCGGCCGCTCGCGATCGGGCACGGGCAGACCAACTCCCAGCCCTCGACCGTCGCGGCCATGCTCCGCCTGCTCGACGTCCGGCCCGGCGCGCGCGTCCTCGACGTCGGCTCCGGGTCGGGCTGGACGACGGCGCTCCTCGCGGTGCTCGTGGGCCCCGAGGGCAGCGTGCTGGGCGTCGAGCGCGACCCCGACCTCGCCGCGTGGGGCGCGGCCAACGTCGCGCGCGAGCGCACCCCGTGGGCGCGCGTCGCCACTGCGACGCGCGGCGTGCTCGGCACCCCCGGGGAGCGCTACGACCGGATCCTCGTCTCGGCCGCGGCGCAGGCGCTGCCGCGCGCGCTCGTCGACCAGCTCGCCCCGGGCGGCCGCATGGTCGTCCCCGTGCGGCACACGATGGTCCTCGTCGAGGCGGACCCCGAGGCGCCGGGAGGCTTCCGCACGAGCGAGCACGGCTCCTACTCGTTCGTCCCGCTCGTCGAGGACGCGCCCGCTCCCCCGCCCCCCGGCTGACCGCGCCACGGCGGGTCCGGGAGATGGGTGCGGCAGCGCGCCTCGTACGTCTCGGCGCCGCCCACGTGCGCCGCGACGGGCGCCAGCGGGTCGCCCGGGTCGCCCGCGCCGGTCGGCGCGGCCAACCGGACGTGGAACGCGGCGTCCTCGCCGCACACCGCGCACACCGCCGTGAGCTTGTCGACGCGCTCGGCGAGCGCCATGAGCGCGGGCAGGGGCTCGAACGGCCGCGCGTCGAACGTCACGTCGAGCCCCGCGACGACCACGACGAGCCCGCGGTCGGCGAGTCGCTGCACGACGTCGACCAGCCCGGGGCCGAAGAACTGCGCCTCGTCGACGGCGACCAGGTCGAGCGGTCCCGCCTCGCGCACGAGGCGTTCCAGGTCGTCCGCGTCGCGTGCCGTGCGCGACGGCGTCGCGAACCCGGAGTGCGAGCTCACCGTGCCCGCGCCGCGCCGCGTGTCGAGCGCGTGGCCCACGACCTCGACGCGCCGGCCCGCGATCTCGGCACGGCGCACGCGCCGCAGGAGCTCCTCCGTCTTGCCCGCGAACATCGGGCCGCACACGACCTCGACGCGACCGCCCGCGCGCGGGCCGGGGGGCTGCGGACCTGCTGCGCCGCTCATGCGAGCAGTGAACCACCCCCCGCCCACGCCGTGCTCGGCGGCGCGGGACGACGGTGCGGTCAGTGGTGCCGGGCGGACCCGTTCGAGGACGGCCGCACGGGCAGCGGCTTCGGCTCCGCTCCCGCACCGAGCACCGAGACGCGGTCCGGGGAGCCCGGGCGCGCGGCGTCGCGGCGGCTGAGGATCGTGGTGCCGGACGACCCGGCCGGGACGTCGGCCGCGGGGCCCTCGGCCGGAGCGGTGCTCGCGTCCCCGGCGACGGGCTCGCCCTCGGTCGCCGCCCGGTCCGTGGCGGGGTCGGCGGCCGCGTCCGGCGCGGTCGCCTCGGGGCTCGCTCCGGGCCCGGCCTCCGCCGGCGCCACGGGCACGGCCGCGATCCCGGCCAGGCCCCCGCCGCCGACGCCCGGCACCGAGCGGACGAGCGGGAGCTCGCGCGTGCCCGTGCCGCCCGGGCGCGCGGCCGCGTCGGGCCGGGCCGCGCCGGCCGCCGGGGCGTCGCCGGCACCCGTGGTCGCGGCGGCCTCGTCCTCGGCACGGGGCGCGGGCGGGACCGCGGCATCCGCGCCGCGCGCGCCGACCGGCGCGTCGACCGGCGCGTCTGACGCCGCGGCGCGCCGCGCGTCCGTCGCCGGGTCCGCGGGCAGGACGCCCCGGTTGAGCTCGCCGTAGGGTACGTGGACCGACGGGGCGACGCGGCGGGCCGCCTCGACGACCGCGCGCTGGTCGTCGAAGAAGATGTGCGGGCGCAGGACCTCGAGCACGCCGTCCTTGTCGACGCCACCGAGGAAGAACGCGTCGTCGACCGCCACGCCCCACGACGAGAGCGTCGCGACCGCGCGCTCGTGCGACGGCGCGGAGCGCGCGGTGACGAGCGAGACGTGGACGCGCGGGCGGTAGGACGGGTCCGTGGCCTGCCGTTCGCGCTCGACGACCTGGATGCGGTGGATGCCCACGAGCAGGTCCCGCAGCGGGCCCCGGCCGAGCGGCACGTCCGCGTTGAGCTCCTCGTGCTCGCGGAAGGACGCGAGGCCGCCGTCGGTGAAGCGACGTTCCGACGAGTCGTCGGCGAGGACGCCGTCGAAGTCGAACGCGATCCGCAGCTCGTCGCCCGCCTCGTCCGCGAACGTCCGGTCGAGCACGTACCCGGCGGGCAGCCCGAGGTCGACGGCGTCGCGCACCGACCGCTCGTCGGCCGAGAGGAACAGGTCGACGTGCAGCGGGCGGATGAACTCGTGCGGGCTGCGACCCTGGCGGAACACCGCGCGCGTGATCGGGAGGTCGTGGTGGCGGACCGAGCGCATGACGCGCAGGCCCGTCTCCGGGGAGTTGCGCGACATGACGATGACCTCGACGAGCGGGTCGTCCGCGGACGGCGCGAGGTCGTTCAGCGCGAGCAGGCGGCGGACGAAGCCGAACGCGACGCCGGGCTCCAGCGCGTCGTCGCGGTGGTGCTCCTGGAAGTCGCGGTACGCCGCCTCGCCCTGCGTGCGGAACACGCGGTCGGACTCGGTGAGGTCGAACAGTGCGGAGGAGGCGACGCCGACGACGAGGCGGCCCGAGAGGTCGTAACCCATGCGCGCATGATGCCAGGTCACGGCGCCCCAGACGAAGACGGCCACCCGCCGGGGCCGGGACGCGCGAGGGCCCGGCGGGGGTCGTGACGACCGCCCGCCGGGCCCGTTCTCGCTCAGTCCTCGGTCGGCTCCGCGCTCGCGTCGCCGCCCGTGCCCGGCTCCGCCACGGGCTCGACGGCAGGAAGCGCCGCGTCGTCCGCCGGCGCGCCGGCGACCGCGTCCTGCGAGACCGCCCCGTCGTGCTCGTGCTCGTGGGCGTGCGCCGCCGCGGCGGCGATCGTCGCGAGCGTGGCCTTCACGGCCGCTCGCGCCTCCGAGGTGACCTCGGGCAGGACCGGGACGGCCGGCTGCGGGAGCGTGATCCCCGCGTCCTTCGCCGCCGCGCCCGAGCCGCCGCCGGAGCCGCGCTTGCGGCGCGAGCGCGAACGCCCGCCCTCGGCCGGCTCCTCGCCGGACGACGCGCCGCCGGCGTTGCCGTTGCCGCCGTGGTCGTGACCGCCGCGGCCGTTCCCGCCCGACTTCTCGATCGGGTCGGTGTGCACGATGAACCCGCGCCCGTGGCAGTGCTCGCACGTCTCGCTGAACGCCTCGACGAGGCCCTGGCCCACGCGCTTGCGCGTCATCTGCACGAGGCCGAGCGACGTGACCTCGGCGACCTGGTGCTTGGTGCGGTCGCGGCCGAGGCACTCGACGAGGCGACGCAGCACGAGGTCGCGGTTGGACTCGAGCACCATGTCGATGAAGTCGATGACGATGATGCCGCCGATGTCGCGCAGGCGGAGCTGGCGGACGATCTCCTCGGCCGCCTCCAGGTTGTTGCGCGTCACGGTCTCCTCGAGCGTGCCGCCCGAGCCCGTGAACTTGCCGGTGTTGACGTCGACGACCGTCATCGCCTCGGTGCGGTCGATGACGAGCGAGCCGCCCGAGGGCAGCCAGACCTTGCGGTCCATGCCCTTCGCGAGCTGCTCGTCGACGCGGTGCACCGTGAAGACGTCCTGCGTGCCCGTCCACTTGGAGACGCGCTCGCGCAGGTCCGGCGCGAGCTCCTCGACGTACGAGGAGATCTCGCTCCACGCCCCGTCGCCCTCGACGACGAGCGAGCTGAAGTCGTCGTTGAAGATGTCGCGGACCACGCGGATCGCGAGGTCGGGCTCGCCCTGGAGCAGGGCGGGCGCGGACGCGCTCCTGGCCTTCTTCTCGATGGCCTCCCACTGCCCGCGCAGGCGCTCGACGTCGGCGCGCAGCTCCTCCTCGCTCGCGCCCTCGGCGGCGGTGCGCACGATGACGCCCGCGCCGTCGGGCACGACCTCCTTGAGGATCTTCTTCAGGCGGTTGCGCTCGGTGTCGGGGAGCTTGCGGCTGATGCCGGTCATGCCGCCGCCCGGGACGAACACGAGGTACCGGCCCGCGAGGGTGATCTGCGACGTCAGGCGCGCGCCCTTGTGGCCGATCGGGTCCTTCGTGACCTGCACGAGCACCGAGTCGCCCGACTTGAGCGCCTGCTCGATGCGCCGCGGCTGGCCCTCGAGGCCCGCGGCGTCCCAGTTGACCTCGCCGGCGTACAGGACGGCGTTGCGCCCCTTGCCGACGTCGATGAACGCGGCCTCCATGCTCGGCAGCACGTTCTGGACGCGGCCCAGGTAGACGTTGCCCGCCATGGACGCCTGCGACTGCTGCGACACGTAGTGCTCGACGAGCACGCCGTCCTCGAGCACGGCGATCTGCGTGCGCCCGCCGCGCTCGCGCACGACCATCGAGCGCTCGACCGACTCGCGGCGCGCGAGGAACTCGGCCTCGGTGATGATCTGGCGGCGGCGCCCGGCGTCGCGGCCCTCGCGGCGCCGCTGGCGCTTGGCCTCGAGGCGCGTGGACCCCTTGAGCGCGGTGACCTCGTCGGCCAGGCTGCGCTCGCGCGGGCGCGAGCGCGTCGTGGTCGTCTCGCCGCTGTCGCCCCGGCCCCCGCGGCGACGGCGACGGCGGCGACGGCTGCTGCCCGCCTCGTCCTCGCCGCTCTCCCCCGGCTCGCCGTCCGCGGCGTCCTGCTCGGCGTCGTCGGCGTCGGGCTCGGCGCCCGCGTCGGCGGGTGCGGCCTCCTGGCCGTTCTCGCCGTCCTCGGACTCGCGTCCCGAGTCCTGGCGGCCGCGACGGCCGCGGCCGCCGCGGCGACGACGACGGCGCGGGCCGGACTGCTCGGCGTCCTCCCCCTCGGGGGCGTCGGTCCGCTCGGCGTCGGCCTCGTCCTCGTCGAGGTCCACGAAGTCCTCGGGGCCGAACGCGTCCTCGGGGACCTCGATGCCCTCGGCGACGAGCTCGGTCTCGATGGCCTCGATCTCCTCGACCGCGGCGGCGTCCTCGCCCGTGAGCGCGACCTCGACGGTCACGTCCTCGGCGGGCACGGCCTCAGGTGCCTCGAGAGCCACGGGCGTCGGAGCGGCCTCGGCGGACTTCGCGGCGCCGCGCCCGCGCTTGCCGGCGCCGCGCCCGCGCGTCGTCGACGTCGCGGCGGGGGCGTCCTGCGTGGGCGTCTCGGCCGGACGGTCCTGCGACGCGGCCTCGGCAGGCTCGACGTGCCGGGGCGGGCCGGCCGGGCTCTGGGCGCGGCGCGGGCGGCGCGGCGCCGCTGCCGGGTCGGGCGCCTGGAAGAGCAGCGCGGTGGTCGCGAGGCGCGGTGTGCTCGTGCCGCCACCGGTCGCGGCGGGCGAGACCGTGGCCGGGGCCTCGGTGGCCGGGGCCTCGGCGGCCGGGGCGGGCTCGGCCGGGGGCGCGGTGGTCGGCGCGGCGGCGGGCTCGGCCGTCGCCGCGGCCGTCGAGGTCGCGCGACGCGAGCGACGCGCGGGCTTCTTCGGCGCCTCCGGCGCGTCCTCGGCCGCGGGCGTCCCGACGGCGGCGGGCGCGGCGTCCTTCGACGTGGCGGGCTCAGCGGTCTCCGGCGTCGCGGCCGCGGCGGCCGCGGAGGTCGCGCGGCGCGAGCGGCGCGCGGGCTTCTTCGGGGCGGCGGGCTCGGCCGCCGCGTCGTCCGCGGGCACCTCGACGGGGCCCGCGGGGGTCTCGACCGTCGGCGCCGCCTCGGCGGTCGCGCGCGCGGCGCGGGTGCGCTTGGTGCGGCGCGGGGCGTCGGGTGCGCCCAGGAGCGCGTCGGCGTCCGGGACCGGCGCCGCGGGCGCAGCCGTCTCCGTCGCGGGGGGCGCGCTCAGGCCGAACTCGGAGAGGACGTCCAGGGGTGCGTCGGTCGCGGTGGCCTTCGCCTTCTTGCCCCCGGTGGCGCGGCGCGTACGCGGCGCGCGAGCGGGCGCCTCGGCCGCGCCGGCCTCCGGGGCGGGTGCCTCCGGGGCTGCGGGCGCGGCGTCGGGCGTCGTGCTCGGCGCGTCGGCCGGGGCGTCCGCGGGTGCGGTCGTCGACCGCGTCGCACGGCGCGACCGGCGTGCCGGCTTCGTCGGCGCGTCGTCCGCGGAGGACGCGACGACGACGGGAGCCTCGGCGGCGGCCGTCGTGCTGGGGGCGGCGTCGGGCGACGCCGTGCCGGTCGTCGGGACGACCGGCGTGGTGGGGGGTGCCGCGCTGCGCGTCGCGCGGCGGCGGGCGGGCTTGCGGCCCGCGGGGGTCGAGCTCTGGGGCTGCTCCTGCGCGGCGGCGGTTCCCGCCGTCGACTCTGAGGAGGTGCTGTCGGAGGTGCTGTCGAGCGTCACGCGTCGTGCTCCTGCTGCCACAGGGACCGCCCCGCACCGTGCGGCCCCTCGGGGCGGTCGGTCGTCGCTCGTGACGAGCGCACCGGAGCGCGTCGTCCGGCGACGGAAGTCGTCGGCCACGGCCGCGGGCCGCGTGCGCGGCGCGGGCGCCTGCCACCGGGCCCTTCGCCCCGGTCGGCGCTCCGACTGCCGCGGTCCGCTGGAGCCGCGATCTCGTGCTCGTCGGGAGGGCGATGCGGAGCCCACCCAGCTCCGCCCAGTATCGCACAGGGGGACGGACCGACCCCGGCGACACGCACCGCCGCCCGGGCCGGGCGTCCCACGCCGGCGGGACCAAGGTCCCGGCTGCTTGTGAACATAGTCACAAGGGCCGTGTTTTCAGCACTTCTCGTCATCTCGTGGGCCTCGGATGGGGCAGATTGGACCTGTCGCCGGACGCGGTGGGCGGTCCCCCGGCCACCCGCGACGGCGAGCCCTCCCGATACTCCGCCGACACTTCCCCGACCCGGTCGGGCCCCCCGAGGAGCGCACGTGGATGCCCTAGCCCTGGCGCGGTGGCAGTTCGCCATCACGACCGTCTACCACTTCATCTTCGTCCCGCTGACGATCGGGCTCGCGCCGCTCGTCGCCATCATGCAGACGGCCTGGGTCCGCACGGGCAACGAGCGGTGGCTGCGCCTGACGAAGTTCTTCGGCAAGCTCCTGCTCATCAACTTCGCGCTCGGCGTCGTCACCGGCATCGTGCAGGAGTTCCAGTTCGGCATGAACTGGAGCGAGTACTCGCGCTTCGTCGGCGACGTGTTCGGGGCCCCGCTCGCGATGGAGGCGCTCGCCGCGTTCTTCATCGAGTCGACGTTCCTCGGCCTGTGGATCTTCGGCTGGGACCGCCTCAACAAGAAGGTGCACCTCGCGTGCATCTGGGCCGTCGCGATCGCGACCAACCTCTCCGCGTTCTTCATCCTCGCGGCGAACTCGTGGATGCAGCACCCCGTCGGCGCGATCTACAACCCCGAGACCGGGCGCGCCGAGATGAACGACATCGGCGCCGTGCTGACGAACAACACGCTCTGGGCCGCGTTCCCGCACCAGATCACCGCGACCTTCCTCACCGCGGGCACGTTCGTCACGGGCGTCGCCGCCTGGTGGATGGTCCGCCTCGTGCGGACCCGCAAGGCGGAGAACGTCGAGCTCGCGCGCGACGTCTACCGTCCCGCCGTGACGCTCGGCGTCATCGCGATGCTCGTCGGCGGGATCGGCGTCGGCGTCTCCGGCGACATCCAGGGCAAGATCATGTACGAGCAGCAGCCGGGCAAGATGTCGTCCGCCGAGGCGCTGTGCCAGGGCCAGGAGGGCGCCGCGTTCTCCATCCTCACGATCGGCGACCTGTCGAACTCGTGCGAGAACGTCCGGCACCTCATCGAGATCCCCGGCCTCGCGTCCTACCTCGGCACCGGCCACTTCTCCGGCCCCGAGAGCTACCTCCCCGGCGTCGAGGACGTCCAGGAGCAGATGACCGAGCGCTACGGCGACGTCACCGCCTCGGGCGACCCCGTCACGTACACGCCGAACCTCGCCATGACGTACTGGTCCTTCCGCCTCATGATCGGCATGGCGGCGGGCTCCGTGCTCCTCGCGCTCATGGCGCTGTGGCTCACGCGCAAGGGCCGCGTCACCGACAACGTCTGGTTCGCGCGCGTCGGGCTCGTCGCCATCCCCATGCCGTTCCTCGCGAACTCGTTCGGCTGGATCTTCACCGAGATGGGCCGCCAGCCGTGGGTCGTCGCCCCGAACCCCACCGGCATCGACCAGATCCGCCTGCTCACCGAGCGGGGCGTGTCCACCGTGGTGAGCCCCGGCGTCGTGCTCACCTCGATGATCGTCTTCACGCTCGTGTACGGCGCGCTCGCCGTCGTGTGGTTCACGCTCATGCGGCGCTACGCGGTCGAGGGCGTGCCGCTCTCGGTGCGCGACGAGTCCCCCGAGGCGCAGGAGCCGCCGGACGAGGGCTCCGACGCCGCCGACCGTCCCCTGTCCTTCGCGTACTGACGCGGCTCGCGGACCTCACCCAGAAACTCAGGAGAAACCACCGTGGATCTCGCCGTCGTCTGGTTCGTGCTCATCGCGGTCCTGTGGACCGGCTACCTCGTGCTCGAGGGCTTCGACTTCGGGGTCGGCATGCTGCTGTCGATCCTCCCGCGCGGCGACTCCGAGCACCGGGAGAAGGAGCGCCGCGTCCTCATCAACACCATCGGACCCGTGTGGGACGGGAACGAGGTCTGGCTGCTCACCGCGGGCGGCGCGACGTTCGCCGCCTTCCCCGAGTGGTACGCGACCCTCTTCTCCGGCTTCTACCTGCCGCTCCTGCTCATCCTCGTGGCGCTCATCGTGCGCGGGGTGGCGTTCGAGTACCGCGGCAAGATCCGCGACGAGGGCTGGGCACGGCGCTGCGACGTCGCGATCCAGGTCGGGTCGTGGGTCCCCGCGGTGCTGTGGGGCGTCGCGTTCGCCAACCTCGTGCGCGGCGTGGAGCTCGACGCGGAGCACCAGTTCGTCGGCGGCTTCCTCTCGCTCCTGTCGCCGTTCGCGCTCCTCGGCGGTCTCGTCACGCTGAGCCTGTTCCTGCTCCACGGCTCGGTGTTCGTCGCGCTCAAGACCGACGGCGAGATCCGGGCGCGTGCCCGCCGGCACGCGTCGGTCTTCGGCGTGGCCGCGCTCGTGCTCGCGGGCGGCTGGGCCGTGTGGGCCCAGGTCGCGTTCTCGGTCGCCTGGACGTGGGTGGCGGTCGTGCTCGCCGCGGCGTGCCTGGTCACGACGCTCGTCGCGAACCGTCGCGGGTCCGAGGGCCGGGCGTTCACGGCGTCGGCCGTGACGATCGTCGCCGCCGTCGTGCTCATCTTCGGCTCGATGTACCCCGACGTCATGCCCGCCGTCGACCCGGCGAACTCGCTCACGGTCCACAACGCGTCGTCGACCGACTACACGCTCACCGTGATGACGTGGGTCGCCGTGATCCTCACGCCGCTCGTCATCGCCTACCAGTCGTGGACGTACTGGGTGTTCCGCCGCCGCCTGTCGACCACGGACATCCCCGCCCCCGCGGGCCTGTCGCTCAAGAAGGTCCGCGAGGCGGCGTTCGGCGGCGCGTCCTCGGGCGGCTCGACCGGCCGCGGCCTGACCGACGGCTCAGGCTCGGGCTCGTGAAGCCGCTCGACCCGCGGCTCCTGCGCCACGCGCGGGCCGCGCGAGGGTACGTCGTCCTGACGGCGGCGCTCGGGTTCGCCACGGCGGCCCTCGTCGTCGCGCAGGCGGTCGTCCTCGCGTCGGTCCTCGCGCCGGCGATCCAGGGGACGGCCGACCTGGCCGACCTCGGGCCGCGGGTCGGGCTGCTCGCCGGGGTCGTCGCGGCGCGCACCGGCACGTCGTGGGCGCAGGAGCGCTTCGCGCTGCGCGCCGCGACCCGCACCGTCGCCGAGCTGCGCGAGCAGGTCGTCACGCACGCCGTGGCGCTCGGCCCGCGCTGGCTCGCCTCGGGCCGCGGCCCCGAGGTCGCGACGCTCGCGACGCGCGGGCTCGACGCCCTCGAGCCGTACATGGTGCGCTACCTGCCCCAGCTCCTGCTGGCCGCGACCGTCACGCCCGCGACGCTCGCCGTCGTGCTCGGGCTGGACTGGGTGTCGGCCGTGATCATCGCCGTGACCATCCCGCTCGTCCCGCTGTTCATGATCCTCGTGGGACGACTCACCGCCGGGACGTCGGAGCGGCGCCTCGTCGTCATGCAACGTCTCGGCGCCCAGGTGCTCGACCTCCTCGCGGGTCTGCCGACCCTCCTCGCGTTCGGCCGGGCCCGCGGCCCGGAGCGCCGGGTGCGCGCGCTCGGCGAGGCGAACCGCCGCGCGACCATGGGCACGCTGCGCATCGCCTTCCTCTCGGGCATGGTGCTCGAGCTCCTGACCACCCTGTCCGTCGCGGTCGTCGCGGTCGGCGTCGGGCTGCGCCTCGTGCACGGCGGCATGGGCCTCGAGCCCGCGCTCGCGGTCCTCGTGCTCGCACCCGAGGTCTACCTCCCGCTGCGCCAGGTCGGCCTGCACTTCCACGCCTCGACCGACGGCATCGCCGCCGCCGAGCAGGCGTTCGCGGTGCTCGACGAGGAGGCCCCACGGCCCGGGACCGTCCCCGCGCCCGCGCTCGCCGGGTCCACGCTCGCGCTGCACGGCGTGAGCGTGCGCGCCGGCGAGCGCGACGTCCTCGCGCCCGCCGACCTCGACCTCGAGCTCCGGCTCGGCACGTCGTCCGGACGCGTCGTCGCCCTCACGGGGCCGAGCGGCGCGGGCAAGACGACGACGGCGATGGTCCTGCTCGGACTCGTGCGACCCGACCGGGGCACGGTGACCCTCACCGCGCCCGACGCCGCGCCGCTCGACCTCGCCGACGTCGACCCGTCGACGTTCTGGCGCCAGGTCGCGTGGCTCCCCCAGCGGCCCGTGCTCGCGCCGGGCAGGCTGCGCGACGTCGTCGCGGGCGGCCTGGACGTCACGGACGCCGACCTCGACCGCGCGGCCCGCACCGCGGGGCTCGACGCCGTGCTCGCGACCGTGCCCGGCGGGTGGGACGCCGAGGTCGGGCGCGGCGGCGTCGGCCTGAGCGTGGGCCAGCGGCAGCGTGTGGCGCTCGCCGCGGCCCTGCTCGGCGACCCGGCCCGCGTCCCGCTCGTCGTGCTCGACGAGCCGACCGCGCACCTCGACGCGCGCGGCGAGCAGGTGGTGCTCGACGCCGTGCGCGCGTTCCGCGACCAGGGCCGCACCGTCGTGGTCGTCGCGCACCGGGCCTCGCTCGTGCACGCGGCGGACGACGTCGTCGAGGTCCGGCCCGGGCCGCTCGACCGGTCGGGACCGGCCGTCGGCACCGCCGTCCGGCCTGGCGAGGTCGTCGAGGTCGGCGAGGCCGACGAGCCCGGCGAGCCCGGCGAGCCCGGGACGGGCACGACGCCCCCGCTCGTCCCCGCAGGGGCGACGACCGAGAGGAGCCGTCCGTGACCCGCCCTCGCCCGTCGACCGACCCGCTGCGGCGCGCGGTCGCCCTCCTCGACGTGCGCTGGCGGCGCGTCGTGTGGGCGGTCGTGCTCGGCACGCTCTCCCTCGGGAGCGCCGTCGGCCTCGCGGCCGTCGCGGCGTGGCTCATCGCGCGGGCGTCCCAGATGCCGCCCGTCCTCACGCTGTCCGTCGCGGTCGTCGCGGTGCGCGCGTTCGGCATCTCGCGCGGGGTCTTCCGCTACCTGGAGCGCCTCGCCTCGCACGACGTCGCCCTGCGCGGCATGGCCGCCCTGCGCGCCAACCTCTACACCGCCCTCGCCCAGGGCACGCCCGGGTCCCTCGTGGGGCTGCGGCGCGGCGACCTGCTCGCACGGGTCGGGGCCGACGTCGACGCGGTGGGCGACGTCGTGGTCCGCGCGCTCGTGCCCGCCGGGGTCGCGCTCGCCGTCTCCGTCGGGTCCGTGGTGCTCGTCGGGGCGTTCCTGCCCGCCGCGGGCGTCGCGCTCGCGCTGTGCCTGCTGCTCGCGGCCGTCGTCGCGCCGTGGCTCTCGGCGCGCTCGGCGCGCGACGTCGAGGCCCGTGGCGCCGCCGCGCGGGCCGCGATGACGGCGACCACGCTGGAGATCCTCGAGCAGTCGGGCCCGCTCGCCGTCTCCGGGCGGCTCGACGCACGCCTCGACGACCTGCGGGCGACCGACCGGGCGCTCGCGCGCGTGACCGACGACGGCGCGCGCCCCGCCGGGGTCGCCGCCGGGATCGCGGCGCTCGCGGTGGGCCTCGCGGTGCTCGCGTCCCTGCTGCTCGGCATCCCCGCGGTGACGGCGGGAACGCTCGCGCCCGTCGAGCTCTCGGTGATCGTGCTCACGCCGCTCGCGGTGTTCGAGGCCGCGAACGCCCTCCCGGCCGCGGCCGTCCAGCTGCACCGCTCGCGCCAGGCCGCGGCGCGCGTCGTCGCGCTCCTCGACGGAGCGGCCGACGCCCCGCCCGCGCGCGCGACCACCGCGACGCGCGGCCCCGTGCCCGGCGAGGCCGCGGACACCGCGGCGCGTGATGACGGGCCCCGCGATGCCGGGGCGTGCGGTGCCCGCGCGTCGCTGACGCTGGTGGACGTCGCGGCGGGCTGGCCCGCGACCGGACGCCCCGTCGTCGCGGGCGTGGACCTCGACCTGCGACCGGGGCGCGCCGTCGCGGTCGTCGGGCCGTCCGGCGTCGGCAAGACGACGCTGCTCGCGACCGCCGCCGGGCTCGTCCCCGCGCTCGGGGGTCGGGTGACGCTCGACGGGCGTGACGTGACCGCGCTCGCCCGCGAGGACGCGGCGCGTGGCGTCGTCCTCGTCGCCGAGGACGCGCACGTGTTCGACACGTCCGTCCTCGAGAACCTGCGCGTCGCGCGCGGAGACGTGACCGCCGAGGAGGCGGAGGCGACGCTGCGCGACGTCGGTCTCGGCGCGTGGCTCGCCGCGCTGCCCGACGGCGTGGGGACCGTCCTCGGCCCGGACGCCACGACCGTCTCCGGCGGCGAGCGCCGCCGTCTGCTCGTCGCGCGGGCGCTGCTCTCCCCCGCCCCGCTGCTCCTCCTCGACGAGCCGGCCGAGCACCTCGACGCCGCCGGTGCGGACGCGCTCGTGCGGCACGTCGTCGCGGCCACCCGCACGGCGCGGGACCAGCGCGGCGTCGTGCTCGCGACGCACCGGCTCAGCGCGCTCGAGGCCGTGGACGAGGTGCTGCTGCTCGGGGTGCCCGACGACGCCCCGGACGGCGCGCCCGCGCACGTCGTCGCCCGTGGGACGCACGCGGAGCTGCTCGACGTCCCGGCCTACCGGTGGGCGCTCGACCAGGAGACCGCGGCCGTCGGGTGACCGCGGCGCGGGCCCGCGACCGCCCGGGCGTCGCGCCGGCGCGGTGGTACGTTCGCGACGCGGCGGCCCGGCGCGTCCGGCCGACACACCTCGCGACCACCGACCCGGGAGCACCGTTGAAGATCCTCGTGCCGAGCACCATCGCCCTCGACGTGCAGACGGGACCGGACGACGAGGTCGTCGTCTACGACGCCGCGGCGCCGTTCCGCACCGAGGACGCCGACGCGGAGGTCCTCGTCGTCTGGGCCAGCTCCGCGGAGAACCTCGCCGACGCCGCCGCGCGGCTCCGCCGCGTGCGCTGGGTGCAGACGCTCGCCGCGGGTCCGGACGCGGTGCTCGCGGCGGGCTTCGGCCCCCACGTGACGATCACGTCCGGCCGCTCGCTCCACGACGGCCCGGTCGCCGAGCACGCGCTCGCCCTCGTGCTCGCGTGCGTGCGACGGCTCGACGCGCTCGGCGCCGCGCAGCGCGAGCACCGCTGGGACATCGCCGTGAACCGGGGCCAGTCGGACCCGGCGACCGCCGCGCTCTACACGCTCGACGGCGCGCGCGTGACGATCTGGGGCTTCGGGTCGATCGCCGCCCGGCTCGCGCCGTTGCTCGCGGCGCTCGGCGCGCACGTGACGGGCGTCGCGGGCACGCGGGGCGAGCGGCACGGGTTCCCCGTCGTCTCGGACGACGACCTCCCGGACGTGCTCGCGACGACGGACGTGCTGATCTCGCTCCTGCCCGCCCTCGCGACCACCCGCCACGCGTTCGACGCCGCCCGCATCGGCCAGCTCCCCGACCACGCGGTCTTCGTCAACGTCGGGCGCGGCGCCACCGTCGACGAGGACGCGCTCGTCGCGGCGCTGCGCGACGGCCGCCTCGGTGCCGCGGCACTCGACGTCACCGAGACCGAGCCGCTGCCCGCGACCTCACCCCTGTGGGACGCGCCCCGCCTGCTCCTCACGCCGCACGTCGCGGGCAACCGCCCCCAACGCGCCTCCGACCTTGTCAACGCCAACCTCGACGCCCTCCGCACCGGCCGCCCCCTGCGCAACGTCGTCCCCCGCTGACCGCCGAGCCCGCCGGGCGACCAGAAGAGCCGACGGGGCGATCCCGGGACGACGAGCCGACGCCGGAACGGGCCGAGACGACAGGACGAGACCGAGCGCGCCGAGACGACGAGCCGACCCCGGAGCGGGGCGACGAGCCGACGTCGGAGCCGGCCGAGACGACGAGCCGACGCCGGAGCGGGGGCGGGGCGGGTCGTGGCGGGTCTGGCGGGAGCCGCGAGGAACGAGCGGCGGATGGTAGACCCGCCCCGCCCACGCGCAGGCGTCGGCGGTGACGACCCGAACCCCGCAGGCGCCGGCAGTGGCGACCCGGAACCCGCGCGGTCGAAGATCTGCTACCAGCGACCGTTGCGCGGCCGCGGCTGGCAGTGCGGGCACGTGTACGACGACCGGTTCATGAACTCGTCGCGCCGCACGGGCGTCCCGCAGCGCGGGCACGGCTCGCCCTCCTGCCCGTAGACCGCGAGCGAGCGCGAGAAGTACCCGGACTGCCCGTTGACGTTGACGTAGAGCGCGTCGAAGCTCGTGCCGCCCTGGGCGAGCGCCTCGGACATGACGTCGGCGGCGGCGTCGAGCAGGCGGTGCGCCTCGGGCCGGCGCAACGTGTCGGTGGCCCGGGCGTAGTGCAGGCGTGCGCGCCACAGCGCCTCGTCCGCGTAGATGTTGCCCACCCCGGACACGACGGTCTGGTCGAGCAGCGCGCGCTTGACGCCGGTGCGGCGGCGGCGGATCGCGGCGACGACGTCGTCGCGCCGCAGCGCGGGGTCGAGCAGGTCGCGGCCGATGTGCGCGACGGGCGCGGGCACGGCCGGGAGGTCGGACCCGAGCCCGCCGGGCGCGCCGTCGGGCGTGGGCACGAGGTCCTGGACCGAGAGGTGGCCGAACGTGCGCTGGTCGACGAAGTCGAGCGCGAGCGCGCCGGCGGGGCCGACGCCGTCGGGCTCGAGGAGGATCCGCACGCGCAGGTGCGGCGACCGCTCCGCGAGGCCGGGCCCGGAGCGCACGAGGAGCTGCCCGGACATCCCGAGGTGGGCGAGCAGCGCGGCCGCGGGTCCGGTGTCGGGCGCGTCGTCCGCGGCGGCGGGCACGAGCGGGAGCCACAGGAACTTGCCGCGGCGCACCGCGGCGACGAGCCGCTGGCCGAGCAGCTGGTCGCGGAACCCGGCCGGCCCGCTCTCGTGGCGCCGCACGCTGTAGTCGCGCAGCACCTCCACGTCGACGACGCGGGTGCCCAGCACGTGGCGGGCGAGACCGTCACGGACGGTCTCGACCTCCGGGAGCTCAGGCACCGGCGTCCTCGGCCGCCTCCGCGGCTGCCGTGCGCTCCGTCGCCGCGTCGCGCTCGGCCTGCTCGGCGGCGAGCGTGCGGTAGGCGCGCTCGGCGGCCTCCTGCTCGGCGTACTTCTTCGCGGTGCCGCTCCCGGTCCCGTACAGGCGGCCGTCGAGGTGGACGTACGACGTGAAGACGCGCGCGTGGTCCGGCCCGACGGCGTCGCTCGAGTAGGAGGGCGCGCTCAGCCCTGCGGCGGCCGCGGCCTCCTGGAGCGACGTCTTCCAGTCGAGTCCCGCGCCGAGGCCCGCCGCAGCGGAGAGCGTGGGCTCGACGAGCTCGAGCACGAGCCCGCGCGCGGGCTCGAGGCCGTGGCTCAGGTAGACGGCGCCGATGAGGGCCTCGACCGTGTCGGACAGGATCGAGTCCTTGTCGTTGCCGTGCGTGCGGATCTCGCCCTTGCCGAGCAGCACGTACTGCCCGAGGCCGAGCCGGCGCGCGATCGCGGCGAGCGACTTCTGCGAGACGGTCGCGGCCCGCATCTTGGCGAGCTCGCCCTCGGACAGGTCGGGGTGGCGGCGGTAGAGGGTCTCCGTGACGACGAGGCCCAGGACGGTGTCACCGAGGAACTCGAGACGCTCGTTCGTGGGGATGCCGCCGTTCTCGTGCGCGAACGACCGGTGCGTGAGCGCAAGCACGAGAAGCTCGGGGTCCAGATGGACCCCGAGCTTCTCGAGAAGCTCGGATGCCGGTGCAGCCGGTGCCACGCGCCTCAGCCTGCGTGCTCGGTGCGCAGCGCCTCGGCGTACTGGCGGCCCTTGTAGGTACCGCACGTCGGGCACGCCGCGTGCGACAGCTTGTCGCCCTTGCACTGCGGGCAGGTGGTGAGGTTCGCGGCGGTCGTCTTCCACTGCGAACGACGCGCACGGGTGTTGCTGCGCGACATCTTGCGCTTCGGAACAGCCACGGCTAGCTCTCTTTCGTCTCGTCGGACACGTTCGAGGTGTCGAACATGCTCTCCAGCGCCGACCACCGAGGGTCGACAAGTTCGTGTGCGTGCCCCGGGTCGTCCGCCAGACGCGCCCCGCACTCGGAGCACAGCCCCGGGCAGTCCGCTCGGCACACCGGACTGAATGGTAGTGCAGTGACGACCGAATCCCGTAGCGCGGGCTCGATGTCCGCGAGGTCGCCGTCGAGGTCGTAGACGTCCTCGGCGTCCTCGAGGTCGTCGCCGGACTCCTGGGCGGCCTTGGCGCGCTCCGGGTAGGCGAAGAGCTCGCCGAGCTCGACCGTGACGTCCTCGTGCACCGTCTCGAGGCACCGCACGCACTCACCGACCGCGTGGCCCGTCACCGTGCCGGAGACCAGGACGCCCTCCATCACGGCCTCGAGGCGCAGGTCGAGCTCGAGCTCGCTGCCCTCGGGGATGCCGATGACCGCCGTGCCGAGGTCGGCCGGCGCGGGGACGGTCGCGCGGACCGTCCGCATGCTTCCGGGTCGCCGACCGAGCTCGTGCGTGTCGAGCACGAGCGGCGACGTCTTCTCGGCGGTGATGGCGCGCTCCAGGATCGGAGCCCACGGGCACGAGAGCCCGCGGACGGTGGTCAACGATGGTCGAGGGCCGGCGACCGCTCGACGGCGGGTGCCAGGCACGGGCCGACGCGTGACGCGCCGAGCCAAACATCGATCTTACGTCACGCGACGGCCTGGTCGCCACCCGCCCGACGCCGGTCGCCCGGGTGGGGCGCGCCGGGCGTCAGCGGGCGGCGCGCTCCACGCCGCGGTCGCGCATCGTCGCGGGGAACGGCGACTCCTCGGGCTCGGCGGCCCGGTCGCCGAGACGGTCCGCGAGCTTGGCCCGGCCCGCCTGGACCTGGGCGAGCAGCTTGCCGAGGTCCACCTCGAAGTCCGCGAGCCGGCGGTCGCAGTAGTCGTCCGCGTCGCGCCGCAGGGCGGCCGCCGCCTCCTCGGCCTCGTCGACGATCTCGCGGGCGCGCGACTCCGCCTGGACGACGACCTGCTCCGCCTGGACGAGCTCGATCGCCCGGGCACGCGCCGTCGTGAGGATCTCCTCCGCCTGGCGGTGCGCGTCCTCGAGCACGGCGTCCGCCTGCGCGAGCACCTCGTCCGCGTGCGCGAGCTGCTCGGGCAGCGCGCCCCGCAGCTCGTCGACCAGCGCGAGCGCGTCGCCCTTGTGCACGAGCACCGACGCCGACATCGGCATGGTGCGCGCCGTCTCGACGAGGTGCGCGAGGTCGTCGAGGATGGCGTTCAGCCCCGCCTGCGCCTCCTCGGTCGTGCGGTCGTCGTGCGTCGGTCGTCGGTCCTGCTGCTCGCTCACGTACCCGGTCCTCCCCGTGGTGCTCACCTGCTGCTCCCCTGCTGCCGTGCCAGCGCGGCGCGGACGGCGTCGCCCGCGCCCGACGGCACGAGGTCGTCCACCGGGCCCCCGTGGCGCGCGATGTCCTTGACGAGCGACGACGCCACGTGCAGGAGCGCGGCGTCGCCCGCGACGAACACGGTCTCGACCCCGGCCAGGTGCCGGTTCATGAGCGCCATCGGCAGCTCCGCGTCGAAGTCCGCACCGCCGCGCAGCCCCTTGACCACCGCAGCCGCCCCGACCTCGCGGCAGAAGTCCACGAGCAGGCCCGGCACGACCTCGACCCGGACGCCGTCCAGGCCGGCGTCGGCGACCGCGGCGCGCGCGATCGCGACGCGCTCGTCGACGCTGAGGAGCGCCGACTTCGACGCGTTCCGCGCGACCCCGACGACGACCTCGTCGAAGAGCGCACGGGCCCGCCGGACGATGTCGAGGTGGCCCAGGGTGATCGGGTCGAACGACCCGGGACAGACGGCTGTGGTCACCTCGTCACGGTAGTACACGAGGCGGCCGCGGCCCGGGTGGCGGGGCCGGGCGCGCGCGGATCGCCGTCGCGCGCCACGATGGTCGGCGTGACCCCGTCCTCCGGTCCCGTCGTCGTGCCGCTCGGCACGCCGGCGCTCGTGCGCTCGCTGCACCACGAGGTGCTCGCGCCGTCGTTCCCGCCGGCCGAGCTCGTCGACGCGGAGCGCCTCGTCGCGGGCCACGCGTCGGGCCGGCTGCGCAGCCTGGGCGTCGTCGAGGACGACCGTGTCGTCGCGGGCGTCGTCGGCGAGTGGTTCGTCGACGCGCGGGTCCTGCTCGTGCTGTACCTCGCGATCGCGCCCGGGCGGCGCGGCGGCGGGGTCGGCGGGCGGCTCCTCGCGGCGGCGCTCGACGACTGGCGCGCGCTCGCCCCGCTCGCCGTCGTCGCCGAGGTCGAGCACCCCGACCACCACGCCGCGAGCGACGCGTACGGCGACCCGGTGGCACGGCTGCGGTTCTACGCGCGCCTCGGCGCCCGCGTCCTCGCGCTCCCCTACTTCCAGCCGGGCGACGGTCCCGGAGGCGAGCGCGTGCCGGCGCTCCTGCTCGTGTCGTTCCCCGCGCGCCCGGGTGAGGACGCCGACGACGTCCCGGCCGCGCCGCTGCGCGCCTTCCTCGAGACGAACCTGCGCGAGAGCGAGGGGACGCTCGCCGACGACGCCGCGACGCGCCGTCTGCTCGACGCCGCGGGAGGCGCACGCGTCCGGCTCGTCGACTCGGCCGACCCGGTGGCCCTCGCGACCGTGCCGGTCGCGCTGCTCGCGCCCGCGGAGGCCCGCGCCCCGACGGTCTGAGCCGAGCATGCCGTCCCGACGTGCCGACCATGCGGTCCTGGCCCGTCCGGCGGCCCGGACGCGCCGAGACCGCATGGTCGGCGTGGTGGGGCTATGCGTCGTCGGGGAGCTCGGGGCCCACGAAGAACACCGTCGTCTCGCCGTAGTCCTTCCGCGCGACGAGCTCCCACCCGTCCGGCCACGACGGCTCCGGCGTGCGGGTGGACCGCTCGACGACGACGACGGCCGCCGGGTCGAGCACGCCGGGTGCCGCGAGGTGGGCGAGCACGCGCTCGAGCGCCTCCGCGGTGACGTCGTACGGCGGGTCGACGAGCACGAGGTGGTACGGGCCGTGGCCCCCGCGCCCCGGGTCCGACGCCCCGGCCTCCCCGCCGACCGCGGTCCGCTGCGCGGCCGCCGCGACGCCCGCGACGAACGCCTCGGCGGGCTGGGTGACGACCCGCACGCCGCCCAGACCGAGGGCGGCGACGTTGCGCCGCGCCACGTCCGCCGCGGCCCGCGCCGAGTCGACGAGCGTCACGTCGACCGCGCCGCGGCTCGCCGCCTCCAGGCCGAGCGCGCCCGAGCCCGCGTACAGGTCGAGGACGCGCGCGTCGTCGACCACCCCGAGGTGCTCCAGGCGCGAGAAGATCGCCTCGCGCACGCGCTCGCTCGTCGGCCGCGTCCCCCGCGGCGGGACCTGCAGCGTCCGCCCCCCGACCGTTCCCGCCACGATCCTCGTCACGCGCCCAGCCTAGACACGCGCGGCCGTGCCCGGCGCCACGGTCGTCCGCGCGCGAGGGCCAGGAGCCCGTGCGCCACGCTCGCTCAGGCGCGCTCGAGGAACTCCTCCCGCTCCGGGTCGAGCTGCTCGCGGATCGCGGCCGCGAGCGCCGGGTGGTCCGCGAGGTCGGGGTCGTGCGCGACGACGTCCGCCGCGTCGGCGCGTGCGGTCGCGATGACGTCCGCGTCCTTGACGACGCGGAGCAGGCGCAGCGAGCTCGCGCGCCCGGACTGCGCGGCGCCGAGGACGTCGCCCTCGCTGCGCAGCTCCAGGTCGACGCTCGCGAGCTCGAACCCGTCGGTCGTGCGCGCGAGCGTCTCGACGCGCGTCGCGGCGGGCGTGCCCGGCTGCGCGGTGGACACGAGGAGGCACAGGCCCGCGGCCGAGCCACGGCCGACGCGGCCGCGGAGCTGGTGGAGCTGGGAGATGCCGAACCGGTCGGCGTCGAGCACGACCATGACCGTCGCCTCGGGCACGTCGACGCCCACCTCGACGACCGTCGTCGACACGAGGACCTGCACGGCGCCCGACGCGAAGTCCGCCATGACGGCGTCCTTGTCCGCCGGGGCCATCTGCCCGTGCAGCACGCCGACGGCGAGTCCCGCGAGGCGCGGGTGCGCGCGCAACTCCTCGGCGACCTCGAGCACGGCGCGCAGGGGCGCGCGCTCGGCGGCGTCGGGCGCGTCCGGGTCGAGGAGGAAGTCCGGCACCTCGTCGAAGTCGTCGTCGCCGCGCGGCGCGGCGGTGCCGGCGTCGGGCTCGTCCGGGTGGATGCGCGCGCACACCACGTACGCGCGGTGCCCGGCGTCGACCTCCTCGCGCACGCGTGCCCACGTGCGCTCCATCCAGGTCTCGTTGCCGGCCGGCACGACGTGCGTCGTGATGCCCGCGCGCCCGGCGGGGATCTCGGTGAGCGACGACGTCTCGAGGTCCCCGAACACCGTCATGGCGACGGTGCGCGGGATCGGGGTCGCGGTCATGACGAGCAGGTGCGGGCTCGTGCGCGCCTTGGCACGCAGCGCGTCGCGCTGCTCGACGCCGAACCGGTGCTGCTCGTCGACGACGACGAGCCCGAGGTCGGCGAACTGCACGTTCTCGGACAGCAGCGCGTGCGTGCCGACGACGATCCCGGCGGCGCCGCTCGCCGCGTCGAGCAGGGCCTCCTTGCGCGCGGCCGCGCCGAGCGACCCGGTGAGCAGCGCGACGCGCGTCCCGTGCTCGGCGCCGCCGAGGAACCCGCCCTCGGCGAGCGGCCCGAGGAGCGCGCGCAGCGTGCGCGCGTGCTGCGCGGCGAGCACCTCCGTCGGCGCGAGGAGCGCGGCCTGGCCGCCGGCGTCGATCACCTGGAGCATCGCGCGCAGCGCGACGACGGTCTTGCCCGACCCGACCTCGCCCTGCAGGAGCCGCTGCATAGGTCGCGCGAGCGCGAGGTCGGCGGCGATCTCCTCGCCCACCTCGCGCTGCCCCTGCGTGAGCGTGAAGGGCAGGGCGGCGTCGAAGTCGGCGAGGATGGCGGGCTCGCCCGGCGCGCGCGGCGGGCGAGCCGTCGCGGGCTCGGCGGCCGCGCGGGCGCGCCGCTGGGCGAGCGCGGCCTGGAGCACGAACGCCTCCTCGAACCGGAGCCGGTCGCGCCCGCGCCGCCACTGCTTCTCGTCGTACGGCTCGTGCACGTCGCGCAGCGCCTCGAGCCGCGTGCCCAGCCCGTGGCGCTCGCGCACCGCGTCGGGGACGGGGTCGGGCACGTCCTCCTCGCGCAGCGGGTCGAGCACGGTGCGCACCGCGGGCTGGATCTTCCAGCTCGGGATGCTCGCGCTCGCGGGGTAGATGGGGATCGGCCGGCTCGCCTCGAGCACGGCGCTCTCGGCGTCCTCCGCGTCGTCGTCCATCCCGATGATCTTGTAGTCCGGGTGGGTGAGCTGGCGCGTGCCCCGGTACATGCCGACGACGCCCGTGAACAGCCCGTGCCGGCCGGGGGCGAGCCGCTGCTCGTGGTAGCGCAGCACGTTGGGGCTCTTGGCGAAGAACGTCAGCGAGAGCTGCTGCGGGCCGTCGGTCACGACCGCCTCGAGGATGGCCCCGGCGCGGTTGCGCATGCGCCGCACCGTCGCGCTGCGGACCTGCGCGACGATCGTCACGTGCTCGCCGAGCGACAGCCCGCCGAGGTCGGTCAGCCGGCCCGGGTCGCCGTACCGGCGCGGGTAGTGCCGCAGGAGGTCGCCGACCGTCTCCAGTCCGAGCTTCGCGAGCGCGCCCGCGCTGCGCGTCCCGACGGCGCGGGTCAGGGGCTCGGCCAGACGGTCGCTCATGCCACCACCTCCTCGGCCGCGTCGCGGCCCTCGTCGGGTCCCTCGGCGGCGAGCGCGACGGCGCCGCCAGCCCGCCCGGAGCGCAGGAGCACGAGCTCGGCGCCCGCACGCGCCGCGTGGCCGGGCAGGTCGTCGAGCGCCGCGTCGGGCACGTCGTCGTCGGCGACCACGGTCACGAGCTCGGCGCGCCGGGTGAGCAGCCGCGCGAGGAGGCCGCCGAGCACGGTTGCGGCCTCGGCCGCCGGGAGCCCGGTCGTCCGCGCCTGCGCCGTGCGCACGCCCGCGAGCGCGGACCGGGCCGCGTCGACCCGCCGCCGCGGCTCGGGCTCGACGAGCTGTGCCGCCGCGAGCGCGACCGCGACGTGCAGGTCGGTCGGGGCGGGCAGCAGGTCGAGCGTCGTGACGCCGTCGCCGCGGAGCGTCTCGCGCAGGGCCTCGACGTCGTCGGCCGGGAGGTCGGTCCCGGCGAGGAGCGCGACGTGCGCCGCCCGAGCGTCGACGGCCACGCGGTGGAGCGCCGCGCGGTCGACGGGGCCGGCCACGTCGCGCAGCAGCACGACGGCGCCGGCGCGCGCGAGGTCCGCGACGAGCGCCGGGGCCGTGGTCACCGCGACGAGGCCCGGCCCGTCGTCCTCGCCCGCTCCCGCGTGGTCGTGCGGCCGCGCGTCGACGACGGCGCCCTGGTCGCCCGGTCCGGGCAGGTGCCGCACGCGGACCTGGCGCAGGCCGCCGCCCCCCGCGGGACGGGAGGCCGACCCGGGCGGCCCGCCGACGTCCGCCGCGAACGCCCGGCCCGCCGCGACGGCGGACATCGGGTGGTCGGTGTGGACGTGCGCCTGCCAGAGGCCGGAGCCGCCCTGGCCGGCCCCGCCGACCACGACGACCGAGTCCCCGATCCGGGCCAGGTCCGCGCGCAGGTGCTCGGCGAGGGCGTCGTCGCCGGTCGCTGCGGCCGGCGCGCGCGACGCTCCCGGTGCGCGCGACGGCGCGGCCGGACCGTCGACCACGTACATCACCTCGAACTCGCCCCCCTCGTGCACGCCCTCGGGACCGGCGCCCGTCCCGGCGGACGGCCCGGGCACGGGCACCATGCCGGACATCATGCCGAGCACGTCCGACACGCCCGCGCCGCCCGGGTCGTGGCCGTCCTCGGCGCGCCCGACCGCCGTGACGAGCGCGCCGAGCACGAGCACGAGACCGAGCGCGCCGGCGTCGAGCACCTGCGCCCGCGCGAGCACGTCGAGCTCCCCGGTGCTGCGCAGCGCCGCGGCGCGCGCGCCGTCGCGGGCCGCGGCCGCGACGGTGCCGGGCGTGGCACCGGGGGCCGTGCGGGCGGCCGTGAGCGCGGCGCGCGCGGCGGCCTCGGCGGCCGTGAGGATCGTCCCGGGCGCGGGTCGCGCGACCGCGCCCCGGGCGGTGCGCGCGGCGCGGTCCAGACCGGCCGCGAGCGCGTCGCCCGGGACGACCGGGCGCTCCGCGAGCTCGAGCGCGAGCCCGCGCAGGTACTCGCTGAGGATGACGCCGGAGTTGCCGCGCGCGCCCACGAGCGCGCCGCGGGCGAGCCGCACGAGCAGGTCCCCGGCCCCGCTGCCCGGTGCCCCACCCGCCGGCAGCGCGCGGACCGCGTCGAGCAGCGTGAGGTACATGTTCGTGCCCGTGTCGGAGTCCGCGACGGGGAACACGTTGACCCGGTCGAGCGGCTCGCGCGCGGCCGCGAGGGCGCGCACCGCCGCCCCGCCCCACGCGACGACGACCGCGGCGTCGACCACGTCGGCTCCGGGGCTCACGTCGGACCGGCTCCTCGCGCTCGGGGGCGGCCCGCCGTACGGTCGACGGGCCGGACGACCGGTCGGGCCGTCGGGACCACGGTAGTCACCCGAGCGCGGTGCCGGGGCCGAGCCGCCCACGCGGAGGCCCGTGCGGAGGCGACCGAGGGCGGGCCGGCCCGGGTCGGTTTGAGATCGGGCCGCCGGATCGGATACCCTGACGAGGTTGCCCGGGTGCTTCGCGCGCCCTCGACCCCGTCGAGGAGCCGCCGAGGAACACCGGGCGAGACACCCTACAGACCATTCAGGACGTCGCCGCTGCGTGCGCGACGTGCACGACGATCAGGAGAAACCGTGGCTGCCAACTGCGACGTCTGCGGCAAGGGCCCGGGCTTCGGGCACAGCATCTCGCACTCCCACATCCGCACGAAGCGCCGCTGGAACCCGAACATCCAGCGCGTGCGCGCGGTGGTCGCGGGGACGCCCAAGCGTCTCAACGTGTGCACCTCCTGCCTCAAGGCCGGGAAGGTCACCCGCCCCGCCTGAGTCTCGCGAGACTTCCCACGAGAGCGTCTGCCGGTCGTCCGGCAGGCGCTCTCGTCGTCTGCGCCCGGGTGACGCGACCGTGCGCGGCGTGCCAGGGTGTCCACGGTGATCCTGGCGGTGCCGGGGCGGAGCGAGCGGGGGCGTCGTGCGAGGACGAGCAGGGGCGGTCGCGGCGGTGCTCACCGCGACGCTCGCGGCCGTGGGCTCGGGCTGCTCGGCCGGCGCGACCTGCCCCGCCGTCGGGTACGGGACGACGCTCGAGGTGCGGCTCTTCGACGGCTGGCCCGACCGTGACGCGCACACGGTCGAGGTGAGCTGCCCCGACGCCGAGCCGGACTGCGGGGTCGGCGAGGACGAGGACCTGTCCGGGCCGCGCTGGTTCGCATCGGTCGGCGCTCCCGACCTGGTCGAGGTGCGCGTCCTCGACGCCGCGGGGACCGTCGTGTCCGAGCGCGCCGTCGAGCCGGACTACCGGGTCGTCGCCCACCCGCACGGGACCGCGTGCGGGGGGCCGCGCGGGGCCGTCGTGAGCCTCGTGGACCGGTGACGTGGTGGTCGACCGACGCGCGCGGCACGACCGTCGCCTTGCGGAGATCTCCTGGAGATCAGGACAAACCGGTTTGGTGGATCCCGGGCACGGTGGCAGTCTTTGTCCATGGTGACGGAACTGAGCGAGGTAACCATCCGCCCGGCCGGTCCCGCGGACGCGAGCGCCATCGCGGCCGTGCACATCGCGTCGTGGCGGGGCGCGTACGCGGGCATCGTGCCCGACGAGTACCTGGCCTCGCTCGACCACGACCAGCGCGAGAAGCACTGGGTGCAGAGCCTGTCGACCCCCGGCGCCCGCACGTGGCTCGCCGACGCCGACGGCCGCACGATCGGCTTCGCCACGCTCGGCCCGAGCCGCGACGAGGACGCCGAGCCCGGCGACCTGGAGATCTACGCCATCTACCTCGACCCGGAGTCGTGGGGGCGCGGCGTCGCGCGCGACCTCATGCGCACGATGCTCGGCGAGGTTCCCCCGGGCACGACCGTGACGCTGTGGGTCCTCGAGGACGCGGAGCGCGCGCGCCGGTTCTACCGCCGCCACGGCTTCGTCCCCGACGGCGTCGAGCGCCGCGACGACATCGGCGGCAAGGACCTCACCGCGGTCCGCTACCGCCGGAGCTGAGACCCGCGCCTCAGGCGCGGAAGTGGTCCCACCCGGGCGCCCGGTGCGGCACCGCGCCGTCGAGGCGTACGCCCGCGCCGTCGTCGTCCGCAGGGCGCACCACGCCGATCGCCCGGAACCCGGCCGGCAGCGTGGCGGCCGCGGGGAAGGTCGCGAGCAGCGCGTGGTCCTCGCCGCCGGACAGCACCCAGCCCTCGGCCCGGTCCCCGGCAGCCCTCGCCCCGGGCGCGTCGTCCACGTCACCCGCGGCGTCGGCGTGCCCCGCGAGCGCGACGGCGGCCGCGCGCAGCCGGTCGCGGTCGGCGCCGAGCGTCGCGGGCGCCAGGTCCAGGACGGCGCCGCTCGCGCGGGCGATCCGGCCCGCGTCGCGCAGCAGCCCGTCCGAGACGTCCATCATCGCGGTCGCCCCGGCGTCGGCCGCGACCGGGCCGGCCGCGAGCGGCGGGTCGGGCCGCAGGTAGGCGGCGACGAGCGTGTCGTCGACGTCGCCGCGGCCCGCGTCGAGCAGCGCGAGCCCCGCGGCGGACAGGCCGAGGGATCCGGCGAGCGCCACGACGTCCCCGGGGCGCGCACCGGAGCGCAGCACGGGGGCGCGACCCTCGAGGTCGCCGTGGACGGTCACCGCGACGACGACCTGGTCTCCCCCGGACAGGTCCCCGCCGACGACCGCGGCGCCCAGGGGCGTGCAGGCGTCCGCGAGCCCGCGCGCGAGGCCCGTGACCCAGTCGACGGGCAGGTCGCCCGGCATGACGAGCGAGACGACGAGCGCCGCGGGGCGCGCACCCATGGACACCACGTCGGCGAGGTTCTGCACCGCGGCCCGCCACCCGACGTCGTACCCGGACGACCAGCGGCGGCGGAAGTGCCGGTCCTCGACGAGCACGTCGGTCGAGACGACGTAGCGCCCGTCGGGCGCCGCGACGACGGCGCAGTCGTCGCCGGGGCCGACGAGCGTGGTCGGCGCGGTGGGCAGCAGAGGGAAGATCCGGGCGAGGAGCGCCTCCTCGGGCACGTCGCGGACCAGCAGGGGCGTCTCGCTCACGCGGCCACCCTAGCCGCCGCCCGGCCGGTCACGGGCACCGTCCGGGGGCCGCTACGGTGGTCGCGTGCTCGACGTCGTCCCTCCCCGTCCCACCTCCGCCCGCCCGGGGTCGTCCCGGGCCCGCCGCGCGTCCCGACGGCCCCTCGTCCGCGCCCTCGCGGTGCCCGTGCTCCTCGGCACGGTCGCCGCGACCGCCGCGTGCGCGCCGCGCATCGGCGTCCCCGTGGCGGACGACGCCGCGAACCCGCTGTGCGCGGACGTCGTGCTCGCGCTGCCGGAGTCGCTCGGCACGGACCTGCCGAAGGTCGGGACGACGAGCCAGGCCACGGCCGCGTGGGGGGAGCCGGGCGCAGCGGTGACGTTGCGGTGCGGCGTCGAGGTGCCCGGGCCCACGACGACGGCGTGCCAGAGCGTCGAGTCCGACGGCGGCACGGTGGACTGGCTCGTCGTCGAGGAGGACGGCACGTGGACCTTCACGACCTACGGGCGCGACCCCGCGGTGCAGGTCGTGGTGCCCCCGGCCGTGACGGAGCAGCACTCCACGTCGTTCGTCGCGGACCTCGGGCGCGCCGTCATGGAGGTCCCGCAGACGCGCGCGTGCGTCGGCACGGGCGACCTGGGCTGAGCCCGGCGGCTCAGCGCAGGCCGGTGGGCCGCTCGAGCGCGAGCGCGACGAGCTCGTCGATGAGCTCGGGGTAGCTCAGTCCCGACTTCTCCCACATGCGCGGGTACATCGAGTAGGGCGTGAAGCCCGGCATGGTGTTGATCTCGTTGACGACGACCTGCTCGTCGGGCGTGACGAACACGTCGACGCGGGAGAGCCCCTCGGCGCCGACGGCCTCGAACGTACGGATTGCGATCTCGCGCACACGCTCGACGAGGTGCTCGGGCAGGTCGGCGGGGCACGACAGCTCGACCCCGGCCTCGTCGAGGTACTTGGCCTCGAAGTCGTAGAAGTCGTGGGTCTCGCCGGTGACGACGATCTCCCCCGGCAGCGACGCGCGCGGGCGCTCCCCGCCGCGCCCGCCGAGCACCGCGCACTCGATCTCGCGGCCCACGACGCCCGCCTCGACGACGACCTTGGGGTCGTGCTCCTGCGCGGCGGCGATGGCCGCGGGGAGGTCCGCGAGGTCGTCGACCTTGGAGATCCCGAGGCTCGACCCGGCGCGCGCCGGCTTGACGAACACGGGCAGGCCGAGCGCGGCCACGGTCTGGGTCCACGCCTCGGGGTCGCGCTCGAACGCGCCCGGCTTGATGACGGTGTACGGGGCGATCGGCAGCCCCTCGCCCGCGAGCACGAGCTTCATGTAGTGCTTGTCCATGCCGACCGCGGACGCGAGCACGCCCGCGCCGACGTAGCGCACGTCGGCGAGCTCGAGCATGCCCTGGAGCGTGCCGTCCTCGCCGTACGGCCCGTGCAGGAGCGGGAAGACGACGTCCACCTCGCCGAGCACGCGCGGCACCTCGCCCGGCGCGAGGACGCGCAGGTCCCGGCGACCGGTCGACAACGGGAGGATGACCTCCTCGCCCGTGGCCTCGACCTGCGGCAGCCGGCCCGCGGTGATCTCCCAGCGCGCCGGCTCGTCGGCGGCGAGGACCCACTCCCCCGACGGCGTGATCCCGACGGGCACGACGTCGTAGCGCGACCGGTCGATCGCGCGCAGGACGCCCGCCGCCGTCGCGGCGGAGATGGCGTGCTCGCCCGAGCGGCCCCCGAACAGGACGAGGACGCGGGGCTTGCGGGGCGTACCGGTCGGGCGCTCGTCGGTGGACGGCACGGACCGGTCGGGGCTCTGGCTGGACATCGCGGACGACCCTACCGGACGCAGGACCGCGCGGACGCGCGCGTGCGGGCTCCTGAGGACCGCCCTGGCAGGCCCGTGACGACCGCCACGGGAACGATCGCGCGCGCCGCCGCGTTGGGAGTGCCGTGGAAGACACGACTCTCGAGGCCCCCGCGGCCGACGACCCCGACCATAGTCCCGGCCGCACCGGCCCCGGCACCCGGCGGACGCACCTGCGCGTCACCGGCGACCGGAGGGCGGTGCGGGCACGATGACGACGGTCCTGTCCCTCCTGCTCGGCCTCCTCGTGGTCCTCGCGATCACGGCGGCGACGGCCTACTTCGTCGCCCAGGAGTTCGCCTACATGACCGTCGACCGCTCCCGTCTGGGAGCGAAGGCGGAGGCCGGCGACGAGTCGGCCCGGCGCGCGCTCGCCGTCACCCGGCGCACCTCCTTCGTCCTGTCCGGGGCACAGCTCGGCATCACCGTGACGGGACTGCTCGTCGGCTACGTGGCCGAGCCCCTCATCGGCGAGTCGCTGGGCACCCTGCTCGGCGGCGTGGGCGTCCCGGCGGGCGCAGGCGTCGCGATCGGCACCGTCCTGGCGCTCGTGCTGTCGACCATCGTCCAGATGCTGTTCGGCGAGCTGTTCCCCAAGAACCTCGCCATCGCGCGCCCCGAGCCGCTCGCGAAGGGCCTGGCGCGGTCCACGACCGCCTACCTCACGGTGTTCGGCTGGCTCATCGCGGTGTTCGACAAGGCGTCCAACGCGTTGCTGCGGATGCTGCGGATCGAGCCCGTCCACGACGTCGACACCACCGCCACGGCGCGCGACCTCGAGCACATCGTGGCCGACTCGCGCGAGAGCGGGGACCTGCCCGACGAGCTCTCCGTGCTCCTCGACCGCGTGCTGGACTTCCCGCAGCGCGACGTCGAGCACGCGATGATCCCGCGCTCGCGCGTGGGCACCGTCCGGCCCGAGGCGACGGTCGCCGAGGTCCGTGGGCTCATGGCCCGCGCGCACACGCGCTACCCCGTGGTCGACGACACGGACCAGCCGCTCGGCGTCGTCCAGCTCGCCGACGTCCTCGCGACCGACCTGCCCGACGACGCCCCCGTGACCGCGATCATGCGGCCCGCCGTCGTGCTGCCCACGCTCATGACGCTGCCCGACGCGCTCGCGCAGCTCAACGCCACGCGCAACCAGCTGGCGTGCGTCATCGACGAGTACGGCGGCTTCACCGGCGTGCTCACCGTCGAGGACCTCGCCGAGGAGCTCGTGGGCGAGATCACCGACGAGCACGACCCCGAGCAGCCGGTCACGGTCACCGCCGAGGCCGACGGCGTGTGGGTCATGGGCGGCGACGTCCACCTCGACGAGGCCGAGCGCGCGATCGGGCACGACCTGCCGCGCGGCGACCACGAGACGGTCTCGGGCCTCCTCATCTCCCAGCACGGCGCCCTGCCGCGCGCGGGCGACACGGTGGAGGTGCCCCTGCCCGACGACCCGGCCGACCTCGTCCACGACGAGCCCGTGCACCGCGCGCTCGTCGTCGACGTCCTGTCCGTCGAGCGGCACGTGCCGCGCCTCGTGCGCGTGCGCCTCGTCGAGCAGCGCGGCGACGTCCCCCACGCCGACGCCCCCGACCCGACCGACGCGACGGAGGAGACCCGATGAGCAGCCCCTGGGTCGTCGTCGTGGCGACCGTCGTCATCATCGCGCTCAGCGCGTTCTTCGTCGCCGTGGAGTTCGCGCTCCTCGGCGCCAAGCGGCACCGCCTCGAGGACGCCGCCCCCCGGAGCCGCGCCGCGCGCGCCGCGCTGCGCAGCTCGAACGAGCTCACGCTCCTCATGGCGGGCGCGCAGCTCGGCATCACCGCGTGCACGCTCGCGCTCGGCGCCATCACCAAGCCCGCCGTGCACCACTGGATCACGCCCGTCCTCGAGACGTGGGGCGCACCCTTGTGGGCAGCCGACGTCGCGGGCTTCGTGCTCGCGCTCGTGATCGTCACCTTCCTGCACCTCGTCGTCGGCGAGATGGCGCCGAAGTCGTGGGCGATCGCCCACCCCGAGCGCTCGGCGACGCTGCTCGCCCTGCCCATGCGCGGCTTCATGGCCGCGTCCCGACCGCTCCTGCGCTGGCTCAACTCGCTCGCCAACCGCTGCGTGCGCGCCGTGGGCGTCGAGCCGGTCGAGCACGTCGAGGGCGGCGGGCAGGACGCCGCGACCCTGCGCCACCTCGTGGAGCACTCGGCGAACGTCGGTGCGCTCGAGGCGTCCTACCGGGCCCAGATCTCGGGCGTCATCGAGCTCGAGACGCTCACCGTCGACGCGCTCGTGCCGGCGGGCGCGCACCCCACGTCCGTGCCGTCCACGGCCACGGCCGCCGACGTGCGCGCCGCGTCCGCCCGGTCCGGGCACCTGCGCATCCTCGTGCAGAACGGGAGCGTCGTGCCGAAGGTCGTGCACGTGCGCGACACGCTGCTCGAGCCGGACGACCGCCCCGCGCGCGACCTCGCGCGCCCGGGCTTCGTGCTCCCCTCGGGCACGACCGTGCACGCCGCGCTCGCGCGCATGCGCGAGTCGAGCGAGCAGCTCGCGGTCGTCATGGACGGCGAGCGGTTCGTCGGCGTCGTCACGCTCGCGGACGTGCTGCGCCGCATCCTGCCGCACCCCGACGAGCCCTCGGCGGCCCTCGTCGGCTGACCGACCGGCGTACGGTGGACGGGCCCCGGCGACCTCGGTCGCCGGGGCCCGAGCCGTCCGTCCGACCGAAGGCAGGCCATGTCCACGCCCGTCCCGTCCCCCGCGCCCTTCGCCGCACCCTTCCCCGCCGCCCGCACGCTCCTCGCCGACGACCTCCTGGACGAGATCCGCGGTCGCGCGGCCGGCTACGACCGCGACAACGCGTTCTTCACCGAGGACCTCGACGCCCTCACCCGGGCCGGCTACCTGCGCGCGCTCGTCCCGGAGTCGTTCGGCGGCGCCGGTCTCGGGCTGCGCGAGGTCGCGCACGAGCAGGCGCGCCTCGCGGGCGCGGCGCCCGCGACGGCTCTGGCGGTCAACATGCACCACGTGTGGACGGGTGTCGCGCGCTACCTGCACGAGCGCGGGGACTCCTCGCTCGACTGGCTGCTCGAGGAGGCCGGGCGCGGCGAGGTGTTCGGGTTCGGCTACTCCGAGGGCGGCAACGACCTCGTGCTGCTCGGCTCGCGCACCGAGGCGCGGCCCGACGGCGCGGGCGGCTACACGTTCCACGGCCGCAAGATCTTCACCTCGAACTCGCCCGCGTGGACGCGCCTCGGCGTCCTCGGGCTCGACTCGACGTCCGACGACGCCCCGCGCCTCGTGCACGCGTTCGTCACCCGGGACGCCGGGGTCGAGGTGCTCGACGACTGGGACACGATCGGGATGCGCGCGTCCCAGTCCCGCTCGACCGTGCTCGACGGCGCGCACGCCCCCGCCGACCGCGTCGTGCGGCGCCTCGCACCCGGGCCGACGCTCGACCCGCTCGTCGTCGGGATCTTCACGACGTTCGAGACCCTGCTCGCGTCGGTGTACACGGGCATCGCCGAGCGTGCGCTCGAGCTCGCCGTCGCGGCCGCGCGCCGCCGCACGTCGATGAAGAACGACGGGGCGCCGCTCTCCCAGGACCCGGACATCCGCTGGCGCCTCGCGGACGCCGCGCTCGCGCTCGACGCCGTCTGGCCGCAGATCGACACGGTCGCGGGCGAGCTCGACGCGCTGGTCGACCGGGGCGCGGGCTGGTTCCGCGCGACCGCGGGCCTCAAGGTGCGCGCGACGGAGACGGCGAAGACCGTCGTCGACCAGGCGGTCCGCGTCGCGGGCGGGTCCAGCTACTTCTCCGGCAACGAGCTGGGCCGGCTGTACCGCGACGTGCTCGCGGGGATCTTCCACCCGTCCGACGACGAGTCCGCCCACTCGACCGTCGCGCAGTCCCTCCTGGGCCCGCTCGACTGACGGGCCACCGCGCCGAGCATGCGGTTCTGGCCCGTCCCGGCGGCGGGACGGGCCAGAACCACATGTTCGGCCGGCACGGTCGCCAGGTCCGGGGTCAGTGGGCGGTCGCCCGGGGCACTCGTCTCGGGCGCGGGCGTACGCTGCCGCCATGACCGACGCGACCGCCCCCGACGCCCTCTCGCCCGCGACCGTCGCCGTCGCCGCCGGACGGCCCCCACGGGCGCAGGGCGCGCCCGTGACCCCCCCGATCGTGCTGTCCTCGACGTACGTCTCGCAGGGTGTACAGCAACCGGGTGAGCTCCTGTACACGCGGATGGACACCGAGACGTGGCACCCGTTCGAGGAGGCGCTGGCCGCGCTCGAGGGCGGCGAGCACCCGGGCGTGGCGTTCGGCTCCGGGATGGCGGCGATCGCGGCCGTGTTCTCGTTCGTGCCCGCGGGCGGGACGGTCGTGCTCCCGCGCCACGCCTACCAGGTGACGCTGGGGTACGCGGACGACCTCGCGACGCGCGCGGGCGTGCGGGTCGTGCGCGTCGACGTCGCCGACACGGACCAGGTGGTCGCCGCGCTCGACGGTGCGTCCCTCCTGCTCGTCGAGTCGCCGACGAACCCCATGCTGGAGGTCGCGGACCTGCCGGTCCTCCTCGCGGCCGCGCACGAGCGGGGCGTGCTGACCGCCGTCGACAACACGTTCGCGACGCCGCTCGGCCAGCGCCCGCTCGACCACGGCGCGGACGTCGTCGTGCACTCGGTGACGAAGTACCTCGCCGGGCACTCGGACGTCGTGCTCGGCGCGGCGGTCGCCCGCACGCCCGAGCTCACCGCGGCGCTGCGCGCCTACCGGACCCTGCACGGCTCGATCCCGGGCCCGTTCGAGGTGTGGCTCGCCCTGCGCGGCCTGCGCACGCTCGCGCTGCGCGTCGACCGCGCGCAGGCGAGCGCCACCGAGCTCGCACGACGCCTCGCCGACCATCCCGACGTCGTCGAGGTCCGCCACCCGAGCCTGCCGAGCGACCCCGGCCACGAGCGCGCGACGCGCCTCATGACGGGCTACGGGTCGATCCTCGGGGTGCGCCCGCGCGGCGGTGCGGCCGGTGCCGACGCCGTCGTGGGGGCGGTGCGGCTGTGGGTGCCGGCGACGAGCCTCGGGGGCGTGGAGTCGAGCCTGGAGCGCCGTCGCCGGTTCGCGACCGAGTCGCCGACCGTGCCCGAGGACCTCCTGCGCCTGTCCGTCGGCATCGAGGACGTCGAGGACCTGTGGCGCGACCTCGACCGGGCGCTGCGCGCCGCGGCCGGCTGACGCGCTACCCCGTGGGGTCGCCCAGCGCGCGGGCGGCGACGCGGTCCCGGCATCGGTGCCCGGCGGCCCGTGCGCTCGCAGCAGGCCCGCACGACCGCCGAGACCGCGTCGTGACCCGACCGGGACCGGACCGTGCCCGGGCCGCCGCGCGAGCGTGACCTGCGGTTTCTAGGATCGACGCATGACGACTCGACGAGCGGTGCGCAGGGGCGACGGCGGACGACGGCGGCACCCGGTCGTGCCCGCGGCGCGCCGGGTCGGCGCCGCGTCCGCGGCCGTCCTCGCCCTCGCGCTCGCCGCCTGCACGCCGGGCGGGTCGGACGACCCGCCCTCGCCGTCGGGGAGCGCGACGAGCGACGCGCCCGACCCGACGCCGTCGGACTCGGGCACGGCGGACGAGAGCCCCACCGACGACGCGTCGACGCCGTCCGACGACGCGACCGAGGCACCCGTACCGTTCCCCGCGAACACCGAGCCCGACACCGCCGACCCGTCGGCGGACGCCGCCCTCACCGTGACCGACGTGCGCGTGGGGCACCACGACGGGTTCGACCGCGTGGTCCTCGAGCTCGGCGGGACGGGCACCCCGGGGTGGCGCGTCGAGTACGTGGACCAGCCGATCGGCGACGGCAAGGGCGACGTCGTCGCGGTGGACGGCGACGCGTACCTCCAGGTCATGATCTCCGGCTCGGGGTACCCGATGGACACCGGCGTCGAGGAGTACGCGGGCCCCAACCCCGTGCGTGCGGGTGACGACGGCGAGGTCGAGGAGGTCCGCCTGCTCGGGGTGTTCGAGGGGTACACGCAGGCGTTCGTCGGCGTCGACGACGAACGGCGCCCGTTCCGCGTGTTCGCGCTCGAGGACCCGACGCGCGTCGTGGTCGACGTCCGCGACGACGGCTGAGCGCTCAGCGCTCCGCGGAGATGCCCTCGGCCTTCTGCGGCCGGGCGAGCAGGCCGCGCGCCATCTCGTCGACGGGCATGCCCTCGTGCAGCACGGCGACCACACCGGCCGTGATGGGCATCTCGACGCCCACCTTCTGCGCGAGCTCGAGCACCGAGCGGCAGGACTTCACGCCCTCGGCGGTGCCCCCGGTCGCGGCGATCGCGTCGTCGAGGCTCAGCCCCTGGCCGACGTGCTTGCCGAGCGTGTGGTTGCGGGACAGCGGCGACGAGCACGTCGCGACGAGGTCGCCCATGCCCGCGAGGCCCGGGAACGTCTCGGCGTCGGCGCCCAGCGCGAGCCCGAGGCGCGTGATCTCGACGAGACCGCGCGTGATGACCGTCGCCGTGGTGTTGTACCCGAACCCGCGGCCCTGCGCGATGCCGACGGCGAGCGCGATGACGTTCTTCACCGCGCCGCACAGCTCGACCCCGACGACGTCGCGGTTCGTGTACGGGCGGAAGTACGACGACGAGCACGCGCGCGCCACGTAGCGCGCGGTCTCCTCGTCGACGCACGAGACGACGGTCGCCGTGGGCTGCCGGTGCGCGATCTCGCGAGCCAGGTTCGGGCCGGAGACGACCGCGACGCGCTCGGCGGGCAGGTCGAGGGCCTCCATGACGACCTCGCTCATGCGACGGTCGGTGCTGAGCTCGACGCCCTTCATGAGCGACACGGCGACCGCGTCCGGCGCGAGGTGCGGCCGGAGCTCCGCGAGCGTCGCGCGCGCGACCTGCGAGGGGATCGCGACGACGACGAGGCCCGCCCCGGCGAGCGCGTCACGCGCGTCGGTCGTGGCGCGGATGCCCGCGGGCAGCTCGATCCCCGGAAGCCGCTTCTCGTTGCGACGGGAGAAGTTCACCTGCGCGGCGACCTCGGGGTCGCGGCCCCAGAGGCGCACCTCGCAGCCGGCGTCGGCGAGCACGGCGGCGAACGTCGTGCCCCAGCTCCCCGACCCGAGCACGGCGGCGACGACGCGCTCGGCGGCGGGGGCGTCGTCGGCGCCGAGCGGCACGGGGCTGATCTCGACGGTCTGGTCCCCGCTCATCGGCGGCCCTCCGAGCCCGGGTTCTTGCGCATGTCGAAGCGCTCGGCGGGCGCCTGGGCCCCGCGGATCTCCTCGAGCTGGCGCGTGATCGCCGCCATGATGCGCTCGGTCGCCTCGCGCAGCGTCGCGGTGTCCAGCGGGCGGTCGTACAGGTCGGACAGGTCGACGGGCGGTCCCGCGTGCACGGCGACGTGCTTCGGCGGGATCGGCTTGAAGACCTTCCCGTAGGGCGCGAGCAGCTGCTCGGCACCCCACTGCGCGATCGGTACGACGGGCGCGCGGCTGGCCAGCGCGAGGCGCGCGGCGCCGGTCTTGCCGACCATCGGCCAGCCGTCCGGGTCCCGCGTGAGCGTCCCCTCGGGGAAGAACACGACGCACTCCCCCTCGTCCAGGCGCGCCGTGGCGTCCACGAGCGACTGCGCCGCGCCGGCCGTCCCGCGGTGCACCGGGATCATGCCCGTGCGGCGCAGGATGCCGCCGAGGACGGGGACCGAGAAGAGCGACGCCTTCGCCGTGATCTTCGGTGCCCGGCCCTGGTCGTAGAGGAAGTGCGCCAGCGTCACGGGGTCGACCTCGGTGACGTGGTTCGCGGCGGCGATGAAGCCGCGTGCGGGCAGGTTCTCGGCGCCCCGCCAGTCGCGGCGGGTGATCGCGAAGAGGATCGGGCGCAGGAAGAACGCGAGGATCTTGTACGCGCGCGGGGTCGGGGGAAGGCTCGGCACGATCCCCGAGCCTACCGGGCGCAGCCCGCCGTCAGATCCAGCCGTGCCGCCGCGCGGCGTGCGCGGCCTCGTGACGGTTGGCCGCCCCGAGCTTCGCCGCCGCCGACGACAGGTAGTTGCGGACGGTGCCGGGGGCGAGGTGGGCGCGCGCGGCGATCTCCTCGACGGGGGCGCCGTCCGCGGCGAGCTCGAGCACGTCGGCCTCGCGCGGCGTGAGCGGGCTCGCCCCCGCCGCGATCGCTTCGGCGGCGAGCTCCGGGTCGACGTACCGGCCGCCGTCGTGCACCTGGCGCACGACGTCGGCGAGCACGCGCGCCGAGACCGTCTTGGGCAGGAACCCGCGCGCGCCCGCCTCGAGCGCGCGCTTGAGGTAGCCGGGGCGGCCGTGGCTCGTGACGATGACGACCCCGCACCCCGGCAGGTCTCGAGCGAGCTGCTGCGCGACCTCGACCCCGTCGAGCCCGGGCATCTGGAGGTCGAGCACCGCGACGTCCGGCGCGAGCTTGAGCGCCGCCGCGACGGCCTCGGGTCCCGACGCCGCCTGGGCGACGACGTCGAGGTCGTCCTCGAGCGCGAGGAGCGACGCGACGGCGTCGCGGATGAGGTTCTCGTCGTCGGCGAGCAGGATGCGGATCACGCGGAGGCGGTCCTCTCGGGCTGGGTGGACGGGCGGTCGGGGCGGGGGTCGGGCACGCGCGCCACGAGGCCGAAGCGCCGGTCGTCGACCCAGGTCTCGAGCGCACCGCCCGCGCCCTCGAGCCGCTCGGCGAGGCCGACGAGGCCGGATCCCCGGCCCGCGCGCGCCGTGGCGGGCACGCCGTTGTTGACGACCTCGACGACGCTCGACCCGCCGTCGCGGTGGACGGTGATGACGCACGTGGTGGCGGTCGAGTGCCGCACGACGTTCGTCACGGCCTCGCGCACCGCCCAGGCGAGCGCCTCCTGCGCCTCCTGCCCGACGGGCGTCTCGTCGCCGTGCACGGTGGTCGTGATGCCGGCGGAGCGCAGGACGGAGCGCGCGCCCGCGAGCTCGGCGCCCAGGTTGGCGCTGCGGTACCCGGCGACGACGGCGCGCACCTCGCGCAGCGCGTCCTGCGCGATCCGGCGCACCTCGAGCATCTGCTCCTCGGCCCCCGGCCGGCCACGGGCCGCGAGCTCGGCGGCGAGCTCGCTCTTCACGGCGACGACGGAGAGCGTCCGGCCGAACACGTCGTGCAGGTCGCGAGAGAACCGGAGCCGTTCCTCGGCGACGGCGAGGCGCGCGTGCAGGACGCGCGTGCGGTCCTGCTCCCACACGACGCCGAGCATCCAGATGGAGACCCGGTAGGACCCGACGATCCCGACCGCCATGAAGAACGTCGCCAGACCCATGGAGACGGCGACCCTCGCGAGCGTGGACGTGCGCGACGGGTCCGTGCCGCCCGCCGCGGCCGTCGCGACGGTCGCGCCCACCGTGAACAGGGTCGCGCCGAGGACCGCGAGGAGCAGGTGCCGGAAGAGCAGCAGCGGCGACGCCGCGGCAAGGAGCGGCATGACGCCGAGGAGGACGGCGAAGAACCGCCCGGCGACCGCGCCCTCGTCACCGTCGCCGACGGGGAACGTCGGGACGGCGACGACCACGAGCGCGACCGTCAGCACGACGGCCGCCGTGCCCAGCCACGGCCGCACGGGCGGTCCCCCGAGGAACTGCGAGATCCCGGCGCGCAGCAGCGCGACGCACGCGGTCGTGTGGGCCACGACGACCAGGAGCCACGGCAGGACGAGGTCGCGGTCGAACGTCGGGTCGGCGCCCAGGATCGACAGCGCGAAGAAGGGCTCGAACGCGGACAGGAAGTAGAGCGAGCCACGCGTGTACGTGTCGAACCGCTCGGGCGCGGAACGACGCGACCACGACTCGAGGAACGTGCGGGGCCTGCTCACGGTCCCCAGCCTGTCACGCCCCGCGGTCCGCGGGGCGTGACAGGCGTCATGAGGTGCGGCGGCGCGGGTCAGTCGCGGCTGACGTCGGCGCCGAGCGCCACGAGCTTGTCCTGGAAGCTCTCGTAGCCGCGGTCGATGAGGCTGATGCCGCGCACCGTGGACGTGCCCTTGGCCGCGAGCGCGGCGATGAGGTGGGAGAAGCCGCCGCGCAGGTCGGGGACCTCGATGTCGGCCGCGGAGAGCGGCGTCGGGCCGGAGACGACGGCGGAGTGGTGGAAGTTGCGCTGCCCGAACCGGCAGTCGCGCCCGCCGAGGCACTCCTTGTAGACCTGGATGGTCGCGCCCATGCCGCGCAGCGCGTCGGTGAACCCGAAGCGGTTCTCGTAGACCGTCTCGTGGACGATCGACAGGCCCTTGGCCTGCGTGAGCGCGACGACGAGCGGCTGCTGCCAGTCCGTCATGAAGCCGGGGTGCACGTCGGTCTCGAGCACGATGGGCGACAGGTCCCCGCCCGGGTGCCAGAACCGGATGCCGTCGTCCTGCACGTCGAACCGGCCGCCGACCTTCCGGAACGTGTTGAGGAACGTCATCATCTCGGGCTGCGTCGCGCCCTTGACGGTGATGTCGCCCCCGGTCGCGAGCGCGGCCGACGCCCACGACGCCGCCTCGATGCGGTCGCCGAGCGCGGTGTGCGTGTACCCGTCGAGGCGGTCGACGCCCTCGATGCGGATCACGCGGTCCGTGTCGACCGAGATGATCGCGCCCATCTTCTGCAGGACGGCGATGAGGTCCATGATCTCGGGCTCGATCGCCGCGTTGGAGAGCTCGGTGATGCCCTCGGCGCGTACGGCGGTGAGCAGGAGCTGCTCCGTCGCGCCGACCGACGGGTAGGGCAGCGCGATCTTGGTGCCCTGGAGGCGGCGCGGGGCGCGGATGTGGATGCCGTTCTCGCGCTTGTCCACGACGGCGCCGAACTGGCGCAGGATGTCGAGGTGGTAGTTGATCGGCCGGTCGCCGATCCGGCAGCCCCCGAGGTCGGGGATGAACGCCTCGCCGAGGCGGTGCAGCAGCGGCCCGCAGAAGAGGATCGGGATGCGGCTCGAGCCCGCGTGGGCGTCGATGTCCGCGACGTGCGCGGACTCGACGTTGGAGGGGTCGAGGTCGAGGACGCCGGCGTCCGGGTCCGACTTCACGGCCACGCCGTGCAGCTCGAGCAGTCCCGTCACGACGCCCACGTCGCGGATCTGCGGCACGTTGCGCAGCACGCTCGGCGACTCGCCCAGCAACGACGCCACCATCGCCTTCGACACGAAGTTCTTCGCGCCACGCACGGTGATCGTCCCGTCCAGCGGGGTCCCGCCGTTGACGTACAGCACATCCTTCATGAGCCCTGGTCGCCCTCTCGCCAAGCCGATGGTCGGTGGTGCCCCGCGGGCACGGGCCCGCGCGCCGGGCCGCGGACGGCCGTTCCGCCAGCGCGGGTCCCTGTGCGCCAACGTGCGGCACCCGGAGATTATTCACCCCCGCACGCGTGCTCACCGCCGAGGGGCGCCGCGTCCGCGGTATCGGCACGATCCTCGCCCACCGCGCGTTCGGATCCTGAGACGATGGCTCCGCGATCCGGGACGCGCCGTACGGTGGACGCCACGTTACCCCCCAGTACGCTTTCGCGGGAGCCCCCTCATGAGCACGTCCGCCGCCCCTTCGACCGACCAGCAAGTTGCCTCGGGCAACTCCAAGTCGCGCGTCATCGTGGCGAGCCTCATCGGGACGTCGATCGAGTTCTACGACTTCTACGCCTACGCGACGGCCGCCGTCCTCGTCTTCCCGACGGTGTTCTTCGCGAGCGACGACCCGACCTACGCCCTGCTCCAGTCGTTCGCCGTGTTCGGCGTCGCGTTCGTCGCACGCCCCGTCGGCTCGATCCTCTTCGGGCACTTCGGCGACCGTGTCGGGCGCAAGGGCACGCTCGTCGCGTCGCTGCTCACGATGGGCGTGGCGACCGTCCTCATCGGCACGCTGCCGCCGTCGAGCACGCCCGGCTGGGCGGTGCTGTCACCCGCCCTGCTCGTGCTCATGCGCTTCTGCCAGGGCCTCGGCCTCGGCGGCGAGTGGAGCGGCGCCGCGCTCCTCGCGACCGAGAACGCGCCCGAGGGCAAGCGCGCGGTGTGGGGCACGTTCCCGCAGCTCGGCGCGCCGATCGGGTTCATCCTCGCCAACACGGTGTTCCTCGCGCTCGCCGAGACCCTCACCGACGCGCAGTTCCTCGCGTGGGGCTGGCGCGTCCCGTTCCTCGCGAGCGCAGTGCTCGTGATCGTCGGTCTGTGGGTGCGCCTGCGCCTCATCGAGACGCCCGCGTTCCGCAAGGTCGTCGAGGCCGAGGCCGTCGCGAAGGTGCCGGTCGCGCGCGTCTTCCGCACGTCGTGGCACCAGATCGTCTCCGGCACGTTCATCATGCTCGCGACGTACGTGCTGTTCTACCTCATGACGACGTTCACGCTGACGTACGGCACCGCGCCCGTGGACGCCGACCCCGCCGGCCTCGGCTACGCCCGCACCGACTTCCTCGTCATGCTCATCGTCGGCGTCGTGTTCTTCGGGGCGTTCACGCTCGCCTCCGGCCCGCTCGCCGAGAGGTTCGGGCGCCGCGCGCACCTGCTGTGGACGACGGTCGCCATCATCGTGTTCGGCCTGCTGTTCGTGCCCCTGTTCTCCGGCGGCACCGTGGGCGTCATGGCGCTGCTGGTCCTCGGGTTCTCGCTCATGGGCATGACGTTCGGGCCGATGGCCGCGATCCTGCCCGAGCTCTTCCCGGCGAACGTCCGCTACACCGGGTCCGCGATCGCGTACAACGTGTCGTCGATCCTCGGCGCCGCGGTGGCGCCGTTCATCGCCGTCGCGCTGTGGACCGCCGCGAACGGCTCGACCGTGCTCGTCGGCGTCTACCTCAGCGTCATGGCCGTCGTCACGCTCGTCGCGCTGCTCGTCTCGAAGGAGACCAAGGACGTCGCCTACAGCGACAACCTCACCTGAACCGGCGCGGGCGTCAGAGCCCGCGAGCAGCGCGAGGGGCGCGGTCGACGACCGCGCCCCTCGCGCGCGTCACGGTGTCAGACGCCGGTCTCCCCGTACGCGGCGACGTACCGGTCGATCTCGGCCAGGTAGGCGGCGCGCTGCGACGCGCCGAGCCACGACACCTCGAACGAGTTGCGCGCGAGCTGCACGACCTCCTGAGTGGTGAGCCCCGCGGCGTCCGCGAGCGCCACGTAGTTGTCCGCGACGTAGCCGCCGAAGTACGCGGGGTCGTCGGAGTTCACGGTGACGCGCACGCCCGAGCGCAGCAGGCCCGCGATCTCGGTCGCCTTCATGTCGTCGGTGACGAACGAGTTCGAGATCGGGCAGCACGTGAGCCCCAGACCGCGCTCGCGCACGACGTCGACGAGCGCCGGGTCCTCGACGACGTTCGTGCCGTGGTCCACGCGGTCCACGCCGATCTCGTCGAGGACCGTGCGGATGTTGTCGATGCTGCCGACCTGGTCGATGTCGCAGTGCATCGTCAGCCGGTAGCCGAGCTCGCGGGCGCGCGCGAACACCGCGGCGAACTTCTGCGGCGGGTTGTCGCGCTCGTCGGAGTCGAGCCCCACGCCCAGGATCTTGTCGCGGAACGGGACCGACGCCTCGAGCGTCTCGGCCGCGCTCTCGGCGGACAGGTCGCGCAGGAAGCACAGGATGAGGTGCGCGTCGATGCCGTGCTTGCCCGACGCCTCGGCCGCCGCCCGGTGGTACCCCGTCACGACCGTCTCGAACGGCACGCCGCGCGACGTGTGCGCCTGCGGGTCGAAGAACATCTCGACATGCTTCACGCCGTCCGCGGCCGCGCGGGCGAGGTACGCGTCGGCGAGCTCGTAGAAGTCGTCCGCGGTCTGCAGCACCTCCATCGCCGGGTAGTACACGGCGAGGAAGCTCGTGAGCGAGTCGAACGCGTACGTGGCGCGCACCTCCTCGACCGTCGTCTGCCCGATGTCGATCCCGTTGCGCTGCGCGAGGCGCAGCTTGAGGTCGGGCTCGAGCGTGCCCTCCAGGTGCAGGTGCAGCTCCGCCTTCGGCAGGCCGGTGACGAAGTCGCGGGTGGGTGTGGTGGGCGCAGGCATGGGTCTCCTTCTCGGTCGGTCTCCCCCCGGGACCATCCTCTCCCGGCACGACGACGGCGGCGCACCCGGTCGGGTGGCGCCGCCGCCGTCGCGAGGGCCGGGTCAGAGCAGACGGCCGCCCGTGACGCCGATGCGGTCGCCCGTGATGTAGCTCGACTCCTGGGACGCGAAGAACACGTACGCCGGCGCGAGCTCGGCCGGCTGCCCGGCGCGACCCAGCGGGGTGTCGGCGCCGAACTGCTCGACCTTCTCCTGCGGCATGGTCGCCGGGATGAGCGGCGTCCAGATCGGTCCCGGCGCGACGGCGTTGACCCGGATACCCTCGGGCGCGAGCTGCTGCGCGAGCCCCTTGGTGAAGTTGAGGATCGCCGCCTTCGTCGACGCGTAGTCGAGCAGCGGCGGGCTCGGCTCGAACGCCTGGACGGACGAGGTGTTGATGATCGCCCCGCCCCGCGGCAGGTGGTCGAGCGCCGCCTTCGTGATCCAGAACAGCGCGTACACGTTGGTCTTGAGCACGCGGTCGAGCTGCTCGGTCGTGATCCCGCGCAGGCCGTCGTCCTGCGCCATCTGGTACGCGGCGTTGTTCACCAGCACGTCGAGCCCGCCCAGGCCCGCGACGGCGTCGGCGACGAGGCGCCGGCAGAACTCCTCGTCGCGGATGTCGCCCGGGAGCAGGACCGCGGTCCGGCCGGCGTCCTCGACCCAGCGGGCGGTCGTGCGGGCGTCCTCCTCCTCTTCCGGGAGGTAGGAGATCGCGACGTCCGCACCCTCGCGCGCGAACGCGATCGCGACCGCGCGCCCGATGCCGGAGTCGCCGCCGGTGATCAGCGCCCGCTTGCCGTCGAGCCGGCCCGACCCCCGGTAGGTGGACTCCCCGTGGTCGGGCTCCTGCGACATGTCGCCCGTGCGTCCCGGCGGCTGCAGGTCGTCCGCGGGCTGCTCCGGCTGCGGGTGCTCGGTGGTGGGGTCCTGCGGCGTGGTCTGGTCGGACATGTGCGTCTCCCCTGTCGGCGTCGGCGGAACGTCCAGCATGGGGGCGCTGCGGCCCGCTCGCAGCGCGCGTCGCCGTCGAGGACGTCGTGCCGTGCTCGGCACGACGGGCCCCGGAGACGGCGAGAGGCCCGATCCCGCGGCGTTCCGCAGGACCGGGCCTCTCACGCGGGCTGCCGGCAGGTGCCGACCGCGCTCGTCACGCGGGCTGCCGGCAGGTGCCGACCGCGCTCGATCAGAAGTTGATCATGTGCCCCGCGAGGCCGTGGATCGACTCCTGGACGGCCTCGGACAGCGTCGGGTGCGTGTGCACGTTGCGCGCGACCTCGTTGACGGTGAGGTCCCACTTCTGCGCGAGCGTGAGCTCGGGCAGGAGCTCGGACGCGTCGGGGCCGATGAGGTGGCCGCCGAGGAGCTCGCCGTACGTCGCGTCGGAGATGAGCTTGACGAAGCCGGTCGGGTCGCCGAGGCCGTGCGCCTTGCCGTTCGCCATGAACGGGAAGGTCGCGACCTTGACGTCGTAGCCCTCGTCGCGCGCCTGCTGCTCGGTGAGACCGAAGCTCGCGACCTGCGGCTGGCAGAACGTCGCGCGCGGCATCATGCGGTAGTCGCCGAGCGTGAGGGTCTCCGCGCCGCCGATGGTCTCGGCCGCGACGACGCCCTGCGCCTCCGCGACGTGCGCGAGCATGAGCTTCGCGGTGACGTCGCCGATCGCGTAGATGTGCTCGACGTTGGTGCGCATGACGTCGTCGATCGCGATGGCGCCGCGCTCGGTGAGCTGGACGCCGGTGTTCTCGAGGCCGAAGCCCTCGACGTTGGGGGCGAAGCCGACGGCCATGAGCACCTTGTCGACGACGAGCTCGCCCGGCTTGTCGTCCTTGACGCCCTTGTAGCTGACGGTGACGCCGGCGGTGCCGTTGTCCTTGACCGTCTGCACGGCGGTCGAGGTGAGCAGGTTGATGCCGAGCTTCTTGTACTGCTTGGCGATCTCCTTCGACACGTCCGCGTCCTCGTTGGGCAGCGCGCGGTCGAGAAACTCGATGATCGTGACGTCCACGCCGTAGTTCTTGAGGACGTAGCCGAACTCCATGCCGATCGCGCCGGCGCCGACGATGGCGATGGAGCGAGGCAGGTCGCGCGTGAGGATCTGCTTCTCGTACGTGACGACGTTCTCCGACAGCTCGACGCCCGGCAGGAGGCGGACCTTCGAGCCCGTCGCGATGATGACGTTGTCGAACGTCACCTCGGTGGTGGAGCCGTCGCCGAGCCGCACGTCGAGCGTGTGCGCGTCGCGGAACGTGCCGCGGCCGTCGTACTCGGTGATCTTGTTCTTCTTCATGAGGAAGTGCACGCCCTTGACGCGCCCTTCCGCGACCTGGCGCGAGCGGTCGAACGCCGCGCCGAAGTCGAAGCTCACGTCACCGGAGATGCCGAAGGTCTTCGCGTCGTGCTGGAAGATGTGCGCGAGCTCGGCGTTGCGCAGGAGCGCCTTGGACGGGATGCAGCCGACGTTGAGGCACACCCCTCCCCAGTACTTCTCCTCCACGACCGCGACCGACAGGCCCAGCTGGGCTGCACGGATCGCGGCCACGTAACCACCGGGACCTGCACCGAGGACGACGACGTCGTAGTGGGATGCCATGACGCCCAGCCTACTGGCGCCGGATCGGCCCCGGGGCGCGCGTGCGGGCGACGTCCGCCACACTGCCTCGGCCCGTGAGGGTTGACCCCGCGCGGCCGGGAGAGACACGATGTCCGGGATGCGACGCATGCGGCTCCTCCTTCGCCGGCCGCGCTGAGCCCGCCGGGCGGGCACGCTCAGCGCGGCGGTGCCTGCGCGTCCTGGTCCGCGCACGGCGAGTGCCCGACGACGAAGCCCACCTTTCTCGAGGAGCCTCCCGTGGACGCCGCACACCCATCCCACCCCGCCGACCATGCGGGTAGCGCCCGTGTCGAGCCCATCTCGGGCGACGACCGCATGCTCGGCGGGCCGACGCGCGAGGTCGAGGACCGTTGGCAGCGGTACTGGGCCGAGCACGGCACGTTCCGCGCGCGCGACGACGGCGCGCGCCCGCGCCGCTACCTGCTGACGATGTTCCCGTACCCGTCGGGCGACCTGCACATGGGCCACGCCGAGGTGTTCGCGCTGGAGGACGTCGTCGCGCGGTACTGGCGCCTGCGCGGGGACGACGTGCTCAACCCGATCGGCTGGGACTCGTTCGGGCTGCCCGCCGAGAACGCCGCGATCCGCCGCGGCGAGCACCCCGCGGTCTTCACCGAGACCAACATCGCGACGCAGGCCGGCACGGCTCGCCGGTACGGGGTGTCGTTCGACTGGTCGCGCCGCCTGGAGACGCACCGGCCCGAGTACTACCGCTGGACGCAGTGGCTGTTCCTGCGCCTGCTGGACCGCGGCCTCGCCTACCGCGCGACCGCCCCCGTGAACTGGTGCCCGACCGACCGGACCGTGCTCGCGAACGAGCAGGTCGTGGGCGGTCGGTGCGAGCGGTGCGGGGCGGTCGTCGTGCGACGCGAGCTCACGCAGTGGTTCGTGCGCGTCACCGCGTACGCGGACCGCCTGCTCGACGACATGGACGCGCTGGAGGGCGCGTGGCCCGCGCGCGTGCTGACGATGCAGCGGAACTGGGTCGGGCGCAGCACGGGCGCGCGCGTGCGGTTCGCGGTCGTGCCCGACGACGGCCCGCGCGCCGGGGAGGTCGGCTCGCCCGGTGCGGGCGCGCGCCCCGACCACGTCGAGGTGTTCACGACGCGGCCCGACACCCTGCCCGGCGTGACGTTCGTCGCCGTCGCGCCCGACGGGCCGCTCGCGGGCGCGCTGTGCGCCCCGGAGCGCGCGGACGCGCTGGCCCGGCACCGGGAGGCCGCGCTGGCGTCCGGGGAGATCGAGCGGACGAACGCGCAGCGCCCGAGCGCGGGGACGTTCCTCGGCGCGTGGGTGCGCCACCCCGTGACGGGCGAGCGCCTGCCCGTGTGGGCCGCGGACCACGTGCTGCCCGGCTACGGGACGGGCGCGGTGATGGGCGTGCCCGCGCACGACGACCGCGACGCGCGGTTCGCGGCGGCGCACGGCCTGCCCGCCGGGTCGGGCGAGACGTGGGCGGGCGTCGAGGAGGCGGTCGCGCGGCTGGAGGCCGACGGCACGGGCGAGCGCGCGACGTCGTACCGCCTGCGCGACTGGCTGGTCTCGCGCCAGCGCTACTGGGGCGCCCCGGTGCCGGTCGTGCACTGCCCGGGCTGCGGCGTCGTACCGGTGCCCGACGACGAGCTGCCCGTGCGGCTACCGGACCTGGCGGGCGACGACCTGCTCCCCCGCGGCCGCTCGCCGCTCGCCTCCCCCGCGGCCGACGCGTGGCGGCGCGTCGCGTGCCCCCGGTGCGGCGGCGACGCCGAGCGCGACCCGGACACGCTCGACACGTTCGTCGACTCGTCGTGGTACTTCCTGCGGTACTGCTCGCTGGGCGACGACGGCCCGCCCGACGACGTCCCGTTCCGTCCCGAGGACGCGCGGCGGTGGATGCCGGCTGCGCAGTACGTGGGCGGCGTCGAGCACGCGATCCTGCACCTGCTGTACAGCCGGTTCGTCACGAAGTTCCTGCACGACGAGGGCTGGGTCGACGTCGTCGAGCCGTTCGCGACGCTGCTCAACCAGGGGCAGGTCCTCCACGGCGGGCGCGCGATGAGCAAGTCGCTCGGCAACGGCGTGGACCTGGGCGAACAGCTCGACCGGTACGGCGCGGACGCGGTGCGGCTCGCGATGGTGTTCGCCGGGCCGCCGCAGGACGACGTCGACTGGGCCGACGTCGACCCGGGCGCGATGCGGCGGTTCTGCGCGCGCGTGCTGCGGCTCGCGGACTCCGTGACGGCCGCGGGGCGGACGACCTCCCACACCGAGGAGGTCGGCGCCGTCGTGCCCGGGTCGCGCGCCCACGCGCTGCGCCGAGCCACGCACCGGACCGTGCACGACGCGCAGGACCTGCTCGACCGGGGCGCGTTCAACGTCGTCGTCGCGCGCGTCATGGAGCTCGTCACGGCGGCGCGGCGCGCGGCCGACGCCGGGCCGGCACCGGGCGAGCCCGCCGCCCCGCACGCCGCGGCCGTCCGCGAGTCCGCCGAGACGGTGGCGGTGCTGCTCGGTCTGTTCGCCCCGTACACGGCCGAGGAGGCGTGGCAGCGCCTCGGGCACGAGCCGTCGGTCGCCGACGCGGGTTGGCCGCCCGTGGACCCCGCGCTCCTCGCGGTGGACGAGGTGGAGGCCGCGGTCCAGGTCGACGGGAAGGTCCGCGCGCGGGTCCGCGTCCCGGCCGACGTCGACGACGCCGTGCTGCGCGACCTCGCCCTCGCGACGAGCGGCGTCGCGCGGGCGACGTCGGAGCGGGAGGTCGTGCGCGTCGTCGTGCGCGCGCCGCGCGTCGTGAACGTCGTGACGCGCCCCGCGACCACCACGCCCTGAGCGACGCGGACACGGCGACGCGAGGTGGGGGCGGAGTCGCTACGATGCTGCGGCCGCGTCCCCTCGACCAGCGGGCCCGTGCGCGGCGACGCGGGCCGGCGCACGGAGCACCTCCCATGGCCTTCGGACTCGCTGCCCTCCTGGACGACATCGCGGCGTTCGCCAGGCTCGCCGCCGCGTCGATCGACGACGTCGGCGCCGCGGCGGGGCGAGCCAGCGCCAAGGCGACGGGCGTCGTCATCGACGACACCGCGGTCACGCCCCGCTACGTCGAGGGCCTGGCGGCCAAGCGCGAGCTGCCCGTCGTCAAGCGCATCGCGGTCGGGTCGCTGCGCAACAAGCTGCTCTTCATCCTCCCGGCGATCCTGCTGCTGAGCCAGTTCCTGCCGGACCTGCTCACGCCGCTGCTCATGCTCGGCGGGACGTACCTCGCGTTCGAGGGCGCCGAGAAGGTGTGGGAGCTCGTCTCCGGCACGCACCACGCCGAGGTCGAGACGAAGACCGAGAAGAAGGCCGTCGACGAGGACTCGGTCGTGTCGAGCGCGGTGCGCACCGACTTCATCCTCAGCGCCGAGATCATGGTCATCGCGCTCAACGAGGTCGCCTCGGAGGCCTTCTGGTCGCGCCTGATCATCCTCGCGATCGTCGCGGTGCTCATCACCGTGCTCGTGTACGGGGTGGTCGCGCTCATCGTGAAGATGGACGACATCGGCCTGCACCTCGCGCGGCGCGACACGCCGTGGGTCCAGTCGTTCGGTCGCGGGCTCGTCGGCGCGATGCCGAAGGTCATGGCCGTCATCTCGTTCGTCGGGATCATCGCCATGCTGTGGGTCGGCGGCCACATCCTCCTGCAGGGCGCGTACGACCTCGGCTGGCACGGCCCGTACGACGTCGTGCACCACCTCGAGCACGCCGTGACCGGCGTCGCGGGCGTGGGCGGGTTCCTCGGCTGGCTCGTCAACACGGCGTGCTCGGCCGTCGTCGGCATCCTCGTGGGCGGCGTCGTGGTGCTCGTCGCGCACCTGATCCCGCGCCGCACGCACGGCGCGTCCGACGCCGCGGCGACGACCGACCCGGAGCACCCGACGCCCACCGACGGCTGAGCCCGCCGCGGGCCGGACGGCCTGCTTGGATGGAGCATGGACTCCGGCACCTGGGCCAACATCGGCCTCGTCCTGCTCTTCATCCTCGTCGGCGGCGTGTTCGCCGGCACCGAGATCGCGCTCGTCTCGCTGCGAGAGAGCCAGGTCGCGCGGCTCGAGCGGCAGTCGGCGCGCGGCGCGCGCGTCGCCGCCGTGGCGCGCGACCCCAACCGCTTCCTCGCGGCCGTGCAGATCGGCGTGACCGTCGCCGGGTTCTTCTCGGCGGCCTACGGCGCCTCGACGCTCGCGCCCGACCTCGCGCCCGTCCTGGAGGACGCGGGGCTCGCCCCCGCGCTCGCCGGCACGGTCGCGCTCGTCGCGCTGACGCTCGTCATCGCCTACCTCTCGCTCGTCCTCGGCGAGCTCGTGCCGAAGCGCATCGCGCTGCAGCGCGCGGCGGGCGTCGCGCTCGCCGTCGGCCCGCCGCTCGACCGCTTCGCGACGCTCATGCGCCCCGTCATCTGGCTCCTGTCGCGCTCGACGGACGGCGTCGTGCGCGTGCTCGGCGGCGACCCGTCGGCGCGCACGGAGGAGATGAGCGAGGAGGAGCTGCGCGAGATCGTGCTCGCGCACGAGTCGCTGCCCGAGGACGAGCGCCGCATCCTCGACGACGTGTTCTCCGCGGGCGACCGCTCGCTCGCGGAGGCGATGACGCCGCGCGGCGAGGTCGCGTTCCTCGCCGCGGACACGCCGCTCGCCGAGGCGGCCCGGACCGTCGCCGCCGGGCCCTACTCGCGCTACCCCGTGACGGGCGCCGACTTCGACGACGTCGTCGGGTTCCTGCACGCGCGCGACCTCCTGGGCCGCGACTGCCCGGACCACCCCGCGACCGACCCGGCGACGGGCCGCGCCCTCGCGGTGCGCGACGTCGTGCGCCCGATCCTCGCGCTTCCCGCGACGAACACGGTGCTGCCGGCGATGTCGCAGATGCGACGCGAGGGCGTGCACATCGCGGTCGTCGTCGACGAGTACGGCGGCACCGACGGCATCGTCACGCTCGAGGACCTCGTCGAGGAGCTCGTGGGCGACATCCGCGACGAGTACGACCCCGACGAGCCGTCCGCCGCGCGCGAGCACGGGGGTGCGACGAGCGTCGACGCCGGTCAGACGATCGAGGAGCTCGCCCGGCGGACCGGCATCGAGCTGCCCGACGGCCCGTACGAGACCGTCGCCGGGTACGTCCTCGCGCAGCTCGGCCGCCTCGCGGTCGTGGGTGATCACGTCGACGTCGCCGGTCACCGCCTCGTCGTCACCGACGTCGCGCGCCGCCGGATCGTCCGCCTCGACGTCGTGCCGCTGCCCGGCCGCTGAGCGTCCGCGACGACCGGTTCCCGCGCCACGGCACCACCGTCCCGTGCGCTCGGCGGTGTGGGTGGCGGGTCGTAGCGTCGCGGGCATGGCGGAGACGACGAGGTTCAAGGTCGGGGTGGTCGGCAGCTTCGGCTCGGCGAGGCAGGTGCTCGACATGGCGGTCGGCGCCGAGGACGCCGGCTGGGACGGCTTCTTCTCGTGGGACGGGCTGAGCCTGCGCTCGATGCCGGTCGAGACGTTCGACCCGTGGGGGATCCTCGCGGCGGCGGCCGCCCGCACGGAGCGGATCGCGCTCGGGGCGATGGTGTTCGCGCTGCCGCGCCGCCGGCCGTGGGAGGTCGTGCAGCAGGCGCTCACCGTCGACCACCTCTCCGGCGGGCGACTCGTCCTGCCCGTCGGGGTGGGCGTCCTCGACGACGGCGGCTTCTCCGCCGTGCCCGGCCAGCTCCAGGGTCTGCGCGAGCGCGCCGAGCTGCTCGACGACGCGATCGCCTACCTCGACCGCGCCTGGACCGGGGAGCCGTTCGCGTTCGAGGGGACGCACGTGCAGGCGGGCGAGATGCTGTTCCTCCCGCGCCCGGTCGAGCGCGCGGCCGTCGGGCACCACGTCCCGCTCTGGCCGGTCGGCGTGTGGGACGCCGACCGTCCGCCGCTGCGCTCGCTCGACCGCGCGCTGCGCGCCGACGGCATCGTGCTCCAGCTCCGCGGCGACCGCGGCTTCGACGTCCCCACGCCCGACGACGTCTCCACCCTCGTCGCGTGGCTCACCACACGCCGCGCGGACCTGGGCCTGGACGCGGCCCGCCCGTTCGACGTCGTCCTCCAGGGCGAGCTCCCCGCGGACCGCGCCGCGGCCGAGGACCAGCTCGCGGGCCTCGCCGCCGCGGGCGCCACCTGGTGGGTCGAGGCGCGCTGGAACCCGGAGACCGCGACCCCGGCGTCGCTCCTCGACGCGATCCACGCCGGACCCCCGCGCCCCTGACGAGGACGCGAACCGTCGCTGCCCGATGGCCCGGCGCGGACCAGACCTCGCACTCCCGGGGCCACGACGAGGGCGCGTCGACGCCAGGTCGAGGGTTGGCTCACACCCAGTGTCGGTGACAAGACCACGGGCGGGGCCTGCGGAGGTGGGGACGGGTCGTGGCGGGCCTGGCGGGAGCAGGGCGAGGGACGAGCCCTGCGGATGGTAGACCCGTGCCCACCTCCGCAGGCCCCGCTCCCCGGCCAGGACGGCTCAGACCGGCCGAGCCGCCTCGATCTCGACCTTGGGCAGCGTCTTCGCCGGCAGGGTCTTCGGGCGCCACGACGCGCGCGTCGCCTCGAACGCGGAGATCTCGTCCGCGTGCTGGAGCGTGAGACCGATGTCGTCGAGGCCCTCCATGAGGCGCCAGCGCGTGTAGTCGTCGATCTGGAACGGCACGGTGACGTCCTGCGCGGACGCGGTGCGGTTGACCAGGTCGACGGTCACCTCGGTGCCCGGGTTGGTCTCGAGGATCTTCCAGAGGAGCTCGATGTCCTCCTGCGCGACGACGCCCGCGACGAGACCCTGCTTGCCGGAGTTGCCGCGGAAGATGTCGGCGAAGCGCGAGGCGAGGACGACGCGGAAGCCATAGTCCTTGAGCGCCCACACCGCGTGCTCGCGCGACGAGCCGGTGCCGAAGTCCGGGCCGGCGACGAGCACGGAGCCCGCGCGATAGGCGTCCTGGTTGAGGACGAACGACGGGTCGCCGCGCCAGGCGGCGAACAGCGCGTCCTCGAACCCGGTGCGCGTCACGCGCTTGAGGTAGACGGCGGGGATGATCTGGTCGGTGTCGACGTTGCTGCGGCGCAGCGGGACGCCGACGCCGGTGTGGGTCGTGAACTTCTCCATGGCAGGAACCTCTTCGAGTCTTCGGGGGGCGACGGGGCGGGCGCGGGCTGCGGTCAGACCTGCACGAGGACGCGCGGGTCGAGCGGGGCGAGCGGCGTGCCGTCGAAGGACGTGATGTCGGTGCCCTCGGGGAGGTCGAGGTCGCTGAGCGAGGAGAGCGTCCCGCGGATCGCGGTCGCGGCGGCCACGAGCGGCGACACGAGGTGCGTGCGCCCGCCCTTGCCCTGGCGGCCCTCGAAGTTGCGGTTCGAGGTGGACGCGGCGCGCTCGCCGGGCTGGAGCTGGTCGGGGTTCATGCCGAGGCACATCGAGCAGCCGGCGTTGCGCCACTCGGCGCCGAAGTCGAGGAAGATCTGGTCGAGGCCCTCGGCCTCGGCCTGCAGGCGCACGCGAGCGGACGCCGGGACGACGAGCACGCGCACGCCGTCGGCCTTCTTGCGGCCCTGCACGACCTTCGCGACGGAGCGCAGGTCCTCGATGCGGCCGTTGGTGCACGAGCCGATGAACACGGTGTCGACCGGGATCTCGCGCAGCGGCTGGCCCGGCGTGAGGCCCATGTACTCGATCGCGCGCTCGGCGGCGACGCGCTCGTTCTCGTCGGCGATCTGCTCGGGGACGGGCACGGTCGCGGAGATGGGCAGGCCCTGCCCGGGGTTGGTGCCCCACGTGACGAACGGCTCGAGGTCGGACGCGCGGAGCGTGACCTCGGCGTCGAAGACGGCGTCGTCGTCCGAGCGCAGCGTCCGCCAGTACTCGACGGCGGCGTCCCAGTCGGCGCCCTCGGGCGCGTGCGGGCGGCCCTTGAGGTACTCGAACGTGGTGTCGTCCGGGGCGATCATGCCGGCGCGCGCGCCGGCCTCGATCGACATGTTGCAGATCGTCATCCGCGCCTCCATGGAGAGCCTGCGGATGGCCTCGCCGCGGTACTCCAGCACGTAGCCCTGACCGCCGCCGGTGCCGATCTTGGCGATGATCGCGAGGATGATGTCCTTGCTCGTCGCGCCGGGCGGGAGCTCGCCCTCGACGTTGATCGCCATGGTCTTGAACGGCGCGAGCGGCAGCGTCTGCGTCGCGAGGACGTGCTCGACCTCGGACGTGCCGATGCCGAACGCGAGCGCGCCGAACGCGCCGTGGGTCGAGGTGTGCGAGTCGCCGCAGACGACGGTGAGGCCCGGCATGGTGAGGCCGAGCTGCGGGCCGACCTGGTGGACGATGCCCTGGTCGGCGTCGCCGAGCGAGTGGATCCGGACGCCGAACTCGCGCGCGTTGTTGCGCAGCGTGTCGATCTGCGTGCGGCTCGTGAGGTCCGCGATGGGCAGGTCGATGTCGAGCGTGGGAGTGTTGTGGTCCTCGGTCGCGATGGTGAGGTCCGGACGGCGGACCTGGCGGCCCGCGAGGCGCAGACCCTCGAACGCCTGCGGGCTGGTGACCTCGTGCACGAGGTGGAGGTCGATGTAGAGGAGGTCGGGCGACCCGTCGGTGCCTCGTCGCACCAGGTGCGCGTCCCAGACCTTCTCCGCCAGCGTGCCGGCCATGTTGCTCATCTCCTCGTCGTCTGTCACGGGGCTCCTGGGGGGTACGGAGCGCCGTCGGGGTCGATCGTCCGTCGTCCGGCGGCCTGCCGGGGAGAACGTCCAGCGGGTGGAACATCTCCGCCGGACTTGCATCTCAGTGCGTGAGACGTCAATATCGACCTATGGACAATACTAGCGGAGTCGGAGTGCTGGACAAGGCGGCCTCCGTCCTGGGCGCCCTGGAGTCCGGGCCGGCCACCCTCGCGCAGCTGGTCACGGCCACGGGCCTGGCCCGTCCGACGGCGCACCGCCTCGCCGTCGCCCTCGAGCACCACCGCATGGTCGCGCGCGACATGCAGGGTCGTTTCGTCCTCGGCCCGCGGCTCAACGAGCTCGCGACCGCGGCCGGCGAGGACCGCCTGCTCGCCGCGGCGAACCCCGTGCTCACCGCGCTGCGCGACCACACGGGCGAGAGCGCCCAGCTCTACCGCCGCCAGGGCGACCACCGCATCTGCGTCGCCGCGGCCGAGCGCCCCGTCGGGCTGCGCGACTCGATCCCGGTCGGCGCGACGCTCACGATGAACGCCGGCTCCGCCGCGCAGATCCTGCTCGCGTGGGAGGAGCCCGACCGCCTGCACCGCGGGCTGCGGGAGGCCGTGTTCACCGCGACGATCCTCTCCGGGGTCCGGCGCCGCGGGTGGGCGCAGTCCGTGTCCGAGCGCGAGCTCGGCGTCGCGTCCGTCTCGGCGCCGGTCCGCGGGCCGTCGGGCCGCGTCGTCGCGGCCGTGTCGATCTCGGGCCCCGTCGAGCGCCTCAGCCGCCAGCCCGGCCGCCTGCACTCGGGTTCGGTCGTCGCCGCCGCGAACCGCCTGACCGAGGTCCTGCGCCGCGCCGGGGAGTGACCGACGGCGGCGTCCCTGCCACCCACCCCGTGACGAGGCCCGGAACACCGGGTCGGCACCGGCGTCGGTGTCGACCCGGTGTCGGCGTCGGTCGGCGTGCCGCGGGCCGCAAACGGGACGTGCCCTGTCAAAATGGCACCGGCTGCTGCCATGCTGTGCGTGCCCCGGCGCCGACAGCTCGGTGGGCGGCAGGGGGCGAGCCTGACCGTCCGAACCCGAGACACGAGGAGTCCCGATGCATCCGAAGGTGAAGGCGACCCTGATCTGGGTGCTGGTGATCTTCGCCCTCTACGCGATCGTCACGAGCCCGGACCGCGCCGCCGACATCGTCGAGGGGATCTGGGACGTGATCCTCGGGGCGTTCCGCTCCATCGGGCAGTTCTTCAGCTCGCTCCTGGACTGACCGTGGCCCGCGGCGGCCCTCGCAGCCGGATCCTCGACCGCTACGTCCTCAGCGGCGAGCGGGTCGTGGTCGCGACGCGCCACCACTGGGGCATGCTGCTCGAGCCCGTCGTGACGACGGCGGCCGCGGCGCTCGCCGTCGCGTGGCTCGTGGTGCAGGCCGGGCCGGCCGTCGGCGACGGCGTGCTCCTCCTGTGGTGGCTCTGGCTCGTCCTCGTCGTGCGGCTGGCCTGGAAGGTCCTCGAGTGGCGCAACGAGTGGTTCGTCGCCACGGACAAGCGCCTGCTCCTGCTGTACGGGCTCATCACGCACAAGGTGGCGATGATGCCGCTCACCAAGGTCACCGACATGAACTACGGGCGCTCCCCGGTCGGGCGCGTCCTGGGCTACGGCCAGTTCCTGCTGGAGTCGGCCGGCCAGGACCAGGCGCTGCGCCAGATCGACTGGGTGTCGCACCCCGACGCGACCTACCGCCTGCTGTGCGACACGCTCTTCACGCCGGGCAGCCGGCCCGGGGCGGCGCCGTCGGGCGGCGGCGCGCCCTCCCCCGGCCCGGCGCAGGGCGCGGTCCCGCCCGCCGTCCCGCCACCGGGCCCGCGCCCGCCGCAGCCGGCCGAGCCGGTGCCCGTCGAGCCCGCTCCTGCGTGGGACGGCCGCAGCCCGGCGGAGACGCTGCCGCCCGTCCCGCCGCCGCCCACGGACCGCGACGTGGTCGTGGTCCCGGGACGGTCCGCGGGTGCGTCGAGCGGCCCCACCCAGCCCATCCCGGTCGCGGGCGCGCACGAGGCCGCGCACGACGCCTCCCGTGACCGCTGGGGCGGCGCGGGGCACGACGGCGACCCGCACGACGACGAGCCGGGCTGGGCCGTCTCCGGGGAGCACCGGGCGACCTACGTGCCCGTCGTCCACCCCCGCCCGACCCCGACGCCGATCCCCAAGCCGTACGAGCCGGGTCCGGGACGCGACGGCGCACCCTGACCGGGCTCCGGCGCGACGCCTTCCCGTCCGCGCCGGCGGAATCGTGGTTCCGGGCGCTCGGCACCCGTTCGCGTCGGGCAGGCACGGAGAGCAGCTCGGAATGCGTTGCTGAGAGAGACGTCACACAGCGATGACCCCGCTCGGACGGGTGTGCTGAAGAACGACGAAGGCCCGGTCACCGTGATGGTGACCGGGCCTTCCTCTGTACCCCCAACGGGATTTGAACCCGTGTTACCGCCGTGAGAGGGCGACGTCCTAGGCCGCTAGACGATGGGGGCCTGTGGAGCTTCGTTCCGTTTCCGGTCCGTTTCTCCGTCGAGAACTCTACCTCATGTTTCGCGCGGTCTTGACCGCCCGATCCAGAGCCGGAGCTCCTCGCTGGGGTACCAGGACTCGAACCTAGACTAAGTGAACCAGAATCACTCGTGCTGCCAATTACACCATACCCCAAGGGGGTAACCATCCCTGGTCGGGAAGCCCGTGCGACGAGTCGAGACTCGTCCCCTGGCTCCCTCCCGTGGAGGTCCCACCGGCCGAGAACATTACCGGACGCGGCGACTGCGACCAAATGCGATCGTCGCGGCCCGCGCGTCCGCGTGTACGGGTCGACGCGGGACGGCGCCGTCTGGCACCGTCGAGGCATGAGCGCAGGAGACTCCCCCGATCCCGGCTCGCGGGCGGACCGCGCCGCGTCGTTCGAGCTCGGTGCCGACCAGTACGCCTCGACCCGCCCCTCGTACCCGGACGCGGCGGTCGACTGGCTCCTCCCGCCCGGGGCGCGCAGGGTCCTCGACCTCGCCGCCGGGACGGGCAAGCTCACGGAGCGCCTCGTCGCCCGCGGTCTCGACGTCGTCGCCGTCGAGCCGTCGGACGCGATGCGGGAGCGCCTCGCGCAGACCGTGCCGGGCGCGCACGCGCTCGCGGGTTCGGCCGAGTCCGTCCCGCTACCCGACGCGAGCGTCGACGCCGTGCTCGTCGCGCAGGCGTGGCACTGGTTCTCCCCGGCGGCGCAGCCCGAGATCGCACGCGTGCTGCGCCCGGGCGGCCGCCTCGGCATCGTGTGGAACGTCCGGGACAACGCGGTCGACTGGGTCGGGCGCTTCACGGAGATCATCCACCGCGGCGACACGCTCGAGCGCAGCTACCGCGAGCCCGTCCTCGACGCCGGCCTGTTCACGGCGCCCGAGCACCGGACGGTGCCGTGGGCGGACCGCGTGGCCACCTCCTCGCTCCGGCCCCTCGCCGCGTCCCGGAGCTACTTCCTCACGCTGCCCCCCGAGCGCCGCGAGGAGCTGCTCGGCGAGATCGACGACCTCGTGGCGACCCACCCCGCGCTCGCGGGGCGCGACGCGGTCGACCTGCCCTACCTCGCGGAGTGCTGGCGCGCGGACGCCCTGCCCGCCGCGCCGGGCGCCCCGTGAGCGCCGGTGCGGCCGCGTCCGGCCGGGCCGGCGCCGGACCGGACGACGACGCGCCACGACCCGTGCGGGGCGACGACGCACCGGAGGCCGTGACGGGCGACGACGTCCGGACCGCGGCGCGCTGGCTCGCGGACCACCTCGTGCGCCACCCCGCGACCCGGTTCGACGTCCCGGCCGGACCCGTGCGCTGGTCCTGCTGGACGACGGCGGAGCACGTCGTCGACGACCTGCTCGCCTACGCGCTGCAGCTCGCGGCGCTGCCGCGGCTCGCGTACGTCCCGCTGGTCGGCCCGCGGGGCGAGGACGAGATCGCGCACGTGGACCGGGCGTCGGGGACCGCCGGCCTCGCGGAGGCGCTCCTGGGCGGCGCGGAGCTGCTCGCGACGCTCGCCGAGACCCGGCCGCGGGGTGCGCGCGCGTTCCACCCCTACGGCACGTCCGACGCCGGGGGCTTCGCGGCCATGGGCGTCACGGAGGTGCTCGTGCACGGCCACGACGTCGTCCTCGGCCTCACGGGCGAGCACGCGCCCTTCCCGACCGGTCTCGCGGCGCGCGTCCTCGCGCGCCTCTTCCCCGACGTGGACCTGCGCCCCGGCGAGGACGCGGACCTCGTGCTGCTGTGGGCGACGGGGCGCGGCGACCTGCCCGACCGCCCGCGGCGCACGCGCTGGCGGTGGGACGCGACGGTGCGCTGAGGACGGCTCAGCCCGACGCCGCGGCCGCCGCGGCCGCGATCCGGCGCGCGCCGGGCGAGAGCGCCGCGCTGTCCTTCCACACCATCCGCAGCCGCCGCTCGAGCTCGAGCCCCGGGACGGCGACGCGCACGAGCGCGCCGCGCGCGACGTCGTCGGCGACGGCGAGGCTCGAGAGCACGGCGACCGCCCCGGCGTGCTGCACGGCCGTCTTGAGCGCCGCCGTGGAGCCGAGGTAGGGCAGGTGGTCGGGCAGGCGCTCCCCCACGGCCGCGAGGCCACGCTCGAGGGTCTCGCGCGTCCCCGAGCCGCGCTCGCGCACGACGAGCCCGCCGGTGAGGATCTCGTCGACGCGCAGCGCGCTCCGCCGGGCCCAGCGGTGCGCGGGGCCGACGACCACGACGAGCCGGTCGTGCGCGACGGTGCGGCTGCGCAGCCCGCGCCGCAGGGTCGCGCTCTCGACGAAGCCCAGCTCGACCTCGCCGCCCAGCACGAGCTCCGTCACCTCGCGCGAGTTGCGCACGACGAGCTCGACGTCGGGCGCTCCCCCGCCGGCCGGGCCCTCGAGCGCGAGCCGTGCGAGCCAGCGGGGCGCGAGGTACTCGGCGACCGTGAGGCTCGCCGCCACGCGGACGCGGGCGGCGGGGGCGTCGCGCAGCGCCGCGACCGACGTCTCGAACCGGTCGGAGGCCTCGATGACCTCGCGCGCCCACGCCGCGGTGGCGCGCCCGGTCTCCGTGAGGCGCGCGCCCCGCGTCGTGCGCTCGAGGAGGTCGAGCCCGAGGCGGCGCTCGAGAGCGCGCAGCCCGGCCGAGGCCGTGGGCTGCGCGACGCCGAGCGCCCTGGCGGCCGCGCTGATCGACCCGTGCGAGTCGGTCGCGACGAGCAGCTCGAGCGCGGCGAGCGACGTACGGTCGCGCGAGGTCGTGGCCATAGCCCCACTCTATGGCTCGCCACGAGGATCGGCCTTCCGCCGCGGCGTGCGGCCCCGCAGGCTCGTCGTATGCCCCGCACCGCGACCCGCACGACGCCACCCCGCCAGGGATCGGGCGCGCCCGCGCCGGCGCCGCGACGCGGCTCCCCCGTGCCTCCCACGTGCCTGCGCGCGCTCCTCCCCGGCCTCGCCCTGGTAGGTGCCGCGACCGTCGTCGTCCTCGCCGGGTCCCGGCTCGTCCCCACGGTGTCGCCGCTCGTCGTCGCGCTCCTGCTCGGCGCGCTCGTCGCGCCGGTCCTCGCCCGGGCCGCGAGCGCCCGCGGCGGTGCGCGGCTGCGCGCGACGGGGCCCGGCATCGCGTGGACTTCGCGCGTCGTGCTGCGGGCGGGCGTCGTGCTCCTGGGGTTCGGCCTCTCGGTGCCCGAGGTCCTCGCGCTCGGGTGGCGCGGGCTCGTCGTCGTCACGACGACGCTCGCGGTCACGTTCGCGGGCACCCTCGCGCTCGGCCGGGTCCTGCGCGTCCCCCGCGTCGCCGCGCTGCTCGTCGCGACGGGGTTCTCGGTGTGCGGGGCGGCGGCGATCTCCGCGATGCAGGGCGTCGTCGCCGGGCGCCCGCGCACGCCCGCGCAGGCCCGCGCGGACGACGAGGCCCTCGCCGCGTCGCTCGCGCTCGTCACGCTCTACGGCACGCTCGCGATCGCCGTCCTCCCCGCGCTCGCGTCCGTGCTCGGGCTCGGCGACGACCGGACCGGCCTGTGGATCGGCGCGAGCGTCCAGGAGGTCGCGCAGGTCGTCACGGCGGCGGGCGCGGTCTCGGACCCGGCGCTCGCGACGGCGACCGTCGCCAAGCTCGCACGCGTCGCGCTGCTCGCCCCGCTCGTCGCCGTGGCGGGGGCCGTCGTCGTCCGCGCCGCGCGTCGCGCGACCGCCGCCGGGGGCGCGTACGTCCCGGCCGCCGGACGAGCCCGCGGCTCGGGCGACGCGACCCGCGCGACAGGAGTCGTGACCCGCGCGACGGGTGCAGCCCCGCGCGTCGCCCCGGTGCCGTGGTTCGTGGTCGGGTTCGTGGCCGCCGTCGCGCTGCGCAGCCTCGGCGTCGTGCCCGCGCCCCTGCTCGCGGCGCTCGCGACCGCGACGACGGTCGCGTTCGCCGCCGCGATGTTCGCGCTCGGCCTCGGCGTCGACGTGCCCCGCCTGCTGCGCACGGGCCGTCGCTCCCTCGCGCTCGGCGCGCTCTCGGCGCTCCTCGTCACGACGACGGCGCTCGCCGGCGTCCTGCTGCTCGCCTGAGCCGCGCCCGGCCCGGGCGCGACGCACGGACTCGCCCGGCGCTACCGCGGCGCGGGCACCTCGGCCGCGACGCCGAGCGCGGCCGGCAGGTCCGCGAGACCGTGCACCACGTGCACGCCCGACGCGCGGGCCGCCGACGGGTCCTCGGGGTGCGGGCCGCCGCGGCGCGTGCCGGGACGGTCGAGCCACACCCCGACGAGGCCCGCCGCGAGCGCGGCACGCGCGTCGACGTCGAGCTCGTCGCCGACGTACGCGGTCCGGGCCGGGTCGGTGCCGAGCCGACGGCACGCCTCGGCGAACACGCGCGGGTCCGGCTTGCCGAAGCCGAGGGTGTCCACACCGACGAGCAGCGGGACGTCGGGCAGGCCGGCGGCGGCGAGCTTGCGGGTCTGCAGCTCGACGCGCGCGTTCGACAGCGACCCGACGCGCACCCCCGCGCCGACGAGCGCGTCGACGACGGGCCGGGAGTCCGAGAACGCCGTCCACGACGCCTCGAACGTGCCCCAGAAGAGGTCCTTCCAGTCCACGTACGCGGCGTCGTCGAGCAGCTCGCCGCCGAACGTCGCCTGGAGCTCGTTGGCGCGCGCCATGCGCTGCGCGTCGAAGTCGACCTCGCCGCGCGTGTACGCGCGGTAGTGCCCGTTCGGGTCGGCGCGCCACAGCGCGAGGACCTCGTCGTACCGGTCCTGGGGCAGGTGCGGCAGCCACACGCGCGACGCCGCCGCGATCGCCGCCGCGAACGCGGCGCGCGTGTCGACGAGCGTGTCGTCGACGTCGAACAGGACGCCCTCGACGGGCGCCGTGCCCGGGTCCGTCACAGCACGTCCCGCAGGCGCACGAGGCGCTCGAGCGTCGAGCCCTTGCCGAGCAGCTCCATGGACTCGAACAGCGGCGGGGAGACGCGGCGGCCCGTGAGCGCGACGCGCAGCGGGGTGAACGCGAAGCGCGGCTTGACGCCCATGCCCTCGACGATCGCGTCGCGCAGGCGCGCCTCGATCGCCGCGGTGACGAACTCGTCGTCCTGCAGCACGTCGAGCGCGGTGATCGCGGCGGCGAGGATCTCCTTCGCGTCGTCGCGCAGCGCCCCGCGCGCGTCGTCCTCGACCGTCACCGCGTCGTCGGCCGTGAAGAGGAAGCCGAGCATGCCGACCGACTCGCCGAGCAGGACCATGCGCTCCTGCACGAGCGGCGCGGCCGCGGTGAGGATCTCCTGGTCGCGCGGCGACAGGTCGGCGAACGAGTCCGCCGGGACGAGGCCGCCCGCGTGCAGGTAGGGCACGAGGCGGTCGCGGAAGTCCTCCGGCGCGAGCATCCGCACGTGCGTCGCGTTGATCGCCTCCGCCTTCTTGAGGTCGAAGCGCGCCGGGTTGGGCAGCACGTCGTGGACGTCGAACGCCTCGACCATCTCGGTGACCGAGAAGATGTCGTTGTCCGGCGAGATCGACCAGCCGAGCAGCGCGAGGTAGTTGAGCAGGCCCTCGGGCGTGAAGCCGCGCTCGCGGTGCAGGAACAGGTTCGACTCGGGGTCGCGCTTGGAGAGCTTCTTGTTGGCCTCGCCCATGACGTAGGGCAGGTGGCCGAACTCCGGCATCACCTGGGCGACGCCGATGTCCAGCAGGGCCCGGTACAGGGCGATCTGGCGCGGGGTCGAGGACAGCAGGTCCTCGCCGCGCAGCACGTGCGTGATGCCCATGAGCGCGTCGTCGACGGGGTTGACGAGCGTGTACAGCGGCTGGCCGTTCGCGCGCACGAGCGCGTAGTCCGGGACGGAGCCCGCCTTGAACGTGATCTCGCCGCGCACGAGGTCGGTGAAGGTGATGTCCTCGTCGGGCATGCGCAGGCGCAGCACCGGCTCGCGGCCCTCGGCGCGGAACGCGGCCTTCTGCTCGTCCGTGAGGGTGCGGTCGAAGTTGTCGTACCCCTTGGTCTTGAGGCCCGCGGCGGCGTTGCGCGCGTCCGACTCCTCCGGGGTCGAGAACGACTCGTAGACGTACCCGCCCTCGACGAGCCGCGCGATGACGTCCTGGTAGATGTCCGCGCGCTGCGACTGGCGGTACGGCTCGTGCGGGCCGCCCACCTCGACGCCCTCGTCCCAGTCGAGCCCGAGCCAGCGCAGCGCGTCGAGGAGCTGCTGATAGCTCTCCTCGCTGTCGCGCGCGGCGTCGGTGTCCTCGATGCGGAAGACGAACGTGCCACCCGTGTGCCGCGCGTACGCCCAGTTGAACAGCGCGGTGCGGATCAGGCCGACGTGCGGCGTCCCGGTCGGGGACGGGCAGAAGCGGACGCGGACGGGCGAGGAACCAGGTGCGGGGATCACGGCCCCCAGCCTAGTTGCCCGACGCCGCGCGCCGCCTCGGCGTCCGGCGTCGGGCCCCTCGGCGTCTCAGTCGCGGCGGACGACCGGGTTGCTCAGGACGCCCAGTCCCTCGACCTCGCACTCGACGCGGTCGCCGACGTCGATCAGGCCGACGCCCGCGGGCGTGCCCGTGAGGATGACGTCACCGGGGAGCAGGGTCATCGCCTCGGAGACGTACGACACCAGGAACGGGACGTCGAAGATCATGTCGCGCGTGCGGCCGTCCTGCTTGACCTCGCCGTTGACGCGGCTGCGGACACCGACGTCCTCCGGGTCGAGGTCGGTGTCGATCCACGGCCCGAGGGGGCACGCGGAGTCGAAGCCCTTGGCGCGCGCCCACTGGCCGTCGGTGCGCTGGGCGTCGCGCGCGGTGACGTCGTTCGCGACGGTGTAGCCGAGCACGTAGCCGGGCGCGGCCTCGGGCGTCACGTCCTTCGCGAGGCGCCCGATGACGACGGCGAGCTCGGCCTCGTACGAGACCTCCTGCGAGAAGTCGGGCAGGACGATCGGGTCGTCCGGGCCCACGACCGACGTGTTCGGCTTGAGGAACAGCAGCGGGCTCGTCGGGACGTCGTTGCCCATCTCCCTCGCGTGGGCCGCGTAGTTGCGGCCCACGGCGACCACCTTCGAGCGCGGGATCACCGGAGCGAGGAGCCGGACGCCGTCGCCCAGCTCGATGCGCTCGCCCGTCGGCGTGACGGGCATGTACAGCGGGTCGCCCGTGAGGACCGCGAGGTACGTGCGGTCCCCCTCCTGCTGGACGAGGGCGTAACGGGGGTCGTCTCCGGTGGTGAATCTCGCGATGCGCACGGGGTCAGGCTATCCGCCCGTGCGCCGTCGCGCGGGAGGGGCCGGACGGGTCGGGTCAGGCGCGCGCGAGGACCTCGCCGTTGAGCACCGCGAACCAGCCCGCGGGCTCCTCGGCCCAGCGCAGCCAGTCCTGCGCGAGCTGCTCGAGCGCGACGTCGTCCGCGAGCGCCGACTCCTTCGCCTGGACGGCGAAGTTGGAGGCGACGCAGCGCTCGGCCCACAGCCCGCCCCACCACGCGCGGTCGGCCGGGGTCGCGTAGCACCAGGTGCTCGCGCTCGGGACGATGCCGTCGAGGTCGAACCCGGCGTCCTGGACCCACGCGAAGAGGCGACGGCCGGCGTCGGCCTCGAACCCGTACGCGTGCGTCACCTCGTGGTACAGGGTGTTCCACTCGGTGAGCCCCGGGGACTCGGGGTACCAGGTCATGGCGGCGTAGTCGGCGTCGCGCACGGCGACGAGCCCGCCCGGCCTCGCGACGCGCTTCATCTCGCGCAGCGCGGCGACCGGGTCGGACAGGTGCTGCAGGAGCTGGTGGGCGTAGACGACGTCGAACGTGCCGTCCGCGAAGGGGAGCTCGTACGCGTTCGCGTGCTGGAACGTGATGTTCGCGGTGCCGCGCTGCGCGGCGAGCTCGCGCGCGCTCGCGAGCACGGCCTCGGACGCGTCGACCCCGACGACCCGCCCGTCGGCGACGCGGTCGGCGAGGTCGACGGTGACCGTCGCCGGGCCGCAGCCGACGTCGAGGACGCTCATGCCCGCGCGCAGGTGCGGCAGGAGGAACCCGGCCGAGTTCTCGGCCGTGCGCCACCGGTGCGAGCGCAGCACGGACTCGTGGTGCCCGTGCGTGTACGACTCGGACTCCTGCGCGGGGTCGCTCCCGGCCCCGGTGGGGGCGTCGGCGTGGAGGTCGGCGGCCGCGTCGGCGCCGTGCGGGGTGTGCGTCATACCCGCACCGTAGGCCCGACGTGCATCGTTCTCGACCCTGTTCTCACACTCTGGGCGCGACGTCCGGACGGCCCGTCCCCCGGCGTGGCGGCGCCGCGCGGGCGCGCCCGCGCGCGGACAATCCCCCCATGACGGCCGCGACCGGCACGACCTCCGCCCCCGGCGACCCCTCCCCGCCCGCCACCGGGTTCGCCCGCCGCCACGCGGCGCTGCTCCTCGGCGGGCCGGGCCGCGTGGCGGGCGTCGACGTCGCCCGTGGCGTGGCCGTGCTGGGGATGTTCACCGCGCACGTGGGCTGGACGACCGAGGACCTCGGGGAGGTGTCGGGCTGGCTCTCGGTGGCGCACGGCCGGTCGTCGATCCTCTTCGCGCTCGTGGCCGGGGTGTCCCTCGCGATCGTCTCGGGCGGGCGCACGCCGCTCGACGGGCTCCCCGCGCTGCAGAGCCGCACGCGCATCCTCGTGCGGGCGGTCCTCCTGCTCGGGCTCGTGGGCCTGCTCGACCTGCTCGGCACGCGCGTGCTGCTCATCCTCGGGTTCTACGCGGCCTACTTCGTGCTCGCCCTGCCCTTCCTGCGCTGGCGGCGCCGGGACCTCCTCGTGCTCGCGGGCGTCCTCGCCGTGGTCGGCCCGGTGCTCGCGTCCTGGCTCCCCGAGGCGCTCGCGCGCGCGGGCCTGCACCTGCCCGACGACGGGTCGGGCGCGCTCACGGACTTCCTCGTGTCGGGGCACTACCCGGCGGTGGTGTGGATGGCGTACGTGCTCGTCGGGGTCGCGATCGGCAGGTCGGACCTGTCGTCGACGACCGTGCGCGTCGGGCTCGTGGGCGGCGGGCTGGTCGCCCTCGCGGTCGGGTACGGCGTGTCCGCCGCGGTCGTCGGGCCGCTCGGCGGCTCGCAGGCGGTCGAGGAGGCGGCCGCCGCGTGGTCGAGCACGCTGCGCCCGGAGCCGCTCGCGTGGGACGACCCGTGGCCGACGAGCGCGTACCTGTGGCTCGCCGGGCCGCACACCGACACGCTGCCCGAGGTCGTGGGGTCGGGCGGGTTCGCGGTGGCCGTGCTCGGGCTGTGCCTGTTCGCCGGGCGCGTCGGCCGGTGGGTGCTCGCCCCCGTCGCGGCCGCCGGCGCGATGGCGCTCACCGTCTACTCCGCGCAGATCGTCGTGCTGTGGGCGTGGGGCGACGAGGCGTACTCCCGGACGACGAACGGGCCCCTGCTCGTGCTCGTCCTCGCGACGCTCGCGGGCGCGACCCTGTGGCGCTGGGCGCTCGGGCGCGGACCGCTCGAGCGGCTGTTCGCGGCCGTCGCGGCGCGCGCGTCCGCGGTCACGACGACGCGCACCGGGTCGTAGGGTCGCCGCATGACGACTGCGACCGACGACACCGCACCCCGCCCCGCCCTGCGCCGTCTCGGCCGGTCCGGCCTGGCCGTGTCCGCCGTCGGGCTCGGCTGCAACAACTTCGGCCGGCCGCGCACGGCGACCGAGACGCTCGACGGGACGCGCGCCGTCGTCGACGCCGCTCTCGACGCCGGGGTCACGTTCTTCGACACGGCCGACACCTACGGCGCGCGGCCCGGGCTGAGCGAGGAGCTGCTCGGCCAGGCGCTCGGGTCGCGCCGCGACGACGTCGTGGTCGCCACGAAGTTCGGCATGTCGATGCGCGGCGCGGCGGGCGCGGACTTCGACGCGCGCGGCTCGCGGCGGTACGTCGTGCGGGCCGTCGAGGACTCGCTGCGCCGGCTCGGCACCGACCGGATCGACCTCTACCAGTTCCACACGCCCGACCCGCGGACGCCGATCGAGGAGACGCTGGCCGCGCTCGACGACCTCGTGCGCGCGGGCAAGGTGCTCTACGTGGGGCACTCCAACCGGGCGGGGTGGCAGATCGCCGAGGCCGAGCTCACCGCCCGCGCCGCCGGGACCGTGCGGTTCGTGTCCGCGCAGAACCAGTACAACCTCGTCGACCGCGCGGCCGAGCTCGAGGTGCTGCCCGCTGCGGCGGCGTACGGGATCGGCGTGCTGCCGTACTTCCCCCTCGCGAACGGCCTGCTCACGGGCAAGTACGCCCGCGGCGCGCGGCCCGACGACGGGCGCCTCGTCACGACGAAGCCGCACCTCCTGGAGTCGGCGCCGTGGGAGGCGCTCGCACGCCTCGGCGCGTTCTGCGAGGTGCGCCGGATCAGCGAGGTGCAGGTCGCGTTCGGGTGGCTGCTGTCGCGCCCGCAGGTGTCGAGCGTGATCGCCGGCGCGACGAAGCCGGAGCAGGTGCGCCAGAACGCCGCGGCGGGCGCGTGGGTGCCCACGGCCGAGGACCTCGCGGAGCTCGACGAGATCTTCCCGCCGGCCGCGAAGGTCGCCCCGTACTGACCGGCGCCCCGGCGACCGGGCGCTCTCGCCCTGGTCGCCGGGCACGGCCGGGCCTACCGTGGGGTCATGGCCTCGTGGGAGGACGTCGAGCGGATCGCGACGGTGCTGCCGGACACGGACCTCAAGGGTCCGCGGCGGTGGACCGTGCACGGCACGCTGTTCGTCTGGGAGCGGCCCCTGCGTGCCAAGGACCTCGACGAGCTCGGCGGCGGTGCGCCCGCCGAGCCGCCCGTCGCGTTCCGCGTCGCCGACGAGGGCGAGAAGGAGGCGCTGCTCGCCGACGAGCCGGACGTCTTCCTCACGACGAGCCACTTCCACGGCTACCCGGTCGTGCTCGCGCGCCTCGACCGCCTCGCGGTGCCCGAGCTCGAGGAGCTCGTCCAGGACGCGTGGCTCGCGCGCGCCCCGAAGCGGCTCGCGCGCGAGTACCTCGACCGCACCGAGTGAGGCGCGGCGGCGTCACCAGGAGAACACGGCCACCGCGTAGCTCGCCCACGCCGGCTCGACCGCGACGGTGACGTCCTCGGGGTCGTACACGGTGTAGACGACGTCCCACTCGCCGCTCGTCCCGCGCTCGATCGTGTCGGGGCGCTCGAGCAGCGCGTCGGGGGCGAAGTCGTAGACCCTCCGGGGCACGAGCCCCCCGGAGACGGGCTGGATCTCGAGGTCGCGCGGGTCCACGACCCGGCTCGTGCCGTTGGTGACCCGGACGCGGATCCGCACGTAGTGCGGGTGGTCGTCCTCGCGCTCCGTCGCGTACTCGCTCAGGGTGTACGGGCGCGGCGCGGAGACCGAGACGACGAGGCCGTCGTCGTACCGCACGGACTCCCCGAACCAGACGCGGTCCGCGGCCGCGCCGATCCTCACCCCGTCCTCGCCGCCGCCCGAGCCCAGCGGGTACCCCCGCAGCGAGGTCGCGACCGCGTACCCCGGCCCGAACGACGGCACGACGTCGACCGTCACCCACGCGGTGAGGACGGCCGTGCCCGTGAGCAGCGCGACGAGCGCCCGCGCCCCTCGTGCGCCACGTCGCCGCGCGAGCGCCCCGACCACGAGCACCGCGACCCCCGCGACGGCGTACGGGACGCCGACGTGCGCCCAGCCGCGCCACGACGACGCGACCTCCGTGGCGAGCACGGCGACGACGAGGAGCACGCCCGCGCACGCGGCGACGACGGCCGCGCCGTCCCACCGCCGCGCGGCGCTCCGCCCCGCGGGCGACGGAACGGGCGCCGCCGTCGCCGCAGGCTCCGGGTCGTCGGACGCCTGCCCGGTCCCACCGTCCGGGTCGGGCTCGGTGGGCGCCGGGTCGGTCTCGGCGGGCGCGGGCGCGGCCGGACCGGCCGCGGGCTCGCCGGGTCCCTCGGCGCCGGGCGCCGTCCCCCACGCGGGGACGGTGGGCGCCGCGTCCTCGGGCGGGCCCGCGGGGTCCTTCGTGCTCACGGCCGGTCCTGGGGTGCTGGGGCGGTCAGGGGGGTCAGTACGCGCTCGCGCGCGTGACCTCGAACGTCGCGGTGCGCATCGCCTCGAGGTTCTCCTCGTCGATGTACGTGAACACCTCGACGGTCTCCGACTCGCCCGGCGCGAGCTCGTCCGTGTACGCGAAGTCCGACTCGATCACGGTGCCGTCGGCGGCGATCGCATCGACGTCGAGGTCGAACGTCAGCGGCTCGTCGGACGTGTTCGTCAGCGTGAGCGGCAGCGTGGACTCGACCCACCCGTACTCGTCGGGCTCGCCCTCGAACGCGCCGAACTCGACGCCGAGGTCGTTCGCGAGGATCTCCTCGGTCGCCTCGCCGGACATGCGGTCGAGCTCCTCGTCCCACTCGGACGTCTCCTGCTCGAGGTCGACGATCGCCTGCTCGTACTGCGAGCTCGCGTTGTTCGCCGCGACGACGACCACGACCCAGATCGCGATGGTCACGAGGACGGACGCGACGCCGAGCGCGATCGCGGCGATCGAGAAGCCCTTGCCGGTGCGCCCGCGCTTGACCTGGGACAGGCCGACGAACCCGAGCACGACGCCGGCGATGCCGAGCACGACCGCGAACAGGTTGAGGAACGGGATCCAGCTGCCGAGGAAGCCGAGGATCGCGAGCACGAAGCCGACGATCGCGAGCGTGCTCGTCGACGACGCGGGCGCGCCGTACGCCGGGTAGCCGCCGTTGTACGGGGAGCCGTAGGGCTGCTGCGCCGGGTCCGGGTACGGCTGGGGGTACCCCTGCTGCTGCGCCGGGTCGCCGTAGGGCGCGGCGTAGCCCTGCTGGGCGGGGTCCGGGTACGGCTGGCCGTAGCCCTGGGGCGCGGACGCCGGAGCCTGCCCGGGCGCGCCGTAGGGAGCCTGCTCAGGCGACGACCCGTACGGCGCCGTCGCGGGGTCGGACCCGTACGGGGCCTGCTCCGGCGACGGGGCGTACGCGGGGGCGCCCGGGGCGGGCTGCGGGTCGCCCTGCGGCGCCGGGCTCGTCCCCTGCGGCCGGTACGGGTCGAACTGGTACGGGTCCTGCGGTGCCGTGGGCGGCTGCGACATGGTGCTCCTCCGCGGCGTCGCCGCGAGTCGTTCGTACGGGTGGGCGGAGGGCGACGCCCTCCCGACGCGCCGGGCCTTCACAGCACGTTCACGAGCATTCTTCCCGGTTCCGCCCACATCGGGAAAACGGCCCGGCGGGTGAGCTCCGGCCCGGCCCGTCTCGGGACCCCTCTCGTACCCTGGGACGGTGCCCCTCACCACGACCACGACCGGCGACCCGACCGGCGCCGGCCCCGCCGCCACGCGCCCGGCCGGCGTGGCGCGCCCGGTCGTGCTCGCCGCGGACGAGTGGGCGGAGCGCGAGCGCGCGCACGCGGAGCGCGCCGACGCGTTCACCGCGGGCTGGCGCGCGCGCAAGCCGCGGCGCGAGAAGCACGCGATCGAGGACTTCCTCTTCACGTACTACCCCACGCGCCCGGCCCAGCTCCGGCGCTGGCACCCGGGCCCGGGCGTCGTGCTCGCTCCCCCGGCAGGCCGCGCCGCCGCCGGGTCGCCGGACGACGCCCCCGACCCGTACGCGACGCGCGCCGGGTGGCGGTGGTACCGCGAGACGCGCGAAGGCCTGACGCTCGACGTCGACGCGTTCCTCGCCGACCGGGGCGACACCGTGCGCTACCTGCGCGCCCTGCTCGCCGCCACGGCCTCGCGGCCGGGACGGTTCGGGTGCTTCGGCCTGCACGAGTGGGCGATGGTCTACCGCGACAAGGAGGCGGGCCGCGACCACCGGCACCCGCTCCCCCTGCGCCTCGGCCACGCGGGCACCGACCGCGTCGTCGAGTCGCACCCCGTGCAGTGCTCCCACTTCGACGCGTTCCGGTTCTTCACGCCCGAGGCCGGTCCGCTCAACCGCCTGCAGCCGACGCGCGAGACCCAGCCCGCCCTGGAGCAGCCGGGGTGCCTGCACGCGACCATGGACCTCTACAAGTGGGCGCTCAAGCTCACGCCCGCCGTGCCGGGCGACGTCGTGCTCGACTCCTTCGAGCTCGCGCGGGACGTCCGCGTCGTCGACATGCAGGCCAGTCCGTACGACGTGTCGTCGTACGGCCTGGCGCCCGTCGCGATCGAGACGCCCGAGGGCAAGGCGCAGTACGTGCGCCACCAGCGCGCGTTCGCCGAGCGCGGCGCCGCGCTGCGCGAGCGGCTCCTCGCGGCGTGCGACGCGCTGCTCGCGAACGCCGACCCGGGGGTCAGTGCGACAGCATCCCGCTGACGAGGCACCGCCACGTCACGGGCCCGACGACGCCGTCGACGGCGACCTCCGGGAAGCCCGCGTGCAGCGCCTCCTGGAATCCGCGCACCCACGCCTCGGTGCGCGGGCCGAGCTGCCCGTCGATCGCGAGCACGGGGTCGGGGCCGCCCGACAGGTCGCGCGCGACGGCCTCGCGCTGCACGGCCCGCACGGCCTCGCCGACGCTCCCCCGGCGCACGACCACGACGAGCGCGGCCCAGGTGGCGGGGCCGGCGACGCCGTCGACGTCGAGTCCCGCGGCGTCCTGGAAGGAGCGCACGGCGACCTCCGTGCGCGGCCCCAGCAGCCCGTCGACCGCGAGCTCGTGCCCGCGGTGGCGCAGCAGGTGCTGGAGCGTCTGGACCGGGTGCCCGTTCGCGCCGCGACGGACCCGCGGCCAGGCCGGCAGCGTGGTGATGACGACCGACATCGCGTTCCCCCTCGTGCGGACGCGGGCCCGGCGGAAGCCCGCCGTGAGGCACCCGCGCCCCGTCGTCTAGGGAGCGGGCCGGGCCGCGCGAGATACACGACGGCCACCGCGGGTCCGCGTGCGAGGATCCGTCGGGTGAGCCGTGCCGAGCGAATCGCCGAGATCCCGACCGGGCCCGTGACCGTCCCGCCCGCCGTCCGCACCCTCGCCGGGGACGACGTCGTCACGCCCGTGTGGCGCAACGTGCTGGGCGGGCTGACCTTCCGCCTCGACCCCGGCCAGGGCCGGGAGGCGGGCGGGACGACCCGGTACGTCAAGTGGGCACCCGCGGGGGTCCCGGGGCTCGACCTCGCCGCGGAGGCCGCGCGCCTCGCGTGGGTCGGCGACCGCACGCCCGTGCCGCGCGTCCTCGACCACGGGTCCGACGCCGACGGCGCCTGGCTCGTCACGCAGGCCGTGCCCGGCCGCTCCGCGGTCGAGGCCCGCGAGACCGGCGACCCGGCGGGCGCGGCCACCGCGATCGGTCGCGGCCTGCGCGCGCTGCACGAGGCGCTGCCCGTCGCGTCCTGCCCCTTCACGTGGTCCGTCGCGGACCGGGTCGCGAACGCCGACGCGCGCCTCGCCCGCGGCGACGGCCCGGCGCAGTGGTTCCCGGAGCACCGTGGCATCCCCGTCGCCGAGGCGAGGGCACGGCTCGACGACGCACCCGCCGTCGACCGCCTCGTCGTGTGCCACGGCGACGCGTGCGTGCCCAACACGCTCCTGCACGACGACGGCTCGTTCGCCGCGCACGTGGACCTCGGCTCGCTCGGGGTCGCGGACCGCTGGGCCGACCTCGCCGTCGCCGCCTGGAGCACCGAGTGGAACTACGGCCCCGGGTACGACGGTCACGTCTACGCGGGCTACGGCGTCGAGCCCGACCCCGAGCGCATCGCCTACTACCGCCTGCTCTGGGACCTCTCCTGACCCGTCGGGCGAGGGACGGCCGCGACCGGTCCGTCCGGCCACGGCCGTCCCCCGCGCGGTGGTCCGCGTGCGCACCGACGTCCGGTGCTCACGCGTGGTGCGCCGCGAACCCGTCGGGGGCGCGGTCGAGGAACGTCGTCACCGACGACACGAGCCCGTCCGACCGCACGTGCAGCACGTCGGTGCCCGTCGCGAACTCGCTCCCGTCGGGCGCGACGACGCGCCAGCGCAGCCGCAGCCGGTCGTCGTGCAGGTCGGGATCCGTGCGCGCCTCGAAGCGGTGGCCCGCGAGGTGGCCGAGCAGCTCGGTCGCGAACGCGAGCACGGCGTCGGCTCCCTCGGCGCGCGTCACCGGGGCCACGTACTCGACCCCGCGCGCGAACGTCCGCGCCGCGCGCCGGTCGCGCTCGGCCGCGTCCGCGGTGTTCCAGAACTCCAGGTAGCGCTCGACCGCGTTCGCGGTCCGCGTCGTCGTCTCGGACATGGTCCCTCCTCGGGTCGGCGCCTGGTCCGCGGCGCCCTGCGGTCCGGCGGACGGCCGGAGCACCACCGTCGGGCAGGCCGGCGCACCGTGTCGATGACCTCGGAGGTAGTTGGCGCGCGTCGCCGCCGGCGGCAGGGTGGGTCCATGGCACCCGTGGACGCACCCGTCGGATCGATGCTGCGCAAGTGGCGCGTGCGGCGTCGGCGCTCGCAGCTCGACCTCGCGCTCGGCGCCGACGTGTCGGCGCGCCACATCAGCTTTCTGGAGACGGGCCGCGCACGCCCCAGCCGGGAGATGATCGACCGCCTGTGCGACGAGCTCGACGTGCCGCTGCGCGCGCGCAACGACGTGTACCTCGCGGCCGGGTACGCGCCGCGGCACCGGGAGACGCCGCTGTCCACCGCCACGCTCGCGGCGGCGCGGCGCGCCGTCGACCTCGTGCTCGCCGGTCACGAGCCGTTCCCCGCGATGGCCGTCGACGGACGCTGGGACCTCGTGGCCGCGAACTCGGCCGCGGGCGCGTTCCTCGACGACGTCCCCGACCACCTGCGCGCACCGCGCACCAACGTGCTGCGGCTGACGCTGCACCCGGACGGACTCGCGCCGCGGATCGCGAACCTCGCCGAGTGGGGCGGGCACGTGCGCCGCCGCGTGCGGCGCCAGCTCGAGCGCACGGGCGACCCGGCGCTCGCCGCGCTGCTCGCGGAGGTCGAGGGGTACCTCCCGCCGCCCGACCACGGGCACGAGGACCGCGTGGCGGCGGGCGACGCCGTCGTGCCGCTGCGGCTCGCGACGCCCGACGGCGAGCTCGCCTTCCTCTACACGATGACGGTGTTCGGGTCCCCGCGTGACGTCACGCTCGACGAGATCGCGATCGAGTCGTTCTTCCCCGCCGACGACGCCACGGCGGCCGCGCTCGGCGTCGCGCGCTGACCGCCGTCTACCGGCGCGGCTGGTGCGCGGGGACGCCCTGCTCGGCGAGCTCGGCGGTCTCCGCGACGCGGCGCGCCCGGGTCTCGGGGCGCTTCGCCTCGACGATCCACCCGAGGACCGAGCGCCGGACGCCGGGCGTGAACGCGTCGAAGCGCTCGCGCGCGCCGGGGCGGGCCGCGAGCGCCGCGGCGAGGTCGTCGGGCACGACGAGCGCCTCGGCGTCGTCGTGCCGCGTCCACGACCCGTCGGCCTTCGCCGCCTCGACGACGGCGCGACCCGCGTCGGTCATGCGACCGTCCGCCTCGACCCGCGCGACGCGCTCCTTGCTGAGCCGGGTCCAGCGGCTGCCGCGCCGACGCCGCGTGAACCAGAGCGCGTGGCGGTCGGCGTCGACCGTCGCGGCCTGCCCGTCGATCCAGCCGAAGGAGAGGGCCTCCTCGATCCAGGGCTCGTAGCCGTACGTCGGGCGGGCGCTCTCGCGCCGCCACGTCAGGAGCCACACCCCGGGTTCCGGGTCGTCGTGGTGGTCGGCGAGCCACGCCCGCCACTCCTGGGGCGTCTCGGCGTGGACCGCCGGCCGGCCCCGGTACTCCTCGGTCACTGCGCCTCCGTCGTCGGTGAGGGCACCAGCGTGCCCGACCGGTCGTCGGGGCGCCAGGGACCGGTCACGGCCGGGGTCGACCCGGGAGGCGCGCGCCGTGGCGCGGTCCGCCTCCCGGGTCGGTCCCTCAGCCGCAGGTCGGGACGACGACGTCCCGCGTGACCTCCTGGGTCGCGCCGCCCGTACCGGTCGCCGTGACGGTCACCGGCACGTCGTCGGTCATGTCCCGCACCGCGAACGACTGGTATGCGTTGGCGCCGGGGGCCACGGCGTCGAAGGCCCTCTCCCCCGCGCCGGCGGCGAGCGCGACGGCGAGCGCGCCGTCGGACACGTTGCGCGCGCGGACCGCGACGTAGGGCGTGCCGGCGAGGCACCGCGCGGACGTCTCGACGTCGACGAGCGGTGCCGTCGGACCGCCGACGACCTCGCCGTCCACGGTGAGCGTGCCGTCGGCGTTCACGACGACGTCCGCCGCCATGGCGGCCGCGAGGTCGAGGCGCTGCCACTCGGCCTCGCCCGCCACGTCGAGCGCGTAGCCCGAGTCGAGCGCGGTCGCCGCGAGGACGAGCCGGCGCTGGTCGCCCGTGAGGTCGGGGAACGCCGTGCGCAGCAAGTCCTCGGCGCCGGCGGGCACCTGGACCTCCCGGCCCGCCTCCCCGACGCGCGGGAACCCGTAGGTCAGGCGCTGCTCGTAGACGGCGAGCGCCTGGTCGGCGGGCAGGTAGTTCTCCTGGTCCTGCGCGCACGCCGCGATCTCGTCCCCGCACGCCCGCTCCAGCACCGTGACGAGCTCGGCGCGGGCCTGCTCGAGGAGCACCCGGAACTCGGGGTCCGACCACCGGAGCTGTGCGATGTTCTGCCCCGTGATGCGGCCGCCCATGACGTCGAGCGGGTAGTGGAACCCGAGCACGAGCCGGTTGTCGCCGTACTCCGACGTGCGCGCGAGGATCTGCGGGCCGAGCTCCGGCAGGAGCGTCGCGAGCACGGTGCCCTGCGCGTACCCGTGGTTGGTGTGACCGCTCGGGAAGGAGCCGTTGCCTCGCAGGCCCTCGTAGCTGCCGGCCGAGTCGAACGCGTTGACGTGCCCGCCCGAAGACGTGAAGCCGAGCCGGACGAACGGCCGCTTGTAGTTGTAGGCGGCCTTCGCGGGCTCGTGGTTGCCGACCGACTTCTCCACGCGACCGGACAGCAGCGCCTTCGTCTTGGGGAGCCGGCCGGCCGCGAGCGCGTCGCGGTAGATCGGCCCGAGCTCGCTGCCGAGCGCGTCCGCCATGGTCTCGTAGGCGGAGCCGCGTCCGTCGGTCAGGGCGCGCTGCACCTGCAGGTCCCCGGCGACGTAGGCGTTGTTGCGCGCGAGCGAGCCGAGGTCGTTGGCGCTCGTGGGCTGGCCGGGCTCGTTGGGCGAGAGGATCTCCGGGTGGTTCGCGCGCAGGTCGGCGAACCCGCGCAGCACCCAGGTGAACCAGTCCTGCCCGGTCGGGGCCGACGGCGTCGCGTCGGACGCGTAGGTCCGGTCGAGGACGTCCTGCGGGAACGGCATCGACGGGTCGTCGGTGGTGGAGAGCGCGAGGGAGAAGTAGACGTCCGAGCTCGTCTCGTTGCACTGGTGGATCTCGACCGCGATCGTGTTCTCGCCCGGGACGAGCACGTCGGCGGGGATGACGAGCGTCTCGCGCAGCGGCGCGGTCGCGCCGGCCTTGTCCTGGTACTGCAGGTTCCGGGTGATCATCGAGTCGCCCCACCCGGCGACGCGCTCGCCGTTGACGTACACGGTGGCGGAGTCGTCGTAGAGGAGCGTCCCGCGCAGGCCGGTGATCTCGTCGAGCGTCGCCTCGTCGAGGGTCACGGTCGTGCGGAAGAAGTAGGCGGGCACGACGACCTTGGGCGTCTGCGTGATCCAGTAGTCGAGCAGGGTCGTGATGGTGTGGCCGCCGCCGATGCCGCTCGCGGTCCCGTTGACCGCGCCGAAGCCCGGCCGGCCGGTCTTCCACGCGGCGTCGTCGAACGCCGGGTCGGCCCACACGGTCCGGTCCGCGTTCCCCGCCGCCGGATCGGTGTTGTCGTCCAGGTAGCGCCAGGTCGTGCCGGCGCCGACCACCTCGGTCGGCGTGAATCCCTCGGCGGCGCGCGCCGCGGGCGCCTGGAGCGCCGCGGCGAGCACGAGCGCGAGCGTCGTGAGCGCTGCCAGCAGGGCGAGCGGCGCGGTGGTCCGGCGGTCGCGGGGTCGCGGGGCCGGGTACGTCGTCGTACCGGTCATGGGTCGTCCCTCTCGTCGTTGTCGGTCGTGCGTCGGTGCGGTCGGTGCGACCGACCGGGCGTGCAGTCGTGCAGGTACTGCGGGTACTGCGTTCGAGCGGTCGAGCGGTACGGCGGTCGAGCACGAGGACGGGCCCGCACCGAGTGGTCGGTGCGGGCCCGTCGTCGGTCAGGAGCAGCGCGGGACGACGACGGCCTGCGTGACCGTCTGTGTCCCTTCCTCTCCCGTGGCCGTGACGGTGACCTCGACGTCCCCGGTCGCGCCGCGGGCGGAGAACGACTGGTAGGCGTTCGCGCCGGGGGCGACGGCCGTGAAGGACCGCGAGCCCACGCCTGTGGCGAGGTCGACGTCGACGGCCCCGGCGGAGACGTTCGCGGCGCGCACCGCCACGTACGGGGTCCCGGCGAGGCAGCGCGGGGAGACCGTCACGTCCACGAGGTGCACATCCGTGGCCGGCTCGGTCGCGATCGCGAACACGTGCAGGTCGTCGACGTCGGGGAACGTCACGGCGACCACGCGCCGGCCCTCGGGGGCGGTGTACGGGGCGGTGGCGAACACGAACGCGCTGTCCTTGTCGCCGTTGCGCCGGTCCATCCTCGCGACGACCGAGTTGCCCTCCACGGGCGACCCGTCCGCGCTCGGCAGGACCCAGTCGCCGAAGCCAATCGTCGTGGTCGCGGTGCTGCCGTCGTCGAGCGTCACGACGGCGGTGCCGCGATGGGTCCCGTTGGTCGCCGCGCCCACGAACGCGAGCCGGCTCGTCGGGGCGTCGAGCCGCACGGTCTCGCCGGTGAGGGTGACCGAGTCCGGCCGGCCCACGGGCGAGGACGGCCACGTGAACGCCAGGCCGTCGACCTCGTGCGACGACCCGGGCGTCAGCCCGACGTCGGCCAAGGCTTCACGGGAGTAGGAATTGCCCGCTCCGTCGAAGTTCCCGACCCCGCGGTTCGCCTCGGGCGCGGTGCCGACCGTGTCGTAGGCCGCGACGAGCGAGCCGGGCGCGGCGACGAGGACCGTGAGCGGCACCTGCACCTCGTCTCCCCCGGCCGACACGACGAGGTGGGCGTCGTGGTACCCGGAGGCGACGCCGTCGCCCACCTGGACGGGGACCGTCCCTGTGAGGTGGCCCGAGCCGTCGTCGACGAGCGCGGGCTCGCCGACCCCGATGCCGTCGGGGGCGTCGACCACGACGCGCACGTCCGCGGCCTCGGCACCGAAGAGCTGCACGGCCACCGACGCGTCGGCCGACCCGCCGGGCGCGACCGTCACGAGGCCCGGGTCCGCCGCGGCGACCACCGCGGACTCGCCGTCGCGCCACGACGGCGGGGCATCCTCGACCGCGGTCCCCCACGTGGTGTCGCGCTCGGTCGACATCGCGAGCTCGACGACGCCGCCATCGTGCGCGACGTGGCGCGGCAGGGAGGTCCCGTCCCACGCGGCGCCGTCGACCGTGACGCCACTGATGTACCGGGCGCCGCTCGATGCCCCGGGAGCACGCAGGTCCAGGGTGTCGCCCTCGCCGAGGTCGATCACGACGCGGTCGAAGCGCGGCGCGTTGAGCGCGAGGACGTCGGTGCCGGGCGTGGTCGGGTACAGGCCCATCGCTGCCCACACGTACCAGCCGGCCTGGGCGCCGAGGTCGTCGTTGCCGGGCTTGCCGTTCGGCTCGGGGCGGAACAGCGTGGACGTGAGCTCGTCGACGAGCTCGCTCGTGCGCCACGGCTGGCCCACGTAGTCGTACAGCCACGGGACGCCGAAGTTCGGCTCGTTGCCGATCCACAGGTACGGCTCGTTGGGTCCGGCGTTGTGCTGGGCGGTGAACGCGTCGAGCCGCTGCGCGGCGGCCTCGCGCCCGCCGAGCGCCTCGGTGAGCGCCGCGACGTTCTGGGGCACGAGCCACGTGTACTGCTCCGCGTTGCCCTCGTCGAAGCCCTCCTGACCGAACCCGCCGCCGCCCTGCGACCGCACGAACGTGCCGTCGTCGTTCCGGGCGCCTGCCTTGCGGGTCACGGGGTCGTGGACGTTCTGCCACCACTGGCCGCGCGCGGCGTACTCGGTGGCGACGTCGTCCTGGCCGAGCGCGGCCGCGAGCTGCCCGATCGCGAAGTCGGCGATCGACCACTCGAGCGTGATGGACGCGCCGACGACGCGGTGGTCGCCCCGGAACTCCTCGGTCTGCGGTGCGTATCCACGCTCGAGATACGTCTCGATCCCGCGCCGCTGCACGTAGCCGTTCGCGGTCGGGGCGGCGCTCGTCGCGCCCTTGACCATGTGCGCGAGCGCCGACTCCGCGTCGAAGTCGCGCGCCCCGAACGCGTACATGCTCGCGATGAGCGGCACCGAGGAGTCGCCGGTCATCTGGCCAGTGTGCTGATTCGCGACGGGCCAGCGCGGCAGCCATCCGGACTGGTCGGCGACCTCGACGAGCGACTGCGCCATGTCCGACGCGCGGTCGGGCGCCAGCAGCGCCTGGAGCGCGCCGAGCGACCGGTAGGTGTCCCAGTCGGAGAAGTTCGCGTACCGCTCGTGCCCCTCGGGGGCCTGGTGGATCTCTCCGTCGAACCCGACGTACCGGCCGTCCACGTCGGTGAACGTGTTCGGGTGCAGGAGCGAGTGGTAGAGCGACGTGTAGAACATGGTGAGGTCGTCCTCGTCCTGCCCCGCGACGCGGACCTTGCCGAGCAGGTCGGACCAGGCGGCGCGGTTGGCGTCGCGGACGGCGTCGAAGTCGAAGCCCGGGATCTCGGCCGCGAGGTTGGCGCGCGCGCCCTCGACGCTCACGTAGGACATGCCGACCTTCGCGTGCACCGTCGCGCCGGGCGCGAAGGTGAGCCACGCGCCCGCGCCGTTGCCGTCGGCCGACGGGTCGCCGGGCGAGACGGTCGTGCCCTGCCACGTGCCGAACGCCTGCGCGTCCTGGTCGAGCTCGATCGCGAAGTACGTCGTGTGGGTGTTGTTCTTGCCGCAGAACCCGCCGCTCGTCACCGACCCGGTGACCGTGCGCGCGTCCTCGACCTGGACCGTCGCGTTGCGCACGCTCGCGAGCGAGCCCGCGGCGTTGACGATCACCTGCGACGCGGCGTCGCCCTCGGGGTAGTCGAACGTCAGCCCGCCCGAGCGGGTCGCGGCCGACAGCTCCGCCTCGATCCCCGACGACTGGAGCGTGACCGCGTACCGGCCGACCTCGGCGCTCTCCGCGTCGTGGCTGAACGCCTCCTTGCGGTCCCACGGGTACGGCCCGACGTCGCCCGTCACCGGAAGGATCGGTACGTCGCCGAAGATCCAGCACCCGGCGGCCGCGTGCGTCATGGAGAAGCCGCGGATCGCCTGGTGCGAGTACCGGTAGCCGGCGTACGCCCTGTCTCCGTTGCTCACGGAGACCTGGGTGTCGGGCGAGAGCTGCATCATGCCGAACGGCATCGACGGACCAGGGAAGTTGTTGATCTCCCCGACGACGCCCGTCGCCTGGCCGGTGCCGACGAACGGGTCGACGTGGGAGACGGGGTCCTCGACGAGGTCGGGTGCGGCCGCGACCGCCGGGGCCGCGAGGCCGACGGCGGGGGCGACCCAGAGGCCGGCGGCCAGGACCGCCGTGGCGGAGAGCGCGGCGACGGTGCGCCGCACCATGGTGCGCGCGGGAGGTGTTCGAGACATGCGGTTCCTCACGGGACGAAGGAGCGGGAAGGAGCGGAGGACGGTGGTGCGGGACCGTGCGGCCCCGCGCCACCGTCGATCAGGAGCAGGCGGCGGCGTCGTACGCGGCCGTGACCTGCTGGTGTTCGCCGTCGGGCGTCGTCACGGTGACCGTGACCTCGCCCGCCTCGGCGGCGGCGGCGCGGGTGGCGAACGACTGGTAGGCGTTCGCCCCGGGCGCGACGTCACCGAAGAGCTTCGAGCCGTACGGGGTCGCGAGCTCGATCGCGGCGGGCTGCTCGCCGGTGTTGAGCGCGCGCACCGCGACGAAGACCTTGCCGCCGAGGCAGCGGGCCTGCGCCGTGACCTCGACCTGCGGCGCGGGGGCGACCCCCGTCGCGTCGGTCGCGATCGCGAACACGTGGAACCGCTCGTCGTCCGGCAGCGTGACCGACGTCAGGACCTTGCCGTCGGGGATCGCGACGGGCGCGGTGGCGTAGAGGCCGCAGCCGATCTTCTGCACGTTCTCGCGGTCGCCGCGCGCCCCCGCCTTCGCGACCGTGATGTTGCCGGGCTCGGGCGAGCCCGTGCACCAGTCGCTGAGGCGCACGTCGACGCTCTGCGACGTGCCGTCGGCGAACCCGAGGACGAGGCCGCCCCCGTGCGTGCCGTGCGTGCTCGTCCCGACCACCGAGAGGTGGCGGGCCGAGCGCAGGTGCTCGGGCACCTCGATGACCTCGCCGCTCGCGGCGACGTTGTCGGGCGCGCCCGCCGGCGGGGCACCGAGCGTGTAGGTGAGGTCCGTGCCCGGCACGGTGAGCTCGAGGCCCTGGACGGCGCCGAGGTCCGCGAGCAGGTCGCGCAGGAGGTAGGCGCCCGAGCCGTCGAGGTTCGCGTTGGCTGCCCCGGCGTCGCCGATGCCGACGTTGTCGAACGCGCCAGCGATCCACGACTCGCCCGAGACGACGACCTGCACCTCGCGCACCGCCTCGGTCCCTGCGGCGTCGCGCACGACGAGCCGCACCGTGTGGAGACCCGGCTCGGCGTCGGTGGGCGCGGCGAGCGTGACCGTGCCCTCGACCGTGGCCGGCAGGCCGTCGGACTTCGCGGTCCAGTCGGCGAGGTCGGTCGTCGCGGTGACCGCACCGTCGGACGTCACCTCCAGGGTCCCGCTGGACGTCCCCGCGCCCTGCGCGACGACCTGGACGGCGACGTCGGTCTGCCCGCCCGGCGTGAGGACCGGCTGCCGCGGCGTCGCGCCGACGAACAGGCGCTCGACCGTGCCGTCCGCGGGCACGACGGCGCCCGGCGAGGACGCGGGGTCGGTCGCCCACGCGGACGGCTCGGTGCCGACGGTCACGTCGAGCGTGCCGGCCGCGGTGAGCTCGTCTCCCGTGACCCAGGCACGGTCGAGCGGCTCGCCGCCGAGCGACACGGACTGCGTGTAGTGCGCGTCGGGGGCGACGCCCTCGGCGGTGAGGCGCAGTGAGTCGCGCCCGAACACCTCGGGGTCGAGCGTGATCGTCACGTCGTCGAACAGGGGGGTCGTCAGACCCCACAGGTCCGTGCCCGGGACGATCGGGTACACGCCGATCGACGACAGCACGTGCCACGCGGACATGGTGCCGAGGTCGTCGTTGCCCGTGACGCCGTCGGGGCCGTCGGTGAAGAGCGTCGCCGCCGCGCGCACGACGTCGGTCGTCTTCCACGGCTGGCCGGTCCACAGGTACACGTAGGGGGCGTGGAGGTTCGGCTCGTTGTTGGGGTTGTACGTCTCCCAGCCGTAATAGTCGTACGTGCCGTTGACCCACACCTCGCTCGCGACGCGCGCCGGGTCCTCGACGAGCTCGCCGTACGCGAAGAACGCGTCGAGGCGCTCGACGGCGGCGTCGGTGCCGCCCATGAGGTCGAACAGGCCCGGGACGTCCTGCGGGACGAGCCACTGGTACTGCACCGCGGTGCCCTCGTGGAACCCGTCGGAGTGCGCCGGGTCCGGGTCGCCCACGAAGAAGCCGTCGGCGTTGCGCGCGCGGAAGCTGCTCGTGCGCGGGTCGAACACGTTGCGGTAGCTCTGGCCGCGGGCGGCGTACCGGTCGGCGTCCTCGTCGTGACCGAGGCCGCGCGCCATCGTCGAGAGCATCGCGTCGGCGAGCGCGTACTCCATGGTCGCCGAGCCGCCGTGCTGGAGGTCGTAGTCGCCGGGCTTGCCCGAGCGCGCGGGCTCGTGCGGCACGAAGCCGTCGCGCAGGTACTCGACGTTGGCGGCGCGCCCGTTGTACGGCGAGTCGGCGGGCGGGACCTCGTCGGCGTTCTGCCGCAGGACGGCGTACGCCTCCTCCTCGTGGCCCGCGAGCAGCCCCTGGCGCCACGCGCTGACGAGGAACGGCGTCGCCGGGTCGCCCGTCATGATGTTGGTCTCGACCGTGCCGTACCCCCAGCGCGGGAGCCAGCCGCCCTGCTGGCCCTGGCGCACGAGCGAGAGCGCCATGTCGGCCGACTCGTCGGGCGCGAGCAGGTAGAGGAGCTGCTGCTGGGTGCGGTACGTGTCCCACAGCGAGTAGTTCTGGTAGTAGGTGAAGCCCGGTTCCGCGTCGTGGACCTCCTGGTCCCAGCCGCGGTAGCGCCCGTCGACGTCGGACCCGACGTTCGGCGCGAGGAAGCTGCGGTACAGCGACGAGTAGAACGTGCGCAGGTCGTCCTCCGCGCCCTGCGCGACCCGCACGAGGCCGAGCCGCTCCTCCCAGGCCGCACGCGCGGCGTCGTGCACGGCGTCGAACGTGCCGGCCTCGGCGGCGAGGTTCGCCGCCGCGCCCTCGGCGCCGACGTAGCTCATCGCGGTCACGGCCTCGACGTCGAGGTCGCCGTCCGTGGTGTCGAACGTGACGTACGCGCCGCGGCGGCCCTCGCCGCCGGACGCCGCGTCGGAGCCCGCGATGACGGTCTCGCCGTCCCACGTGCCGTGCGCGACGAAGGGGCGGTCGAACGTCGTGCGGGTCCAGATCGTCTGCGGCTCGGTGTCCTGGCAGAAGCCGCGCACGGTGATCCGGGTCTCGACCGTACGGTCGTCGACCACGCGGACGTCCGACCCGGTCACGCGGTTGAGGGCCTGCCCGGCGTTGAGCAGCACGTTGGCCTGCGTCGTCGCCGGGAACGTGTAGCGCTGCACGCCCGTGCGCGCGGTCGCGGTGAGCTCGGCGTCGATCGTGCCCGCGGCCGCCTGGAGGCCGACGCGGTAGTAGCCGGGCGAGGCCTCCTCGTCGTCGTGCGAGAAGCCGAGCGCGTACTGGCCGTAGTCCGTCGACGTGACGGGGCCGGTCGTCGGGAGGACCGGGAGCGGGCCGCCGAGCCCGCAGCCCACGCCCGAGAGGTGCACGAGCGAGAAGCCGCGGACCGACGTGCGGTCGTAGTCGTAGCCGACGTCGTGCCCGTTGTCCGGCGAGAGCTGGACCATGCCGAACGGCACGGCCGCGCCGGGGTAGGTGTTGCCGTCGTCCTTGGTCCCGATGAACGGGTTCACGTAGTCCACGAGCGGGGCGTCGACCGCGGCGACCGCCGTCGTGGCCTCGGCTCGTGCTGCGGACGCCGGGACGGGCGTGGCGTGCGCGGCGAGCGGGAGCGCGAGGCTCGCCGCCGTGGCGAGGGCGACGGCGGCGCTCGTGCGGCGCCGGGCTCGCGCCGGGCGTGGTGGTCCGGACCGGGACGGACGAGGACGGCGACCGGGCTCGGTCGCGCTGTCGGTGCGCATGTGGTGCTCCCCTTGCCCCCACGGCGTCGTGGGATCGTGGTCGTCGGTGACTCGCGGCATACCCTCGCACACGTTGACAGCGCTGTCGAGCCTGCCGGACCGACGCCCGGGGCGCCCGACACCTGACAGACTCGTGCCGTGACCACCACCACCGGCCGCACCCCGGCTCTCCTCGCCCACGTGCCCGCACCGACGGGCAGGGCTCCCGACCCGGACGCGCTCTACGAGGGGTTCACCACGTGGGCGACCGAGCAGGGCCTCGAGCTCTACCCGCACCAGAGCGAGGCGCTCATCGAGCTCGTCACGGGCTCGCACGTCATCCTCTCGACGCCCACCGGCTCGGGGAAGTCGCTCGTCGCGATGGGCGCGCAGTTCGCCGCGCTCGCCGCCCACCGGTCCGGCCGCGGCGGCCGCACGTACTACACCGCGCCGCTCAAGGCGCTCGTCAGCGAGAAGTTCTTCGCGCTCGTCGCGGCGTTCGGCTCGAAGAACGTCGGCATGACGACGGGCGACTCCGCCGTGAACCCCGACGCCCCGATCATCTGCTGCACGGCGGAGATCCTCGCGAACATCGCGCTGCGCCGCGGCGGCGAGACCGCGCCCGACGACGAGGACGCGATCTCCCAGGTCGTCATGGACGAGTTCCACTTCTACGCCGACCCGCAGCGCGGGTGGGCGTGGCAGGTGCCCCTGCTCGAGCTGCCGAGCACGCAGTTCCTGCTCATGTCCGCGACGCTCGGCGACACGACCCGGTTCGTCGAGGAGCTCGAGGAGCGCACCGGCCGGCCCGTGGCCGAGGTGACCACCGCGCAGCGGCCGGTCCCCCTGCACTTCAGCTACGTCGTCGAGCCACTGACCGAGGTCATCGAGGAGCTCGTCAGCACGCGCCGCGCCCCGGTGTACGTCGTGCACTTCACGCAGAAGGACGCCGTCGAGCGCGCGCAGTCGCTGCTGTCGATGAACGTCGCGACGAAGTCCGAGAAGGAGGCCATCGCCGCCGAGCTCGGCGACTTCCGCTTCGGCACCGGGTTCGGCAAGACGCTCAGCAAGTTCCTGCGGCACGGCGTCGGCGTGCACCACGCGGGCATGCTCCCCAAGTACCGGCGCGTGGTCGAGCGCCTCACGCAGGCCGGGTTGCTCAAGGTCGTGTGCGGCACGGACACGCTCGGCGTGGGCATCAACGTGCCCATCCGCACCGTGCTGCTCACGAGCCTCGTCAAGTTCGACGGCGAGCGCATGCGCCACCTCACCGCGCGCGAGTTCCACCAGATCGCAGGGCGCGCGGGCCGCGCCGGGTACGACACCGTGGGCGAGGTGCTCGTCATGGCGCCCGAGCACGTCATCGAGAACCGCAAGATGCTCGCCAAGGCGGGCGACGACCCGAAGAAGCTCAAGAAGATCGTCCGGAAGAAGGCGCCGCAGGGCTCGGTCAACTGGACCGACGCGACGTTCGAGCGCCTGCGCGACGCCGAGCCCGAGCCGCTCACGAGCCACTTCACGGTCACGCACGCGATGGTGCTCAACGTCCTCGCGCGCACCGCCCAGCACGGCCGCCCGCAGCCCGGCGACGCGGACGCGGACGACCCGCGCCGCGACCCCGTCGAGGCCATGCGGCACCTGCTCCTCGCGAACCACGACACGGAGTCCCAGCGCCGCGAGCACGTGCGCCAGACGTTCCGCATCTACCGGTCGCTGCGCGTCGCGGGGATCGTCGAGCGCGTACGCGTGCCCGACGCGTCGCGCCCCGCGGGCTACCGCCCGAGCGTGCGCCTCGTCGGCGACCTCCCGCGCGAGTTCGCGCTCAACCAGCCGCTGTCGCCGTTCGCGCTCGCCGCGCTCGACCTGCTCGACGTCGAGGGCGCGACCCACGCGCTCGACGTCGTCTCCGTCATCGAGGCGACGCTCGACGACCCGCGCCAGGTGCTCTACGCGCAGCAGAACGCCGCCAAGGGCGAGGCGGTCGCCGCGATGAAGGCCGAGGGGTACGAGTACGAGGAGCGCATGGCGCTGCTCGAGGAGATCACGTGGCCCAAGCCGCTCGAGGAGCTGCTGGCGCCCGCGTTCGCGATGTACAAGCGGTCCAACCCCTGGGTCGCGGACGCCGAGCTCTCCCCCAAGTCCGTGGTTCGCGACATGGTCGAGCGCGCCATGACGTTCGCGGAGTTCGTGTCCGTCTACGGGCTCGAGCGCACCGAGGGCGTGGTGCTGCGCTACCTCGCGGACGCCTACCGCGCGCTGCGCCAGGTGGTCCCGGACGAGCACCGCACCGAGGAGGTGCAGGAGATCGTGGAGTGGCTCGGCGAGCTCGTGCGCGGCGTCGACTCGTCGCTCCTCGACGAGTGGGAGCGCCTCGCGCACCCGGTGGACGACGACGCGGACGGCGAGGTCGGCGACGGACCGCTCTCCGGGGCGGGTGCCGAGGCGCCCGCGCGCCCCGTGACGGGCAACCCGCGGGCGTTCCGCCGCCTCGTGCGCAACGCGCTGTTCCGCCGCGTCGAGCTCGCGGCGCGCGAGGACTACCGGGCGCTCGGCGCGCTCGACGGCCGCGCGGGCTGGGACGCGGACGCGTGGGGTGACGCCCTGGACCCGCTGTTCGAGGACCAGGGGGACGACGCGATCGGCATCGGCCCGGGTGCGCGCGCGGCGGCGCTGTTCCAGGTCGTCGAAGCGGGCGCACCGCTGCCCGCGGGCCACGAGGGCCGGACGGCGGAGCACGCCCCCGCAGGGGTCGTCCCGGCGGGCACGTGGCTCGTGCGGCAGGTGCTCGACGACCCGGCCGGCGACCACGACTGGGCGATCACCGCGAGCGTCGACCTCGCGGCGAGCGACGAGGCGGGCGAGCCCGTGGTGACGGTGCTCGCGGTCGGCCCGCTGTAGGCCCGACCGGCCCTCCGCGACCAGCCCTCCGCGGGCCCAGGTCCGCGTCGCCCCCGACGCGCGGCAGACCCGCTACGCGAGCGGCAGGAGGCCCCTCGCCGCGAAGACCCGCTTCGCGGCGGCCGTCGCGTTGAGCGCCCGGGGGAACCCGCAGTAGACCGCGGACTGCAGCAGCGCCTCGACGATCTCCTGCGGTGCGAGCCCGACGTCGAGCGCCGTGCCCACGTGGATCTCGAGCTGCGGCTCGCACCCGCCGAGCGCGCAGAGCATGCCGAGCGTGACGAGCTGGCGGTCGCGCGGCCCGAGCCCCGGGCGGGCGTAGACCTCGCCGTACGCCCACGCGGCGACCTGGTGCTCGAGCTCCGGGGACACGTCCCCGAGCGCGTCCCACAGCGCCGCACCGGCGCCCGGGTTGACCGCGTCGAGCACCGCCCTCCCCTGCTCGTAGCGTTCGGCGCGCGTCGTCGCCCGGTCCTGCGTGCTCTCCCCCTGCGTCACGAGGCGCAGCGTAGGCGAGCGCCCGCGCGCGACGGCGCCCGGTCTCGCAGGGCGGCCGTCACGCCTCGCGGCGCCGGTCGCGGCGCGCGGGCAGGTGCTCGAACCCGGCGGCGACGTACGTCGCGACGCCGCCGGCGTTGGCCGCGGGCGTGGCGACGAGCGCGCTCGACGCGCCGAGCGCGCGCAGCGCGGCCAGGCCCGCGAGCGTCGCGGCCCGGCCGAGGCCCCGGCCGCGGTGGTCGGCGTGCACGCCCAGGGGCTCCACCAGTCCGGGGCGGCCCGCGCCCGCCGACCACACGCCGACGACGGCCGCGGGCTCGTCCGCGGCCTCGACGTCGTGCACCAGGAGGCACCGCGCGTCCGCGGACGGCAGCCCGGCGGCGAGGGCGTGCCAGCGGTCGGGCGCGGCGCGCGCGCCGTCGAACGCCGAGCGCAGCACCTCCGCCCACGCGGGCGCGTCCGCCGGGCCGACGACGCGCGCCCGCACGCCCGGGTCCTCCACGGGGCCCGCGAGGTCACGGCGCAGCAGCGCCCACGGCTCGTCCTGCGCCCAGCCCGCGTCGGCAAGACGCTCGTCGACGAGCGCGCCGACCGGCGACTCGACGGACACCGGGCCCGGGCCGAGGACGCCGCAGGCCGGGTCGGCGGCGTCCGCGGCGATCCGCCGGGCGAGCTCGTCGTCGCGCAGGAGGTCCGGCGCGACGCCCAGGCGCAGGAGGTCCGGCCCGTCGAGCAGCCCGACGGCGACGACGCGCCCGTCACGGCGCCACGTGCGCAGCGCGGCCGCGGTCGCGGTGGCGCCGAACCGCCAGAACCATCCGACGTCGCCCGGGTGCAGCTGGAGCGGGGCGGCGTCGTCCTGCCACGCGCGCACCGCGTCCAGGACCTCGCCGAGCTGCTCGACCCGCGGCGTCGCGGTCTCGATCACCATGCCTCGATGAGACACCACGCCGCCGCGCGGGCGCGCCCTCTTTTCGCGCGGAGGGCCACCACCACCCGGGGTTCCGCCGCCGGGGAGTCTGCCGCCTGAGCCGGTCGCGCGGTCAGGCGCCGCGCGGCCGCAGGTCGCGGCGCAGCACCCGGCGCCGCACGGTCGGCCGCGCGACCTCCTCGAGCCCCGCGGCACGGAACGCCTGGACGCTGCCCACCGAGTTCTCGCCCCACGTGATCGGGGCACCCGACGGCTCGAGGATCGGGTAGCCCTCGACCGCGGCCGCGCCGCGCTCGCGGGCGAGGTCGACGGCCGCTCGCGCGAGGTCGTACGTGAGGCCCAGCCCGCGGAACCCCGCGCGCACGACGAAGCACGCGACCGCCCACACGTCCGGGTCGTCCTCGTCCTGGGCGTCGCCTGCCGCCCGTCCGGTCCAGGGCACGGGGCTGCCGCGCAGGCGCCGGAACGAGGGGCGGGGCCCGACCGCGACCCACCCGGCGGGCTCGCCGTCGAGGAACGCCACGAGGCCGCTCGTCGTCGGGGCGTCCGGGTCGTCGCAGCTCGTCTGCTCGTGCAGGAGCCGCGCGCGCTCCTCGGGCGGCGTGGCGTACCAGACCCGGTCGCCGAGCACCTGGCGCTGGCACCAGCACGTCGCGGGGTAGCCGCGGTCGCCGAACACGGCCGCGAGGTCGTCCCACGTGACCTCGTTCGCCGGGCGCACGACGACGGCCCCGGGCCTGCCGGGGTGCGCCGCGCCGGGTGCCGCCACGGTCCGACCGTACGCCGACGCGCCGGGCCGCGCACCGGCGTCGGGACCTCCCGCCGGCCCTACCATGTGCTCATGAGCGACGCACCGCGACCGGGCGAGCACCCCGACGAACCGCACCGACCGAGCACGGGCTCACGGCTCAACCGGCTGCGCGCCGGGGTGCTCGGGGCGAACGACGGCATCGTGTCGACGGCCGGTGTCGTCGTGGGCGTCGCGGCGACGAGCACGTCGGTCCCCGTCATCGCGACGGCCGGCGGCGCGGCGCTGCTCGCCGGCGCGCTGTCGATGGCCGCGGGCGAGTACGTCTCGGTGAGCACGCAGCGCGACACCGAGAAGGCGCTGCTCGCGACCGAGCGCCGCGAGCTCGCCGAGATGCCCGACGCCGAGCTCGACGAGCTGGCCGGGATCTACGAGGCGAAGGGCCTGACGCCGGACCTCGCGCGGCAGGTCGCCGTCCAGCTCACCGAGCGCGACCCGCTCGCGGCGCACGCCGACGCCGAGCTGCACATCGACCCGGACGAGCTCACGAGCCCGTGGGAGGCCGCGCTCGCGTCCGTCGTGTCGTTCACCGTCGGCGGGCTGCTGCCGCTCGCGGCGATCCTCCTCGCCCCCGCGGGCGTGCGGATCCCGCTGACCTTCGTCGCCGTCGTGCTCGCGCTCGTGCTCACCGGCTGGGGCTCCGCACGGCTCGGCGAGGCGCCCACGCGGCGCGCGACGGTGCGCACGGTCCTCGGCGGCGCGGTGGCGATGGGCGTGACGTACGCGATCGGGTCCCTGCTCGACGTCAACGTGTAGCGCACCGCTGCGGCAGAATCGGCGCGTGGCCAAGAAGTCGAAGTCGTCCGCGCACGCCGGGACCCCCGCGGTCGCCCTCCTCGAGCGCGAGGGCGTCGCGCACACGCTGCACCCGTACGAGCACGACCCGTCGAGCGACCTGTCCTACGGGCTCGAGGCCGCCGCCGCGATCGGGGTGCCCGCCGAGCGGGTGTTCAAGACGCTGCTCGCCGTGGTCGACGGCGGCCCCCTCGTCGTGGGCATCGTGCCGGTCGACCGTCAGCTCGACCTCAAGGCGCTCGCGAAGGCGGCGGGCGGCAAGAAGGCGACGATGGCCGAGCCCGCCGCGGCCGAGCGCGCGACCGGCTACGTCGTCGGCGGCATCTCGCCGCTGGGCCAGAAGCAGCGCCACCGCACGTTCCTCGACGACAGCGCGCTCGTTCTCGACGCGGTGTACGTCTCGGGCGGGCGCCGGGGCCTCGACGTCGGTCTCGCGCCGTCGGACCTGCTGCGCCTCACCGGCGGGACCGCCGCCCCCGTCGCCCGGTAGGGCGGGCGGCGACCGTCGCGGTCAGCGCTGGTAGGCGGCGAACGGGGCGTCGGTCGGGACGACGTCCTTGCCCAGCGGCAGGAGCGAGACGGGGATGAGCTTGAGGTTCGCGATCCCGAGCGGGATGCCGATGATCGACACGAAGAGCGGGATCGCGGTGACGACGTGCCCGATCGCGAGCCAGATCCCTGCGACGAGCACCCAGATGACGTTCCCGATCGTCGACCATGCGCCCGCGGTCGGCTTGTCGACAACGGTGCGGCCGAACGGCCACAGCGCGTAGCCCGCGATGCGGAAGCTCGCGATCCCGAACGGGATCGTCACGACGAGGATGCAGCAGATGATGCCCGCGACGACGTACCCCAGAGCGAGCCAGAGCCCGGCGAACACGAGCCAGATGATGTTGAGCAGTGTCTTCACGGCACCGTCCTTTCGCGACCATTCTCGCCGACCGCGGCCCCGGTGCTGATCGGGGACCACCCTGAGACGACCCGGATCCTGCGGGCACCGTCCGACCTAGACTGACCGCATGCCCCTCCCCGAGCCGCCGTCCGTGCTGCCCGCGCAGGTCGCGCACAACCTCGCCCGGGTGCGGGACCGGGTGGACGACGCGGCGCGCGCGGCGGGGCGTGCGCCGTCGGACGTCCGGCTGCTCGTGGCGACCAAGACGCAGCCCGCGGACGCGGTGCGCGCGGTGGTCGAGGCGGGAGCGGACCTGATCGGCGAGAACCGGGTGCAGGAGCTCGTCGCGAAGGCGCCGGACCTCGCCGACCTCGTCGCCGCGGGGCGCGTCGAGGTGCACATGATCGGCCACCTCCAGCGCAACAAGGTCAACCAGGTGCTCGCGACGGCGACCGGCGTCGAGAGCGTGGACTCGCTCGCGCTCGCCGAGGCGCTGTCGGTCCGCTGCGCGCGCGACGGCCGCGTGCTCGACGTCCTGGTCCAGGTGAACGTCTCGGGGGAGGAGTCCAAGTCGGGCGTGCGTCCCGACGACGCCGCCCCCCTCGCGACGGCGGTCGCCGCGCTCCCCGGCCTGCGGCTCGCGGGGTTCATGACGATCGGCGCGCACTCGCCCGACGAGGCCGAGGTCCGCTCGGGGTTCGCCCGCCTCCGGGAGGTGCGCGACGCCGTCGTGGGCTCGGGCGCGCCCGGCACCGCAGGCGCTCGTGAGCTGTCCATGGGCATGAGCGGCGACCTCGAGCTCGCGGTCGCCGAGGGCGCGACGATCGTCCGGGTCGGCACCGCCGTCTTCGGCCCGCGCCCCGCCCCTGCTCGCTGACGCCCCGCGGAGGCGCGCCCCGGCCCGTACTACCGCGCGGGGAGGGCCCCGAGCCGGGCGAGCGCGCCGCGCACCCCCGCGACGCCGTCCCCCGCGAGCGCCTCGCGCGCCGCGTCGGCGTCGACGCCCGCGAGGAGCATGACGAGCGCCACGTGCACCTCGCCGTCGGCCTCCTGCAGCACGTCCTCGCACTCGGGTGCGCCGAGGCCCGTGGCCTGGACGAGCATGCGCACGATGCGGGCGCGCAGCTTCTGGTTGGTCGGGCGCACGTCGATCATGAGGTTCGAGTACGTCTTGCCGAGGCGGATCATCGTCGCCGTCGAGAACGTGTTGAGCACGAGCTTCTGGGCCGTGGCGGCCTTCATGCGCGTGGAGCCCGTGACGACCTCGGGGCCCGTGTCCACGAGGATCGCGACGTCGACGCCCTCCGCGAGCGGCGCGCCGGGGTTGGCCGAGACGAGCACCGTCCGCGCGCCGCGCTCGCGCGCGACGTCGAGCGCGCCGCGCACGTACGGGGTGCGGCCGCTCGCCGCGAGCCCGACGACGAGGTCGTGCGCCCCGACGGCGTCGACGTCGGCGCGCCCGAGCTCCACGTCGTCCTCTGCCCCCTCGACCGCGAGCATCATCGCGCCGACGCCGCCCGCGAGATGGGCGACGAACCACTCCTCGCCCACGCCGTAGGTCGGCAGGAGCTCGACCGCGTCGAGCACGCCGAGGCGGCCCGACGTCCCCGAGCCGACGTAGTGCACGCGTCCGCCCGCGCGCAGCGCCTCGACCGCGAGGTCCACGGCTCGCGCGATGTGGTCGCGCTGCGCGCGCACGGCGTCCGCGACGCCCGCGTCCTCGTCGGTGATGAGCCGCACGACGTCGGCGGTGGGCAGCAGGTCGACGTCGGTGGTGCGCGGGTTGCGCTCCTCGGTCGGTGACGCGAGGCGCACGAGCGCCTGCCACTCCTCCGTGCTCGTGGCGAGGGTGGGGTCGGTCATCGGGTGCTTCCCTTCGTCGAGCCCGTCAGCGGGCTCTTGGCGCGCGGGCCCGGCAGCAGCCCGTGCGGAGTGTTGGCGAGCGCCAGTCGGCGCACGGGCCCGCTCGCGGCGGGCCACGGCAGCGGCGTGGGCGGCGTGAGCGAGCCGAGCACGACGGCACGCCGCGCGCCGGTGGCCCGCCGCCGGTGCTCGCCCGCGGCCGTCCCGGGCAGCCCGTGGGCCGAGAGGAAGCCGAGGAGCGCGAAGAGGTAGGCCTCCTTCGCGTCGACGGGCAGCCCGAGGGTGTCGGACGTGACGACCTCGCACGCGTGGGGCAGGCGCTCGGCGAGCGCTGCGCGCAGGCGGTCGAGCAGCACGGGGTTGCGCGCCCCGCCGCCGGACGCGACGACGCGGCGCACGTCGTGCCCCGCGAGCGCGTCGGCGACGCTCACCGCGGTGAGCTCGGTGAGCGTCGCGACGAGGTCGGGCCCGGTGAGGCCGGGGCGCACGGCCGCGAGCCGGCGCTCGGTGTACGTGGTGTCGAAGAGCTCGCGCCCGGTGGACTTGGGCGGGGGCGCGGCGAAGTACGGGTCGTCGAGCAGCGCCGCGAGCACGACGGGGTCGACGGTGCCCCGCGCCGCGAGCGCGCCGTCCTCGTCGTAGGCGAGGCGGCCGTCGGTGAGCCGCGCGACCGCGACGTCGAGCAGGCAGTTGCCGGGCCCGGTGTCCCAGCCCGTGACCGGGTCGTCGACGCGCCCGACGAGCGAGACGTTCGCGATCCCGCCGAGGTTGAGCGCCGCCGTGAGCCCGGCGTCGGGCGCACCGTCGGTGCCCGTGGTGCCGTCCTCGCGACCGAGCCACAGCGCGTCGAGCACGCTCACGAGGGGCGCGCCGTGCCCGCCGGCGGCGACGTCGGCGACGCGGAAGTCGCTGACGACGGGCCGCTTGACGTGCTCCGCGACCCACGCGGCGTTGCCGAGCTGCAGGGTGCCGCGCGCGCGGGCGCCGACGACCCAGTGGTAGACGGTCTGCCCGTGCGACGCGACGAGGTCGACGTCGCCGCCGGCCACGTCGTCGATCGCGCGGCGGCCCGCGCGGCCGAGCTCCTGGCCGACGAGCGTGTCGAGCTGCGCGACCTCCGCCATGTCGACCGCGGCGGGCGGCAGCGCCGCGAGGATGCGCTCGCGCAGCGCGCGCGGCCAGGCGTACTCGGTGTGGCCGAGGGGACGCATGCGCAGCACGCCGTCGTCGCCGAGGGTGAGGTCGGCGGCGGCCGCGTCGATCGCGTCGACCGACGTGCCGGAGGACAGCCCGAGGACGATCATCGGGACCCCTCCCCCGGCGCGGTGGCGGGCCGGCCGCGCAGGAGCGCGACGGCGGCGCGTGCGTTCGCCCGCCCCGTGCCGCACGCGACCACGACGACCGCGCGCGGGGCGCCGTCGGCGGCGGGCAGGTCGGTGCCGAACCACTGCTCGACGGCGCCCGGGAATCCCGTGTGCACGACGACCGCGCCGGGGCGCGCCGCGAGCAGCTCGCCGAGGCGCGTCCGCTCGCCCGAGCCGAAGACGGGCTCGCGCGTGAGCACGAGCAGGGGCCGGTCGCTCGCACGCACCGTGGCGACCGCGTGCGCCCACGCGTCGGCGTCGGCCGGGCGCAGGTGGCGCACGTCCGGCCCGAACGCCTCGTCGAGCGCGCGCTGGACGTGCTGCGCGGTGCGGCCCGCGGCGTGGTCGAACCGGAGGCGGAGGTCGACGACGTCGGGCGTGCCGGTCACGACGGGTCCGTCCGCGGGCACCGGCCCCGCGAACCGGACGGCGCGCGCGGCGACCTCGGCGCCCACGCGGCCGAGCTCGTCGAGCGCCGCGAGCGCGGACTCGGGCGACGGCACGACGCCGCTCGCGGCCTGGCGCGCGCGGACCGCCGCGCGGGCGCGCGCCGTGCGGGCCGCGGACTCGCGCAGCCGGTCGAGCGTGACGCGTCCCGCGGTGACGGCGTCGACGAGCGCGTCCTGCGCCTGGCGGAACAGCGCCTCGTCGTCGCGGCCGACGGTCGTGCCGAGGCACAGCAGGTCGGCACCCGCCTCGACGGCGCGCACCGCGACCTCGCCGATGCCCGCGGCGGCCCCCTCGGCGCCGAACGCCGCGACGGCGCCCATGTCGAGCGCGTCCGTGACGACCGGCCCCTCGAAGCCGAGCTCCCGCACGAGCGCGCCGACCGCGGGCTCGAGCGTGGCGGGCAGCGGCCCGAGCGCGGGGACGACGACGTGGGCCGTCATGACCGCGTCCAGCACAGCGTGGTCGGCGGGCGACGCCGGTCCAGGCGGGGTCATCGTCGCGACGAACGGGGGCAGGTCGCGCGCCCGCAGCTCGTCGGTGCTCGCGTCGACGACGGGCAGCGCGAGGTGGGAGTCGACGTTCGTCGCGCCGTGCCCCGGGAAGTGCTTGCCGCACGCGCCCGCGCCGCCCGCGTGCAGGCCGCGCACGAAGGCGGCGCCGTGGCGCGCGACGAGCGCCGGGTCCGCGCCGAACGACCGGACGCCGATGACGGGGTTGTCCGGGTCGGAGTTCACGTCGAGGTCCGGCGCGAGGTCGAGGTCGACGCCGGTCGCGGTGAGGAGGCGGCCGAGCGCGACGCCCACCCGCTCGGTGACCTCGACGTCGTCGACGATCCCGAGCGCCGCGTTGCCCGGCAGGCTCGATCCCGTCGCGGCCTCGAGGCGCGACACGTCGCCGCCCTCCTCGTCGATCGCGACGAGCAGGTCGGGCGACGCCCCGCGCAGGCGCGCGGTGAGGCGGGCCGTCGTCGCGACGTCGGGTGTGTTGTGCCCGAACAGCACGACCCCGGCCAGCCCCTCGCGCGCGGCCTCGGCGAGCCACGCCGGCGGGTCGTCCGTGCCGGTGAACCCGGGCAGGAGCACCCCGTTGACGGCGCGCACGACGTCGCTCGCGGCCGGGCGCCCGCGCACCGGCGACGGCGTCGGGCGGGTCGTGCCGCTCATCCCTTCACCGACCCCGCGGTGAGGCCCGAGGACAGGTTGCGCTGCACGAGGACGAAGAACACGAGGACGGGCAGCGTGATGATCGTCGACGCGGCCATGACCGCGCCCCAGTCGGTCGTGTTCTCCCCGAAGAACTTCTGCAGGCCGATCGGCACGGTGTACTTGCTCGACTGCTGGAGGAACGTCAGCGCGAAGATGAACTCGTTCCACGCGGTGATGAAGGAGAACACGCTCGTCGCCACGACGCCGGGCGCAACGAGCGGCACGAGGATCTTCCAGAACATGCGCCCCCACGACGCGCCGTCGAGGTACGCGGCCTCCTCGAGCTCGACGGGCACCGCGGCGACGAAGCCCCGCAGGGTCCAGATCGCGAAGGGCAGCGCGAACGCGAGGTAGACGATCGTCAGGCCCAGGAGCGAGTTGAGCATGTTGAGGTTGCGCATCTGCAGGAACAGCGGGATGACGAGGGCCTCGAGCGGGACCATCTGCACCATGAGGATGAGCACGAGCATCGACTTGCGGAACCGGAAGCGGAACCGGCTCACCGCGACCGCGGCGAGCAGCGCCACGACCGACGACGCGAGGACCGTGCCGAGCGCGACGAGGACCGAGTTGCGCAGGTAGTGCCCGAACCCGCCGTCGTCGATGACGCTGACGAAGTTGTCCCACGTGACGCCGGCCGGCAGGAGCCGGGCGCCGCGCGTCGCGGCCTGCGGGTCGATCGCGGACGAGAACATCCAGTACGCGGGGAAGAGCGAGAAGGCGAGGAGGGCGACGAGCCCGACCGTCTTCGCGGCGGCGACGCCGGGGCGGCGGGGACGCGCGCGCAGGGTCTGGCCGGCCGGCGCGGCGGTGGGGGTGTCGACGACGGCGGCGCTCACAGCTCCTCCTCCTTGAACAGGGTGCGCATGTACACGAGCGTGATGCCGAGCAGGATGAGCGTGAGCAGGACCGCGATGGCCGAGCCCATGCCGTACTTGCCCTGCGCGAACGACTCGATGTACGACCACACGCCGAGGTTGAACACGTCCTTGTTGCCGCCGTTGCCGCCGGGCATGAGGTAGATCTGCGTGAAGACCTTGAAGTCCCAGATGGTCGACAGGATCGTCACGACCGCGAACACCGGGCGCAGGATCGGCGCGGTGATCGACCAGAAGCGGCGCCACGCGCTCGCGCCGTCGACCTTCGCCGCCTCGTGCAGCTCGTTCGGGATCGTCATGAGTCCCGCGAGCACGGTGATCGCGACGAACGGGAAGCCGTGGTGCACGACGTTGAGCGTCGCGATCGCGTAGAACGACAGGCGCTCGGTGAACCAGTTCACCGTGCCGGGCTCGATCGCGCCGACGCCCTCGAGCACCGAGGCGACGAGGCCGTTGAGCGGGTCGAAGATCCACACCCACACGTACGTGCCCGTGATCGCGGGGACGGCCCAGGCGACCATGATCGCCGTCGCGCCGACGCCGCGCCAGAACCCGCCGAGCGTGTTGAGGAACAGCGCGACCGCGGTGCCGAGCGCGACCGTGAGGACGACGCACGCGAGCGCGAAGAGCACGGTGTTCGGCAGGACCGTCGTCCACAGGTAGCTGTCGCCGAGGATGTCGGCGTAGTTCTGCAGGCCGACCCAGTTCGACTCGCCGCTCGCGATCTGGCGCAGCCCGTAGTCCTGCAGCGACAGCAGGACGACGCGCACGAGCGGCCACAGGAGCAGCACGCCGAGCACGACGAGCCCGGGCGCGAGGAGCAGCCAGGGGCGCAGCGGGGAGCGGTGGCCGAGGCCGCCGGCGCGGCGCCGGCGCGTGCCGCCCGTGGGCGCGGTGCCCGACGTCGGCCGGTCGGCCGGGGCGGCCGGGTCCAGCGAGGCGCCGGGCGCGGCTCGAAGGTCTGCCATGGGGATGAGGTCCTGTCGGTGGTGCGTGCGGGGCGGGGCCCCGGGGATGCCGGTGGCGGCGTCCGGCCGCGGGCTCGGGCCCGCGGCCGGACGCGTCGGCTCAGGAGCCGAACGTCTCGTCCATGTCGGCGGCCGCGGTGTCCGCCGCCTCCTGGACGGTGGCGCTGCCGGAGAGGATGGACTGGAGCATCGTCTCGAGCGTCTTCTTGCCCTGGATCTGCCCGTAGAGCGGCGTCACCGGGACGGAGCGCCCGGCCTCGACCATCTGCTGGGCGAACGGCGCGACCATCGGGTCGTCCTCCTCGATGACCTTCTCGAGGAGCGACGTCTGGCCCGGGAAGTAGCCGGACTGCTGGCCCCACGCCTCGGCGAACTCGCCGGTGGTCATCATCTCGACGAACGTCCACGCGAGGTCCTGCTTCTCGGACGCCTCGAACACACCGAGGTGGGAGCCGCCGAGGAAGGAGTCGGACAGGCCCTCGGTCTGGCCGGGGATCGGGAAGGCGCCGATCTTGCCCTCCATGTCCGGCACGTCGGAGACGATCTTGCCCGGCGTCCAGCTCCCGGAGATCATCATGCCGACCTGACCCTGCTCGAACGCTGCGAGGAGGTCCGTCTCCTTCCACGTCGTGGCCGCGGCCGTCGAGAAGCCGTGCTCGGTCGCGAGGCCGGTGTAGAACTCGAGGCCCTCGACCGACTCGGGCGAGCTCACCTCGGAGGTCCAGGTGTCGCCGTCCTGCACCGCGAGGTCGCCGCCCGCGCCCCAGATGAACGGCATCGCGCCGTACTGGCTGTCACCGGCGACCGGGAACGGGATGATCTCGGGGTTCGCGGCCTTGAGCGCGTCCGCCGCGGCGACGAGCTCGTCCCACGACGTCGGGGCCTCGATGCCCGCGGCCTCGAAGAGGTCGGCGCGGTAGACGACCGAGCGCACGCCCGCGTACCACGGCATGCCGTAGACGCCGCCGTCGAGCGTCGCGGACTCGACGAGGCCCGGGACGAGGTCGTCCTCGAGGCCCGCCTCGGCGATGCGGTCGGAGAGGTCGGCGAGCGCGCCGACGTCGGCGAACTCGCCCGTCCAGGTCGTGCCCACCTCGGCGACGTCGGGCGTCGTGCCGCCCGCGATCGCGGTCGTGAACTTGTCGTGGGCGCTGGCCCACGGCTGGAACTCGATCTGGAGGTCGGCGCCGGTCTCCTCCTCGAACGCGGCCGTGACCTCGTCGAAGAACGCGTCGGCGTCGGGGTTGGTGCCCTCCATGATCCAGACGGTGAGGGTCTCGCCCGAGAAGTCGGTGGCCTCGTCGCCACCGGTCGTCTCGGAGCCGGACCCTCCACCGGAGCCGCACGCGGCCAGGCCGAGCGCGAGGACGAGGGTGCCCGTGACGGCCACCGTGCTGCGTCGCTGCATGCCGTGACACTTCCTTTCTGTCGGCCGCGGGGGGACGGCCGGGTCGTGTGCCCTGACGGGGCCGCGCGGGCCGGTCGGCTCGCGCGGTGTGAAACTTACTTCCATCAGTGGACGTATGCGTGAAGATTACTGCCACGCCCGCGCGAACGGAAGCCAGGGCGACAGATGTTGCACGTTCTTAACAATCACCGGGACCCGTGGCGGACCCCGGGCGCGTCACGGGACGCGCGCGGTCCACTCCGGCGTCGAGAACTTCGTCCGGGCGAGCTCCTGGGCGCGCTCGCGCTCCTCGGGCGTGACCTTGCCCTCCACCGTGCGGTACCGGGACCGGAAGTGCGCCTTGAACGCCTCGATGACGTCCTCGCGGGCCATGCCCGTCTGCGACCGCACCGGGTCCACGCGCTTGTTCGCGCTCGTCGTGCCCTTGTCGGAGAGCTTCTCGCGCCCGATGCGCAGCACCTCGAGCATCTTGTCCGCGTCGATGTCGTACGCCATCGTCACGTGGTGGAGCACCGCTCCCCCGCGCAGGCGCTTCTGCGCGGCGCCGGCGATCTTGCCCGCCGGCGAGGCGATGTCGTTGAGCGGCTTGTACGTCGCCTCGACGCCGAGCTCGGCGAGCGCGCCGAGCACCCAGTCGTCGAGGAACGCGTAGGAGCGCTCGAAGCTCAGGCCCTCGACGAGCGAGCCCGGGACGTACAGCGAGTACGTGATCGTGTTGCCCGGCTCGACGAACATGGCCCCGCCGCCCGAGATGCGGCGCACGACCGTCACCCCGTGGCGCTCGGCACCCTCCGGGTCGACCTCGTTGCGCAGGGACTGGAACGACCCGATGATCACCGCGGGCGAGGCCCACTCCCAGATCCGCAGCGTCGGGCCGCGGCGGCCCGCGTCGAGCTCCTCGGTGAGCACCTGGTCGAGCGCGAGGTGCATCGCGGGCTCCTCGGGCCCCTCGTGCACGATCTCGAACGTGTGGTCGCTCCAGCCGGTCGCGTGCCCCAGCGCACGGCGGACCGCGATCGCGACCGCCTCGGGCGAGAAGCCGACCATCGTCACGTCGTCGCCGAGCGCGCCCTGCACCGCGCTCGCGAGCTGCGCGACCGTCGCCGTCTCGGGCATGCCCGTCAGCGCACCGTCGATGTCCTCGAGCGCGTCGTCCGGCTCGAGGAAGAAGTCGCCGCTCACCGCGACGCGGGCGAGCCGCCCGGCCTCCACCTCGACGTCGACCGCCACGAGCTTGCCACCGGGGACCTTGTACTCACCACGCACCCGACCACCCTAAGCCCGCCCGCCGTCGGCTCGGCGCGCGAGGCGCCGACCGGGCGGGAGAGCGGGTCGCGGGCCGGTCAGCGCGGGTCGACGCCCGCGTGCACCAGGCCGTAGATCGCGGAGTCCGTCAGGGCCTCCCACGCGGCCTCGATGAGGTTCGGCCCGACGCCGACCGTCGACCACGAGGTCGACCCGTCCGTCGTCTCGATGAGCACGCGCGTGACCGCGTCCGTGCCCTGCTCGGTGTCGAGGATGCGGACCTTGAAGTCGATGAGCTCGAACACGTCGATCTCCGGGTAGACGCGGCCGAGCGCGAGCCGCAGCGCGTGGTCGAGCGCGTTCACCGGCCCGTTCCCCTCGCCCGTGGTGACGATGCGCTCGCCGCCGGCGTGCAGCTTGACCGTCGCCTCCGCCGTCGCCTCCGTGCCGCGCGAGCCGGCGCGCTCGACGATCGTGCGCCAGCTCTCGACGCGGAAGTACGGGGGCCGCTCGCCCGTGAGCTCCTCGCGCAGCAGCAGCTCGAACGACGCGTCCGCCGCCTCGTACGTGTAGCCGCGCGCCTCGTCGTCCTTGACGCGGTTCGTCACGCGCGTGAGGAGGTCGCCCTGACCCGAGAGGTCGAACCCGAGCTCGCGGCCCTTGAGCTCGATCGACGCGCGGCCCGCCATGTCCGACACGAGCATGCGGATGTCGTTGCCGACCGCCGTCGGGTCGATGTGCTGGTACAGGTCCGGGTCGACCTTGATCGCGCTCGCGTGCAGGCCCGCCTTGTGCGCGAACGCGCTCGCGCCGACGTACGGCTGGCGCGCGTACGGGGAGATGTTCGTGATCTCGCTGATCGCGTGCGAGATGCGCGTGACCTCCTCGAGACCCTCGCCCGTGAGGGTGCGCAGCCCGTGCTTGAGCTCGAGGTTCGCGACGACGGTCAGCAGGTCGACGTTGCCCGTGCGCTCGCCGTAGCCGTTGACCGTGCCCTGCACGTGCGCGGCGCCCGCCTCCACGGCCGCGAGCGTGTTCGCCACCGCGCACCCGGAGTCGTTGTGGGCGTGCATGCCGAGCAGCGCGTCGCCCGGCAGCGCGTCCCGCCCGTGCGGCAGGCCGACGGCGTCGCGCAGCTCCTCGACGATCTCGGCGACCCACGTCGGCAGCATGCCGCCGTTCGTGTCGCACAGCGCCACGACCTCCGCGCCCGCCTCGAACGCGGCCTGCACCGCGGAGCGCGTGAACGCGGCGTCGTGGCGGTACCCGTCGAAGAAGTGCTCGGCGTCCACCACGACCCGGCGGCCCTCGCCCACGAGGAACGACACGGTGTCGGTGATCATCGCGAGGCCCTCGTCGGGCGTCGTGCGCAGCGCGCGCTCGACGTGCCGCACGTCGGACTTGGCGACGAGCGTCACGACCGGCGCCTCGGAGTCCACGAGCGCGCGCACCTGCGGGTCGTCCCACGCGCGCAGCCCGGCCTTGCGCGTCGCGCCGAACGCCGCGAGCACGGCGTTGCGCAGGTCCAGCTCCTTGGCGGCGCGGCGGAAGAACTCGGTGTCCTTGGGCACCGCGCCCGGCCAGCCGCCCTCGATGAAGCCGACGCCGAGCTCGTCGAGGAGCGGGGCGATCGCGAGCTTGTCGGCGACGGACAGGTTCATGCCCTCCTGCTGCGCGCCGTCGCGCAGGGTCGTGTCGTACACGTGGAAGACCCGCGCCTCGCGGTGGCCGGTCGCGGGGGTCGTCGCCGAGGTCATGGTGCCTCTTCCTGCCGTTCGTCGTGCGGGCGCCCGTGCGCCCGCCGTTCTGGTCCGTCTCTCCCAGGACGCCGGGTCGTCGCCCTCGTGAGGCCCTCAGGCCCGGCGGCCTGCCGCCGGGCGGGGGTGGTGCCCAGCAACAAAAAGACCCCCCGAGGGTGCGGGAGGTCTGCGCGTCCGGAAGGTGCTTCCGGGCGCGCTACTCGATAATGAGCTGGGAGACGAGGTGTGTCACAGGGCACATGGTGCCACAGGTTCCGCGACGATGGACACGAGCGTCCATCCACTGAGCCGCCCGCCGTCCGGCGGCGTCCGAGCGAGGAGTGACGATGAGCGAACCGACACCCGGCGGGTACGACCCGCAGAACCCCCCGACGCGCCGCTACGGGCAGCCACCCGTCCCCGGCCAGGCCCCGCCGCCCGCGGTGCCGCCGTCCGCGGCGCGCGGCGACTTCCCACCGCCGGGCACGCCGGTGAACCCCGCGGACCCGCGCCTCGGCGTCGAGGCGGGCCGCTTCTGGGCCGGGGCGGCGGCGACGGCGCTCGTCGCGGCGCTCATCGGGCTGCTCGGGGTGATCATCTTCGAGCGGATCTTCGACATCACGCTCGTGCCGCCGCCCGACCTCTTCGGCACGGGGTCGCGCCAGGCGGCCTGGGCGATCGACGGCGCGATCCTCGCGCTGCTCGCCGCGGGCGTGCTGCACCTGCTCATCCTCAGCACGCCGCGGCCGCGCGCGTTCTTCGGCTGGATCATGGCGCTCGTCGTGGTCGTGATCGCCGTGCTGCCGTTCGCGTGGTCGAGCGACACGACGGCGGCCGCCCTCTCCGGCCTCATCAACCTGCTCATCGGCGTCGCCGTGTGGTCGCTGCTCGCGGGCGTCGCGGGACGGACCATCGTCGCGAGGCCGCGCACCGTCTGACGCCCGGCCCGCACGACGACGGGCGCCACCCGTGCGAGGGTGGCGCCCGTCGTCGTGCGGTGCGGGTCGCGCTCAGGCGAGACGGCGCATCCAGCCGTGGCGGTCGGCCGCGCGGCCCGTCTGGATGTCGGTGAGCTCCGAGCGGATCGTCATCGTCAGCGACCCCGCCTCGCCGCCGCCGATCGTGAGGTCGAAGTCGGAGCCGGCGAGGCGCCCGATGGGCGTGATGACCGCGGCGGTGCCGCACGCGAACACCTCGGTCACCGAGCCGTCGCGGATGCCGGCCAGCACCTCGGCGAGCGGGATGCGGCGCTCGACCACGTCGTGTCCGCGGTCGGTGAGCAGCCGGATGATCGACGAGCGCGTGACGCCCTCGAGGATCGACCCGCTGAGCTCGGGCGTCTCGACCGAGCCGTCCGCCTTGACGACGAACACGTTCATGCCGCCGAGCTCCTCGAGGTACGTGCGCGTCGCGGAGTCCAGGAAGCAGACCTGCTCGCACCCGTGCTGCTGCGCGACGACCTGCGGGAGCAGCGACGACGCGTAGTTCCCGCCGCACTTGGCGTCACCGGTGCCCCCGGCGCCCGCGCGGCTGAACTCGCGGTCGACCCAGATCGACACGGGCTTCACGCCGCCCGAGAAGTACGGCCCGACGGGCGAGGCGATCACGAGGTACTCGGCCTCGAGCGACGGCCGCACGCCGAGGAACGCCTCCGACGCGTACATGAACGGGCGCAGGTACAGGCTCGCCTCGTCGCCCGTGGGGACCCAGTCCACGTCGGTGCGCACGAGCGCGGTGATCGAGCCGAGGAAGTCGTCGACCGACAGCGCGGGCAGCGCGAGGCGGTGCGCCGAGCGGGCGAAGCGCGCGGCGTTCGCCTCGGGGCGGAACGTCCACACCGACCCGTCGGCGTGCCGGTAGGCCTTCATGCCCTCGAAGATCTCCTGCGCGTAGTGCAGGACCGCGGTCGCCGGGTCGAGCAGCAGGGGGCCGTACTTCTCGATGCGGCGGTCGACCCACCCGTCGGTCGAGTTCCAGCTGATCCTCGCCATGTGGTCCGTGAAGACCGTCCCGAACTTCGGTGCCGCGATCGCGGCCTCGCGCTCGGCGGGCGGCGTCGGCGAGTCCGTGGGGCGGACGTCGAAGAGGGCGACGAGGTCGTCCTCCGAGGACGACGGCTGGTGCTGCGCTGCGAGGGTGCTCATCATGAGGCCTTTCACCTGGCGACCCGGGTGGTCTCCGCCTAGTTTTCCACGACCGTACGGCTCGTGCGGCCGTCCGCGCGAGGGGACGACGACGGCAGGAACGTCACCGGGTCAGAACGGGAGGGATCCGGTCCTGGGGCGATGACGACCGAGGTGCGGGGACTGCGGGCGAACCGGTGCCAGGGCCCTGGACGGACCCGGACGGCGTGTCAGCCGGCGACGCGAGCGGCGAGCTCGCGGCCCACCTCGGCCGTCGAGCGTACTCGGCTCCCCCGCTCGGCGAGGTCGGCCGCGACGGCCGCCTCGACGCGCTTCGCCTCGTCGCCGAGGCCCAGGTGGTCGAGGAGCAGCGCGACCGAGAGGACGGTCGCCGTGGGGTCGGCCTTGCCCTGGCCCGCGATGTCCGGCGCCGAGCCGTGCACCGGCTCGAACATCGACGGCGCGGTGCGGTCCGGGTTGATGTTCGCCGACGCCGCGAGGCCGATGCCGCCGGTGATCGCGGCGGCCTGGTCGGTGAGGATGTCACCGAACAGGTTGTCGGTCACGATGACGTCGAACCGCGACGGCTTCGTCGTGAGGAAGATCGTCGCCGCGTCCACGTGCAGGTAGTCCGTGGTGACGTCGGGGAACTCGGCGTTGACGGCCTCGACCGTGCGTCGCCACAGGTGCCCGGCGTGGACGAGCACGTTGTGCTTGTGCACGAGCGTGAGGTGCTTGCGCGGGCGCGCCTGTGCCCGGGCGAACGCGTCGCGGACGACGCGCTCGACGCCGAAGGCCGTGTTCACGGAGACCTCGGTCGCGATCTCGTGCGGCGTGCCGGTGCGCAGCGCGCCGCCGTTGCCGACGTACGGGCCCTCGGTGCCCTCGCGCACCACGACGAAGTCGATCTCGCCCGGGTCGGCGAGCGGCGACGTCACGCCCGGGTACAGCTTGCCCGGGCGCAGGTTGACGTAGTGGTCCAGCGCGAAGCGCAGCTTGAGCAGCAGACCGCGCTCGAGCACCCCGGACGGGACGCTCGGGTCACCGATCGCGCCGAGGAGGATCGCGTCGTGGCCGCGGATCGCGTCGAGGTCCGCGTCGGTGAGCGTCTCCCCCGTCGCGTGCCAGCGCCGCGCACCCAGGTCGAACGGCGTCGTGGAGACCTTCACGTCCGAGCCGGCCACCGCCGCCTCAAGCACGGCGAGACCCTGCTCGACGACCTCGGTACCGATACCGTCGCCGGCCACGACTGCCAGATCAATGGTGCGCGTCATGCCGGCGAGCCTACGCCCTCAACCACTCCTCGGGACGGCAGTCTCACGTCTCGGACTCGCTCGACGGCGCGCGGCCAACTCGCCAGCGCGGCACCTCTCAACCGAGCGGGAGCTTCGTCGTGCAGTCGATCTTCGTGTACGGACGCCCCTTCTCGTCGACGGACGTGCCACCCTTCCCGTACGCCCGGCATCCCGTGTAGCCGTCGTAGCCGCCCACGGCCGGAGGGGCCTCCGACCGCTCCGGCGCGCTCCCGCCACCGGACGACCCGGAGCCACCCGACGACCCGGTGCCACCGGATTCCCGGGTGCGCACCGCGGCACGGCGTTGCTCCTCGACTCGGCGCGCCTCCTCGGCACGGGCCGCCTCGGCAGCCTCGGCGAGACGCGCCGCCTCACGCTCGGCAGCCACCCTCTGCTCCTCCGCCACGCGTGCGGCTTCCGCCGCAGCGAGCCGCTCCTCCTCGGCCGCGCGAGCCGACCGCTGCCGGTCCTGCGCTCCCTGGACGGACGCTTCGCTGCGGTCCACGCGTCCTGCGAGCGAACGAACGGTCGAGCGCGGCAGGCGGGCGACGAACCCGTCGCCGTCCGAGAGCGCCGCGTCGAGCGCCGCACCTGCCACGGCGAGCGCCGCGAGCGTCTCGCCGTAGGCGTCCAGCTCGGCGAGGGTGGCGCCGGAGCCGGGAGCCTGCGAGACGGTCCGCCCGACCTGGCCCTCGTACTCCGCGACCCGCGCGACCGGCGTGCACGGGACGTCCGGGGAGTACATCCCCGCTCCTGCGGCCTCCGCCTCGGCACGTGCCTTCTCGACCTCGTCGTAGTACCGGTCGTTGCCGTCGACCACGAGGGTCGTCGCCAGGCCCGCACGCGCGATCTCGGCGTTGACGAACGCCTCGTCGTGGAAGACCGCAGCGAGGTCTCGACCGTAGCGGTCGGTGCGGACCTCGTCGTAGGCCAACGTCACCGCGGTGCCTTCGGGGAGCAGGGTGGCGAGAAACTCCGTCGCCTCGGGGCCCAGGCACTCCACGGCCGCGTCGGGGTCCACCGACTCCGGCGTGTCGATGTTGAGCAGCCGGACCCGACGTTCGTCGCCCTCGACGACGACGTCGATGGTGTCGCCGTCCACCACGCGCTTCACGGTCGCGGTGGTGGGGTCCTCGCAGGCGGAGGCGAGGAGGGCGACGACGATCGCGAGCACAGAGAGAGTCGTGGCAGAGCGGACGCGACGCGCGCGCCCTGGGAGGTCATGCGCGAGCACCGCGACGTCCTTCACGATGGGGCCGGTGACGGCGGGGTCAGGGCTGCCCATGGTCCCACGGTGAAGGCCCGCGGCAAACTGCCCGACTTGCGCGGGATACCCCCGGCAGGCACTATTAGGAAACTTTCCTAAAATCCGTCCGAAGGATCGCCATGACCGCGCCCACCTCGTCGAGGATCCCCGGGACCCCCGGCCTGCTCCGCACGATCAACGACCGCGCGGCACTGGAGCTCCTGCTCGACTCCGGCCCTCTCACGCGCTCGCAGATCGGCGACCGCACGGGCGTCTCGCGGCCGACCGCCTCGCAGATCGTCGCACGGCTCGAGCAGAGCGGCCTCATCGAGCCGACCGGGTCCGTCCAGGGGGCGCGCGGGCCCCAGGCCACCCAGTACGCCGTACGCACGGACGTGCTCGTCGGGCTCGCTCTCGACGTCGTGCCCGACGGCGTCCGCGCGAGCGTCGTGGACGCGCTCGGGCGCACTCTCGGCGAGACGACCGTCGCCTCGGGCCCCGACCGCTCGGCGGCCGCCGACGTCCGCACCGCGCGCGACGAGGCGTGCGCGGCCGCCGGCATCCCGGTCTCGCGCGTCGCGGCCGCCGTCGTCGGCGTCCAGGCGGCCGTCGCGCCCCGCACGGGCGACATCGCGCTCGTCGGCGAGCTCCCCGGCTGGCCGCGCCAGAACCTGCGCGGCCACCTCGAGGACGTCCTGGGCGTCGGCGTCCGCGTCGAGAACGACGTCAACCTCGCAGCGATCGCCGAGCGCGACGCCGGGCGCGACGAGCAGAGCTTCGCGCTCCTGTGGCTCGGCGAGGGCATCGGTCTCGGCGCGTGGCTCGACGGCCGGCTCCACCACGGCACCGCGGGCGGCGCCGGCGAGATCGGCTACCTGCCCGTGCCCGCCACCGGCGTCGACGACTCCGTCAACGTCCAGGACCTCGTCGGCGGGCTGCGCCTCGTCGAGCTCTGCGCACGCACGGGGGTGCCCGGCGTGACCGAGGAGACCCCCTACGCCGCGGCGGTCGACGCGATCCGCGAGCACGCGGGCTCCCCCGCCGTCCACGACCTCGTCGAGGACCTCGCACGGCGCGTCGCGATCGTGCTCCAGCCGGTCGTCTCCATCCTCGAGCCCGACGCCGTCGTGCTCGGCGGACCGACGGGCGTCGCGTGCGGCGCGGCGCTCGCCGAGACCACGGTCGCCGCGCTGCACGCCACCGACCAGCGTGCAGGGACGGTCGTCGCGAGCGCCGTCCCCGAGCTCGCCGTCCTGCGCGGCGCCCGGTCCGTCGTCGCGCAGGACGTGCGCACCCTCCTGCTCGCCGCGGCAGGACGACCGGACCACCCGGTCGTCGCGCCCCCGGTCCCGGGGTAGACCTCTTCACCTGCCCCGCGAGCGGTGGCCCGCCGACCGTGGCACGGCGGGCCACCGCTCACCCCGCTCAGCGCGGGTAGCGCAGCTCGAACCGCTCGCACACGAGCGGCATGTCGGGCGAGAACTCGCGCTCGAGAACGCGCCGGAAGTACGTCTCGTGGCCCGCGCGCCACGCCTCGAGCGAGCGGTCGTCCTCCCCCTCGGCGCGCGCGAACTCCGCGTCGACCTCGTCGAACGGGACGATCTCCACCGACGTCGTGCGGATCAGCGCCCGGGGGTGACCCTGGCCGTCGAGCAGGATGGAGAGCTCGCCGACGCGCGGGACCTGCTCCCCCGAGTCCTCGTACTCCCACAGGGCCGACGACGTCGCGGTCTTCTCGCCCGTGAGCACCGCCTCCAGCAGGTCGTCCGCCAGGGCCGGGTTGTCCCCGAACGACCACGCCGGCGGCGGCACCGTCTCGGCCACCGTCGTCCCGGTGACGACGCCGACGCGCGCCATCCCGGCGCTCGGCCGGGCCAGCTCCCAGAACGCCAGGATCTCTGCCCCACGCTCGTCCACAGCCGTCACGTCCTCGGCCACCGGCTCCCCCTCGTCCGCTTCACGGGTCATGACCCTATCGTCGCGCACCCGAGGGCGATCTGCCCGGTCTCTCGCCATTCGTCCCCGTCGTGTCGCGGACGCGAGAGCCCGCACGGTCACCCCGCGTCGCGCGCCACCGCCGCGACGACGTCCCGCACCGGGCGCAGCACCACGCCCAGGCCCGCGACCTGCGCGAGGCCCTCCTCGGTCGTCCCCGACACCGCGTCCGGCACGACGACGACCCGCAGGTCTCGCTCGCTCGCGTCGGTGACCGTGGCGCGCGGGCAGTTCGGGAAGTTGCACCCCGCCACGACCACCGTGTCGACGCCCCGCTCGCGCAGGAGCTCCTCGAGCGGGGTGCGGTAGAACGCGCTCCATCGCGGCTTCCACAGGGCCACCTCGTCCGGCCCCAGCTCCTGGGCACGCCCGGCGAGCAGCGTGGGCGGGTCCAGCGGAGGCGCACCCGGCGGCACGAGCTCGGGGAGGATCCCGGAGCCCGGCGTCCCGGGCCGCACCACGGGCGCCCCGGCCGCGACCGCAGCGCGCCGCACCCGGTCCACGTCGTCGCCGTCGTACAGCCGCACCACGTGGACCACGAGGCGTCCGGCGCGCCGGTACGCCTCGACGAGCGAGACGAGACCCGGCACGACCGCCCGCGTGCCGGCGACCGGCGTGCTGCCGCCCTCCGCGAAGTCGACCTGCGTGTCGATCACCAGCAGGGCCGACGTCCCCCAGTGCGGCGCCAGGAACGGGTCCACCCCTTCGTCCCGCGTCGCAGCCGCCGTCGTCGTCATCGCTCTCCTCCGTCGGGTCCAGATGGTGCCGTCGCCCGTCGCCGGCCCCACGCCGGGCGGCGGCCCGACAGCACGAGGAGGGGGCGGCGGCGTGCGCGATCGTGGCAGCCCCGGCGGGAGGCCGAGGATCGAGGCCGGATGGTCGATCGCGCGCGCCGCCGCCCCCTCCTCGAGACGAGCGACGACAGTCAGGTCAGCGTGCGGCGCTTCCCTCGGTACTCACGGTCGGGCAGACACCTCCCGCCGACTACGGCAAGGGCTCCTTCGTCGCCCTGCCTGCGTCAGCGTGCGGCGCTGCCCTCGGTACTCACGGTCGGGCAGACACCTCCCGCCGACTACGGCAAGGGCTCCTTCGTCGCCCTGCCTGCGTCAGCGTGCGGCGCTGCCCTCGGTGTAGTCGGCGTCCTGCTGCTTCCACGCGAACAGCGAGCGCAGCTCCTTGCCGACCTTCTCGATCGGGTGCTGCGCGGCCTTCTCGCGGAGCGCGGTGAACTCCGGCGCGCCGGCGTCCTGGTCGTCGATGAAGCGCTTGGCGAACGCGCCGGACTGGATGTCCGCGAGGACGCCCTGCATGTTCTCCTTGACGTGCGCGTCGATCACGCGCGGGCCCGAGACGTAGTCGCCGTACTCCGCGGTGTCGGAGACGGACCAGCGCTGCTTGGCGATGCCGCCCTCCCACATGAGGTCGACGATGAGCTTGAGCTCGTGCAGCACCTCGAAGTACGCGATCTCCGGCTGGTAGCCGGCCTCGGTGAGGGTCTCGAAGCCGTACTGGACGAGCTGCGACACGCCACCGCACAGGACGGCCTGCTCGCCGAAGAGGTCGGTCTCGGTCTCCTCGGTGAACGTCGTCCTGATGACGCCGGCGCGCGTGCCGCCGATCGCCTTCGCGTACGACAGCGCGACGTCCCAGGCCTGGCCCGACGCGTCCTTCTCGACGGCGATGATGTCCGGGATGCCGCGGCCCGCGACGAACTCGCGGCGCACGGTGTGGCCCGGCGCCTTCGGGGCGACGAGGATGACGTCGACGCCCTCGGGGGCCTCGATGTAGCCGAAGCGGATGTTGAAGCCGTGCGCGAACGCGAGCGTCTTGCCCGTGGCGAGGTTCGGCTTGATCTCGTCGTTGTAGATCGAGCGCTGGTGCTGGTCCGGCGCGAGGATCATGATCAGGTCGGCCCACGCGGCGGCGTCCGCCACGGACTTCACCTCGAAGCCCTCGTCCTGGGCCTTCGCGACGGACTTCGAGCCCTCGCGCAGGGCGACGACGACCTCGACGCCGGAGTCGCGCAGGTTCTGGGCGTGCGCGTGGCCCTGGCTCCCGTAGCCGACGATCGCGACCTTCTTGCTCTGGATGATGGACAGGTCGGCGTCGTCGTCGTAGAACAGCTCAGCCACGATGGATCTCCTCGGTTCTTCGGTGGGGGTGCGGTGTCTGCGGGGTGGGACGTGCCCGGTGCGCACCGACGCCCCGTGGGGTCTCGGTGCGAGGGTAGGCGATGGTCAGGCCGAGCGGACCACGCGTTCCAGCGCGCGGTCGGTGATGGAGCGGGCCCCGCGCCCGACGGCGACGGTCCCCGACTTCACGATCTCGCGCACGCCGTAGGGCTCGAGGGCCCCGAGCAGCGCGTTGAGCTTGTCGGCGGTGCCGGTCGCCTCGACGGTCACGGCGTCGGGCACGACGTCGACGACCTTCGCGCGGAAGAGGTTGACGACCTCCAGCACGCCCGTGCGGTTCGCGCCGTCGGCGCGGACCTTGACGAGCAGGAGCTCGCGCTGCACGGACGCAGCCGCGTCGAGCTCGACGATCTTGATGACGTTGACCAGCTTGTTGAGCTGCTTGGTCACCTGCTCGAGCGGGCGCTCCTCGACGTCGACGACGACGGTGATGCGCGAGATCTCCTCGTGCTCCGTGGGGCCCACGGCGAGGGAGTGGATGTTGAAGGCGCGCCGGGCGAACAGGCCGGCGACGCGCGTGAGCACGCCGGGCTTGTTCTCGACGAGCACCGAGAGGGTGTGGCGGGACATGGCGGGTCAGTCCTCCCGTGACAGGGGTCGGATCGAGGCTGCGTGGCGCACCGCGCTCAGTCCTCTCGGTCCCACGCGGGCGAGATGCCCCGCGCGTACTGGATGTCGTCGTTGCTGACGCCGGCGGCGACCATGGGCCACACCATCGCGTCGCGCGAGACGTTGAAGTCGACGACGACGGGGCGGTCGTCGATCTCCATGGCGCGCTTGATCGCGGCGTCCACCTCGCCCATCGACTCGACGCGGATGCCCTCGCACCCGTACGCGTCGGCGAGCTTGACGAAGTCGGGCACGCGCGCCGTCCCGTGGCCGGTGTGGAGGTCGGTGTTGGAGTAGCGCTGGTCGTAGAACAGCGTCTGCCACTGCCGGACCATGCCGAGCGAGCTGTTGTTGATGAGCGCGACCTTGATCGGGATCTCGTTGATCGTGCAGGTGGCGAGCTCCTGGTTGGTCATCTGGAAGCAGCCGTCGCCGTCGATCGCCCACACGGTGGCGTCGGGGCGGCCGACCTTCGCGCCCATGGCCGCCGGGACGGAGAAGCCCATCGTGCCGAGGCCGCCCGAGTTGAGCCACGTCCGGGGGTGCTCGTAGCGGATGAACTGCGCAGCCCACATCTGGTGCTGCCCGACGCCCGCGACGTAGATCGACTCGGGTCCGGAGAGCTCGCCCAGGCGCGAGATGACGTACTGGGGCGCGAGGTGGCCGTCCTCCGGCTCGGAGTAGCCGAGCGGGTACGTCTCGCGCCAGTCGTCGATCTGGCGCCACCACGCCTCGACGTCCGGCTTGCCCTTCGCCTCGTGCTCGCGCTCGAGCTCGGGCAGCAGGTCGGAGATGACCTCCTTGAGGTCGCCCACGATCGGCACGTCCACGTCGCGGTTCTTGCCGATCTCCGCGGGGTCGATGTCCGCGTGGACCACCTGCGCGTGCGGCGCGAAGCTCGACAGCGCGCCCGTGACGCGGTCGTCGAAGCGCGCGCCGAGGGACACGACGAGGTCGGCCTTCTGCAGGGCCGCGACGGCGGGGACCGTGCCGTGCATGCCCGGCATGCCCAGGTTCTGCGGGTGCGTGTCGGGCACCGCGCCGCGCGCCATGAGCGTCGTGACGACGGGCGCGCCCGACAGGTCGACGAGGCGGCGCAGCTCGGCGGACGCGTCGGCGCGGATCACGCCGCCGCCCGCGTACAGCACCGGCCGGCGCGCCGACGCGAGGAGGCGCGCGGCCTCCTTGATCTGCTTGCTGTGCGGCTTCGTCACCGGGTGGTAGCCCGGGAGCTGCACGTCCTGCGGCCACGAGAACGTCGTGCGGGACTGCATCGCCGACTTCGCGATGTCCACGAGCACGGGGCCCGGGCGGCCGGTCGAGGCGATGTGGAACGCCTCGGCGATGGTGCGCGGGATCTCGTCGGGGTCGGTGACGAGGAAGTTGTGCTTGGTGATCGGCAGCGTGATGCCGACGATGTCCGCCTCCTGGAAGGCGTCGGTGCCGATCGCGGACGCCCCGACCTGGCCGGTGATCGCGACGAGCGGGATCGAGTCCATGTTCGCGTCGGCGATCGGGGTGACGAGGTTGGTCGCCCCGGGGCCGGAGGTCGCCATCGTGACGCCGACCTTGCCCGTCGCGTGCGCGTACCCCTGCGCGGCGTGGCCGCCGCCCTGCTCGTGCCGCACGAGGATGTGGCGCAGACGCTGGGAGTCCATGAGCGGGTCGTACGTGGGGAGGATCGCACCGCCCGGGATGCCGAAGACGACCTCGGCGCCGACCTCCTCGAGCGAGCGGACGATCGACTGCGCGCCGGTCATCTCCTCGCCCTGCGAGGCGCCGGCGGACGCGCCGGACGGACGCGCCGTCGCGGCGCGCCGGGCGTCGCCGCGCGGGGCGACGGACGCGGGCGTCGGGGCGGGCTTCGGCGCCGCGGGTGCGGGCGCCGCGGCGCCCGGTCGCGGAGGTGCCGGGGTGGGTCCCTGGGCCATGGTGTCTCCTGCGTGTCGTGGCCTCGGCCCGGCGGGCGCCCCGTGGGGGCGCGCCGCCGGGAGCCGGAGCCGACCGTGGTGGTGCGGTCGTGCTGGTCGCGGGGTGCGGTGCCGGTCCTCGCGGGTCTCGCGGGGTGCGGCGCTGCGGTGGCCGGGGTGGGGCCGTCCGCGGTCGGTGTGGGGTTGTGGTGGCAACAAAAAACCCCTCGAACCCGGGATGTCGGGCTGGACGAGGGGTGAGCGCGCTGACGAAGCCTGGTGGCGTGGCCTCAGCCGGCGCGCTCAGGAAGTACTACGAGAAGGATCGTCTGCACGGCATGGGACTGTACGCCCATGTTTCGGGGATGTCACGTATCGAGGCGCCCGTCTCACGCACTGGGACGCGCAGCGAGGTCGCGCACGCGGCGCAGCACCAGGCCCTCCCACGCGGCGAGGTCCGCGACGGCGCCCGACCGGCCGTCGTCGTGCCGCTCGGGGTGGGTCGTGAGCAGGACGGACGCGTCGCGCCACCCCGCGAGCACGTCGGCGGGGACCTCCTGCGGTGTGCCGCCGACGTTGACGACGACGAGCAGCTCGTCGCGCGTGACGGTCCCGTCCGCGCGGGGCACGTCGAGCGCGCGCGTGAACGCGTAGATCGCGTCGTGCTCCGGCAGGAGCATGCGGAAGTCGCCGAGCGCGACGACCGGCTCGTCGTGCCGCAGCGCCACGAGTCGGCGGTAGAAGTGCAGCACGGAGCCGCCGTCCGCCCAGGCGGCCTCGGCGTTGATCGTCGCGTGGTTCGGGTTGACCTCGAGCCACGGGGTGCCCGTGGTGAACCCGGCGTTCGCGGTCGCGTCCCACTGCACGGGCGTGCGCGCGTGGTCGCGGCTCGCGTGCGCGAGGACCGCGAGCATCTCGCCGTCGGTCCGCAGGCGCGGCCCGCCCGTGCGCCCCGTGAGCTCGCGGAAGTACCCGAGCGACTCGACGTCCTGGTACTGGTCGATCCGCGTGAACGGGGCGTTCGTCATGCCGAGCTCCTCCCCCTGGTACACGTAGGGGGTACCGCGGTGCAGGTGCAGCAGGAGCGCGAGCGCCTTCGCGGACGCGACGCGGTGCGCGGGCGAGTCGTCGCCGAAGCGCGAGACGACGCGCGGCTGGTCGTGGTTGTCCCAGTACAGGGCGTTCCAGCCGCGCTCGGCGAGCCCGGCCTGCCAGCGGCCGAGCGTCGCCTTGAGGTCTGAGAGCCACCACCGGACCGGGTCGTAGCGCGTCGCGCCGTGGTCGATGCCCATGTGCTCGAACTGGAACACCATGTCGACCTCGCGGCGCTCCGGGTCCGTGTAGCGCACGCCGTGCTCGACCGTGACGCCGGGCGTCTCCCCCACGGTGAGGATCTCGCGTCCCTGCGCGAGGTAGGGGGCGAACACCTCGCGGTGCATCTCGGCGAGGAACTCGTGCACGCGCGGGCCGTCGGTGTAGTGCGGGCTCCCGTCACCGTACGTGCCCCAGTGCACCTCGCCGTCGGGCAGCGAGCCGTCGGGCGCGACGTCCTTGGAGATCAGGTTGATCACGTCCATGCGGAACCCGTCGACGCCGCGGTCGAGCCACCGCCGCATCATGGCGTGGACGGCCCGGCGGACCTCCGGGTTCTCCCAGTTGAGGTCGGGCTGCTTGGTGTCGAACAGGTGGAGGTAGTACTCCCCCGACGCCGGGTCGAACCGCCACGCGCTGCCGCCGAAGAACGAGCGCCAGTTGGTGGGCTCGGCCCCTGGGGCCCCGGGCTCCATCCCGGGACGCGCCGGGCGCCACCAGTACCAGTCGCGCCGCGGGCTCTCGGGCGACGACCGCGACTGGACGAACCACGGGTGCTCGTCGCTCGTGTGGTTGACGACGAGGTCCATGACGAGCTTCATCCCGCGTGCGTGCAGGCCCTCGATCAGGGCGTCGAGGTCCGCGAGCGACCCGAACAGCGGGTCGACGTTCTCGTAGTCGCTGATGTCGTACCCGTTGTCCGCCTGCGGCGACCGGTACACCGGGGACAGCCACACGACGTCGACGCCGAGCCGCTCGAGGTGGTCGAGCCGGCGCGTGATGCCGGGGAGGTCGCCGACGCCGTCGCCGTCGGTGTCCTGGAACGACCGCGGGTACACCTGGTAGACGACGGCCCGCGTCCACCAGGGCGCGGCGCCCGGTGTCCCGGCACCGGGCCACCCGCCGCGCGGTGCGTCGTCGGTCCTGGCCGCCTGCGTCATCGCCCGTCCTCTCGCGTGGTGCCTGCTCCCACCCTGCCCGACGGCGCCCGGCGACGCGCGCCCACGTGCGCCGTCACGTCCACGCGACGGCGTCGAGGAACGGGCCGAGCACCGCCGCGGTGTCCGCCAGGTCCTCGCCGTCGAGCTGGGCGAGGACCATGGCCGAGCGCTCGCCGCCGGCCACTCCGACGAGCACCTTGCGCGGTGCCCCCGGCGTGGCGAACGAGCAGTCGACGACGGGGCGCGGCGCCCCGAAGGTCGTGTCGTCGTGGAGCCGCTCGCAGACGCCGCCCTGCCGGGCGATGCCGACGGCCACGGAGAGCATCGTGTCCTCGGAACCGACCTCGGCGTCGCCCGCCCAGACGATGAGCTGCTGCTCGTCGTCGTCCGCCGCGGTCGCCGCGAAGACGACGCCGTCGGGCAGCTCGTCCCCGACCGGCTCCCACCCGTCCGGCACCACGAGGCTCAGTCCGCCGTCGACCGTCACCCGCTCCTCCGGCCCGGGTGACGGGCTCGACGCGTCGCTCACCGCGACGCGCGGGAGCCCGCACCCCGCGAGGGTCAGGGCGGCGAGCAGGACGACAGGGCCACGGAGGAAACGGTGCATTCCGCCAGTCAAGCAGCCGGGAGACCCCGTCCCGCCGTCGTCCACAGGCCCGGTTCGGGGGCGTCCGCCGTCGCGCGCACGCTCACCACGAGCCGGCTCCCGCGAACGACGTCGGGGCCGGCTCGACGCCCAGCACGTCGCGCAGGACGGCGAGGTCGTAGGTGCGCTCGAGCGCGAGGTGGCTGAGCGCGTACCGCGTCAGACGCGGCGGCTCCGGGCGGCGCAGGCGGCGCGCGACGGTCTCGACCACGCCCGCGAGCGCCCACGCCGGACGGACGGGTACGGCGACGACCCGGACGTCGGTGCCGCGGCGGCGCAGCGCGTCGACGAGCGCGTCGCGCAGCACGACCGGCTCGGCGTCGGCGACGTTCGCGACGAGGATCCCGCGGGTCGCTCCTGCTCCCCCGTGCCCCGCACGCGCCGTCGCGTCCGGGAGCGCGACGGCGGCGCGCACCGCCCCGACGAGCGTGTCCACGTGCGTGAGCGACTGGAGCACGCGACCGCCGCCGGGCAGGACGAGGCGGCCCCGTCGCACGGCGCTCTCGACGCGCGGCAGAAGCGTGGTGTCCCCCGGCCCGTACACGGCGTGCGGTCGCAGCACGACGACGGCGCCGCGGTCGGGGTGGCGTGCGGCGTCGCGGGCGAGCGCACGCTCCGCCTCCGCCTTCGTGGCGCCGTAGGCGTCGAGGTACCGGCCGACCGGCGCCTCCTGCTCGCGCGCCCGCACGCTCGGCCGGTACGGGTCGTACACGCTGCCCGAGGACACGTGCACGAACCGTGCGCCCGGGAAGGTCGCGCGCACGGCGAGCGTCCCGTCGACGTTGGTGGCGCGCGCGACGTCGAGCGCGCACCAGTCGGAGACGGCGGCACCCGCGTGCACGACGGCGTCCGCCGCGGGCGGGTCGGCGAGCGGCCCCGCCGTGAGGTCCCACGCGAGGTGGCGGGCGCCGTCGACCCGGGCGTCGCGTCGCGACGTCGTCCACACGTCGTGGCCGTCCGCGACGAGCCCGCGCGCGACCGCGCCGCCGACGAACCCCGACGCGCCGGTGACGACGACCCTCACGCGGACGCGCCCTCGGCGGAGCGCGCCGCGACCGCCGTCGCGGGGACGAACGGTGCGGCGGCGCGCGCGAGCGCCGCCCGGTCGGGCTTGCGGGAGCGCCCGGCGAGCGGGACGCGGTCGGCGACGAGCACGACGTCGGGCAGCGCGTCGTGGTCGAGCACGTCCGGCAGCGCGGCGCGCACGCGGGCGACGAGCGGGTGGTCGGGGTCGAGTCTGACCGCCGTGCCGTCGTCGGCCCGCGGACCGCGCGCCGCCGCGTCGTCGCGCCCCGGGGCGTCCGCCGCCGCGGTGAGGACCAGCGCCACGCGCTCGTCGCCGTCCACCTGGGGCACGCCGACGAGCAGGGCCTCGGCCACGCCGTCGAGCGCGGCGACACGCGGTTCGAAGAGGCCGGGGTAGATGTTCGTCGTGCCGCGGATGATCATGTCGCGCGTGCGTCCCACGAGCACGACCCGGCCGCGGCCGTCGAGGCGCGCGAGGTCGCCGGTGCGGTGCTCCGCGGCGCGCGGGCCCGCGCCGCGGGCGGGGGCGTCGAGGTCGTGCAGGTAGCCGGCCATGAGCGACGGGCCGGACAGCACGAGCTCGCCGACGACGGCACCGTCGTCGGCGGGGTCCGCGTCCTCCACGGGGTCGAGCCGCGCGACCGTGCCGGGCACCGGGACGCCGACGAGGTCGCCGTCGCCCGCGTGCGCGAGCTTCTCCTGCGCCTCGACCACCGCGACGGGCAGGATCTCCGTCATCCCGTACACCGCGACCCACCGCGTACCGGGCAGCACGCGCGTGGCGCGCTCCAGGAGCGCCCGCGTCACGGGCGCACCCCCGACGAGCGCGACGCGCGGGCCGCGCGCGGGCACGACGCCGCCCTCGACCGCGTCGAGCAGCGCGGTGACGTCCGCCGGGACGAGGTAGGTCCCGGCGGCACCGTCGAGCTGACGCGCGAACGTCGTGACGTCGCGGCTCGGCGGGTCGGCGGGCACGGACCACGTGGCGCCCGCGAGCAGCGCCGGGACGCCGAGCAGCATCTGGTCGGTGTGCACGACGTCGCCCGGCGCGAGCGCGAACACGTCGCGCAGCAGGTCGCACCCGGCGAGCAGCGACCCGGCTGTGTGCACGACGGCCTTGGGCTGCGCCGTCGTGCCGGACGTGAAGACGGTGAGCGCCTCACGTCCCGGGTCGAGCGCGGGGAGCGCGTCGCGGTCGACGCGACCCGCGGCGAGGCGGCGCGCCGCGCGCGAGCCGCGCGGGACGCCGGGCAGCCAGGGCCCGGCGTGCACGTGGCGCAGCGGCAGGCTCGCGTAGTCCGGCAGGAGCAGCCCGCGCGACCGGGCCAGACGGCGCAGCGGACCGCGCGAGACGGCGTACAGGAGCGACTCGGTCGTCGCGAGCGACGGCCCCGCGGCGCCCACGCGGGCCGTGAAGAGCTCGGGCGTCGAACCCGGGTCCACGAACACGACCGTGCCGCCGGCACGCACGACGCCGAACGCGAGCACGACGCCAGCGGGCCGGGGCCGTACGGAGAACAGCGCACGGTCGCCCGGGGCGAGGCCGTCGGCCGCGAGCGCCGTCGCGGTCGCCTCGACGCGCCGCGCGAGGTCGGCGTACGTCGTCTCCTCGCGCACGCGGGCCCCGCGCCGCCCGGGGCGGGTCCAGCGCCGCAGCGCGACGGCGTCCGCGGACGCGTGGCCGGGCGCGCCCCGCGCGAGGATCGGGGCGAGCAGGTGGCGGATCGCGTCGTCGGGCGTGGTCACGCCGCCTCCCGCGCGGTCGGCCGCCGCGTGGCGTCCGCGCCGCCGACCGTGGCACGGACGACGAGCGAGCGGTACGCGGGGATGAGCACGCCGCGCGCGACGGCGCGCTCCACGACCTCGAGGCCACGCCCCACCTCGGCGACGGGCTGCAGCGCGTCGAGGACGGCGTCGACCTGCGCCATGGCGAGGGGCATGCCGAGGCAGAAGTGCGGGCCGGCGCCGAACCAGAGGTGGCGGACGGCCGGGTCGACGGGTGCGTCGGGGTCGAACGGCCCGGCGTCCTTGCAGCACGAGACCGTGGCGATCACGACCCGGTCCCCCGCGCGCACGCGGACCTCGCCCACGGTGGCGTCGGTGCGCACCGAGCGCAGCATCGCGGGCGTCGGGGCGGTGACGCGCAGCGCCTCCTCGACGACCCGGCCACGCAGCGCGGCGTCGTCGGCTCCCCCGCCCGCGAGGAGCGCGGGGAGCCAGCCCGTGTCCGCCGTGAGCGCGACGAGTCGCGGCACGAAGGACTGGATCGTCTCGGTGCCGGTGAGGACGAACGCGCCGACGGCACCCAGCGCCTCGTCCTCCGAGAGTCCGAGCTCGCGCATGCGCCCCGGAACGGTCGAGGGGTCGCCGTCGCGGTAGGCGTCGCGGGCGGGCGCCGACAGGCGCGCGAGGACGGCGCGCGCGTGCCGCACCTGCCCGGGCGTGAGGCTGCGCCGGTGCAGGCGCACGAGGCCGACGACGGACTGCGCGGCCGTCATCGCATCGCGCACCGCGGCGTCGGTCGGCGGCAGGCCCGTCATGGCGCAGATGACCGTGCCCGCCATGGCCGCGGTCTCCACGACGAGGTCCACGCGCTCGCCCGCGAGGAGTCGCGGGGCGAGCCCGGCGAGGACGTCGGGCACGCTCACCGCGACGAGCTCGCGCACCGCGCGCGGCGTGAACAGCCCGGACAGCGCCCGCCGGAGCCGCGCGTGATCGGCTCCCTCCATGTTGAGCAGCACGGACGGGCCGAGCACGGGCGTCCACAGGTCCGACGGCGAGCCGGGGCCGACCTTGGTGAAGCGCTCGGTGTCGAGCAGCACGGCGCGCGCGGTCGCGGCGTCGGACACGACGACGCCGATGCCCGGGACGCGCACGACGGGCCCGCGGCGGCGCAGCGACCGGATCGCCGGGTAGACGACGGGATGGGCGCCGCGCTGGACCCGTTCCTCCCAGCGCATCGCCGCGGCGAGCGCCGCGGACCCGGCCGCGACCGGCGCGGCAGCCGTCGTCATCGGATGTCCACCACCTCGGGGCGGTACCGGTGGTCCGCGTACCAGCCGAGCGTGCGGACGAGCCCCCAGGCGTGCGCGCGACGCGTCGACGCGCGCACCACGACCTCGCGGTGCGCGCCGTACCGGCGCGTGAGGCGGCGCACGGCGTTGACGAGCGCGCGGTCCTCGTGGACGTCCTCGATCGCGGTGCGCGGGAAGCCACCTGCCTTCTCGTAGAGCTCGGCCGTGATCGCCATGTTGCAGCCCGGGGCCATGACGTACGGGCCGAGGTAGGACGGGTCCTGGTTGCCGGGGCGGAAGCGCCCGAACGTGCTCGCGACGCTCACCGCCGCGGACAGCACGCTCTGCTGGACGCGCGAGACGGGGCGGTCGTCGGTGCGCGGCACGAGGCGGCCCGCGACGAGGTCGTGACCGCTCGCGAACGCCGCGCGCACGCGGCGCGTCCAGTCCGGCAGCGGCAGGCAGTCGGCGTCGGTGCGCGCGAGGTGCGTGGCACCGCCCGCGATCGCGGCGCGCATGCCCGTGTCGGCCGCCGCGCCCGTGCCCTTCTGCGGCTCCTCGACGACGCGCCACCGCGTCATGCCCCAGGCCGCGGCGGTCTCGCGGACGAGGTCCCCCGTGCCGTCCGACGACCCGTTGTCGACCACGACGAGGTCGAAGTCGGTGTCCTGCTGCGCGCGCAGGGCCTCCAGCGTCGCGACGATCCCGTGCGCCTCGTCCCGCGCGGGCACCACGACCGCCAGGCGCTGCGGCCCCGCGACGTGCCCTGCGAACCGGCGTGCCGCGCTCACAGCCGCACCACCGTGGCGCCGATGCTGATGCCGCCCGCGAGGCCGACGAGCACGACGACGTCGCCCGGGCCGACGCGGCCCGTCTCAAGCGCGGTCGCGAGCTGGAGCGGGAGCGTCGCGGACGCGACGTTGCCGTGGTCGGCGACGGTGACGAGCGTGCGGCCGGTGGGCAGGCCGAGGGCCGCGTGCACGTCGTCGAGGTACGCGACGGCGACCTGGTGGACCGCGACGAGCGCGACGTCGTCCCACGTGAAGCCCGCGCGGCCGAGCGCGTCGAGGACGACGCCGGGCCCGAGCGCGAGGAACGCGTCCCGCAGGCGCGAGCCGTCGATCTCGAAGTAGGTGCGCTCGAGGTCGCGGGGGTGGGCGGTGCCGCCGCCGGGAAGCATGCCGACGTCCCAGTGCGTGGACTCGGCGCCGAACGCGCTCGCGAGGATGCCCCGGGGCGCGGGCGCCCCGGAGGCGTCGCGCGCGTCGGCCTCCGCCGGGGTCGCGCGCCGCACGAGGACGGCAGCCCCGGCGTCGGACATCGTGTACCCCGGCGCCGAGAGCAGGTACGTGGCGCGGTCCGGCACGTCCCAGCGCACCGCGCGCGACGGCGCCTCGCCGCACGCGACGAGCACGGTGCCGTAGCGGCCCGTCGCGATGAGCGCCTCGGCGACCTCGACCGCGTTGAGCACCGAGTTGCACGCGTTCTTGACGTCCATGACCGGGGACCGCACGCCGAGCTTCGCCGCGACGATGTGGCTCGTCGCGGGCTCGACCATGTCCTGGCTCGCGGACGCGAAGAGCAGCAGGTCCACGTCCGCGGGCGCGAGGCCCTCGGTCGCGAGCAGCTTCTCGGCCGCCGCGACCGCGAGGTCGGACGCGTCCCAGTCGTCGGGCAGGACGTGGACCCGGCGCACGCCCGTGAGGCGCGAGACCATCGGAACGCGGGGGGCCGCGCCGGGGTTGCGGGCGGCGAGCGCGCGCTCGGCCTCGCGCACGTCGACGGTCCGTTCGGGCAGGTGCACCCCGACGGCGGCGATCACGGCCGCGGGCCGCGCCGGTGCGAGGAGCGGGCGGGACGCCGCCCCAAGAGAGTTGTCAGGCACCCGCGACACAGTAGCCAAGCGCGCCCCCTCCCACGGCCGCCGTCCACACGGCCCGATGGGGTGAACTGCCCATCCACAGGCGTGCGTCCGCGGGGCTCCGGAGGCGTCGCGTGCGCCAGACTGACCCGGTGACCGCCACGACGACCCCCGCCACCACGACCACGGAGCGCCGGCGCGTCGTGCCCACCACGCACCAGGAGCTGCGCGTGCTCGCCGCCGCCCGCCCCGCGATGGCGGGCGTCCTCCTCGCGGGCGGCGCGGTCGCCGGGCCGCGGCGCGGCGGCCGGGGCGGGCTGCGCAAGGTGCCGGGGCTCGGCTGGGTGACCGCGGACCCGACGGTCGGGCGGCGCGTCCTCACCGACCACCGGCACTTCACGATCGTCGGCGAGGGCGGGGTCGGTCACCTGTGGGCGCAGATCCTCGGCGACTGGGTCCTCGACCTGTTCGACGGCCCGGGCCACCACGACCTGCGCACGCGCTCGCGCGAGCTGTTCACGGAGGCGAGCGCCGCGGCGCTCGTCGACGGCGCGTGGTCGGCCGCCCTGGACGAGGCGCGCGCGACGCTCGCCGCCGGCGGGACGGTCGACGTCGGCAGGCTCGCCCGCGTGCTGGTGGGCCGCATGATGATCTCCCTGCTCGGCATCCCCACGCCCGGCGGGGCGTCGTCGCCCGGCGGCGCGGACGCCGTGCCGAGCGACGACGACGCGCTCGCGGCCTTCGCGACGGGCGAGCGCCTCGCGTCCATCGCGCTCGGCAGCGCGGGCTCGACCTACCTCTCGGCCGAGCAGGTCGCGGCCGCGCGGGAGATCGTCGCCGAGCTCACGCGGGGCGTGCCCGACGGCTGGCGGCACGCGCCCGCGGACCGCCTGCTCGGCCGGTGCCGCGAGCTCGGCCTCGGGCTGGAGGAGACGACGGGGCTCGCGAGCCTGCTCATGGTCGCGGGCACGGAGACGTCGGCGTCCGCGATGGCCCGCACGACCGCGCTCCTCGTCGACACGGGCGAGCAGCACCGGCTCCTGCGCCTCCTGGCCGACGAGCGCGCCCGTCCGGTCGTGCGCGCCGCGGGCGAGCCCGACGTCGTGGAGAACGCGGTCCGCGAGGGCCTGCGCGTGACGAGCCCCGCCTCCGTCATCGGCCGTGGCGTGTCGGCGGACGTCGAGGTCGCGGGCCGCACGCTGCGCGCCGGGGAGCGCGTCATGATCCTCACGTGGGCGGCCAACGCCGGGGTCGGCCCGTTCCGCGCGGACCGCCCCTACGTGCGCGAGACCCGCCAGCTCTGGTTCGGCGCCGGGCGTCACCTGTGCCTCGGGGCCGCGCTCGCACGCGCCGAGATCGCCGCGCTGCTGCACGCGCTGTGGGACGACGGCGTGCCCCTGCGCGTCGTGTCGCGCCGCGCCAAGCGGCGGGTCCTCGTGCCCGGGTACGACGAGCTCGTCGTCGCGCGGGGCGCTTGACCACCGCACGGACGCGGGGCGTCAGGCCTGCGGCGTGACGCTCCACGTGCCGGCGGTCTTCACGGCCAGGACGCCGGGCAGCGCGAGGTCGATCGTCTCGGTGAAGGCCTCCGAGTCGCCGAACATGCGCGACGCCTCGCGCGTGACGCCGAAGTACCGCCCCTGGAACGAGTCGCCCGGGCCCGCCGGAGTCCAGGACACCTCCGCGCTCGTGGCCGTGCCGTCCAGGCGCAGGACCGTCGAGCCCGTGCCCTGCTGCGCGCCCGTCACGGGCGGCAGGTCGTTCCAGCTCTCGAGCCGGAGCGACCAGTCCCCCGGCGTCTCGAGCCAGATCGACTGCTGCGGATCCGAGTCCTCGAACACGTCCATGAGGTACGACCCGGTCGCCTCGCCGAGCGTGCCGGGGTACGGGGTGACCTCGGTCGGCGCCATGAAGGCCCGGGTCTGCGCGCAGTCGCCGCAGTCGAGGTGCACGACGACGGCGAACTCGCCGTCGCGCACGAACGTCACGGCGGCGCTGCCCGTCCCGCTCGCCGTGGCGGGCGCGCCCGCCGCGACCGTGCCCGCGTCGACCGCCTGGGCGGGCGGCTCCGTGGGCCGGTCCGCGAGCGGGTCGGCGGCGTCCTCCGTCGGCTCGTCGGTCGGATCCTCGGTCGGCGCCTCGGTCGCGTCGGTGGCCGTCGACGCGCTCGGCGGCGGGGTGGACGGCTCTGGGTCCGGGCCGGCCGTCGAGCACGCGGCGAGCGTCGCGGCCGCGGTGAGGGCGACGACGAGCGCCGTCGCACGACCGCGCGGGGGTCGTGTGCGGGAGGGGATCATCCGGACAGCCTCTCAGACCGCCTCGACGGGGTGCCGGTCAGTCGCGCGCCTGCCACGTGCACACGCACGCCTCGTTGCCCTCGGCGTCGGCGAGCACCCAGAACGCGGGAGCCCGGCGGTCCGAGACCAGGTGCCCGCCTGCCGCGATCGCCGCGGTGACGCGCCGCTCGGCGACGTCGTGCGGCACCGTCACGTCGACGTGGATCCGGTTGCGCTGCTCGCGCGGCGCGTCCATCTGCTGGAACCAGAACGCCGGACCGTGCGCGGTCGGGTCGTGCAGGTCGGGGGCCGGGAGCCCCGGGGCGCCCTCGTCGTAGCCCAGGACGGCGCGCCAGAACGGCTGGACCGCGGTGCCGACGAGCGTGTCGACCGCGATCTCCAGGCTCTGCACCGCCGTCGGGTCCGGCCGCAGGTCGAGCTCGCGCGCCGCGGCGGAGATCTGCCGCGCGAGCGCGACGTCGCGGTGGCTGATCCCGCCGACGTCGTGGGACGTGAGCCGCACCGTCACGGTGCCGTAGCGCAGGTCGACGTCCGGGTGGTGGTTCGCCGCCTCCGCGAGCTCGCCGATCGCGTCGACGAGCTCGACCCCGGCCGTGAACGACCCCGTCCGGTACAGCGCCTGGACCGTGCCGAGGAGGACCCGCCAGTCCTCGACGCCGTCGCTGTCGTGGAACTGCCGAGCGGTGATGCGGTCGTCCGCGGTCTCGGTCATGCCGGCCTCCGGTGTGCGTCGCTGCGGTGCTCCGACCACGCTAGCGGGCGCCGGCGACACCCGCGCGTGCCCGGCTACTCGAGGATCGCGCCGCGCGACGCCGACTGGACGAGCTTGGCGTACTTGGCGAGCACCCCGCGCGTGAACGTCGGCGGCAGCGGCGCCCACCCGTCGCGGCGCGCGGCGAGCGTGTCCGCGTCGACGAGCAGGTCGAGCGTCTTGCTCGCGACGTCGAGCCGGACCCGGTCGCCGTCGCGCACGAACGCGATCGGGCCGCCGTCGACCGCCTCGGGTGCGACGTGGCCGACGCACAGGCCGGTCGTGCCGCCCGAGAAGCGGCCGTCGGTGAGCAGCAGGACCGTCTTGCCGAGCCCCGCGCCCTTGATCGCGCCCGTGATGGCGAGCATCTCGCGCATGCCCGGGCCGCCCTTGGGCCCCTCGTACCGGATGACGACGACGTCCCCGTCCGTGATCGTGCCGTCCTCCAGGGCGTCGAGCGCCGCGCGCTCGCGCTCGAAGACGCGCGCGGTGCCCTCGAACACGTCCTCGTCGAACCCGGCGGACTTCACGACGGCCCCCTCGGGCGCGAGCGACCCGTGCAGGATCGTGATGCCCCCGGTGTGGTGGATGGGATCGTCGAGCGCCCGCAGGATCTTGCCGTCCGGGTCCGGCGGGTCGATGTCGGCGAGGTTCTCCGCGACGGTGCGACCCGTGACGGTGAGCGCGTCGCCGTGCAGCAGCCCGGCGTCGAGCAGCGCCTTCATGACGACGGGCACTCCCCCGATCCGGTCGACGTCGTTCATGACGTAGCGCCCGAACGGCTTGAGGTCGCCGAGGTGCGGCACGCGGCTCGCGACCCGGTCGAAGTCGGCGAGCGTGAGGTCGACCTCGGCCTCGTGCGCGATCGCGAGCAGGTGCAGCACCGCGTTGGTCGACCCGCCGAACGCCATGACGACGGCGATCGCGTTCTCGAACGCCTCCTTGGTCATGACGTCGCGCGCCGTGATGCCGAGCCGCAGCAGGTTGACGACGGCCTCGCCCGAGCGGTGCGCGAACGCGTCCCGGCGCCGGTCCGCCGAGGGCGGAGCCGCCGAGCCGGGCAGCGACATGCCCATCGCCTCGGCGACCGACGCCATCGTGTTCGCCGTGTACATGCCGCCGCACGCACCCTCGCCGGGGCAGATGGCGCGCTCGATGCGGTCCACGTCCTCCCGGCTCATGAGCCCGCGCGCGCACGCGCCGACGGCCTCGAACGCGTCGATGAGCGTGACGTCCTTCTCCGTGCCGTCGGACAGCTTGACCCAACCCGGCATGATCGAGCCCGCGTAGAGGAACACGCTCGCGAGGTCCAGCCGCGCCGCGGCCATGAGCATCCCGGGGAGCGACTTGTCGCACCCGGCGAGCAGCACGGTCCCGTCGAGCCGCTCCGCCTGGACGACCGTCTCGACCGAGTCCGCGATGACGTCGCGGCTCACGAGCGAGAAGTGCATGCCCTCGTGGCCCATCGAGATGCCGTCGGAGACGGAGATCGTCCCGAACTGCAGCGGGTAGCCGCCGCCCGCGTGCACGCCCTCCTTGGCGCCCTGCGCGAGCCGGTCGAGCGACAGGTTGCACGGCGTGATCTCGTTCCACGAGCTCGCGATGCCGATCTGCGGCTTGCCGAAGTCCTCGTCGCCCATCCCGACGGCGCGGAGCATCCCGCGCGACGCCGTCGCCTCCAGGCCGTCCGTGACCTGGCGGGAGCGCGGCTTGAGGTCGAACTGTTCGGTGGTCATACCCGAGTATCACCTCCGGGCGTGACCTGGGCCACGACGACGCACGGGCTCCCCGGCACGCCCGGTGCGGCAGGATGCCGTCCGTGACTCCCGCAGCCCCGCACGGCGCCCGTCCGCGCGCCGCCCGCCGCCCCCGGTCCCTCGCGCTCCTCGTCTCCCTCGTCGTCGCCGCCACGACGGCGTGCACCGCCCCGGCGCCTCCGGACGACGCCACGACCACGACCACCCCGACGTCGCGAACCTCCCCCTCGGAGCCTGCCGCGACGGAGCCGACCGAGACCGAGGAGCCGCCCGCGTCCGACGACGCCGGCGCCGCCGAGTCGCCCGAGGAGGCGTTCCGCGCGTGGCTCGCCGCGAGCCGGGCCCCGGACGTCGAGGTCGCGTGCGGCTACATGGAGCCCGCGCTCGTGGACCGGATGGTCGCGGAGATGACGGCGCAGGGCTGGCCGGGGATCACCGACTGCGCGTCGATGGTGACCACGACCGCCGCGCTGTACGCCGCGCTGGGCTCCGTGGCCGACGTCGAGATCCAGGTGCGCGAGGAGCGCCCCGACGCCGTCGTGCTCGGGGTCGTGTACGCGAGCGGAAGCTGCGGCAGCGCGGTCATGGTCCCCGACGGCACGAGGTGGCGGATCGGCGAGCAGTCGCAGGAGGAGTGCTGACGCACCGGGTACCGACGACGGGCCCGCACCTCGTCAGGTGCGGGCCCGTCGTCGTCGGGTTCAGCGGCCGCGCTTGATGAGCGACACGTCGCGCACGGCGCCGCGGTCGGCGGACGTGGCCATCGCGGCGTACGCCTGGAGCGCCGGCGAGACGTAGCGGTCGCGGTCGACGGGCTGCCACGGGTTCTCGCGCGCCTCCATCTTGGCGCGGCGCTCGGCGAGCACGTCGTCCGGCACGTTGAGGCGGATGAGGCGCGTGTCGACGTCGATCTCGATCTCGTCGCCGTCCTCGACGAGGCCGATCACGCCGCCCGCGGCGGCCTCGGGCGAGACGTGGCCGACGGAGATGCCCGACGACCCGCCGGAGAAGCGGCCGTCGGTGATGAGCGCGGTGACCTTGCCGAGGCCGCGGCCCTTGATGAACGACGTCGGGTACAGCATCTCCTGCATGCCGGGGCCGCCCGCGGGGCCCTCGTAGCGCACGACGACGACGTGGCCGGGCTGGACCTGCTTGGTGAGGATCTTCTCGACGGCCTCGTCCTGCGACTCGCAGACGAGCGCCGTCCCGACGAAGTGGAAGACGTCCGGGTCGACCCCGGCGGTCTTGAACACGGCGCCGTCCTCGGCGAGGTTGCCGCGCAGCACGGCGAGGCCGCCCTCGGCGGTGTACGCGTGCTCGAGGTCGCGGATGCAGCCGTTCGCCGCGTCCGTGTCGAGCGACTCCCACCGGTTCGACGTCGAGAACGCCTGCGTCGTGCGCACCCCGCCGGGGGCGGCGTGGAAGAGCTCGACGGCGCGGTCGGTCGCCTTGCCGCCGCGGACGTCCCAGTCGTCGAGCCACTCGCGCAGGGTCGGCGTGTGGACGCTCGTGACGTCGTGGTCGAGCAGGCCGGCGCGGTCGAGCTCACCGAGGAGCGCGGGGATGCCGCCGGCGCGGTGCACGTCCTCCATGTGGAAGCTCGGGTGGTTCGGCGCGACCTTCGACAGGCACGGGACGCGGCGGCTGATGCGCTCGATGTCGGTGAGGTCGAAGTCGACCTCGGCCTCCTGGGCCGCGGCGAGGATGTGCAGCACGGTGTTGGTCGAGCCGCCCATCGCGACGTCGAGCGCCATCGCGTTGGAGAACGCCGCCTTGGTCGCGATGGAGCGCGGCGCGACGGAGTCGTCCTCGTCCTCGTAGTAGCGCTTGGCGAGCTCGACGATCGTGCGGCCCGCCTCGAGGAAGAGCTCCTTGCGCGCGGCGTGCGTCGCGAGCGCCGAGCCGTTGCCCGGCAGGGACAGGCCGAGCGCCTCGGTGAGGCAGTTCATCGAGTTCGCGGTGAACATGCCCGAGCACGACCCGCACGTGGGGCACGCGTTCTCCTCGACCTGCGCGAGCGCGGCGTCCGACACGTCGTCGTCGGCCGAGTAGTTGATCGCGTTGACGAGGTTGAGGGGGGTCCTGGCGACGCCGTCGGCCACGACCGCCTTGCCGGCCTCCATGGGCCCGCCGGACACGAAGATCACCGGGATGTTGAGCCGCAGCGCCGCGTTGAGCATGCCGGGCGTGATCTTGTCGCAGTTGGAGATGCACACGAGCGCGTCGGCGCAGTGCGCGTTGACCATGTACTCGACGGAGTCGGCGATGAGGTCGCGGCTCGGCAGCGAGTAGAGCATGCCGCCGTGGCCCATCGCGATGCCGTCGTCGACGGCGATGGTGTTGAACTCCTTGGACACGCCGCCCGCCTCGCGGATCGCGGACGCGACGAGGTCGCCCATGTCCTTGAGGTGCACGTGGCCGGGGACGAACTGCGTGTACGAGTTCGCGATCGCGATGATCGGCTTGCCGAAGTCGTCGGCGCCCATGCCGGTCGCGCGCCACAGGGCGCGGGCACCGGCCATGTTGCGGCCGTGGGTGGATGTCCGAGAGCGCAGCGGGCGGCTCATTCCGGGTCAGCTCCTTCGACGGGGGGCCGCGACCGATCCTCCGGCCGCCGGGTCACATTACGCCTCCCGGCACGGCCGCGGGCGAGGCGTCCGCCTCGTGGTCGTCGCGGTACCTACGTAGCCGTAGCGGGGCTACGTGATGTCCACGCGATCCGGACGTAAGGGTTGAACCGCCGGATCCACCCCTGCCACCGTGGTCGGGCACGCACGGCCGGGGACCGCCGCGGCTCTCGACGACGAGCGGCACCGCGCGGCGCAGCCCGCGGGGCCCCGGCGCCGGCCGTTCCTCAGACCGCACACCCGAGGGGGCACCTCATGTCCACGTCCACCGCTCGCACCGCGCCGCCCGGCGCGTCGCCCGGCGCGTCGCCCGGCGCGTCGCCCGCACCCCGCCGCGCTCCGGCCGGTCCCGTCACGCAGCACGACGTCGTCACGCGCGCGCCCGCCCGCGTCGCCCTCGCGCTCGCTCGCGTCGGCACCGCCGTCGTCTTCCTCTGGCCGTTCGCGGACAAGCTCCTCGGGCTCGGGTACGCGACGCCGCGCGAGCGCGCGTGGCTCGCCGGCGCCGCCCCCACCCAGGGGTACCTCGAGCACCGCGTCCAGGGGCCGCTCGCGGGCGCGTTCACCGCGACGTCCGGGCCCGTCACCGACTGGCTGTTCATGCTCGGCCTGGTGGGCGTGGGCCTCGCGCTCCTGCTGGGCGTCGGGCTGCGCGCGGCCGCGGTGAGCGGCGGTCTGCTGTTCGTCCTGCTGTGGCTGTCGCAGTGGCCGTTCTCGCCCGGCTCGAACAACCCCGTCGTCGACCAGCACGTCCTCGTGGTGCTCGTGCTCGCCGTCCTCGCGACGACCCTCGCGGGCGACACGTGGGGGCTCGGACGCCGCTGGGCCGCGCTGCCCGCCGTCCGTCGGGCGCCCTGGCTGCGCTGACCCGCGCGCGGCCGGGGCCGGTCAGGCCCCGGCCGTGTGCGCGCCCTCGAGCTCGTCGGCGTGGCGGATGTGCCGCGTGACCCACGGCGCGAGCGCGAACAGCGCGAGCGCGAACACGAGCGTCACGGCGCCGATGCTGCCGAAGTACGCGGTGTCCGAGGCGCCCTCGGTGACCTGCACGACCTGGGCCGTGATCGCCTGGCCCGCCGCGGGCGCGAGGAACCACAGCGCCATCGCCTGCGACCGGAAGGCCTTCGGCGCGAGCAGCGTCGTGGCGGCGAGGCCCACCGGAGACAGGCACAGCTCGCCGAGCGTCTGGATCACGTAGACGAGCACGAGCACCCACGCGGGCGCCTTGCCGTCGCCGACGACGGCGGACGCCGCGGCGAGGAAGAGGAACGACACCGACGCGAGCGTGAGGCCGATCGCGAACTTGTTGGCCGTCGTCGGGCGGTCGCCGGTCCTGATCCAGATCCACGCGAACACCGGCGCCAGCAGGATGATCGACAGCGGGTTCACGGACTGGAAGAACTCCGGGCTGATGCCGATGCCGAAGATGCTCAGCTGGGTGCGGTCCTTCGCGAACGCGGACAGCGTCGTGGCCGCCTGCTCGAAGATCATCCAGAACAGCATCGCCGCGACGAACAGCGGGATGTAGGCGATGACGCGCGGGCGCTCCGCGTCGGTGACGCGCGGCGAGCGGTACATGACGACGAAGTACGCGATGGGCGCGAGGAACGCGAGGTAGGACATCGTGTCGATGAACGTCGTGATGTCGAACCCGCCCGAGATGAGGACGGCGACGAGGCCCACGACCACGACGCCCGCCGCGATGAGCGCGAAGATGCGCGCGATCTTCGCGCGCTCCTCGGGGCGGACCGGGTTCGGCACGTGCGCGCCCGCCTCGCCGAGGAACCGCCGGCCCGCGACGAAGAACACGAGCGCGACCGCCATGCCGACCGCGGCGACGGCGAAGCCGGCGTGGTAGCCGCCCCACGCGCGCGCGGCGCCGACGAGGAAGGGCGCGACGAACGAGCCGATGTTGATGCCCATGTAGAAGATCGAGAAGCCGGAGTCGCGCCGCGGGTCGTCGCGCGCGTAGAGCTCCCCGACCATCGAGGACACGTTGGGCTTGAGCAGGCCGGTGCCGAGCGCGACGAGCGCGATGCCGACCATCGAGAACCCGGCACCGGGGATCGTGAGGCTCACGTGGCCGGCCGCGATGATGATGCCGCCGTACAGGACGGAGCGCCGCGAGCCGATCACGCGGTCGGCGAGCCACCCGCCCACGACGGACAGCAGGTAGACGCTCGTGCCGTAGATCGAGACGAGGGCGAGGCCCGTCGTCTCCGCGATCCCCAGGCCGCCGTTCGCGACGGTGTCCGTGAGGTAGAAGAGCAGGATCGCGCGCATCCCGTAGTAGCTGAACCGCTCCCACAGCTCCGTGGTGAAGAGCGTCAGCAGCCCGCGGGGGTGCCCGAAGAACGCGTGGTCGCCCTCGATCGCCCCGGCCGCCGGGCCCACCGGGCTCTCGTCCTGCGACGCGCCGACGACCGCCGCCGTGCCCGGGCCGACGGGGGGCGCGCCGGGGTCCGGCTCCGTCCGTCCTTCGCGCCCGAGGCCGCGGCGTCCCGCGTCCTCCTGCCCCTTCGGGTCGTCACCGTCCATCCTGCGATGCTCCCACCGGCGTGCCGGACCGGCGACCGTTAGCGTGGCCGGATGCCGACCCTCTGGTGGTGCCGACGCGACCTGCGCCTCACCGACAACCCCGCGCTCGTCGCCGCGGTCGAGGCCGCGCGCGCCGCCGGCGACGAGGTCGCGGCGCTCTACGTGCTCGACCCGGCGCTGTGGGGTGCCGCCGGCGGGCCGCGCCGCGCCTACCTCGCGCGCAGCCTCGCCGCGCTCGACGAGGCCACGGGCGGCAGGCTCGTGGTCCGCCACGGCGACCCGCGCGAGGTCGTGCCCGCGGTCGCGCGCGAGACGCGCGCCGCCGAGGTGCACGTCGCGGCGTCGTACGAGCCGTACGGCGTCGCGCGCGACGAGGCGGTCGAGGCCGCGCTGCCCGACGCCGGCGCGCGCCTCGTGCGCACGGGCTCGCCGTACGCCGTCGCGCCGGGGCGAGTGCTCACGCGCACCGGGACGCCGTTCCAGGTGTTCACGCCGTTCCGCGAGGCCTGGGTCGCGCACGGCTGGCGCGACCCGGTGCCCCGCCCGCGCGAGGTCCCGTGGGCGACGCTGCGCTCCGACGGCGTCCCGCCGGACCCGGGGACGGACGCGCACCTGCCGGCGGCGGGCGAGGCGGCCGCGCGCCGACGGTGGCACGAGTTCGTCGCCGACCGGCTGGCGGGCTACGCGACCGAGCGCGACCGCCCGGACCGGCCCGCGACGTCGGGCATGTCGATCCCGCTCAAGTGGGGCGAGCTCCATCCCCGCACGCTGCTCGCCGACGTGCGGAGCGCGCTGCACGACGGGCTCGTGCCGCCGGACGACGCGCTCGCGTACCGGTCGGAGCTCGCGTGGCGCGAGTTCCATGCCGACGTCCTGTTCCACCACCCCGACGCCGCGCACCGGTCGCTGCGCCCGGTCGTGCCCGAGGACGCGTGGGCCGAGGGCGCGGACGAGGACGCGTACCTCGCCGCGTGGGCCGCCGGCCGCACGGGCTACCCCCTCGTCGACGCGGGCATGCGCCAGCTCCTCGGCGAGGGGTGGATGCACAACCGGGTCCGGATGGTCGTCGCGTCGTTCCTCGTCAAGGACCTGCACGTGCGCTGGCAGCGCGGCGCGGCGCACTTCATGGCGCACCTCGCCGACGGCGACGTCGCGCAGAACCAGCTCAACTGGCAGTGGGTCGCCGGGACGGGGCGCGACGCGTCGCCCTTCTTCCGGATCTTCAACCCGGTGACGCAGGCACGGAAGTTCGACCCCGACGGCACGTACGTGCGCCGCTGGGTGCCGGAGCTGCGCGGCGTCGAGGGCCGGGCCGTCCACGAGCCGTGGACGCTCCGCGAGCAGCCCGCGGGCTACCCCGAGCGGATCGTCGACCACGCCGTCGAGCGCCGGGTGTCGCTCGACGACTTCGAGCGAGCCCGGCGCTCCTGAATTTTCTCAACCGAACGGTTGACCAGCGCCCGGGGGCGGGCGTAGCGTCTTAGTCAACCGATCAGTTGAGAAATGGCGTCCGACCCGGGCGCCGCGAAGGAGGTCCTGTGACGGCCGACCCGCTCTCGCGCGTGTTCTCGGCGCTCGCCGACCCCACGCGCCGCGACATGGTGGCCCGGCTCGCGTCGGGAGACGCCAGCGTGGGCGAGCTCGCCCGGCCGTACGACATGTCCGTCCAGGCGGTGTCCAAGCACCTGCGGGTGCTCGAGGACTCCGGACTGGTGACCCGCACGACGGACGCCCGGCGCGCCCCCGTGCACCTCGAGGCGAAGGTCCTCGATCTCATGACGGCGTGGATCGAGCGCTACCGGCGTGAGGCCGAGGAGCGGTACCGCCGCCTCGACGACGTCCTGCGCGACCTGCCCGACCGACCGGGCACCACCGAGAACGACCCGACGACAGGAGCAGCACCATGACCACCACCGGCACCCACGAGACCGAGATCGTCGTCCCCACGGACCTCCCGATCGTGCGCATCCTGCGCGAGTTCGACGCGCCCGTCGCGAAGGTCTTCCAGGCCCACGTCGACCCGGAACTCTTCGCGCGCTGGAACGGCCCGCGCAACCTCACCCAGCGCACCGAGCACTGGGACGTGCGCACCGGCGGCGCCTACCGCTACGTCCACGTGGACCCCGACGGCAACGAGTACGCGTTCTTCGGCAGCGTGCACGAGGTGCGCCCGGACGAGCTCATCGTCCAGACGTTCACCTACGAGGGCTTCCCCGACGGGGTGTCGCTCGACCGCCTCCGGTTCGAGGAGCTGCCCGGCGGGCGCTGCCGCCTCACCGCGACGTCGCTCGTCGACTCGTTCGAGGGCCGCGACGGCTTCGTCTCGAGCGGCATGGAGGTCGGGATCCGCGAGGGCTACGAGCAGCTCGACGAGATCCTCGCGGAGTCCTGAGCGACGGGGCCCCACCGGACGTCCCGATCACGCCGGGACCCGCGCCCACGACGACGGGGCGGCGCCCACCAGCGGCACCGCCCCGTCTGTCGTGGTCCCCGTGCCCGGCCCCCGCGGCCGGGCACGGGAGTCTCAGCCCGTCACGCCTCGCCGCGCGCGAGCAGCCGGCCCGTGGGCCGGTCGAACGTGATCTCCTCGCCGCGCAGGTACGTCGCGACGACGGCGCCCGAGAGCGCGCGGTCGGCGTACGGCGTGACGGGGTTCTTGTGGTGCAGGGCCGTCGGGTCGACGACGAACGCCGTGTCCGGCTCGACGACCGCGAGGTCCGCGTCGTGACCGAGCGCGATCGCGCCCTTGCGCTGCAGCCCCGCGATCCGGGCGGGCCGCGACGACATCCACTCGACGACGCGCGCGAACGGCACGCCCCGCGTCCGGGCCTCGGTCCACACGATCGCCAGCCCGAGCTGGAGCGACGACACGCCGCCCCACGCCGTCCCGAAGTCCCCCGTGTCGAGGTCCTTGAGGTCGGGCGTGCTCGGCGAGTGGTCCGAGACGACGCAGTCGATCGTCCCGTCGAGCAGCCCCTCCCAGAGGAGCTCGCGGTTGTCGATCTCGCGGATGGGCGGGCAGCACTTGAACTGCGTCGCGCCGTCCGGGATCTCCTCGGCCGCGAGCGCCAGGTAGTGCGGGCACGTCTCGACCGTGATCCGCACGCCCTCCCGCTTCGCGCTGCGGATCATGGGCAGCGCGTCCGAGCTCGACAGGTGCAGCACGTGCGCACGTGCCCCGGTCCAGCGCGCGGCCTCGATGACGGCGGCGATCGCGACGTTCTCCGCGCCGCGCGGGCGCGACGCGAGGAACGCGTCGTAGTGGTCGCCGTGCGGGGTGGGCGCGTGCTCGATCGCGCGCGAGTCCTCGGCGTGCACGAGCATGAGCCCGTCGAAGTCCGCGAGCAGGCGCAGGTCCGCCTCGAGCTCGTCGGGCTCGAGGTACCCGAACTCCTCGACGCCCGAGTGCAGCAGGAAGCACTTGAACCCGAACACGCCCGCGTCCCACAGGGGGCGCAGCTCGTCCGCGTTGCCGGGCACGGCGCCGCCCCAGAACCCGACGTCGACGAACGCCTGGTCGCGCGCGACCTTCTGCTTGGTCTCGAGCGCCTCGACGTCCACCGTCGGCGGGATCGAGTTGAGCGGCATGTCGACGATCGTCGTGACGCCGCCGGCGGCCGCGGCCCGCGTCGCGGACGCGAAGCCCTCCCACTCGGTGCGCCCCGGCTCGTTGACGTGCACGTGCGTGTCGACGAGCCCGGGGACGAGCACCTGGTGCGGTGCGAGCTCGACGACGCGCGCGCCGTCGAGCCCCGCACCGAGGGGCTCGATCGCCCGGACCACTCCCCCGACGACCCCGACCTCGCGGGGCTGCTCGCCGGACGCGACGAGCACGCGCTCGCCGCGCACGACGAGGTCGTACTCGTGCGCCCGACCGTCGGTCTCCGCGCTCATCGTGCCTCCCTCGTGCGTGGTCTCCACCGTGCGCTCAGTCGAGCAGCGCGGTCGCGGTGGGGGCGTCCTCGGCCGAGATCGCGAGGTCCTCGAACTCGTTGACGCCCGTGAGCTCGACGCCCATCGCGATGTTCGTCACGCGCTCGAGGATGACCTCGACCACGACGGGCACGCGGAACTCGGCGGCCATGCCCTGCGCCTTGGCGAACGCGTCGCCGAGCTCCTCGGGGTCGGTCACGCGGATCGCCTTGCAGCCCAGCCCCTCGGCGACCTTGACGTGGTCGACGCCGTACCCGTTCATCTCCGGCGAGTTCACGTTCTCGAACGAGAGCTGCACGTGGTAGTCCATGTCGAACGCACGCTGCGACTGGCGGATGAGGCCGAGGTAGGAGTTGTTCACGACGACGTGCACGTACGGCAGGTTGAACTGCGCGCCGACCGCGAGCTCCTCGATCATGAACTGGAAGTCGTAGTCGCCGGAGAGCGCGACGACCGGCTCGTCGGGGGCGGCCTTCGCGACGCCGAGCGCCGCCGGGCCCGTCCAGCCGAGCGGCCCCGCCTGGCCCGCGTTGATCCAGTGCCGCGGCCTGTACACGTGGAGGAACTGCGCACCGGCGATCTGCGAGAGCCCGATCGTCGTGACGTAGCGCGTCTCGGGTCCGAACGACTTGTTCATCTCCTCGTACACGCGCTGCGGCTTGATGGGGGTCTCGGTGAAGTGGGTCTTGCGCTGCAGCGTGCGCTTGCGCTCGGCGCACTCGGCGGCCCAGCCGGAGTAGTCGCGCGCCCGGCCGGCGTCGCGGCGCTCGCGCGCGACCTCGACGAACAGCTCGAGGGCGGCCCGCGCGTCGGAGACGATGCCGTAGTCGGGCGCGAACACGCGCCCGATCTGCGTCGGCTCGATGTCCACGTGGACGAACGTGCGTCCCGCGCGGTACGTGTCCAGCCCACCGGTGTGGCGGTTGGCCCACCGGTTGCCGATCCCGAGCACGAAGTCGGACGCGAGCAGGTTCGCGTTGCCGTAGCGGTGCGACGTCTGCAGGCCTGCCATGCCGGCCATGAGCGCGTGGTCGTCGGGGATGACGCCCCAGCCCATGAGGGTCGGGATCACGGGCACGCCGAGCGTCTCGGCGAGCTCGACGAGCAGGTCCTCGCCGCCCGCGTTGACGATGCCGCCGCCCGCGATGAGCAGCGGGCGCTCGGCGGCGAGCAGCATGTCGATCGCCTTCTCGGCCTGCGCGCGCGTCGCCGTCGGGCGGTGCACGGGCAGCGGCTGGTACGTCGCCGGGTCGAACTCGATCTCCGCGAGCTGCACGTCGATCGGCAGGTCGATGAGCACCGGGCCCGGTCGTCCCGAGCGCATGAGGTGGAACGCCTGCTGGAAGACCTGCGGCACCTGGCCGGCCTCGAGGACGGTCTTGGCCATCTTCGTCACCGGTGCGGCGATGCTCGCGATGTCGACGGCCTGGAAGTCCTCCTTGTCGAGCTTGGCGACCGGCGCCTGGCCCGTGATGCAGAGCATCGGGATCGAGTCGGCCCACGCGGCGTAGAGGCCGGTGATCATGTCGGTGCCCGCGGGGCCCGACGTGCCGATGCAGATGCCGATGTTCCCCGGCTTGGCACGGGAGTAGCCGTCGGCCATGTGCGACGCGCCCTCGACGTGGCGGGCGAGCACGTGGTCGATGCCGCCGTGGGCGCGCATCGCGGAGTAGAAGGGGTTGATGGCGGCGCCGGGCAGGCCGAAGGCCTGGGTCGCGCCCTCGATCTCGAGGATCGCCACGGCGGCGTCCACCGCACGCATTCGAGGCATGGTTTCTCTCCTTGCTGGAGTGACGTCGTCGTCAGGGAGTCAGGAGCCGTCGCGGCCGGAGAGCCGCTCGACGCCGCGGAAGAGGCCGGAGTGGTCGAGGCCGCCGTCGCCGTTCGCGCGCGCGGACGCCATGAGCTGGGCGACGAGCCCGCCGAGCGGCGCGACGACGCCCGCCTCGCGGGCCGCGGCGGTGACGATGCCGAGGTCCTTGTGGTGGAGCTCGATACGGAAGCCGGGGCCGAAGTCGCGGTCGAGCATCTTGCGCGCCTTCTGGTTCAGCACGGCCGAACCCGCGAGCCCGCCCCCGAGCACCTGGACCGCGGCGTCGGTGTCGACGCCGTACGCCTCGAGGAACACGATGGCCTCCGCGAGCGCCTGGATGTTCGCGGCGACGATGAGCTGGTTCGCGGCCTTGACGGTCTGGCCGGAGCCGTTCGGGCCCACGTGCACGACCGTCTTGCCGACGACGTCGAGGAACGGCTTGGCGGCCTCGAAGTCCTCGGTCGTGCCGCCGACCATGATCGACAGGGCGGCGTTGATCGCCCCGGGCTCACCGCCGGAGACGGGGGCGTCCACGATGCGCAGGCCGGCCTCCGTCGCCTGGCGTGCGAGCGCGACGGTGACGTCGGGGCGGATCGAGGAGAAGTCGATGACGAGCGCGCCCGGCTTGGCGTTGGCGAGCACGCCGTCCTCGCCGGTGAGGACGGCCTCGACGTCGGGCGAGTCGGGGACCATGATCGCCACGACGTCGGCGCCCGAGACGGCGTCGGCGACGGACTCGGCCGCGCGGCCGCCCGCCTCGACGAGAGGCCGGGTCTTCTCGGGGCTGCGGTTGTAGCCCGCGACGTCGTGGCCGGCGTTCTGCAGGTGGACGGCCATGGGGCTGCCCATGATGCCGAGTCCGATGAAGGCGATGGAGGCCATGGTGTGCTCCTCGGGGTGGTGCGGGTCGGTGGTCGGTGGCGGCCGGCGGGGCCGCGGGTGCGTCAGCGCTCGGAGGCGGGGAGCCACGCGAACGGGTCGGCGGCGTCGGTCTTGTACTCGAGGCCGATCCAGCCGTCGTAGCCGCCGGCGCGCAGGTCCTTGGTCCAGCGGTCGATGGGCAGGTCGCCCGTGCCGGGCTCGCCGCGCCCGGGGGCGTCCGCGACCTGCACGTGCGCGACGCGGTCGCGGTACGTCGAGAGCGCCTGGTCGACGTCGTCGCCGTTGACGGCCAGGTGGTAGACGTCGAGCAGGAGGCCGAGGTTCGTCTCGCCGTGGTCGGCGGCGACCCGGTCGATGACGCGCACGGCGTCGGCGGCGGTCTTCAGCGGGTAGGCCGGCGCGCCGCTCACGGGCTCGACGAGCACCGTGCCGCCGATGCGGGCGACCGCGCGGGCCGCGAGCGCGAGGTTCTCGGCGCCGAGCGCGTCCTGCTCCTCGGGCGTCGCGTCCTCCTGGCGGTTGCCGTACAAGGCGTTGAACGCCCGGCAGCCGGTGCGCTCGCCGATCGCGGTGACGACGTCGAGGTTGGCGCGCAGGTCGGCCGAGCGCGCGGGCCACGACACGAGGCCGCGGTCGCCGCCCGGCATGTTCCCGGCGTCGAAGTTGAGCCCCGTGAGCTGCACGCCCGCGGCCTCGATCGCCCCGACGAACGCGTCCACCTCGTCGCGCGCCGGCGTGGACGACGCGAACGGCCACCAGAACTCCACGCCGCGGAAGCCCGCGGCGGCCGCGGCGGCCGGGCGCTCGAGCAGCGGCAGGTCGGTGAGCAGGATCGAGCAGTTCACGGTGTACGTCGGTGCGGGGCTCATCGTCTCTCCCTCGGTCGTCCGCGTCTCGCTGCCTTGCGATTCCATTCTGCGGAACTTGTCTTCTGCTGTATGGAAGTGTAGGCACGCTCGCGACGACGCGTCAACAGTCGGGCGCGCGCGCCGCCCGGCCACCGGCACGACGAAGGCCCGGTCCCGCACGCGGGACCGGGCCTCCGGGCGCCCCCTACCTGGGTCGTCAGCGCCGTCGGTCGAGCTTGATCTGCCGGTTGACGTCCTTGTACAGCAGGTAGCGGAACGGCTTGGGCCCGCCCGCGTAGCAGGCCTGCGGGCAGAACGCCCGGAGCCACATGAAGTCGCCCTCCTGGACCTCGACCCAGTCGCCGTTGAGGCGGTAGACCGCCTTGCCCTCGAGCACGTAGAGGCCGTGCTCCATGATGTGCGTCTCCGCGAACGGGATGGACCCGCCGGGCTGGAACGTCACGATGTTGACGTGCATGTCGTGCGCGAGGTCGTCGGGGTCGACGAACCGCGTCGTCACCCACACGCCGTCCGTGTCCGGCATCGCGCGCGGCTCGACGTCCTGCTCGCGCGTGACGAACGACGTCGCGGTGTGGCCCGGGATCGGCTCGTACACCTTGCGGATCCACTGGAACGCGGCCTTCGCGTCCGAGCGGTTGTGCAGCGCCCACCGCTCCCCCGCCGCCAGGTACGCGTACCCGCCCGGCTCGAGCACGTGCTCGACACCGGCGAGCGTGAGCACGAGCGTGCCCTCGGTGACGAAGACGACGGACTGCACGGTCTCCTCGTCCTCGCCCTGGTCCGACCCACCGCCGGGCGAGACCTCCATGACGTACTGCGCGAACGTCGTCGCGAAGCCCTCGATCGGCCGCGCGAGCACCCACAGCCGGGTCTTCTCCCAGCCGGGCAGGTTGCTCGTGACGATGTCGCGGAGCACGCCGCGCGGGATGACCGTGTACGCCTCGGTGACGATGGCGCGGTCGGTGAGCAGCTCGGTCTGGCCGGGCAGGCCACCCTGCGGGGTGTAGTAGGGGGTGGTCTGGGTCATCGGTTCACTCCTGGAGGTCGGGGCCGGGCCGACGGCGGTCGGTGCCCCGGCGGGGAAGGTGGGGAGGGCGCGGGCTCAGCCTGCGACGGGCTGCGGGGCGTGGCCCGAGACGCGGACGGCGTCGAGCCCGGCGCGGTCGAGGCCGGTCGCGGCACGGACCTCGGCCTCGGTGAGCGCGCCGCAGTCGACGCCGCGCCCGAGGAACCAGGCCATCGCCTTGGCGGTCGCCGGCTCGTCGAGCACGCCGCCGGCGTCGGGCACGAACCCGACGTACGCGGCCAGGCGCGCGAGCGCCGACGCGGCGCCCTCGCGGTAGAACGCGTACGTCGCCGCGAAGCGGCTCGGGAGCTGCGCGGGGTGCAGGTCCCAGCCCTGGTAGTAGCCGCGCTCGAGCGAGCGGCGCACGAGCCGGCCGTGCAGGCGCCACGCCGCGTCGACGGCCTGCGGGTCGCCGACCGGGAGCACGTTCGTCGAGCCGTCCGACAGGCGCACGCCCGTGCCCGCGACCGCGAGCTGCATGACCGCCTTCGCGTGGTCGGCCGCGGGGTGCTCCATCGACTGGTACGCCGCGGCGATCCCGAGCGATGCCGAGTAGTCGTACGTGCCGTAGTGGAGCGCGGTCACGCGGCCGGGGGCCGCGTGCACGAGGCGGGCGACGGTCGCGGTGCCGTCCGCCGCGAGCAGGGCCTGCGGCGTCTCGACCTGCACCTCGAACCGCAGGCTCCCCCGCTCCAGACCGTTCGCGTCCTCGACGCGCTCGCACGCGACCGCCATCGCCTCGACCTGCTCCGGCGCCGTGACCTTGGCGAGCGTGACCACGAAGCCGTCCGGGAGGCCCGCGGTCGCATCCGCGCCGAGGAGCGCGGCGCGCGCCGCGACGAGCTCGGCCACGAACAGTGCGAGCGTGCGGACGCCGCGCCGCCGCGTGGCGGCCTCGAGGCACTTGATCCGGATGCCGGAGAACGGCGTCGCGGTGCCCTGCGCCTCGGCCCGGGCGAGCTCGCGCGCCGCGGCCGTGACCGCGGCGTCCTCGGCCGCGTCGCCGCGGTCGCCGAACCCGTCCTCGAAGTCGATGCGCAGGTCCTCGATCGCCTCGACGGCGAGCTTGGCGCGCACGCGCTCGGCCACCGCGTCGGCGAGGTCGCCCACCGGGCCTCCGCCCACGCCGAGCAGGTCGACGAGCCGGCGCACCCCGTCGGTGCCGCCGCCCGCCGCGTCGACCGCCTCGCGCGCCCGCGCGGCCCACTCGGGCGCGAGACCCGCGGTGTACCGGTCGCCCGGCACGTACACGGTGTGGACGGGCTGGCGCGAGCCGTCGTCGCCCGGGTACCGCGCCTCGAGCTCCGTGTCCCACGGGGCGAGCAGGCCGTCGAGCGTCGCGTGCAGCGCCGCGACGCCGTCCTCGTCGAAGCCGAGCGCGCGCCCGGCGCCGGGTGCGGCCGTCATGAGGACGCGTCCTGCTCGTGCGCGACGACGTCCTCGTACGCGGGGAGCGTGAGGAAGTCGACGTAGTGCTCGGTGAGGGCGATGTCCTCGACGAGCGCGGCCGCCCGCGCGTACGGGCCGGCGTCGTACGCCTCGTGCCCGACGTCGTCGCGCAGCCGGGCGGTCTCCTCGCGCAGGAGCGCGCGGACGAGGTCGGCGGTGATCGGCGTGCCCGCGTTCTCGCCCGCCGTGAACGTCGCGCCCGAGCGGACCCACTGCCACACCTGCGAGCGCGAGATCTCGGCCGTGGCCGCGTCCTCCATGAGGTTGTGGATCGCGACCGCGCCGTTGCCCGCGAGCCACGCCGCGACGTACGCGACGGACACGTAGAGGTTGTTGCGCAGCCCGGCCTCGGTCACGTCGCCCTGCGCGGAGGCGACGTCGAGGAGCCGGTCGGCCGTGACGTGCACGTCCGGGCGCTGCTTGTCGAGCTGGTTGGGGCGCTCGCCGAGCACGGCGTCGAACACCTCGCGGCACACGGGCACGAGGTCCGGGTGCGCGACCCACGAGCCGTCGAAGCCGTCGCCGGCCTCGCGCTGCTTGTCCGCGCGCACCTTCTCGAACGCCTGCGCCGTGACCTCGGGCTCGCGCCGGTTCGGGATGACGGCTGCCATGCCGCCCATCGCGAACGCGCCGCGCCTGTGGCACGTCTGCACGAGGAGCTCGGTGTACGCCCGCATGAACGGCGCGGTCATCGTGATGGCGCCGCGGTCGGGCAGCGTGAACGACGGACCGGAGTCGCGGAAGTACTTGATCATCGAGAACAGGTAGTCCCAGCGGCCCGCGTTGAGGCCCGACGCGTGGTCGCGCAGCTCGTAGAGGATCTCGTCCATCTCGAACGCGGCGGGGATCGTCTCGATGAGGACCGTCGCGCGGATCGTCCCGTGCGGGATCCCGAGCACCTGCTCGGCGTGCGTGAAGACCTCGTCCCACAGGCGCGCCTCGAGGTGCGACTCCATCTTCGGCAGGTAGTAGTACGGGCCGGAACCGCGCGCGAGCAGCTCGGCCGCGTTGTGGAAGAAGTGCAGCCCGAAGTCGACGAGCGCGCCGACGGCGGGCGTCCCGTCCACGGTGAGGTGCACCTCGTCGAAGTGCCACCCGCGCGGGCGCACGACCATGACCGCGAGCGGCTCGCCGTCCGACTCGGGCCGCAGCGCGTACTGCTTGCCCTCGGGCGACGTGAACGCGAGCGTGCGCCGCGTGGCGTCGTGGAGGGCGACCTGCCCGCCGACGACGTTGCTCCAGTGCGGGGTCGACGCGTCCTCGAGGTCCGCGAGCCAGACCTTCGCGCCCGAGTTGAGGGCGTTGATCGCCATCTTCGGCGTGGGCGGCCCGGTGATCTCGACGCGGCGGTCCTGGAGGTCGGCGGGCGCGCCCGCGACCGTCCAGTCCCCCGCGCGCACGTCCGCGGTCTCGGGCAGGAAGTCGAGGCGCCCGGTGCGCGCGACCTCCTCGCGTCGCGCGGCCCGCGCGGCGAGGAGCTCGTCGCGCCGCGCGCCGAACCGGCGCTGCAGGTCCGCGACGAACTCGAGCGCGTCGGGCGTGAGGATCTCGTCCGCGCGCTCGACGGCGGGGCCGTGGACGGTGACGGCCGTGGTGGTGGTCATGGTGGGTGTCCTTTCTGCGGGGGTCCGGGGGCTGACGGCGTGGGGCGTCAGGCCCGGGGCGCCGACCCGACGTGGTGGCCCGGGGTGGTGCTCCCCTGAGCCTGCTCCGCGCGCGAGCGCTCCGCGACCTCGGCGACGGCGCGCGCGACGGCCTTGGAGACCGCGGGCTCGAACACGCTCGGCACGATGTAGCTCGCGCTGAGCTCCTCGGGCGCGACGGCGTCGGCGATCGCGACGGCCGCGGCGCGCAGCATCTCGTCGGTGATCTCGCTCGCGCCGACGTCGAGCAGCCCGCGGAAGAGGCCCGGGAACGCGAGCACGTTGTTGATCTGGTTCGGGTAGTCGCTGCGCCCGGTCGCGACGACGGTCGCGTGCTGGGCGGCGGCGATCGGGTCCACCTCGGGCGTCGGGTTCGCGAGCGCGAAGACGATCGCGTCGTCCGCCATCGTCGCGACGTCGTCGCCCGTGAGGATGTTGGGGCCCGAGACGCCGATGAACACGTCGGCTCCGGCGAGGCCCTCGCGCAGCGTGCCCGTGAAGCCCTCGGCGTTCGTCGTCTCGGCGAGGCGCCGGCGGTGGTCGTCCGTGAGGTTCGCGCCCGGGTGGATCGCGCCGTGGCGGTCGAACGCGACGATGTGGCGCGCGCCCTGGCCCTGGAGCAGGGAGATGATCGCGTTGCCGGCCGCGCCCACGCCCGAGACGACGATGCGCACGTCCTCGATCTGCTTGCCGACGACGCGCAGCGCGTTCGTCAGCGCGGCCAGGACGACGATCGCCGTCCCGTGCTGGTCGTCGTGGAACACGGGGATGTCGAGCTCCTCGCGCAGCCGGCGCTCGATCTCGAAGCAGCGCGGCGCCGAGATGTCCTCGAGGTTGATCCCGCCGTAGACGGGCGCGATCGCCTTGACCGTGCGGATGATCTCCTCGGTGTCGGTCGTGTCGAGGCACACGGGCCACGCGTCGACGCCCGCGAACTGCTTGAACAGCGCGGCCTTGCCCTCCATGACCGGGAGCGCGGCGGCGGGGCCGATGTCGCCCAGGCCGAGCACGGCCGTCCCGTCGGTGACGACCGCGACCGTGTTGCGCTTCACCGTGAGCCGGCGCGCGTCCTCGGGGCGCTCCGCGATCGCGAGGCACACGCGCGCCACGCCCGGCGTGTACGCGCGGGCGAGGTCGGCGCGGTGGCGCAGCGGCACCTTGGGGTTGACCTCGAGCTTGCCGCCGAGGTGCATGAGGAACGTCGCGTCGCTCACGTGCCGCACCGAGATGCCGTCGAGCGCGCTCAGCGCGTCGCGGATGCGCTCCACGTGCGCGGCGTCCACCGTGTCGGCCGTGATGTCGACGACGAGGCGGTCCGCCCCCGACTCCGAGACGTCGACGCCGGTGATCGCGGCGCCCGTGGCGCTCACGGTCGCGACGAGGTCGCTCGCCGTGCGGTGCCCGCTCGGCGCCTCGACGCGCAGCGTGATGGAGTAGCTCGGGCTGGTGGCGGCGGCCTTCGCCGTCGGGGCCTGCGTCTCCGGGGCGTTCGACTCGGACGTCATGTTCGTTCCTTCTTCTCGTATGCTGATGCGTGTCTTCCGTGATGCGGAAGGGAGCGCGGGACGGTCCCGCACTGCTCAGGCGAGGCGCGCCCGTCCTCGGGCGGCGCCTGGTGGACAGGAGATGGTGAGATGGCCGAGACCTCGGCGGCGACGGAGCCGGCGGAGACCACGCCCACGCGGCCTGCCAAGCCGGCCGGCGGTGTGCAGTCCGTGGACCGGGCGATCGAGCTGCTCGAGCTGCTGGCCGACTTCGGCGGCGAGTCCGGCCTCAGCGAGCTCGCGCAGAGCGCGGGACTGCCGCTGCCGACGATCCACCGGCTGCTGCGGACGCTGCTCGCCCAGGGGTACGTGCGCCAGACGCCGTCGCGGCGCTACACGCTCGGCCCGCGCCTCATCCGGCTCGGCGAGTCCGCCGGGCGCCAGCTCGGCGCCGGCGCCCGCCCCTACCTCGAGCGGCTCGCGCACGACCTCGGCGAGTCGGCGAACCTCGCGATGATCGACCGCGACATGGCGGTCTACGTCGCCCAGGCCTCGTCGAGCCACTCGATGCGGATGTTCACCGAGGTCGGCCGGCGCGTCTACACGCACTGCACGGGCGTCGGCAAGGCGGTGCTCGCCCAGCTCCCCGACCAGACGGTGCGCGAGATCATGGGCCGCGTCGGCATGCCGCCCGCGACGGACCAGTCGATCACCGACGTCGACACGCTCCTCGCGGAGCTCGCCGCGACCCGCGAGCGCGGGTACGCGATCGACGACGGCGAGCAGGAGCTCGGCGTGCGCTGCTTCGCCGTCGCGGTGCCCGACGCGCCGACCCCCACGGCCCTGTCCGTCTCGGGCCCCGCGGCCCGCGTGACGTACGAGTTCGGCGAGCGCGCCGTGCCGGTGCTGCACCGGGTGGCGGGCGAGCTCACGCGCGAGCTCATCACCGCCGCGCCGTGAGGCGGGCGCGCCCTGCCGGGCCGCGGGGGCTCCGCGGTCGGGCAGGGCGCGTCCGTCCGTCACGGTCGGCTCAGCAGAACCCGGTGACCGTGGCCCAGGCGCGCGGCTCGGCCGGCACGCCCTCGCGCTGGACGGTGGCCTCGATGAGGCCGTACGGGCGGTCCGCCGCGTAGAAGACCTCGTTCGGGTTGTCGAGGCCGAACGGCGCCAGGTCCACGAGGAAGTGGTGCTTGTTCGGCATCGAGAACTTGATCTCGGCGATCTCCGGGACCGCCTCGAGGACGGCCTTGCCCATCGCGAACAGCGTCTGCTGCAGCGCGAGCGAGTGCGTCGTCGCGAACGCCTCGAGCTGGATCGCCCGCACCTTCGCGTACACGGCGTCGAAGTCGACGTCCGTCGTCGTGTAGCGCCACCGCGACGTCACGGACGTCGCGAGGATCCGGTCGTTCGTCTCGACGAGCGTCGTGTACCGGTCGCGCGGGAAGCCGTGGAACTCCGAGCCCGTCGACTTGAGGACGACGAGGTCCGTGAGCCCCGAGACGACGAACACCTCGTCGCCGTCGCGCTGGACGACCGTCGTGCGGGTCTCCTGGTTGTTCCGGACGAACGCGTGGTCGTGCTCGCCGTCCGCCGTCTCGATGCGGTTCCAGGAGTACTGCTCGATCTCCCAGCGGCCGCCCTCGATCCACTCGAAGTCCTCGACGAAGTGCCGGCCGAGGCGGATCGCGAAGTCCTCGATCGCGCCGACGCCGTCACGGGCGAACGCGTAGATCGTGTTCTTCTGGGTGTCGGTCGCGACGCACTTCGAGTTGTCGCCCTCCAGGTGGGTGGCCTCCTGGCCGCCGCGCAGCTGCGAGGACACGTTGAGGTCCGTGATCTCGTGGCGCGGCGTCGCACGGTCGACGCGCACGAGGCGCACCTCCGCCTTGCCCCACTGGTTGTCCCCGAGGACGATCGCCCCGCTGCTCTGCGTGGCCGCCGTCTGCTCGGCGCTCGTCGTGGTCAGGGTCTCGCTCATGTCAGCTCCCTCGATAGGTCGAGTAGGCGAACGGGCTGAGCAGGACGGGGACGTGGTAGTGCTGCTCCGCGCTCGCCACCCGGAAGACGATGACGACCTCCGGGTAGAAGGACACGGTGTCTCGCCGGTCGAAGTACTCGGCCGTGTCGAACACGAGCCGGTACGTACCGGGGACGAGGGTCTCGGGCCCGAGCTCGGGCACGCGACCGTCGTCGTTCGTGCGGGAGGACGCCACCAGGGACCAGCCCTGCCCCGTCGTCCCCTCCGCGATCCCCGGAGCCGCCTCGAGGCGGACGGTGATCCCCTCGGCGGGCCTACCGCTGGCCGCGTCGAGTACGTGCGTGGTGATGTGGCTGGCGTGGGTGCTCATGCGCTCAGCATTCCCTTCAGCCGCAGCGCGGCGATCTCGCGCAGGTTGCGGGCCGCGTTGGCCCGCTCGGTCTCGGCGTCGTTGCCCAGCCGCTCGGTGAGCTGCTCGAGGATCTCCTCGGCGCTGCGCCCGGCGGCCCGGATGAGGAACACGTGCCCGAACCGCTCCTCGTACGCGCGGTTGCCCTCGGCGAGGCGGCGCGTCACGTCGTCGTCGGACGTGTCGACGCCGGCCTGCTCGGAGCGCGACATGCTCGCGTCCGCCGACTCCCCCCGGGCGCGCTCCCCGATCCGGGGGTGACGCGCCAGCGCGGCGTCGACCTCCTCGTCCGTCCAGGGGTCCGCCGCGTCGAGCGCGGCCCGCGCCGCGTCCTCGACGCTCGCGTACGGCCGGCCGGCCGTGACCTCGTCCGCCCAGCGCCCGACGTGCGCGCACGCGAGGAGCGCCTCGCGCGCCTGCTCCGGGGGCAACCGGTTGAACTCGTCCAGCGTCATCGCTGCGTGTCCCTCTCGACGTCGGGCCGGTCACCCTGCCAGCGACCCTGCCGGTTCCACATCACGGAAGTTCCTTTCCGTCTTATGAATGTACGTCGCGCGCCGGGTGATGTCAACCACGGTCCTCCCCCCGGCGGCCGGGCCGCACGTCATGGCCCCGCCGGGAACGACGACGGGCCCGGCAGCAGGTGCTGCCGGGCCCGTCGTGGGGGTGTGCTCGTCACGCGGCTCGTCCACGCCTCGCAGACGACGACGCGCCGTGCGTCAGGGCGCGCCGAGGCCCGCGCGGAACTCGTCCTCGAGGATGCTCATGACCGTCGCGTCGGCCCACCCGTCGCCGTCGCGGTAGACGTCGCGCAGGCGGCCCTCCTCGCGGAACCCGAGGGACTCGTAGAGCATGCGCGCCCGCGGGTTGATGCTCAGCACGTCGAGGCTCACCCGGTGCAGGTGCGGCCCCTCGTGCCGCACGCCGTCCACGTCGGTCGCGCCGTCGAACGCGAAGCGCAGCACCTCGAAGATCGCCTCGCGCCCGTAGCCACGCCCGCGATAGTTCGGGAGCAGCGCGAGACGCAGGTTCGCGGAGCGCGCGTCCTCGTCGAGGTCGTTGAGCACGATCTCGCCGATCATCTCGTCGCTGACCTGCTGCCCGTCGCGCACGGCACCGGGCGTGATCGCCCAGTCGAACCGGCCCTCGCGGTCGCTGACCGTCGCCGACCACTCGTCGACCTGCTCGCGCGTGAACGTCGCCGTCGTCCCCGTGAGCCGGTTCGACTCCGGGTCCTGCAGCGACTCCCACATGCGGTCGGCGTCCCGCGCCTCGATCGGGCGCAGGCGCACCATCTCGCCGAGCAGGACCGGTCCGCGCGTCACCGCGTCAGCCGATCCGCTCGAGGATGAGCTCGCGCACACGACCGGCGTCCGCCTGGCCGCGCGTCGCCTTCATGACCGCGCCGATGATGGCACCGACCGGCCCGAGGTTGCCGCCCCGGACCTTCTCGACCACGTCGGGCTGCGCGGCCAGCGCCTCGTCGATCGCGGCGAGCAGCGCACCGTCGTCGGAGACGACCTCGAGCCCGCGCGCCGTGACGACCTGCTCGGGGTCGCCCTCGCCCGCGAGCACGCCCTCGAGCACCTGGCGCGCGAGCTTGTCGTTGATGCGGCCCGAGTCGACGAGCCCCTGGAGCTCGGCGATCTGTGCGGGCGTGACGCTGAGCTCCTCGAGCGTGACCTCGTCCTGCTTCGCACGACGCGCGAGCTCGCCCATCCACCACTTGCGGGCGCCGGCCGGGCTCGTGCCCGCGGCGACGGTCGCCTCGATGAGGTCGATCGCCCCCGCGTTGACGACGTCACGCATCTCCGCGTCGGCGTAGCCCCACTCGCCCTGCAGGCGGCGACGACGCGCGACCGGCAGCTCGGGCAGGCCCGCACGGATCTCGTCGATCCACTCGCGCGGGGGCGCGATCGGGACGAGGTCGGGCTCCGGGAAGTACCGGTAGTCCTCGGCGTCGGACTTCACGCGGCCCGACGTCGTGATGCCGGTGTCCTCGTGCCAGTGCCGCGTCTCCTGGACGATGGTGCCACCGGCGTCGAGCACGGCGGCCTGGCGCGAGATCTCGTAGCGCACGGCCCGCTCGACCGAGCGGAACGAGTTGACGTTCTTCGTCTCGGTGCGCGTGCCGAGCGGCGACTCGGGCGTGGGGCGCAGCGACAGGTTCACGTCGGCGCGGACGTTGCCGCGCTCCATCCGGGCCTCCGAGACGTCGAGCGCGCGGAAGATGTCGCGCAGGGTCTGCACGTACGCGCGCGCGACCTCCGGCGCGCGGTCGCCCGCGCCCGTGATCGGCCGCGTGACGATCTCCACGAGCGGGATGCCCGCGCGGTTGTAGTCGACGAGCGAGTACTCCGCGCCGTGGATGCGCCCGGTGGCGCCGCCGACGTGGGTGTTCTTGCCCGCGTCCTCCTCCATGTGCGCGCGCTCGATCTCGACGCGGAACACCGTGCCGTCCTCGAGCTCGACGTCGATCCACCCGTCGTACGCGATGGGCTCGTCGTACTGCGACGTCTGGAAGTTCTTCGGGACGTCCGGGTAGAAGTAGTTCTTGCGCGCGAAGCGGCACGTCTCGGCGATCTGGCAGTTGAGCGCGAGGCCGATGCGGATCGCGTACTCGACGGCCTTGCCGTTGACGACGGGCAGCGCGCCCGGCAGGCCCAGCGAGACCGGGGTCACCTGGGTGTTCGGCTCCGCGCCGAAGCTCACCTCGGCGGGGCAGAACATCTTGGTCAGCGTGCCCAGCTCGACGTGCACCTCGATCCCGATGACGGGGTCGTAGCGGCGCGTGGCGTCGGCATAGTCGACGAGGTCGACGGTCGTGGCGGTCATCGGGTCAGCCCTCCAGCTCGGTCGTGGCCGTGGGCAGCGCCGGCGCGCGGTCGAGCAGCGGCCCGCCCCACGTGCTCAGGAGCGCGGACTCGAGCGCGGCGCCCACCCGGTACATGCGGTCGTCGGCCTTGGCCGGCGCGAGGATCTGGAAGCCGACGGGCAGGCCGTCGTCCGACAGGCCCGACGGCACCGACATCCCCGGGACGCCCGCGAGGTTCGCGGGGATGGTCGCGACGTCGTTGAGGTACATCGCGAGCGGGTCGTCGAGCTTCTCGCCGAACCGGAACGCCGTGGTCGGCGCCGTCGGGGAGACGAGGACGTCCGCCTGCTCGAACGCCGCGGCGAAGTCGCGCTGGATCAGCGTGCGCACCTTCTGCGCGCTGCCGTAGTACGCGTCGTAGTAGCCCGCGGACAGCGCGTAGGTGCCGAGGATGACGCGGCGCTTGACCTCGTCACCGAAGCCCGCGCCGCGCGTGGCGGCCATGACGCGCTCGGCGGTGACGGGACCCTCCTCGGGCTCGACGCGCAGGCCGAACCGCATGCCGTCGAACTTCGCGAGGTTGCTCGACGCCTCCGACGGCATGATGAGGTAGTACGCGCCGAGGGCGTACTCGAAGTGGGGGCACGAGACCTCGACGACCTCGGCGCCCAGGCCGCGCAGGAGGTCGAGGGACTGCGCGAAGCGCGCGCTCACGCCCTCCTGGTAGCCCTCGCCGCTGAGCTCCTTGACGACGCCGACGCGCAGGCCGGTCAGGTCGCCGCCGGCGCCCTGCACCGCGGCGTCGACGAGCGCGGGCGCACGGCCCGGGATCGACGTCGAGTCGCGCGGGTCGTACCCGCCGATGAGCTCGTGGAGGAGCGCCGAGTCGAGCACGGTGCGCGTCACGGGGCCCGCCTGGTCGAGCGACGACGCCATGGCGATGAGGCCGTAGCGCGAGACGCCGCCGTACGTCGGCTTCACGCCGACGGTGCCGGTGACGGCGCCGGGCTGACGGATCGAGCCGCCGGTGTCGGTGCCGATCGCGAGCGGAGCCTCGAACGCCGCGACGGCCGCGGCGGACCCGCCGCCGGAGCCGCCGGGGATGCGGTCGAGGTCCCACGGGTTGCGGGTGTTGCCGAACGCGGAGTGCTCGGTCGACGACCCCATGGCGAACTCGTCCATGTTCGTCTTGCCGAGGATGGGCAGCCCGGCGGCACGGATCCGCTCGACGAGCGTGGCGTCGTAGGGCGGGATCCAGCCCTCAAGGATCTTCGAGCCGGCCGTGGTCGGCATGCCCTTGGTCACGACGACGTCCTTGACGGCGATGGGGACGCCCGCGAGCCGGTGCAGGGACTCGCCCGCGGCGCGGCGCTCGTCGACGGAGCGCGCGGTCGCCAGCGCCTCGTCGGCGTTCACGTGGAGGAAGGCGTTGACGGCGCCGTCGACGGCGGCGATCCGGTCGAGGTGCGCCTGGGTGGCGTCGACGCTGGTGAACTCGCCGGCCGCGAGGCCGTCGGCGAGCTCGGACGCGCTGAGGCGCGTGAGGTCCTGGGTCATCTCACTCCTCCCCGAGGATCTGCGGGACGGCGAAGCGCCCGTCCTCCGCCGACGGCGCGGCCGCGAGGACGTCCTCCACGGGCAGGGCCGGCTCGGGCACGTCGTCGCGGAAGACGTTCGTCATCGGGAGGGGGTGGCTCGTCGCAGGGACGTCGGGCGTCGCGACCTCGCTGACCTTGGCGATGGCGTCGACGATGACGTCGAGCTCGCCGGAGAGCCGGTCCAGCTCCTCGGGTCGCAGATCGATGCGGGCCAGCGCGGCGACGCGCGCGACCTCGTCACGGGAGATGGTGGACATGCTCGCCATTCTAGTGGGGGCGGCACCCGGCCCTCGCGCGCGCGACCGCCGGCCGGACGCGACGGTCTCGGCGGTCCGGTCAGCCGGCGTCACGGACGCAGCCGGGGCGCGGGCAGGGACAGCGGCGAGGTGCCTGGTCGTGGAAATGCCGAAGGCCCACCCCGTGTGGGGTGGGCCTTCGGTGAAGGGTTGTCCGGCGGCGTCCTACTCTCCCACCCCGTCTCCAGGGCAGTACCATCGGCGCTGAAGGGCTTAGCTTCCGGGTTCGGTATGGGACCGGGCGTTTCCCCTT